>Ga0180223_1000015_pt1 | contig 561640 bp, 528 predicted proteins | sample eDN5th30CKraftOP_FD_151337 | JGI IMG/M metagenome (GOLD analysis project Ga0180223, IMG submission 151337) | Enriched Organic Plus compost microbial communities from Emeryville, California, USA - eDNA 5th pass 30_C Kraft OP (version 2) (version 2) ...
GCACGTTTGGCCACCTCAAGATCAACCGCGCCATCGCCACCCGCTACGACCAGCTTGCCAACAGTTTCCTCGGCATGGTCCATCTAGCCACCGCCAGATACTGGCTTAAATTTGTCCACGCCGCCTAGTAGCTGGGGCGTCCCGAGCGGAGAGCATAAGCGCCGCCGGGATGATTACGCGCTCGGGAGCTATCTATGTATCTACCGGCACATCCTGTTCCCCCAATTCCTCATCAACACGAAAGGCAGAAATGCAGACAATCGACACCAGCCGGCTGAACCATCCATCCGTCCTGGGATACTTCCTCAATGCCGACCGCCGAACGAAGGCGGGAGCCCGGTTCACCTTGGAAGCCCTCGGCATCCCGTTCCCGGACTATCTTGAGCGGAAGCCCGCAGGCCGTCCCTATAGCGGCCGGGTCATGGATGACTTCCGCAAGGATCACCCAGAGACGTTGCATGAAATGACCATGCGGAAGCGTCGGGAGGCAACAGCGAACCTCCCCGAAAGACACTACAACCGACACGGCTAACCATATGGCGCTAATCCCGCCAACCAATAGGACATATGACAGACAAAGAAATACAGATACCCGATGGCCTTAGCCATATGGGTGAGGACGAGAATGCGTTAGCCGCAATACCGCTTATTGATGATCGCATTGAATATCATAGAAAGAGGCTTCCGGCTGTGCGATATTATCACGGGGAGGCGGGTCTTTCCGCTTATCTCTCCAAGTTCCCGGAAGCTCGACGCTTCCGGATGCCGCCTGCACGATGGGAGTATCCCTATCAGAACAAGCCAAAAGGCTATGATGAAACCATCATCGGGTTTGTGGATCAATGGTTTCTCAGCGATACTTATATCAATGAGAGTAACCGGGCTTGGGTTGAGCGCTTGAACATTGCCATGGCCCCTCGGGTGTTCAACCCGGATAACCATTTCAGTAAGCCGCTATCGGCAGGGCGATTGCAGAAGATCGCCGAGATATTCGCCAAGCATGGGGCGCGTCTGGATACCAGCAAGCGCATGAGCATGTCGCAAGTTCGGGAAGCGGTGAAGGCGGCCAAGGCTTCTTCCAACCCTGAGGCGCAACCACTGGGCAGAGTGGGGATGATTACAAGGAACTCCCTCATCATCGGACCTAAGGGCTATGGCCCATGATTTCCCGCTGCACGCCCTCGATCATACCGACATGACCAGCGTAATGCTTGAAGGTATGCCGGAACGAATGGAACACCTTACGCCTGTCTGTGATTTTGCAGACGTTCCGCAGGTAAGGGCCGAACCACTCGCCCCATTTGGCCGTCAGCCGATCATAGGCCCCCGGCGTGAGCAAGGGGAAAATGCGGGCATGGCCAGCCTTCCGCATGGCATCGGCATAGGCGATGAAGCCCAAGCGCTCTAGCTCGGGATGCACGGGCACAAGGCGCTCGCTCTCTTCATTCTTGAGTTGATTGGCCTGCTCGCCTTCATCGGCGAGCGTAGTGATGCGGAGGAACCATGCCGAATGCTCTTCTCCATCCGCGTCGGGATAGGTGAGCTTTTGAATATCGGATGGCCGTAACTGGCCTATCTCCTCCATCCGCGCTCCCGTGAACAGGGCCAGCAGCGGCAGCCAATAAGCAGCCTCCCCCTTTCCGCTCTTGGGTCGAGCGCCCTCGGCATAGACTGGGGAGGAGAATATCGCCTGCAAATCGGCAAGATCGAACGGCAAGCGCTTCCGGGGAGCAGCAGCCGCACCCTTTATGCCGACACCCTGGGCGGCGTTGCTGGTGGCAAGATCGTTGTCAGCAGCCCAGCCCAGCAAGGTTCTCAGCCGAGACAGCTTCATGTTGATGTTCTGGGGGGACTGCTCCTCCTCAAGCAGCTTGTCCTTGAAGGCGATCACATGAGCCCGACTGATCTCAGCTACCGGGATTTTCCCGACCCGCTCATAGAACCAGCGAGCAACCGCCCTATGCGTGGCGATGCCCTTGGGCTTCACGCCCCGTTCTGCCGCCCAGCGGTCAACAAGGGTGGTATCCAGATTTACATCGGCGACAGGAGCAGCAGCATTCTCCGGCGGGGCAGGCATGAGCAAGTCAGGGTTGCCGGCCTTCTGAGCCTCCCTGAGCCGATACTTGTAATAGGTGGCCTGATCGGTGGCGAGTTGCGCATCGAAATCCTTATCGGCCACGATGTCCTTGATTGCCGCTTCCCACGGCTCAAGCTCCTGAGTGCTCAGCAGGAGGCGAGCTTCAAACAGCTTCCGCAACTCTTGCGGGCTTCGCGCCGAGCATCCTGTTCGGCCATCTCATGGCGAGCATAGGCATGGGCCTCCTGCTCATATTCCCATTGCGCCCGCTCCGCAGCGGCATGACGCGGGGATACCACTTGCGGCCTCGTCGTCATCTCGGCCAGCCGCTTTTCAGCAAGCCGCATCTGCTCATGGGCGGCGGCTGTATGACCGGGGATCAGAGCCTTGGCTTGGTCGCGATCCTTGGTCCGCAGGGACAGCATGATTTCCAGCTTGCCGTCAAAGGCAGGCCGGAGACGCGGGGGATCGGGAAGCGGAAATAGTAGGTCGCGTTCCGCTTGGCGAGATAGGTACACATAAGCGATCATCCTGTTACGATTGTAACAGCCGCTCGTCAAAAAGCCCTAGATTTCCAATATTTTCCAGCCTGCTCAATGGCTTGGAAAGGAATGGTGGAGCCGAGGGGGATCGAACCCCTGACCTCTACACTGCCAGTGTAGCGCTCTCCCAGCTGAGCTACGGCCCCATTCCTGCCTGGCGGGAAGACCCGCTGCGGTGGCAGGGCGCTGCCTTTATGTCAGGCCTCGCCCCGCCGCAAGTGCAATTTCACGATAAATTCGATTATCGCGATGTCTTAATTCTCGTCGTCTTCGCCATCGTCGGCATCGACGCCCAGATCGTCGTCGCCGCCAAGGTCCACATCGTTGTCGGGCGAGCCTTCGCCCTCATCGACATCGATATCGATGTCCAGATCATCGTCGGCGCTGGTCTCGGCCTCGGCGGTCTGGGCCACCTTCTGCGGCGCTTCCTCGAACGGCAGCGGCTGCTTGGACTTGAGGACCGGCTCGGGCGTCCAGACATTGCCGCACTCGATGCAGGTCACCGGCTCGTCCTTGCCGAGATCGTAGAAGCGCGTCGCGCATTTGGGGCAGGTCCGCTTCGTTCCCCATTCAGGCTTCACCATGTGTCGCCTCTGTCCTTCTGTGATGAAATGATGACCGGCGCGGCGGGGCCTCCCTGCCGCGAAGTGACGCGCGCCTTGCCATAGCGGATCGGCACTGTCAAAAGCAGTTCGCCATTTTTCTCCCGCCCGGCCGCGCGGCAGCGCCGCCGCGGCGCATTTTCCGGACACAGAGCCTTCCCATGACCGAGATCGCGCGCAACAAGCTCTTCGAGCCTGGCGCTCCGCTGCGCGGCACCGTGTGCGTGCCGGGCGACAAGAGCATTTCCCACCGCTCCCTCATGCTCAGCGCCCTGGCCGTGGGCGAGAGCCGCGTCTCCGGCCTGCTGGAGGGCGAGGACGTGCTGGCCACGGCGGCGGCGATGCGCGCGCTCGGCGCGCAGATCGAGCGGGACGCGCAAGGTGTCTGGCATGTCCATGGCGTAGGCGTCGGCGCCCTGGTCCAGCCGCAGACCGCGCTGGAGATGGGCAATAGCGGCACCTCGACGCGTCTGCTGATGGGCCTGCTCGCCAGCCATGCGGTCACCGCCACCTTCACCGGCGACGCCTCGCTCAGCAAGCGCCCGATGGGCCGGGTGACGACGCCGCTCGGCTTGATGGGCGCCGAGTTCATGACCGCGCCAGGCGGCCGCCTGCCGCTCACCATGCGCGGCCTCGTCCCCGCCGTGCCGATCGAATATCGTCTGCCGGTCGCCTCCGCGCAGGTGAAGTCCGCCGTGCTGCTGGCCGGGCTCAATACGCCCGGCATCACCCGCGTGATCGAGCCGGTGCCCACGCGCGACCATAGCGAGCGGATGCTACGCGGCTTCGGTGCGGCGCTGGAGGTGGAGACGCAGGCGGACGGCACGCGCATCATCTCCCTGACCGGCGAGGCGGAACTGCGGCCGCAGACGCTGACGGTCCCCGGCGACCCCTCCTCCGCCGCCTTCCCGCTGGTGGCGGCGCTCATCACGCCCGGCTCTGCGGTGACGGTCACCAATGTCGGCATGAACCCCACCCGCGCCGGCATCTTCGCCATGCTGCAGGCGATGGGCGCGGACCTTACCATCGCCAACGAGCGCGAGGTGGGCGGCGAGCCGGTTGCGGACCTCACCGCCCGGCACAGCATCCTCACCGGCATCGAGGTGCCGCCCGATGTGGCGCCCAGCATGATCGACGAGTTCCCGGCCTTCTTCGTGGCCGCCGCCATGGCCAGGGGCGTCACCCGCACCAGCGGGCTCGACGAGCTGCGCGTCAAGGAATCGGACCGGCTCGCGCTGATGGCGCAGGGCCTCGCCCGGCTCGGCGTCGCGGTGGACGAGACGGCGGACGGCCTCGCCATCGAGGGCACGGGCGGCGAGCCTCTGAACGGCGGCAACAGCGCGCCCATGATCGCCGCCGCACTGGACCATCGCATCGCGATGAGCTTCGCCATCGCCGGCCTCGCCACCCGCGGCGGCCTCATCATCGACGACATGAGCCCCGTCGCGACCAGCTTCCCCGGCTTCACGACGCTGCTCGAAACCCTGCAGGGCGCAGCATGATCATCGCAGTCGACGGGCCGGCGGCATCCGGCAAGGGCACCATCTCGCGAGCGCTCGCCGCGCATTACGGCCTCCCCCATCTCGACACCGGCCTGCTCTACCGGGCGGTCGGCGTCAGCGTGGCGCGCGCGGGCGGCGATCCGGACGACCCGGCGGACGCCCTCGCCGCCTGCGCCTTTGCCGATACGCTGCTCGCCGATCCGGCGTTGCGCGCGCCCGAGGCGGGACCGTTCGCCAGCCGCGCCTCGCGCCATCCCGGCGTGCGCGCCGCGCTGCTGGAGCGGCAGCGTGCCTTCGCCACCCAGCCGGGCGGCGCCGTGCTGGACGGGCGCGACATCGGCACCATCATCGCGCCGGACGCCGACGCCAAGCTGTTCGTCACCGCGAGCCTTTTCGTGCGTGCCGCCCGCCGTCATGCCGAGCTGGCGAAAGAGGACCCCGCCATCTCCCTGCAAGCCGTCACCGACGATCTCATCGAACGGGACCGGCGAGACAGCGAGCGGACGGATGCGCCGCTGCGCCAGGCCGATGACGCGGACTTGCTCGATACGACGAATTTGGCTATAAGCGACGCCGTTCAGCGCGCGATCGCGCTGGTGGATGCTCGCTTGAAGGGTCGCGCCTAGCGCCCTGTCGAGGCGCTTCGCTTGGCGGAGCGCCCTTTTCGCTTTCCGCGCAAGTGCCTGTCCGTCAGCCCTGTCCCGTGCCGGATGCCTGTGTGGCATGAGGCCACGCGGGCGGTTTGGCCAAAGACCGCCGGAGACAACCGGCTGGCCAGCAACGAGACGAAGGACCTACATTTTATGGCCTCTACGGCATTTCCCTCGCGCGACGATTTCGCGTCTCTCCTGAATGAATCCCTCGGCGGCGCCGACGGCGGCTTTGAAGGCCGCGTGGTCAAGGGCACCGTCACCGGCATCGAGAATGACATGGCCGTCATCGACGTCGGCCTCAAGAGCGAGGGCCGCGTGGCCCTGCGCGAGTTCGCCCCCGCCGGCCAGAAGGCCGACCTCAAGGTGGGCGACGAGGTCGAGGTCTATGTCGACCGCGTCGAGAACAGCAATGGCGAGGCCATGCTGAGCCGCGACCGCGCCCGCCGCGAAGCCGCGTGGGACAAGCTCGAATCCGAATTTTCCGAGAGCGCCCGCGTGGAGGGCGTCATCTTCGGCCGCGTCAAGGGCGGCTTCACCGTCGATCTGGATGGCGCCGTGGCCTTCCTGCCGGGCAGCCAGGTGGACATCCGCCCGGTGCGCGACGTCGCGCCGCTCATGGACATCCCGCAGCCCTTCCAGATCCTCAAGATGGACCGTCGCCGCGGCAATATCGTCGTGTCGCGCCGCGCCATCCTCGAGGAGACCCGCGCCGAACAGCGCAGCGGCCTCATCCAGACCCTTTCCGAGGGCCAGATCATCGAGGGCGTGGTCAAGAACATCACCGATTACGGCGCGTTCGTTGACCTGGGCGGCATCGACGGCCTGCTGCACGTCACCGATCTCAGCTACAAGCGCATCAATCACCCGAGCGAGATGATCAACATCGGCGACACGGTGAAGGTGCAGATCATCCGCATCAACCGCGACACGCAGCGCATCAGCCTGGGCATGAAGCAGCTCGAGAGCGATCCGTGGGAAGGCGCCGCGGCCAAGTATCCGGTCGGCGCCAAGCTCACCGGCCGCGTCACGAACATCACCGAATATGGTGCCTTCGTGGAGCTGGAGCCGGGCATCGAGGGCCTCGTCCACGTCTCCGAGATGAGCTGGACCAAGAAGAACGTCCACCCCGGCAAGATCGTCTCGACGAGCCAGGAAGTCGAGGTTCTGGTGCTCGAGGTCGACAGCGAGAAGCGCCGCATCAGCCTGGGTCTCAAGCAGGCCCAGAACAATCCCTGGGAGAGCTTCGCCGAGCGTCACCCGGTCGGCACCGAGGTCGAGGGCGAGGTCAAGAACGCCACCGAGTTCGGCCTGTTCATCGGTCTGGACGGCGATGTGGACGGCATGGTCCACATGTCCGACATCGCCTGGGGCATCTCCGGCGAGGACGCGCTCAACCTGCACCGCAAGGGCGAGGTCGTGAAGGCGATCGTGCTCGACGTGGACGTGGAGAAGGAGCGCATCAGCCTCGGCATGAAGCAGCTCGAGAAGGGCGCGCCGGCTGCCGGCGGCGTCCGTGGCGGTGGCGCGGGCCTCAACAAGAACGAGACCGTGACCGTGACCGTGCTCGAAGTGCGTGACGGCGGCCTGGAGGTCCAGGCCGGCGACGATGGCGCCACCGGCTTCATCAAGCGCAGCGATCTCGGCCGTGACCGCGACGAGCAGCGCCCCGAGCGCTTCCAGGTCGGCCAGAAGTTCGACGCCTTGGTGATCGGCTTCGACCGCTCCAAGAAGCCGAACTTCTCGGTCAAGGCGCTGCAGATCGCCGAGGAGAAGCAGGCCGTGGCGCAGTATGGCTCGTCCGACTCGGGCGCCTCGCTGGGCGACATCCTGGGCGAAGCGCTCAAAGCCAAGGGCTGATTTGCCCGCCCGGCCGCAAGGCACGGGATCGACAGAACAGGGTCCGGCCGGCGCATCATCGCCGGCCGGACTTTTTATATCCGGCCCCAGTCCGGCGCGAATGGCGGATTTCCCTTGATTTGCCGCCTGACTATGGCAAATCCATCAGTCACCAGATGGTCAAAGAAATATGACGGGCGCAGGTCATCATGGTGAATCGCGAACCTGGCCTCGGCCAACCAAGAAAGTTCGGACCATGATTCGTTCGCAACTGGTGCAGAAACTCGCCGCGCTCCATCCCGATCTCAGCCTTGCCGAAGTCGACCGGATCGTCGACATCGTGTTCGATTCCATCGGCGGCCGTCTTGCCGACGGGGGACGCGTGGAACTGCGCGGCTTCGGCGCCTTCACGACCCGCGCGCGCGAAGGCCGTACCGGGCGCAATCCGCGCACCGGCTCCGCCGTCATTGTCGAACCCAAGCGCGTGCCGCACTTCAAGCCCGGCAAGGAAATGCGCCTGCGGCTCAACGACACCACTGCCTGATCCCATCCACCAAAGGAGCCGTGCGCAAGGCGCTGGCACGACGCGCGCGCCCATGGCATGTCGACGCGACGCCGTGCGCAGGCGGACGTGGCGAAACCGGTAGACGCAGCAGACTTAAAATCTGCTTCTCGGCTGAGAGTGCGGGTTCGAGTCCCGCCGTCCGCACCAGCGCCGGCCCGGAGGATGAGCGATCCGATAAGATGGACTCAGTGCTCCTGCTTTCGCAGGAGCACAACATGGTTCGACTTCAATCGGACAGGCTACAGGCTGTATCTGCGCTCCCGCTTTCTCGGCAGCCCTGTTCTATTTTATCGAAACAAGCTCTAGACCGGCCGGGTGATCCACCGAACCGCCTCCCGCAACGCCATCCTTTCGCGCCGCCGCGCCGCCTTGCCCCTCATCGTGGGCCTGGCGCTGCTCACCGCCGGCTGCGAGCCCGCGCGGCATGACGGCCCGGTGGCGGTCGACGTGATCGGCACGCCCGCCCAGTTCGCCAAGCCGCTGAAGGACAGCCGCTCACCCGCCGCCAAGCTGGTGCTCGCAGCAACCGGCCAGGGCCTGCTCAGCTTCGACACTGGCGGCGAGGTGGTCGGTGCGCTGGCGGAAAGCTGGATCGTGGAGGATGGCGGCCAGAGCTACATCTTCCGGCTGCGGCGCACGCACTGGGCCAATGGCGAGCCGGTCAAGGCCGAAGCCGTCGCCGACCTGCTCAAGGCCCGGCTGCGCGCCAACGCCCCGTCGCTGGGCGGGCTGGCGCCGCAGGTGCGCGCCATGACCGAGCGGGTCATCGAGATCCGCCTGGACACCGCCCTCCCCGCCTTCATGCAGCTGCTCGCCCAGCCGCAATTCGCGATCGTGGCGGCGGATGGCGTGGGTAGCGGCCCCTATCGCGCCGTCGCGGAAGATGACGGTATCGCTCTGACGCCGTTGATCGCCACGCCCGGCGACGAGGATACCGCGACCCCGCCCCCCGCGCCCGCCATCGACCGGCGGCAGTTGCGCGCCAGTTCCGCCGCCCTGGCCCTCGTCCGCTTCCGACGCGGCCTCACCGATCTCGTGCTGGGCGGCCGCTTCCAGCATCTGCCGTTGCTGAGCGTGAGTGATGTCGATCCGCGCACCCTGCGCGTCGATCCGGCCTGGGGCCTGTTCGGCCTCGCGGTCACCGGCTCGTCCGATTTCCTGGCGGACGTGAATGTGCGCGAGGCGCTCTCACGCGTGATCGACCGCGACGCGCTGGGCAAATCCTTCCACCTGACCGGCTGGCGTAGCGCCGTCACCCCCGTGCCCGCCGCGCTCGATCTCGGCCGGGCGCCCACGCAGCCGGTCTGGGCCGAGGGCGACGGGGAGAACCGCATCGCCATCGCCCGCCAGTCCGTCGCGCGCTGGGTGGCGGCCCATGGCGAGCCGCCCGTGCTGCGTGTCGCCCTGCCGGAGGGACCGGGCGCCACGCTGCTGTTCAGGCGGCTGGCGGCGGACTTTTCCCGGCTCGGCGTGCGGATCGACCGCGTGGCCATGGACGAGCGCGCGGACCTGACGCTGATCGATGAGGTGGCCGCGTTCGACAGCGCGCTCTGGTATCTGGCGCGGATCGACTGTCCGATGAAGATCAGCTGCGACACACCCGCCTCCGCGCTGCTGGAGACCGCGCGCACCGCCGTCACCGCCGAGGCGCGCGCCAATGCCATGGCCGAGGCCGAGCGGCGCATCGTCCTCCATGGCGGCTATATCCCGCTCGGCCAGCCGGTGCGCTGGGCGCTCGCCAGCCGGCGCCTCACCGGCTTCGCCCTCTCGGCGCGCGGCATCCACCCATTGAACCGGCTCATCGCCCTTCCCAACTAGAAGCGGGAGCGCCGCCTCATGCGGCGCGCATGAAGGAGCGAAACAGAGAGTGACCATGCAAGGTCCGCGATTCGACGACGCCATGGCGCGGCTGCAAGCCATGCCGGGCATGGGTAACGATCCGCGCGCGATCCGCCAGCGCATCGAGCTGATGGAACAACTGCTGGAGAATGTCACAGTCGTCCCCGGCACGCGCTTCCGCATCGGGCTGGATTCGATCATCGGCCTCGTCCCGGTGATCGGCGACCTCATCACCGCCGCCATGGGCGCCTGGATCGTCTGGGAAGCGCGCAATCTCGGCATGTCGAAATGGCAGCTCGCGCGGATGAGCGCCAATGTCGGCATCGACACGGCACTCGGCGCCATTCCGCTGGTCGGCGACGCCTTCGACCTCGCCTTCCGCTCCAACAGCCGCAATCTGCGGATCATCCGCAAGCATCTGGACAAGCATCATCCCGAGACGGTGACGATCGAGGGGTGAGAGGTTGCCCAATCACAAAGGCAGCATGTGTTCCTGCGAAAGTAGGAGCCCAGGGCGCATGAGCAGTTCCCTATCGCCCTGGGCTCCTGCCTTCGCAGGAGCACTGAGTGCGCTGGAAGAGCCGGCCTCGTGCGCGAACGCCGCTCAGATACTGCTGAAATCCAGCCCGATATCCGCCGCCGGCGCGGACTGGGTGAGCCGGCCTACGCTGATATAGTCCACGCCCGTCTCGGCGATCGCACGGATCGTGTCGAGCCGCACGCCGCCCGAGGCCTCGGTCGGCACGCGCCGGCCCACCAGCGTCACCGCGCCGCGCAGCACTTCGGGCGGCATATTGTCGAGCAGCAGGTGCGTCGCTCCCGCAGCGATGGCCGGCTCGATCTGGTCGATCCGGTCCACCTCCACGATGATCCGCGCGATGCCGGCATCCCGCGCCGCGCCCACCGCCGCCTCGACCGATCCGGCCACGGCGATGTGATTGTCCTTGATCATCGCCGCGTCCCACAGGCCCATGCGGTGATTCTGCGCGCCGCCCATCCGCGTCGCATATTTCTCCAGCACCCGCAGGCCGGGGATGGTCTTGCGCGTGTCGAGCAGGGTGGCGCCGGTGCCGGCGATCCGATCCACATAGGCGCGGGTCATGGTGGCGATGCCGGAGAGATGCTGCACGCTGTTGAGCGCCGAGCGTTCCGCCGTCAGCATCGCCCGCGCCTTGCCGCGCAAGCGCATGAGGTCCGTGCCGGCCGGCACCTGATCGCCCTCGCCCACCAGCAGCGCGATCTCCACATCGGGATCGAGCGCGCGGAAGAAGGCGGCGGCGATCGGCAGTCCCGCCACCGTCACCGGATCGCGGCTGTCCATCACGCCGCCAAACAACGCGCCGGCGGGAATCACGCTCTCGGATGTCACGTCCTGCCCGTCCGGCCCCAGATCCTCGCCCAGCGTCGCGGCGACGAAGGCATCGAGATCGAAGCCGTCGAGCCGGAACGGCGTCTCCGCCGCCACCGTCGCGCTCACTTGCCCACGCCCATCAGCTCGCGCTTGAGGAAGGCATGCAACATCGCCGCCCGCACCGCATCCTCCGCATGGTCCGCGCCCACCGAATGGCCCCCCTCCAGATATTCGTGATAATAGACGGTGTTGCCGTAGCCCTTCATCTTCGCCGCCATCTTGCGGGCATGGCCCGGATGCACGCGGTCGTCCTTGGTCGAGAGATAGAAGAAGGTCGGCGGATAGCGCACGCCCTCGCGCACATTCTGGTAGGGCGAGTAAAGCTTCATGAAGGCCCAGTCCTCCGGCACGTCCGGATTGCCATATTCGGCCATCCAGGAGGCGCCGGCGAGCAGGTGCGAATAGCGCTTCATGTCCTCCAGCGGCGATCCGGCGATCACCGCGCCATAGAGGTCCGGCCGCTGGGTGAGCGCCGCGCCGACCAGCACGCCGCCATTGGAGCGGCCGGAAATGGCGATCTTGCCCGCCGCGCTCACGCCGGTGCGGATCAGGTCCTGCGCCACGGCGTGGAGATCGTCGAAGCTGTTCTGCCGCTTCTCGCGCAGCGCCGCCTCATGCCAGGCCGGGCCATATTCGCCGCCGCCGCGCAGATTGGCGAGCACATAGGCATTGCCGTCCTCCACCCAGTAGAGGCCGAGCGGCCCGGCGCGATAGGGCTGGCCGGTGAGATAACCGGGCAGTTGCGCGGCGCGGAAGCCGCCATAGGCGTGGATGAGCGCCGGCACCGGCCCGCTTGTCCCCTTCTTGCGCACGAGGAAATAGGGCACGCGCGTGCCGTCCTTGGAGGTCGCGAACCGCTGCTCGACGGTGAACTGGCTGGCATCGAACCGCGCCGGCAGGCGCTGCACTTGCGTCGGCTCGCCATCGGCCGGCACCGCATAGAGGCTCGGCGGGTCGAGCATCGTCTCGACCGTCGCGAAGGCGATGTCGCGCGTGTCGGCGCCGCCCAGCAGGCTCACCGTCGCCTGATCCGGCAGCGCGATCGCCCGGCTCGACCAGCGGCCGGTCGCCGCGTCCCGCCGCATCGCGACCAGCTTGCCGGAGACATCGTCAAGCATCTTGACCCACAGCACATGGTCCGTGGTTTCGACCTGCTCGATCGCCTGGCTGGCGCTGGGGCTGAGCACCAGCTCGGGCTTCGCCTCGCGGCCGGCCATGATATCCGCCAGCGCATAGTCGACCAGCGATCCCGCCGGAATGTCGCCCAGCGCCTGATTGAGGAACACCACCACGCGCCCGCCGATCACGCCGTGAAAATCCGCCGTCTGCGGAATGGGGGTGGGCACCAGCCGACCATCGGGCAAGCGCAGCGAGGTGATGTTGGTATAGAAATCCACGCCGCGCTGGACGAACACGCGGCGCGTGTCGCCGTCCATCACCGAGAAGGGCTGCATGGCGACGTCGCCCGTCTCGCCCGCCGCCACCTCGCGCGCGCTGGCGAGCGGCGTGCCGCGCGTCCACAGCTTCACGATGCGCGGATAGCCCGAGCTGGTCATCGAGCCGTCGCCGAAATCGGTGCCGACCAGCAGCGTGTCCGCATCCACCCAGGCGACATTGCTCTTGGCCTCGGGGATGACGAAGCCGCCCTCGACGAACGCCTTCGTCTCCATGTCCCACTCGCGCACCACATCGGCATCCGTGCCACCGGGCGAGAGCGAGACGAGGCAGCGTTTATAGTCGGGCGCGAGGCAGTTGGCGCCGTGCCACACCCAGCTCTTGCCTTCCGCCTTGCCGAGCGCGTCGACGTCGATCAGCGTGGTCCATTCGGGCCGGCCGGCGATATAGGCGTCGAGCGGGCTGGCGCGCCACAGGCCGCGCGGATGCTGCGCGTCCCGCCAGAGATTGACGACGCGCTCGCCCATCACCTCGTCGGGCGTGGCGATCTGCGCCTCGTCGTCCAGTATCTCCTTCGCCCGCACCCGGTCCTGCTCGAAGCCCGGCATGGCGCGCAGCACGCGGTCCGTCTCGTCATTCCACTGCCGCACCTGATCGAGCGCGCGCGGCCCCTCGATCTCCTCCAGCCACAGCCAGGGATCGTCCCCCTCCCCGCCAGTCTGTGCCGAAACGACCGAGCCGGCGGCGACGAGCGCGGCGGCGGCGAGAGCGGAGCGCACGACTCCGGCGGGGAATTTCGCGATCATGGCGATGGACTAGAGCCTGTCCGCACGAAAGGGAAGCGGGGGGCCGCCAAGCGACATCTCCTCATTCCCGCAGCCGCGCGACGTATACGGAAGGAACTGAAATCCCATCCCGCTCGCCCTGAGCTTGTCGAAGGGTCGAATTTACCCCCGCGCGCCCAGATCGCCCTTGCCCACCGTGGCGCTGGCCATTTCCAACATCCGGTCGAGGCTGCGCTTGGCGGCGACGCGCAGCTGCTCGTCCATCTCGATGCGCGGCTCCAGGTCACGCAGCGCGACATAGAGCTTCTCCAGCGTGTTGAGCGCCATATAGGGGCAGACATTGCAGCTGCAGTTGCCGTCCGCGCCGGGCGCGCCGATGAACGTCTTCTCCGGCACCGCCAGCTGCATCTGGTGGATGATGTGCGGTTCGGTCGCCACGATCAGCGTGTCGCCCGGCATCTCCTTGGCATATTTGAGGATGCCGCTGGTCGACCCGACATAGTCCGCATGGTCGACGATGGAGGGCGGACATTCGGGATGCGCGGCCACCGGTGCGCCGAGATGCCCCGCCTTGAGCTTGAGCAGTTCTGTCTCGCTGAAGCTCTCATGCACGATGCACACGCCCGGCCAGAGCAGCATGTCGCGGCCGAGCTTGCGCTTCAGATAACCGCCCAGATGCTTGTCCGGGCCGAAGATGATCTTCTGCTCGGGCGGGATCTGCTGAAGGATCTGCTCGGCGGAGGATGAGGTGACGATGATGTCGCTCAGCGCCTTCACCTCGGCCGAGCAATTGATGTAGCTGAGCGCGATATGGTCCGGATGCGCCTCGCGGAAGGCCTTGAACTGCGCGGGCGGGCAGCTGTCCTCCAGTGAACAGCCGGCGTCCATGTCCGGCAGCACCACGATCTTCTCGGGGCTGAGGATCTTCGCCGTCTCGGCCATGAAGCGCACGCCGCAGAAGGCGATCACGTCCGCGTCCGTCTCCGCCGCCTTGCGCGAGAGCTCCAGCGAATCGCCCACGAAGTCCGCCAGGTCCTGGATCTGCGGCTTCTGGTAGTAATGCGCCAGGATGACCGCGTTGCGTTCCTTGCGCAGCCGATCGATCTCGGCGAGCAGGTCGAGCCCGGCCAGGCTCCCGCCGATTCCGCCGCGTGCATCCATCATCGAGTCTCCCGCATATCCTTGGCGATGCACATGGCCCCGGTGGCCCCGTGGTTCAACCCGTAACCGCGCCCGTCACAGCCGCCGCCAGCGCGCGCCGTCCTGATCCTGCGCCACCAGCCCCCGCCGCTCCAGGTCGATCAGATGCGCCAGCACGGATCGGCCGGCGGCGCCCGTCAGGCGCGGATCGAGGCCGACATACATGGCGGTCACCATGGCGGGGATCGCGACCGGCCCGTCCCGCTCCAGCAGGCGCAATATCTGCCCCTCGCGCATCCGCCGATGGCCCAGCATGCCTCGCACGAACCGGCGCGGTGCCTCGATAGGCTCACCATGGGCGGGATAATAGATGGCATCCTCGCGGGCCATCAGCCGCTCCAGCGAGCGGAGATAATCGGTCATGTCGCCGTCGGGCGGCGAGACCACGCTGGTCGACCAGCCCATCACATGATCGCCGCTGAACAGCGCCCGCTCCTCCTCCAGCGCGAAGCAGAGATGGTTGGAGGTGTGGCCCGGCGTCGCCACCGCGCTCAGCGTCCAGCCCTCCCCGGTCACTTGCTCGCCGTCGCCCAGCACCCGGTCGGGCGCATAGTCGGGATCGAAGGCGGCGTCGGCGCGCGGGCCGTCATCCTCCAGCGCCAGCGGCGCGCAGCCGACGATGGGCGCGCCGGTGAGCGTCGCCAGCGCGGGCGCGGCCGGGCTGTGATCGCGATGGGTATGGGTGCAGAGGATGGCGCGGACCGGCCGTCCGCCGATCGCCGCGGCCAGCGCATCCAGATGCCGCGCCTCCGCCGGCCCCGGATCGATCACCGCCAGATCGGCCTCGCCCACCACATAGGTCTGCGTGCCCTGATAGGTGAAGGGCGAGGGATTGGGCGCCAGCACCCGCCGCACCAGCGGAGAGAGGCGCATCGCGCGGCCGGTGTCCGGCGCAAGGGAGGGAGCAGGCTCGGCCATGCTCCCCCATGTGTCACCCCGCGTCCCGAATGCAAGGCGCTCGCGTGATGAAAGGTCGCGTCAATCGCCCTGCCGGCGCATGGCGGCGATCTGGCGATCGAACTCGGCGAGGACCTGCGAGCGGATCCGATCCGACAGCACGTCCGCCCGGACGATCTCGGCGCGGGCCTGCTGCATGCCGCGCATCGCCTCGGCGCGCACATGGCGCTCCATGCCGCGGCAGATGGTGATGGTGGTCTTCTGCCGGTCCTGGCCGTTCACGCGGACCGTCTCTTCCCGCGTGCCGACGAACCCGTCCCCGCCCGAGCAGTCCCGTCCTTCGACCACATCGATGATCGGCACCTGCGCCCGGATCTCCTCGGCGGTCGGAATGTCGCGCTGCCAGTCGGCGACCCGCACGACATGGCCATCCACCATCGTCACCCCGCGAACCCGCGGGGGCGCGGGGGACGCGGGCGGGGCCGGCGGAACCGCCGTCACGGCCGGAGGCGAAGGCGGTGTCGGCAGGGCGGGCGGCACATCCACGACCGCAACGGCGGATTCGCGCGCGGCTTCGGCCTGCGCCGCCTGCGCCTCATGATAGGCGTGCCGCGCCTCGCGCCCGGCGGTGTCCGCCGCCATCGCCGTCGGGAGTGCCGGGAGCGAAGGGAGCATGTCCTGCCCGCGAGGGATCGGCAGGGCATCGCTCACCTTCGCTCCGACCTGGGCGGCCATGCCTTCGCCGGACGCCGTGAGGGCAAGCCCGGACAGCACGACCGCGCCGGCAAGGGCAAGGCCGGCCATGCGGCGGCGCGCGCTGGGGTTCGATCTGGACAACATGGTCAGTCTCCGTTTCAGACGATCGACGGTGGTGAGGTGACAGATGGCGGAAAATTCCCGGCCGCTGGCGCATTTGACCAGCGCGCGGCCATAGGCCTGGCCCAGCCCGAGATCGCGGATTCCGGCGATCACATCGGCGTCGCAGGCCATTTCCTGGTCGGCGCGGAAGGCGCGATGCGCGATCCAGGCCAGCGGGTTGCACCAGTGCAGCGCCAGCATGCCCAGCGCGAAGGCATTGGCGATCAGGTCGCCGCGCCGGTGATGGGCCAGCTCATGCGCCAGCGCCATGGCATGCTCCTCCACGTCGAAGCGGGTGAGCGCATCGTGCGGGAAAAGGATGAAGCGCCGCGTGAGGCCGAACGCCATGGGACCGCTGACATGCGGGCTGGCCATCAGCCGGATGCCGCGCGCGGGCGAGCGGCGCGGCCGGGCGCCGTCCAGCACATGCCGGCAGAAGCGCCGATAGCTCAGCATCTGCCAGAGCGCGAAGCCCAGCGCGCCCGCCAGCCACAGGCCGGCCAGCGCCATCGCCCAGCCGATGGGGCCTTGGGGATCGGACTGGAGCGCTACCGGAACCGTGTCGAGCTGGATCATGCGATCGCGGATGATCTGCGAGACCATGCCGGAGGATTGCGCCATGCCCGCCAGCGGCGAGCCTTGCGGCACCAGCGCCGGGAGCGGCGGCATCACCATGCGCAGCGCCGGCAGCAGCCAGAGCGCATAAGCGACCTTGGCGCCAAACATCTGCCGCACCGGCTCGCGGATCGCCAGCACCAGCGCCAACAGCATGGTGGTGACGATGAGGGTCTCGACCAGCCAGGCGATCATGACCTGATCGCCTTCAGAAGCGCCTCGATCTCGGCGATGTCCGTGTCGGAGAGCTGCTGCGTCTCGGCCAGATGGGCCACCAGCGGCGTCACCTTGCCGCCGAACAGCCGGTCGACCAGCCGCTGCGATTCATGCGCCACATAGGCCTCGCGCGCGACCAGCGGGCGGTAGAGATAGCGCCGGCCATCCGCCTCATGCGCGACGACCGCCTTGGCGACCAGCCGCGAGAGCAGCGTCTTGACGGTCTGCAGGCTCCAGTCCCGCTCCTCTTCCAGCGCCTCGCTCACCTCCATGGCGGTGAGCGGCGATCGCTGCCACAGCACCTCCATCACCGCATGTTCGGCATCGCTGATGCGTTCGGCCATGGCGTGTCCCTCCTCGCGGACTCGACGGATTACATTTGTAGATTGAACTACAGATGTAGTCAATATGGCCGCGAAGCTGCACGCCGGATGAACGGACGGGCTTGTCGGGATATTTTACAGCCGGCGGCGGAGGGGCGCGGCGTTAACCAGCAAGAGCTGTTGATTTCAGGGAAGATCGTGATTTTGGCACAAGGGATGCTGGAAGGAAGGCACACCCGCTGGAGGGGGATGCGGCTCGGTCTCCTGCCCGTCCCCCTCTTCCGGCGAGCGCCTCTCTCATCCGAGCATAACGAACAGTGCTCTGCTTTCGCAGGAGCACAAATTCGATCCGATTACGCCAGCCCTCAGGCCGCCGCGATCACGCCCTGATCGGCCAGCAACTGCTGCAATTCACCGGCCTCATACATTTCCATCATGATGTCCGAGCCGCCCAGGAACTCGCCCTTCACATAGAGCTGCGGGATGGTCGGCCAGTCGGAGAAGGCCTTGATGCCCTGCCGGACCTCCTGGTCCTGCAACACGTCGACGCTCTCGAACGGCGCGCCGAGGCGCTCCAGGATCGCCACCGCCCGGCTGGAGAAGCCGCACTGCGGGAAGAGCGGCGTGCCCTTCATGAACAGCACCACGTCATGGCTGTTCACGATGTCGCTGATGCGTGAGTGTGCGGGGTCGGTCATGCTTGGATCTCCGGGCAGCGCTGGTGCGGCGAAGCGCCGCACATCTGGTCGAATCAGGTGGGGATGGCGGTGGTCAGTTGCAAGGCGTGGAGCGCGCCGCCCATGCGCCCGCCGAGCGCCGCATAGACGGCCCGCTGCTGGGCGATGCGGCTCAGGCCCCGGAAATGCTCGGAGGTCACCTTCGCCGCATAATGATCGCCATCGCCCGCCAGATCGGTGATCTCCACCGTCGCATCGGGGAAAGCCTCCAGGATGAGCGCCTCGATCTCGGTCGCCGCCATTGCCATGACGTGGTCCTCAGCCTTCCTGCATGAACTGGCGGCGGGCCTCGGCCATCTTGTCGCTCAGCGCCTGCCGGATGCGCTGCTCGTCCATCTCCACATCGGCGGAGGTCAGGTCGCCGAGCAGCTTGCGCACCACATCCTCGTCGCCCGCTTCCTCGAAATCCGCCTGCACGACGGCCTTGGCATAGGCATCCGTCTCCTCGCGGGTGAGGCCCATCAGCTCCGCCGCCCACTCGCCGACCAGCCGGTTGCGCCGCGCCGTGACGCGGAAGGCCAGTTCCTGATCCTTGGCGAACTTGGTCTCGAAGGCCTTTTCGCGATCGTCGAATGAATTCATGGCTTGGGCTTTCTGCTCAAAGGGGTCGAATCCGCCCGATCATTAGGGAGAGCGAGGCGGGAAGGCAACGCGCTGGTGAAGGATGCGATCCGGCATGCAGATGAAGGAGTCCCGGGAACCGTCCCCGGCGTTCCTTCATCTCCCATTGGCCCCCTTGTCGAAGGGCTAGAGACTTCCCGTATGAGATCGAAGCAGTGCTCCTGCTAAAGCAGGAGCACGAGATGGGTCTATTTGGATCGGACAACCGCCAAGGCCCTTCGACAAGCTCAGGGCGAACGGGGATGTTATGAGAATGTGCAGATGGCGCCGGGCACCGTCACGCCGCCGCCGGCACCAGCCATGGCCGCCGCTGCGCATCCGCCGCCTCGAACGTGCCGATCGCATCCTTGCGCTCCAGCGTCAGGCCGATCTCGTCCAGCCCGCCGAGCAGGCAGGCCTTGCGAAACGGGTCGATCTCGAAGGTGAAGCGGTCCTGGAAGGGCGTGGTGACGGTCTGGTGCTCCAGATCGATGCAGATCGGGTCCGTCTCCGCCACGTCCAGCAGCCGGTCGACGGCCTCCTGTGGCAGCACCACGGTCAGGATGCCGTTCTTGAAGGCGTTCCCCGAGAAGATGTCCGAGAAGCTCGGCGCGATCACCGCCTGCACGCCCATGTCGAGCAGCGCCCAGGCGGCATGCTCGCGGCTCGATCCGCAACCGAAATTGTCGCCCGCGATGATGATCGGCGCGCCCGCGTGCCGCGGATCGTCGAACACGTTGCCGGGTTCCTTGCGCAGCACCTCGAACGCGCCCTCGCCCAGGCCGTGCCGGCTGATCGTCTTCAGCCATTTCGCCGGGATGATGATGTCCGTGTCGACATTCTTCATGCCGAACGGATAGGCCTTGCCTTCGACTTGCCTGACCGGGTTCATGTCGTTCTCGCCCTTGATCCTCGCATGCCCGGCACGTGGCTCATGCGGGCGGATGCGTCAAGTCCGGGACCGCCCGGAAGCGCTGCCACCGCTCCGGAGCGCCTGCTCCGAAGGCTCGGGGACCCTGCAACCGCGCTCCGCCGCAGCGGAGGATCAGCGGCTGGCCCGAAGGTCCTGCCTGTCCTGGGCGTTGCCGAGGCCCACGGCCATGGCCGCGCTGCCGATCGCTCCCAGGACGAGAATCCAGAAAATCTTTTTCATTGCGCCCCTTAGCCTTGCTCGTTCCCCATTAGGTCGCGAACATCGGCAAGTCGACCCTTAATCGCAGCGGCGGCCGCCATGACCGGCGAGACCAGATGGGTGCGTGCGCCCGGTCCCTGCCGGCCCATGAAGTTGCGGTTGCTGGTCGAGGCGCAGCGCTCGCCGCTCGGCACCTTGTCCGGGTTCATCCCCAGGCACATGGAGCAGCCCGGCTCGCGCCACTCGAACCCGGCCTCGATGAAGATGCGGTCCAGCCCTTCCGCCTCGGCCTGCCGCTTGACCAGCCCCGAGCCGGGCACGACCAGCGCCTGCTTGATCCGGTCGGCAACATGCCGGCCGCGGAGCACGGCGGCAGCGGCGCGCAGATCCTCGATGCGGCTATTGGTACAGCTGCCGATGAAGATATGCTCGACGCTCACATCCTCCATGCGCTGCCCGGCATGGAGGCCCATATAGTCGAGCGACTTGGCGGCCGCGGCGCGCTTGGCCGGGTCCTCGAAGCTCTCGGGATCGGGCACGGCGCCGGTGATCGACACCACATCCTCGGGACTCGTGCCCCAGGTGACATTGGGCGCGATGTCGCTCGCGGCGAGGCGCAGCACCTTGTCGAAATCGGCGCCCTCGTCCGTCACCAGCATGTGCCACCAGGCCAGCGCCCGCTCCCAGTCCTCGCCCTGCGGCGCCATGGGGCGGCCCTTCAGATAGGCGAAGGTCTTCTCGTCCGGCGCGAACAGGCCCGAGCGCGCGCCGCCCTCGATCGCCATGTTGGCGACGGTCAGCCGCCCCTCGATGCTCATGTCGCGGAAGGTCGAGCCGCGATATTCGATCACATGGCCGGTGCCGCCCGCCGTGCCGGTGCGCCCGATGATGGCGAGCACCACGTCCTTGGGCGTCACGCCATAGCCGAGCGCGCCATCCACCTCGACCGAGAAGGTCCGGGAGCGCTTGAGCTGCAGCGTCTGCGTCGCCAGCACATGCTCCACCTCGCTGGTGCCGATGCCGAAGGCGAGCGCGCCCAGCGCGCCATGGGCGGCCGTATGGCTGTCGCCGCACACCAAAGTCGTGCCCGGCAGGGTGAAGCCCTGCTCCGGCCCGACGACATGCACGATGCCCTGCTCGGGCGCGACGGCGTTGAAATATTTGATGCCGAATTCGGGCGCGTTGCGCTCCAGCGCGGCGAGCTGCTGCGCGCTCTGCGGGTCCTCGATCGGCAGGCGGTGGCCCTGCGCGTCCACGCGCGGCGTGGTCGGCACATTATGGTCCGGCACGGCGAGCGTCAGGTCCGGCCGGCGCACGGGGCGCCCGGCGAGCCGCAGCCCCTCGAACGCCTGCGGGCTGGTCACCTCATGGACGAGATGGCGGTCGATATAGATGAGGCTCGTGCCGTCGTCGCGCGTCTCGACGACATGCGCGTCCCAGATCTTCTCGTAAAGTGTGCGGGGCTTTTGCATTTCGCCTGTGCGTTAACGCCTTTTCGCGCGGGGATTCAAGGAAAACAGCATCGCGCGGCATCCCCGGGCGCGATCCTGCCCCATCTCCTCCCGGAGCGGCGCATGGCCGGGGGCTTGTCTCCGCCCGCCGGGAAAGCATAGGAGTCCCACCATCAGGACCTGAAGGGGGATTTCCATGAAACGCCGCAGCCCATTGCTCGCCTGCCTCTCCGCCCTCGCCCTCACGGCCGCCGCGCCGGCGCTCGCGCAGGACAGGCCGGCGGGCGCGGGCGGCGCGGAGGACGCCAGGCCCGCCGATGCCCCGATCCCGCCGCCGGTCGTCTCCGTGACGCGCCACAGCGGCACTTTCGGCGGGCAGCGGATCAATTACCGCGCCATTGCCGGCGAAACCTATCTCAGGGACAAGGACGGCAAGCCGCTCGCCGCCATCACCTCCTACAGCTACATCAAGGAAGGCCCCGTCGATCCGAACCGGCCGGTCACCTTCCTGTGGAACGGCGGTCCCGGCTCGGGCTCGCTCTGGCTCCAGATGGGCGCCTTTGGTCCCAAGCGCGTGGTCATCCCCTCGGACGCGCGCGACGACGGCGCGCCGCCCTACCCGGTCATCGACAATCCCGACTCGCTGCTGGACGCGACCGACCTCGTCTTCATCGATCCGGTCGGCACCGGCTTCTCCCGCGCGCTCGGCAAGACCGACCCCAAGGATTATTGGGGCGTCACCAGCGACGCGCAGTCCATGGCGGCATTCATCCGCCTGTGGCTCAACGAGAACGGCCGGTGGAACGCGCCCAAGTTCATCGGCGGCGAGAGCTACGGCACCACCCGCTCCGCCGCCGTCATCCACGAGCTGGAGGGCAGCTACACCGATGTCGCCGTGAACGGCATCATCCTCATCTCCTCCATCCTCGATTTCAGCCAGGCGGCGGACGCGCCGGGCAACGAGCTGGGCTATGTGACCAACCTTCCCTCCATGGCGGCGACCGCCTGGTATCACGACAAGGTGGCGGACAAGCCCGCGACGGTGGAGGAGTTCGTGGCGCAGGCCCGCGCCTTCGCCATCGGCCCCTATGCCGCCGCGCTGCTCAAGGGCAATTCCCTCTCGGCGGAGGAGCGCGCGCAGATCCTGCCACAGCTCTCCCGCTTCACCGGCGTCTCGCAGACCTTCCTCCGGAATGCCGACCTGCGCCTTTCGCCCGACCGCTTCTACAAGGAGTTGCTGCGCGACCGGGGCCTCACCATCGGCCGGCTCGACACGCGCTATACCGGCAAGGATTATGACAATGCCGGCGAGGAGCCGGACAACGACCCCAGCTTCTACGCCATCGACGGCGCCTATACCGCGGCGATGAACCAGTGGGCGCGCGAGGGCCTCAAATATTCGCCGGACATCGTCTATTCCTCGATCGGCGGCGTGCGCGACTGGGACTGGGTGATCCACGGCCCGCGCGGCGGCGCGGGCTATCTCAACGTCGCGCCCTATATCGGCCGGGCGCTGCGCGAGAACAGCGGGCTGCGCGTCTTCGCGGGGCAAGGCTATTACGACTTCGCCACGCCCTTCTTCGGCGCGGAATATTCGCTCAATCGCACCGGCATCCCCACCGACGGGCGCATCGAGTGGCATTACTATCATGCCGGCCACATGATGTATGTGCGCGACGAGGACCTGCGCAAGCTCTCGTCGGACATCCGCGCCTTCATCCGCGCGCGCTGAATGGCGGCCGCCAGCGTTTGATAGAATCAGTGCTCCTGCGGGGCCGAAGGCGGGCGTAGCCCAACGCAGGAGCACGGGATGGTTCGATCTGGACCGGACAGCCTCCAGAAGTGAGGCTCGGCGGCGCGCCCTATATCGGCCGGCGATAATCCGCTTCGATGCTGCGCGAGGCGCGCCAGTAGTGGAAGGCCGCCCACAGATAGAGGACGGAGATGGTCGCCATCGCCAGCCCCAGCGCGATGCCGGGCGCTTCGCCCTCGCGCACATAGAAGTCGCTCACCATGCCCAGCACCAGCGGCCCGAAGCCGCCGCCGACCAGCGTGTAGATCATGCCGGTGAAGGCGGAGCCGGTGGCGCGCATGCGGGCGCTCAGCATGTTCTGGAAGGTGCCCTGCGTCGGCCCCAGATAGGTATATTGGAAGAGCCCGCACAGGCCGACCAGCGCCACGATCATCGCCGGCTCGTCGCGGGTGATGGCGAAGGCGTAGAGCGGCGCGGAGACCAGCAGCGTGATCGCTGGCACCAGCGCATAGCCGCGCCGGTTGCCGCGCCGCGCCAGCCGGTCGGAGACCCAGCCCGCCCCGAGGATGGAGAGCGTGGAAGGCAGGCTCGCCACCATGCCCGCGACCAGCCCCGCCTGCACCAGCGTGAAGCCGAAGCGGCGCACCAGATAGGCGGCGAGGAAGGCGTTGAGACCGAAGCCCACCATACTGGCGACGGTGGAGCCGAGCAGCATGTGGCGCATGGTCGGCCAGCGCAGATAGCGGCCGATCACCGTGCCGATCGGCGGCACCTCCCCGCTCGATCCGCCCGCGTCCAGCCCGCCGCGCCTGGGCTCGGCGATGAAGAGCGCGAGCAGCAGCGCCAGGATCAGCCCCGGCACCGCCGCCACCAGCAGCGCCGTGCGCCAGCCGTAGAGCTGCGCGATCAGCGCGCCGCCGCTCGCCCCGATGAACGCGCCGATGGGCGGGGCGAGATTGAGCATGGACATCATCGTCGCGCGCCGCTCGGGCGGGAAATAGTCGGACACGACCGAGTAGGTGGAGGGCAGCCCCACCGCCTCGCCCACGCCCACGCCAACGCGCGCCAGCACGAGCTGCACATAGGTCGCCGCCAGTCCGCAGGCCGCCGTCGCGATCGACCAGAGCAGCGTGCCCACGGCAATCAGCGACACACGCCGCCTGCGCTCGGCCATCCGCGCGATCACGAGACCGAGCACCACGTTGAGCACCGCGAAGGCAAGCCCGTTGACGATGCCGAGTTGCGTGTCGTTGAGGCCGAACTCCACCCGCAGCGGCTCGGCCAGCACATTCATGATGATGCGGTCGACAAAGCCCACGACGCCGATCGACGTCAGCAGCGCCAGCGCCAGACGCGGTCTTTCCTTCACGGTCGCGAGCGACATTCCCCCTCCTGTAGCGGCATTGCGGCCTTGAGCGCCGGGCCATGGCGGTTCGCGCGGGCCGGGGCAAGGGGAAACGGGAGAAGGTGCAGATCAACCTTCTCCCCTCCCCTTCAGGTTCAAACGAGGCACGTGACTCGTTTGAACCTGAAGGGGAGGGGCTTCGGTCGCGTTAAGACAGGCCACTAGCCTCCCCCGCATCCGGCCACGCAAGCCGACGCGGCATGCGCCAGTTCAGGAACACCGCCGGCAGGCGCAGCAGCATGAGTTCGCGGTGGATGCGCAGGTCCACCAGTCGTTCCCGCCAGCCCGGCTGCCGCCGGCCGCTGCGCGCCAGCCAGTCGCGATAGGGCATCCAGTGGCTCGGCTCGTCCCGCCGGATCACCCGGAAGATCTGGCGCAGCATGGGCTCGCGCCGGACGATGGCGGAGCGCAGCAATATCTCCACCTGTTTCATGCCGCGCTGCTCGGTGAGCATGATGACGCGGCACAGCGTCTCGAACAGCTTGTCGCTCGCCACGATCGCGCCTGTGTCCAGCGCGTCGATCGGGCGACCGAACATGATCTCGATGAAATGGTCGATATGGCCGCAGGTCCGGTCGACCGCGAGCGGCATCAGGTGCCGCGCCTCGAAATAGCGCTTGAACATGAGATAGTGCTTGCGCTCGTCGGCGCGGTGCTTCTCCACCGCCGCGATGAAGGCCATGTCGCCGGGACAGCGGGCGCGCACCGCATCCAGCACGCGGTCGAGGCTCGTATAGCCGCGATGCTCGTTATAGATGTAGATCGACGCCAGCACGTCGACATAGCGACGAGAGAAGGCCGTGAACATGGCGCATCATAGGCGCCGTGGGCACGGCCGCACAATGGAAACGGCGTGGGCGGGGCGATGGCCGCCGATGCCCCGGCCTCCCACCGTCATGCCGGCGTGCGGGATGACCCCCAGCGCTGCCTCGACTCACCATCCAGTGCTCCTGCGGGGCCGAAGGCGGGCGTAGCCCAACGCAGGAGCACTGCGGCTTCAATGGAGGCGCGTTGCCCTCTCAGGCCGTCACCAGCGGCTCATAGGCCGCCGTCGTCTTCGCCGCGACCTCCTCCGCCGTCACGCCCGGCGCCAGCTCGACCAGCCGGAAGGGCGATTCATGGTCGGGCCGCTGGAAGACGCACAGGTCCGTGACGATCATGTCCACCACATTCTTGCCGGTCAGCGGCAGCGTGCATTCGGGGATGAACTTGGAGTCGCCATTCTTGGAGACATGCTCCATCACCACGATGATCTTCTTGACGCCGGCCACCAGGTCCATGGCGCCGCCCATGCCCTTAATCATCTTGCCGGGGATCATCCAGTTGGCGATGTCGCCCTTCTCGCTCACTTCCATCGCGCCAAGCACGGTGAGATCGATATGGCCGCCGCGGATCATCGCGAAGCTGTCCGCCGAGGAGAAATAGACCGTGCTGGGCAGCTCGCTGATCGTCTGCTTGCCGGCATTGATGAGATCGGGGTCGACCTCGTCGTCATAGGGAAAGGGGCCGATGCCGAGCATGCCGTTCTCGGACTGGAGCGTCACTTCCACGCCGGCCGGGATGTGGTTCGCCACCAGCGTGGGGATGCCGATGCCGAGATTGACGTAGAAACCGTCCTTGAGTTCCTTGGCGGCGCGGGCGGCCATTTCATCGCGGGTCCAGGGCATCGTCACTCTCCTTGGGTGGGATCGACCCACCGTTTGTCGGCTGGGAACACATCGTCGAAGCTGCCGCGCAGGGCGGCGCCGTAAACCGGGTTGGGCAGCAGGAACCAGCCCCTGCCCCACATCTGCGTGATCGGCCCCTGCGCCGCCAGCGCGCGGCGGCGCGGCACGTCGCGCTCGGCCATGAACAGGTCCGAGAAATCGCCGAGCTGGTCGCCGCCCATGGCGATCACGCAATATGTCGCGGAGATGGTCGCGCGGCGGCCGTCCTTGCCGGAACCGTCGGCATCGTCGCCCTTGAGGAACAGCGTCTCACCATGCACGGCGGGGCCGAGGCCGGCGCGACGCAATGCCTCGGCGGTGGGCTGGGCATTGGCCGCCGAGCGGTTGGTGTTGAAGATCACCGTGACGCCCAGGCCGCGCAGCGCATCGGCCATGGCGACGGCGCCGGGAATGGGCGCGACGGTGGCCGCGCCGGTGCGCTCGAACCGCTCCCAGGCCGCCGGGTCATAGGGGCCGCCCGCGCGCCTGGCGTCATGATATTCGAAGCCCAGATTGAGCAACAACGTCTCGTCCACGTCGAACACGGCGGCGAAGGGCTTGTCGCCGCAGGGCACGAAATGCGGCGCGGCCAGCGTCGAATCGCGGGCCAGCACCACGCTGTCGGCGGGCCGTGCCTTCACCAGCGCGCGGACATGGCCGAGCAGCGCGGCATAGGCCTGCTGCGAGATGGCGGCGGCCTCGGCCGAGCCGTAGAGATATTGCATGCCCGCCGGCGGCGTGTCCGCGGCCGCATCGAGCGCGGGCGCGGCGGCGGGCGCAGGCGCCGGCGGCGCGACCTGCGCGCAGCCGGCCAGCGCCGCCATCGCCATCATCGCGCTGCCGGGCGCCAGGCGCACCTTCATGGTCAGGCGGCCTCGCGCGGCCGGGTGGTGCGGAACTCGATCTTCTTCTCGTAAGGCGCGCCGACCAGCATGCGCTTCACATAGATGCCGGGCAGATGGATGGCGTCCGGGTCCAGGCTGCCGGTCGGCACCACCTCCTCCACCTCGGCGACGCAGATCTTGCCGGCGGTCGCCATCGGCTGATTGAAGTTGCGCGCGGTCTTGCGGAAGACGAGATTGCCCGCCTCGTCCGCCTTCCAGCCCTTGATGATGCACAGGTCCGCGTAGATGCCGCGCTCCAGCACATAGTCCTGGCCGTCGAACGTCTTGGTCTCCTTGCCCTCCGCGACCAGCGTGCCCACGCCGGTCTTGGTGTAGAAGCCCGGAATGCCCGCGCCGCCCGCGCGGCAGCGCTCGGCGAGCGTGCCCTGGGGGCAGAATTCCACCTCCAGCTCGCCGGCGAGATACTGGCGCTCGAACTCCTTGTTCTCGCCCACATAGGAGGAGATCATCTTCTTCACCTGCCGCGTGCGCAGCAGCTTGCCGAGGCCCTCATTGTCGATGCCGGCATTGTTGGAGGCGATGGTCAGGTCCTTGACGCCCGTCTCCCGGATCGCGTCGATCAGTCGCTCGGGGATGCCGCACAGGCCAAAGCCGCCGCAGCAGATGGTCATGCCGTCGAACAGCAGGCCCTCGAGCGCCGTGGCGGCATCCGGGTAAAGTTTCTTCATGTGCGACTCTCCTGACGCGCGCTACGATCCCTCCCAGCCCATAAGAGCCGCGCACGCACCGGTCAAATCCGCCGCAAATGTTGAAAATCGAAGGGTCGGGGGCGTGTCCCACACCCTCCACTTCAGAGTCCACCTTGCTAAATGAAGCAGTGCTCCTGCGAAAGCAGGAGCCCAGGGCGGCTATGCACGACTCATGCGCCCTGGGCTCCTGCTTTCGCAGGAGCACTATGGTTCAATCGGGACCGGACGACCTCCAGTTGAAGGGATTGCCCTTCTCACCAGCGAAAAACAGGCCTCCCGCACATGCGGAAGACCCGTTTTCCACGCCCGAAGCGCCATGAATGGCAAGATCGCCCCGGCGCGCGTCGGCGCCCGGCTTCAGACCTTGTCGCCCAGCGCGCCCTTGACCGAACCGGCGACCTTCTGCGCCTTGCCCTTCAGGGACTGCGCCGTGGCTTCCGCCTTGAGATCCGGATCGTTGGTCGCATCGGCCACCACATGCTTCGCCGCGGCGGCGGTCTCGTTGGCGGCGCCTTTGACCTTGTCGGTGAACTCACCCATGCTTCCTGTCTCCATCGGTTGGCGCCCGGACTGCCCGGCCGCCTTGTCGACAAAACGAAGCGTCGTGGCGCCCGTTCCCGTTCGCCGGGGCCTTTGCGACGAACCGCGCGGGCTTTGGACTCGTTTTGGCCATGTGCCTTGCGGCGCATGGCGGCGGCACCGGCCCGCTCCCTCACCCGACCACCCAACGATAGTAGCCTATGGGTGGTCGGGTGAGGGAGCGGGCCGGTGCCGCCTCAAAATTCGCTCTTCCGCGAATTTTTCACACAGCCCCTCAGATCAGCCCCGCCAGCGGACTGGAGGGATCGGCATACATGCGCCGCCCCATGCGCCCGGCCAGATAGGCCATGCGCCCGGCCTCCACCGCCGCCTTCATCGCGCCCGCCATCAGGATCGGGTCCCTGGCCTCGGCGATGGCGGTGTTCATGAGCACGCCCGTGCAGCCCAGCTCCATGGCGACGGCGGCATCCGAAGCCGTGCCGACCCCGGCATCGACCAGCACCGGCAGCTTGGTGCCTTCCACGATCAGGCGGATCGTCACCCTGTTCTGCAAGCCGAGGCCCGAGCCGATCGGCGCCCCCAGCGGCATGATCGCCACCGCGCCCGCATCCTCGAGCTGCTTCGCGGCGATGGGATCGTCCACGCAATAGACCATCGGCTTGAAGCCCTCCTTGGCCAGCACTTCGGTCGCCCGGATGGTCTCCACCATGTTGGGATAGAGGGTGCGCGCCTCGCCCAGCACCTCCAGCTTGACGAGATCCCAGCCGCCCGCCTCGCGCGCCAGCCGCAGCGTGCGGATCGCGTCCTCGGCGGTGAAGCAGCCGGCGGTGTTGGGCAGATAGGTGATCTTCCTGGGGTCGATATGGTCGGTCAGCATCGGCGCCTTGGGGTCCGAGACATTGACCCGCCGCACCGCCACGGTGACGATCTCCGCGCCGGAAGCCTCCACCGCCGCGGCATTCTGCGCGAAATCCTTGTATTTGCCCGTGCCCACGATCAGCCGCGAACGGAAGGTCCGGCCCGCCACGCTCCAACTGTCCTCGCTCCGCACGCCCGCGCCGTCGCCGCCGCCCACGAAATGCACGATCTCCAGCTCGTCGCCATCCTCGACGATCACCTCGCCCAGCGCGGCGCGCGGCACCACCTCCAGATTGCGCTCCACCGCCAGCTTGGCGGGCACCATGCCCAGCTCCTCCGCCAGCGCGGCAATGGTCAGCCCTGCGCGGATGCGGCGGTGCTCGCCGTTCAGATGGATGCCGATCGTCCCGTCCACACTCATGGACCCGTTCACCTTTCGCTTTGAGAGGAGCGCCTTGGGCCATATAGGGAGGCGTCATCAAGGCCCGCAACCCAAAGGACAGGATGGCCGATGGCGACCCCCCGAAAAATCTACGTGCTCAATGGCCCCAATCTCAACCTGCTCGGCATCCGCGAGCCGGAAATCTACGGCTATGACACGCTCGACGACATCGCCGCGCGCATGGAGGACGAAGGCCAGCGCGCCAATGTCGAGATCGATTTCCGCCAGTCCAACCATGAGGGCCACCTCATCGACTGGCTGCACGAGGCCAATGCCGAGGCCGCGCAGGCCGTTATCCTCAATGCCGGCGCCTTCACCCACACATCGGTGGCGCTGCACGACGCGATCAAGTCCATCAGCGTGCCGGTGATCGAGATCCACCTCTCCAATCCGGCCGCGCGCGAATCCTTCCGGCATCACAGCTATGTCGGCATGGCGGCGCGGGGCAGCATCTGCGGATTCGGCCCGCTCTCCTACATGCTGGCGCTGGAAGCCGCGCTGGAGATGGACTGAGCCTTCCAGCCATCCCGCCGTTCGGGTCGAGCGGAGGATCGAGCGAACAGGCGTGGAGAATATTGGGCCGCATCGCGAGACCGAATCCCCGCCGACTGTTGCCTTATGCTGCAAAGCGCAATAGGCCCCTGCCCCATTCATAAGACAAACGGGTTTCAAGGGACGACCGATGGCCGACAAGACCAATGGCAAGGACGACGATCGCGCGATGCAGGTGGACGTGCAGCTCGTACGCGAGCTGGCCGAACTGCTCGACGCCACCAACCTCACCGAGATCGAGGTGGAGGATGGCGAGCGCAAGATTCGCGTGAAGCGCCGCCCGGCCGCGCCGGCGGAAGGCATGATCGTGCAGCAGCTCCCGGCCGCCGCGCCCGTGGCCGTCGCTCCGGCCGCCGCGCCGGCTCCTGCCCCCGCCGCAGCCGCGCATGCCAATGCGGTCAGGTCGCCCATGGTCGGCACCTGCTATCTCTCGCCCGAGCCGGATGCCGCGCAGTTCGTCAAGGTGGGCGACAGCGTGAAGGCCGGCCAGACGCTGCTCATCGTCGAGGCGATGAAGGTCATGAATCCCATCACCGCGCCGGCCGCCGGCACCGTCTCCGCCATCCTCGTCGAAAATGGTCAGCCGGTCGAATATGACCAGCCGCTGATCGTCATCGGCTGAGGACGCCGCGCATGAGCATCGAGAAGCTGCTGATCGCCAATCGCGGCGAGGTCGCCCTGCGCATCCATCGCGCCTGCCATGAGATGGGCATCCGCACGGTCGCGGTCCACTCGACCGCCGATGCCGACGCCATGCATGTCCGCCTCGCCGACGAGGCGATCTGCATCGGCCCGCCGGCCGCCAGGGACAGCTATCTCAACATCCCGGCGATCATCTCCGCCGCCGAGATTTCCGGCGCGGACGCCATCCATCCGGGCTACGGCTTCCTCTCCGAGAATGCCCGCTTCGCCGAGATCGTCGAGGCGCACGACATCATCTTCGTCGGCCCCAAGCCCGAGCATATCCGGGTGATGGGCGACAAGGTGGAAGCCAAGCGCACCGCCGGCGCGCTCGGCCTGCCGCTGGTGCCCGGCTCGGACGGCGCGATCGAGGATGTCGCCGCCACCAAGGCGCTGGCCGCGCGGATCGGCTATCCCGTGCTCATCAAGGCCGCCTCGGGCGGCGGCGGGCGCGGCATGAAGGTGGTGCCGGAGGAGAGCGAGTTCGAGGCGCTCATGTCCCAGGCGAAGAGCGAGGCCAAGGCGGCGTTCGGCGACGACACCGTCTATATGGAGAAATATCTCGGCAATCCCCGCCACATCGAGTTCCAGATCTTCGGCGACGGCAAGGGCAATGCCATCCATCTGGGCGAGCGCGATTGCTCGCTCCAGCGCCGCCACCAGAAGGTGCTGGAGGAAGCGCCCTCGCCGGTCATCTCCTCGGAGGAGCGCGCGCGCATGGGCGGCCTCGTGGCGAAGGCGATGGCGGACATGGGCTATCGCGGCGCCGGCACCATCGAGTTCCTCTACGAGGATGGCGAATTCTACTTCATCGAGATGAACACCCGCATCCAGGTGGAGCATCCGGTCACCGAACTCATCACCGGCTTCGATCTCGTCCGCGAGCAGATCCGCATCGCCGAGGGCCTGCCGCTCTCGGTCGCGCAGGAAGACCTCGTCTTCACCGGCCATGCCATCGAGTGCCGCATCAATGCCGAGGACCCGGAGACTTTCGTTCCCTCGCCCGGCCGCGTCACCAGCTATCATGTGCCCGGCGGCATGCACGTCCGCGTCGATAGCGCGCTCTATCAGGGCTATCAGGTGCCGCCTTATTATGATTCGATGATCGGCAAGCTGATCGTCTACGGCCGCACCCGCGAGGGCGCCCTCATGCGCCTCAAGCGCGCGCTCGAGGAATATGTCATCGAGGGCATGAAGACCACCATCCCCCTCCACCAGCGCCTCATCCAGGACCCCGACGTCCAGAATGGCGACTATTCCATCAAATGGCTGGAGGAATGGCTGGAACGGCAGAAGGCCGGCCGGACGGACTGAACGGTAACGCGCGTCACCCACAAACCCTCCCGGTCACGGGAGAGGGATCAACGTGCCCCTCTTCCCCGTCGGCCTCATTGTCCTGCCGATCTGGCTGGCCGCACACTGGAGCCTGCCTGGATAAGATGGACTCAGTGCTCCTGCTTTCACGGGAGCACGATATGGTTCCATCTGAATCGGACAGCCTCTAGCCCCCCGCGCCCGATTCTGGCACTGTGCTACCAGATTAACACGGGGGAGATTCGTCTGATGCGCCGCCACCTCTTTCTGTCCCTCCTTCTCGCCACCGCCGCGCCGGCGCTGGCGCAGATCCCGAGCCCCGAGCGCCCGGTCACCGATCCGCGCAGCCTCGCCTCCCCGGAGAATCCGGACGCCAGGCCCGTGCCGCTCGACGATATCGGCATGACCCGCGCCCTCTACGACGTGATCTGGAGCGCGGACGGCAAGCAGCTCTTCGTGGCGACGGACATCACCGGCCGCGTCAACATCTGGCGCATGGCCGCGGACGGGAGCTGGCCGGTCCAGATGACCCAGTCGGACGATGCCCAATATGGCCTCGCCGTCTCGCGCGACGGCAAGTGGCTCTATTACACGCAGGATCAGGGCGGCAACGAATATACGGACATCTACCGCGTGCCGACCGGCGGCGGTGCGATCGAGAACCTCACCAACACGCCCGACCGCCGTGAGGATTCGCTGCTTGTCGGGCCGCAAGGCGGCCTCGTCGCCATCTCGGTGAAGCTCAAGTCGGAAGGCCAGACCAACCTCGCCGTGATGGACGCGGACGGCGCCATCCGCCCGCTCACGGCCGAGCGCGACCCCCAGTTCAACTGGGCGGCTGCCGCCTGGGTCGACGATGGCCGCGCGCTCATCGCCAACCGGCTCAATGTGGGCGGCACGGTCGGCGAGGTGTATCGCGTGGACGTCGCCAGCGGCCGCGCGACGAAACTGCTCGCCAGGACGAACACGCTCTATCTCGCCACGGGCGCCACGCCGGACGGCGCCACCATCGCCGTCACCACCGATCAGGACAGCGGCCAGCGCCATGCCGGCGCCTATGCGGTGGCGGGCAAGAGCTGGCGCTGGCTCGCCGCCACGCCCTGGGAGCAGAGCAGCGACATCGTGACGCCGGACGGCCGCACCATGATCGTGCGCACCAACGACAATGGCCGCTCCACCCTCTCCCGCGTCGACCTCGCGACCATGCAGCAGAGCGACCTCGCGCTCGATCCGGGCCGCAATTCCGTCCCCGGCCTTCAGCCGATCGCGCCGGACGGCCGCCAGATGCTGGTCGTCCACAGCGGCGCGGATTCGCCCACCGCCGCCTATGTCTATGACCTCGCCACCAACAGCGCCCGGCTCACCGTGCCGCTCGCCATGGCCAGCCTTGCGCCGGAGGGGCTGCCCAAGTCCACCATCGTCACCTTCCCGAGCTTCGACGGCACGCTCATCAGCGCGGTGGTGACCATGCCGTTCAACCTGCGGCAGGACGGCTCCAATCCCGCCATCGTCGCGCCGCATGGCGGGCCGACCGGCCAGACCGAGGACGGATTCAGCCGCTATGCCACGGCCTTCGCCACGCGCGGCTATGTGGTCATCCAGCCCAATTTCCGGGGCTCGACCGGCTATGGCCGCCCCTTCCAGGACGCCAATCACATGGATCTGGGCGGCGGCGACCTCAAGGATGTGATCGCGGCCAAGAATTTCCTCGTCTCGTCCGGCTATGTGGATGCCCGCAAGGTCGGCATCTGGGGCGGCTCCTATGGCGGCTTCATGACGCTGATGGCGATCGGCCGCACGCCGGACGAGTTCGCCGCCGCCGTGCAGTGGTTCGGCATCATCAACTGGCGGACCATGTATCGCGACCAGGACGCGCTGCTCCAGGCCTATCAGCGCAGCCTGCTCGGCACGCCGGACGAGAATCCGGACGTCTACGACCGCGCCTCGCCGCTCACCTATATGCAGGCCGCCAGGGCGCCGCTGCTTTCCCTCCAGGGCGAGAACGACATTCGCGTGCCGCGCGGGCAGGCGCAGGAGGTCAACGATCTGCTCAAGGCCAAGGGAAACACCGTGGAGACGATCTTCTACCCGGACGAAGGCCATGGCTTCCAGAAGCGCGAGCATCAGCTCGATGCGCTGCGCCGCACGATCGGCTGGTTCGACACCTATCTCAAGGGCGCGCCAGCGCCGGCCCCCGCCCCTGCTTCCGGTCAATGACGAGGACGATGATGAAAGCCACCATCTACCACAATCCCCGCTGCTCCAAGTCGCGCGAGACGCTGGCGATCCTCGAGGGAACGCCCGGCCTCGATGTGGAGATCGTCGAATATCTCAAGACCCCGCCGAGCCGCGACGCTCTGGCCGCGCTCTATGCGAGAGCCGGCCTGACCCCGCGCGAGGGCCTGCGCAAGGGCGAGGACGGCGCCAAGGCCCTCGCCGACGCCAGCGACGACGCCATCCTCGACGCCATGGCTGCCGATCCCATCCTCATCGAGCGCCCGCTGGTGGAGACGGAAAAGGGCGTCCGCCTCGGCCGCCCGCCCGAGCGCGTGAAGGAGATTCTGTAGGATTGCGTTCCATTACAACACCCGTGCCAGAGAGTGTCCGGCCCGGATAGACGCAGTGCTCCTGCGAAGGCAGGAGCCCAGGGCGACAACGAACCTCCCATGCGCCCTGGGCTCCTGCTTTCGCAGGAGCACTTGAATTGGTTCTATCAATACCGGAAAGCCGCTAGTTCTCCGCAGCAACCGCGCCGACTCTCAGCCCTCGAACACCCCGCCGAACATCTCCCGCAACACGGTCTTCTGCACCTTGCCCATCGTGTTCTTCGGCAGCGCATCCATGAACATGACCCGTCGCGGCTGCTTGAACCGCGCCAGCCGGTCCGCCAGCCCCGCCAGCACCGCACCCTCGTCCGCGAAGCCGGGCTCGCGCGGCACCACCGCCGCGACCACGCCCTCGCCCAGATCGGGATGCGGCACGCCGATCACCGCCGATTCATGGACCTGCGGCAGCTCGTCCAGCGCCGCCTCCACCTCGGCCGGGTAGATATTGTAGCCGCCCGCGATGATGAGGTCCTTCGCCCGCCCCACGATGGACACATAGCCGCGCGCATCGATGAGCCCGAGGTCGCCGGAGATGAAATAGCCGTCGCGGAATTCCTCCGCCGTCTTCTCCGGCTTGCGCCAATAGCCCTGGAACAGGTTCGGCCCGGCGATCTCGATCACGCCCACCTCGCCCTGCGGCAACGGCGCGCCCGTCTCGGGATCGGCGATGCGGATGTCCACGCCCGGCAGCGGCAAGCCGACCGTCCCGGCGATGCGCTCGCCGTCATAGGGGTTGGACGTGTTCATGTTGGTCTCGGTCATGCCGTAGCGCTCGAGGATGGCGTGGCCGGTCCGCGCGGCGAACTCGCGATGGATCTCGGCCGAGAGCGGCGCCGATCCGGAGACGAACAGCCGCATATGGCCCACGAGGCTCCGGTCGAACCCGGCCTCGCCGAGCAGACGGATATAGAAGGTCGGCACGCCCATCATGACGCTGGCGCGCGGCAGCGCCGCCATCACCTGCGCCACGTCGAAGGCCGGCAGGAAGATCATCGCCGATCCGGCCGCCAGCGTCACGTTGATGGCCACGAACAGGCCATGGGTGTGGAAGATGGGCAGCGCATGGAGCAGCACATCCTCGCCGGTGAAGCGCCAATATTCCCTGAGCGTCAGCGCATTGGAGGCGAGATTGTCGTGGCTGAGCATCGCTCCCTTGGAGCGGCCGGTGGTGCCCGAGGTGTAGAGGATGGCGGCGAGGTCCTCATCCGCCCGCGCCACGGTCGCCCAGTCCCCCGGCATCCCCGCCGCCAGCGCCGCCAATGTGCCCGCGCCGTCGCCGTCGAGCGTCTCGACCCGCAGGCCCGGCGACAGCCCCGCCACCCCGTCCCGCCGCGCCGTATCGCTGACGAACAGCGCTGGCTCGGCATCGGCGATGAAATAAGCCAGCTCACCGGCGGTGTAAGCCGTGTTGAGCGGTACGAACACCGCGCCCGTGCGCAGCGTGGCGAGGTAGAGCATCACCGTGTCGATGCTCTTGCCCGCCTGCACCATCACCCGGTCGCCGGGCGCCACGCCCAGCCCCGCCAGCGCCTGCGCATAGCGTGCCGACCCCGCGATCATGTCGGCATAGGTCACCAGCGAGCCGTCCGGCAGCCAGGCGAAGGGGCACGCCGAATCGGTGGCGACATGGGCGCACAGCGTGTCGAACAGATTGGCCATGGTCGGGCGCTTGCATCCTCTCGCTTGCCGCATCGGCATTGTGATGGAGGGCGATTGGCCGCCATGGGGGGCTGCTGTCAATCCGGGAGCCGGGCTGATGCGATCCATTGGGGCAAATTGCGCTACCTGCTCCCCTCCCCTTCAGGGGAGGGGCCGGGGGTGGGGCTATCCCCAGCCGCGCCGCTCTTGATCGCCAGACCCCACCCCAACCCCTCCCCGTCAGGGGCAAGGCTAAGATGGCGCCCTCAAATCTCGACCTGACTGCCCAGCTCGATCACGCGATTGGTCGGCAGGCGGAAGAACTCCATCGCGCTTTCCGCGTTGCGCAGCATCCAGGCGAAGACCTTCTCGCGCCAGATGCGCATGCCGGGGCGGGAGGAGGGCAGCAGCGTCTGCCGCGCGAGGAAGAAGCTGGTCTCCATCATCCTGAAGGGCAGGCCGCACCCGTCCACCTCGGCCAGCGCCGTCGGCAGGTCGACTTCCTCCATGAAGCCGTAATGCAGGATGAGCCGGAAGAAGCCGCGCCCCAGATCCTCGATGTCGTAGCGCTTGGCCTCGGGCACGATCGGTACGTCGGCGATCTTCACCGTGAGCAGCACCACCCGCTCGTGCAGCACCTTGTTGTGCTTGAGATTGTGCAGCAGCGCGTGCGGCACGCCCTCGGGGCTGGCGGTCAGGAACACGGCGGTGCCCGGCACCCGCACTGCGCTGTTGGAGGCGGAGGCGACGAACACCGGGATCGGCATGGCGGCCTCGCGCAGCCGGTCCATCATCAGCTTGCGGCCCTTCGCCCAGGTGGTGAGCAGGGTGAAGATGACGAAGCCGATGAGCAGCGGGAACCAGCCGCCGTCCGGGATCTTGGTGAGGTTGGCGGCGAAATAGGCCCCGTCGATCAGGTAGAAGACGGAGAGCAGCGGGATGGAAATCCAGGGCTTCCATTTCCACAGCTTGAACATCACCACCGTGAGCAGCGCATTGTCGATGAACATGGCGCCCGTCACCGCGATGCCATAGGCGGCGGTGAGATTGGACGAGGTCTGGAAGATCAGCACCAGCAGCGTCACCATCACCATCAGGCCCCAGTTGACGAGCGGGATGTAGATCTGCCCGGCCGTCGCCGCGCTGGTGTGGGAAATGCGCAGGCGCGGCATGAAGCCGAGCTGGATGGCCTGCTGCGTGACCGAGAAGGCGCCGGTGATGACCGCCTGGCTGGCGATGATCGCCGCCATGGTCGCGATGCCGACCAGCGGCAGGCGGAACCAGTCGGGCGCCAGATTGTAGAAGGGGCTCTCGAGCGCCGGCAGCCCCTCGCGGATGAGCAGCGCGCCCTGCCCCATATAGTTGAGCGTCAGCGCCGGCAGCACGAACCACAGCCAGGAGATGCGGATGGGATTGCGGCCGAAATGGCCCATGTCGGCATAGAGCGCCTCGGCGCCCGTCACCGCCAGCACCACCGCGCCCAGCGCCAGGAAGGCCTGCACCGGCGTCAGCAGGAAGAAGTCGATCGCATATAGAGGATTGATGGCGACGAGGATGCCCGGCGACTGCACGATGCTCAGCACGCCCAGCACCGCAATGCTGAGGAAATAGAGCATCATGATCGGCCCGAACAGGATCGCCACCCGGCCCGTGCCCGCCCGCTGGATCGAGAAGAGGAAGATGAGGATCGCCACCGCCAGCGGCACGACCAGCCCGCCAAACGCCGGATTGACGATCGCCAGCCCCTCCACGGCGCTCAACACCGAAACGGCCGGGGTAATCATGCTGTCGCCGTAGAACAGGGCCGTGGCGAACACGCCCAGCAGCACAATGCCGGTCGACCAGCGATAGGAAGGCACGCTGCGGCTGATGAGCGCCAGCAGGGCGAGCGAGCCGCCCTCGCCCTTGTTATCCGCGCGCATGATGATGGTGACATATTTGAGCGTCACCACCAGCATCATCGACCAGAACATGAGGCTGATCGCGCCCAATATATGCGCATCATCCAGCGTCAGGATATGATGGCCCGCGAATGTCTCGCGGAAGGCGTAGATCGGGCTGGTGCCGATGTCGCCGAACACGACGCCGATGGCCCCGACAGCGAGCTTGAGGGCGCCTTGGCGCTGATGATGGCCCGGCTCCGCCGCAGGGGCGAAGTCCTGGCCAGCACCGGTTTCCCGGTCCGATATGGCCATGATTACTGGCCCGTCTGTCCCGCTGTCATCGGTTGCGCTTTCCCCTGTCCGAGCGCTGCTCGAAACGCGCGGCGCCCTAGCATCTCGGTGTCGGTGGTGCAATGCGGGATCATGGGGCGGGGTTCCCGTCCTGGGGCGCATTGCGGCGGGCGATCAGCGCATCGAGCAACTGGTCGTTGCGCTCCAGCTCGGCGCGCAGCTCGGCGCCGGCCGGCAGCCGCTCGGCGAGCGCGCCCCACATGCGCCGCGCGCTCTCGAAATCGCCGGATTCGGCGAGCGCCAGCCCGTAGAAATAATTGGGCGCCGTCCCCTGCGGTTCGATCTCCAGCGCCTCACGGAAGGCATAGGTGGCCGCAGGCGAGAGCATGCCTTCGCCATGCGCCATCAGCGCATTGCCGAGGCCGACCCACAGATTGACGTCGCGCGGCGACTCGCGCAGGCCCGAGAGCAGGACATTCGCCGCCGCCGCGCTGTCGCCATGACGAGCGAGCCCGTCGGACACCACCAGCCATTTGGCCGCCGGTCCATATTGGTCGCCGATGGACCGGCGCTTCTCCGCCAGCGCCTCGTCGAAGCGCGGCCGCCCGCCGCCGGGCTCCACCGGCTTGCCGGCGAGACCCGGACTGCCCTGCCAGGCATAGCCGGCCAGCCCCAGCATCAGCGCCGTGCCGAGCGGCGCCAGCGCGGCGATCTTGATGCGCGCCGCCAGCGCCACGCCGCCAAGGCAGAGCAGCGCCAGCAGGACCGCGAGAGCGAGCCCGGTCATGTCGCGCCGCCCCGGTTGCGACGGATGCGGCGCAGCGCCAGCGCCCCGCCCGCCGCGAGCAGCAGGATCGGCGCGCCCCAGAGCGGCCACAGGATCGGCTCCGCGGTCGGCTTGTAGCTGATCCAGTCGCCATAGCGCTCGATCAGCCAGGCGCGGATATGCTCGGGGTCCTCGCCGCGCGCGATCCGCTCGCGGATTTCGGAGCGCAGGTCGGAAGCCATGCTGGCGTTGCTGTCCGCGATGGACTGGCTCTGGCAGGTGAGGCAGCGGATCGTCGCCATGAGCGCCTGCGCCTTGGCCTCCTGCGCCGGGTCGTCGAGCTGGCGGTCGGCCCAGGGCGCGGGCGGCAGCGCGGTCTGCGCCGGCGCGGCGGCGGGCGCGAGCGCGATCAGCAGGGCCAGAAGCAGCCTCCTCATGATTCGGCCTCGCGCAGCTTCTGGAGGATCGTGTCGATATCCTGCGGCCCGATATAGCCGATATGCTGGTAGCGGATGATGCCCTTGCCATCGATCACGAAGGTCTCGGGCACGCCGGACGAGCCGAGATAGAATTGCAGCGTGCTGCGCGCGTCCAGCCCGATACGCTGGAAGGGATCGCCATGGCGGGCGAGGAAGGCGTCCACATCGGCCCGCGCGTCGCGGATCGCCACCCCGTCGATGCGCACGCCCCGCTGGGCCAGCCGGGCAAGCTGCGGCGCCTCGGCGGCGCAGGGCACGCACCAGCTGGCGAAGATGTTGAGCAGGCGCGGCTTGCCGTCCGCCAGGTCCTTCGTCGAGAGCGGCGGATTGGAGGAGGAGGCGGCCGGCAGGTCGAGCCCCGGCACCGGCTTGCCGATCATGCGGGACTGGATCACCGTCTCCTGCTCGCGGTTGAGGCCCAGCGAGGCGACGATCAGGAAGATGAGATAGGCGCCCAGCGGAAGCCAGAGCAGCCAGACGGGCTTCATCCGGATCATGCCGGCACCTCCCGCGCGTCCACGCTCTCGGCCGCATGGCGGCGCCCGCGCCGCACGCGCCCGGCGAGCGCCAGCGCCCCGCCCAGCGCGATGAGGCCTCCGCCCAGCCAGATGAGCGTCACGAACGGCTTCCACCACAGGCGCAGCTGCCAGCGCCCGTCCGGCAGTTCGTCGCCCAGCACCAGATAGAGTTGGCCGTTCCAGCGCGTGACCTGCACCGATTCGGTGGTCGGTGTCGGCGGATCGCTGAAGAAGCGCGCCTGCGGATGATAGACGCCCAGCACCCGCTCGCCGCGCCGCACGGTCATGCTGCCCTGCATCGCGGTCCAGTTCGGCCCGGCAAAGGGCATGACGCTGTCGAACGAGACGTCCATGCCGGCGATCGCGATCCGCTCGCCGGGGCGCGCCGCGGCCAGCTTCTCGACCGAGAAGGCGCTCTCGGACGCCATGCCGGCGAGGCTCACCGCGCAGCCGAAATGGGCGATCACCATGCCCCAGGTGAAGAGCGGCGTGCGCAGGAGATTGCGTTTCCAGAGCGGTGCGAAGCTGGCCAGAGCCACGGCGGCCGCGACCGCCAGGCCGAGCGCGGACAGCCAGCTCATCCGCCCGTGCGCGAAGGCGACCAGCAGGACGAGCACCAGCGCGGCAAGCCCGAAGGCCGGCGCGCTGCGTCGCAGGAGGGAGCGCGCATCGTCGCGCCGCCAGCGCAGCATCGGCCCCACCACCAGCGCCACCATCAGCAGCAGCGCAAGCGGCCCGACCACGCTGTTGAAATAGGGCGGCCCCACCGACACGCGCACGCCCATCATCTCGGTGAGCAGCGGATAGAGGGTGCCGATGAGGACGAGGCCCAGGATCACGCTCAGCAGCAGGTTGTTGACCACCAGCGCCGCCTCGCGGCTCACCGGATCGAAGCGGGCGCCCTCGCTGATCGTGCCGGCGCGCAGGGCAAAGAGCGCCAGCGCCCCGCCGATATAGAGGGCCAGCAGGATGAGGATGAAGCTGCCCCGCGTCGGATCGACCGCGAAGGCATGGACGCTGGTGAGGATGCCCGAGCGCACCAGGAAGGTGCCGACCATGGACATGGCGAAGGCGACCACCGCCAGCATCACCGTCCAGGCGCGAAGGCCGCCGCGCGCGGCGAGCACGCTGGCGCTGTGGAACAGGGCCGTCGCCGCCAGCCAGGGCATGAGCGAGGCATTCTCCACCGGGTCCCAGAACCACCAGCCGCCCCAGCCCAGCTCATAATAGGCCCAGTAGGAGCCGGCGGTAATGCCGATCGTCAGCAGAATCCACGCCGCCAGCACCCAGGGCCGGACCGCGCGGGCGAAGCGCGCGTCGACCGTGCGCGTGAGCAGCGCGCCGACCGCGAAGGAGAAGGCGACCGACAGGCCGACATAGCCGAAATAGAGCGTCGGTGGATGAAAGGCGAGGCCGGGGTCCTGCAACAGCGGATTGAGCCCCTGCCCGTCCGGCACCGGCGGATCGAGCCGGGCGAAGGGATTGGAGGCGAGCAGCAGGAAGGCATAGAAGCCGAGACTGATCGCCGCCTGCGCGCCCAGCGTCGCGAAATGGGTGCGCTCGTCCAGACTGCGCTCGAGCAGGGCGATGGCGGCGCCGGCGATGCTCATCACCGCCACCCACAGCAGCATCGAGCCCTCATGATTGCCCCAGGCGCCGGCGAACTTGTAGATGAACGGCTTCATCGAGTGGCTGTTGGCCGCCACCAGATAAACGCTCATGTCCGAGCGCAGGAACAGCGTGATGAGCAGCGCCATGGCGAGCCCGGCGAGCGCGCCCTGCGCCACCGCCACCGGGCGCAGCAGCCGGCGCGCGTCCGCCCCGCCCCTCGCCGCCGCGCTCCAGGCGAGCAGCAGTTGCAGGCCGGCCAGCATGGCCGCGAGCCACAGCGCGGCAAGTCCGGTCTCGGCGATCATTGCGGTGCGGGCTCGACCTTGTGGGTCTGGGGATCGTAGCTCATGCCTTCCATCTCGCGCGGCATGTAGCGCTCGTCATGCTTGGCGAGGATGTTGGTGGCACGGAAGCTGCCGTCCGCCTCGAACGCGCCTTCGGCCACCGCGCCGGAGCCTTCGCGGAAGAGATCGGGCGTGATGCCGCTGAAGGTGACGGGCATGCTCGCTTCGCCGTCGGTCAGGCGGAAGTGGATGGTCACGCCGTCCGCGGCGCGCTCCAGGCTGCCGGCCTCGACCATACCGCCGAGGCGCACCGCGCGGCCCGGCTCGACCTGCGCCGCCTGCGCCTGGCTCGGCGTGTAGAAGAAGGCGACCTGGCCCCGCAGCGCCCAGAAGGCGAGCAGCACCGCGCCGATCATGGCCGCCAGCGCCAGCAGCACCAGGATGAGGCGCTGATGCTTGCGCCTGAGGGTCGAATGTCCTGCTGCCGATGCCATCGCCTCAATCCCGTGCCGTCAGGTCGGCCGCGCGCGTCTCCGCGCGCCGTGCCGCCGACCACGCCCACAGGCTCGTCGCGACCGTCGCGAGGAAGGTGATGCCATAAGCGGCGATGATGAAGGGCCAGTGGTTCATATGTCTCAGGCCCGCGCCAGCCGGCGCAGCCGCGCCTCGATGCGGTTCTCGGCGAGCAGCGCGCGCATGCGCAGCAGCACGATCGCCCCGAACCAGAAGGAGAAGCCCAGCACGGTGAGGCCGAGCGGCCACAGCATCGAGGGATCGATGCTGCTGCCAGAGAAGGTGATGCTCGGCCCCTGATGCAGGCTGTTGAGCCATGTGACCGAAATGTGGATCACCGGCAGGTTGAGCGCGCCGACCAGCGCGAAGATCGCCGTCACCTGGCTGATCCCGCCCGCCTCGGCTCGCTCGGCGCTGGCGCGGGCCAGCGCGAGATAGCCCAGATAGAGAAACAGCAGCAGCAGCATGGAGACCAGCCGCGCATCCTCCCAGCGCCACCAGATGCCCCAGGTCGGCCGCCCCCAGATGGAGCCGGTCGCAAGGCACACGGCGGTGAACACCGCGCCCGGCAGCGCGATCGCCCGCCCCGCGATCGCCGCCAGCGGATGCCGCCAGACAAGCTGCATGATCGCCGCGATGGTCATCCCCACCCAGGCGCCCATGCCGAGCCAGGCGGCGGGCACATGGATGTAGAGGATGCGGAAGCTGTCGCCCTGCAGATAATCGGCCGGCGCCAGAAACAGCCCGGCCCAGCAGCCGACGAGAATCAGCGCGACGCCGCTCCAGAAGAACCAGGGCGTCAGCGGGACGGCAAGAGCCAGGAACCGACGGGGATTCGCAAAGGCGTGCATCGCGCCCCTTTAGAGCCCCCGATGGCGGCTGGCCAGAGCATTGGGAGAGGGCGGCGTCCGAATCTCGTCATTTCGGGCGCCGCTCCTCCGCCCGTCTGCGGGAGGGGGACTGCCTCCACGCTCGCCCGCCGCATTATTTTATGACAATGGGGCGACAAAAGCATTCGGGCTCCCTATATGGCCGCTCGAAGGGAGTCGCCCGTGCGGCGCCCCCGTTGGCAATGAGTATCGCATGCTGACCACCCATCCGTTCGACGATGACAAGCTGCGCGAGGAGTGCGGCATTTTCGGCGTGTATGGCGCCGAGGGTGCCTCCGCCATGGTTGCGCTGGGTCTCCACGCCCTCCAGCATCGCGGGCAGGAGGCTGCCGGCATCACCAGCTGGGACGGCACCGAGTTCCACACGCACCGCGCCATGGGGCATGTGGCGGGCAATTTCGACAATGACGAGATCATCCGCAAGCTCTCGGGCGAGGTCGCCTGCGGCCATGTGCGCTACTCGACCACCGGCGAGACGGCGCTGCGCAACGTCCAGCCGCTCTATGCGGAGCTCTCCTCCGGCGGCTTCGCCATCGCCCACAACGGCAACATCTCCAACGCGCTCAACCTGCGCAAGCGGCTGGTGCGCGAGGGCGCGATCTTCCAGTCGACCTCGGACACCGAGGTCATCATCCACCTCGTCGCCAAGTCGCGCTACCGCACGCTGCTCGACCGGTTCATCGACGCGCTCAAGCAGATCGAGGGCGCCTATTCGCTCATCTGCCTGACGCGCGAGGGCCTCATCGCCTGCCGCGATCCGCTCGGCATCCGCCCGCTGGTCATGGGCCGTCTGGGCGACGCGATCATCTTCGCGTCCGAGACGGTCGCCTTGGACGTGGTCGGCGCGGAATATATCCGCGAGGTGAAGGCCGGCGAGCTGATCGTGGTGACGCAGGGCGGCGAGATGCGCTCGCACCATCCCTTCGGCGAGACCCTGCGGCCGCGCCCCTGCATCTTCGAGCATGTCTATTTCGCCCGGCCCGATTCGATCATGGACGGCAACAGCGTCTATGCGGTTCGCAAGGCGATCGGCGCCGAGCTGGCGCAGGAGAGCCCGGCCGACGCCGATCTTGTCATCCCCGTGCCGGACAGCGGCGTGCCGGCGGCCATCGGCTATGCCCAGCAGTCGGGCATTCCCTTCGAGCTGGGCATCATCCGCTCCCACTATGTAGGCCGCACCTTCATCCAGCCGGGCGACAAGGTCCGGCACCTGGGCGTCAAGCTCAAGCACAATGCCAACCGCACGCTCATCGCCGGCAAGAGCATCGTGCTCATCGACGATTCGATCGTGCGCGGCACCACCAGCCTCAAGATCGTGCAGATGATGCGCGATGCCGGCGCGCGCGAGGTGCATATGCGCATCGCCAGCCCGCCCACGCGGCACAGCTGTTTCTACGGCGTCGACACGCCCGAGCGCGCCAAGCTGCTGGCGCACAAGATGGATGTGGCGCAGATGTGCGATTATATCCATGCCGACAGCCTCGCCTTCGTCTCGATCGAGGGCCTGTATCGCGCGGTGGGCGTGGCCCAGCGCGACGGCAATGCGCCTCAATATTGCGATGCCTGCTTCACCGGCGACTATCCGACCACGCTCACCGATCATGACGAGATCGCCGAGGTCGACCAGCTCGAGCTGCTGAGCGAGCGCGTCGCCTGACCCCATGACCGATACCGCTTCATCCGGGCCGCTCGCCGGCCGTCTCGCCCTTGTCACCGGCGCAAGCCGGGGCATCGGCGCCGCCACCGCCCAGGCGCTCGCCGCCGACGGCGCCCATGTGATCCTCGTCGCCCGCTCCGCGCCCGACCTCGAAAAGGTCGAGGATGCGATCCACGCCGCCGGCGGCAGCGCCACCATCGCGCCGCTGGACCTGATCGAGGCCGAGAGCATCGGCCGGCTCGCGCAGGCGATCGGCGAGCGCTGGCCGGCGCTCGATATCCTCGTGCTCAACGCCGCCACGCTCGGCACGCTGGCCGCCGTGCCCGCCATCGACGCCAAGGAGTTCGCGCGGCAGCTGACGCTCAACGTCGCGGCGCCCCAGGCGCTGATCGCCGCCTTCGATTCCATGCTGCGCGCCAGCAGGGATGCGCGCGTGGTCGCGCTCACCACCGGCGTCGCGGCCCGGCCCCGCGCCTACTGGTCGGCCTATGGGGCGTCCAAGGCCGCGCTGGAGGTGATGATCGACGCCTATGGCCAGGAGGTGCGCAACATCTCCGCGATCCGCACCCATATCGTGGAGCCCGGCCCCACCCGCACCGCCATGCGCGCCCGCGCCTATCCGGGCGAGGACCCCGCGACGCTCAAGACGCCCGACGTGGTCGGCCGCGCCATCGCGAACCTGATCGCCAGCGACACGCCCGATGGCGCACGGATCGTGCTGCCGAAATAAGGGGATCAGTCCGGTCCAGAATAACATGTGCTCCTGCGAAGGCAGGAGCCCAGGGCGGCTATGCACTGCTCATGCGCCCTGGGCTTCTGCTTTCGCAGGAGCACTGCGTTTCTCTTATTGGCTGGCCGTTAAACACCTCACCCCAGCGAACACTGGGGTTTCCGACCGCGCAAGTGCCCAGCTTTCGCTGGAACGACAACCCCGGATCACTCCGTCAGATCGTCCCACATCCCCTTCAGCTTGCTGAAGAATCCATTGGACTGCGGACATTCCTCGCCCGTCTCGGTAGCGCGGAACTCCTCCAGAATCTCCTTCTGCCGCGCGCTCAGCCTGGTCGGCGTCTCGACCTCGATCTGCATGACCAGATCGCCGCGCCCGCGCGCGTTCAGCACCGGCATGCCCGCGCCGCGCTGGCGCAGTTGCTTGCCGGACTGGATGCCGGCTGGAATGCGAATTTCATGCTCCACGCCGTCGAGGCCCGGCACCTCGATCGCGCCGCCCAGCGCCGCCATGGTGAAGCTGATCGGCACGCGGCAGAACAGGTTGGTGCCCTCGCGCTCGAAGATCGGGTGCCGCTTCACATGCAGGAAGATGTAGAGATCGCCCGCCGGCGCGCCGCGCGGGCCGGCCTCGCCGCGCCCTGAGAGGCGGATGCGCGTGCCTTCATCGACACCCGCCGGGATGCTCACGTCGAGCGCGCTTTCCTTGTCGATCCGGCCTTCGCCCCGGCAGGCGCGGCAGGGCGATTTGACGCGCTGGCCGGCGCCGTGGCAGCTCGGGCAGGTCCGCTCAATGACGAAGAAGCCCTGCTGCGCCCGCACCTTGCCGTGGCCGGCGCAAGTCGGGCAGGTCTCCGCGCTGGTGCCCGGCTCGGCGCCCGATCCGTCGCAGACCTCGCATTGGGCCGAGACCTCGATGCGGATCGACGTATCCTTGCCGTGAAACGCCTCCTCGAGCGAGATTTCGAGATCGTAGCGCAGGTCCGCGCCGCGCCGCGCCTGCTGGCGTCCGCCGCCGAACCCGCCGCCGAAGATGGTATCGAAAATATCGCCGAAATCGCCGAATCCGCCCGCACCGGGACCGCCGCCGCCGCCCATGCCCTGCTCGAATGCCTTGTGGCCGAACCGGTCATAGGCCGCGCGCTTCTGCGGGTCCTTGAGGCAATCATAGGCGGCGTTGAGCGCCTTGAACCGCGCCTCGCTGTCCTGGCAGCCCGGATTGCGATCCGGGTGATATTTCATCGCCAGCTTGCGGTAGGCGGTCTTGATCGTTCCCGCATCCGCCGTGCGCTCGACTTCGAGCAGTTCGTAGAAATCGACTTCGGTGCTCATCGACACATAATCCTCTGCCCTTCCGGGGCTGGCCGGATCATCCTCCGGCCAGGGATGGGGAGGGAGAAACCCGCGCGGTCGACGACGCACGCCGGTTTCCGAAGCCGCTCACCCCCCTGCCCCCGATCCTCTCCCCGCGCGAAGGCGGGGAGAGGGAAGGGACGCACTTACGCCTTGTTGTCCTCGTCGACCTCGGAGAATTCCGCGTCGACGATGTCGTCATTGCCGCCTTCGCCCTGCGCGCCGCCCTCGGCGCCCGGCGAGGCCGCGGCGGCCTGCTCCTTCTCGTAGATCGCCTGGCCGAGCTTCATGGAGACCTGCGCCAGTTCCTGCGTCTTCGTCTTCATCGCCTCGACATCGCCGTCCTCGACCGCGCTCTTGGCAGCCGCCACGGCCGCCTCGATCTCGCCCTTGAGGGCGGCGTCGACCTTGTCGCCATGCTCCTGGAGCTGGCGCTCGGTCGTGTGGATGAGGCTCTCGGCATTGTTCTTGGCCTCGGCGCCCTCGCGCCGCTTCTTGTCATCCTCGGCAAACTTCTCCGCATCGCGGACCATCTGGTCGATGTCGCTGTCCGAGAGACCGCCCGAAGCCTGGATCTTGATCTGCTGCTCCTTGCCGGTGCCCTTGTCCTTGGCGGACACGTTGACGATGCCGTTGGCGTCGATGTCGAACGTGACCTCGATCTGCGGCACGCCGCGCGGCGCCGGCGGGATGCCGACCAGATCGAACTGGCCGAGCAGCTTGTTGTCCGCCGCCATCTCGCGCTCGCCCTGGAACACGCGGATCGTCACCGCCTGCTGATTGTCGTCGGCGGTCGAATAGACCTGGCTCTTCTTGGCGGGGATGGTCGTGTTGCGGTCGATCATGCGGGTGAACACGCCACCCAGCGTCTCGATGCCCAGCGAGAGCGGCGTCACGTCGAGCAGCAGCACGTCCTTGACGTCGCCCTGCAGCACGCCGGCCTGGATGGCGGCGCCCATGGCGACCACCTCGTCCGGGTTCACGCCGGTGTGGGGCTCCTTGCCGAAGAAGTCCTTCACCACCTCGCGCACGCGCGGCATGCGGGTCATGCCGCCCACCATCACCACGTCGCTGATCTCGCTGGAGGAGACGCCCGCATCGGCCATCGCCTTCTTGCAGGGCTCCAGCGTGCGCTTGATGAGGTCCTCGACCAGCCGCTCCAGATCGGCGCGGGTGATCGTCTTGACCAGATGCTTGGGGCCATTCTGGTCGGCCGTGATGAACGGCAGGTTGACCTCGGTCGTCTGCGCGCTGGAGAGCTCGATCTTGGCCTTCTCGGCGGCTTCCTTCAGGCGCTGGAGCGCCAGCTTGTCCTTGGTGAGGTCGATGCCCTCATCCTTCTGGAAGCCGTCGGCGAGATACTGCACGATCTTGGCGTCGAAATCCTCGCCGCCCAGGAAGGTGTCGCCGTTGGTGGACTTCACCTCGAACACGCCGTCGCCGATCTCGAGGATCGAGATGTCGAAAGTGCCGCCGCCAAGGTCGTAGACGGCGATGGTCTTGCCCTCGCTCTTCTCCAGCCCATAGGCGAGCGCGGCCGCGGTCGGCTCGTTGATGATGCGGAGCACTTCGAGGCCCGCGATCTGGCCGGCGTCCTTGGTCGCCTGGCGCTGCGCGTCGTTGAAATAGGCGGGGACCGTGATGACGGCCTGCGTCACCGTCTCGCCCAGATAGGATTCGGCGGTCTCCTTCATCTTCTGCAGGATGAAGGCGCTGATCTGCGACGGGCTGTAGTCCTTGCCGCCGGCTGCGACCCACGCATCGCCATTCGATCCCTTCACGATCGAATAGGGGACCAACTCCATGTCCTTCTTGGTCGTCGGATCGTCGAAGCGGCGGCCGATGAGGCGCTTCACCGCGAAGATCGTGTTGTCCGGATTGGTGACCGCCTGGCGCTTGGCCGGCTGGCCGATGAGTCGCTCGCCGTCCTTGGCGAACGCCACGATGGAGGGCGTGGTGCGCGCGCCTTCCGCATTTTCGATCACCTTGGGCTTGCCGCCGTCCATGACGGCGACGCAGCTGTTGGTGGTGCCGAGATCGATACCGATAACCTTGGCCATGTTTGTCCTCTTCAACCCCAAAAATAGTTCAGCGGTCCGGGCGCCCCGGCCGCGCTGCGCGCCGACCGGGAATGCCACGTTCGTCGGGCGATATAAGACGAGTTTTCCTTGGCACAAGGCATGGCGCGACCTAGGAAAGCGCCGTCCGGCCGATGCCGGGACGGAGATACATGCCATGAACGCGTCGATGAAGCTGCTCGCCACCCTCGCTCCGCTCGCCCTGCTGGCCGGCTGCGGCCAGCCCGCCGCGCCGGAATCCGGGCAGGAAAATGGACAGGAAAGCGGCGTGCGCTCGGTCGATGGGGCAAGCGTGCGCCTCAATGCCAATCCCGCCGCGCCGGCCGCCGGCTATTTCACCATCCATGGCGGCGCGCAGCCCGCCACGCTGGTGGAGATCGCCTCGCCCGATGCGGCCCGCGTCGAGATGCACGAATCGCGCATGGAAAATGGCGTGATGCGCATGGACAAGCTGGACGAGGTTCCCGTGGCCTCCGGCGAGGCCGTCAGCTTCGCGCCGGGCGGCAAGCATGCGATGCTCTGGACGATCAGCCCGCAGGCGATCGACGCCGGCCATGTCCGTCTCACCTTCCGCTTCGCCGATGGCGAGCAGATCGAGACGCAGGCGAAGATCGAGAAGCCGGGCGGCGATGACATGGGCGGGATGGATATGCCGGAAGGCCATGAGGGGCATTGATCCACTCGGAAGCGAGATCTCTGCGAAAAGGCGCAAACCAGAAATCCCGTTCGCCCTGAGCTTGTCGAAGGGCTCTCCTTCTTCCTCTCAAAGCTGGAGAAGAAAAGAACGGCCCTTCGACAAGCTCAGGGCGAACGGATATTTGGTAGAGGCTCGCACTCAAGGGACCTGACGAGGGAAAATTGGTGAGCGTGGCAGGCGTAACCCGCTACACCCCCACCTGCCACCGCCGCATCGCCCCGTCCCGCAGCACCGCATGCGCGCAATTATGCCCCGGCGCACCGGTCACGCCGCCGCCCGGATGCGTGCCCGCGCCGCACATATAGAGCCCCTTCACCGGCCCGCGATAATCGCCATGGCCCAGCACCGGCCGTGCCGCCCAGAGCTGGTCGAGCGACATATGCCCATGCATGATGTCGCCCCCGATCAGCCCCAGCTTGCGCTCCAGCCCCAGCGGCGAGAGCGCGCTATGGCCGAGCACGCTGGCGCGGAAGCCCGGCGCCTGCGCCTCGATCGTGTCGAAGATCGCGTCGATCGCGCCCTGCTCCTCCGCCGGATCGTCCCATGAGCGCCCGTCCGGCAGCACCGGCGCGAACTGCTGGCAGAAGAGGCTCGCCACATGCTGCCCCGGCGGCGCGAGGCTGTCGTCCACTGTCGAGGGGATGAGCATCTCCACGATCGGCCGCCGCGACCAGCCATGCGCCCGCGCGTCCACGAAGGCGCGGTCCATATAGTCGAGCGTCGGCGCCAGGATGATGCCGCTACGGTGATGCTCGCCCGGCTCGGGCAGCACCGTGAAGCGCGGCAGTTCGGCGAGGGCGACATTCATGCGGAACGTGCCCGAGCCGGTCTTGAACCCCTTCATCCGCCGCGTGAAATCGGCCGGCAGGTCCGCCGCGTCCATCAGGCGATTATAGAGCATCGCCGGCCCGGCATTGGCGATGACGCGCTTCGCTACGATCTCCTCCCCGCTCTCCAGCCGTACGCCCGCCACGGCGCCCCCATCCACCAGCACCCGTGCGACCGGGCTCTCCAGGCTGATCTCCACCCCCGCCTCGCGGCAGGCCTGCGCCATGAGCTGCGTGATCCGGCCCATGCCGCCCACGCTATGCCCCCATGCGCCCTTCTTGCCATTCACTTCGCCGAACACATGGTGGAGCAGCACATAGGCACTGCCCGGCGTGTCCGGCGAGGCATAGTTGCCGACCACCGCATCGAAACCGAACGCCGCCTTGACCGCCTCGCTCTCGAACCAGCCATCGAGGAAATCGCGTGCCGATTTGGTGAAGAGGTCGAGCATGTCGCGCTGCTGCGCCAGCCCCATGCCCGCGAATCGCCGCCCTTGCAGCGCCGCGTCGATCAGCGCGCGCCAGCCGCCGCCGGCGTTGGGCGGCGCCCGCAGCGCCATGTCGCGCATCACGTCCGCCACGCCTTCCAGCATATCGTAATAGGCCGGCAGCGCCTCGGCATCGGCGGCCGAGAATTTGCGGAACTCGGCCTGCGTCCGCTCCAGCCCGCCGCCGAGCTCCAAATAGCCGCCATCCTCCTGCGGCAGGAAGTTGGAGATCGGCCGCTCGATCACCCGGTAGCCGCGCTTCACCAGCCCCATATCGGCGATGACCCTGGGCTGGAGCAGGCTGACCGTGTAGCTCGCCACCGAGTTGCGGAAGCCGGGATGGAATTCCTCCGTCACCGCCGCCCCGCCGATCACGTCGCGCCGTTCGAGGATGCGCACCGACAGCCCGGCCCGCGCCAGATAGAAGGCGCAGACCAGCCCGTTATGCCCGCCGCCGATGATGACGGCATCGTAGCGCGCGGTCATGCGCGCCTCACCGACCAGCCCGGCGCCGGTCGCTCGGCCTGCCGCGCCTGCGGGATGAGCGCGCGCATCCGCCGGCAGAAGCTGCGCAGGCAGACCTCGCTCTCCCCCAGCGGCCCGACCGAGAAGCTGCGCGAGGCCATGCCCTGCTGCACGCGGGCGATGAGCGCTGTGTCCTCCGCATTCACCTGCCGGTTGATCCGCCAGTTGAGATAGCGTGCCGCCTTCATGTCCCGCCGCGCGTCGGGCAGCGCATAGCTGATCTCGCGGATCAGGCATTCGGTGGGGCTCACCGGCAGCCACTGCATGAAGTCGATCTGGTCGGGATAGATGTCGAAGGCGACATTGGGCCAGAGCTTGAAATAGAGCCAGCGCCGCCTGTGGCTCTCCGGCAGGTGCGGCACCTCCGGCAGCAGGCGCTGGTAGAGCCGTTCGGAGAGATTGGCGGACGGGCGCTCGACCAGATCGCCGCTCATCCGGTCCACATGCGCCTCCGCCGCGATGGCGTAGCTCTTCGAAAAGAGCCGCGTCAGCCCCGGATGCGCCACGGCGATGTGCAGATTGTCCGAATAATTGTCGCCCACATTCTTCCAGTTGACGGCGCGGGGCCGCAGCGTCACCCGGCCGATCGCGCGCATCTCGGGCAGGCGATAAGGCGCGACCTCCTCCGTATAAGGCGCCATCATCTCCGCCACGCCCGGCCCTCCGTCATCGGCCAGCCGCACGAAGACGAAGCCCTGCCAGATCTCCTGATCCACCGGCGCCAGCCCATGCCGCGCCGGATCGAGTCCCGGATAATCCGCCCGGCCCGGCACGCCGGTCAGCCGACCGTCCAGCTCATAGGTCCAGGCATGATAGGGGCAGACCAGCTTGCGCGCGCAGCCCGCCTGCCCGTCGACCAGCCGCGATCCGCGATGACGGCAGACATTGTGGAAACTGCGCACCGCCCCGTCCCCGCCGCGGATGGTGAGGATGCTCTCGCCCAGCCAGTCCAGCGTGCGCCAGTCGCCGCGCGCGGGGATCTCGCTCTCGTGGCAGACGACCTGCCAGCTCGGGCGGAACACGGCCTCGCATTCCAGCGCGAAGAATTCCGGGTCGCTGTAGGTCCAGGCCGGCAGGCTCCAGCCCTCCAGCGGGTCCGCCCGCTCCGCCGCGAGGACCGGGCGCGCGCTCATCGCGTCAGCGCCGTCACCAGATCGTGCCAATAGGTCAGCGAGCTGTCGATATGCGCGGTCGTCACCCGCTCGTTGAGGCCGTGCGCGAAACTGTCGCTGTTGCGCATCATCAGGCTGGAGACACCATAGCTCGGAATGCCGAGGGCGCGGAAATAGAGGCTGTCCGTCGCGCCGGCGGACATGACCGGCACCACCTGCACGCCGGGGAAGCGGCGCGCCACGGCATCGCGCATCGCCCGCACCACGTCCGGCCGCAGCGGCGAGGCGTCCGAGGCCATCGGCTCGCCGTCCACCGCCAGCGTCATCTGCGGCTCGGCCAGCGCCTGGCTGAGCGACTCGCGCACCTGATCCACGCTCACGCCGGGGAAGATGCGGCAATTGATGTTGGCCGTGACGCGCTGCGGCAGCGCATTCTGCGCATGGCCGCCCGCGATTTCCGTGGCGATGCAGGTGGTGCGCACCTGGCCGATGATGTCCGGCCGGGTCGAGAGCAGGTCCGCCGCCGCCATGTCGTTCGGGTTGGCGAGGAAGGCCTGGATCGCCGCCTTCATCTCGCCGCTTTCCACCTTGAGCCGGTCCTCGAACACCGCGCGCGTCAGCTCGTTCTGCATGGGCGGGAAGCGATAGGCGTCGAGCCGCCCCAGCGCGCGGGCCATGCGGTAGATGGGGTTGGTCGCGGTCGGCGCGCTGGAGTGGCCGCCCGGATCGGTCATGGTCACGGTGAAGTCGGCATAGCTCTTCTCGCCGGCCTGCAGGAACACCGCCTCGGGCTTGCCCTCCTCGGTGAGCAGCCCGCCGCCGCCGTCGCCGTTCAGCACCAGCCCGGCATGCTTGTAGGCCTGGGCGGCGGCCTTGGTCGTCGCCATCGCCGTCTCCTCGTCGCCCGTCAGCAGGAGCACGATGTCCTCCTTGGGCCGGAAACCCTCCTGCTTGAGGCGCGCCATGGTCGCGACCATCATCGCCACGTCATATTTATTGTCCTCGGCGCCGCGCCCGAAGATGTAGCCATTCTCCTCCACCGGCACGAACGGATCGCGCTCCCAGTCCGAGGCCTTGGCTTCCACCACGTCCATATGGCCGAGCAGCAGGGTCGGATGCGCGCTGCTGTGGCCCTTGAGCGTGGCGGCGAAATAGCCGGTCTCGCCGACGGGCGTGAAGACGAGGTCGCTCTCCGCATAGCCCGCCGCCTTCAGCACGCTCGCATAATAGGCCGCCAGCTCGGGCACCTTGCCCCGCCCTTCCACCGTGGGGATGCCGACCGAATGGATGAGGATCTCCTTGACCGGCGGAACGGCCTGGTCCTGCGCCAGCGCGGGCGCGGCGAGCGCCAGGAGAGCGGCGGCGGAGAGGAGCATGGAACGCATGGGCAAACCCCTTTTATATTATGCTGGCATGGCTGCGTGATGGCACGCCGCAGGGCGGCAGACAATGGCAGGCATCGGGGAAGGTGGCGGGAAAGCCATCGGGGGAGACATCATGTGGATGCACGCCGGCTGATCGCGACGGCTTGACAGCGGCGCGCTCTGCCGCCAAAGGCCTCGCTCCCAAGGCGGCAACGCCGGGCGCGTAGCTCAGTGGTAGAGCACACCCTTCACACGGGTGGGGTCGCAAGTTCAATCCTTGCCGCGCCCACCATCGCCAAGGCCGCAGGTCGCTGCCCTTGCGATGATGATCGGGCCGCCGCGCCCGCCCCGCTCAGCCCCCGATCAATGCTTCTGCACCGTCATCCGGTCGACATGGGCGATGCCGATCGCCGATACGATGAACATGCCGTGGATGATCGTCTGCCACATCACGCCCGTCTCGGTCACGCGGCCGGTCGGCGTGCCCATGGCGCCCGCCTCGATGAAGGTGCGCAGCAGGTGGATGGACGAGATGCCGATGATCGCCATGGCCAGCTTCACCTTGAGGATGCCGGCATTCACATGGCTGAGCCATTCCGGCTGGTCGGGGTGGCCGCGCAGCCCCAGCCGCGAGACGAAGGTCTCGTAGCCGCCGACGATCACCATGATGAGCAGGTTGGAGATCATCACCACGTCGATCAGGCCGAGCACCACCAGCATGATCTGCTGCTCGCTGAAATCGAAGGCATGCTGGACGAGATGGACCAGCTCCTTGAGGAACAGGAACACATAGACGCACTGCGCGACGATCAGCCCCAGATACAGGGGCAGCTGGAGCCAGCGCGAGGAGAAGATGATGAGCGGCAGCGGCCGCAGCGGCGCGTTGGGATCGATGGCTTGCATGACCGCCGCCCCATATGGGCTCGGACGGACGCTGTCATCCCTCCAGAGTCATCGAAGCCTTGCGCCGCGCTTGCATGAGCGGTTTTCCCCTCCCATATCGCCGCCCATGAACACCCCATCCCAAAGCGCCACGCCGCCCTGGCACGGCACCACCATCCTCTCCGTTCGCTCCTCCGGCAAGGTTGTCGTCATCGGCGATGGCCAGGTCTCCATGGGCCAGACGGTCATGAAGCCGAACGCCCGCAAGGTGCGCCGCCTGCACGACGGCAGCGTGATCGGCGGGTTCGCGGGCGCCACGGCTGATGCCTTCACCCTGTTCGAGCGGCTGGAGGCCAAGCTGGAACGGCATGGCGGCCAGCTCATGCGCGCCGCCGTGGAACTCGCCAAGGACTGGCGGACGGACAAATATCTGCGCAACCTGGAAGCCATGATGATCGTGGCCGACAAGGAGACCACGCTGATCCTCACCGGCAATGGCGACGTGCTGGAGCCGGTCGAAGGCATCGCGGCGATCGGATCGGGCGGCAATTACGCCCTCTCCGCCGCCCGCGCGCTCAAGGACTATGAGCCGGATGCCGAGACGCTGGCGCGCAAGGCGATGGCCATCGCCGCCGAGATCTGCGTCTACACCAACGACCAGCTGACCATCGAGACGCTGGACAGCATCATATAGCCCCCCTCCCGCTTGCGGGAGGGGTCAGGGACGAGCCTGAACGGCGCCGCCCGAACCCCCAACCTCGATCAGAGTCACGCGCCTCTGAAGGAAAGACATGAACGACAATCTCACCCCCAAGGCCATCGTCTCCGCGCTCGACGCGCATATCATCGGCCAGGCCGAGGCGAAGCGCGCGGTCGCGGTCGCCCTGCGCAACCGCTGGCGCCGCCAGCGCCTCTCGCCCGAGCTGCGCGACGAGGTGACGCCCAAGAACATCCTGATGATCGGCCCCACCGGCTGCGGCAAGACCGAGATCAGCCGCCGCCTCGCGCGCCTCGCCGACGCGCCCTTCATCAAGGTGGAGGCTACCAAGTTCACCGAGGTCGGCTATGTCGGCCGCGACGTGGAGCAGATCGTGCGCGACCTGGTCGAGGAAGCCGTCCGCCTGGAGCGTGACCGGCGCCGCGAAGCCGTGCGCGAGGCCGCCTCCGATACCGCCATGAACCGCCTGCTCGACGCGCTCACCGGCAAGGAAGCGAGCGAGGCAACCCGCCTCTCCTTCCGCCAGCGCATCGAGGCGGACCAGATGAACGATGTCGAGGTGGAAGTGGAGGTCGCCGACGCGCCTTCCATGCCGATGGAGATCCCCGGCATGGGCGGCCAGATCGGCATGATCAACCTCTCGGACATGATGTCCAAGGCGCTCGGCCAGCAGCAGCGCAAGCGCCGCAAGATGCGCGTCGCCGATGCCTGGGACAAGCTGGTCGAGGAGGAGCAGGACAAGCGGCTCGACCAGGACGATGTCGCCCGCGCCGCCATCGCCAGCGCCGAGCAGAACGGCATCGTGTTTCTCGACGAGATCGACAAGATCGCGGTCAGCGACGTGCGCGGCGGCTCGGTGAGCCGCGAGGGCGTGCAGCGCGACCTGCTCCCGCTCATCGAAGGCACCACCGTCGCCACCAAATATGGCCCGCTCAAGACCGACCATATCCTGTTCATCGCGAGCGGTGCTTTCCATGTGGCCAAGCCGAGCGACCTGCTGCCCGAATTGCAGGGCCGCCTCCCCATCCGCGTGGAGCTGAAGGGCCTCACCGAGGAGGATTTCGTCGCCATCCTCTCGGACACCAAGGCCTCGCTGCCCGAGCAATATGGCGCGCTGCTGGCGACCGAGGGCGTCACGATCACGCTGGAGCCGGACGGCATCCGCGCCATCGCCCGCATCGCCGCGAGCGTCAACGAGCAGGTCGAGAATATCGGCGCCCGCCGCCTCCAGACGGTGATGGAGAAGCTGCTGGAGGATGTGAGCTTCGAGGCGGATGCCCGCGCCGGCGAGACGATCCGCATCGACGCCGCCTATGTGGAGCGCCAGCTCGCCGACATCGCGAAGAACACGGACCTCAGCAAATATATCCTCTGAAGCGAGGGGGAAGCGCCCTTCCCCCTCCGCCCCCGTTCGCCTTGCTTCCCGCTCCGCCACGGCGATCCTTCGCCGGCAAGGTTGAACGGGGCGCCATTCGGCGTTAAGGGCGCCTCATTCTCCTTCTTCGGACATGATCGAGCACCATGCTTTTCACTTTCCTTCTCGTCGTGCAGGCCATCATCGCCTTTGCGCTGGTCTCGGTCATCCTGATGCAGCGCTCGGAAGGCGGCGGCCTCGGCATGGGCGGCAGCCCCACCGGCTTCATGTCGGCGCGCGGCGCGGCCGATTTCCTCACCCGCGCGACGGCGATCCTCGCCGGCGTCTTCGTGCTGCTGAGCATCGTGCTGGCGGTCATCGCGGCCACCCAGCATCGCGGCGCCACCATTGACACCTCGCTGGTCGGCAAGACCGCACCGGTCACGGCTGATCCGGCGCCCGCCGGCGGCGACGCGCTCGGCAATGCCGCGGGCGCGATGGGCAATGGCGCGCCGGCCGGCAACCAGGCCGTTCCGCTCGCCCAATAAGGGCTTTTCGATATTTTTTTGCAAGTGGGCGGATTCGTCCGCTTGCTCTCTCTTGCGGGTTCAGCTTAAGCCTCATCTCCCATGGCGCGGTTCATATTCATCACCGGCGGCGTGGTCTCCTCGCTTGGAAAAGGTCTCATGGCCGCCTCACTGGCGGCCCTCCTTCAGGCGCGGGGATTCAAGGTCCGCATTCGCAAGTTCGATCCCTATCTGAACGTCGATCCCGGCACGATGTCGCCTTACCAGCATGGTGAGGTCTATGTGACGGACGACGGCGCGGAGACGGACCTCGATCTCGGCCATTATGAGCGCTTCACCGGCGTTCCCACGCGCCAGTCCGACAATGTGACGCAGGGCCGGGTCTACCAGACCATCATCCAGCGCGAGCGGCGCGGCGACTATCTGGGCGCGACGGTGCAGGTGATCCCGCACGTCACCGACGAGATCAAGGCCTTCGCCATGGCCGAGACCGATGATGTCGATTTCGTGCTGTGCGAGATCGGCGGCACGGTGGGCGACATCGAGAGCCTGCCCTTCATGGAGGCGCTGCGCCAGCTCCACAACGAGCTGGACCGCAGCCAGTCCATCTTCGTGCATGTGACGCTGGTGCCCTATATCGCGGCGGCCGGCGAGCTGAAGACCAAGCCGACCCAGCACAGCGTGCGCGAGCTGACCTCGCTCGGCATCCAGCCCAATATCCTGCTCTGCCGCTGCGAGCACCCCCTGCCCGAGAGCGAGCGCGCCAAGATCGCGCTGTTCTGCAATGTGCCCAAGGATGCCGTGATCCCCGCGCTGGACGCCAAGAGCATCTATGCGGTGCCCGCGCAATATCATGCCGAGGGGCTGGACGCGGCCGTGCTGCGCGCCTTCGGCATCGAGGACGCGCCCGCACCGGCCATGGCCCGCTGGGACGATATCATGGACCGGCACGACAATCCGGAGGGCGAGGTGACCATCGGCGTGGTCGGCAAATATGTCGGCCTGCCGGACGCCTACAAGTCGCTGCACGAGGCGCTGGTCCATGGCGGCCTCGCCAATCGCGTGAAGGTGCGCATCAAGTGGCTCGATGCCGAGCTGTTCGAGGGCGACGAGGCCGAGATCACGGCGCAGCTCGAGCCCATGCACGGCGTCCTCGTGCCGGGCGGCTTCGGTGTGCGCGGCTCGGAAGGCAAGATCGCCAGCGTGCGCTTCGCCCGCGAACGGGGCGTGCCCTTCTTCGGCATCTGCCTCGGCATGCAGATGGCCTGCATCGAGAGCGCGCGGAACATGGCGGGCATCGCCAACGCCTCCACCACCGAGTTCGGCCCCACGGACGAGCCGGTCGTCGGCCTCATCACCGAGTGGATGAGCAAGGACGGCCTCCAGACCCGCCATGCGGAAACCGATCTCGGCGGCACGATGCGCCTCGGCGCCTATCCGGCGAAACTGGCCGGCAACAGTGTCGTCGCCAGCATCTATGGCGCGGAGGATATCAGCGAGCGCCACCGCCATCGCTACGAGGTCAACGCCCGCTATCGCGAGCCGCTGGAACAGGGCGGCCTCATCTTCTCCGGCATGTCGCCGGACGGCCAGCTGCCCGAGATCGTGGAGCGCCCGGACCATCCCTGGTTCATCGGCGTGCAGTTCCACCCCGAGCTCAAGTCCAAGCCCTTCGATCCGCACCCGCTCTTCGCCAGCTTCATCGCCGCGGCGGTGAAGCAGAGCCGGCTGGTCTGACCCCGGACAACTCCTCCCCTCCCCTTCAGGTTCAACGAGGCACGTGACTCGTTGAAGGGCCGGGGGTGGGGAACTGCCCAGCAGCGCAGCGCTCAATCGCACGGCCACGCCAACCCTTCCCTGCCCAAGCAGAAATAGTGCTCCTGCGAAAGCAGGAGCACAAGCAGGCTTGATCTGAACAGAACTGTGGGAGGGGCTGATGTAGCGCCCCTAAATGATGCCATGCTCTTTCAGCAGCGCCTGCTCGTCGCCGGACACCCAGCCAAACACCTTCGGCACCCCATCCAGCATCTGAACCAGATAATGGACCTCGAAATCTATCGCCACGTCCGGCTTGCCCTCGCGCGCATAAGTCGCCGTCCAGCCCACATGCGCCAGGCAATGCAGATCGTCGATCGGTGACACGCGCACATCGCGCAGCCGCATCCCCTTCGTGCCGATCGCCCGATAACGGGCATAGCCGTCCACCATCGCCCGCCTGAACTCGTCGTCGTTCCGGCCCGCCATCACGCCTGCCGGCGAGGCGGCGATGAATTCGGACGCATACAAGACCGCGACCTCGTCCGGCGCCATGTCACCGCCAAGCGCGCGATTGAAGAAAGCTCCGTATCGCTCGAAGAACCGCCGGATGCCGCTGTCCGTCATGGGCGGCAGATTGCCGCCGTCGCCCGGCCGGCCGCAAGCGGAAATCGGGGACAGGCTGTCCTACAGCGGCGGTTTCATGCCATGCGGGCGGAATCGCCGTGCGGGATCGCACGACCAAGGCTCTTTCTCAGGGCTGGCGCACGTCAGCGCGAAGACGGATGCCCGCTGAACGGAAGAATGGGGAATTTCGATTTCACCAGAACCTTCGGAACCTTTCGCGGCGGCCGGCTATCCCGCCGACCCCGGAAAACCCCGGTCAACCGTGGAAAAAGTCGTAGACCGTCTGCGCCACGCCCGAGGACACGCCCGGTGCCCGCCGCAGATCATCCAGGCTCGCATTGCGCACCGCCCGCGCCGTGCCGAAATGCATCAGCAGCGCCTTCTTGCGCGCCGGCCCGATGCCCGGCACCTCGTCCAGCGAACTGACCGTGATCGCCTTGCTGCGCTTCTGCCGGTGCGCGCCGATGGCGAAGCGGTGCGCCTCGTCGCGCAGCCGCTGGATGTAGAACAGCACCGGATGATTGACCGGCAGCGTCAGTTCCCGCCCGTCGAGCAGATGGAACACCTCGCGCCCCTCGCGGCCATGATGCGGCCCCTTGGCGACGCCGACCATGGGCACATCCTCGATGCCCAGCTCCTCCAGCACCTGACGTGCCGCGTTGAGCTGGCCCCGGCCGCCGTCGATCAGCACCAGGTCCGGCCACTCGCCGGTTTCGCGCTCCGGGTCTTCCTCCTGCGCGCGGGCGAAGCGGCGCTCGAACATCTCGCGCATCATGCCGAAGTCGTCGCCCGGCACCGTCTCGGCGCGCTTGATGTTGAACTTGCGATAGGCGCTCTTGCGGAAGCCCTCGGGTCCCGCGACGATCATCGCCCCCAGCGCATGACTGCCCTGGATATGGCTGTTGTCATACACCTCGATGCGGTCCGGCGGCCCCTCCAGCGCGAACAGGTCGGCCAGCTCGGCGAGGATCTTCCCCTGCGCGCTGCTCTCCGCCTGCCGCCGCTCCAGCGCTTCCTCGGCATTGCGCTGCGCCTGCCGGATGAGCTTCATCCGCTCGCCCCGCTGCGGCACCTCGATCCGCACCTTGCGGCCGATCCGCTGGCTGAGCGCCTCGCACAGCAGCAGCGTCTCGGCCGGCGCCCGGTCACACAGGATCAGCGGCGCGGGCGGCACATCCTCGTAGAATTGCGCCATGAACTGCATCAGCACCTCATCCTCGCCCACCTCGGCGGTGTGGACGGGGAAGAAGCTGCGATGGCCCCAATTCTGTCCGCCCCGGATGAAGAAGGCCTGGATGCACATGCCGCCATTCCTGCTGGCCAGCGCGAAGATGTCCGCATCGCCCAGCCCCTCGGCATTGATCGCCTGGCTGCCCTGGATGAAGGTCAGCGCCTTCAGCCGGTCGCGATAGACGGCGGCCATCTCGTAATCCATCGCCTCGGCGGCCTGGGTCATGGCGTCGCCCAGCTTCTTCTGCACGCGGGTCGACTTGCCGCCGAGGAAATCCTCCGCGTCCCGCACCAGCTCGGCATAATCCGCCTCGCTGATCCGGCCCACACAGGGCGCCGAGCAGCGGCGGATCTGGTAGAGCAGGCAGGGCCGCGAGCGATTGTTGAAGAAGCTGTCCGTGCAGCTCCTCAGCAGGAAGAGCTTCTGGAGCGCGTTCAGCGTCTTGCGCACCTGCCCCGCGCCGGCGAACGGGCCGTAATATTGCCCCTTGATCTTCCGCGCGCCGCGATGGAGCTGCACGCGCGGGAACTCATGGTCCTCGCGCAGCAGGATGAAGGGGAAGCTCTTGTCGTCGCGCAGCAGCACATTGTAGGGCGGCCGGAAGCGCTTGATGAGCTGGGCCTCCAGCAGCAGCGCCTCGGCCTCGCTCTGGGTCGTGACGATGGTCATCGAGCGGGTCTGCGAGACCATGCGCTGCAACCGCTTCGACAGCCGCTCGACCTGCGTGTAGTTGGTCACGCGATTGCGCAGCGCCCGCGCCTTGCCGACATAGAGCACGTCGCCGCGCGCATCCTGCATGCGGTAGACGCCCGGCCGCGTGCCCAGCGTCTTCAGCGTCTCGCGGATCGCCGCGACGCCGGCCTCGATGTCCGGCGTGTCGGAGCCCCGCACCGCATAGGTCGCCTTCTCCTCGTTGAAGCGCTCAGGCGATGAAGGACGATCGACCATGGCCCGCAGATAGGCAGTCGGGCGAGGAAAACAAAGAGTGAATCCGGCCCGGAACGCCTCAGCAGCCCGCCGCACACGCTCCCTGCGCCCGCGCCGTGCCTCGCCGCGCGTCCGCCCAGGCGATGGCGAGCATGACCAGCCCGCCCAGCGCCAGCAGGCTGCCGACCCAGCCGGTCGAGGCCCAGCCATGGCCGGCCGCGATGGCCAGCCCGCCGACCCAGGGGCCGAAGGCGTTGGCGAAGTTGAAGGCGCTGTGGTGCAGCGCCGCCGCCAGCGTCTGCGCCTCGCCGGCTACATCCATCAGCCGGATCTGGAGCACCACGCCGATGCCGCCGCCGATGCCGACCATGAAGATCGCCAGCGAGAGCAGCCAGATGTTGCTCGCCACCAGGCTGTAGAAGAGCAGCGAGACGATACTGAACAGCAGCATGCCGGCGGCGGTCGGCATGAGCGCGCGGTCGGCGCACCAGCCCGCGCCCAGCGTGCCGAGCGTCATGCCGATGCCGAACAGCGCCAGCACCAGCGGCACGATCGCCGCCGGGACATGCGTGACCTCGATCATGGTGGAGGCGACATAGGTATAGACGCAGAACAGTCCGCCGAAGCCGATCGCGCCGACCGCCAGCGTGAGCCACACCTGCCGGTTGCGCAGCGCGGCCAGTTCGCGCAGCGGCCCGGCGCCGACCTCCGGGCGATCGCGCGGCGCGAACCGCCAGACGGCGAGCGCCGTCAGCGCCGCGAGCAGCGCCACCAGTCCGAAGGCCCAGCGCCAGCCGATGGCGAGGCCGAGCCAGTTGGCGAGCGGCACGCCGATGATCGTCGCCAGCGTGAGGCCGGCCATCACCCGCGCCACCGCCTGCGTCCGCCGGCCCGGCGGCACCAGCGAGGCCGCGACCAGCGCCGCCACGCCGAAATAGGCGCCATGCGGCAGGCCGCTCAGGAAGCGGAAGAGGAGCATGCTGTGATAATCCGGCGCGAGGCCGCTCAGTCCGTTGCCCAGCGCGAACATCAGCATGAGGCCGATCAGCAGATCCTTGCGTGCGAAGCGGGCGCCCAGCACCGCGATGATCGGCGCGCCGACGACCACGCCGAGCGCATAGGCGCTGATGACATGACCGGCGGTCGGCGCGTCGATACCGAGGCCGGCGGAGAAGAAGGGCAACAGGCTCATCACCGCGAACTCGGCGGTCCCGATCGCAAAGCCGCCCATGGCGAGCGCGAACAGCACCAGCGCAGGCCGGACGGCGGGCGGTGCATGGAGAGCGGAATTATGTTGCATTGCAGCACACCTAGCGCGCTCGATCCCGATTTGCGATTGAACTCCCGTGCGGATCGCGTGTCATTCCTGCAATTGGCAAGCTGCGGAATGAAGGCAATGGCCGCAATGACCGCTGGAGAGGCCAGCCTTTGCCGGACGGCTCAGGCACTTGCACCAGTGCTCCGGCGAAAGCAGGAGCTCAGGGCGCACGGGCAGTTCGCCACCGCCCTGGGCTCCTGCCTTCGCAGGAGCACGGCAATTCTGATCGCATTCAGATCAGGCAACCAGGCACGAAAAAGCCGGGCTAGCGCATCCGCCAGCCCGGCTCAAAACGTCGTTGAAACGCGGACGATCAGTGCGTCAGCTTGCCGATCACGTCATCGACCAGCGCCTTGTCCGCCTTGGCGCCGTGCGTATCGCGCAGCAGCGTCGCGGCGGCGGCGGTCGCCGCGGCGGCGGCCTTGGCGCGGACGTCCGCGACGGCGGCGCGCTCGGCGGCACCGATCTTGTCCTCGGCCATCTTCTGGCGGCGGACGACCAGCGCCTCGGCTTCCGTCTTCGCGGCGGCGATCAGGTCGGCGGCCTCTTCCTCGGCCGCCGCGCGCATCGCCTCGGCATCCTTGGCCGCGGCGGCGATCTTGGCCTGATACTCCGCCTTCAGATCCTCGGCTTCCTTGCGCAGCCTGGCGGCTTCGTCGAGCTGCGCGCGGATATCGGCGATCTTCTTGTCCAGCGCCCCGCCGATCGCGGCGGGCACCTTCTTCCAGAGCAGGATCACGATGAACACGAGCATGGCGAGGCTGACCCACGCCGTGCCGTTCATCCACAGCGCGGTGGGCTCCACCTCATGCCCTGCGGGGCCGCCATGCGCTTCCACCGCCGCATGCACGTCGCCATTGAGCGACTGCACCTTGTCGGCATATTCGAGATTATGCTGCACGGCGAGCGATGCGTTGCCGCCGTCCATGCCGGGTTCGACCTGGTTCGACATGTCAGATCACCGCCTTCACTGCCTTGAGCGCCGCGTCGGCGGGGACGTCCGTCCCGGCCAGGCGCCGCACGATGTCCGCCGCGGCCTCGGCGGCCACGGCCTCGATATCGCCGAGCGCCTTGGCGCGACTGTCGGCGATGCGGGCCTCGGCGCCGGCGATGGTCTCGCCGATCGCCGCGTCCGCCTTGGCCAGCCGGGCTTCGCGATCGCGCCCCGCATCGGCCTTGGCTGCGGCCAGCCGGGCCTGCGCGGCCGCACGGGCCTCATTCTCCTGGGTCCGCCAATCGGCTTCAAGCGCATCGGCGGCGGCCGAATTCTCCCTGGCCGCGGCCAGATCGTCGGCAATCTTCCTGTCGCGCAGGTCAACCGTCGACTGGACCTTCGGCACCATGCCGAGGCCGATGACGAAGAACACGAACCCGAAGGTCAGCAGGATCCAGAAGATCTGCGACGAATAGGTCGCGGCAAGCTGGGCTATCTGAGGCATGTCACCTGTCCATCCCGGCGGCCCGGCCGGCCGTCAGACAGGCCGGGACCACCCACATTGTCCGATCGATTGCGCGATCAGGCAACGAAGATCAGGATCATCGACACGACGAACGCCAGCAGGCCGAGAAGCTCGGCGGCGGCGAAGCCGATGAACAGGCGGCCCTGCTGGCCGTCGGCAGCGCCCGGATTGCGCAGCGCGCTCTCGAGGAACGAGCCGAACACGTTGCCCACGCCCAGGGCGGCCATACCCGCACCGATGGCAGCGAGACCGGCACCGATCAGCTTTGCGGCTTCTGCGTCCATGTTACTAACTCCTTTTCAAATCCAATGTTCAATGTTCAACGGGTAGAGAACTCAGTGCAGATTGACCGCGTCGTTGATGTAGAGCGCGGTCAGCAGCGCGAACACATAGGCCTGGATCACCGCGACCAGCAGTTCCAGCGCGCTGATGCCGATCATCAGGGCGAAGCTGGAGAGGCCGACGGTCAGGCCGAAGCCGGCGCCCGCATTGGTGCTGTTGATGACGAAGCCCGCGAGCACCTTCAGCAGCACGTGGCCGGCGGTCATGGCGACGAACAGTCGCAGGCCGAGGCTGAACGGGCGCACCAGGAACGACACCAGCTCGATGACGAAGATGAACGGGATCATCGGCACCGGCGTGCCGTGCGGCACGAACAGCGAGAAGAAATGGAAGCCGTGTTTCCAGAAGCCCACGATCAGCACGATCGAGAAGCTCATGATCGCGAGCACGCCCGTCGCCGTGAAGTGGCTGGTGAAGGTGAAGGGATGCAGGCCGATCACGCCCAGCGGCAGCATGCCCAGGATGTTCGCGAACAGGATGAACATGAACAGCGAGAAGACATAGGGCACGAACTTCTTGCCGCCCGGTCCCACATTGGCCGCGAGCAGATTGTCGATGAACCCGGTCATCGTCTCCACCGCCATCTGCCAGCGGCCGGGCACCAGCTTGCGCTGCATGCCGAAGAGCACGAAGGCCCACAGGGTCACCGCCGCGATCACCATCCACAGCGCACTGTTGGTGAAGGCGATGTTGTAGCCGCCTATCGCCCAGTGATCGGTGCCGAACATCGGCTCGATCGCGAACTGGTGCATGGGGTCGATCTTACCGGATTGTGCCACGTGTCCGTCCCAGTTTACCGCCTGCGATTATGACGAAAGCGTCCTATTTGGGAGGACGCTTGGTCGAAATCCTGATGATGTTCCTGAAGGCCACGACGATCCCCAGAAAGAGGAAGACCAGCAGGAGCCAGGGCGACGTGCCGATGAACCGGTCCAGGACCCATCCGATCAGCGCACCACCGGCAAGACCGCCGATCAGTTCCGCGAGCACCCGGTTGCCCAGACGATAATTCTCGTCCGTGCTCCCGACCTGGCTCGTTCCGGTCCTGACCTGCTCGACCGCCTCGGCGCGCTTCAGCCGCTCCTCGAGCGACCTGATGCGTGCATCTTCGGCAATCGGATCCTGCCCGGGTTCGGTTTCAGGCATCTCATGGCTCCCGGCTTGCGCGGCCTGTGCCGCGCGTTTCCGGGTTCCATGACGTGCCTATGCCGCCCCCGTCAAGGCGCGGCCCGTGTAGAAAGCGAATCCCCCCAAGTCAACACTGGCGCGCCTTCAGCGGAATTTGGCGCGAAAACTGTCGTTTTTCTGCGCTCAGTGTCCGAATCGAAGTGGATTCAGTTGCCGGCCGCCGCGCAATAATCGGGCAGGCTGATCGCACCGGCACCCTTGGTCTGCCAGTCGCCGGTGCCGATCCGGTAGATCTGCCCCTGCGAGACCCGGCCGCGCAGGGTCTGGCAGCCGGTCACGGCCGCGACATCCTGCACGGTGACGCCGCGCTTGCCGGCCAGCTCGGTATAGGCCGCGCGGCGACGGATGTTCAGCGCGTCGACCGCCTGGCGTATCTCGGCGCTCACGCTGCCGCGGATGCCGAGATAGCCGTCCGCCTGCTCGCCGACCTGGCCGGCCGCCTTGGCGGAGCTGACCACGGCATCCTGCGCGGCCGCCGGGGCTGCGCCCAGCGTCGCGAAAGCGGCGAACCCGGCGAGGGGCGCGATGATCCTGATGATGCGTGTCATTGCGGGAAAAGCTCCGGATTGTTGTCGATGAGGTCCTTGGCGTCCTGCTGGAGCCGCACGACCACTTCCTGCTGAATCTTCACGTTGAGGTTGATCTCGATCGGCTTCTCGGGCGCACGCACCTGAATGCAGCCGCTCGCCGCGATCGCGAGGGGTAATGCCGATGCGCCCCATCCAAATCTGGTCCATTGCCTCATTCCTGACCCCTTTCTGCATCATTCTCGCTGTCGGATGGCTGAACGGCAAGCCCGTCCGTCGCCTCATTCACATTCTGGCCATTCGCATTCTGGCCGTTGAGATCGCTGCCCCTGATGAGCAGGGTCGGGTCCGCCAGTCCGGCAGCCGTATTGAGCAGCCCCCTGAACGGCGCCTCGATCCGCACGTTGAACAGGAACGGCAGGCCGACGAACGGTCGCGTGATGAAGCTCGCCCGCGCCTCGTCGGTGCCCTGGTTGACGCCGTTGACCGACACGCGCGTCACGAACTCGCCGTCCAGCGCGCCGTCGAGGAAGATGGCCAGGCAGCGATAGCGCAGATTTTTGAGCACCTCGAAGGCCAGCTTGCCGAACATGTTCATCTCGGCATTGGATACGTCGCCGACATAGGAGAGATTGCCCGCCTGCCGCTGCGGATCGCACGGGACGCTCAGCCCCTGCGTCGTCTCCAGGATGCGCGGCGCATCGCCCTGCTGCCGGGCGATCAGCACGCCGCCCTCGATCCGCCCGCCCCGCTCGTCGAAGATCATCGGCAGCAGGCCGTCGAAGGTGCCGGTGGCGGAGATATTGTCCAGCTCCAGCGTGTTGATGAACGCGCCGGCATCCAGCCCCACCACGCGGAAGGTGAAGGCGCGCGGCTTGCGGGAATCGAGATCGAGCGTCGCGGGCAGCAGTTCCAGGTCGCCGCCGGCGAAAGGCCAGTGGCCGCCTTCGATCCGCGCCTGCTCGTTGGAGAGCAGCGCATAGCGGATCACGCCGTCATGCACCTCGATGCCGGGATTGACGTCGCGCAGCGTCACGATCTGTCCCGGCTCCGTGCGCATGCCGAGCAGGTCGGCGAAGCGGATGGTGGTGCTGAGGCCCTCCACCGGCCCGAAGGCGGCCGCCAGGTTCATGTCCTGCGTCGAGAACTGGCCATCGCTCGTCACCTGCGTGCCGGTCCAGCCTATGTGGCCCGCGCCCTCGACGCGCCCCTGCACATTGGCCACCACGCCGAGCGCCAGCGGCGTCAGATCGTCGGGCTGGACGGCCTGGCCGAATGTCAGCCCGTCGACGGTGAGGTCGGCCCGCCCTTCCCCGCTCGACAGATCATGCCGGATGGCGACGGTGGCGACCTTCGCGTCGCGTTTGGGATGCACCAGCGCGCCGGTCGCCTCGATCCGGCCGTTCACCAGTGTCAGGTGGACCTCGCGGCCGGCCAGCGGATTGAAGCGCGGATCGGGCTGGGTATCGCTCACCATCAGCGCCCCGTCCAGCGTGAGGCGGCTGTCGGCGAAGGTCCAGTTCCCCTGCACGTCCGTGAGGTCGAGCGGCACGGTGCCGATGCGGCCCACGCCATTCTCGATCGTGCCGCCGATCCGGCCCGTGCCGAGCGCGGCGCCGCTCAGCCGGCTCGCGGCCATGCGGACCGGATCAGGCCCCGCACCGATGCGGACATCCGGATCGGCAAGCGAGAAGGCGCCGTTCTTCAGGGCATAATGCGCGCCGCTGGCCGTCAGCAGCAGCGGACTGTCCCCTGCCCGCCCGGTGAGCCGCACCGCGCCCAGTTGGAAGTCCCCGCGCCCGATGCCGCACAGGCGCAGCTCGGCGGGATCGAGCGCCATGCTCGACATCCGCAGCGCACGCCAGCGCACCGGCGCGCAATCGCCGATCATGCGCACCGATCCATCGGCGCCCAACTGCGCGGCGATCGGCATGGAAAGCCCTTCCAGCGCGCCATCGGGCAGCGGGCCGTCCAGCGTAACCGCGGTGCTGATCCGGCCGGTGCCGTCTCCCGCGACAGCGAACTGCACGGGCGTGAGGGCCAGGCGCGCCGTCCCGGCCTGATAGGGCGCCAGCGTGGCGGTGCCGGTGAGCCGCCCATCCTCATGGCTGGCAAAGGCGATCCGCCCCTCGGGCAGGTCGCCGCCGGAGAGCAGCAGCGCGCCTTCCGCTTGCACGGCGCCACCGTCCGGCCACTTCGCCCTGACGGTGCTGCCGCGCGCGGCGATGATCCGCGCGCCGCTGGCGGAGGTGAATTCGAGCTGGTCCAGCGTGGCGTTGCCATGGGCGCCGAGCAGGTTGACCGCGCCGCCCACCACCATGTGATTGGCCGCCTCCGCCTGCCCGACCGCCCGCACGAGACGGTCGACCAACGGCGCGACCGGCGTGCCGGCGGCGGCATCCTTGACGGCGGCGAGATCGATCCCGCCCGCCGAGCGCATATCGTCCACCGTGGCGACGCCCGTGATGGCGATCGCCCGGTCACGCGCCTGCGGGCGCAGCGCGAAATTGCCGCGCAGCTTCGCCATGCCGGTCACGACGCCGTCCAGCCGCATGCTGTCCGCCGAAAGGGACGTGCTGCCGCGCAGGTCGTCATGACTGCCCTGCATCGTCAGCAGCCCGGCGAGACGCCCGAATCGCCGTCCGGCCTGCTCCAGCCCCGGCGCCGAAAAACTCGCCGCGCCGCTGATGCGCGACAGGGCCAGGTCACTGCGGACATTGAGGTCCAGTTCGGGCCGTGCGAGCGTCACTCCGGTCCCCGAACAGCGCAGGCCACGCGTCTTCACCGGCCCGTCGAACACCAGCTGCCGGTCCGCCGTGCTCATGGCGAGCGGCGCGGAGAGACCGTCGAGCACGCAGTCGCCGACCCGTAAGCCGGCAGCCGATGTCTGCAAACGGCCGCTGAACCCGCTCGGCAGATAGCCGCGCCCGGCGAATCCAACGTCCAGCGCGCCATAAGGCGTCGCGATGGCGGCGCGGGCATCGGTAACGTCCGCCACCCATTCGGGCAGCCGCGCCTCGCCGGTGCCGCCCTCGAGCAGCCGGTCGAGCTGCCCGAGCGTGAGCCTGCCGTCCGCCAGCGCGCCGTGCAGCCGCACGCCCTGCGCCTTCACCCGCGTGATTCGCGCGCCGGAGAAGCCGAGCCCGATATCGACCTCCAGCAGCCGGACGGTCAGGTCCGGCCGGCGCGGATCGCCGATGACGAGATGCTCGATGCGCTGCGTGCGCGGGCCGATGCGCGTGACTTCATAGCTGGCCGTGATGCCGTAGCCGGCCAGCTGGCGGGCGATGAAGCTGTCCGCGATCGGCTTGCGCGCCAGCCACAGCCCACCGGTCGCGAGCGCCAACACCAGCACGCTCGCCCCCGCGATCCGCCGCGCCCGCCGCAACCGGCGCGGGCGCATCGGGGGGGCATCGTCTTCAAATTCGGCGTCCTCTGCCAAGGGGATAGGCCGTCCTTCGTTCACGCATGTCATTCCGCTTGCCGCGGCCATGCCCCGCGCCTAGCTCTAACGTTCATGAGCGAAGGCCGATCCCGGGGCAAGAGCCAGCCGGCACGACAGTCCCCGGGCCATGACGGCGCCGGCCATCGCGCGCGGCTGCGCCAGCGGCTGGCGACCGGCGGCCCGGACGCGCTGCTCGACCACGAACTGATCGAATATCTGCTGGCCCTCGCCATCCCCCGGCGCGACACCAAGCCGCTCGCCAAGGCGCTGATCGCGCGGTTCGGCGGCATCGGCGGCGTGCTGAGCGCGGACTGGCAGGCGCTGAGCGGCGTTCCCGGCCTGGGCGAGACCAGCATCGCCGCGATCAAGGTCGCGCAGGCTTCCGCCCTGCGCCTGCTCAAAAGCGCCGTCACCGATCGCCCGGTGCTCTCCAGCTGGCAGGCGCTGCTCGACTATCTGCGCGCGGACATGGCGTTCCTGCCCGTCGAGCGCGTGCGGGTGCTGCATCTCAACAGCCGCAACATGCTGATCCGCGACGATCATATGGGCGACGGCACCATCGACCAGACCGCCATCTATGTGCGCGAGGTGGTGAAGCGCGCGGTGGAGATCGGCTCCAGCAGCCTGATCCTCGTGCACAACCATCCCAGCGGCGCGCCGGAACCCAGCCGTCAGGACATCGCGATCACGCGCGAGATCGTCGAGGCGACCCGCCCGCTCGGCATCGCGGTCCACGATCATCTCATCATCGGCAGCGAGGGGCACAGCTCGATGCGGGCGCAAGGGCTCATCTAGAGGCGGTTTCAGAGAGAGAGAGAGAGAGAGAGAGAGAGAGAGCAGTGCTCCTGCGAAAGCAGGAGCACATACTGCGTCCATCTGAACGAAACCGGTTCTGGCCCGCGCCGCCTCAACCGCCGCTGAAGAAGGCGACGAGATCGGCCTTGTCCACCAGCTTGTCCGAATCCTTGTCCGTCATGGCGAAGGCATTGGTGGCATACATCTCCACCTTGGCCGGCTCGACCGGCTGGCCCTGGGCCTGCAATTCCGCGGTCTTGAGCTGGGTGATCCAGGTCTTGAACTCCGTCTCGGAGAGCTTGCCGTCGGCATCGATGTCCGCCTTGGGGAATTCCTGATCGATGAAAGCCACGATCTGCGGATTGGCGGCCGGCGCTGGCGCGGCCTGACCAGCCCCGGGTCCCGCGACATCGGCATTCTGCGCAGGTTCGGGCTGCGCCGGTGCAGGCTGTGCGGGCGCCGGCTGTGCGGGCTCAGGCTGTTGAGAGGCCGGCTGCTGGGGCGCAGGCGCGGGCACGGGCGCTTCGGCCGGCGGCGGCGCGGTCTCCTGGGCGAGAGCGGCCGGCGCGACCGCGAGCATTGCCGCGATCGCGGCGCTGGAGGCCGCGAAATTGCTGGTCATCATGCAACTCCTTGTCTGATTTTCCTGATGCAATTCACCGGCTAGTCGGCCGGTTTCGAGCCTGTCCGCCCTGCTGAGACGAACCGAGCCGATCGGACAGATGAACCGAGCCCGCCGCGCCATCCGATCCGGGAGCCGGTCCCGCGCCAGGCATGGCCGATTGCTCCTGCCGGATCGGCCTGCTAGGGGCACGGCAACTTTCCAACCCCGATCAGGAATTCCGCCATGGTGCCCCGCTATGCCCGCCCCCAAATGACCGCCATCTGGGAGCCGGAAGCGCGCTTCCGCATCTGGTTCGAGATCGAGGCGCACGCGACCGAGGCGCTGGCCGAGCTGGGCGTGGTGCCCAGGAGCGCCGCCAGGGCGCTGTGGGACTGGTGGGCGACGGAGCCGGCCATCGACGTCGCCGCCATCGACGCCATCGAGGCGGTCACCAAGCATGACGTGATCGCCTTCCTCACCTGGGTCGCGCAGAATGTGGGCGATGACGCGCGCTTCATGCACCAGGGCATGACCAGCTCGGACGTGCTGGACACCTGCCTCAACGTGCAGCTCACCCGCGCCGCCGACATCCTGCTCGCCGACCTCGACGCGCTGCTGGAGGCGATCAGGCGCCGCGCCTTCGAGCACAAGCTCACCCCCACCATCGGCCGCAGCCATGGCATCCATGCCGAGCCGGTGACCTTCGGCCTCAAGATGGCGGAAGCCCATGCCGAGTTCAGCCGCTGCAAGGCCCGTCTGCAAGCGGCCCGCGCCGATATCGCCACCTGCGCCATCTCCGGCGCGGTCGGCACCTTCGCCAATATCGACCCGCGCGTGGAAGAGCATGTCGCGGCGAAGCTCGGCCTGACGGTCGAGCCGGTCAGCACGCAGGTCATCCCGCGCGACCGGCACGCCATGTTCTTCTCGACGCTGGCGGTCATCGCCGGCTCCATCGAGCGGCTCGCGGTCGAGGTGCGCCATCTCCAGCGCACCGAGGTGCTGGAGGCGGAGGAATATTTCTCGCCCGGCCAGAAGGGCTCGTCGGCCATGCCGCACAAGCGCAACCCGGTGCTCACCGAGAATCTTACAGGTCTCGCCCGCATGGTGCGCGCCTATGCGCTGCCGGCGCTGGAGAATGTGGCGCTCTGGCACGAGCGGGATATCTCGCACTCGTCCGTCGAGCGCTTCATCGGGCCGGATGCGACCATCACGCTCGATTTCGCGCTGGGCCGCCTCACCGGCGTCATCGACAAGCTGCTCGTCTATCCCGAGCGGATGATGAAGAACATGAACCGCATGGGCGGCCTCATCCATTCCCAGCGCGTGCTGCTGGCGCTCACCCAGGCCGGCGTCAGCCGCGAGGATTCCTATGCGATGGTGCAGCGCAACGCCATGAAGGTGTGGGAATCGGACGGCGCGCTCTCGCTGCTCGACCTGCTCAAGGCCGATCCCGGCGTCTCGGCGCATCTCGCCGGGCCGCAGCTCGAAGCGCTGTTCGACCTCGACTATCATCTCAAGCATGTCGACACGATCTTCGCGCGGGTGTTCGGCGCCGACGCCTGAAGGTCTGTTTGAAGATGCGCCTAACGGCGCATGGCGGCACCGGCCCGCGCCCCCACCCGGCCTCCCACAGCTTATCCTGGATGGGAGGCCGGGTGGGGGCGCGGGCCGGTGCCGCCTCAACGTTCGCCCTTCCGCGAATGTCCAAACAGCCCCTGATCGCTGCGCCCCCTAGGCAATCCGCGATCGCCCGCTTATGGTTGCGGGCGGGACGAACGCGAGGGATCGAGCCATGCAATTTTTGCGGACTGCCTTCTGGGTCGCGCTGGTCATCATCATCATGATCTTCAGCGTGACCAACTGGACGCCCGTCACCATCAATCTGTGGGCCGGCAACCAGCTCGTCACCAAGCTGCCGCTTGTGGTGATCGTGGCCTTCCTGGCCGGGTCGCTGCCCTTCTGGGCGCTGCACAAGGCCACGCGCTGGCGCCTGCGCCGCAAGCTCGACAATGCCGAGCGGGCGCTCGCCGCGGCCGTGCCGCCGGTCGGCGTATCGACCGTGACGACGACGCCCCCGCCCTACCAGACCATCACAAGCACGACGCCAGACCCGGACCAACCATGAGCAGCATCATCTACGTCGCCATCGACACGCCCAGCCTGGACCGCGCCAGGGAGATCGTGCAGCGGGTCCGCAATCATGTCGGCGGCGTCAAGCTCGGGCTCGAATTCTTCTGCGCCAACGGTCATCATGGCGTGCATGAGATGCGCAAGTTCGGCCTGCCCATCTTCCTCGACCTGAAGCTGCACGACATCCCCAACACCGTGGCCAAGGCGGTGCAGGCGCTGCATCCGCTGGAGCCGGCGGTGCTGACCGTCCATGCCGCGGGCGGCCGGGCGATGATGGAGGACGCCAAGGCGGCCGCCGGGCTCCACACCAAGGTGGTGGCGGTGACGATGCTCACCAGCCTCGACCAGCGCGACCTCGACGAGACCGGCGTGCAGGGCGACCCCCACGCCCATGTCGAGCGGCTGGCGCTGCTGGCGCGCGACGCCGGGCTGGACGGCATCGTCTGCTCGGGCGCGGAAGTCGCCCATGTCCGCAAGATCTGGCCACAGGGTTTCTTCGTGGTGCCCGGCGTGCGCCCCGACGGCAGCCACAAGGGCGACCAGAAGCGCGCCGTGACGCCCCGCCAGGCGCTCGATGCCGGCGCCTCCATCCTGGTGATCGGCCGGCCGATCACCCAGGCCGGCGAACCGGACATCATCGCGCGCGAGATCGGCGCGACGCTTTAGAGGCTGTCCTGTTTAAATAGTGCAGTGCTCCTGCGAAGGCAGGAGCACATGTCAATTCGATATGAAACAGAACAGCAAGCCCCCCAATCAGGCCGCCCGCGCCACCGTGCCGATCTCCCTGGGGCGCAGCACGATATGGCCCACCGCCGTGTTGGAAGCGGGCACATGGTAGAAGCGGTGCAATTCCTCCACCTGCTCGCCCAGCGCCGCACGCATGATGAGCCACATGATGAGCTCGATGCCCTCCGTGCCGGCCTCGCGCAGATATTCGAGGCGGGTGATCTCGCGCAGCTCGTCGGTGCGGTCGATCAGCCGGTCCATGAAGCCATTGTCGAATTCCGGGTTGATGAGCCCGGCGCGCGGTCCCTGGAGCTGGTGGCTCATGCCGCCCGTGCCCCAGATCTGCACGTTGAGGTCCTCGGGATAGGTCTCCACCGCATAGCGGATCGCCTCGCCCAGCATCCAGCAGCGATTGCCCGAGGGCGTGGGGAACTGCGTCACGTTGACGGCGAGCGGGATGACCTTGCAGGGCCATTCATCCACCTTGCCGAACATGAGGCTGAGCGGCACCGTGCAGCCATGGTCCACGTCCATATGGTTCATGAGCGTCAGGTCGAACTCGTCGATGACGAGTTGCTCGGCGAGATGCGCCGCCAGCTCGATATGGCCCTGCACCATCGGCACCTGGCGCGCGCCCCAGCCCTCGTCGGCCGGCGCATAATCCTCGGCCATGCCGAGCGCGAAGGTCGGCACCACGTCCAGCATCATCGCCGAGGCATGGTCGTTGTAGCAGAGGATGACGACGTCCGGCTTCTCGGCCAGCTCCCATTGCTTCACCCAGTCATAGCCGGCGAAGACGGGCGCCCAGTCGGGATGGCCGGTGCGCTCCTGGTCGAAGGCGGCGCCGATGGCGGGCACATGGCTGGTGGCGATGCCGGCGGTGATGCGCGCCATGTCAGTTGCCCTCCCGCTTGGAGCGATTGCCCTGCGCGGGCCGGCCGCCGGCGCGCATCATCGCGGCATATTCGTCGGCGGTCATGTCGGTCATCGAGCTCACCGCCTTCTGCGTGCTCCAGCCGTCCGTGTTGGAGAGCTTGACGAGGAAATAGATGTTGCCGCCCAGGTCGATCAGGCGATTGAAGTCGCGCTCCAGCACCGCCTGCTTCTGCGCCTCGCTCATGCGGAAGCGGTCGAGATAGGCGCGCTCGTCCGCCCGGAACGCCTCGCGGTTGGCGGCTTCCATCAGCGACATGCAGAATTTGTGCAGATGATAGGCATCGCGCGATCGCCTCGCGGTGAACACGGTGGTGCCGGGGATGTCGTCCAGCTCGCTGAGCGGATATTTGCGGATACGCATGGGCCTGACCTCTCGGATCGGACGGATGGGGTTATAGAGGAGACGGCAGGCCGATTCCAGTGGGCGGCCGCCCATTGCCATTGTGCAGCTGCGAAATCAAGATCGACCCCGCTGCAGGTGCGAAGAAGCGCACTGTCCCCCATGGGCTTGTGCGACATGGGGCGGCGTGGGAGGAACGGCAGCCATGATCCCGACCCTGCTCCTGCCCGGCCTGCTCTGCGATGCCACGCTCTGGCGCGCGCAGATCGACGCGCTGGCCGACCTGTGCGCACCCGCCATCGCCGACCTCACGCTGGACGACAGCATCGCCGCCATGGCCGGGCGGGCGCTGGCGGCGGCGCCGCCGCGCTTCGCCCTCGCCGCGCTCTCCATGGGCGGTTATGTCGCGTTCGAGATATTGCGCCGCGCGCCGGAGCGCGTGACGAAGCTGGCGCTGCTGGCGACCAGCGCCTCGCCGGACGATGCCGCCCGCACAGCCCAGCGACAGGATGAGGTGGCCTCGCTCGGTCTCGGCCGTTTCCTGGGCGTGACGGATCGCCTGCTGCCGCAGTTGATCCACGCCGATCTGGTCGCAGGACCGGTCGGCGCGGCCGTGCAGGCCATGGCGCAGCGCGTGGGCAGCGCAGCCTTCATCCGCCAGCAGACGGCCATTGCCGGCCGGCCTGACAGCCGCCCCCTGCTCGCGACCATCCACATCCCCACGCTGGTGCTGGTCGGCGACAGCGACCGGCTGACGCCGCCGTCCGAGGCACAGATTATCCATGAGGGCATCCTGGATTCGCGCCTGTTCGTGCTCGAGACTTGCGGCCATCTGCCACCGCTCGAACGGCCCGACGAGACGGCGCATCTGCTGCGCGAGTGGCTGACAGGCTGAGCGGGAAAGCTGGATCACCTCATTCGAGCATGTCCGGATGAAATGGAATCAGTGCTCCTGCTTTCGCAGGAGCACGATATGATTCAACCTCAATCGGACAGCCTCTAGGAATCCGCCCTGCTTTCCTTCGAATCCACATATGCTCCTGCGAAGGCAGGAGCCCTGTTCCACCTCATCCTATCCGCGCCGCCGCCGAGTCGGCGCATGGAAATCCGGCGCCTTGCCGGCAATCCAGCGCAGGAAGGCCGCCAGCCCCGGATCGCCGCGCAGCGCGGCCACATCCGCGCCGATCCGCTGGAGCTGTCCGTTGCTCAGATGGGCATGGACGGCGCGATGGCAGATGGGATGGAGCGGCACCGTCTCGCGCCCTCCCTTGGCCTTGGGCACGGGATGATGCCATTCGGTGCGGGCGCCCAGCGGCCGTCCGCACAGCCAGCAGTGCGCCGCCCCGCCCATTATCGCGCCAGCTTCGCCGCCCGGGCGCGCCAGTTCTCCGCCAGCACCGGCATCCGCGCGAGGGTCGCGATGCCCGCCGGATCGCGCGCATGGCCGCCGCCGATCAGCAGATCGAATAGGCGCTGGACGGGCCAGTCGGGCTGACTGCGCTCGGCCAGCGTCATGGCGTCGCCGGCCCGCGCCTCGCCTTCCCGGAGCACGCGCAGATAGAGGCCGCAGCGGCCGCTCTCCACCGCCCGCGCCAGCACGTCCTTGCGGCCGAACCGGGCATTGAGCTTGAAGCAGGGCTGGCGGCCCTGGCTCACTTCCAGCAGCGCGGTGCCGAGCGTGAAGCGGTCGCCAAGGCAGATGGCCGCCTCGGACGCACCGTGGGTCGCCAGATTCTCGCCGAACGCGCCGGGAGCCTCCAGCAGCGCATGATCGCCGATCGCCCCGCGCCACCAGGGATAATGCTCCCGGGGAAAGAGATGCACGGCCTTGTCATGGCCGCCATGATGGACAAGGTCGGCCTGGGCGTCGCCCTCCAGCCCCAGCCATCCGATCCGCACCGGGCCGGCGACAGGCGCCTTGCCGATCGCGCTCGGCACGCCCGGCGCGATCAGGGCGGGCTTGCCGGTCAGCAGCGCATCGAGGTGCAGGGTGAGCGTCATGCGCCCGCCATGCCATGATGCGGGCCGGCTTGGCCAGCGCGACGGCAGGCCCTTTGCGACATGCGGGAGTGGCTTTGCCACGGCCCAAGGCATCGCTATAGGGTCGCGATGGCCGCAACCGACCTCCGCATCGCCCTGTTCAGCGGCAATTACAATTATGTCCGGGACGGCGCCAACCAGGCGCTCAATCGCCTGATGCGTCATGCGCTGGCGGAAGGCGCGCAGGTGCGGGTCTATTCGCCCACCACCGCCACGCCGGCGTTCGAGCCGGCCGGCGATCTCGTCTCCGTGCCGAGCTGGAGCCTGCCGGGCGGACGCGGCGAATATCGCCTCGCCCGTGGCCTGCCGGGGCGGATCAGGGCCGATCTCGCGGCCTGGCGGCCGAACATCGTGCATGTCTCGGCGCCCGACCTTCTCGGCCATCGTGCCCTCGGCTGGGCGCGCGCGCAGGGCCTGCCCGCCATCGCCTCGCTGCACACGCGCTTCGAGACCTATCCGCGCTACTATCATCTCGGCGTCATCGAGCCGCTGATCGTCCGGCTGCAGAAGCGCTTCTACGATCGCGCGGACCAGGTGATGGTGCCCAGTCCCAGCATGGCGACGCTGCTGCGGGAGTGGGGCGTGCGCACGCCGATCGGCATCTGGTCGCGCGGCATCAATCACGAGCGCTTCCATCCCGGCCGGCGCGACATGGCCTGGCGGCGCGGCCTCGGCATCGGCGACGATGAGGTGGCGGTCGGCTTCCTCGGCCGGCTGGTGCTGGAGAAGGGGCTGGGCGTGTTCGCCGAGGTGATCGGCGCGCTCAAGGCGCGGGGCGTGCCGCATCGCGTGCTGGTGGTGGGCGAAGGCCCGGCACGCGACTGGTTCGCCCGGAAAGTGCCCGAGGCGGCGTTCACCGGCTTCCAGGGCGGCGACGATCTCGCCCGCGCGGTGGCGGGCATGGACGTGTTCTTCATGCCGTCGGTCACCGAGACGTTCGGCAATGTGACGACCGAAGCCATGGCGGCCGGCGTGCCGGTGGTCGCCGCGCATGCGACCGGCGCCATCGATCTGGTCGAGCATGGCGTGACCGGCTTCCTGGTGCCGCCGCAGGACGTGCGGGCCTATGCCGACGCCATCCAGCGACTGGTCGAGGACCCCGCCCTGCGCGCCTCCGCCGGCAAGGCCGGCCATGCCCGCGTGCAGGGCTATGAGTGGGACAAGGTCAATGCCGCGATGATGGAGGCTTATGAAGCCCTGCTCGCGCGGCGGCGGTAGAGGGACTTGATTGGCTCAGTCAGGGCAAGAAATTCTGATCCACCTCAGCCCAGATAGCCCTTCGCGGCCGAGCGCATCGCGAACCAGAGCTGGAAGATGAGCGCCAGCCAGATGACGGCCATCATCCCCAGCATGGCCGGGGTCTGCATCGAGGGCGGCATGCCCACATAGACTTGATAGCAGGTGCTGGCCGCAAGCCCGAGCAGCGAGATCCAGAAGACCGGCACCGCCCAGCCCGAGCGCAGCAGCAGCAGGATCGACCCCAGCACCGATCCCCAGACGCCGATCGCCCAGGCGACCGTCGCCCAGACCGGCATGATGTCGATATACTGGATGATCTCCGCCGGAAACTGGCTCAGATAGGCCGGATTGCGCGTCTGCGTCATATAATAGTCGAAGCCGCCGAAGCCATTCCACAACAGGCTGACGACGGCGATGATCCAGTAGCCCGCACCCGGGCGCACCTGTCCGCTCATGACGGTTCCCCTCCACTCCCAAGGGACCCGATCATAGCGCATCTGCGGCGGCCGCGCCATCGCGGCGCGGCCGTGCCGGTCCGTTCAGCGCCAGTCGAAGCTGAGCGGCGCCTCGCGGAAGGCGAAGCGGTCGAGATGGCGGGCGACCGCGCCCTTGAGCGCTTCGAGATGTTCGGGGCTGCTTGCGTCCACCGTCACGTCGAGCGTCTCGGGCTTCGCTTCCATCGTCAGCAGTCCGTCGCCCGGCCAGTCCGCCCCGCGCGCGTCGCGCGGGAAGACGACCGTGCCGCGCTCGGGCGTGAACTCGACGGCCATATTGTGGCTCCAGTGCTTGCACAGCTGCTGGAGATAACGGCTGCCGCTCTTCGTCGGCACATGGGCGATGGCGGTGGATGCGGCGGCATCTGTCATGGGTCTGTCCTTGTCGCAGGGGAGCGCCGTCGACGGCGTGCCGATTGTGGCGGGCACGTGCCGACGGCGCAAGAGTTCGAGCCGTGTCATGGCTCAGAGGCGTTCGATCTTCCGGGCAGCCTCGTCGAGGACGGCCGCGATCTCGTGCGGCAGGTCGGCATTGTCGCCGTCGCCCCGCACCCGACCTTCGATGGCGGTGCGCAGGTTCATCATGGCCCGGCGCAGCGGCCCGCGATTGCCCCGCTCGCGCATCTCGCCGAGCGATTCGAGCCGCGCCATCAGGGCCGCGACCTCTTCCGCCTTCTCCGTCAGATGCGCGGTGCCGGCCTCGGTGATCGAGAACTGCTTGCGCGCGCCCTCGCTCTCCTGCTCGACGATCAGGTCCATGTCCGCGAGCAGGGTCAGCGTCGGGTAGACGACGCCCGGGCTCGGGGCATAGGCGCCGCCGGACAGCTCCTCGACCGCACGGATGAGGTCATAGCCGTGGCGCGGCGTCTGCTCGATCAGCTTGAGCAGCACGAGCCGCAGTTCGTCCCCGGAAAAGACGCGGCCACGGCCGCGGCCGCGCCCACGGCGCTCGTCGGTGACTTCCCATTCGACCGAGAAGGGTCCCCATTCGCGGCGGCCCCGCATGGCGTGATGGCCTCGATGGGCCTTATGATATCCGAACATATGATCCTTTCTGATTCGGTTTGGATAGCTCTAAGATATATCTTGAGTCAGATTTGGCAAGAGCGATGCAAAGCCCGCCGCAAATATTATATTGAGCCCCATGTCCGATCTGTTCGGCGGCCTCGCGGCCGCGCCTCGCCCCGAAGACCCGCCCCGCGACGCGCCGCTGGCCGATCGCCTGCGCCCGCGCACCCTCGCCGATGTGGTCGGGCAGGATCATCTGACCGGGCCGGACGGCGCGATCGGCCGCATGGTGGCGGCGGGCCGCCTGTCCTCGATGATCCTGTGGGGGCCGCCCGGCACCGGCAAGACCACCCTCGCCCGCCTGCTCGCCGATGCGGTGGGCATGCGCTTCGCCCCGATCTCTGCCGTCTTCTCCGGCGTGGCGGACCTCAAGGCCGCCTTCGCCGCCGCGCGTGACGCGGCCCGGGCGGGCCAGCGCACGCTCCTGTTCGTGGACGAGATCCATCGCTTCAACCGTGCCCAGCAGGACGGCTTCCTGCCCTATGTGGAGGACGGCACGGTGACGCTGGTCGGCGCGACGACCGAGAATCCCAGCTTCGCGCTCAATGCGGCGCTGCTCAGCCGCGCGCAGGTGCTCATCCTGCGCCGGCTCGATGAAGCCGCGCTCGGCACGCTACTGGACCGGGCCGAAGCGCTCGTCGGCACACCCCTTCCCCTGACGGCGGACGCGCGTGAGGCGCTGATCGCCTCGGCCGATGGCGACGGGCGCTTCCTGCTCAACCAGGTGGAGACGCTGCAAGGCATCGCCATCGACGGCCCGCTCGATCCGGCCGCGCTCGCCGCGCTGCTGCACCGGCGCATGCCCGTCTACGACAAGGATCGCGAGGGGCACTACAATCTCATCTCCGCGCTGCACAAGTCGCTGCGCGGCTCCGATCCGCAGGCCGCGCTCTATTATCTCGCGCGCATGCTGGTGGCGGGGGAGGAACCGCTCTACCTGCTGCGCCGGCTGGTGCGCTTCGCGTCGGAGGATATCGGCCTCGCCGATCCGCAGGCGCTCACCCAGTGCCTCGCCGCCAAGGATGCCTATGAATTCCTCGGCACGCCGGAGGGCGAGCTGGCCATCGTGCAGGCCTGCCTCTATTGCGCCACCGCCCCCAAGTCGAACGCCGCCTACAAGGCGCAGAAGGCCGCCTGGGCCAGCGCGAAGCAGACCGGCTCGCTGATGCCGCCGGCCAATATCCTGAACGCGCCGACCAGGCTCATGAAGGAGATCGGCTACGGCAAGGGCTATAGCTACGACCATGACGCGCAGGATGGCTTCTCCGGCGACAATTACTGGCCGGACGAGATGCAGCCGCAGACCTTCTATGCGCCGGTCGATCGCGGCTTCGAGCACAAGATCGCCGAGCGCATCGCCTATTGGGAGGGGTTGAGACATGAACGACGGCAAGGATAGGATGAAGCGGGCGACCCTGGCGCTGACGGGCGGGTTGACGCTGGGTCTTGCCTGCGCCGCGACGGCCCAGATGGTCGCGTCTCCCAGCTATGACCGCGCCATCGCCGCCGGCTACAAGGCCGCGACCCTGTGCAGCGCCATGTTCATCGGCGGGCGGGCGCAGGCGCAGGTCGAAGCCGTCGAGCTGCACGGCATCTATCCCCAATATCAGGCGTTGCTGGCGGACCTGCCGGCGCAGGTGGACCGTGCCACGGGCACGGTCTCCGTGCCCTTCGACAGCCAGTTGCCGCCGCGCCTCGCCATCTATCATGCCGGCACCGGCTGCACCAATCTGCCCATCGGGGCGGCCATGCCCGCGGCGGACCAGCTCGCGCCGCCGCCGGCAGCGCCGCCGCCGGCCGATCCGCGCCCATGGCCGCTGGGCGACGCCCTGCCGCGCATGGCGATGCCACCGCTGCCGCCCGTGGCCGGCGCCTTCGACAGCGCGACCTATGGCGCCGGCACGGTGACGACCGGCGTGATCGTACTGCGCGATGGCCGGATGCTGGCCGAACGCTATGCCGATGGCTTCGGTCCCTTCACGGCGCAGCGGACATGGTCCGTCGGCAAGAGCATCACCGGCACGCTGGTCGGCATCGCGGCGAAGGACGGGCTGATCCGACCCGATGCGCCCGCGCCGATTCCGGAATGGGCGGATGCGGCCGATCCGCGCCGCGCCATCACGCTCGACGCGCTGATGCGCATGGCATCGGGCCTTTACAGCCCGTTCGCGGGCAACCGCACCGACGGCGTCTATTTCGGCGGCACGGCCGTCACCGAGGAGACGGTCGGCCTGCCGCTGGACGTGAAGCCCGGCACGCGCTTCCGCTACGCCAATAACGACATCCTGCTCGTCATGCGCGCCCTGCGCAGCGCCCTCGGCGAAGAGCGCTACCGGGATTTCCCGGCCCGCGCGCTATTCAAACCGCTCGGCATGCGCCACAGCGTCGCAGAGACGGACTGGCGCGGCAATTATGTCGCCTCCAGCCAGATGTGGACGAGCGCGCGTGATCTCGCGCGGCTCGGCCAGTTCTATCTCGACGATGGCGTATGGAACGGCACGCGCCTGCTGCCCGAGGGCTGGGTGAAGCGCCTCACCACGCCCAGCGGCCCGCAGCCCGAGGGCGAATTCGGCTATGGCGCAACTTTCTGGCTGCTGAGCGGGTCGCCGGGCGTCCCGGCCGACAGCTTTGCCGCCTTCGGCAATCGCGGCCAATATGTCGTGGTGGTGCCCGGCCGGCATGTCGTGATCGTCCGGCGCGGCGAAGACCCGGCTGGCGCGCCGTTCGACATCGCCCGCTTCACCGCCGATCTATTGGCGGCGATGCCGTGACCGGCTGGAGCGACATCGTCGCTTATGCGCTCACCCTGCCGGACACAGCGCTGGGCACCCATTATGGCGGCCCCACGATCAAAGTCGCCGGCAACGGCCGCGCCTTCATCGCCACGGGGCGCGAGCCGGACGTCTCCTTCTGCCTGCTGATCGACCGCGACACGATCGAGATGCTCAAGGCGACCGACCCGGCGACCTGGTATCAGCCCCCGCACTATGTCGGCTGGGACGCGCTGCTGGTGCGCTATGACAGCGACGATCCCGAGCGCGTGCGCGCCATGATCGCGCTGGCGCGGGATCAGGCGGCGGCGAAGAAGCCGGCGCGGCCGCGCGGGAAGCGCTGATCGATGTCATCCGTCCCGGGCCGCGCACGCCCTTGACCCGCTTCACCCATTTCGCCGCGATCGACTGGTCGGGCGCGGTCGGTCCGCGCCAGCGCGGCATCGCGGTCGCGATCTGCGGCCTCGGCGACGACGCGCCGGCACTGGTGCGGGCAGATGGCATCTGGTCGCGCCAGGCCGTGCTCGACTGGATGCTCACCGACATGCCGGAAGGGACGCTCGTCGGGCTCGATCTCGGCCCCTCCCTGCCCTTCCTGGATCGCGGCGCCTTCTTCCCGCAATGGGAGGAGAGCCCGGCCAATGCGCGCGGCCTGTGGGCGCTGGTCGAGCGCATCTGCGCGGGCGATCCGCACCTGTCGGCCAGCAGCTTCGTGGACCATCCCCATGCGGCCCGCCATTTCCGGCGGCATGGCGGGCGCGAGGGCGATCTGTTCGGCGGCGGGCGCGGCCGGCTGCGCGTCACCGAGCTGGCGCAGATGGCGCAGGGGCTCAATCCCTACAGCAACCTCAACCTCGTCGGCGCGGCGCAGGTGGGCAAGTCCAGCCTCACCGGCATGCGCCTGCTCCATCGCGCCCGGCATCGCTTGCCGATCTGGCCGTTCGATGCCGATCCCGGCACGGGGAGCCTGATCGTGGAGATCTACACCAGCCTCGCCGCGCTGGCCGCCGGCAAGCGCAAGGGCCAGACCAAGATCGCCGCCGACGAACTGGATGCGCGGCTGGCGGCCTTCGGCGCCGCGCCGCATGTGCCCCTCGCCGGCCCCTATAGCGACCATGCGACCGACGCGCTGCTCACCGCCGCCTGGCTGCGTCATGTCCATGATCGCGCAGACCTCTGGTCGCCCGCCGCCCTCACCGGCGAGATCGCCCGCACGGAAGGCTGGACCTTCGGGGTGCGCTGAGCTTTGCGCGGAACAGGAGCGGGCCGGTGCCGTCATGCGCCGCAAGGCGCATCAAGTGGACCCGATCGGCACCCAACAAAAATTTGCAGCGCGGCAATCATCCGTTGCTTGGATATTCTCAATCAATTTGGCAGAGATAGTTCGTCCGGACGGCACGCCCGTTCGGAACGCGGCTCTTGATCTCGTCAGCTTGCTCCGCGTCACCAACCGCTAAAGCGCACGAAGCCCAAGCGACAACGCCGGATTCGTGCTCCTCTCAGGAGAAACGACCATGGCCATTCGAAGGAAATCCCGCCCTGCCCCCGCAGTCTCCGGCCGGCGCGCCTATGTGCCGCCGCTGCCGCACTCCTCCTGGCGGCTCGCGACCGTCGGCCTGACCGCCGGCAGCGCCGCGCCGCTCGCCAGCGCCACGGAATTCTGGGACAAGCTCGGCCTCTGACTCCACGCATCACGGGACTCTCATGACCAAGCGCGCCCTCATCATCCGCCATGTGCCCTATGAGGGCGTTGCCGGCTTCCGTCCGCCGATCGAGGCGGCGGGCTATGCGATCGACCGCATCGACGTGACCGATCCGGCCTTCGAGACGATCGACCTGCGCGCGCCCGATCTGCTCATCATGATGGGCGGCCCGATGGGGGTCTATGAGAGGGAGAGCCATCCCTGGATTCCCGGCCAGCTCGCGCGGCTCGCGCAGCGGCTGGATGCGGACCGGCCCACGCTGGGTGTCTGCCTCGGCGCCCAGATGATCGCCGCCGCGCTGGGGGCGGAGGTCTATCCGGGGCCGGTTCGGGAGATCGGCTTCCATCCGGTCGAGATTCATAACGCCGGGCGATCCGGGCCGCTCGGCGCCCTTGTCGCCGTGCCCGTGCTGCATTGGCACGGCGACACCTTCACCCTGCCGGAAGGCTGCCAACTGCTCGCATCGAGCCATCTTTACGAGCATCAGGCCTTCCGGCGGGGACCAAATCTGCTGGCCCTCCAGTTCCACGCCGAAATGGGCGAGGACCCCCGCTTCCACCACTGGCTGGAGAATTTCGGCGACGACGTCACCGCCTGCGGCCGCGACCGGCATGGCCTGCGCGCCGATTATGACGAATATGGACCGCGCGCGGTCACGGTCGGGCAGACGATGATCGCGGACTGGCTCGCCCAAGTGAACTGAGGGGGATCACCCCAAAAGAGCTTCAGTGCTCCTGATGTTGATGACAAGACGGGGACCCGCTCAGGAACCCCGCAGCAGATCACTCCTAAACCGCCCCAGCCGGTCCACCGCCTCGTCCAGCATATCCAGCGGCTTGGTGAAGCAGAAGCGCACGAAGCGCGTTTCCGGCGCCTGCGCGTAGAAGGCCGAGAAGGGAATGGCCGCCACGCCCGCCTCACGCACCGCCCGCTCGCAGAAGGCCGCATCGTCAAGCGCGATGCCCGATGCCGCCAGATCGACATGGAGGAACCATGTCGCCGCGCCCGGCATCACGGCATAGCCGGCCTGCGCCAGTCCCTCGGCGAGGCGCGCGCGTCCGGCGGCATGCTGCGCCCGGTGCGCGGCATGCCATGGCGCCGGCAGCGCCAGCCCTTCCGCCACCGCCCATTGCAGGGCCGGCGGCGTGGTGAAGGTGATGAACTGATGCGCCCGCGCGATCATCGCGGCGAGCGGCGGCGCGGCGCAGGCCCAGCCCACTTTCCAGCCGGTGAGCGAGAAGATCTTGCCCGCCGAGCCGATCTTGACGCTGCGCGCCCGCAGCCCCTCGATCGCCAGTGGCGAGACATGCGGCGACCCATCGAAGATCATGCCTTCCCACACCTCGTCGCACAGCAGGATGAGATCATGCGCTTCGCAGATCCCCGCCAGCGCCTCCAGTTCCGCACGGCCCACCACGCTGCCGGTCGGATTATGGGGGCTGTTGAGGATGATGAGCCGGCTGCGGGGCGTGACCGCCGCGCGGATCGCCTCGATCGGCACGCGCCAGTCGGGCGGCGTCAGGCTCACATGCCGCGCCACGCCGCCCGCCCGCTCGACCAGCGGCAGATAGGCGTCATAGAGCGGCTGGACGAGGATCGCCTCGTCGCCAGGATCGAGGAAGGCGAGGATGCAGGCCGCCAGCGCCTCGGTCCCGCCCGAGGTGACGACGATCTCGTCCTCCGCCAGCGCCAGCCCCTGATGCGCGGCATAATAGGCTGCGATGGCGGCGCGCAGCTCGGGCAGGCCGCGCATGGGCGGATACTGGTTCGAGCGCTCGCGCAGCGCCCGCGCGGCGGCGTCGAGCAGTTTGGCCGGCCCCTGCGCATCGGGAAAGCCCTGTCCCAGATTGATCGCGCCGGTCTCCCGCGCGAGGCCCGACATGACCTCGAAGATGGTGGTGCCCAGCGCCGCGATCGTCCGGTTCATGCCGCTCCTGCCTTCTCTCTGCCGCCACCGGCATGGGATCGCCCGCGCGCGAATGCAAGCCGTTGACCGCCCGCCCCGCAATCCATAGGGAAACCGACCAGCGCCGGATTAGCACAGTGGTAGTGCAGCGGTTTTGTAAACCGAAGGTCGGGGGTTCGAATCCCTCATCCGGCACCATTATTCATTTGGGCCTCACGCGCCGGCGCGGACATCCGTCCGCTTGGCTTTCCTTGCATAAGCTCGGGCGGCCGTTCGGCCTTGCGACCCCCGACGGGTTCGAAGCGCCTCCGCTCACCCGCGCCAGCCCTCATTGGATCAGGCCGAGGCTCCAGCCCAGCCAGACCGCCGGCGCAACCGCCAGGCAGAGGAAGGTCCCGAACGGCAGCGCCGTCTTGCCGTCGATCGTCCGTCCGCGCAGCCGCAGGGCCAGCGCCCATAGCAGGCCCGCCACGCTGGCGAGGAGCAGCACAGGCGGCAGCGCCGTCCAGCCCCACCAGGCACCGATGGCGCCCAGCAGCTTGGCGTCGCCCAATCCCAGGCCCTCCGCGCCGCGCAGGCGGCGATAGGCGGCGGCGAGGAGCGCGAGGCCGGCATAGCCGAGCGCCGCGCCGATCAGCCGGTCCGGCAGCGGCACGGGCAGCACCCAGTCGCCCAGCGTCAGGCCCAGCGCGGCCAGCGGCAGGGTCAGCGCGTCGGGAAGCCAGAGATGGCGCGCATCCAGCAATGCGAGCGTGAGCAGGAGCCAGCCACCCGTCGCCAGCAGGCCGGCCGCCAGCAGATCGGGCGTCAGCCACAGCATGACGCCGCCGATCAGCGCCGCGCCCACCTCCGCCAGCATATGCGCCGGGTCGATCCGCGCGCCGCAGGTGCGGCAGCGCCCGCGCGCGATCAGGGCGCCGAGGATCGGGATCAGCTCAATGGGACCCAGCGTCCGCCCGCAACCGTCGCATTTGGAGCGGCCGCGCAGCACGGAATCGCCACGCGGCCAGCGCAGCACGATCGCGCCGAGGAAGCTGCCGATGATCGCGCCCAGCCCCAGGCCGATGAGCAGGCGCGCCATGTCGCCGAGCGGCGGGATCACAAAGCGCCGACGGTCCGCAGCACCTGCTCGCCGCCGATCGCGCGGAAGCCGTTGGCGCCGAGCGCGAGCGTGAGCAGCGGATCGCTCGTGCGGATACGCATCGTCGCCTCGTAGCTGCCGTTCGCGGCGATGCGGACGTTGAGCTGCTCCTGCCCGGACTGGCTGACCAGCGGCAGCTCCACCGCCTCACCCGCGCAGCGGGGCTCGCCGCTGAGGCCGTTGGCCAGCGCCAGTCCGCTGATGAGTGCCGGCACGCGCGCCCGCACCCGCCCTTCCGCCACCGTGCAGCGATTGCCTGCGAAATGCACGGTCACGTCCTCGAACTCGACACGGCTCACCGGCAACGGCGCCAGCGGCGCGCCCAGCGCCAGCGCGCCGGTCACATCGTCGAGCCCGCGATGGCCGAAGCCGATGGTGATCGCCCCGGCAATGTCGTTGACCGAGTCCGTGCGGCGCAGGATGTCGATCCGCGCCCGGCCGACGAGCAGTTGCACCGGATTGAGGAAGACGTCGACCGTGCCGAGCTGGACGCCGCGAATCTGCAATTCCTCCGCCCCGCCCCACCAGATCGGGCCACGCAGCGATTTGGCGGCCACGCCCATATCTTGCAGGCCGAAGATGCTGAAGGCGGCGCGCAGCGGCCAGGTGACCAGCAGGCCGATCGCCAGGATGATGGCGAGCATGACCTTCGCCCGCGTGGTGCCTATCCAGCCGATCATCGCGGCCCCTCCACGAACACGGCCTGCACGGCCACCGTCCCCTGCGCCGCGCCGGGCACGATGCTGATCGTCTGCACGGTCACGCCGGCCTGTTCGAGCCCGCCGATCCAGCCGAGCAGCGGCCCGACCCGCGCCGATGCGATGTTGGCCGCCATGCGTCCCTCGCCCTGCTGCGTCGCCCGGTCGAGCGTGAAGCCGGCCTCCGCCGCGCTCTGGCCGATGAGCTGGTCCAGCGGCAGATGATCGCCCTGCCGGCGGGCGGGCGGGCGACGCTTGAGGTCCGCCACCTTGGCGCGGACCGCGGCGTAGCGGTCGAGCGCGAGGCTCTGCCGCTCCCAGCCGGCGGCCAGAGCGCCAGTGACCGGCCGCCAGACGCCGAGCCACAGGAAGATGACGAGCGCGACGATGGCCAGCCCCGCCATCAGGCGCTTCTCGCCCGTCGCATGATCGTCCCACCAGGCTCTGAATGCGGCCAGCATCAGCGCACCACCGTGATGTCGGCGGTCAGCCTGTCGCCGCGCTGCTGCACGGCGTTGGCGCTGATCCGCCAGCCCGCTTCCTGAATGGCGATGAGCACGTCATTGATCTCCTCGGTGCGCCCGGCGGCGAGTTGCACGCGCAGCGAGCCGTCCGTCCCCTGGTTGACGCTGGTCAGCACGACATTGGGGTTGGCCTGCATGGCGGTCATCACGCCCGCGATCATGCCAGTGAAGCCGCCGCGCCCGCCCCGGCCGGCCAGCAGCGCCGTCATGCGGGCGTCGGCACTCTCGGGATCGGCCACGGACGAATCGATCGTCTGCGCCAGCGCCACCGTCTGCGAATCGAGGCGCGAGGCCTCGGCATTGAGGCGGATGATGGTGATGAGCGAGATGAGCAGGCTCGCCAGTACGATCAGGCCGATCATCACCGCCATGCGCGTGAGCCGCGCCCGGTCGAACAGGCGCGGTCGCGGCACCGCATAGCTGCCCTGCCGCAAGTCGAGCGGCGGCGCGTCCAGCGCGCCCAGCAGCGCCTGGTCGATCGTGTCGGAGGGCAGGCGGGTCACGCCCTGATCGCCGATAATGAGCGGCGCCATCGCCTCGTCGCCGGCAAAGGCGGTGTCGCTGCCGCGCACCACCTCGCTCGCACCCATGGTCGCCTGGACGAAGCCGGCGTCCGGTGCGGGCAGCAGCAGAGCGGACGGCACGAAGCTCGCCTGCGCGACGCCATGATCGGCGCACCACCGCAGCCAATGGTCCATCGCGCTCTGGCTCGCCACCGCGACTAGGTGCGGCATCTCGGCATCGTCATTGGCCGCCACCACCGCGTGCAGCCCGGCCACCTCGCCGATGCTCGCCTCCAGCGCCATCAGCCGCGCGGCGGCGGCGCCCTGGCGCGCGGTCATGCCGGGCGTCGCGATCCAGTGCAGGGTGGCGGCGTGCGGCGGCAGCACGAGCATGACGCGCCCGGCCGGCTCGGCCTCATCGGCCGGCACCTCGGGCGGCAACCATTGCGTGCCCCGGCCGCGCCGCACGATCCGCTCGCCATCGACGCGATACCAGCTTGGCGGCGCGTCCCGCTCGGAAGGCAACAGGATGATATAATCATGCTTCACGGATCAGTCGTCGCCCCATTGCCTGCGCACCACGCGCGCCGGCTGGGCCTGCGCATCGATCAGCACGCTCTCCTCCACATCGTCACCGCCCAGATCGGCCCGCAGCGCCACCTCGAACCAGCGGGACTTCTGCTGGAGCTGATCGCGAGCCTCCTGCGGCACCGCCGATTGGATCTGCGCCATTGCGCCCTGGTTCCAGAAGGCGGAGACACTGCCATAGCCGCCGTCCGGGCGCTGCGCCAGCACTTGCCGCGCGCGGTCGAGCCCCAGTTGCTCGGGCGCCAGCATGGCCAGCAGCACCGCCTGCCCCGGCAGCAGCGTGTTGATATTGATGGGCGAGAGGTCCGTTGCCGGCAGCGCGCAGACCCAGGGCCGCACCCGCTGGTAGAGATCGGGCGTCACCCCACCCACCATCAGCAATTCGCTGGGGTCGCTCATCGGCATGTTGGCGGTGCGATAGGGCGGATCGAACTGGCTGTAGAAATCATCCTCCGCGCCCCCATTGCCGGGCACCGAATCGCTGTCGATCCAGTCGGCGGCGGCAATCGCCACCTGCTGGGCCACGCCATGGTCGATGCCAAGCAGGCGCATGAGGCCGGCGAACTGCGCGATGCCCAGCGGACGCGCGGCCAGCCCGCCGCCACCGCCGGCCTGGGCCGCCTCGCCGCCCTTCACCAGACTGTTGAGATTGAAGCAGTTGCCCCGATCAACGATCCGCGCGGTGACCGTCCCGCCCGGCACGCCGAGCAACTGGTCCTGCCCCAGCCAGCCGCCCTCCAGCGTCGTGCGGTCCGGCCGGGCCGCGACCAGGTCCGTGATGCGGATCGTGGCGAGGCGCTCGGCGGAGAGCAGATAGGCGCGGCCCTGATCGGCCGAGACGATGTTGCGGGTCATGCGGCTGGCGATGGTGAGCCGCTCCAGGGCCACCGCCGTCACCACCGAGAGGATGGCGACCAGCAGCAGCACGGTCAGCAGCGCCGCGCCGCGCTCGCGCGCGGGAATGGGGCGCTCAGCCGGCATCGGCGCCATTCTCCGCGGCCAGCGGCTGGCCCGTGCCCGCGCCGACGAGGAAGCGCAGCGTCATCGGCGACTCGGCGCCGCGCGTCAGCACCATCTCCACGGCTACGGGCATCTGCGTCGGGTCCTCGGGCGCCCAGCGCTCCAGCCAGTCGCCGTTGACCGCACGATAGCGCAGGATCAGCTCGGTCACGCCCTCGAACAATGTGGCCGGCTCGGGCGGCGGCGCGCCGTCGATCGCCGGATAGCCGACTCGCTCGATCCGCCCGTCGCGCCACCAATATTCGACCTTCTGCAAGCTTGGATGCCGCAGATTGCCCGGATTGCTCCAGCCCGCGCGGACGAACTGCATCAGCGGTTCATCGGACTGTGCCGCCCGCCCGAAGAAGGCCGGCGCCAGCGTGCCCGCCTCGGTGCGGCTGATCCGGTCCGTAGCCTGGGCGAGATCGGCGTCGAGCGTCGAGAGGCCGCGCTGGATATCGCCCAGCGCATCGAGATGCGTGCGGATCGCGGCCTGCCCGTCGACCGAGCTGCGCAGCAGGGCCACGCCGGCGACGGAGAGCATGGCGAAGATCAGGACGGCGACGAGCAGTTCGATCAGCGTGAAGCCGCGCTCATCGTCGGCGCCACTCGTGCTCCTGCAAAAGCAGGCGCCCAGGGCGCATGAGCCGTGCCCTGTCGCCCAGCGCCCCTCACTCACCGCTCGTCACCTTGCCGTCCAGGTCCATGCTGACCTGCATCCGCCGCCCGTCGCGATCGAGCCCGAAACGCAGTATCTGGTCGGCGCGCCCGACGCTGTCGAACACGATGCGCGCCTGGCTCGCCTGCCCGAACGCCGCTCGCGCGCCGCCCGACCAGTCGCGCGCCGCCAGCGGCCCGTCGGCAATGGCCCGCCATTCCCGCCGCTCGCGCCGCTCGAACCCATAGCCCGTGGTGGAGACCCAGAGCGCCACCGGCCGCCCCTCAACGATCGCGCTGTCCCGCGCAGCCCGCACCCGGCCGGCGAAGCGATCGACATCGCTTGCGATGCGCCCGCGCGGATCGGCCATGGTCAGCACCACCGCGCCGGACATGAGCCCGATGATAACGATGACGACCATGAGTTCCACGAGCGTGAATCCCCGCTCGCCTGAACGGATGCCCCATGGCGAGGCTGGGCACAGCGCGATCATGGCGCGCGGCCGAAGGTCAGCACGGCCGGCGACTGGCCCGGTCCGCCATCGACCCGGATGGTGACGACCAGCAGGCGCTGCTCATTGGCGTCCGCATCGACCTGCTGGGTCCAGCGCCATTGCCGGCCGGCATTCTCGACCGTGCCGTTGCTGGCGCCTTCGGCCGGCGGTCGGGGATCGGTCAGTCGCTCGATCATCAGGTTGCGCGCCACGATCTCGGCCATGGTCCGCTGGTGCAGGTCCACCGAGGTGCGCGCGGACACAGCCTGGAGGCGCACCAGCGCCAACCCGGCCAGGCTGAAGATGGTCAGCGCCACCAGCATCTCCAGCAGGGTGAAGCCTTGCTCCCCCGCGGCGGAGCAACCTCTAGAGATCGCTCGAATAGATATCCGCATTCTCGCCCTCGCCGCCGGTCTGCTTGTCCGCCCCCAGCGAGTAGATGTCGAACGGCCCCTGCCGGCCCGGCGCGGCATATTGGTAAGGCTGGCCCCAGGGGTCGTTAGGCAGCTTCTTGATGTAGCCGCCCGTGCGGTAGCGCTCCGGCTGGGCGAGGCCCGGCGGCGGGGAGAGCAGCGCATTCAGCCCGTCGCTCGTGCTGGGATAGGTGAGATTGTCGAGCCGATACTGCTCCAGCGCGGATTCCAGCGTGGAGATGTCCGCCTTGGCCTTGGCGACGTTGCTGGTGCCGAGCGCGCCGAACACGTTGATCGCCACGATCGTGCCCAGCAGGCCGATGATGACAATGACGACCAGCAGCTCGATCAGGGTGAAGCCGCGCTCGCCCTGTCGCGCCCGCCTGGCCATGGTCCTGCGCGCGAACCGGCCGATCCGATCCCTGAGAGCTTTCCGATGGACGATGTTCATGACCTAGACTCCGGCGCCTGTGAGATTCTGCAGCTGCATGATCGGCAGCAGAATCGAAAGAATGATGACCGCGACGATGCCGCCCATCAGGATGATGATGAGCGGTTCCAGCATGGCGAGCGCGGCCGCGGTGAAACTGTCGAACTCGCGTTCGAGATATTCGGCGGCGCGCTCCAGCATCAGGTCGAGCTGGCCGGCGCTCTCGCCGCTCGCCGCCAGATAGACCAGCAGCGGCGGGAACACGTCGGACCGGCGCATGGCCGCCGAGAGGCTGCCGCCGCCACGCACTGCCTCGACGATCTCCGCCGTCGCCGCGCGCAGCACGCGATTATGGACTGTCGGCACGGTGAGCGCCAGACCCTCCATCACCGGCAGGCGGCTCTCGACCATGGTGGCGAGCGTGCGCGCCATGCGGGCGGCGTGGAGATCGCGCAGCAGCCGACCGATGAAGGGCATGCGCAGCAGCATGCCGTCCACCTGCATCCGCACGCCCTCGTTGCGCAGCGCCCGCCAGCCGAGCAGGCCGAGCAGCGCCAGCAGGATGGCCATCGCCCACCACCAATGCGCCAGGAAGCTGGAAATGCCCATGACGATGCGGGTGAGCAGCGGCAATTGCTGCCCCAGCGTGTCGAACTGCTCGACCACCAGCGGCACCACGAAGATCATGAGCGAGATGACTACGATCACTGCGAAGGTGGCCAACACGGTCGGATAGGCAAGCGCGGTCAGCAGCTTGGAGCGCATCACCGCCTGCCGCTCCAGCAGCAGCGCCAGCCGCTCGGTGAGCGCGGGCAGGCTGCCCGAGCGCTCGCCCGCCGCGATCATGGCGCGATAGAGGCCGGGGAAGCTGCGCGGCTCCGCGCTCATCGCCTCGCCCAGGCTGCGCCCCTCGACCACGCCGCCATGCACGCGGCCGACGATCTCGCGCACATGGGGCTTCTCGCTCTGCCGGGTGATGGTGCGCAGCGCTTCCTCGAGCGGCGACACCTGCGCCAGCGTGGAGAGCTGCCGCGTGAACAGCGTCAGGTCCTTGGCGGAAAGGCGATTGCGCTCGTAGCTCAGCAGACTGCGCCCGGCGAGGCGCCCCCTGCCCCGGCTCGTGCCGCCCGTGGCGCCGCGCCCTTCGGCAAGGCGCACGACGAACAGCTTCTTCGCCGCCAGCGCCGCCCGCGCCTCAGTGGCGGAATCGGCACGCAGCAGGCCGCGCTTCTCGCGCCCGGCCCCATCGATCACCACATAATCGAACTCAGGCATGGGGAGACTCAGAATCTGTCTGGAAATTCGCGAAAGAGCGAATTTCAAGGCGGCACCGGCCCGCTCCCCCACCCGGCCTCCCATCCAGGATACACTGTGGGAGGCCGGGTGGGGGAGCGGGCCGGTGCCGCCATGCGCCGTGAGGCGCATGTCCAAACAAACACTCAGGCATCGACCGCTTCGCGCCGCGAGATGCGGATCGCTTCCTCGGCGCTCGTCTCGCCGCCCAGCACCAGCGCCCGCGCCGCCGAGACGAGATTGGGCGCATTGAGGAAGGCGTGGCGCGCGATGCGCGATTCATCGCTGCCCTCGTTGATCATGCGGCGGATCGTATCGTCGATGCGGATCGCCTCGAACACGCCGATGCGGCCCTTGTAGCCGCTCTGGTTGCAACTCTCGCAGCCGCGCGGCCGATAAATGAGTGTGCCTTCGTCGATGCCGAGCAGCGCGCTCACCGACTTGTCGGCCGGCACCTGCTCGCGGCAGTTCGGGCAGAGCCGGCGCACCAGCCGCTGCGCCAGCACCGCGCGCAGCGTGGAGGCGAGCAGGAACGGTTCCACCTTCATGTCGCGCATGCGGGTGATGGCGCCCACGGCATCGTTGGTATGCACGGTCGAGAGCACGAGATGGCCGGTGAGGCTGGCCTGCACGGCGATCTCCGCCGTCTCGCGGTCGCGGATCTCGCCGACCATCACCACGTCCGGGTCCTGGCGCAATATGGCGCGCAGACCGGCGGCGAAGCTGAGGCCCACCTTGGCATTCACCTGCGTCTGGCCGACACCCTCGATGGCATATTCCACCGGGTCCTCGACGGTGAGGATGTTGCGGCTGCCGTCGTTCAGCTCGCGCAGGCCCGCATAGAGCGTCGTCGTCTTGCCGCTGCCGGTAGGGCCGGTCACCAGGATGATGCCGTTCGGCTCCATGAGCGCGCTGCGCAGCACGGCGTCGGCCACGCCTGTAAGGCCCAGCACGTCGAGCGAGATGCCCGCATTCTCCTTGTCGAGGATGCGCAGCACCACCCGCTCGCCCGCCCGGCTCGGCAGGGTGGAGACGCGCACGTCGAGCATCTTGCCGCCCAGCGTCAGGCCGATGCGCCCATCCTGCGGCACCCGCCGCTCGGCGATGTCCAGCCGCGCCATCACCTTGATGCGGCTCACCACCACCGGCGCCACATGCGCCGGCATGCGCAGCGTCTCGGTGAGCACGCCGTCCATGCGCATGCGCACGACGAGGCCGGTCTCATAGGGCTCGATATGGATGTCCGACACGCCCTGCCGCGCGGCCTCGGCGATGATGCCATTGATGAGGCGGATGGCGGGCGCGTCGTCGCCGCTGTCCAGCAGGTCCTCGGCGGTGGGCAGGTCGCCGGCGATGAAATCCAGATCGTCCCCGCCCATGGCGAGCGACCCGGCCATGGCGGCGGCCGAGCCTTCCATCGCATAATGATCGGAGAGGTGCTTCTCGAAGCTGGGCTGGTCGACGATCGAGACATCGAAGCTGCGCGCGAGATGCCGCCGCACCTCGACCAGCACGCGCGGGTCGGCGCCCTCGCGCAACGCCACCGCGATGCGCTCGTCCCCCTCGCCGCCGCCCGCGCCGGAGACGATCACGACGCCGTGCCTGCGCGCGAAGGCATAGGGGATATCGATCGGCATCAACCCATGCGCCTGTCCATCAGCCACCGGCGCGCCCGTCTCGCCCGCCGGAACCGGCAGCGGCAGACCGCTCACGCCTTCCTCGTCCGCCGGGTGCGTCATGGCTGCGGCGCCTCCTGCGATGGCGGCACCTCCACGGGCCGCACGACCTGTTGCGAGCGGTTCTCCTTGACCGGCACCACGCGCCCGTCGATCACCTGATCGCCCGGCTGCGCCGTGACGCTGCCCGGCGGCACCGCGCCCATATAGTCGCGCACCAGCTCGTCGATGGAGGCCTCGCCCTCGGGATTGGCGCCGAGCTGCCGGCTGCGCAGATAGCCGTAGCGCCGCGCCGTCATCTCCTGATTGTCCGCGCGCGTGCTGAGGATGGTGGGGCGGATGAAGACCATGAGGTTGGTCTTGTTCCGCGCCCGGCTGCGCGACTTGAACAATTCGCCCAGCAGCGGAATGTCGCCGAGCAGCGGGATCTTCTCGATGGTGCGCCGCTCATTGTCGTCGAGCAGACCGCCGATGGCCAGGATGTCGCCATTGTCGACCACCACCGTCGTCTCGAACTCGCGCTTGTTGATGATGAGGTCGCTGCTGTCGTTGGAGACCGGCCCCGCGACGCTGCTCACTTCCTGCTTGATGAACAGCTTGACCGTGCCGCCGGCGCTGATCTGCGGCGTCACGTCCAGCATGATGCCGACATTCTGCCGCTGCACGGTGCGGAACTGGTTGTCGAAATTGGGGCTGAGCGCCTCGCCCGTCGCGACCGGCACTTCCTGGCCGACCAGCATATGCGCCTTCATATTGTCCAGCGTGGTGATCGACGGGGTGGAGAGGATGTTGCTGTCCGTATCCGACTTCACGGCGTTGATGATGGCGCCGAAGAAGCCGTCATTGCCCAGCCCCGTGGCGATGCCGCCGAAGCCACCGGTGGCGTTGCGCAGCGCATCGACCGCCGCGCCCTGCAACTCGTTGGCGAGGCCGCCATTCTCCGTGGTGGTGGTGGTCGTGACCGTGCCGTCCGGCGCCACCACGCGCGTCTCTGTCGTGCTGAGCTGTGTCGCGCCATAGGCGCCGGCCAGCGTCAGGATGTTGGGATAGGCGTTGGAATAGTTGGTTGCTGCAAAGCCCGTATTGGTGCTGCCCAGCAGGAACTGCACGCCCAGCCGACGCGCGGCATTGTTGCCGATCTCCACGATGATCGCCTCGACCAGCACCTGCTCGCGTCGCGTGTCGAGCTGGCGGATCACCTCCCCGAGCATGCGCTGCGTGTCGTTGCTGGCGGCCACGATCACCGCATTGGCGCCTTCATAGCGGGTGACCACGGCAGGTCCGCGCGCGACGCCCGTCCCACTGCTGCCGCCGTTGGCGGACACCTGGACGGCGGCGGCGGGCGGCGGCGATCCGCCGCCGGACTGGCCATTGGGGGCTCCGCCGGCCGATCCATTCCCGTTGGCGCTGACCGGCGCCGCCGCGGCGCCCGACTGGCCGAGCAACTGCTGGAGCACGGGCAGCATCTTGTCCGCATCGGCATGCTGGAGCCAGTAGACGCGGATCTCGGTGCCGCTCGCCGCGCGCTGGTCGAGCTGGCGCGCCATGTCGGTGAGACGCCGCACGGAAGCCGCGTCCCCGCGAATGGCGATGCTGTTGGAGCTGTCGATGGCGACGACAGTGGCATTGGCTTGTGCGTTCTCGCCGCCGCCACCCGTGAGCAGCGCCTGCAGCGAAGTCGCGATCTCGCGCGCGCCCGCATTCTGGAGCGTCACCAGCTGGGTGGCGGAGCTGTCCGTATCGATCTGGCCGAGCACCTGGCGCACGCGGGCGATATTGTCAGCATAGTCGACCACCACGATCGACCGGCCGGAGCGATTGGCCGTGATGGAGCCCTCGCGGCTCACCAGCGGGCGCAGCGTATCGAGCGCCGACTGCGCATCGATGGAGCGCAGGCGGATGACCTCGGTGACGAACTGGTTGCGATTGGCCGCGCCGCCCACTTGCCCCGGCTGGCCGGCCGCGCCTTCGATCGGCTGGATGCGGAACGCGCCGCCCGCCGCCGGCACGGCGATCAACCCGTTGGCGCGCATGGTCGAGAGGAAGATCTCGAAATATTCCGAGCGGGTGAGCGGCCGGTCGGTGACGACCGAGACCTTGCCCTGCACCCGGCTGTCGATGATGAAGGTGCGGCCGGTGACGCGCGCCGCGTCCTGGATGAAAGCGCGGATGTCCGCGTCCCGCACATTGAGGCTGAGCTGGCCCAGGGCGGGCACGGCGCAGAACAGGGCGAGCAGCGCGGTGCCGGTGAAACGGCGGAAACTGGTTTTGAATGTCATCGATTGTCCGGAATGATGAGTGCGACGGGCACGGTCGCTGAACCGCGCTCGACCATGAGCGAAATGCGCGCGCCCGGCCGCAGTGTGTCTTGCAGGCCTTGAATGTCCCCGGCGCCGCGCACGGGCTGGCCGTTCACCCGCACGATGATGTCGCCGGGCCGGAAACCGGCCTGCGCCATGATCTCCGGCTGGCCCTGGGACCCGACCACGATGCCGGTGACCTGGCCATTCTCCGTCCGGGGCGTCAGGCTGAACGCGCCCATGAGCTTCTCGGGCGTGAGCGGCCCGGCGACCGGCGCTGGCGCCCCGGCGGGCGAAGATCCCGGCGGCGGTGGCGCGGCGGCATTATCGGCGCCCGCATCCCCGTCCGACTGGTCGATGTAGAGCGTCTCCTCCGCACCGTTGCGGTCGATCACCACATGATCGAACAGCACGGCCTTGAGCGTGACGCCCGGCGCGATCTGCTCGCCCACGGCATAGCTGGCCTGATCCTCCTCGCCGTTCGCGATGATCGCGGAGCCCTGCCCCGACGCCTCGTTGAGACTGATGCCGTAGAGCGTGAGCGGCAGGCCGGTCACCTGCTGCACCGCCTGCCCCGATCCGGCCGCGGCGCCGGCGCGGAAGAAGGGATCGAAGCCGGCGAACAGCGCCCGCCGCGCATCCTCGCTCACCACCACCGGTTCACGCGCCTGCCATTCGCCGAACAGGCCCACCGGCGTCGCCAACGCCCAGAGCAGCCGGGCGACCTGGACGAGCAGCATGACCAGCAGCGCTGCTTCGATCCATTGGCCAATATCCGACGATGGCTGCGAGCCATTGGCCCGCGCGCGTCGAATGAAGCCGCTCAATCGCATGTAAGGCCCTCCCAGAGCCAGCGTTGCCTAGGCGTGCTCTATGACCGATCCACGGCACTAAGGTTACCAAAAAATGACAGCGAGCAAAGCTGAACTCGCGGTTGATCGCATTCCCGACTCTTGCCGGAGTCGATCCGTTTCGGATTGAAGCGGATCGGCTCCGGCTTTTTCGCTTGTTTGTCGCGATTTCCGAGCCGGCAGATGTTCCATCTTCCTCGAAATCGCTCTAGACGCTCGCACACGCCATGTCGACGCTCGATGCACCTCTCCTCGCCGGCCAGCCCGGCATCCAGCGCGTTCCGAAGCGCGATCTGGAGCTGTTCATCCGGCGCCATTTCCTGACGCGGGAGGAATGCGCCGAACTCGTCGCGCGCATCGATGCGGAGAGCCGCCCGTCCACGCTCGCGGACGACATGGGCTATGAGGCCTTCCGCACCAGCGACACCTGCGACCTCTCGAACGACGATCCGTTCGTCGCCGCGATGAACATGAAGCTCGCGGCCTATGCCGGCATCGACCCTGCCTATGGCGAGCCGATGCAGGGCCAGCGCTATCAGGTCGGCCAGGAGTTCAAGGCCCATACCGACTATTTTGAGCCCGACGGCCGCGACTATCAGAAATATTGCGGCCGCTCGGGCAATCGCAGCTGGACGATGATGGTCTATCTGAACGAGCCGAGGGCCGGCGGGGCGACCCGCTTCACCGCCATCGACAAGCTGATCCAGCCGGAAACCGGCAAGCTCGTCGCCTGGAACAACCGCCTGCCCGACGGCCGATGCAATCCGGCCACGATCCACCACGGCATGAAGGTGCGCGCGGGCACCAAATATATCATCACCAAATGGTTTCGGGAGCAGGTCTGGATCGGCTGACCCGTTGAAAGGCCGAGTGTTTGTTTTGGATGCGCCTGTCGGCGCATGGCGGCACCGGCCCGCTCCCCCGCCCGGTCACCCATATGATACTGCCGTTGGGTGGCCGGGTGGGGGAGCGGGCCGGCGCCGCCTCTGACATCGCTCTTCCGCGATGTCAGAAAGCCTCTCAGAAGCTGGTCGAGACCGACAGGTTCACGTTCATGCCCATCCGATAATAGTTGAAGAGCACGTCATTGTCGCCGTTTGACTGACGCTCCTCATAATGGCGGTTGGTGAGGTTGCGCGCCTCGAACTTGACGTCGAACTGGCGGCCGGCGACGGCCACGCCCTGCCGCACGACGAAATCCAGGTTGAAGCCCGGATGCTCATAGACGTCCGGCTGCCCCTGGTTCGCGATGCCGCGGCTCGTGACGCGCTTGCTCGCATAGGAGAGGATGAGCGTCTGCTGCGAAAGGCCGTCCGTATCCTCCAGGCCGAACTGGAGGTTGACCAGATGGTCGGACTGGCCGGTCAGCGAGGCGCCGTCGCGGAAATAGTCGGTCGCATTGGTCGACGAGGCGCCGAACACATGCACCTGATCGTTCGGCCCCACCTTCAGCTCGGATTTGGTGTAGGTGTAGTTGGCGATCAGCAGGAGCCGCCGCGTCGAGAAGAAGTCGGCATCCGACAGCGTCGAGGCGTCGAAATATTTCTGCACCTCCACCTCGGCGCCGTAGAGATCGGCCTGCGGCGCGTTGGCGAAGCTGGTCACCAGCTTGTCCGCGAGGATGAAGTTGAACGGCTCGATCGGATTGTCGATCTTCTTGTAGAAGCCGGCCAGAGACAGCCGCTGGTCGCGCCCGAAATACCATTCGTAACGCGCCTCCGCATTGAACAGCTCGCTATCCTGCAGCAGCGGATTGCCCTGATATTGGCGGTTGCTGTCCGGATCATAGTAGAATTGGAAGATCAGCTCGCGGAACTGCGGGCGAGCGATGGTCTTGGAGGCGTTGAGCCGGATCTGCATGTCCGGCTGCACCTGCCAGGTGAGCGTCGCGGCCGGCAGCCAATAATCATTGTCGAGCCGGGTCGAGGCCGTGCTGGAGCCGGGCCGGTCGAAGACCTGCAGCGGCGACACGCGCAGCTTCGCCGTCTCGTAGCGCACGCCCGCGTCGATCAGCAGCTCTGGCGTGAGCTGCCAGTTGATCTTGCCGTAACCCGCATGATTGAACAGCTTGGCGCCGAAGGCCGGGTTTGAATCATCCTCGACCAGCGCGATATCGTAATAGTCGATGATGTTCGGCGCCAGCAGATGGTCCGGCCGCATCATGTCGACGCCACCGGGGAAGGTCGAGGGCGCGCGGAACTGGAAGTCGCGCCGCGAACTGGTGCGCTCGGTGCGCTGATAGGCATAGCCCAATGCGATGCCGAAGCCCTCGAACGGACGGTAGCTCAAATCCGCGCCGAACGACCAGAGGTTCTCGTTGAGATCGGAATAGGCGATCTCTGCATTGCCCCGCTGGCCGTCCAGGCGATTGACGAGATAGGCCCCATAGGGATCGGATTCGGCATTGGAGCGCGCATATTCGATCGACAATTCGCCGGGCGCCTCGCGCTGCGAATTGGCATAGCTGCCACGCAGATCGATGCCGAGCTCCGGCGTCAGCTTGAACTCGCCGACCAGTTGCGTGTCGATCAGCTGCCGCTCATACCAGGCCGTGTCCTGCTGCATGAAATCGGTGTTGTTGCGGCCACGCTTGCCCAGGCCGAGCGCGGTATGCTTCAGCGTGTCGCGGATATAGAGGCTGGTCCAGCGGAGCTTGTTGTCGCCAAATTCGAGGCCGACGCCGAGCAGGCCGTTCACGACAATGCGATTGTCCGTGGTGACGCGCTCGAAATCGGAGTCGAGCACGGCCAGATCCGGATCGAGCGAGAATTGCTGGATCGAATCGCGGGTCTGCCAGCGGTTGGAATAGCCGGCGGTGGCGATGACGCCGAGCGTGGCGTCGCTGCCGACATCGAAGGACGTGCCGGCGGAGATGGTGGCCGACCAGTTCGGCTCGATCGAATCCGCGCGCTGCACGATGCCGTTGCGCCAGTTCACGAGCTGCCCGGCAATCGCGCTGGTGTCGATGCCGCCGTCATTCATGCGCTGGCGGCTCGCCAGATAGGCCGCGAGCAGCGGCGGCGTGTTGCGCGAGCCATTGTCGAAGCCGGTCCAGTCGGACTTGGCGCCATAATGGACATAGCCCATCGAGGTCGTGGTCTCACTATTGCCGCCGACGCCGCCGCTGATCGTGATGAAGCTCTCGCGCGGCACGGCGTTGGTCGTCAGGTTGATGACGCCGCCGCCGAACTCGCCGGGGAAGTTGGGCGAGTAGCTCTTCTGCACGAGCGAGGATGAGACGATGTTGGTGGGGAACAGGTCCAGCGGCACGACCCGCTTGAGCGGCTCGGGGCTGGGCAGCGGCGAGCCGTTGAGCAGCGCCAGCGAGTAGCGGTCGCCCAGGCCGCGCACATAGACATAGCCGTTGCCGACCACGCTGAGGCCGGTCACCCGGCCGAGCGCGCCGGCGATATTGCCTTCGCCGGTGCGCGCGATGTCCGCACTGGACAGCACCGACACGACGGCAGGCGCATTCTGCTGGATGTTGGCGCCACGACGACCGGTGACGACGATATCGCCGCCGGGCACAGACACGTCCGGCACATCCTCCTGCGAGGCGCCGGCCTGCACCGCTGCATCGTCCACGGCGGACGGCGCAGCCGGGTCCTGACCGGCGGTGTCCTGCGCCATCGCGGCGGGAGCGGTGAGCGCCGACGACATGAGCAGCAGAACCGCGAACTTGAGCGGTGTCGCCATGGAAATTCCCCTTATATTCATCAGTGTGTCGGCGGCGGGATGCGGCATGTCGCCGCACCCCGCCCGATCGAGGATCAGACCGCTGCTCAGGTGGTCGGAAGCGATGTGCAGAGCCGGTCGCTGTTCGCCGTGTCGTCGAACGGCGCGTAGCTCGAATTGCAGGTCCAGCCCTTGAACCAGTCGTCGTTCGCATCCTTGACGGCGCCGACATAGTCGGTGGTGTCGAAGAAGTCGGACACGGTCTTGGGGTCGGTCGCCTTGAGCGCCGTCTCGGTCGCGCCGTTCACGAAAACATTGACCAGCGACGAGACATAGGTGTCGCTGTTGTTGTTCGTGCCGGCATTGAAGATATCCGCGACCTGATCGGCCGTGTAGTTGCCCGTGCCGACATATTTCGTGCTGTTGCAGCTCAGCGCGACGGAGAAGGCCGTGAGCGTCGCCGGCGTGGAGCCGGAGGCGTTCATGCGCAGGCACTCGTTGTTCGGCGTCACGATCAGGCCGTTGACCCAGGTCGTGTCCGAATTGCCGCGCAGCAGGACCGACGCCTGGTCGTTGGCCTCGTTGTTGCTGCTCACCTCGCTCTGGATCGCCGTGAAGTTGGCGACCTTCAGATTTTGGCGCGGCGTGTCGGATTCAAAGCCGTTGCTGTCGATCTCCATCAGCGCGTCGCCCTGGCCCGGGCGCTGGACCAGCAGCGCATACTGGACCGCCGAGTCCACGCCGGTGTCGGCATCGAGGCTGTCGTCGTCCGCGCCGGTGGCGATATAGTGCTTCATGCGCAACGCGCCGCCGAAGAACTCCGCGCCGTCGTCCGAGCTGTTGTGGCTCTGGATGAAATCCAGCTCCGTGCCGGTGCCGATGCCTTCACCGGTCAGCGCCTGCAGTTCCACATTCGCGCCGAGCACGAAGCCCGAATAGCGGATTTGCACATATTTCACCGCGCCGGCATTGTAGGCATTGTCATTGCCGCCGAAGAAGGCCGGGTCTGCCGAACCCTCGGTCTGGCGCTCGCAGGTGCCGGCGGTCACGGAGCCGGTGGTGCAGTCCGTCACCTTGCCGCGGCCCATCAGCACCACGCCGCCCCACTGGCCCATCGAGGCATCGGTGTTGATGCCCAGCACATTGTCGCGGCTGGTGAAGATGATCGGCTGATCGGCGGAGCCGACGGCGTTGATCTTGTTGCCGCGATTGACCGCGAGCCAGCTGTTGCCGGTGCCGCCGATGATGATGACGCCAGGTTCGATCTTCAGCGTGACGTTGGTGTCGGCGGTAAGCTGGCCCGAACCGTTGACGCCAAAGCCGTTGGCGGCGGTGCAGCCCACCGTGGAGCTGGTGACCGGCGCGGACGAGGACGGCGCGCTGAAGCCGCCGTCGCAGCCGACATCGACACGGCCGTTCAGCTGATAGATGAGGCCGGGGATCTTCGCCAGCGTGATGCTCGCGGACATGATGCGCGGCAGGTTGCACACGCGCCACTCGCCGGTCGGGCCGCTGATCGTGCCCGCATCGGTCGTCGTGGTGGGGCAGCCGCCCGCGGGCGTCACACCGGCGCTCGGCGTCGGGGTCGGCGTGGGGGACGGGGTCGGCGTGGCCGGCGGATTGATGATGACGTCGCCGCCGGTGCCGGGCGATGCGATCTCATTGGCGCCGCAACCGGCGAGAAGCGGCAGGGCGACGCCCGCCAGCATGATGTTCATGGTCCGCGTGATAGTTTTCATCGTCGTCTCCGCTGCCGGGTGATGTCCGGGTTCTCGAGTGCAGGACGGCCAATGGGAGAAACGACTCTCTGGTGCCCCCTTGCGCCCTCGGCGGCGCAGCTAGGGGATGAGTGTGACAGCGAGATGGGATTTGCGTGTCGGTCCGGTTACGCTTTGATGTCAGATTGATGACATCGCCCCGGAGACTCTGCGCGCAGGCGGTTCCCGGTATGGCGACAGGCGTGCCGGACAATGAAAAAGCCGCGCGATCCATCCGATCGCGCGGCCACCCCCAAGCGTTGCAGTTGGGCGATCAGCGTCCGTCGAGACGGTCCAGCATCGCCGTGGCGAGCACATGGCTGGAATAGGTCGCTCCGTTCTGGAGATCGAGCTGCTCGTCGGGCAGCGTTCGCACGCGCGCCAGCACGTGGCGGGCGTCGTCATAGCGCTGCGTGCGCGCATAGACGGTCGCCATGTTGATGAGGCGGGCCGGGTCGTCCACATCGGACAGGTTGATCGGCCGCAGGATACGCTCGGCCTCGCCGAGCTGGCCGGATGAAATGGCGCTGGCGGCATAATTGCTCCCTGGGGCTTCCCGCTCCTGAGCCAGCGCCGCCGAGCCAATGAGCGCCGCGACAGCGGCACCTCCCGCAACCTTCAATATGTTGATAACCATTGGATTTCCTCTCCGGATTCTGGTGATTCCGAAGAACAGTGTTTCACTTTTATGACTCCCGGGCAATATTTTTGAAAATTATTTTTATTGAAATAATATACTGATTTAGTTGGTTTAAATTTGATACTGCGCCGCAACATGACGGATTGTCATATTACTGTAACAAAACTGAAATCGTTCGCGCGACTCGTGCGGCGGTGAGACGCGCAAGCACGCCCCGCAAGGCACGCGCGGAATCGAACAGGGATTTTGCATGGGAAGGTGGGGAGCTTCTGTTGCCCGGCGCTCCCCGTGCCGCTGGAATCCGATTCTGTTGCCCGGTCCGGTCCAACCGCGTTCTATTTGGGTAATGTCAGGCCGTGAGGCCCTCAATTACGCAGCAAGAGCAAGTGCTTCGTTATCGTTGGCACTTATGGGTTTTGAGCCTTTAACGGGTTACTCAGCCCGGGCGAAAGCACCGCTTTTCAGCACACGTCGATCCTAGTTCGGCCCCGTCAGGAGCAGCCGCCCATGCCGGGAGGCCGTTTCTGGTGGAGCCGCCGGGTACCGCCCCCGGGTCCGCTGCGCCTATTGCACGCCGCAGTTTATCGCCATAGCCGGTCGAACCGGCAGATCCCGATATAGGGATTCCTGCGGCATTGAAAAGCCTCGGATCGGCTTATCACCGCCCCATACAGAAACAGAGGCGTCCGCATGCACGGAACACCTCTGCCTCATCGGCTGGGAGCCAGATGATCTCCTGATCTCTCGCCCCGCCGCAGCGATCGGCTTGTCAGAGCCGGCCCGGCTTGCACCGAGGCCGGCCGCCGCCGGTCAATCGGGCTTGTTCGCGTCGATCGCGTCGGCCTTGGCGTCGCCTTCGTTGCGCAGGGCATCAGCGCGATTTTCCAGTCGATCCGCCACGTTCGCGGCGTTCGCCGCCGGAAGCCCGCTCATATTGTCGGCCGCACGGTCGAACTGATCGGCCTGATTGTCGAGCACGTCCGCCTGGTTGTCATAGGCATTTTCCACGGTCTGCGCCTCCTGCGAGTGGCAGGCCGCGAGCGAAAGGGCCGAGGCCACCGCGGCGACGATCAAGATTGGTTTCACGCTTCTGTCTCCTGTTGCGTCCCGACGTGGTCGTGAGACTAAGACAAAAGCCCCGTCCGGCGAGTTGGTTCCCGCATGGGCTCAACTCGCCGGACGAGCCGACCGCTTCGCCCTACTTCCTGAGCGAATCCCGGATCTCGGTGAGCAGTTCCACTTCGGTCGGACCGGCGGGCGCATCTTCCTTCTTGCCGAAGAAGCGGTTGGCCTGCCGCACGATGAGGAAGATGATGAACGCCAGGATGAGGAAGTTGATGACCGCCGTGATGAAGCTGCCATAGGCGAACACCGGCACATTGGCGGCTTTCATCGCCTCGAGCGTGCCCGGCGTCCCCTCCGGCACCGCGCCCAGGGCCACGAAATGGTTGGAGAAATCGAGGCCGCCGAAGATCGCGCCGACGAAGGGCATGAGCACATCATCGGTCAGCGAGGCGACGATCGTGCCGAACGCGCCGCCAATGATGACACCGACGGCCAGATCCAGCACATTCCCTCGGTTGATGAACTCCTTGAATTCATTGAACATGGCTATCCTTCCTTGTTCCCACCGGACATCGACCGGCCGCATGCATGAGCTAATCCCGTTGCGAGCGCGCGATCAACCGCCTATTTAGCGTATCACTCCGGCGACACACCGCCACGCAACGAGGATGAACCGACCATGGCCTCCCTCCCCGCCCGCCAGACCTGGCTTCGCGCCAGCTTCGCACTGCTGCTCTCCCTCACCCTCGCCGCCTGCGGCATCAACTCGATCCCGACGGCCGAGGAAAATGCCAAGGCCAAGTGGGCGGACGTGCAGGCCGCTTATCAGCGCCGCGCCGATCTCATCCCCAATCTCGTCGCCACGGCCCGCTCGGCCGCCAACATCGAGCGCAGCACGCTGGAAGGCGTCATCAACGCCCGCGCCGCCGCGACGCAGGTGAAGCTCACCACCGACGATCTCACCGATCCCGCCAAGGTTCAGGCCTTCCAGGCGGCCCAGAGCAATGTGGGCAGCGCGCTGGGCCGTCTGCTGGTCACGGTGGAGCAATATCCCGACCTCAAGAGCCAGGCCCGATTCGCGGACCTGATGACCCAGCTCGAGGGCACGGAGAACCGCATCAACATCACCATTCGCGACTATAACGGCGCCGTGCAGGACTATAATACCCGCATCCGCACCTTCCCCGAGATGATCGGCGCGAAGCTGGTCCACGGGTCCAAGCCGATGACGCCCTTCGAGGCGAAGGCCGGCGCGGACGTGGCGCCGGATGTCGGCGCGCTGATGAACGGCAGCTGAGGTCCAAGCGCCTCTCCGGAGGCCGCCGAACCATGAAAATCTTGCAACGCGCCTGTCTGCTGCTGATCGCCGCCCTGCTGCTCGCGCTGCGTCCCGACGCGGCGCTGGCGCAGAGCTTTCCGGCGCTGACCGGCCGTGTCGTCGACGATGCGAACCTGCTCGATCCCACGCAGGAGCAGGCCCTCACCGCGAAGCTCGCCGGCCTGGAGCAGACCACCGGCCGCCAACTCGTTGTCGCCACCGTGCCGGACCTCGATGGCTATGAGATCTCGGACTATGGCTATCAGCTCGGCCGCGCCTGGGGCATCGGTGAGAAGGAGACTGACAGCGGCGTGCTGCTGCTCGTCGCGCCCAACGAGCGGCGGCTGACCATCCAGGTCGGCTACGGGCTGGAGCCGATCCTCACCGACGCGCTCTCCGGCCGCATCATCCGCGACGTCATCACGCCGCGCTTCAAGGCGGGCGACTATGCCGGCGGCATCGATGCCGGCGTGGACCAGATCATCCATATCCTGGAGCTGCCGCCCGAAGAGCAGCGCAAGGTCGCCGCGGAGGCGGGGCGCAGCCAGCAGAAGGGCAGCAGCGGCGATATCGGCTCGGCGGTCTTCTTCCTCTTCTTCATCCTCCTGTTCGTCATCCTGCCGCTGATCGGCAGGGGCCGGCGCGGCCGACGCTATCGCGGCGGCATCAACCCGATCATCATCTGGGGCGCCGATGCGGCCCTGCGCGGCATCCTGCGGGATCGCGACGACGACGATCATTGGGGCGGCGGAGGCTGGGGCGGTGGCGGCGGCTGGGGTGGCGGCGGTGGAGGCGGCGGCTTTTCGGGCGGCGGGGGCAGCTTCGGCGGCGGCGGCGCGAGCGGAGGCTGGTGATGGGACAGCGCATTGCCTTGAGCGAGGCGGATCATGACATCGTCACCCGCGCGGTCGCGGCGGCGGAGGCGCATACCGACGCCGAGATCGTGACCATCGTCGCGCGCCGATCGGACGCCTATCATGATGTCGGCCTGCACTGGGCGATCCTGTGTATGCTGCTGGTCCCCGCCTTCGCGGCCGCCTTCCCCGTTCTCTACGAGCAGGCCGTCATCTGGCTGCTCGGCGAATGGACCCATGCCCTGCCGCTGCGCACGCTGCTGCTCGTGCTGCTGGCGCACATGATCCTCAAATTCCTGGCGGTGCGCTATCTGCTCGCCATCTCCGCGCTGCGCATGTGGGTCACGCCGGGCAACACCAAGTCGCGCCGCGTCCGCCGCCGCGCCCTGCTGCTGTTTCGCACCGCTGCCGAAGCCCGCACCGCCCATCTCACCGGCGTGCTGCTCTATCTCTCGCTGGACGAGCATCGCGCGGAAATCGTGGCGGACGAGGCCATTGCGGACAAGGTGAATCCGGAAGTCTGGGGCGAGGCGATGGCGGCCCTGATCGACGAGGTGCGCGATGGGCGAATCGCCCAGGGCATGGCGCTGGCGATCGAAAAGGCCGGCATCATCCTCGCCGAGCATTGCCCCAAGAGCGCGGGCAACCCCAACGAGCTGCCGGATCGCCTGATCGAGCTATGAGCGAGACCAGTCCCGAGGACGAGCGCCACAAGCCGGAAGAGCTGATGTGGGAGGGCCGCTTCATCGCGGCCAAGCGGCGCGGTCGCTGGGAATATGTGAGCCGCGCGCGCGGCATCGGCGCGGCGGTGATCCTCGCCATCGACGAGGCGCCGGACGGCCGCCACGTCATCCTGGTCGACCAGTATCGCGTGCCGCTCGGCCTGCGCTGCATCGAGCTGCCGGCGGGTCTGGTCGGCGACGAGACCGCCGGGGAACCCCCTGCCCTCGCCGCCACGCGCGAGCTGGAGGAGGAGACTGGCTATCGCGCCGGCCGTATGACCGACCTCGGCCGCTTCTGGAGCTCACCCGGCATGGTGTCCGAGAGCTTCACCCTGTTCCGCGCCTTCGACCTGCGCAAGGTCGGCAAGGGCGGCGGCGTGCCGGGCGAGGACATCCGCGTCCACCGCGTGCCGCTGGCCCACCTCGCGGACTGGATCGCCGCCCGCCGCGCGGAGGATTATGCGGTGGACGTCAAGCTGCTCACCCTGCTCGGTGGGGCGATGATCGGTTGACCCTGTCATCGTAAGGTGCGCAAGGCAGCTCTTCTTGCCTCACATCATGTGCTCCTGCGAAGGCAGGAGCCCAGGGCGGTAGCGAACTGCCCATAGGCCCTGGGCTCCTGCCTTCGCAGGAGCACTGACTTTACATTCAGGCCGCCAGCGCGGCGATCTCACCCATCGCCTTCTCGATCGCAGCGACGCGCGCGTCCGGCCCCAGCTGCACGCCCTCGGCGATGACGAACTCGGGGCTGAGGCCGATGAAGGCGAACACGCCGCGCAGATAGGTCTCCACATGCTCCAGCGCTTCCTGACCCGAGCCGGCGCCATAGAGCCCGCCGCGCGAGATGGCGATGATGACGCGCTTGGGACCCGCCAGCCCTTCCACCCGTCCTTCGGGCGTGTAGCGGAAGGTCCTGCCGGCCACGAGGATGCTGTCGATCCACGCCTTGAGCTGGCTCGGCACCGCGAAATTATACATGGGCGCGCCGATCACCACCGTGTCGGCCGCAAGGAACGCGTCCACCTGCCCATTGTCCGCGCCGGGCACGAAATGCGGCAGCGGCGCGGCCGCGAGGTCGAGATGGTCGACATGCGCGGACGGATCGGCCGCCTTCAGGCGCGCCACGACGCCGGCGCTCAGCTGGCGGCTGACGCTGTTCTCGCCCAGGACGGACGAATCGACATGCAGGATGCTCATTTGAAAATCTCCGATGAAGGTATATATCAGTAACCGACAACGGATATGTAACCGCGCCGAAGCGGCGCGCAAGGAGGCACAATCTTGTCACCCAGTCACATGGATGTGACCGACCCGGCGCCCGCCGTGGATCACGGCCAGTGCCGCCGCGTCGCGCCCATCCTCTCACGCGTCGGCGACAAATGGAGCATCCTCATCGTCATGACGCTGGCCGGCGGCACCCGGCGGTTCAGTGAATTGAAGCGCCTGATCGACGGCATCTCGCAGCGCATGCTGACCCACAGCCTGCGCGGGCTGGAGCGCGACGGGCTGGTGACGCGCACCGTCTATCCCACCATCCCGCCACGCGTGGACTATGCGCTGACCGATCTCGGCCGCTCGCTCTGCGTGCCGGTCATGGCGCTCGGCCAATGGGTGCAGGCGCATCTGGACGAGATCGACGCGGCCCGCGCGGCCTTCGACGCGGCGTGCGATTCGGAGGCGGCATAGACCTGTCCCGACCAATCGTTGCGCCCGATGCCATCCTGCCCTAACGCCCGCGCATGTCCGGCATCGATATCAAGATCTGCGGCGTCACCACGCCCGACGCCATCGACGCGGCCCTGCGCGGCGGGGCCAACCATCTGGGCTTCAATTTCTTCCCGAAAAGCCCGCGTTACCTGACCCCGCAGCGCCTCGGACTGCTGGGGCCAAAGGTGCCGCCCGCGGTGCGCCGGGTGGCCATCCTCGTCGACCCCGACGATGCGCTGGTCGAGACGCTGGTCGAGACCCGCGCGCTGGACGCGCTCCAGCTTCACGGCAAGGAGCCACCGGAGCGTGTCGCACAGCTCAAGGCCCGCACCGGCCTCGCGATCTGGAAGGTGATTTCCGTCCGCACCGCCACCGATCTGGCCGCCGGCAAAAGCTATGCCGGCGCGGCCGACTTCCTGCTCTACGACGCCAAGACGCCGGACGGCGCTGCCATGCCCGGCGGCATGGGCATGCGCTTCGACTGGACCTTGCTCGCCGGCCATCGCCCGGCCTTGCCCTGGGGCCTCTCCGGCGGCCTCGATCCGGACAATGTGGCGGAGGCGATCCGCATCACCGGCGCGCCGCTGGTGGACGTCTCCTCCGGCGTGGAAAGCACGCCCGGCGTCAAGGATATGGACAAGATCGCGGCCTTCTGCAAAGCGGTGTCGCAATGTTGAGGTTCAAGGTTCCCGTGCCGCGCGCCGCCATACGATGGCGCTGATCGCTTCCCGACCCTTTCGGAGCGAACGGACCAACCTGCCTGCGAGACCGACACGATCATGACTGCTGCACCCACCTTGCCCAACAGCCTGCGGACCCTGCCCGACGAGCGCGGCCATTTCGGCCAGTTCGGCGGCCGCTATGTCGCCGAGACGCTGATGCCGCTCATCCTCGATCTGGAGCGGGAATATCGCGCCGCCAAGGCCGACCCCGCCTTCCAGGCCGAGTTCGACGGTCTCATGACCCATTATGTCGGCCGCCCCTCCCCGCTCTATTTCGCCGAGCGGCTCACCGACCATTATCGCAAGAGCGCGAAGGCCGGCCATGGCGCGAAAATCTATTTCAAGCGCGAGGAGCTGAACCACACCGGCGCGCACAAGATCAACAACTGCATCGGCCAGATCCTGCTCGCCATCCGCATGGGCAAGACGCGGATCATCGCCGAGACGGGCGCCGGCCAGCATGGCGTGGCGACCGCGACCGTCTGCGCCCGCTTCGGTCTGCCCTGCACCATCTTCATGGGCGCCAAGGATGTCGAGCGCCAGCAGCCCAACGTGTTCCGCATGAAGCTGCTCGGCGCCGAGGTCCGCCCGGTGACCAGCGGCGCGCAGACGCTCAAGGATGCGATGAACGAGGCGCTGCGTGACTGGGTGGCGACGGTGGACAATACCTTCTACATCATCGGCACCGCCGCCGGCCCGCATCCCTATCCCGAGTTGGTGCGCGACTTCCAGTCGATCATCGGAAAGGAAGCGCGCGAGCAGATATTGAAGGCGGAAGGCCGCCTGCCCGACCTGCTGATCGCGGCGGTGGGCGGCGGCTCCAACGCCATCGGCCTCTTCCACCCCTTCCTCGACGATGCGGACGTGGCGATGGTCGGCGTGGAAGCCGCCGGCCACGGCATCGAGACCGGCGAACATGCCGCCAGCCTCACCGGCGGCCGCCCCGGCATCCTCCACGGCAACAAGACCTATCTGCTGCAGGACGAGGACGGCCAGATCACCGAGGCGCACAGCATCTCCGCCGGCCTCGACTATCCCGGCATCGGCCCGGAGCATAGCTGGCTGCACGAGAGCGGCCGGGTGGACTATCTGCCCGTGACCGACCGGCAAGCGCTCGACGCCTTCCAGCTCACCTGCAGGACCGAAGGCATCATCCCGGCGCTGGAAAGCTCCCACGCACTCGCCGCGCTGGAGAGCAAGGCCCGCGAAATGCGCGAGGACCAGATCATCGTGGTGAATGTCTCGGGCCGGGGCGACAAGGATATCTACACCGTGGCCGATGCGCTGGGAGCGGCGATATGAGCGACGATGAATCTGACTCGAATTTGCGCCGACTGGCCCGATTGATATGTCGCACCTTAGGCACGATGTTGGCCATCCATTTCATTGGCAAATGGATTCTGTCGAAGAGCAATGACGCTTGGCTCGATTGGGTGCGAGACGATTGGCTGTCCGTATTGCTTATCGATGCTATTGTGGCTGTGCTGGTTAGTGTGCCGGTGATCTTCGGATTGTCGAACAACCGATATATCGATCGCGGATGAGAAGAACATGACCCGCCTCGCCACCACCTTCGCCCGCACGCGCGCCGAGCAGCGCGCCGCGCTCGTCACTTTCGTCACCGGCGGCGATCCCACGCCCGCCGGCACGGCGCTCGTCCTCGACGCGCTGGTCGAAGGCGGCGCGGATGTCATCGAGCTGGGCATGCCCTTCACCGATCCCATGGCGGACGGCCCGGCGATCCAGGCCGCGAACCTGCGCGCCATGGCGGCGGGGATCAGCACGGCCGCCATCTTCGAGATCGCCGCCGCGTTTCGCGCCCGCCATCCCGGGACGCCGCTGGTCCTCATGGGCTATGCCAACCCGATGACCGTGCGCGGCGCCGACTGGTTCGCCGGCCAGTGCAAGGCCGCCGGCGTCGACGGCGTCATCTGCGTCGATATCCCGCCCGAGGAGGATGACGAGCTTGGCCCGGCCCTGCGCGCGGCCGGCGTCTCGCCGATCCGCCTCGCCACGCCGACCACGGACGAAGCGCGCCTGCCGGCCGTGCTGGATGGGGCGAGCGGCTTCCTCTATTATGTCTCGGTCGCCGGGATCACCGGCCTGCAACAGGCAGCGCAGGCGAGCATCGACGCGGCGGTCGCGCGGCTGCGCGCAGCGACGGACCTGCCGATCGCCGTCGGCTTCGGCGTGCGCAGCCCCGAGCAGGCGGCCGCCATCGGCCGGCATGCGGACGGGGTCATCGTCGGCTCGGCCATCGTCGAGCTAGTCGGCAAGCATGGCGTGGATGCCGCAGGGCCGGTGCGCGATTTCGTCGCCGGCCTGCGCGCCGCGCTCGATACGAAGGAAAAGGTCGCATGAGCTGGCTCAATCGCGTTCGCAACGCCATCCCCTTCATCGCCCGCAAGGCGACGGACACGCCGGACAATCTCTGGCACAAATGCCCCGCCTGCGGCCAGATGGTCTTCCAGAAGGAATGGGAGGAGAATCTCGCCGTCTGCCCGCGCTGCGACCATCATGGCCGCATCGGCCCCAAGGCGCGCTTCGGCCAGATATTCGACCCCGGCTCGATGGCCCTGCTGCCCTCGCCGCAGGTGAAGGAGGACCCGCTCAAGTTCCGCGATTCCAAGCGCTATACCGACCGTATCAAGACCGCCCGCACCCAGACCGGCGAGCAGGACGCGCTGCTCAATGCCACCGGCCGGATCGAAGGGCATGAGGCGGTCGTCGGCGTGCAGGACTTCGCCTTCATGGGCGGCTCGATGGGCACGGCGGTCGGCGCGGCCTTCGTGGCCGGCATCCGCGAGGCGACGAAGCGCCGCTGCCCCTACATCATCTTCACCGCCGCCGGCGGCGCGCGCATGCAGGAGGGCATTTTGAGCCTCATGCAGATGCCCCGCGCCACCGTCGCCATCCAGCAGCTGCGCGCGGCGGGCCAGCCCTATATCGTGGTGCTCACCGATCCCACGACCGGCGGCGTCACCGCCAGCTACGCCATGCTGGGCGACATCCAGATCGCCGAGCCCAATGCGCTCATCGCCTTCGCCGGCGCCCGCGTCATCGAGAACACCATCCGCGAGAAGCTGCCCGAGGGCTTCCAGCGCGCCGAATATCTGCTGGAGCACGGCATGATCGACATGGTCGTCCACCGCAAGGCGCTGCGCGAGACGCTGGGCAGGACGCTGGGCTATCTCACCGCCGCGCAGGCCGCCTGACCGCCCGGACCATTCGCACCGGAACATTCGCATCCTTCAATCGTTCGCGCCGAACCGGGGACGGTCCTTCGACCCGGCGAGGCCGAACGGCCCCGGACAACTCGACATACGGACCCGACCCCGCATGGCTGACCACGCCGTTTCCGACGATCCCGCCGTCCAGCATCAGCTCGATCGGCTGATGGCGCTCTCGCCGGGGCGGGACGTGCTCGGGCTGGAGCGCATCGCCGAGCTGTGCCGCCGCCTGGGCGACCCCCATCTCGCCCTGCCGCCGGTCTTCCATGTGGCCGGCACCAACGGCAAGGGATCGACCTGCGCCTATCTGCGTGCGGCGCTGGAGGCGGAGGGTCATGCCGTCCATGTCTTCACCTCGCCGCATCTGGTGCGCTTCAACGAGCGCATCCGCCTTGCCGGCTCGCTGGTCGACGATGCGACGCTGGCCAATGCGCTGGAGCAGGTGCTGGACATTGGCGGCGATCTGAACGCGAGCTTCTTCGAGGTGACGACGGCGGCCGCCTTCATGCTGTTCGCCACCGTTCCGGCCGATGCCTGCGTGATCGAGGTGGGCCTGGGCGGACGGCTCGACGCGACCAATGTGCTGCCCGGCCCCGCCGCCTGCGGCATCGCCTCGCTGGCGATCGACCATGAGAGCTTCCTGCTCGCGCCGGATGTGGACGTGCCGGCCGATCCGTTCGACCGCATCGCCTTCGAGAAGGCCGGCATCGCCAAGCCCGGCGCCGCGCTGGTGACGCAGCGCTATGCGGCCTCCATGCGGGAGACCATCGCCGCCGTCGCCGCGCGGGCCGGCGCCACGCATCTGCCGCGCGGTGACGCCTGGGATATCGCCGACTATCAGGGCGAGCTGCATTATCGCGACGCGCACGGCCTGCTGCACCTGCCCATGCCGCGCCTCGCCGGCATGCACCAGATCGCCAATCTCGGCCTCGCCATCGCCATGCTGCGCCACCAGAGCGCCCTGCCGCTCGGCGAGGCCGCGCTGCGCGCCGCGCCGCTCTGGACGCAATGGCCCGCGCGCATGCAGCGACTCGAAGGCGGCCCGCTCAACGCGATGCTGCCCGGCCGGCCGCTCATCCTCGATGGCGGGCACAATCCCGATGCGGGGCAGGCCCTCGCCGCGGCGCTCACCGCGCAGGGGCTGATCGAGACCGGTGTGGACCTCGTCACCGGCATGCTGGCCAACAAGGATGTGAAGGGCTTCCTCGAACCGCTCCGCCCGCTGATCCGCTCGATCCGCTCCCTGCCCGTGCCCGGCCACGACCATCATGGACCGGAGGTGTTCGCCGCGCTCGCGAAGAGCTGGGGCCTGCCGCACAGGGCGTTCGAGACGGTGAACGAAGCGCTGGCCGACATCGCCTCCGCAGCGGATGGGCCTGCCGAGCGCCCGGTCCTGATGGCCGGCACGCTCTATCTCGCGGGCAGGATATTGGTGGCGAACGAGCAGATGCCGGTTTGACGCACGACGGCACGAGAGCAGAGTTTTTCGGTGCTTCCATCCCGCCAGAATGTGCTCTTGCGAAAGCAGGAGCCAGGGCGGTTAGGCACTGCTCCTGCGCCCTCGGCTCCTGCTTCCGCAGGAGCACTCATCTCGCTTAATGGGGCGCCGTTTCCCTCACAAAACGCCGTTCGCCCTGAGCTTGTCGAAGGGCCGTTCTTCCTTCTTCTCGCGTTAGGTCAAAGAAGAAGGAGAGCCCTTCGACAAGCTCAGGGCGAACGGGGGTATATAGCGGATGTCACCCCTCCGCCCTCCCCGCGTCGCCGATGCTGGCATCCACCAGCCCCGTGCGCATCATCCACCAGAAGAGCAGGATGCCCGGCAGCGCCAGCACGGTGGTGAACAGGTAGAAGTTCACATAGCCCATCGCCTCGATCAGCGTGCCGGCGGTCGTGCCGGTGATGAACCGGCCGAGGATCGCCGCGCCGGCCGAGAGCAGCGCGAACTGGGTGGCGGTGAAGCGCAGGTCGCACAGCGCCGAGAGATAGGCCACGACCGTGACGCCGCCGATGCCGCTGGCGAAATTCTCGAAGCCGATGGTCAGGGCCAGCATCGGCATCGAATGGCCGGCCGCCGCCAGCCCCGCGAAGCTCAGGTTCGAGATGCCCATGAGGATGAGGCTCACCAGCACCGAGCGCTTCATGCCCAGCCGGGCGTAAAGGATGCCGCCCACGAAGATGCCCGCGAGCAGTGCGAAGAAGCCGACCCACACATCGCCTGCCAATATCTCCGGCTTGGTGAAGCCCAGCGTCACCAGCAGGTCGCGGATCATCAGGTTAGCGATGGTGTCGCCGATCTTGTGGACGAGGACGAACAGCAGCACCAGCAGCGCGCCCTCGCGCTTGAAGAAGTCCGCCAGCGGCTCGACCACCGCGGCCAGCGCCGCCTTCGCGCCGCGCGCCGGTTTCGGCTCATGGTGCCGCACCGGCTCCCCGCCAAACAGCGAGGCGATCGGCCCGGCGAAGGCGAGCGGCGCGCAGGCGATGTAGCCGAGCGTCCAGTTGGAGACGCTGGCGACGGCGAGCGCGATGGTCGCGGCGAAGAAGGCGCCCAGCCGCCAGCCATATTGCGACATGCCCGAGCCGATGCCGAGCTGCTCGGGCTTGAGCAGTTCGATGCGATAGGCGTCGATCACGATGTCGAACGTGGCGCCTGCAAAGCCGAGCAGCAGCGCGCCGATCACCACGCTGCTGATATCGTTCACCGGATCGGCGAACCCCAGCACGATCACCGCCAGCGCCACGAAGATGCCGCAGACCCACAGCCAGGAACGCCGCTGCCCCAGCGCCTTGCCGATCACGGGCAGGCGCAGCCGGTCGATGATCGGCGCCCAGGCCCATTTGAAGCTGTAGATCAGCAGCGCCAGCGCGAAGGCGGAGATGGAGCTTTTGGTGATGCCCGCGTCGGACAGCCGGTTGGTCAGCGTCGCCGCCAGCAGCGCGAAGGGAAAGCCCGAGGAAATGCCGAGGAACAGCGCCACGAGCGGCTGCCGCTGCAGATAGGGTCTGATGGCCTCGCCCCAGCCGCGCGTCGCCGTTTCATCCACCATTCGCTGCCCCTTTTGTGATTGCGCCGTGCGGGAACGACCTTAGCCGCTCGCACCGCGCGAGGAAGAGGCTTTCTTCTCACCCGATCGCGAACAGCCTCATGGAGCCGGGCAGCCGCCCCGGCGCCTTGCCGGCCAGCAGCCGCTCGCACACCGCGATCGCATCCACCAGATCGTCGCGCGAATCATAGGGCTTGGCGAGGCTGCCGAGCGCATGGCCGAGCGTCATCGCCTCCTCGGGGAAGCTCTCGGTGGCAAACAGCACGGGAATGCCGCGCGCATGGACATGGCTGGCCAGCTCGATGCCGGTTCGCCGGCCGCGCAGGGCGATGTCGGTGATGACCAGATCGACGCTCTGCCCGCTGTCGATCACCGCCTCGGCATCGCGCGCGCGATCGACCGTGGCGACCACCCGGTAGCCGGCCTGCCGCAGCGCATATTCATTGTCGAACGCGGTCAGCGGCTCGTCCTCGACCACGAGGATGCTGCGGATGCGCTGCGCTTCCCTGGAAAAAAACATTGCCGCCCGATCCCACATGCGCCACTAGCCGGAGCGATCCTCCCGGAAGGATCGTCGAGCGCGCCCGATCCGCTACGCCCCGCGCAGCCGATTCGCCAGTGCCGCCGCGACACAGCTCCGCCCAAAAGGGACGAAATCCGTGCCGACCGACAAAGGACCCCGCGCCCCTCGCCATTCCGGCCGTCCCGGCGCCCGGACGCCCGGTGGCGACCGGCGCGCCCGCCCGGCCCGGCCACGCGCGCCCACGCCCGCCGGCCGCGCCGAAGGGACGCCGGAGGGCGATCGCATCGCCAAGCTGCTCGCCCGCGCGGGCATCGCCAGCCGGCGCGACGTGGAGCGGATGATCGCGGAAGGGCGCATCGCGCTCGACGGCGAGACGGTCGCGACGCCGGCGACCATCCTCAAGTCGCTGCGCGGCGTCACCGTGGACGGCCAGCCGGTGAAGGAGCCCGCGCCCGCGCGCCTGTTCCTCTTCCACAAGCCCGCCGGCCTGCTCACCACCGCGAAGGACCCGGCCGGCCGCCCGACCATCTATGACCGGCTGCCAAAGGACCTGCCGCGCGTCATGCCGGTCGGCCGGCTCGACCTCAACACCGAGGGCCTGCTGCTGCTCACCACGGACGGCGAGCTGAAGCGCCAGCTGGAGCTGCCCGCCACCGGCGTCGAGCGCACCTATCGCGCCCGCGCCTTCGGCGAGGTGAGCCAGGCGCAGCTGGAGGAACTGATCGAGGGCGTGGAGATCGACGGCATGCGCTATGGCCGCATCGACGCCAATCTGGAGCGGCGCACCGGCCGCAACCAGTGGATCGAGCTGACCCTCACCGAAGGCAAGAACCGCGAGGTGCGCCGCGTGCTGGAGCATCTGGGGCTCAAGGTGAGCCGCCTCATCCGCACCCGCTACGGCCCCTTCGTGCTGGGCGAATCCGCGCCGGGCGAAGTGGCCGAGGTGCGCCGGGCCGATCTGGTCAATTTCCGCAGGACGCTGGGGAAGAAGGCGCCGTGAGGATCATCGCCGGGCAATGGCGCGGGCGCCCCCTGGTGGCACCGGCGGGCGAGGCCACGCGGCCCACGGCGGACCGCACGCGCGAGACGCTCTTCTCCATGCTGCTCAGTCGCCTCGGCTCGTTCGAGGGGCTGGCGGTGGGGGATTTCTTCGCCGGCTCGGGCGCGCTCGGGCTGGAGGCCCTGTCGCGCGGGGCGGGCAGTTGCCTGTTCGTGGAACGGGACCGCGCGGCCGTGGACATCATCCGCGCCAATTGCGCCCGGCTCGGCATCGCCCGGCCGGATCTCCGCCAGACGGACGTGCTGGCGCTGGGCGCGGCGCCGGCCGCGCTCGATCTCATCTTCATGGACCCGCCCTACCGCACCGGCGCGGGCGCCGTGGCGCTGGACAAGCTCGCCCGCCTCGGCTGGACCGGCCCGGGCAGCTGGATCAGCATCGAGACCGACCGCGCCGAGACCATCGCGGTCAAGGGCTTCGCGGTCGAGGCCGAGCGCGTCGTCGGCAAGGGCAAGCTCTGGCTGCTTCGCCCGGCGGACTGACGCGAAAAGGCGCCGTCACGATGGCCGCGCCTTTTCGTCACATCATTGCCGCGACACTCAGCCCTGCGGCGGGCTGCGGCCCTTCTCGCCCGGATTGACGCAGCCGTCCTTCACCGTGCGCGAGCAGGTCGGATATTCGGCCGGCGGCTGCGGCGCATTCTGCACGACCGGCTGCGGCGCGGCCATCTGCACCGGCTGCGGCGACGCATTATAGGCCGAGGGCGGCGGAGGCGGCGGCGTCATTCTGTCGGCCGGGGACGGCGCCATGGACGGGTCCGGGGTCGTGGGGGCCGCCGGCGGTGGGCTGGTGGGATCGGTCGAAGGGGCCGCCGTGGGCGGCGGTGGGCTGGTGGGATCGGCGGGCGGGGTCTGCGCATGCGCGGCGAATGCGAGGGCCGACGCGCCGAGCGCCGTCATGACGACCGGAAATCGCATGATTCTCTCCTTCATCTACACTATCGACCATGGTCCAACGCCTTGCCCGCAAGCGCGGTTCCGGCCGCGCCGCCCGGTGGAGGCATGGCTGCGCCCAGTCGCCCCGCCCTCGCGGCGAAACCCTTGCGCAGACTCGATCCGTTCCCTAGCTGTTCCCTCGTGACCGTCCCCGCGCCCTCCCCGCCCGATCCGCCCTATCTCCAGGGCCTCAATGCGCCCCAGCGCGAAGCCGTGCTGACCACCGAAGGGCCGGTGCTGGTGCTGGCCGGCGCCGGCACGGGCAAGACGGCGGCGCTCACCGCCCGCCTCGCCCATCTGGTGGCGACGCGCCGCGCCTACCCGTCCGAGATCCTCTGCGTCACCTTCACCAACAAGGCCGCGCGCGAGATGCGCGAGCGCGTGGGGCGGATGATCGGCCCGGCGGTGGAGGGCATGCCCTGGCTCGGCACCTTCCACGCGATCGGCGCGCGCCTGCTGCGCCGCCATGCCGAGCTGGTCGGCCTCCAGAGCAATTTCACCATCCTGGACACGGACGACCAGCTGCGCCTGATGAAGCAGCTCATCCAGGCCGAGGGGATCGACGAGAAGCGCTGGTCCGCCCGCGCCTTCGCCGCGCTGGTCGACCGGTGGAAGAACAAGGGCCTCACCCCCGCCGAGGTCGGCGCCGGCGAAAGCGAGGAATTCGCGCATGGCAAGGGCGCGGCGCTCTACGCCGCCTATCAGGCGCGGCTGCGCGCGCTCAATGCCTGCGATTTCGGCGACCTGCTGCTGCACAATCTCGTGCTGCTGCGCACCGACCGCGAGGTGCTGGAACAATATCAGCAGCGCTTCCGCTACATCATGGTGGACGAGTATCAGGACACCAACACCGTCCAGTATCTCTGGCTGCGGCTGCTTGCGCAGGAGCGGCGGAACATCTGCTGCGTGGGCGACGACGACCAGTCCATCTATTCGTGGCGCGGCGCGGAAGTGGCCAATATCCTGCGCTTCGAGCGGGATTTCCCCGGCGCGGCGGTCATCCGGCTGGAGCAGAATTACCGCTCGACCCCGCATATCCTCGCCGCCGCCTCCGGCGTCATCGCGCAGAATGGCGGGCGGCTCGGCAAGACACTGTGGACGCAGGAGCCCGAGGGCGAGAAGCTGCGCGTCATCGGCGTGTGGGACGGGCCGGAGGAAGCCCGCCGCGTGGGCGAGGAGATCGAGGCGCTGGAGCGCGCCGGCACCCGCGCCGACCAGATGGCCATCCTCGTGCGCGCCCAGTTCCAGACCCGCGAGCTGGAGGACCGCTTCATCCAGATCGGCCTGCCCTACCGCATCGTGGGCGGCTATCGCTTCTACGAGCGCGCCGAGATCCGCGACGCGCTCGCCTATCTGCGCCTCGTCAACCAGCCGGCCGACGATCTCGCCTTCGAGCGCATCGTCAATGTCCCCAAGCGCGGCCTGGGCGACAAGGCGGTGGAGAAGCTGCACCGCCTCGCCCGCGCGGAAGGCGTGCCGCTCAGCCTCGCCGCCGCGCGCATCGTCGATACGGACGAGCTGACCGCACAGGCGCGCAAGTCGCTCGGCCGGTTCATCGGCGACGTCGCGCGCTGGCGGGACCTCGCCGCCACGATGAACCATGCCGAGCTGGCCCGGCTGATCCTGGACGAGAGCGGCTACACCGCCGTCCTCCAGGCCGAGCGCTCCACCGAGGCGAGCGGACGGCTGGAGAACCTCCAGGAGCTGGCGCGCGCCATGGAGGACTATGAGACGCTCGGCGCCTTCCTGGAGCATGTCAGTCTGGTCATGGACAATGAGGCCGCGCAGGACGAGGCCAAGGTCACCATCATGACCATCCATGCCGCCAAGGGGCTGGAGTTCGACACGGTGTTCCTCGCCGGCTGGGAGGACGGCCTCTTCCCCTCGCAGCGCGCGCTGGACGAGGGCGGGCTCGCCAGCCTCGAGGAGGAGCGCCGCCTCGCCTATGTGGCGATCACCCGCGCGCGGCGGCGCTGCATCATCCTCCATGCCGCCAATCGCCGCGTCTACGGGCAGTGGACCAGCTCCATCCCCTCGCGCTTCATCGCCGAGCTGCCGCCCGAGACGACGGAGGAGGAGACGACCATGAGCGGCGGCGCCAGCCTGTGGCGCGCCAACTGGTCCGAGCGGGACGACCCCTTCGCCAATGTCGCGCGCGGCGGCGGGCGCGGGCCGGGCTGGCAGCGCGCGCAGGGGCAATTCTCCACCGAGCCCCGGCGCATCGTCGAGGCGCGCCAGAGCGCGGTCAGCCTGGGCAACAAGGGACGCGACGACATCGCCATCGGCATGCGCATCTTCCACCAGAAGTTCGGCTATGGCCGGGTGACGGGAATCGAGGGCAACAAGCTGGAGATCGATTTCGAGCAAGCCGGCGCCAAGCGGGTTCTGGACAGCTTCGTGACGCCCGCCCCCTGACCGCTCGTTTCGCCGCGCGGCGGCGCTGAAAACTTCCTCATGGAAGTTCCGTGACTTACTCAAAAAATCGCGGAATTGCGTGGCCTTTCAGCCCTCGTTAACCCTGCGCCGCTACCCATGGCCTGCGACCCGAGGGTGCTGGTTCACCAGTACTCACACTGAAGGCCCGGTGGAACGTGGGGTTCCGCCGGGCCTCTTTTTGTCCTCGCAGGGCGCGCCCGGCGCCGGGCGCCGCACGGTTGATCTCCGCCCCGACGGCCCTAAATGAGAGCGCGCGAGGCCACGTCCTCGTGCCCTGTCGGGCCATTGAAGACCGGGACGCCCCGGCAGCTCATGAAAGGAAGCTGCCATGGCTGTCGCCTGGATCATTCTCGTCGTCGCCGGTCTGTTCGAGGTCGTCTGGGCCTATGCGATGAAACTCTCGGACGGTTTCTCACGGCTCGGCCCCTCGCTCGTCACGCTTGCGGCCATGGCGGTGAGTTTCGCGCTGCTCACATGGTCCATGCGCGTCCTGCCGCTCGGCACCGCCTATACGGTGTGGACCGGCATCGGCGCGGTCGGCGCGTTCCTGGTCGGCATCGTCGTGCTCGGGGAAAGCGCCACGGCGCTCCGCCTGATCGCCGCCGCCCTCATCCTGAGCGGCCTCGTGCTGATGAAGCTGTCGAGCAGCTAGAGGTCTTCCAATCCGGATAGGCTCGGTGCTCTTGCGAAAGCAGGAGCACTTGACGGGCTCAATCAAGGCCGGCACGTCTCTTGAGCTTGCTCTCCCGTTAAGCCGTCATCCCGGGAGCGGGGAGCGGGGGCCGGGCCGCGTCAGCCACGGCCCCGCCCCGCCTGCTTCACTCCCTGAACGTCGCTTCCGCCGCGCCGCCCATCATCTGCTGGCGCACCAGTGGGATCGGCGGGCCGCCATAGCTCAGGAACTGGTCGTGGAAGGCCTTGAGCGCGCTCGCCCCGTCATGCGCCGCCGTCCAGTCGTCGCGCAGCTTGAAGATCATCAGCTTGCCCAGCGTATAGTTGAGATAGGCCGGATCATAAGTGCCGCGCGCCGCCTGCTGCTTCGCATTGCCCTCATCCTGATAGCATTGCTCCTTGAACATCTGCTCGGACTGGTCCTGCGTCATTCGCCCGCTGTGCAGCCGGATGGCCGAGAGGAAGCGGCAGTCGCGCAGCAGCGCGTTCGAGAGCTGGCCGACATGCGTCTCCGGATCGCCCGCGTTGAGGCCCTGATCCCACATCATCTCCTCGGTATAATGCGCCCAGCCTTCCGCGAAGGCATAGCCCACGAACACCCGCCCGAAGATGGAGGGCGAGCGGTTGGCGTGCAGGAATTGCAGGAAATGGCCCGGCATCACCTCATGCACGGAGGTGAACAGCAGGTCCTTCTTGCCCGGAATGAAGGCCTCCTGCACCTCCCGGCTCCAGCTCGGGTCCGGCGGCGAGATATAGTAGATGGACGGAATGCCATGCTCATACGGCCCCGGCGGGTCGATATAGGCGCTGTTCTGCCTGTTGTAGGGCGGGCTTTCCTCCACCAGCGCCTGCTCCGTGCCCGGAATGGTGACGATGTCCTTGGCGATCACGAAGTCGCGCAGCACCGGCAGTTGCCGCCGCGCTTCCTGCACCGGGCCGTCCTCCGGCTTGTCGGCGCCCATCTTCGCCATGCAGGCGGGGATGCTCTGGCCGGGCGCGAAGGACGCGCAGGCGGCCTTGAGCGCATCCTGGTTGCGCTTGAGGTCGGCCTCGCCGATCGCCTCCAGCCGGTCGAGCGGCGTCGTCACCATCTCGGTGGCCGCCAGCATGCGCGAGAAGCGCTCGGCGCCGAGCGCGAAATCCTGCGTGGCATTGGCCCGGCCCGATTCGATCCAGTCCGCCAGTTCCTTCATCGCGCTTGAGGCCGCGCCGGCGGCCTGCGCGAACTCCGCCTGCAACGCGGCGTCCTGCACGTCCGCGAACGCCGCCTTGGCGTCGTTGGCGTAGAAATCCGCGAAGCCCGCGAAGCCGGCCTTGCCGAAATTGATGAAGCTCAGCGGCATCGGCGTGCGCAGATTGGCGCGGATCTGCGCCGCGGCCGCCGGCACCTTCCTGAAGAAGGCGATGGTCGCGCGCATCCGCGTCGGCGCATCGGCATATTGGCGGGTGATATAGACGTTGGGATCGAGCGAGCCGATGTAGAAGGCCGGGTTGTGATGCGGCGAATCCGCGTCGGTCAGCCAGAAGAGCTGCCCCTTCGCCACCGCCACCAGATAATCACGCTCGAACGCTTCCTGCTTGCTCAGCGACGCCGTGTCGATCGCCTCCGCGCGCGCGATGGCGCTGGTCAGGAATTCGGCGCGTGCCCGCAGTCCGGCGTCGCTCCAGTCCGGCAGTTGTCCGTCGAAATCATGCCGGCCCTGATAGACGGCGAAATCCGGGTTGAGCCGGAAATAATCCTCGAGGAAGGCATCGCGGAAGGTCGTCCACGCGGTCGCGGCGGGCGGCGCCTCGGCGGCAGCGGGCGGCGGCGCGGCGGCTTGCGGCGTCTGCGCGGCGAGCCCGGCGGCAAGGCCGATCGTCAATGCAGGCATGAGGGAAAGCGCGACCTTGCGGGCAATCGCCATGGGAAGACTCCTCTGCGTTATGGTATATGATCGCAGACTGGCCGCCCGCGCGCGGCTTGTCCAGCCGGGCAAGAGCCAAATCTTTCAGGGCTTCAAGCTTTGGGCCGTTGCGCGGACGCGGGGCTTGGGCCTAGGAGCGGAGCATGGCCAGCGCCCCTCCCCGCAAGTCAGACGACGGCTCGGCCGACCATGGCGGCCCCACGCATCCGTTCCGGATTCCCGCCTTCCGCGCCTTCATACTGGTGCGCCTGTGCACCATCCTGGGCTCGACGGGCATGACGCTCATCATCGCCTGGCAGACCTACAATATCGCGCGCCTCACCATGGCGCCCGCGCAGGCCGCCGCGCAGCTCGGCATCATCGGGCTCATCCAGTTCCTGGTCCTGTTCGTGCTGACGCCCTTCGCCGGCCTCGCCGCGGACAATTACAGCCGCACCCGCATCGCCATGGGCACGCTCGCGCTGCTGCTCGTCTGCGCCGGCATCCTCGCGCTCTCCAGCTATGAGGGCTGGATCAGCATCCCGCTCATCTTCGCGCTCGCCGTGGTGCTCGGCTTCGCCCGCGCCTTCCAGGGGCCGGCGATCGGCTCGCTCGCGCCCAATATCGTGCCCAGGGAGCTGCTGCCCCGCGCCATCGCGTTCAGCAGCATGTTCTGGCAGGTGGGCGGCATCATCGGCCCCGCCATCGCCGGCTATGCCTATGCCGCGGAACCCTATTTCGCCTATCTGGTCAGCGCCGGCCTGTTCCTGGTCTCGGCCGTGGGCATGGTCTTCGTGGGCAAGGTGCCGCAGGCGCCGCCGCAGCGGGACCGCCACCCGGTCCGGCAGGTGATCGACGGCCTCTCCTATGTCCGCACCAACCGGCTGGTGTTCGGCGCCATCACGCTCGACCTGTTCGCCGTGCTGCTCGCCGGCACGACCGCGCTGCTGCCCGTCTATGCCCGCGACATCCTGCATGTGGGCGCGGCGGGCCTGGGGCATCTGGCGGCCGCGCCGGGCATCGGCGCCGGCCTCACCGCGCTCATCTTCTCCTTCCGCCCGCTGCGCAGCAATGTGGGGCTCAAGATGCTGCTCTCCGTCGGCATATTCGGCGGCGCGACGATCCTGTTCGGCCTCACCGCCTTCATGCCGCAGCAGACCGCCATCCTCGTCGCCCTGCTCGCCATGGCGATCTGGGGCAGCGCGGACATGTTCTCGGTGTTCGTGCGGCAGAGCCTCATCCAGATCCACACGCCGGACGAGATGCGCGGCCGCGTCTCCAGCGTCTCGATGATGACCATCTCCGCCTCGAACGAGCTGGGCGAGGCCGAATCCGGCTTCCTCGCCGCGCTGATCGGCCCGGTCGCGGCGGTGATCCTGGGCGGCACCGGCGCCATCCTCATCACGCTCTGGTGGTCGAAGCTGTTTCCCGAGCTGCGCAATGCGCGTAGCTTCGACCTGCCCGAGCCGCATTTCGAGCCGGCCCACGCCGGAGTCGCCCGCGCGAAGGAGCGGCGGAGCTGATCCTGTTTGCGCTCGGCGCCCATTATATCTACGCATTCAGTAGTCATTGAGCATGAAGCGATACGGAGACATGTCCATGAAAGCGTCTTCCATCCTCGAAACGATCGGCAACACCCCGCATATCCGCGTGAACCGCCTGTTCGGCGACGCCGAGGTCTGGATCAAGTCCGAGCGCGCCAATCCCGGCGGCTCGATCAAGGACCGCATCGCGCTGGCCATGGTGGAAGCGGCGGAGAAGGACGGCAGCCTCCAGCCCGGCGGCACCATCATCGAGCCGACCTCCGGCAACACCGGCATCGGCCTCGCCATGGTGGCGGCGGTGAAGGGCTATCGGCTGATCCTGGTCATGCCCGAGAGCATGAGCATAGAGCGCCGCCGCCTGATGCTCGCCTATGGCGCCATTTTCGACCTCACGCCCAAGGAAAAGGGCATGAAGGGCTCGATCGAGCGCGCCATCCAACTGGTCGGCCAGACGCCGAACAGCTGGATGCCCCAGCAGTTCGAGAATCCGGCGAATGTGGACGTGCATGTCCGCACCACCGCGCAGGAAATCCTGAACGATTTCGCCGATGCGCCCATCGACGCGCTCATCACCGGCGTCGGCACCGGCGGCCACATCACCGGCACGGCCCAGCTGCTCAAGCAGAAATGGCCGAACCTCAAGGTGTTCGCGGTGGAACCGACGCTCTCGCCCGTGATCAGCGGCGGCGCGCCCGGGCCGCACCCCATCCAGGGCATCGGCGCCGGCTTCATCCCCACCAATCTCCACACCGCCCTGCTGGACGGCGTCATCCAGGTCGTCCCGGCCGACGCCAAGGACATGGCCCGCCGCGCCGCCCGCGAGGAAGGCATGCTGGTCGGCATCTCCTCGGGCGCCACGCTGGCGGCCATCGCCCAGAAGCTCCCGGACCTGCCCGCCGGCAGCCGCGTGCTCGGCTTCAACTATGATACGGGCGAGCGCTACCTCTCGGTGCCGGACTTCCTGCCGGAGTAAGCCGGAGGGCGAGGACGTCCCGAACCGGGGCGGGATTTCCCGAAATGGTCTGAAATGGGACTCTCCCGCCCTCGCCAGCCCCGTTTCGCCGCGTGCATCTTGCCTTGAGCGGCACGCAGGCACACATACGCGCCTCAACCCGTGGGAAAGAGGCGCATGACGGCACTCGCCAGCAGCAGGAAACAGCAAGGCCCCGGCCGCCGGCGCGTGGCGCTCGCCATCCTCGTCGCCCTGGCGATGTCGGGCCTGCTCACGGCGCTGTTCCTCTCGACCCGCCCTGCCGGCCTGCCTTCCATCGGAACGGCGGACACCCAGCAGGCCGCCGCCGGCAAGCCGGATCGGCCGCTGCCGGTGGTCGAGCCGCTGGTCCTCGACGCGTCCAAGCCTGATGAGGCGCGCAAGCTCAATGCGGAGATCGCCTTCTCGACCGCGCCCAATCCCGCGGCGCGACCCTTCACCTTCGCCGGCGACGCCACCGCGCTCGGCCGCGCCACGGACTGCCTCGCCGCCGCGATGATCTACGAGGCGGGAGACGATGCCGTCGGCGAGCAGGCGGTCGGCCAGGTGGTGCTCAACCGGCTGCGCCATCCGGCCTTTCCCAAGACGGTCTGCGGCGTGGTGTTCCAGGGGCAGGAGCGCTCGACCGGCTGCCAGTTCACCTTCACCTGCGACGGCGCCATGGCGCGCATCCCCTCCGACGCCGCCTGGCAGCGCGCGCGCCTGCTGGCCGGCCAGATGCTGGCGGGCGGGGTCTATGCACCGGTCGGCTACAGCACCCATTATCACACCGACTGGGTGATGCCCTATTGGAGCCGCTCGCTGGACAAGGTGACGGCGGTCGACACGCATCTCTTCTTCCGCTGGCAGGGCTGGTGGGGCACGCCGGGCGCCTTCGCGCACAAGGTCGCGATCGGCGCCGAGCCGTTGATCGCCAAGCTCGCGGCGCTCTCCCCCCTGCATCGCGGCGGCGGGGAGGATCTGTTCGCGCTGCCGGACGGATCACTGGTCGGCGACGGCCAGGCGCTCACCCTCGGCCCGGAGCAGATCGGCCACCGGATCGGCCCGGGCACGCTGCGCGCGGTCGAACCCGGCGGCGCGGGCTTTGTGATGACGCTGGACAAGGGCGGCAACCCCGCCCGCTACGCCGAGGCCGCCGCGCGCATTTGCGCCGGCCGCTCGGAATGCCGGCTACTCGCCTGGACCAACCCGGAGGCCACGCCGCGCAGCTTCCCGGTGGCGGAGGGGAACCTGCCCTCCATGTCCTTCTCCTACATCCGCGTGAAGGAAACCGGGCTTGAGCGCATGCTCTACAATTGCGACGAATTCCCCCAGACCCCGCGCATCAAGTGCATGACGCGGCGGATCGACGCCCCACCCCCGCCCCGCCTCGCCGCCGACGAGCGCGCCGACCGGGCGCGCGCGCATCTGGGCCAGGACAGCGCCCGCCCCGCGGCGGATGCAGGCCATCGCCTCCCCGAGACCCAGCCGATCGAGGTCATCCGCCTGCGCACACCCGGCGCCCCGCCCGCCCCGGAGACACGCGTGCCCGGAGCAATGTGAGGCCGCGCGCGGCGTGAGGGCGTGGCGCTGACCGATCCAGTGGGGAATGCACGGAGAACCCGGCCCTCATCGGCCATGGGGACGCCGTGCGCCAAAGCGGTTTCTGCAAGCGATTTGGGAAGGTGGTGGACGCACTAGGGCTCGAACCTAGGACCCGCTGATTAAGAGTCAGCTGCTCTACCAACTGAGCTATGCGTCCATGCCGTCGTTGCGGGGCGGTGTGTGCCGCCTTGCCGTCGGGAGGGCGCGGTTAGCACGGGGTCCGGGGCTTGCCAACAGGAAAAATGCATGGCGGCGGGATATTGTATCGCGCCGCCTTTTGCGCCGGCGCTTTGCGCCTGCAAGCAGCCGATGCCATTCGTCGACCTGTCCCGCTCCGCCCGACGGATCGCTGTTGATTACCGTTCGATGACAGTCGATAAGCCCGCATGCTCGAAGAGCCCCTATCCGCCCGCATCGAACCCGTCGAACCCGTCAAGCGCATCCAGCGTAACATCCTGGCCGTGCCGGAGCGTCGCCTGCTGGACTGGCTGTGCCGCATCATGCCGTCCTGGGTGACGCCCGACCGCCTCACCTCGCTCGGCGTGGCGGGCGCCGTGCTCATCTTCGCGGGCTATGCCGCAAGCGGCTTCAGCGACGGGGGCCTGTGGCTCGCCATCGCCGGCTATGTGCTGCAATGGTTCGGGGATTCGATGGACGGCAGCCTCGCGCGCTATCGGCGGATCGAGCGGCCCTCCTACGGCTATTTCATCGACCATAGCTGCGACGGGCTTGTCACCCTGCTCATCCTGGGCGGCATGGGCTTCTCGCCCTTCGTGCGGGTGGACGTGGCGATGTTCGCGGTGGTGGGCTATCTGCTGCTCTCGATCCACGCCTATCTCGCGGCGCGGGTGATGAGCGAGTTCAAGCTCTCCTATGGCCTTGCCGGCCCCACGGAGCTGCGCTTCCTGCTGATCGGCATGACCATCGCCATGATGCTCGCCGATCCGCTGCACCGGCCCGCCGTCTCCGGCTTCGACCTGATCGTCGGCGGCGTGGGCGCCGCCTTCGTGATCCTGTTCCTCAGCCAGACGCTGATCGCCGGCCGCCGGCTGGCCCGCGTGGATCGCGGCCCCCGGCATTGAGAGGCGGCCCGGTGGCCGGGGGCTAATCGTCCCGGCATTCGGAGCACCTTCACAGGGGAGAGGATGACGCGATGGCCGGCTGGATGCGTCGCCGAGTGGATGCCTGGGTCGGGTTGGCCGGCCCATCGCTCCCGGTTCAGCTCCGCATATCGCTGCCGCCCCGAAAATGAGACCTTCGGACCAGCCGAGCCGGCGCGTGTCCGGATGAGATGGAATCAGTGCTCCTGCGGAAGCAGGAGCCCAGGGCGCACGAGCAATTCCCTATCGCCCTGGGCTCCTGCTTCCGCAGGAGCACTGCTCCATTTAAGCAGGACAGATTTCAGACCCTTCCCGAGCCCATCTCAGGGAGGATCTCAGCGATGGATCAGGCCGCGGCCTTGTCCACGGACGCGTCGTAGATCTCGTCGATCGCGCTCGCCAGGGAGGCGTTGAACGCTTCGTCGCTCATCTGGTGGCGCAGGTCCTCCAGCAGAGCGCGGCTGAAGCTGGCGATCATGCCGCGATTCCTCGCCAGCTCCGCGCAGGCCTCGGGACGCTTGAAGCCGCCCGAGAGCGCCACCACGCGCAGCACGCGGGGATGGTCGACCAGCGGATCGAACAGTCCGGCCTTCGCGGGAATGGAGAGTTTGAGCATCACCTTGTCGTCGCCCGGCAGCGCATCCAGCGCCTTGAGGATTTCCTCCAGCAGGATCTGGTCCGCCTCGGCCCGCTCGGGGCTCTTGATGTTCACTTCCGGCTCGATGATCGGCATGAGCCCGGCGGCGAGCACCTGCTGCCCCACCTCGAACTGCTGTTTCACGACCGCCGCGATTCCCCCGCGATTGGCGAGGTTGATGACCGAGCGCTCCTTGGTGCCGAACACGCCCAGCCCCTTGGCGCGCGCCAGCAGCGCGTCCAGCTCCGGCATCGGCTTCATGAGCTGCACGCCTTCTGCTTCGTCCTCCAGCCCCTTGTCGATCTTGATGAACGGCACCACGCCCCGCGCGATGAGCGCGGCGGGCGTCGGCTGGCCATCGACCGTGCCATCCATGGTCCGCTCGAACAGGATGGCGCCGAGCACCTTGGCGCCCGTGAAGGCCGGCGCGGTGATGATGCGGCTGCGCATCTGGTGGATGAGGTCGAACATCGCCTCGTCACCGGACCAGGCGCCCTCCTCGATGCCATAGCCCTTGAGGGCCTTGGGCGTGGAGCCCCCGCTCTGGTCGAGCGCGGCAATGAAGCCGTTGCCGGAGGCGATCTTGGCGGTCATGTCGGCGTGTTGCATCATCCCATCCTGTTTCGTTCGAACCATCGAGGGCGGCCCCCTCATGCCTAGTCTCATTGGCTGGCGGGCGTGAAATTGCAAGCGTGTCGGCCGTGCGATGCGGGGGAAGGCGGCGGGCCGTGTACCTGATCGGGACCAACTTCTCCCCTCTCCTTCAGGGGAGGGGTTGGGGGTGGGGGCTCGCGACTGGGCGCGGCGCTGCCGGGCAAACCCCTCCCCTGGCCATTCAAACGAGTCACGTGCCTCGTTTGAACCTGAAGGAGAGGGGAGAATGTGGGTGCTAAGGCCAGGGCGGCCCTTTCAGCTCCAGATCATTGCCCTCGGGATCGGTGAGGTAGACGGACGGCCCCTCGCCGTCCGCGCCGTAGCGGGAGACCACCTCGCCCGCGATGCCGTGGCGCGCCAGATGGGCGAGGATCGCCGGCTCGTCCCAGGGGCGGACGCGGAAGCAGACATGATCGACATTGCGCCCCTGCGCGCCCGGCGCGGCGCCGCCCGCACGGCCGAGCGGCTCGTCGACGGGCACAAGATCGATGAGCGAGGTGCCCACGCGCAGCTGGTAGAGGCCGACCGCCTCCTGCTTCTTCTCCCAGCGCGCGCCCAGCACGTCGATGTAGAAGCGTGCGACCCGGTCGAGGTCCACGACCCGAAACACGACATGGTCGATGTCCTGGATCGCGATCATGGCTCAGAGCCTGTCTGGAAATTCGCGAAAGGGCGAATTTCCAAGGCGTCGCAAGGCGCATGTCCAAACAAACTCAGCCCATCAGCGCCTTGACGCCGGGCAGGTCCTTGCCTTCCATCCATTCGAGGAAGGCGCCGCCCGCGGTCGAGACGAAGGTGAACTCGTCGGCCACCCCGGCATGGTTGAGCGCCGCGACGGTATCGCCGCCGCCCGCGACCGAGACCAGCGAGCCCTCGGCGGTGAGCGCCGCCGCCGTGCGCGCCAGCGCCACGGTCGCGGTGTTGAACGGCGCCAGCTCGAAGGCGCCGAGCGGGCCGTTCCACACCAAAGTGCGGCAGGTCTTGAGCACATCGGCCAGCGCCTCGACAGCGGCGGGGCCGACATCGAGGATCATCTCGTCGGCCGCCACTTCATTGACATTGCAGATGCGGTAGCTGGGCGGATTGGCGGCAAATTCCTTCGCCACCGCCACGTCATAAGGCAGGTGGATCGTGCAGCCGGCGGCGTCCGCCCGCTCGAAGATGGCGTTGGCGGTCGGCACCAGATCATGCTCGCACAGCGACTTGCCGACATCCACGCCGCGCGCGGCGAGGAAGGTGTTGGCCATGCCGCCGCCGATGATGAGATGATCGACCTTCTCGACCAGATGCTTCAGCACGGCGAGCTTGGTGGAGACCTTGGCGCCGCCGACCACGGCCGCGACCGGCTTGTCCGGATTGCCGAGCGCGGCTTCCAGCGCGTCCAGCTCCTTCTCCATCGAGCGGCCGGCGAAAGCGGGCAAGCGGTGCGCCAGCCCCTCGGTCGAGACATGGGCGCGGTGGGCGGCGGAAAAGGCGTCGTTCACATAGAGGTCGCCCAGCGACGCCATGGCGTCGGCCAGCGCGGGGTCGTTCTTCTCCTCGCCCGCGTGGAAGCGGGTATTCTCCAGAATGGCGATGTCGCCGCCGCGCATCACCGCGATGCCGGCCGCGGCCGCCTCGCCCTGGCAATCGGGGATGAACTGCACCTGCCGGCCCAGCACCTGGCTGAGGCCCCGCGTCACGAGGCTGAGCGAGAGGTCGGGCGACTTCTGCCCCCTGGGACGGCCGAAATGGGCGAGGATCAGCACCTTGGCGCCCTTGTCCGCCAGCTCCAGCAGCGTCGGCACGGCGGCGCGCAGGCGCGTGTCGTCGCTCACCGAGCCCTCGGACATGGGAACGTTCAGGTCCTCGCGGACCAGCACCGCCTTGCCGGCGATGTCGCCCATATCGTCCAGGGTCTTGAAGGGCTTGGGCATGCAGACTCTCCCGACTTCGTTTCTCCGTTCGCCCTGAGTAGCCACTGAGCGCAGTCGAAGTGGCGTATCGAAGGGTCGCGCACCTGCTTCGATACGGGCTTCGACTTCGCTCAGCCCTACTCAGCACGAACGGCGTTGGCTTGGACCGAAGCGAGGTCCCTTACAGCAGCCCCGCGACCACGCCGGTCGTGTCGACCATGCGGTTCGAGAAGCCCCATTCATTGTCATACCAACTCAGCACGCGCACCAGCTTGCCGTCGATCACCGAGGTCTCCAGGCTGTCCACCGTCGAGCTGGCCGGCACATGATTATAGTCGATCGAGACCAGCGGCTCGTCCGAATAGGCCAGCACGCCCTTGAGCGGGCCGCTCTCGGAAGCCGCCTTGAGCAGGCTGTTCACTTCTTCCTTCGTCGTGTCGCGCTTGGGCGTGAAGGTAAGGTCGACCACCGAGACGTTGGGCGTCGGCACGCGGATCGAGGAGCCGTCCAGCTTGCCCTTCAGCTCCGGCAGCACCTCGCCCACGGCGCGGGCGGCGCCGGTCGTGGTCGGGATCATGGACATGGCGGCCGCGCGCGCGCGGCGCTTGTCGCTGTGGATCTGGTCCAGGATCTTCTGGTCGTTGGTGTAAGCGTGGACGGTCGTCATCAGGCCGCGCTCGATGCCGACCGTGTCGTTCAGCACCTTGGCGAGCGGCGCCAGGCAGTTGGTCGTGCAGCTGGCGTTGGAGATGACGATGTCGTCCTTCGTCAGCGTCTCGTGGTTGACGCCATAGACCACCGTCTTGTCCACGCCCTTGGCGGGCGCCGAGATGACGACGCGCTTGGCGCCGGCGGCGAGATGCTTGGAGGCGCTTTCCTTGTCCGTGAAGAAGCCGGTGCACTCCAGCGCGATCTCGACGCCGTTCTTGGCATGCGGCAGATTGGCCGGGTCACGCTCGGCGGTCACATGGATGCGCTTGCCGTTGATGATGAGGTCGTTGCCGTCGACCTTCACCTCGCCCGGGAAGGGACCGTGGACGCTGTCGCGCTTGAAGAGCAGCGCGTTGGATTCGGCATCGGCCAGATCGTTGATCGAGACCAGCTCGAGGTCATGATCGGTGCGCTCCAGGATCGCGCGCGCAACGAGGCGGCCGATGCGCCCGAAACCATTGATTGCAACCTTGGTGGCCATGTGTCGAAACTCCTTCCTCGGGGTCAGCCAAGCGCCTTGACGACGCGGTCCGCGACCTTTTGCGCGGTCAAACCGAAATGATCGTAAAGAGCCGGCGCCGGCCCGGAAAGTCCGAAACCGTCGATGCCGATGTTGAGCCCGTCCGCGCCGGTGATCGCGCACCAGCCCATGGTGGTGCCCGCCTCGATCGAGACGCGCAGCGCGCCCTGCGGCAGCACGGCGGCGCGATAGTCCGCATCCTGCGCCAGGAAGCGCGTCATGCTGGGCATGGAAACGGTGCTGGCGGCGATCCCCTGCGCTTCCAGCAGCTTCGCGGCGCCGACCGCGATCTCCACCTCCGAGCCGGTCGCGACGAGCACGACGCGGGGCGCGGCGCTCGCCTGCGCGATCACATAGCCGCCGCGCGCGGAGCGGTTCTCGCCGGCGTCCGTGCGCAGCTGCGGCAGGTTCTGGCGGGAGAGCGCGAGGATGGAGGGCTTGTGCTCGTCGGCCAGCGCCAGTTCCCAGCACTCGGCCGTCTCGACCGTGTCGCAGGGGCGGAAGACCTCCAGATTGGGGATCATCCGCAGCGACATGACATGCTCGATCGGCTGGTGCGTGGGGCCGTCCTCGCCCAGCCCGATGCTGTCATGCGTCAGCACATAGACGACGCGCAGCCGCTGCAGCGCGGACATGCGGATGGCGTTGCGGCAATAGTCCGAGAAGACGAGGAAGGTGCCGCCATAGGGAATGACGCCGCCATGCAGCGCCATGCCGTTCATCGCGGCGGCCATGCCGAACTCGCGGATGCCGTAATAGGCGTAGCGGCCGGCATAGTCGTCCTTGCTGAACGCGACCTTCTGGTCCTTCGACTTGGTGTTGTTGGAGCCGGTCAGGTCCGCCGAGCCGCCGAACATCTCGGGCAGCTGGACGTTGATGGCGTCGAGCGCCATTTCGCTCGCCTTGCGGGTCGCGACCTTCTGCGGCGCGGCGATGAGGCCATCCAGATAGGGTTTGAGCGAGAAGCCCTCGGGCAGGCGGCCGGCCATGCGACGCTCGAACTCGGCGCGCTGCGGGCTGGCGGCGAGGCGCTTGTCCCAGTCGGCATGCGCGCCCGTCGAGCGCCGGCCGATGTCGAGCCACGCGGCGCGCACATCCTCGGGCAATTCGAACGGCGGCAGCTCCCAGCCCAGCGCGGCGCGGGTGGCGGCGACTTCGTCCGCGCCGAGCGGCGAGCCATGGACCTTGTTCGATCCGGCCATGTTGGGCGCGCCTTCGCCGATGCGCGTGCGGCAGGCGATCAGCGACGGGCGCGGATCGGCCAGCGCGGCGTCCATGGCGCGGCGGATGTCGACCGGATCATGGCCGTCGCAATCGGTGACGTGCCAGCCGGTGGCGGCATAGCGCTCCATCACATCCTCGCTGGAGGAGAGATTGACGGCGCCGTCGATGGTGATCTTGTTGTCGTCCCACAGCACATTGAGGCGGCCGAGGCCGAGATGGCCGGCAAGGCCGATCGCCTCATGGTTGATGCCTTCCATGAGGCAGCCGTCGCCCGCGACCACCCAGGTGCGGTGATCGACCAGATCGTCGCCGAAGGTCGCGTTGAGATGGCGCTCGGCCATCGCCATGCCCACCGCCATGGCGAGGCCCTGGCCCAGCGGGCCGGTCGTCGCCTCGACGCCGGCCAGCTCGAAATTCTCCGGATGGCCGGCGCAGGGACTGCCGACCTGCCGGAAATTGCGGATGTCCGCCATGGTCGGCGCGGCATAGCCGGTGAGGTGCAGCAGCGCGTAGATGAGCATCGAGCCATGGCCGGCGGACAGCACGAACCGGTCGCGGTCGGCCCATTTCGGCGCGGCGGGATCGAACTTCAGATAGTGGCTGAACAGCACGGTCGCGACATCGGCCATGCCCATCGGCATGCCGGGGTGGCCGCTATTGGCAGCCTGCACCGCATCCATCGCCAGCACGCGGATGGTGTCGGCAAGGCGCTTTTCGGTGACGGTCATTGGGCGGGCGCCCCTTTCTTCTTGCCGCGCGAGGCGTGTTCACGAGAGCGCCCCGGACCGCCGGCGGGTCACGGCGGCGGGTCACGATGAGCGACGGGATTCGGACCCGGAAGCCATGCCTCCGAATCGTTGCGCCGCCTCCATGTCGAATCGGGTCGGCAGCGTCAACCTGCGGGGGTCCGGATGACGCCGCCGCGCGCCGTCCGGGAGCCTGTCGATACGGGCTTTTGCAATCGTCGGGGAGCATGTTAAGGGACCGGCATGGCGAGTGACGCGATGATGCAGGTGATCGGGCGGATCGAGCGGGCTGTCACCCGTGCCGAGGCCCTCGCGCGGCAGGTCGCCGACGAGCAGGCCCGACTGATCGAGGCCGGCCTCGACGCGGATGCCGGACCGGCGGCCGACGAGCCCGCCGTCGACATCGACCCCTTCTCGCGCGATAAAGCGATCGCCGCGCTCAAGTCGCTCGACGCGCTGATCGGCGACCTTCAGAAAGCCCGGAGCGAAGCCTGACCATGGCCGAGGTGAAGATCATGGTGGGCGGGCGGCAATATGCGGTCCATTGCCGCGACGGCGACGAGCCGCGCCTCCACCAACTCGCCGGCATGATGTCCGAGCGGGTCAACACGGTGACCTCCGGCAGCGGGGGCCTCACCGAGGTGCGCCAGCTGCTGTTCGCCGGCCTGCTGCTGGCGGACAAGCTCTCCGAGACCAGCGCCGAGCTGAAGGACGCCCGCACCGCGCAGATCATGGCGCCGCCTCCGCCCCCGCCGGTTGTCGAGCCCGCCCCGCCCCCTCCGCCTGCCGAGCCGGCGGACGATCCCGAAGTGCTCGCCGCCCTGACGCAGCTCGCACAGCGCATCGAAGCGCTGGGCGACAGTCTTGCGGCCCAGCTTCCCAACGCCTAGATAGGCATGTGACGGGTACTGCCCGGTGCGCGCTCTAGCGAACATCCCTGAGGCGATAATACATCCAAGGGGGCTGTCTCTGGCCGGGCTCTGGCCCGCGTTACATGGTCCCCACCTGACGTTGAGGCGTCAGAGGATATTCCAGCAAACGGCCATGGCGGTCCCGTCACCCTCTCTTCCGGACATCCGGTCATGACCACCCCGCCGCCGACCGACCGCAGCCGCCTGCGCGCCGAACTGCGCGCCCGCCGCAAGAGCTTCGTCGCCGCCCTTCCGCCCTCGGTGCGCAATCTCGCCTTCCGCGTGCTGCCCTCGCCGATCATGGCGCTGCTGCCGCCGGACGCCTGCGTGGCGCTCTATCGCCCCATCGGCAGCGAGGTGCCGACCGACCGGATCGCGGAGACGCTGTTCGATCTCGGCTTCCCGCTCTGCCTGCCGCGCCTCGGCGGCCACGCGGACGATCCGCATTACATGGATTTCGCGGCCTGGACGCCGGGCGAACCGCTGGTGCCCGGCCCCAGCCGCATCCCGCAGCCGGATTTCGGCGCGGAGGCGGTGATGCCGGACATCGTGTTCACGCCGCTGGTCGGCTTCGACGGCGCGCTCAATCGCCTGGGCCAGGGCGCGGGCCATTATGACCGCGCCTTCGAGCGGCTGCAGGACGTGGTGAAGATCGGCCTCGCCTGGTCCTGCCAGCAGGTCGATGCGCTGCCGGTCGAGCCGTGGGACGTGCCGCTGGACGTGATCGTCACCGAGCAGCGCATCTTCGAACGCGGGGAGTAACCAAGTGGACGAACAGCCGACATGGCGCCCGAGCTGGCGCAAGCCCGTGGGCATGCTCGCCATATTGGCGATCATCGCCATATGGGCGGGCCTCATCGCCACCTTCGCAAGCGAGATCGGCCAATGGCCGCGCCTCGTGCAGGTCGTCTTCTATGTGGTGGCGGGCATCGTCTGGATCTTCCCCGTGCGCCCCATGCTGGTCTGGATGGAGACCGGCCGCTGGCGGGCGTGACTGTCCATCTTTGCTGAAGGCGTCATTCCGGCGAACGCTGGGATGACGGGTTGGCAGGGAGGATTTCAGGGCCGTCCGCGTGATTCTATCTTGATCGGCAACTCGCTGGAGCGTCGCACCCTAAATCCGATCCATCGTCCCGATCGTAGGAATGATCCCGATTTAACGCACGAGCCTCTAGATCTTCCGCCATTCCATGAGGAAAGCATAGGGCACGCGGTCATAGGCCGCCTTGCGCGCGGGATCGGCCGGGTCGGCGCGCGGCTCCTCGAAATGGGTGAGACGCAGGCCCTGCGCCAGCAGCAGGCCCATATAGGCAGAGAGCGGCCGGTGATGATTCTCGATCGCGATGCCGGCCCAGCTGACGCGCGCCGCGCGTGGCTCCAGATAATGGTCGATGGCGAAATGGCGGCGCTGCCCGGCGGCATCGCGGACCCAGCCGCCGCTCGGATCGACCGAGGCAGTGGCGAAGCTTGCCAGATTGGCGATGAGCAGCGCGCCGCCCGGCGCCAGCACGCGCGCCATCCCGGCAATGGCGTCCTCAAGGCCCGCAATGTCGATGAGGCTGAGATAGCTCACCACCAGATCGAAGGCGCCGTCCGGGAAGGGCAGCGCCTCTGCCGCGGCGATGCGATAATCGCCGCCGGGATCGCGCGCCCGCGCCGTCTCGATCAGGGGCGCGGTGGGATCGATGCCGGTCGCGGCGATGCTCCGCGCGCGCATCATCCGGCAGAAGCGCCCTTCCCCGCAGCCTATGTCCAGCGCCTTGCGGAACGCGCCTGTGTCGACGCGCGCCAGCATCGGCGCATCCAGCACATGACGCCGCGTCCAGTCGCCATCCGCGCCCTGCGCGTCGATCCACGCCTGCGCGGACCCTGTCCAGCCATTGTCCATGAGATCAGCCTCCCATGAAAGGGAGCCGCAAGCCATGTTCCGATAATGCAAGGAAATGGCGCGAGTGACGGGGCTCGAACCCGCGACCTCCGGCGTGACAGGCCGGCGCTCTAACCAACTGAGCTACACCCGCAGCGATGCGAGGCCGCGCACCTATAAGAGGGCGCAGCGCCTGTCAACACGCCTGCACTCAACTTTCGTCATAATCGTCCGGCGGATCGTGCAGGGTGCTGGTGAGCGTGCCCGCCTCGAACAGGAAGCCCGCGATATCGGGCTTGCCGGCGGCCGCCAGGATGGTCTGCATGATGATGAGCAGCGGCACCGCCAGCAGCGCGCCGGCCGTACCCCACACCCAGGTCCAGAAGCTCAGCGACACGAGAATCAGCAGCGGGCTCATCTTGAGCCGCTCGCCCAGCACCATCGGCGTGATGATGTTCGCCTCCACGAGGTGCAGGCCGATCATGATGATGGCGGGCAGCAGCGCCCAGCCCACGGTGGGGAAGCTCATGAGCCCGCCCAGCGCCAGCAGCACCGCCGCCACGATCGGCCCGAAATAGGGCACGAAGTTCAGCAGCGCGACGAAGCCGCCCCACATGAACGGCGTGGGCATGCCGATGAGGCTCAGCAGCAGCGCGACGGTGAGGCCCAGCGTCCCGTTGATGACGGAGATGGTGAGCACGTAGCGCGAGGTGGCGTCCACCACATTCTGGATCACCCGCGCGATGGTGAGCGCGCCGGTGAAGCTGCCGCGCCCCCGGATCGTGCGGCGGCGCAGGCGCGTCCATCCGCTCAGGAAGAAGAAGATCACCAGCAGCCCGAACACGATGTTGATGACCACGCCCGGCGCGGCGCTGGTGAGGATCTGCAGCAGCGAGCCGGGCTGGATGACGTCGGCGCCGATCCGGTCGCCGAGCGTCTGGGTCTCCGAGACCATGCGCATCAGCCCGTCGATGAAGCCCTGCGCCTGCGTGTAGAGGTCGATCACCGGCGCCAGCGTGCGCTTGATCTGGCCGATCCGGTCGGGAAGCAGCGCGATCCAGTTGGAGGCCGGCACCACGATCAGCACCAGCGCCGTGTTGGCGAAGACGAGGAAGGTGCCGAGCGCGATCAGCGCGGCGACGGGCGAAGGGATGTGCCGCCGCTCCAGCCACTCCAGCAGCGGCACCAGGCACACGGCGATGACCAGCGCGGCGGTGAGCGGCAGGAAGAACTCCGCCCCCGCCCGCAGCGCGAAGGGCAGCGCGACCAGCAGGCCCGTGCCGGAGAAGAGCGCGATCGAGGCGACGAGGCGGTTGCGCTCCCAGGCCTCGCGGTTGAGGCTGGCATGCGGCCGCGCGGCATCGCGGCGGATATCCCTCTCGACGGGATCGGGATGGCGCGCCATCGGCCCCCTTTCCTTCCCGCTCAGACGGCGACCGGCGCGGCGATATGCGCCTGCGGATGATAGTCGCGCACCGCGAAATCCTCGATGCCATGATCGAAGATGGTCGCAGGGCGGCGCAATATCTCCAGCGTCGGCGCGCCGGCCGGCGTGCGGGCGAGTTGCGCCTCCACCAGCGCCTCATGGTTGAGATAGAGATGCACGTCGCCGCCCTGCCAGACGATCTCGCCCGGCTCCAGGTCGCAATGCAGCGCCAGCATGCGCGTGATGAGCGCCAGTCCGAAGATGTTGAACGGCACGCCCAGCGCGAGGTCGGCGCTGCGCTGGAACAGCAGGCCACCCAGCCGCCCGTCCGCCACATGGAACTGATAGGTCATGTGGCAGGGCGGCAGCGCCATGCGGTCGACCTCGTCGACATTCCAGCCGGTGAACAGCAGCCGCCGCGAGGTGGGGTTCGTCCGGATGGCCTCGACCAGCGCGGCGATCTGGTTGTGCCCCCGCGCCGCGCGGCGATACAGGCCCTCGCCCGCTTCCGGCGCCGGCTCGTAGCGCGGCCAGTCGACCCATTGCCTGCCGTAGACGGGACCCAGATCGCCCCATTGCCGGGCGAACGCCTCATCCGCGAGGATGCGCGCCTCGAAGTCCGCCATGGCGATGTCCTCGCCGGTTTCGCGGCGATAGCGCTCGAGCGGCCAGTCGGTCCAGATATGCACGCCCTGCGCCACCAGCGGGCGGATATTGGTCTCGCCGGTCAGGAACCACAGCATCTCGCGCGCGGCGACCTTCCAGTAGACGCGCTTGGTGGTGAGCAGCGGCACCGCGCCATCGGCCAGGGGGAAGCGCATGGTCGCGCCGAGCAGCGAGCGCGTGCCGACGCCGGTGCGGTCCACCCGCGTGTCGCCATGGCGCCAGACATGGCGCATCAGGTCGAGATATTGCTGCTCATGGTGCGGCGCGGGCGCGGCCGGGCGCGAGTCTGCGAGGGCGGCTTGGGTCGACATGCCCGATCCTTAACGCGGCGCGACTCGCTGCGCCAGCGTCCGCGCAGCGAATCGGTGCAGGCCGGCGCGATCCACATCCATTTTCTCCGAAATGAACATAGTTTACGCATCATAAACCGCATGTCGGGCCGATCCGGATGCGTTTCGCGCCGATCATCCGATCCGATGCGCCACAGTATCGCCATGGCCGGTTCCCCTAGCCCCGCCCTGGCACGCCTTGCCGCGCTGCGCCCCGGCGCCGTCGCCGTCCCGCGCGAGCATGGCGCGCTCGATCTCTATGACGAGGAAGGCCGGCTCATCGCCCGCATGGCCTTCAGCGGCGACCGTCACGGCATCGCGATCGACCTGGCGCATCTGGTGCCCGGCCTGCTGGCGACCCGCTGCCGCCTCGTCATCCTGCGCCACAGCCATCCTTCCGGAAACCCCGAGCCGAGCGACTCCGACATCGCCGCCACCCGCGCCTTCGCCAGCCTGCTGCGCCTGCTCGGCGTCCATCTGCACGACCATGTGATCGAGGCCGCTTCGGGCTGCGTCAGCTTCCGCTTGCGGGGCCTACTCTGACGGCCGGCTCCGACCCAATGCGAAAATCCGCACGCGAGCGCTTGCCAGCCCCGAAAGCCCTCACTATAGGGCGCAGCCTGTCTTGCCGGCACAGCGATGCGCCGGCCCGGTCGGGGAATAGCTCAGCCTGGTAGAGCACTGTCTTCGGGAGGCAGGGGCCGGAGGTTCGAATCCTCTTTCCCCGACCATTTTCTTTTTTTGCTGTAATTTCAGTTCGTTAAACGCGTTTCTTGAGCTGGAATTGACAGCCTTCCCACCCCAACGCTCAGAATGGCGGCGAGGATGTCAGCGCATCATCCTCCAGCCACGGCAGCCTCGCGCCTGCGTGCGGAATTGCGATTGGCGCCTCGATCCGTCCGAGGCGCCCGCCCGGCTTCGCTGGTCGCTTCTTCCCCCACGCCGCCAGACGCCTCAGCACGCCGCGCCGAGGGCCGGTTCGGCCGTCCGAGAAAAGGCAGGGCATTTGCGACAATGCTCGTCGCGCGCGGGACGTGGCCGCTCGTCTCATGCAAGGCATTCACGGCCGCGCGGACAAGAGCGCTATCGTCGAGTCCGCCAGCCAGCACGGGGCGACGCAGGTCCGCATAGTCCTGCCTCCCGGCGATTGCGGCGGCGACGATCCTTCGCGCCCGTTTGACGGTCTTCTCATTGGCCATGACAGGTCCCTTCGCGTCAAATCCCTGGGGTTCACCGCCCCATTCCAGATGATCGACGAGACACTGCTGGCAGTCCTTGTTGCGCCCGTAGCGACTGCTGCAGAATGAGCCGTTTGGGCGAAAGAGGCAATATGGAGGCAATATACAATATGGAGGCAATATAGACGTGTGATGAGGCGGGTTCCCTCGTCATGATGGGCGGGGAGGCGCGCGCAATATAGCCAAATATCCAAGCAGCGAAGCCGGGGCGATCGGCCGCCAATACGGAGGAATATGTTATTTTCATTCCCCCTCGGCGCGAAACAGGATAGTTTCCATCGCCATAGCCTGAACTGCGGGGGGATAGAAACGGCCATGGGCGCGCTCTGTCATCGGCATGACCTTCACCCAGGCTGCACCTGCGGCACAGCGGAAACCATGGCGGCGTTCAGACGGGTCGAATCCGACCTTTCGCGGCGGCAGATGCTCGGCGGCACGGCGGCGGTGGTGAGCATGTTCGCCGGCTTCGGCCTTGCCCCCTGCGAGGGCCGGGCACAGACGCCGGGCCGGCCGCTGCTTCTCACCAACCTGCGCCTGTTCGACGGCACAACCCTCGCCATGCGCGACGGGGTGGACATATTGATCGAGGGCGACCGCGTCGCCGCCCTGCCCCGGCGCGGACAGGGTCCGGCCGAGGCCGAGACGGTGGACTGCGGCGGACGGGCGGTGATCCCCGGCCTCATCGATGCGCACTGGCACGCCACGCTGGCCGGGGTCAGCCAGATCGTCGCGCTCACGCAGGATATCGGCTTCGTGCATCTGATGGCCGGCCGCGAGGCGGGCGCCACGCTGCAGCGCGGCTTCACCACGGTCCGCGACGTGGGCGGACCCGCCTTCGGCCTCAAGATGGCGATCGACCGGGGCGTGATCGAGGGGCCGCGCATCTTCCCGGCGGGCGCGATGATCTCCCAGACGTCCGGGCACGGCGATTTCCGGCAGCTCAACACGCTGCCGCGCGTGCCTTCCACGCCGCCCGACTATACCGAGGCGAGCGGCGTGGCGGCGATCGCCGACGGCGCGGACGAGGTGCTGCGCCGTGCGCGCGAGCAGCTCATGAAAGGCGCGAGCCAGATCAAGATCATGGCGGGCGGGGGCGTCGCCTCGCTCTACGACCCGCTCGACGCGACCCAGTATACCGAAGCCGAGATGCGCGCGGCCGTGCAGGCGGCGGAGGATTGGGGCACCTATGTCTGCGCCCATGTCTACACGCCCGGCGGCATCCAGCGGGCGGTCCGCGCCGGGGTGAAGTCGATCGAGCATGGGCAGCTCGCGGACGAGGAGAGCGCGCGGATGATCGCGGACAATGGGGCATGGTGGAGCATCCAGGCGTTCCTCGCCGACGAGGATTCGAACAGCTTCAGCGATCCGCGCTCGGCCGCCAAGCAGCGGGAGGTAGCCGGCGGCACGGAGCGCGCCTTCGCGTTCATCAGCCGGTTCCGCATCAAGTCCGCCTTCGGCTCGGACATATTGTTCAGCCCGACCGGCGGCGCCAGCCAGGGGCGCAATCTCGCCAAGTTCGCGCGCTTCATGTCGCCACTGGAAGCGCTGCACAAGGCCACCGGGGCGGCGGGCGAGCTGCTGGCGCTGTCCGGCGAGCGCGCGCCCTATGCCGGGCGGCTCGGCGTGATCGCGCAAGGGGCGCTGGCGGACCTGCTGGTGGTGGACGGCGATCCGGAACGCGACCTCGCCTGGCTCGGCACGCCCGACACCAGCCTGCGCCTCATCATGAAAGGCGGGCGCGTGTTCAAGAACCTGCTTGAGCGGGAGGCGGCATGAAGGCCGCCCTGCGCCTCGCGGGCGGCCTGCTGGCGGTTGCGGGACTGTGCGCCCCGGCCGCCGCGCAGCAGGAGCAGCCGGACGGGTCGGCCCAGCTGACGGCCTATGTCTGGGCCACGGGCGCCGGCGGATCGATCACGCCGTTCGCCGGCGCGCCCACGATCGAGATCGACAAGTCCTTCTCGGACCTGCTGGAGGATCTCGATGTTGCCGTGTTCCTGTCCGGCTATGCGCGGCGCGACCGCTTCGTCCTGCTCGGCGACCTCAGCCATTCCGCCTCGTCCAGGGACGGGCGGGTGCCGCCGCTCGGCATCCCGGCGGAAGGGCGGCTGCGCCAGACCTGACGCTCGCCGGCGGCTATCGCGTCGTCGACAGCCCCGGCGCGACCGTCGACCTGCTGGCGGGCGGCCGCATCTGGTGGCTGCGCGGATCGGTGCAGGTGCCGCTGGCCGGCGTGGACCGTTCGCCCGAACTGAGCTTCGTCGATCCGATCGTCGCGGCGCGCGCCAATATCGGCCTCGCGCCGCGCTGGTCGGTGATCGCCTATGGCGATTTCGGCGGCTTCGGGGCCGGCTCGAAGCGCACGAGCCAGCTTCTGGGCACCATCAATTATCAGGCCAGCGACAGCCTCTATCTGTCCGCGGGCTATCGGCATCTCCATGTCGACCATCGCAGCGGCGGCACGCGCGTCGATGTCGTCATGTCAGGCCCGCTGCTGGGCGCGACATGGCGGTTCTGAGAGCCTGTCTGGAAATGCCCTAGCGGCGCATGGCGGGCCGGGGCCGCATCCAAATTCGCTCTTTCGCGAATTTCCAGACAGACTCTTGAGTCCGCCCTATTTGACGATATCGCTGATGTCGTTCGTGTTCCACGGCTCGGGCAGGCGCGCCTGCGGGCAGAAGCGCGCGCTGTAGCTCTCGCCGGATGCCGACACGCTCGTGAAATGGGTGTCGTCCTGGATCCGCCACGCGTTGCGCTCGGTGCTGACATTCTCCTCCGAACCCCAGGCCTCGCCGCCCGAGGAGCATTCCTCCGTCACCCGATAGCTGGCCGGGCCGGTGCGCTCGATGGCCTTGAACATACAGGAATAGCGCGAGCCGCCATAGCCGTCCCGCCGGACCAGCATGAGCGTCGCGTTGGAGGCATTGCCGCAGGGCGTGTCCGACGCGACGTAGAAGCCCCGACGCAGCGGCAGGGACGCGACCGATTCGCCGGATGCTGCCGGCGGGCGCGCGGGCGCGGCCTCCGCCGCATTCTCCACCACCGGCGCGGCGGCATTGCCGGCCGCGTTCGCCGGGACGTCGGCCGCCATCGCGGCATTGGCCGCATCCACGGCATTGGCCGCATCCGCATCGGCCGCATTGCCGGCATTGCCCGCCTCGTTCGCGGCCGGCGCGCCGCAGGCCGCGACGAGGCATGGAAGCAGAAGCATCGGGATAGCACGCATGGACATTCTCCCCCGTTGAACGAACCACAGGCGGACAGTCTGCCCTGCATGCGCCGCGGGGTAAAGCTTCTCCGGCCCGGCGCCCGCACGCGATGCGATGGACTTCGCGCGACGGCGTCCCTACATGCGCGCCATGTCCCTGCCCTTCGCCAAGATGCACGGCCTCGGTAATGATTTCGTCGTGATCGACACGCGCGCCGCGCCTGTCGCCATGACGGATGCGCTGGCCCGCGCCATCGCCGATCGCCGCACCGGCGTCGGCTGCGACCAGCTGATCCTCGTCGGCCCCTCGCAGCGGGCGGACGTGACCATGCGCATCTTCAACCAGGACGGCAGCGAAGTGGAGGCGTGCGGCAACGCCACGCGCTGCGTGCCGCTGTTCGTGGGGCGCGACGTCACGATCGAGACCAAGGCCGGCCTGCTGCATGCCGCGCGCACCGGCGATCTGGTGAGCGTGGACATGGGCGAGCCGCGCCTGCGCTGGGACGAGATCCCGCTCGCCTATGCCATGGACACGCTCGTCATGCCGACAAGCTGGGAGGACCTGCCTGCCCCCGGCGCCGTCAGCATGGGCAATCCGCATGTGGTCTTCTTCCTGGAGAGGGACATGGACCCGGCCGACATGGCGCGGCTGGGACCGCTCATCGAGCATGACCCGCTCTTCCCCAATCGCGTGAACGTCAACTTCGCGCGGCTGCTGGCGCGCGATCATCTCGCCCTCACCGTGTGGGAGCGCGGCGCCGGCTTCACCCGCGCCTGCGGCACCGGCGCCTGCGCCACGGCGGTGGCGGCGATCCGGCGCGGCATCGTCACCGCGCCCGTGCGCGTGACGCTGGCGGGCGGCGAGCTGCTGATCGACTGGGCGCCCGGCGGCCATGTCACCATGACCGGCCCGGCAACCCATGTGTTCGAGGGCCGCATCGACCTCGACGCGCTGATGCGGGCCAGCACATGAGCGGCCCCGAGATCGTCACGCTCGGCTGCCGGCTCAACATCGCCGAGAGCGAGGCGATCCGCCAGCAGCTTGGGCATCGCGACGATCTGGTGATCGTGAACAGCTGCGCGGTGACCGGCGAGGCCGTGCGCCAGACCCGGCAGGCCATCCGCCGGCTCAACCGCGCCCGGCCGGATGCGCGCATCATCGTCACCGGCTGCGCGGCACAGACCGATCCGGCCATGTTCGCGGCCATGCCGGAAGTCGCGATGGTGCTGGGCAATGCCGAGAAGGCCGACCTCGCCAGCCATCTCCCCGCCGCCGAGCCGGTCCGTGTGGCCGACATCATGACCGTCCGCCAGCAGGCGCCGCAGATGCTGGCCGCTTTCGCCGAGCGGGTGCGCGCCTTCATCGTGGTGCAGAATGGCTGCGACCATCGCTGCACCTTCTGCATCATCCCGTTCGGGCGCGGCCCCAGCCGCTCCATGCCGGCGGGCGCGATCGTGGAGCAGGTCCGCCGGCTGGTGGACGAAGGCGTGCAGGAGATCGTGCTGACCGGCGTGGACGTGACCAGCTATGGCCCCGACCTGCCCGGCAGCCCGACGCTCGGCGCGCTGGTCGAGCGTATCCTGCGCCATGTCCCTACCCTGCCCCGCCTGCGCCTCTCCTCGCTGGACGGCATCGAGATCGACGCGCGGCTGTTCGATCTGCTGGCGGACGAGCCGCGCCTGATGCCGCATGTCCATCTCTCCCTTCAGGCGGGCGACGACATGATCCTCAAGCGCATGAAGCGCCGCCACAGCCGCGCGCAGGCGATCGAACTGGTCGTGCGGCTGCACGCGCGGCGGCCGGACATCGCCATCGGCGCGGACATCATCGCCGGCTTCCCGACCGAGGACGAGGCGATGTTCGAGAACAGCCTGGCGCTGGTGCGCGAGTGCGGCATCGTCCACGGCCATGTCTTCCCCTATTCGCCGCGCGCCGGCACGCCCGCCGCGCGCATGCCGCAGGTCGATCGGGCGGCCGTCAAGGCGCGCGCGGCCCGCCTGCGCGCCGCCTGCACCGAGGAGCGCGCGCGCTGGCTGGCCGGTCTGGTCGGCGGCACGCAGCGGGTGCTGGTGGAGACCAGCGGCCTCGCCGGCCATGGTGAGAGCTTCGCGCCGGTGCGCTTCGCCGAGCCGCAGGCGCCCGGCACCATCCTATCCGCCCGCATCACGGGGCTTGAGCAAGGCGCGCTCATCGCGCATGGACGAGGGCATGGCTGAACTTTCCTGGCGCGAACGCCTTTTCGGCGGCTTCAAGCGGACGTCCGACCGTCTCGGCGAGAATCTCGCCGGGCTGGTGAGCAAGTCCGCGCTCGACGAGCAAACGCTCGACGAGTTGGAGGAAGCGCTCATCACCACCGATCTGGGTCCCGCCATGGCCGCACGCATCCGCGACCGGCTGGCCGAGGGCCGCTTCGCCAAGACGATCACCGAGGAGTATCTGCGCGAGATCCTCACCGAGGAGATCGAGAAGGTGCTGACGCCGGTGGCGCGGCCGCTGGAGATCGAGGCCTTTCCGCGCCCGCAGGTCATCCTCGTGATCGGCGTCAACGGATCGGGCAAGACCACCACCATCGCCAAGCTCGCGCATCTGTTCCAGGAGCAGGATTATGGCGTGATGCTGGCGGCGGGCGACACGTTCCGCGCCGCCGCCATCGGCCAGCTCAAAGTGTGGGCGGACCGGCTCGGCGTGCCGATCGTGACCGGCCCGGAGGGCGGCGACGCAGCGGGCGTGGTGTTCGACGCGGTCAAGCAGGCGACCGCGCAAGGCATCGACGTGCTGATCGTCGACACCGCCGGCCGCCTCCAGAACAAGACCGAGCTGATGGACGAGCTGGCCAAGATCCGCCGCGTGCTGGGCCGGCTCAATCCGGCCGCGCCGCACGATGTGGTGCTGGTGCTGGACGCGACCACCGGCCAGAACGCCATCTCGCAGATCGGCATCTTCAAGGATGTCGCCCATGTCACCGGGCTGGTCATGACCAAGCTGGACGGCACCGCGCGCGGCGGTGTGCTGGTCTCCGCAGCCGAGAAGTTCGGCCTGCCCATCCATGCCGTGGGCGTCGGAGAGACGATCGACGACCTGCGCCCTTTCGAGCCGGGCGAGCTGGCCCGCGCTATTGCCGGAGCCGCTTATGCACGCTGAGGACGCCAAGCCCGAGGGCGTGGACGCCACCATCGATTCCGCACCCGTAGCGCCTGGCCCCAAGGGCGAGAGCTGGCTGCCCATGGCGCTCGATTTCGGGCCGCTGCTGGTCTTCTTCCTCGTCACCAAGTTCGTCGGCATGTTCGCCGGCACCGGCGCCTTCATGGCGGCGATCGCGGTCGCGGTGCTGGTGAGCAAGCTGCGCCTCGGCCGGGTCTCGCCGATGCTGTGGCTCTCTGCGGTGCTGGTGCTCTTCTTCGGCGCGCTGACGCTCTATTTCCACGATCCCAAGTTCATCCAGGCCAAGCCCACCATCATCTACGCCTTCTTCGCGGCGATGCTGCTGGGCGGCTGGATGCGCGGCCGGCCACTGCTGCGCTACCTGCTCCAGTCGGCTTATAGCGGCCTCAGCGAAACCGGCTGGCTCAAGCTCTCGCGCAACTGGGGCCTCTTCTTCGCCGTACTGGCGCTCGCCAACGAAGCCATGCGCGCGACGCTCAGCTTCGACGCATGGCTGACGGTGAAGGTGTGGGGCGTGACGGTCGCCTCGATGGTTTTCGCCATGGCGAACCTGCCGATGCTGATGAAGCACGGGCTGGACATGGGCGGCGAGAAGCGCTGAGAAACCTTCTCACCTCCCCTTCTGGTTCAACGAGGCAGGTGACTCGCTGAAGGGCCGGGGGTGGGGGCTATCCCAGCAGCCCTGTTCCCGATCGCAAGCCCCCAACCCTCCCCTGAAGGGGAGGGGCTTAGGACGCGCTACACCAACGCCCCCCAGTCATAACCGCGCAGCACCTGCGTGACGATCAGCCGATAACCGCGATACCAGCGTTCCCGGCCCATCTCCCGCACCGCGCCGTGCTCGGCATTGGCGCGCCAGGCCCGCGCGCTCGCCTCATCGGCCCAATAGCTCACCGTGATGCCGAACCCGTCGCCACCGCGCGCGGAATCGAGGCCGAGATACCCCGGCTGCGCGCCCGCGAGCCGCTCCATCGCCCCCGCCGCGCGCGCATAGCCTTCATCGTCGGCATCGGTGCGCAGCGAAATGAAGATGACGGCCACCGCGCCATCGGGCGGCAGCAGGGGCCGGTCTGTCTCGGTCATGAACGCCTCGCGGGAAACCTGCTTGTCACTCAGGCATTATTTTGCCACCGAGGCAAGATGGAAGGCTCCTCCTGATGACGCGCACCAGTCGGGTCGCATCCCCGAATCTCTTCTTCCTGCAACAGTTCCTCGCCCGGCCGCGCATGGTCGGCTCCATCATCCCCACCTCGACGGTCGCCGTCCGCGCGCTGCTCCATCCGGTCTCGTGGGAGGGTGTGCAGTGCGTCGTCGAATATGGTCCGGGCACCGGCGTCTTCACGCGCGAGTTGCTGCGCCGGCTGGGACCGGATGCCCGGCTCGTCGCCATCGACACCAACCCCATCTTCATCGACTATCTGACGCGCGCGATCCACGATCCGCGCCTCATCTGCGTGAACGGCTCGGCGGCCGATGTCTGCGAGATCCTGCGCGATCACGGCCTGGATGCGGCCGATTATGTCGTGTCCGGCCTGCCCTTCTCCACCCTGCCCCGGCCGGTCGCCGACGCGATCATGGATGCGACGGCGCAGGCGCTGCGGCCGGGCGGCGCCTTCCTCATCTATCAATATTCGCGTTTCGTGCTGCCGTTCCTGCGTCACCGTTTCCGCAGCGTGGATCAATCCAAGGTGTGGCGCTGCATTCCGCCCGCCAGCCTGTTCTGGGCGTGGAAGGGCACGGCCGTCAGCCGCGCCTGCGCCGACGAAAATTTAGCCGTCGCGTGACGGTGTAATCGAGCACGCCCACCAGCAGATAGCTGAACCACCAGCCGATCTTGCGCAGCGGATCTGACATGCGGCGGTAGGTGCGCGCATCGACATGCCGGCTGCTCGCGATGAGCCGGCCGGTCAGGGCGCGCGCCTCACGGGCGAAGGCGGCATCCTCGACCCGCAGCATCAGCTCCAGATTGATGAACAGGCTGCGCTTGTCGAAATTGGCCGAGCCCACATAGGTGATGTCGTCGATGACGATCAGCTTCATGTGCAGCTTCTGCGGCCTGTATTCGAAGATCGCCAGCCCCGCGCGAAGCATGCGCGCATAGAGATAGCGCGCCGCGCCGATGGTGGCGCTGTTGTCGGAATGCATGGCGGTGACGAGATTGGCGAGCCCGCGCCGCGCGATGCGGTTCATGCGGCGGATCATGCCCCGGCCCGGCGAGAAATAGGCCGCCACCAGATCGAGCCGCCGCGCCGCCTCCAGATCGCGCTTCACGCGGCGTGCCCAGCCGTTGAGATGGCGCGTCGGCCCGCCCACCAGCCAGACCGCCCGGCCCTCGCCCGGCTGCCAGTCCCGCACGATGCGGCGCAGGCGGAAGAAGCGCTGCTCGGTATCAAGCGTCCAGGCCGCCATCTGGTCATACCAGTCCCGCAACCGCGCGGCGAGCGGGCCGCTCACCAGCAGGCCCAGATCGCACCAGGCGGCCACATCGTCGGCACGGCCGAAATAAAGCCGCTCGCAATTGAACCCGCCGATCAGCACATGCGCGCCGTCCGCAATCGCCATCTTCTGGTGGTTGCGGATGAGATAGCGCGTCGAACGCCGCGCGCCGAACCAGGCGAAGCGCACGCCCGCCTCGATCAGCGGCTCGAAAAAGGCGGCCGGCGTGGTGGCCGAGCCGAAGGCGTCCACGATCAGCGTGACCGCCACGTCCCGGTTGCGCGCCTCGATCAGCGCATCCACCACCCGCTCCCCGCAATCGTCCTTCGCGAAGATATAATAATAGAGGTCCAGCCGCCGATGCGCGCCGTCGATCAGGTCGAGCAGCGCTTCCAGCCGCTCGCCGCCATGGGGGAGCAGGCGCAGGCGATTGCCGTCCACCTCATGCACGGCCATCGCCTCCTCGTCCGACGATGCTTTCTGATGGCGGGACCGCATGGACATGCTAATGCGGCAAGCGGCCGCGCTTGCCAATGGCGGTCGTGACACCGGCTCTTGGGGGAGGACGCCGTGATCCCGTCTGTTTGCTGTTTCCGGCTGGGCGCGGTGCTTCTGCCCCTGCTCGCCATCATGGCGCCCGCATCCGCGCAGGGCGATGCGCTGGAGCGCAGCTTTCAGGCCGCATGGGGCCGTCAGGATTGCCCGGCGATCGTGCAACTGGCGGAAACCCGCCTGGCCGCGCGGGAGCCGCTCGGAAGCCGGGCCATCGATCTTCCGCTGATGGAAACCGGCCTGTTCTGCGTCGCATCGTCCGACGACGTGGATCGGACAGGCCGCTTCGCCCTGGCCACGACCGGGATGGACAATGCCAGCGACGGCGCATGGCGAGCCCGCCTCTGGGTCGAAGCCGAACATGGCGAAAGCAATGCCGGGGTCGCGACCGTAGGGTTCCTCAGCCGCATGCGTCCGGCCGTGCTGAATGCCGCGCCGACATACTGGCTCACCGATCTGGATGACCGGCTCAAGGAAGCCGGCCTCATCGACGACCGGCTGGCCTTCCTTACCGCACTGACCGGCGGCCGCTATGCGCCGGCGGACCTGTTCGTGAATGCCGACACGTTTCGGCTGCGGCAGGCACGCTTGCTCGTTGCGCGCGGCGACGCCGAGGGTGCCCGCCGGCTCGTCGCGGCGCTCCGCACGCCGCTCCTGCTGATCGATGCCAGCGCCGATCCCGCCCTGCGCGCGCTCCTTCCGGACGGTTTCGACCTGCGCGCCGCCGTGGAGGCCGATCTTGCCCGCGCCCTGGAGGACGGCCGGGCGAGGCCGCGCCACATCGCGCCGCTCTATGAGGCCGCGCAGGACCTGCGCTGGCTCGGCCGATTCGCGGAGTCGCTGGCCACGCTGCGCCGCGCCGAACAGATGCAGGGCGGTATCGCCAGCGCCGCCGATGCCGAGGACAATCTCAACTGGTGGCGCAACGCGATGGCCGAGACCTATCATTATCTGGATCGCTATGACGACATGGTGGCGGCCTATCGTCTCGCCATCGCGGCCGGGGAGCGAGGCGTCGCCAATGTGAGCCAGACCATCAATCTGGCCGGCGCCCAGACCGACATGGGCCGCTATCAGGACGCGCTGGACACCCTCGCCAGCCTGGACGTCAATCTGCTCAGTCCCTACGGACAATTTGCTGCCCGGCGCATTCACGGTTGCGCCGCCTTCGCCCTCGGCCAGACCGCGACGAGCCAGGCGGACCTCGCCTATCTGCTCGATCATCGCGCCGACATGGCGCTCAATGCGACCATGATCGCCAGACTATTCCTGTGCCAGGGCGATCTGGATGCCGCGGCAGCGGAATATATCCGCCTGCTCGATGACCCCGACACACGAGCCGACGCGCTAACCAGCCTGGCGGACACCGATCCGCCGCCGCCCCATCTTCAGGCGACGCGCGAGTGGCAGGCACAGCGGCAACTGATCGCCCGGCCGGACGTGCAGGCCGCGCTGGCTCGCGCCGGCGGCGTTCCGCGCATCCCGCTCATCCTGTAGACGAGCGCATCATCGCGCGCTTTTCTTGACTTTGCGGCGCTGCGTCACTAGCTACACACCCTTTCCACCATTCCCTGCACAATCAGGAGCAACGCATGGCCCGCGTGACTGTCGAGGATTGCATCGACAAGGTTCCCAATCGCTTCGATCTCGTGCTGATCGCGGCGCAGCGCGCGCGCTCCATTTCGGGCGGCGCGGAGCTGACCGTGGATCGCGACCGCGACAAGAATCCGGTGGTCGCGCTGCGCGAGATCGCCGACGAGACCGTCCTGCCCGACGATCTCAAGCATGATCTGGTCGGCTCGATGCAGAAGCTGCAGATCGACGACGACGATACGCCCGACGAGATCGGCTCGCTGGCCCGCTCGGCCGAGGCCCTGCGCCTCACCGCGGCGACGCCGCCGCGCAGCCACAATCTCGGCGCGGACTACGAGGTCTGAGCGACTAGAGCCGATCCGCCGCAAATTGAATCGGATCGGCTGCAATTTTCCTTTTGTTTTCCGTGATTTCGAGGCAGATGTTCTATCTGCCTCGAAATCACTCCAGTCGCATCATTTGTGATGATGTTCCGGCCCGGCGCTGCCCCGCAGCGCCGGGCTTGTCATTCCGGGCGGCGGCGCGGGCGGCGCCTTGATGCGGTGCGTGCGCAACAGGTCGGCGTCCAGGAACGGCGCCACGATCTGCCGGATGCGCTCCGAGCGCCGCGAGCCGATCGCCATGCTGAAGAAACTGTTGGCCACGACATCGGCAATCTGCACGCCCGGCGAGCGGCGGCTGTCGACCATCCGCGCCGTGCCGCAATGGCTGAGCAGGCGCATCACGTCCTGCCGGACATCTTCCTCCACCATCGCGTCATAGCGGCCCTGGTCGATGACGAAATGGGCGCAATCCTCGCCCAGATCGCCCAGCCAGTCGCTCACCAGCGCATCGAGCAGGGCGACATAGCAATCGAGATCGCGCGGGCGCGCCCCGCGCGCATCCGCGTCCGGCAGCATGATGCAGACACGCGCACGGCCGCCGAACCGCTCGAACAGCTCAAAGAAATAGGCGCGCTCCAGCGGCTCGGTGCGGCTGCCCTTGAGCTCGCCGTGGAGACCGGTGACGCTGCGGAACCGCTCCAGCAGCCGCGCCGCCTGGTCGGCATCCATCTCCACGCCCGCCATGGTCATGGCACCGGCCGGCAGGCTGCCGCTCTCATCGACGTAGATCGGCACCCTCGCCCCGCTCGCTGATTCTCACGCTCATATGAAAAGGCCGGACGTCTCCGCCCGGCCTCCCGCATCCCGCTGCCTCAGACGCCCTGGGGCGCCGCGTCGCCGACGGCGCCCTTGCGGCGTCCCGTCTTGGGGATCGACGTGCCCGTCACGGGAACCGCCTGCGGCCGGATCGATTCGCCCTCCCGGACCAGTTCGCCCTTCTCCAGCAGCGTCTTGATCTCCTCGCCCGACAGCGTCTCGAACTCGAGCAGCGCGGTGGCGAGCAGGTGGAGCTGATCGCCATGATCGGTCAGCAGCTGCTTGGCGCGGTTGTAGCCGGTGTCCACGATGCGGCGGATTTCCTTGTCGATCTTCTGCGCCGTCTCGTTCGACATGTGGACGCGCTGGCTCTGCGAATAGCCGAGGAAGGTCTCGCCCTGCGGCTCCTCATATTGCAGCGGCCCCATCTCGTCGGACATGCCCCACTGCGTCACCATGTCGCGGGCCAGCTTGGTCGCATACTGGATGTCGCTGGAGGCGCCCGAGGAGACCTTGTCATAGCCGAAGATCACTTCCTCGGCGACGCGGCCGCCCATGGAGACGGCGAGGTTCGCATACATCTTGTCGCGATGGTAGCTGTAGCTGTCCCGCTCCGGCAGGCGCATCACCATGCCCAGCGCGCGGCCGCGCGGGATGATGGTGGCCTTGTGGATCGGGTCCGAGGCCGGCTCGTGCAGCGCGACGATGGCATGACCCGCCTCATGATAGGCGGTCATCTTCTTCTCGTCCTCGGTCATGACCATGGACTTGCGCTCGCTGCCCATCATGACCTTGTCCTTGGCCGCCTCGAACTCGGCGCTGGCGACCAGCCGCTTGCCCCGCCGCGCCGCCGTGAGTGCCGCCTCGTTGACGAGATTGGCGAGATCGGCGCCCGAGAAGCCCGGCGTGCCGCGCGCGATGGTGCGCGCGTCGACGTCCGGCGCCAGCGGCACCTTCTTCATGTGGACTTCGAGGATCTTGACGCGGCCCTCGATGTCCGGGCGCGGCACCACCACCTGCCGGTCGAAGCGGCCCGGACGCAGCAGCGCGGGGTCCAGCACGTCCGGCCGGTTGGTCGCGGCGATGATGATGATGCCTTCATTCGCCTCGAACCCGTCCATCTCCACGAGGAGCTGGTTCAGCGTCTGCTCGCGCTCGTCATTGCCGTTGCCGAGACCGGCACCGCGATGGCGGCCGACCGCGTCGATCTCGTCGATGAACACGATGCAGGGCGCATTCTTCTTGGCCTGCTCGAACATGTCACGCACGCGGCTCGCGCCGACGCCCACGAACATCTCGACGAAGTCCGAGCCCGAGATGGTGAAGAAAGGCACGCCCGCCTCGCCCGCGATGGCGCGCGCAAGCAGCGTCTTGCCGGTGCCGGGCGAGCCGACCAGCAGCGCGCCCTTGGGGATCTTGCCGCCCAGCCGCGCGAACTTGCTCGGGTCCTTCAGGAACTCGACGATCTCCTGCAGCTCCTCGCGCGCCTCGTCGATGCCGGCGACATCATCGAACGTGACGCGACCATGCTTCTCGGTGAGCAGCTTGGCCTTGGACTTGCCGAAGCCCATGGCGCCGCCCGCGCCGCCGCCCTTCTGCATCTGGCGCAGCACGAAGAAGGCGATGCCGAGGATGAGGACGAACGGCAGCGACTGGTAGAGCAGGATCATCCAGAAATTGGGCTGCTCCTCGGGCTGGCCGCTATAGCGCACGCCATGCTCGTCAAGCAGGGTCGTGAGCGCCGGGTCCGGCACCGCATAGGCCGTGAACTTCTGGTCGTTCTTGAGCGTGCCGCTCACCCGGTCCGCGCTGATCGCCACGTCCTTGACCTGATCGGACACGACCTTCTCGCGGAAATCCGAATAGGCGATCGCCGTGCCCTTCTGGCTGATGCCCTTGCTGTCGAACACGGTGACAAACATGAGCAGCGCGAGGAACACGCCGGCCAGGATGAGAGCACTCTTGATCCAGGGATTGCCCTGGGGTTCCTTGTTGTCGTTCATCTCGTCTTCGTCTCGCTTTCGCGCTTCAAAATAGGGCCTGCTCGCGGGAACACAATGGCTGGCGGGCGGTTAGCGCGCCTTTCGGGGTGGCGCCCGGCGCACGATCCATGCCGCGCCGGAGGATATCACACAATCGGCCATGGTGATCGTCCTACCATGGGAAAGTTGAACAAGCGCTTGATCGAGCGACGGGCCGCGCGGATTTTCCGCCCCGGGGTTCACATGCGCGATCATGCGCAGCAGCAGGCGGCGCAGCAGGTCCTGCGGCAGGTCCGTGCGGGTGAGCCGGGCGCTGCCCTCGCCCAGATCGAGCGCTTGCCCCGCCAGTTCGTCCGTCGCCCAAACCAGCGCCGCGTCGGCCTGCGCCAGCACATCCACCGACCGCGCCAGCCCGGCCGGATCGATCCACGGTGCGCCGCCCAGCGCCGCGCGCAGCCGGACGCGGTCGAAGCGGGTATCGCTGTTGCTCGGATCGTCGACGAAGGGCACGCCACGCGCCACGCACCAGGCCCGCAGCTGGGCGCGGCGCTCGCAGAGCAGCGGCCGCAGCAACCGGTCCCGCCGCGCGCGGATGCCCGAGAGGCCGCTCACGCCCGCCCCCCGGTTGAGCCGCAGGATCAGCGTCTCGATCTGGTCGTCGGCCTGATGCGCCGTCATCAGCCAGTCCAGCCCCTGCCCGGCCCGCCAGTCCGCCAGCAGCGCGTAGCGCGCCGCGCGGGCCTGCGCCTGGAGATTGCCGCTGCGATCGATCTGCGCGTCGAGGATGGCATGGGCGATGCCCTGCGCGGCGCACCACTGCCCCACCATCCCGGCCTCGGCGCGCGCATCCGGCCGCAATGCATGATCCACCGTCGCGGCGGCGACCTGCCCCGGCCAGCAGGCGGCGGCGGCGGCAAGCAGCGCCATGCTGTCCGCGCCGCCCGAGACGGCGATGCCGAAGCGCTCCTCCGCCGTGACCGGCCGACCGATCAGCCGCGCCGTGGCCGCATTCAGCCGCGCGGCGAGATCGTCAGGCACCGCATTTGGCGCGCGCCTTGCCGTCCAGCATCATCTGGCGGACATTCGCCGGCATGGTCGCGCCATATTCCTCGCCGATCTGCTCATAGACCACGCAGGCGCGCGTGAGGTCATTGGCGCGGATCAGCGCCTCGCCGGTCCAGGCCAGGCTTTCCGCCGCACGCTCGCCCTGCGGACGCTTGCGGTAATTCTCGTAGAAGATGGTCACGGCCGTGAAGGGCTTGCCATCGTCGAGAAAGGCGCGGCCGAGCAGATTCTGCGTCCGGCTGGCGATGGGATCATTGGGATATTTGTCGAGCGTCGACTGGAGTTGCGCCTGCGCCTCGGGATAGAAATGCGCGTCCCACAGCCGGAAGCCATATGTATAATTGTCCAGCGCGGCATTGCCCGTGCTGGGCCGCTCGATCGCGGCGACCTGCAGATTCCGCTCGACCTGACCGCCCGATGCTGCGGCCGGCGGCGGATTGCTCGCCCCGCCATTGGTGCCGGAAGCGCCCGGCGACGGGCTTGCCGCATCAGCGGACGGCGCATTGGTCGGCAGCACGGGCGCGGCCGGCGGCGCGCTCAATTGCGCGAGCTTGGCCTCCAGTTGGCTCAGCTTGTTCTGGTTTTCCTCCACCTGCCCGGTCAGCCGCGCGACCTGCGCCTCGATGGCGCTCACCCGGGAGGTGAGATCGGCGATCGGCGCTTCCGCTGGCGAGCCGGGCGCGATGCCCGGCGTGGGCGTGGGCGTGACGTCAGGCGTGATGAGCTGCCCGGCGCCGCCGGGGAACACCTTCCGCTGCACGGCGCGCATCTCCTGCTCCAGCCGGTCGACGCGGGTCTCGACCGTCGCCGTCCGCTGGGCCGGCGCCGCATCGGCGGCCAGCAGCGAGGGAATAGCGACGCCGGCGATCAACAGCAGGCGAAAGGCGGAGCGGGCGGAAGGCATGGCGGACATGATCTCCATAGTCTGGCAGGGCACACCGCATCCATAACCGATCCCCGACGCGGGTAAAGTCGCACGGTAGCGGCTGGCCGATGAACGACCGCGATACGGCGTAGTTTGAGATGCGCCTTGCGGCGCATGGCGGCACCGGCCCGCTCTCCCACCATGCCCGAAACCAATTCAGCGCGCGGCGGCCCCGTTTGCGGCGCCATTGCTCGCGGGAGCGGGCGCCGCGGCTTCACCGCCGGCCGCGCGCGCCAGCAGTGCCGCCGCGCTCACCGGCAGGTCGGAGACAGTGCGCTCCGCCGTGCCGAGCGGGGGCACGGCCTGCCCGCCCACCGTCACCGAGAGCGCATCGGGCCGTCCGGTCAGGATCATCGGATTTTGCGCTGTCGCCGGCAGGGTGAAGCTCTGGTTCCTGGCGAGCGTGCCCTCGAACAGCTTGGTGCCGTCAGGCTCGTAGATCCGCAGCCAGACCTCGTTGGCCGCAGTCATCACCACCGGGCCGGTCGCGGGCGCCGCCGGGCGCGCGGCTGGCCGGGCCGGGCCGTTCGGATCGGCGATCCGCGTCTCGGTCTCGCGCTCGGCCTGGAGTTGCTCGTCGGTCGGCGGCGTGTTGAGCTGCATCCGCCAGATGGCATAGCCGCCGGCCAGCAGGATCGCCAGGATCGCGACCGTCCAGGCAAGCAGCCGGGGCGGCACGCTGCTGGGGTCGACCGCTTCCTCGAATTCATAGGGGTCGCTCGACACGCCGCCCATCTCGTCGATCTCGGCACGCACCTGGGCGACCAGCCCGGCCTCGTCGAGCCCCACGGCACGCGCGAAGGCCCGCGAGAAGCCGGCGCAATAGGTGGTGCCCGGCAGCGCCTTGTAGTCGCCTTCCTCCAGCGCCGCGAGATGGCGCAGCGGCACGCGCGTGCGTGTGGCGACGTCCTGAAGGCTCATGCCGGCGGCCTCGCGCGCGCGGCGCATGCGCTCGGACGCCGTCAAAGGCTCGGCCGGGGCTTCCGCCTCGACCTCGACTTCCGTTTCCGCCTTTTTGGGCATCCTGGCCATTGCTTGTCCGTTTGAGGTCCGTATCGGGCGCCGCGTTGTTTCACGCCTTGGCGCATGGTGTCAACGCGCGGGAACAGGAAATCAAGCCGGCAACGGCATTTAGCTTCGCGTGATGTCGTCTTGAATGCGCCTTGCGGCGCTGCGGCACCGGCCCGCTCCCCCACCCGGCCTCCCACAGCGTATCCTGAATGGGAGGCCGGGTGGGGGAGCGGGCCGGTGCCGCTTTAAAATTCGCTCTTTTGCGAATTCTTCAAACAAACTCTCTCTCAATTGATCTCGACGCCATGCTCGCTTGCCCAGCTCGACAGCGGTTCGCGCAGATTGGCAACGCCGGCGGCCAGCCAGCCCACGCATTCGCCCTCCAGCGCCGCCAGGTCGAGCGAGCGGATCATGGCTTTCACCGGGCCGATGGAGGCCGGCGTGATCGACAGGCGGCGGATGCCGATGCCGAGCAGCGCCATCGCCTCCAGCGTGCGCCCGCCCATCTCGCCGCAAACGCCGAGCGGCACTTCATAGGTGCGGCACGCGCCGACGATGCGGGCGAGGAAGCGCAGGATCGCGATGCTCAGCCAGTCGTAGCGCTCCGCCAGTTTTGGATTGGCGCGGTCCGCCGCGAACAGGAACTGGGTGAGGTCGTTCGTCCCGATCGAGAGGAAATCCAGATCGGGCAGCAGGAAGTCCAGCATCTCGGCGAGCGCCGGCACCTCCAGCATCGCGCCGTAACGCACCGTCTTGGGCAGCTTCTTGCCCTGCGCGCCCAGCCAGTCATGCTGCCGCCGGAAGAGCGCCTTGGCCTCGGCCAGTTCCCACGGCTCGGAGACCATCGGGAACATGACGTGCAGCGTCCGGCCGGCCGCCGCCTCGATGAGCGCGCGCGCCTGCGCCTTGAGCAGCCCGTCGCGCTCCAGCGACAGGCGCAGCGCCCGCCAGCCCATGGCGGGATTCTCCTCCTGCTCATTGTCGTCCGGACGCAGATAGGGCAGCGCCTTGTCGCCGCCGATGTCCACGGTGCGGAAGATCACCGGCTTGCCGCCCGCCGCATCCATCACCTCGCGGTAGAGGCGCTGCTGGCGCTCGCGCTGCGGCAGCGTCGCCGAGACGAGGAACTGGAACTCGGTGCGGAACAGGCCGATGCCGTCCGCGCCGGTCACGTCAAGCGCGCCGACATCGTCGCGCAGGCCGGCATTGACCATCAGCTCGATGCGCGTGCCGTCCTTCGTCACCGCCGGCTCGTCGCGCAGGGCCGCATAGGCCGCGCGACGCTTCTGGGTGATGGCGAGGCCGCTCTCGAACGCCTCGTCCATCGGCACGGAGGGGCGGATGTAGAGGCGGTTCTGGTTGACGTCGAGCAGCAGCAGGTCGCCGTCGTTGATGAGCTGGCGGGTGTTCTTGACGCGGCCCAGCACCGGCACGCCCATGGCGCGCGCCACGATGATGACATGGGCGGTGAGCGAGCCTTCCTCGAGGATCACCCCCTTGAGCCGGCGGCGATCATATTCCAGCAACTCGGCCGGACCCAGGTTGCGCGCCACCAGGATCGTGTCCTGCCGCAGCCCGAGCTGCGCCGCCGTGCCGAGCTGGCCGGAGACGATGCGCAGCAGCCGGTTGGAGAGATCCTCCAGATCGTGCATCCGGTCCTGCAGCAGCGGATCGTCGATCTGGCGCATGCGCATGCGGGTGCGCTGCTGCACGCGCTCGATGGCCGCCTCGGCGGTCAGGCCGGAATCGATCGCCTCGTTGATGCGGCGTGACCAACCCTCGTCATAGGCGAACATCTTGTACATCTCGAGCACCTCCTGGTGCTCGCCATCGACGCCGAATTCGGCCTGTCCCGCCATACGGTCGATCTGCTCGCGCATCTTGGCGAAGGCCGAATAGACGCGCTGCCGCTCGACCTCGACATCCTCGGCGACCGTATGCTCGATGGTGATGCGCGGCTGGTGGAACACGGCATGACCGCGCGCCATGCCCTTGACGAGCTGCAGGCCCGAGAGGATCGTCGCGCCGGTCTCCAGCGGCCGGTCCTCGCCCGGATTCTCGTCGACGAGCCCGGCGTTGCTCAGCAGCTCGGCCAGCACCATGGCCACCGTCTGCAACGCCTCGATCTCGACTTCCTCATAGCCGCGCGGCTCGACATGCTGGACGCTGAGCACGCCGATCGCCCCCTCGCGCCGCACGATCGGCACGCCGGCGAAGCTGTGATACAGTTCCTCGCCCGTCTCCGGCCGATAGGCATAGTCGGGATGCGTGGCGGCTTCCTCGAGGTTCAGCGTCTCGACATTCTCGGCGATGGTGCCGACCAGACCCTCGCCTCGCGCCAGGCGGGTGAGATGCACGGCCTCCTGCTTGAGGCCGCGGGTCGCGTACAGCTCCAGCATGCCCTCGCGCAGCAGGTAGACGGAGCAGACCTCGCTGGAGAGCTCCTCGCCGATGATCTCCACCACCTTGTTGAGCTTGGCCTGCACATTGGTGCGGGCGGCCATCACGTCCATCAGGCGCTGCAATATCTTGCGGGCCGCGATGGCGGCGGCGCTGGAGGCGGAATCCGGACGGTGCGGTGAGGTCATGCGTGCCCTGCCATACAGAAAGTCCGGCGGCTGGCCAACCTCCGCCTGAACCCGCGCGGCAAAGCTTTCATTGCGGGGCATGAAGCTCGGGCGCGGCTGGAGCGGGTAGCGGGGATCGAACCCGCATCACAAGCTTGGAAGGCTAGTGCTCTACCATTGAGCTATACCCGCGCCGCCAGCGGCCGGCGAATTGCCACAGCGATGGCGATGCGGTCAATGGACTTCGCATGCGTGGATCATTCCGGCGATCATGAGCCACGGCCCATCTACGACATTTTGATACATTTTCACGCGCGGCGGACAAAGTCCCGCGACATTCCGCCTGTAGACCCGGGATCAACAGGGACCTTCCCTCCCACAACACAGGATATGATCGATATGCCGCCCCGCACCCCTTTCTTCCTCCTGGGCGCAGGACTGCTCTCCCTCGGTTCTGTCGCCCTGGCCCAGTCGTCCGACACGCCCACTCCGGACGCACATGGTCACCATGCCGATCGGCCTGCGATGACGCGCACGGCGCTCCAGTCCTCGCTCGAGCAGCGGTTCGACGCGATGGACGCCAATCATGACGGCACCATCACCCCCGAGGAGCGCACGGCCAAAAAGGCCGAGCGGCGCACGCAGCGGCGCGAGCGGATGTTCGCCGCGCTGGACAGCAATGGCGACAACGCCATCAGCCGCGAGGAATTCAACGCGCCGCGCGCCCGCCCCGAAGGCCGGCGCGACCGGGCGAGCCAGACCGCGGATCGCGGGACCTGGCGCGGCGGCCCGATGATGCACCATGCCGCCCTGTGGCGCGGCTCGTCCGCCCTGTGGAGCAACAAGCCGGTCACCCGCACCCAGTTCGTCGAGAATGGCCTCGCCATGTTCGACCGCATCGACACCGATCGCGACGGCACCATCTCCCGCGCCGAACATGACGCCGCCCGCACGGCCATGCGCGGCCGCCGTGCGCCGGCGACGCCCGTGCCCCCGCCCTCGGGGCAATGAGGCAGCACGGCCGGTCATCCGGGCTCTTCCCATTCAGCGGGCGGCCGGCCGTGTCTTCCTCCTTCCTGACCGATTTCCCCGTTACTCGCGGCCGCCCCCTGGGTCCGGCCGCGAGACCGTTTCAGGCAGGCCGAACCTTGCAAGCGGGATGGACGTCCCAAGCGGGATGGACAGAGGCTTCTTTCCGCGACACAGAGCAGGGGGATCAACCCATGCAGGAAGGCTCAGACATGTCCGCCCGGCCCCATCTCCTCCTCGTCGATGACGAAGCGGCGATCCGCGAGCCGCTCGGCCAGTATCTCCAGCGGCAGGGCTTCCGCGTCTCGGAGGCCCCCAATGCCGCGGAGGCGCGCAAGATCCTCGCCGGCAGCGCCATCGAGCTGGTGGTGCTGGACGTGATGATGCCCGGCGAGGATGGCCTCAGCCTCTGCCGCTCGATCCGCGAGCAGGGCGAGTTGCCGGTCATCCTGCTCACCGCCAGGACCGAGGAGACGGACCGCATCGTCGGGCTGGAGATGGGCGCGGACGATTATGTGCTGAAGCCCTTCTCGCCGCGCGAGCTGGTCGCGCGGATCAAGACCATCCTGCGCCGCGCCGGCGGCACCGGCCCGCGCGAGGTACAGTCGGGCGCGAGCGTCTATCGCTTCGAGGGCTGGACGCTGCGCGCCGACGACTGGACGCTGACCGGCGAGGACGGCGTCGCCATCCCGCTCAGCACCGCCGATTTCCGCCTGCTCCAGGCCTTCGTCACCCATCCCCGCCAGGTGCTGAGCCGCGACCAGCTGCTCGACCTGACGCAGGGCCGCGAGGCCCATGCCTTCGATCGCTCGATCGACAACCAGATCAGCCGCCTGCGCCGCAAGATCGAGGATGATGCCCGCGCGCCCAATCTCATCAAGACTGTGTGGGGCGGCGGCTACATGTTCAGCGCCGATGTGACGCGCGAGTGAGCGAGCGGCTGCGCTCCCTCGCCGACTGGCTGCGCCCCCGCACGCTGGCGGGCCAGACGATCCTGGTCGTGGCGGCCTCGCTGTTCGTCATGCAGCTCATCGGCTTCGTGGTCTATTATGCCACGCAGCGGAACCAGTGGGTCACGGTGGCCGCCGCGCCGGGCGTGATCCGCATTCTGGAGGTGCTCGACCCGCGCGACCGCGACGAGGACACGGACCGCAACCGCCTGCGCGGCGTGCTCGTCACCAACCGGGCGCCGCCGATGATCGGGCAGGACGAGCCGGACATCGCCGCCCGCGCCAGCGAGCTGTTCCAGACCGCCGGCCTGCGCCCGCTCGTCGTGCGCGCCGCCATCGCCGAGCGCCAGCCGCGCCAGCTGCCGCGCATCCTGCGCCCGCGCGACGACAATCGCGCGCCACGCATCCAGGTGCAGCTCAGCGTGCAGCTGCGTGCCGACCAGTGGATCACCGTGTTCAGCCGCGCCGCGCCGATCGACCAGCCGCTCCTCCAGCGGATCGTGGTGCAGACGCTGTTCATGTATGGCATCGTGCTCATCCCGCTGGTCTGGTTCACCCGGCGGCTGGCCGCGCCGCTTCGCGCGCTCACCGCCGCGACGGCGCGGGTCGGCACGCCGGAAGGCGCCGCGCCCGTGCCGGAGAGCGGCCCGCAGGACGTGCGCCAGCTCGCCAATTCCTTCAACGCCATGCAGGATCGCATCCGCTCCATGCTGGAGGAGAAGGACCATATGCTGGGCGCCATCGGCCATGACCTGCGCACGCCGCTCACGGCGCTGCGCGTGCGCGTGGAGACCGCCGTGGACGGCGCCGACCGCGACCGCATGGTCAAGACGATCGACGACATGCAGAAGATGCTGGACGACATCCTCTCGCTGGCCCGCGTGGGCCGGGAGCGCGAGCCGCCCCAGCGCGTCGACCTGTCCGCCCTCGCTGATGCCGCGCTGGACGATTTCGAGGATACCGGCGCGCCGGTCGAGCGGGGCGAGATGCCGCGCGCCGTGGTGCTGGTACATCCCCGCGCGGTGCGCCGTGCGCTGACCAACCTCGTCGAGAATGCGATCAAATATGGCCACCGGGCCATCGTCTCGCTGCGGATCGAAGCGCAGACCGTCATCCTCGCGGTGGCGGACGAAGGCCCCGGCATCCCCGAGGACCGGATCGAGGACATGCTGCAACCCTTCACCCGGCTGGAAGCCTCGCGCAGCCGCGACACCGGCGGCACGGGCCTGGGCCTCGCCATCGTCCGCGCGGTCGCTTCGGCGGAAGCGGGCCGGCTGCGCCTCGCCAACCGCCCGGGCGGCGGACTGGTCGCGGAACTGGTGCTGCCGCTGGCGCGGTGAAACGCCCCCACGGGATTTGAGGAAGCCATCCACGCAAATATCCCACTTTCGCCGGGATGGCGGCGCGATGGGACAACAGACCGCTGCTATCGATGATCCGTCGCGTCCGTCTGCCCCGGCGGCGTGTCGCTGGATCGCTTGGGAATGGAAGCGGCATTGACGATCGTGGCGCCGGCCGGCAGCGCCGTCCCGCCCAGATCGAGGCGCCGCGCCTGATTGGCCGGGTCGCGCGCCAATCGCGCATCGCGCATGGCGATGCGGCGGCGGCGCTCCGCCTCGGGCATGCGCCCATCCTCGCTCGCCGCGTCGCCGGTCTCCGCGGCATCCGCAGCGGCGGCCTTTGCCTCGCCGCCGCCACTGCCGCGGTTCCATGCCAGGATCACCGACATGCGCCGGTTGCGCGGGTCATAGCGGTTCGCCGGCACGAACGGATCGCGATCCGCCACGCCCTCGATCCGCGCGAAGCGGCCGCCGTCGATGTCGTTCTGCCCCAGCACGGCGCGCGTCGTCTCGGCGCGGGCCGAGGAGAGGCGCCAGTTGTTCATGGACTGGCCGGCCGCATAGGGCAGGCTGTCGGTATGGCCGCGCACGATGATATCGTTGGGCACGCCCTTCACCACCTGCGCCACCTGATCGAGCAGCGCCTTCGCCTGCGGCAGGAGCCGATCGGTGCCCATGGCGAACATCGCGAAGTCCGCCTCGTCGATCAGGTCGATGCGCAGCCCTTCGCGCGTCTCGGTGAAGCGCACATGCTTGCGCAGCTCCCGCAGCGCCGCATCCCGCGCCAGCCGCTCGTCCAGACGCTGCTTCAGTTCCTCGAACTTCTGCCGGTCGCGGTTGCGATCGTCTCCGCCCACATCCTCCACGCCGGTGGCGTCGCTGGGAATGGTGATCGCCAGATTGCCCTGCCCGCCCGAGGTCGGGTAATTCTCCTTGCCGGTGAAGCTGTCACCGCCGAACATGCCGCTGGAGCCGGCGCTGTCCTGCTTCATCTGGACGAGCGTGGGCGTGAAATAGTCGGCCAGCCCCTTGCGCTGCTTCTCGGTGGTCGCGCCGAGCAGCCAGAGCAGCAGGAAGAAAGCCATCATCGCGGTCACGAAGTCGGCATAGGCGACTTTCCACGCGCCGCCATGATGACCGCCATGGCCATCGACGATGATCTTCTTGACGATGATCGGCCTTGGCTCAGGCTCGTTCGTGCGGCTCTTGGGCGAGGACGCCATGGCTCAGCGCCCGCGCAGACCGTCGAACACTTCGGCGAAGGCCGGCTGGTTCGCATGGGCGAGGTTCGAGCGCGCGGCCTCGATGACCAGCGGCTGCGGATGACCGTGCAGCGAGGCGATGATGATCTGCTTCACCACATGATACATGCTGGCGTCCGCCTCGATCACCTGCCGGCAGCGGTTGGCGAACGGGTTGACCATGCCATAGGCGAGCAGCACGCCCAGAAAGGTGCCGACCAGCGCCGAACCGATCATGCCGCCCAGGATTTCCGGCGGCTTGTCGATGGAGCCCATGGTCTTCACCACGCCCAGCACGGCCGCGACGATACCGAGCGCGGGCAGCGCGTCGGCCAGGCCCTGGAGATTGTCGGCCGGGCGGATCGCCTCGTGATGATGGGTCTTGAGCGCATTGTCCATCACGTCCTCCACCGCATGCGGATCGAGCGTGCCGGAAGAGACGACCACCAGCCGCAGCGTGTCGCAGATGAGGTGGACCAGCGTGGGGTCGGCCATGAGCCGGGGATATTCGGCGAACACCGCGGACGTCTTTGGGTCCTCGATATGCGGCTCCAGCGCCACCGGCCCCTCGACGCGCAGCATCTTCATGAGCCTGCTGACGAGGAAGATGCAGTCGAGATAGTCCTGCTTCTTGTATTTCGGCCCCTTGAACACCTTCATGACGCCGCCGAGGATCGCCTTCAGGTCCGCGCCCGAATTGCCGATGATGAGCGCGCCCACCGCGGCGCCGCCAATGATGAGCATCTCGTGCGGGATGGCATGGAGCACCGGCTCGATATTGCCGCCGGTGATGATGAAACCACCGAATACCATGACCAGGAGGACGACAAGACCGATACCTGCGAACATTCAGACCCCGCGAAAATCTGCCTCGACTCTTCATGGCCGGTCGAGCGCTTCACCCGTCTAGAACGGCTCCCCTGAAACAGGGTTTAGTCGCAGGGTTAGCAAGGGCTTAAGTTGTAGGTTTCGGGGCAGGCCATGGATCCATGCAGTACTCCTGCGGAGCCGAAGGCGGGCGGAGCCCAACGCAGGAGCCCAGGGCGGCAGCGAACCGCCCATGCGCCCTGGGCACCTGCCTACGCAGGAGCACTATGTTGCGTTTCTTCAGATGGAAGGCGCCCCGCCTCAGCGCAGGAAGTCGAACAGCGAGGTCTGGCTGATCCGCGCGAACGCGGCCTGCGCGGCTTCCAGCGTCGTCAGCTTGTTCTGCAGCTTGGCGATGGTTTCCGTGAGGTCCGTGTCTTCCAGCGTCGAGCGCCGCTCGGTGAGCGCCAGCGCTGAATCGGTGAGGCGGTTGCCGATATCCTCGAGCCGCTGCTCGCGCACGCCCTGCACGGACTGCGCCACGATGACATGGTCGAGCGCCACGCGTGCGTCGCCCAGCGCCTGGTCGCGATCGGCATCGGTGCCGCTGCGGATCGCCGCGATGGCATCGTCCAGCACCTGTTCCAGCGTGCGGCCATCGCCCACCGCATTGTCCGATATGGACTGGCGCGTCGGCACGGCCTCGACGAAGAGACCCGCGCCCACCGGGACATTGACCGTGCTGGTGTCGTCGAACACAGGCTGGCCCTGATAGTCGGTCTGGTCGAGCAGGTCGCTGATGGTCGTGCGGATATTCTCCAGCTCCACCGCGATCGCCTCGCGCCCCGGCGAGGCCTGCGTGGTCGAGGAGCCGGAGACCAGCAGGTCGGTCACGCGCGTCATCAGGTTGGTGATGTCGTTGAGGTTGGAGGTCGCCTTGGTCGCCCGCGAGACCGCAAAATCGAGATTGCTCTGCCAGGCGGCATTCATCGCCTGCTGCTTGCCGACCAGCGAGATCTGGATCCAGTCCTGCGGATCGTCGGATGGCCGGTTGATCCTGTGGCCGGTCGAGATCTTGACCTGCTCGGACGCGATGTCCTGCGCCATGCGCTGCTGGCGCACGATCTCCGCATTGAGCGACTGGGTGGTGATGAAAACCATGGGAATGCGCCTCGCTGCGAGCGATCAGAAGATCGCGAAGATGGTGTCCAGAAGCTCGCGGGCGACCTGAATGATCCGCGCCGAGCCATTATAGGCCTGTTGCAGCCGGATGAGGTCGGCCGCCTCGCGATCCAGATTCACGCCGCTCACATCCGCCTTCGCCTGCTCGGCCATGTCGTGGCGGCTCTGCGCGTTGGTCTGCTCCGCCAGGGTCGCGCTCAGCACATTGGCATGGGTGGAGATGAGCGCCGTCCACTTGTCCTCGAACGAGCCGGTGCCGCGCAGGTCGTTGATTGCCAGCAGGTTGCCGTTGGGCACGCCGGACGAGGACGCGCCGGCGATCTGCGCCGGATCGCTGATGAGCACCTGCAGCGTGCTGGCGTCCGCACCCATGGAGAGCAAAGGCGCGCCGGGCGTGCCGCTCGCCGTCTGGCCCTGCGCGTGCCAGGCATTGATGTCCGCCACATATTGCGCGGCGATCCCGTTGAGCGAATCGATACGATCCTTGTTGACGCTCGCGCTGGTGACCAGGCCGCCGAGCGTGCCGCCGGTGGGCGCGTCCAGCGCCACGGAGGGCGGACCGACGACCTCGAAGGTGAGCAGCCCGTCGGCATCCTGCGCCACGCCGATCTGCTGCGCCGTCACATTCTCGACCAGCACGGTCGAGCCGTAGCTCAGCTTCACCGCGTCATTGGCGGTATATTCGACGGTGACGTTGAGGCGCTTGCTGATCTCGTCCAGCGCCTGATCGCGCGAATCCATCAGCGCCACATGCGCCGCGCTGCCCGGATCGGAGCGCCGCAGCCCCTCATTGGCGTCGGCCAGCTGCTTGAGCGCGCTGTTGAGCGCGGCGGTCTCGTTGTTCGCCGACTGGCCAATGCCCTCGCGCACCGCATTCAGCTCGGAAAGGCTCTGCTTGAAGGCGGTGTTGATCTGCTCGAAGGCGAACAGCACGTCCGTGCGCAGCGTGGTGTCGGTCGGGTTCGCCGCCAGCTTCTCGACGGCGGAGAACATGGCGCTCATGCGCTGCCCCACGCCGAGCAGCCCGTCGTTCAGCGCGGTCTCGATGTCCGCCATCCACCGCGCGCGCTGATCGGCGCTGCCGAGCATGTTGGCGGTCTGCCGGGCGGCCGCGTCCAGGAACGGATCGCTCGACCGCATGACCTGATTGATCATCACGCCGCCATAGGAGGTGGTCGAGCGGTAGAAGATGCTCGTGCTCGGCCCCGAGGGCGATTCCATGAGCGCCAGGGTGCGGCGGGCATAGCCCGGCGTCTCCGCATTGGTGATATTGTTGGAGATGACGCCCATCGCCGCCTGATAGGCGCGCGTCCCGGAGGCGCCGATGCCAAGGAGATCGCCGCTCATGCCGGCTTGTCCAGCTGCTTGAGGATGAGGTCGGCGATGCCGAGGCTGTGCTGCTCGGCGAGGCCGTTGGCGAGGTTCGCGTCGGACATCTCGCGGAACTGGTCGACGCTGTTGCTGCCGGCGATGTCCTCGCCCAGGCTGGCCTTGCGCATGGTCGAGAGGAGCTGGCGCACGAAGATCGCCTCGAAGGCACGCGCCGCCTTCTCCATTGCGGCGCGATCCTGCTGCGGTGCGGCGTCGCCGGCCTGCGCCGCCTGCCCCACCTGCGTCGCGGCACCACTTCCGCCAATGGCCATGGTCTGCATCATATCACTTCCAGCTCCGCACGCATGGCTCCGGCCTGTTTCAACGCCTCCAGTATCTCGACGAGGTCGGAGGGCGAGGCGCCGACGGCATTCACCGCCTTCACTATATCGGACAGGGAGGCCCCTCCATTTAGCAGGAACATCGGATCATGCTCTTCCTGCGCCGTGATCTGGCTCGACGGCTCGATCGCCGTCTGTCCCTGCGAGAAGGGCGCCGGCTGCACGATACGCGGCGCTTCATCGACCGTGACGGTGAGCTTTCCGTGGCTGACCGCCGCCGGCGAGATGCGCACCGCGCCGTTGATGACCACGGTGCCGGTGCGGGCGTTGACGATCACGCGCGCCGGCGGATCGGCGGGACGCACCTCGATATTCTCGATGAGGCCCATCATCATGATGCGGCTCTCCGCGCCCGGCGGCGCGGCGATGCTGATCGACACGCCGTCGAGCGCGCGCGCGCGCTGGTCGTTGAACATGCCGTTGATGGCGTCGGCCACGCGCAGCGCGGTGGTGAGGTCCGACTGGGCGAGGTTGAAGGTGAGCGCCGGCGCCGTGTCGAAGCCGGTCGCCACCGCCTGCTCGACCGTGGCGCCGCTCGGAATGCGGCCGGCCGAGGGCACGTTGACGGAAAGCTGCGAGCCGTCCGCGCCGGAAACGCCGAGGCCGCCCACGGCGAGATTGCCCTGCGCCATCGCATAGATCTGTCCATCGGCGCCGCGCAGGGGCGTCAGCACCAGCGTGCCGCCGCGCAGCGACTTGGCCTTGCCGAGCGCGGAGACGGTCACGTCCAGCCGCTGGCCGGGCTTGGCGAAGGGCGGAAGGTCCGCCGTCACCATCACGGCGGCGGCGTTCTTGAGCGCGGGATTGACGCCCGGCGGCAGGGTGAGGCCGAATCGCGAGACCACGCCGCGCACGCCCTGCGTCGAATAATCGAGGCTGTCATCACCGGTGCCGGCGAGGCCCACGACGATGCCATAGGCAGTGAGCTGGTTGACGCGCAACCCCTCGAAGGCGCCGAGATCCTTGATCCGCTCCGCATGCGCCTGGGGCGCGACGATCTGCAGGCCGGCGACGATCGCGATGGCGACCAGCCAGCCCAGCATCCGGTGGAGCATGGGGACGATGCGGGAGATCATGGGAGGAACGGCTCCGTCAGAAGGGGCTGATGATGGAGAAGAAGCGCTGCAGCCAGCCCTGCCGGCTGGCCCGCGCGATCTCGCCCCGGCCCGAATAGGTGATGCGGGCATCCGCCACGCGGGTGGAGAGCACGCGATTGTCCGGGCTGATGTCGCCCTGGCGCACGAGACCTGAAATCTGGACATATTCGTCGCCCCGGTTGAGCGTGAGCTGCTTCTGCCCGCGCACCAGCATCGTGCCGTTGGGATAGACCCGCGCGATGGTGACGGTGATCTCGCCCGAGAGCTGGTTGGACTGGGCCGCGCCGCCGCTGCCCTTGAAGTCCTGATTGCCACTGGCGGCGACGTCGCTGGGCGAGAAGAGGTTGAAGATGCCGGTCGTCGGCGGCGCGAGGCCGATGCTGCCCGAGCGGCCGGTATTGGCGCTGTTGCTCTTGCTCGCCTGCGTGCGCTCGACCAGCAGGATGGTGATGATGTCGCCCACCGTGGCCGCGCGGCCGCCATTGGTGAGCGCGGAATAGCCCGTGCTCGCCTGGAAGATGGCGCCGTTGGGCGGTGCGGGCTGCGCATCCTCCCCGGCATAGGTGACCTGGAAATCGGGATTGGCCAGCGGATCGCGGCGGCCGGCCTGCGCCGACGTGGCGAACAGCAGGGCGCCGAGCGCGGCGGTTGCGATGAGCGCGCGCATCGGATCAGAGCTGCTGGTTGACATATTGCAGCATCTCGTCGGTCGCCTTGATCATCTTCGACGCGATCTCATAGGCGCGCTGGGTCTCGATCATGTCGACCAGCTCCTCGACCGTGTTGACGTTGGACTGCTCGAGCGCGCCCTGCCGGATGGTGCCGCGCCCTTCGAGCCCGGCGGTGCCGACCTGCGGCTGGCCGGAGGCGGCGGATTCGATCAGCAGGTTGCTGCCCGTCGCCGTGAGGCCGGCCGGATTGACGAAGCGCGCCAGCTCGATCTGACCCAGCTCGGTCGGTTCGGCTTCGCCGGCCAGCGTCGCCGAGACCGTGCCGTCATTGCCGATCGACACAGATGTCGCGCCTTCGGGCAACTGGATCTGGGGGATGAGCGGCAGGCCGTCCGGCGTCACCACCACGCCCTCGGCATTGGGCTTGAAATTGCCGGCGCGGGTGTAGGCGATGGTGCCGTCCACCTGCTGCACCTGAAAGAAGCCGGCGCCCTCGATGGCGAGGTCCAGCGTGTTGCCGGTCGTCGCCAGCGTGCCCTGCGTGTCGATCCGCTCGGTGCCGGTAAGCTGGACGCCACTGCCCAGGTTGAGGCCGATGGCGAGCTTGTTCTGGCTGTCCGCCTGGCTGCCCGCCGCGATCACCTGCTGATAGGCCAGCGTCTCGAAATTGGCGCGGTCCCGCTTGAAGCCGGTGGTGTTCACGTTCGCCAGATTGTTGGCGATGACGCGCATGCGGACGTCCTGGGCATCGAGCCCGGTGCGGGCGACGTGGAGGGCGCTGTTGGCCATGTGACGGGTCCCCTTGGTTTTCTGTTAGCTGTCCAGCCGCATCAGGCTGGTGCCGCCATTGTCGATATCCTTGGCGGTATCGATGAGCTTGATCTGCGTTTCCCAGGCGCGGCTGGCCTCGATCATCTGGACGAGCGCGGTGGTGGCGCTGACGTTCGAGCCTTCGATGGCGCCGGCCGTGACGCTCGCCTGCGGGTCCTGCGGCAACGCGCCGCCATTCACCTCGCGGAACAGATTGTCCGTGCCCTTGGCGATGGTGGAGCCGGTGGCGTTGACCAGCTTGATCCGGTCGACCTCCTGCGGCTGGTTCGCGTCGCCGCCCTGCGGCACGATGGTGATCGTGCCGTCACGGCCGATGGCGATGCTGTCCGCCGGCGGCAGGGTGATGGGGCCGCCCTCGCCCAGCACCGGATGTCCGTCGCCGGTGGTGAGCAGCCCGCTGTCGTTGATGCGCAGGTCGCCGCGCCGCGTATAGCCTTCCGAGCCGTCGCTCGCCTGCACGGCGATCAGCGCGCCGTCGCCGTTGACGGCGATGTCGAGCGGGTTGCCGGTCTGCGTGACCGTGCCCTGCGCCATGTCGGCGGCGATCACCTGATCGACCTGCTCGGCGCGGCTGTTGAAGGTCTGGCCCGAGAGCCACCGCGTCGAGGCATTGACGATCTCGGCCCGGAAGCCGGCGGTGTTCGCGTTGGCGAGATTGTTCGCCAGCGCGGTCTGCCGCGCCAGCGAGCCCCGCATCCCCGTGCGCGCGATGTCGATGAGGCGATCCATCGGTCAGCCCTTCCCTGCCTGTGCCGAGCCCGGCATCAGGTCCGCATGTTGGTGATGGTCTGGGTCAGCGTGTTGGCGGTCTCGATCGCCTTGGCGTTGGCCTGGAAATTGCGCTGCGCCGAGATCATCGCCACCAGCTCCTCGGTGATGTCCACGTTGGAGCGCTCCAGCGTGCCCGAGCGCACCGCGCCGAACATGCCGCTGTTGGCCTCGCCATACATGGCCTCGCCGCTGTTGCCGCTCGGCACCCAGTGCGCGTCGCCGATCTGCTTGAGACCTTCCTGGCTGGGGAAGTTGGCGATGGCCGCCGAGCCGAGATAGACCACGCTGCCGTCCGCATAGGTCGCGGCGACAAGGCCGGTGTCCGAGACGCTGACGCCGGCCAGCTGCGGACCGGCCGGATCGCCGTCCTTGGTCGTGAGCAGCTGGAGCGAGACCAGATCGCCGGCGTCGGTGCTGGTGATGTCGCCCGTATCGGGATCGGTCGGGAACACCATGAGCCGCGAGCCGGTGGTGTCGACGACATAGCGGTCATTGTCCACGCCGAACGCGCCGTTGCGCGTGTAGCTGATCTGGTTGCTGGGCGGCATCGCCTGGACGGTGAAGAAGCCTTCGCCGGTGAGCGCCAGGTCCAGCGTCTTGTCCGTCGTCTCCAGCGTGCCCTGGGTGAACTGCTGGTTCACGCCCTGCAGCCGGGTGCCCTGCCCGGTCGCGTTCGAGCCCTGCATCGGCGAGGAGGCGAAGATGTCGCCGAACGCCGCCTTGCTCTTCTTGAACGCCGTCGAGCCGACATTGGCCACGTTGTTCGCGGTGACGGTGAGGTCGGTCTGGGCGCCCTTGAGTCCCGAGAGCGAGATGTAGAAGGACATGCGTGCAAACTCCTTGAGTGAAGCGTTGGGTCAGCCGAGGCGGATGGCGTCGTCCGGCGAGAAGGTGCCGAGCGGCGTGATGAGCTGCGCGTCCGAACCGCTGGCGGGCGACTGGATGGCGGCGATGGTGGTCCATGTGGACGTGCTGGTGGGCGTGGCGCCGCGCACCTTCACCTGCAGCGCCTGGCCGCCGATGAAATTGCCGTCGGCGTCCGTGCCGTCCCAGTAGAAGGATGCCGGACCCGCCTCGAGCGCGCCGAGATCGACGCTGTGCACCGTGTTGCCATTGGCGTCGATCAGGTCGACCGAGACGGACTCCGCGGCCGCGCCGAGCGTGAACTCGCCGGCATAGGCGCCGGTCCGGTCAGGCGTGGCGATGTTGCTGTCCACCAGCATCGACTTGCCGATCCAGCTCGCGGCATCCGAGAGGCGCGTGCCCGAGACCGAGTCCGAGATGCTCTGGAGCAGCGCATTCGCCTCCGTCTGGCCAGTCAGCGACGAGAGCTGGGCCATCTGCGAGACCATCTGGCTGTTGTCCATCGGCTCGAACGGGTCCTGGTTCTGAAGCTGCGCGGTGAGCAGCGTCAGGAAGCCGGACATGTCGATCGTCTGGTTCGACTTGGTCGCCGTCTGCGTGAGATTGCGGTTATTGTATGCGGTCGTGCTATCGACCGTCCAGGGACTGACGACTGTCATTTGCCGAGCCTTATCGTATCGAGCATGAGGGATTTGGCGGTCTGGAGGACCTGCACATTGTTCTGGTACATGCGCGCGCTCTCGACCATCTCTACCAGCTCGGCGCTGCTGTCGACGCCGGCTTCCCAGACGTCGCCGTTCGCATCGGCGAGCGGATGGCCGGGATCGTGGCGGCGGGTCGCCTGCTGGTCCGAGGTGACGACGCGGTCGACCCGCACCGTGGCCACGCCGGGCGCCTGCGCATCGACCGAGAAGACCGGGCGGATGGCGCGATAGGCCTGCCCCTCGCTGCCGGAGACCGAACCCGCGTTCGCAAGGTTGGACGCCGTCGCGTTGAGGCGGACGAGCTGGGCGGACATGGCGCGCCCGGCAATGTCGAAGATGCTCATGGGTTGCTGCGCCATGCTCATTCTCCCCGCAGCGCGCGCGTGATGGTGTTGAGGCGCCCTTCGAGGAAGGAGAGCGTCGTGCGATACTGGACCGCATTCTCGGCGAAGAGCGTCTGCTCGGTCGACATCTCGACCGTGTTGCCGTCGGCGCTGGGCTGGAGCGGCACGCGGTAGCCCATCGCCTTCTCCAGTGCGCCGGCGACCGTGCCCTGGTCGCCCGACGCGTCCGCGAGCGCCTGCTGGAAATCGATGTCGCGCGCCTTGTAGCCGGGCGTCGAGGCATTGGCGATGTTGGAGGCAAGCAGTTCCAGCCGCTGCGAGCGCAGCGCCAGTGCCTTGCCATGGATGCCGAACAAACTGTCTTCGACCGACGACATTTTTTCGTGCCTTCCCTAAAAGTCTCTCGTACCGGGCCGTTCTGACCGGATGAGAGGCTCCGGCCCGAGCACGTCCCATGCCCGCGGGTAAGAGGTGCAAAGGCCGTGCCAATTCGCGCTCGCCGCCCGACACGGCAGCACGGACAGACGGATTTCCGCGCCTTTGCGCGGCAGAAGCGGCGTGGGCGGCAGGAATTTGCCGGCCGGCGGCAATCTGTTGCCGGTGCGCGTGCGCCCCATTCGGGGCAAATGGGGGACGCGGCCGGCCTTGCATGACATCTTCGCCCATTTCCTGGCACCGGCGCCGCTGGCGATCGTGCTGCTCGGCGCGCTCGGCATCGCCGCCGCGCAAACCGGCATCGGCACCGCAGCCCGCGCCTTCGCCACGCTCCGCCCGCTCGTGCGCGCGCGGCCGGACGACGACCGCGATCAGGCGCGCGCCCTGCTCTACCGGGTCGAGGCGGTGATGCAGCTCCACGGCCTCGTCCGCGCCGACCGGCTGCGCGCCACCCATCCCTTCGTCGCGCAGGCGCTCACCACCCTCGCCAATGCCGAGGATGCCGGGCATTTCGCGCTCTGGATCACGCAGGCCATCGCGGATCGCCGCGCCCGGCACGCGCGCGTCATCGCCTTCTGGAACGCCTGCGCCGACGCCGCGCCGGCCATGGGCATGGCGGGCACCATCATCGGCCTCATCGGCATGTTCGCGGGGATGCGCGATCCCGCCGCCATCGGCCCGGCCATGGCGCTGGCGCTGCTCACCACGCTGCATGGCATGATCCTCGCCAACATGATCGCCGGCCCCATCGCCAACCGCCTCGCCAGCCTTTCCGAGCGGGAGCTGGACTGGCAGCAGACGCTGGCCGACCGCATGATCGCGCTGGCCCGGCAGGACGGCGCGCCGCTGCGCAAGCCCGGCATGCGCCCCGGCATGAGCCAGGTCGCATGACCCGCGCCGGTCGCACGCGCTGGGCGCTCAGCTTCGCCGATCTCTGCCTGCTGCTGCTCGGCTTCTTCGTGCTGCTCCAGGCGAACCAGGCCCAGCGCGACGCAGCCCTGGCCGGCATCGGCGCCTATTTCGGCGCCATCGCGGCGCCGGCTCAGGCCGATCTGCCCGCCGCCGCCCTGTTCGAGCCCGGCGAGGCGCTGCTGAGCGCGGGCGGCCGCGCCCGGATCGCCGCAGCCGCCCGCCGGTTCGCGGCGAACGGCCATGCGGTGCAGATCCAGTCGATCGGGCTGGATGCGGGCACCCGCCGCTTCGACGCCTGGGACCTCGCCGCCGCCCGCCTCGGCGCCGCCGCGCGCGCGCTCACCGAGGCCGGCATCCCCGCCGACCGCCTGCGCATCGCCGGCCTCGCCGAACAGGCGGACGGCCCCGCGTCGGCCGGACAGACCATCCGCATCGTCGAGAGGCCGCTGGCTTCGCGCTAGGCGCTGCTCCATCTGGCACGCTATTTGCTGAGCACTCCCCGGATCAAGACCGATTTCCGTGGAGTTCGTTCCGGCATGACCGACCACAGGCCCCTCCCCCTTCGCGCGACCATCCTCGCCGCGATCCTGCTCGCGCTTGGCCTCGGGGTGCCCGCAAATGCGCAGAATTTCGAGAATCTCGACCGGCTGGACAGCCTTGTCGCGATGAGCATGGGCGCCAACCGGGGCGAACCGGGCGGCCCCGCCGCGCCGATCGACCGCCGCCTGCGCCTCGCCGCCTGCCCCACCACGCCGGTGGTGGATGGCCCGACGCTCGGTGCCGCCACCGTCGCCTGCCCCAGCATCGGCTGGCGCATCCGCGTGCCGCTGGTCGCCGGGGGCGCGCCGCGCAATGCCCAGCTCGCCGCCGCGCCCGCGGCCGAGATCGCGGCGGTCGTCGTCAAGCGCGGCGATCCGGTGCAGCTCATGGCCGGCCATGGCGGCTTCCACATCTCGCGCCAGATGATCGCGGACGAGGACGGCACCGTGGGGGCGCTGATCCGCGTCCGGCAGGACAGCCGCGCCACGCCCGTCATGGCCCGCGTCGAGCGCGCCGGCATCGTGCGCATTCCGGGGATTTAAACTTTCCTGAACCGGTCCGTATATAGTCGGGTCGGACAGAAAGGATGATGTGATGATCAATTCGGTTGGCCAGGCTCTGAGCGCCGCCCTCGAGGCCGCCAAGCTGCGCGAGACCGGACAGGCGCGCCCTGCCGCCAAGGCGAGCGGCCTGCCTGCCACGCCCTCGGCCGAGACCGAGGATCTGGCCGCGAACCCGAGCGCCCGCATGGCCGCGCAGGGTGCCCCGATCGACATCGAGCGCGTGACCCGCGTGAAGCAGGCGATCGCGGCGGGCAACTATCCGGTCGATCCCGAGAAGATCGCCGAGAAGATGCTCGATCTCGACCTTCCCGTCGCGCGTCACTGATCGGAACGGTTCCATGTCGCTCGACCTGATCGACAATCTCGCGGGCGCGGCGGCCGAGCTGCGCGCCGCCATGAGGGCCGCCGATCTCGAGGAGATTGGCGCCGCGAACACGCGTTTCCAGAATGCGCTGCACGCCGTCCAGGCCGTGGGCGCCTGGCGCGCCGATTCGCAGCTCAAGGCCTGCATCGCCGAACTGATCGAGGAGCTGGACGCCTCGCGCCGGCTCGCCTGCCGACTCTCGGACCTCTCCGGACAGATGCACATGGCGATCGCCAGCCGCAATCCGGACGTGCCGCAGCCGCTCTACCAACCCGCGCGCTGAGCGCGGAGCCTCCGCCCGCACAGCACCGAAATCGAATCCCGTTCGCCCTGAGCCTGTCGAAGGGCCGTTCTTTCTTTTTCAGCCTTGGCCAGGAAGAAGGAGAGCCCTTCGACAGGCTCAGGGCGAACGGATGGTTGAGAGAGGTTTCGCCAAGAGGGATAGGCCAGCCGCCCCGCCCCATATTGGCACGCTTCTTGCTGATTGATCCCCGGTACCAACAGGGGATTTCACGCCGTCCATGTCCGGCATCAATGGATTGTCCAATGGCTTCGCTGCCGGCTCGTCCGGCCGCGTGCAGCATGCCATCGCGCAGGCCAGCCGCCGCACGGGCGTGGACTTCGGCTATCTGCTCGGCCAGGCGCAGGTCGAGAGCAGCATGGACCCCTCCGCCCGCGCCCGCACCTCCAGCGCGACCGGCCTTTATCAGTTCCTCGACCAGAGCTGGCTCGCCATCGTCAACGACCATGGCGCCAAATATGGCATGGGCTGGGCCGCCGACGCGATCCAGCGCACGGGCAGCGGCCGCTATCAGGTCTCGGACCCGCAGCTGCGCCAGCAGATCCTCGACCTGCGCAACCATCCCGAGACCGCCTCGATCATGGCGGCCGAGCTGGCCTCGGACAATCGCGACTATCTGGAGCAGCGCATCGGCCGGCCGGCGGAAGCGGTCGACCTCTATCTCGCCCATTTCCTGGGCGCGGGCGGCGCGGCCAAGTTCCTCACGACGCTGAACCAGGCGCCGAACGCGTCCGGCGCCGCGCTGTTCCCCGCCGCCGCGCGCGCCAATGCCAGCATCTTCTACGATCGGCAGGGCCAGCCGCGCAGCCTCGCCGCGATCCGCGGCCTGTTCGCCGACAAGCTCGCCAGCGGCGCGCAGATGGCGGGACAGGCGGTCGGCACCGGCTCCGATCTCCCGGCCGGCAGCCGCCAAGTCGCCCCGGCCGACTATCTGCGCATCGCCCGCCAGCAGATCGCCAGCGCGGGCACGGACACCGGCTCCGGCACCGAGGGGGACACGCTCTCGGGCGAGGACCAGCTCGCCGTGCAGCAGCTGCTCGCCCAGGGCCGCCCCTATTCCGACCTCGCGCCGCGCCCGGAGACGGCGCGGCTCGCCTATCTCATGCTCGCCACCTTCGGAAGGTAATCCTCCCCCATGACCCGCAGCGATATCAACGGCAAGATCTGGATCGGCGCGGCCAAGGGCGCGATCCTGCCGATCGCCATCCTGGCGCTCGTCATGTTCATGGTGGTGCCGGTGCCGGCGATCATGCTGGACATCGGCTTCGTCACCAACATCCTCATCAGCCTCGCCGTGCTGATGGTGGCCCTGAACGCGACCAAGCCGCTCGATTTCTCCAGCTTCCCCACCGTGCTGCTGTTCGCCACGCTGCTGCGGCTGGCGCTGAACGTCGCCTCGACGCGCGTGGTGCTGGTGAGCGGCCATACCGGATCGGACGCGGCCGGCCATGTCATCGAGGCGTTCGGCAATTTCCTGATCGGCGGCGACTATGTGGTCGGCCTGTTCGTGTTCGCCATCCTGATGATTATCAACCTCGTGGTCATCACCAAGGGCGCCGGCCGCGTGTCCGAGGTCTCGGCGCGCTTCACCCTGGACGCCATGCCCGGCAAGCAGATGGCGATCGACGCCGATCTCAACGCCGGCCTGCTCACCCCCGAGGAGGCCAAGCGGCGCCGGCAGGAGGTCGCCACCGAGGCGGATTTCTACGGCTCGATGGACGGTGCCTCCAAGTTCGTGAAGGGCGACGCGGTCGCCGGCATCCTGATCCTCGTCATCAACATCATCGGCGGCATCGTGCTCGGCGTGGTGAGCCATGGCCTCGCCATCGGCCAGGCGGCGCAGACCTATGTGCTGCTCGCCATCGGCGACGCGCTGGTGGCGCAGGTGCCGGCGCTGCTGCTCTCCATCGCGGCGGCCTCCATCGTCACCCGCGTCACCTCCGACCACGACCTCTCCGGCCAGATCTCGCAGCAGTTCGGCGTCGGCAAGGCGTGGATTCCGGTAGCCGCCATCCTCACCGTGCTCGCCATCCTGCCGGGCATGCCGCATCTCATGATCGGCCCGGCGGCCGCGCTCGCCTGGTTCGTCGCCTGGCGCCTGCGCAAGGCCGCGCGGCAGGTGAAGGACGCGCCGGTCGAGGCCGCCCCGCCGCCCAACCCCGCCCATATCGAATGGTCGGACGTGTCGGACGGCGCCGTGCTCGGCATCGAGATCGGCTATGGCCTCATCGCGCTGGTGGACGAGCGCAAGGATGCGCCGCTCATGGGCCGCATCACCGGCATCCGCCGCCAGCTCTCGCGCGAGCTGGGCTTCGTCGTGCCGATGATCCGCGTAAAGGACAATCTCGCGCTCGGCCCCAACCAGTATCGCATCACCATCGGCGGCGTGGTGGTGGGCGAGGACGAGTTGTGGCCCGAGGACCTGCTGGCGCTCGACAGCGGCGACATCAGCCAGGCCATCGCCGGCCGCGCGGCCAAGGACCCCACATTCGGCCTGGACGCGGTGTGGATCGACCCCACCCGGCGCGGCGAGGCGGTGGTCGCGGGCTATACGGTGGTGGACGCCTCCACCGTGGTCGCCACCCACCTCAATCACCTCATCGTGCAGAACGCCGCCGAGCTGCTGGGCATGGACGAAGCGCGCAAACTGCTCGACACGCTCAAGGAGGCCGCGCCCCAGCTCGCCGAGGGCCTCACGCCCCAGCCCTATAATCTGGCGCAGGTCACCGCGCTCTGCCGCAGCCTGCTCGCCGAGAACATCCCGCTCAAGGACTTCCGCCGTATCGCCGAGGCGATGGTGGACGTGGGCCGCGGCGATCTCGGCACCGACGCGCTCACAGAGGCCGTGCGCCAGCGGATCGGCTCGCTCATCATCCAGGGCATCGTGCCGGTGAAGATGGCGCTGCCGGTCGTCACGCTGGACGGCGAGCTGGAGGGCCTGCTCGCCCAGGCCATGCGCGTGGCGGGCGATGCGCAGCATCCCATCGAGCCCGCGCTCGGCCAGCGCCTCATCGAGCAGGTGAGCGAGGCGGCCCGGCCGCTGCTGGCGCAGGCGCGCAGCTTCGCCATCGTCACCTCGCCGGTGGCGCGGCGCGCGCTCGCCCGGCTGTTCCGCCCGCATCTGCCGGACGTGCCGGTGCTTTCCTTCCTGGAGATTCCGGACGGCAAGCCTGTGGAGGTCGTCGCGGTGGTCGGCAACGAAAACCGCATGGCGCACGTCGAGCGGCTTCAGGCGGCCTGATCCGGCGATTTGGCGGGGACCATGCCAGACATGCTTAACAAGCTGAAAATATGTTCGAAAACCTTGTTTAAGCCTTTTTACCTAGACGGTGGCCATGCACAGCGCACAGCTTGAAGTCGGAAGCCTGACCTACGGCCGGCGAGCCATCGCCGCGCCGGACCAGCTTGCCCGCCAATATATGCCGCTCGTGCGCAAGATCGCCTGGCATGTGCATGGCCGCGTCTCCAGCGCCATCGACATCGAGGACCTGTTGCAGATCGGCATGGTCGCGCTGGTCGAGGCCGCCAATGCTTTCGAGGATCGCGGTCACGGCTTCGCCACATATGCGCAGATGCGCGTGCGCGGGGCGATGATCGACCATCTGCGCCGCCACTCGACGCTCTGCCGCTCCGCCGCCGCGCGGCGCAAGAAGATCGGCGAGGCGAGGCGCGCCATCGAGCAGCGCACCGGCCGCGCACCCGCCGAGGCGGAGATCGCCGCCGAGATGGGTCTCGATCCCGCCGCCTGGCGCGCCTTCGTCGAGGGCACCGAGATCGTGCAGCATGAGAGCATGGACGAGGTCTATTCGGACCAGTCCATGTGGTTCGCCGATGTGACCGACCGCGCGGACGACCTGCTGGAGCGCGAATCGCTCAAGCGCGCCATCGCCGGCCATATCGCCGATCTGCCGCAGCGCGAGGCGATGGTGCTGCAGCTCTATTTCGTCGAGGAGATGAACCTTGAGGAAATCGGCATGACCCTGGACATCGGCGCCGCCCGCGTCTGCCAGATCAAGAAGGCCGCTCTCGACAAGCTGCGCGCCCGCCTCACCGACTGGCATTGAGGCCCGGCAGCGCGGCCATTCCCGCGCTTGCGGGAAGACGAGCAAGAGGAAACGGAATCACTCCGCCCGTTCGCTCTGAGCTTTCGACAAGCTCAGGGCGAGCGGGCGGATTATGTAGAGTCTTGCATTCCGGAGTGGGAGAGCATGGATGGCGATCCAATGGGGATCGGCCAATAAAATCCGACGCCGCCGCTTCACTCTGACGCCAAACCCTTGAACCGCGGACGGCCGCATCTCATTTAAGAGATGTTATATCATAAATTGCACATTCCCAACGGCTCCGGAATCCCACTCATGCGCCCAGCACCCCCGCTTCTCGACGGCCTCGCCATTTCCGCCTCCTTCCTCTGCCTCGTCCATTGCCTCGCCCTGCCGCTGGTCATCGCCGCCCTGCCCGCGCTCGCCAGCCTGCTCGACGTGCCCGAGAGCTTCCATGTCTGGATGCTGGCCATCGCCGTACCGCTGAGCGGCCTCGCCATCGGGCTCGGCTGGCGCCGTCATGGCCGCATCGTGCCGGTGATTCTCGCGCTGGCGGGCCTTGCGCTGATGAGCTGGGGTGCGCTCGGCGGATTCGCGCCGGGGGTGGAGACCGCGCTCACCACGCTGGGCGGCCTCTGCCTGGCCGGCGGTCATATCCGCAATTGGCGGCTCGGCGCGGCCCACCGTCACTGCGCCGACGAGGCGTGACGGAATCGCGACGACACCTGCCGCCGGACGCTTCCGTCCGATCGTGATACTTCATAACAAGCCGCCACGGGCCATCGGGCGCCCGGTGCCATGAAGAGGGAATGCGCACGTGCGGCATTGGTTGCGGAACATCCGGACGACTCGTCGTCCCTCACATGCCGCAGCCCCCCTCACCTTCTTTTTCCGCGTTCGCCTGCCATGGCTGGCTGCATTTGTCCTTGCCAGCACGCCCGCCATGGCAGGCGGCCACCTGCAATGCGTTCCCTATGCCCGCGCCGTCTCCGGCATCGAACTGCGCGGCAATGCGAAGCTCTGGTGGCACAAGGCCGAGGGTCATTATCGACGCGGCCAGACGCCGGAGGCGGGCGCCGTGCTCGCCTTCCGCCCCACCTCGGCCATGCCCTATGGCCATGTCGCGGTGGTCAAGCGGATCCTCGACGATCGGCGCGTCCTGCTGAACCATGCCAACTGGTCCGGGCCGGGCATGATCGAGCGCGCGGCGCTTGCGGTGGACGTCTCGGACGCGGGCGACTGGAGCGCGGTGCGCGTCTGGTATGCGCCGAGCGGCGGCCTCGGCAGCCGTGAGAACCCGACCTTCGGCTTCATCTATCCGGAGCAGGATGCGCCCATCGACTCGCCGAACCCGCCCCTGCTGGCCAGCGGCACCATCGAGGCCGCCGCGCCCTGACCGCCGACGCGGCGCCGATGGCACGCACGGCCCTGCTCCTGCTTGCCGTGATTTCCGGGCCGGCAGATGTTCCATCTGCCTCGAAATCGCTCTAAAGGGCACGGCCATGTCCGCCACCTATCAGCTCGACACGGCAACCAGCCGGGCCAATCCCACGCCGGCGCCCATGAAGCGCCTCACCATTCCCGCCCTGCGCGGCCGCAAGGTCGACGGCGTCACGGCCGAGCCCATCGTCGTGCTCACCGCCTACACGGCGCGCCAGGCACAGCTGCTCGATCCGCATTGCGACATGCTGCTGGTCGGGGATTCGCTGGGCCAGGTGATCTACGGCCTGCCCTCCAGCGTCCCGGTGAGCCTGGAGATGATGGCGGCGCACGGCGCGGCGGTGGTGCGCGGCAGCTATCACAGCGTTGTCGTCATCGACATGCCGTTCGGCAGCTACGAGGCCTCGCCGCAGCAGGCCTTCGAGAGCGCGGCGCGGCTGCTCAAGGAGACCCGCGCGGCCGCCGTCAAGCTGGAGGGCGGCGCGGCCATGGCCGAGACCATCGCCTTCCTCTCCGCGCGCGGCATCCCGGTCTGCGCCCATGTCGGCCTCACCCCGCAGGCGATCAACGCATTGGGCGGCTATGGCCCGCGCGGCCGCAGCGATGCCGAGGCGCAGAAGATCATGGACGATGCCCGCGCGGTGGACGACGCCGGCTGCTTCGCCATGGTGATCGAGGGCGTGATCGAGCCGGTCGCCGTCGGGATCAGCGCGGCCGTCGCCTGCCCCACCATCGGCATCGGCGCCTCGCCGAAGTGCGACGGCCAGGTGCTGGTGATCGACGACATGCTCGGCCTGTTCGAGCGCACGCCGCGCTTCGTGAAGCGCTATGCCGACATCGCCACCACGATCGACGAGGCGGCCGCCGCCTATGCCGCCGAGGTGCGCGCCCGCAGCTTCCCCGGCGAAGCGCAGCTCTACGCCGCCAAAAAGTGATTTGCTTGGGGTTCAGCCGCCGCTAAGGTCCGCGCCCGCAAAGCCCTGCGCATCCCCCTTCCTTCCTGTCCTGGAGACCCGACTTGGCCTTGACGCCACATCAGACCGAAGCCCTGATCCGAGAAGTGGATGATGCGGTCCGGCAGGACGAGCTTTTCTCCTTCTGGACGCGTTACGGGCGGGCGGTGATCGCGCTCGTCGTGCTCGGCCTCGCGGCCTTTGCCGGCTGGCTCTATTGGCAGCATCACCAGCAGAGCAAGGCGGAAGCCAATAGCGAGCAGTTCGCGACGCTGCTCAAGTCCGCGCAGGGCGCCTCGCTCGATCAGGGCGTCTATGATGCGATCGTGGCCAATGGCAGCCCGGCCTACAAGGCGGAGGCGATGCTGGTGAAGGCCGCGCTGGCCGCCGGCAAGGGCGAGACGAAGGACGCAGTCGCCGCCTATGACGCGGTCCTTGCCGATGCCGGCGCGCTCCAGCCGATGAAGGACGCCGCGCTGATCCGCAAGATCTCGCTCCAGTTCGACACGCTCCAGCCCCAGCAGGCGATCGATGCGCTCAAGACGCTCGCTGTTCCCGGCAATCCCTGGTTCGGCAGCGCCGGCGAACTGACCGCCATCGCCCTGCTGCGCCTCGGCAAGACCCAGGAGGCCGGCACGCTGATGGGCAATCTCTCCCGCGATCCCGCCGTCCCGGAATCCATCAAGCTGCGCGCCGGCCAGGTCGCCAGCATGCTCGCCTCGGGCGTGCCGCTGCCGGCCATGACGACGCAGGCCCCGCCTGCCCCCGGAACGCCGCCTCCCACGCCGTCTCCGGCACCCGCAACACAGGGAGCCAAATGAGATGACGCGCATGACGATCGACCGGCGAGCCCTCTGGCGCGGCGGCATCGCCTTCTCGCTGGGCATTGCGCTCGCGGGCTGCGGCATCGGCCGCAAAGACGCGCCCAAGACGCCCGTGTCGGGGCAGCGCACCGCCATCCTCGGCTCGACCGAGGTGGTGAAGGCGGACGAGTCGATCGCGACCGTGCCCGTCACCCTGCCGCCCGCGCAGGTGAACGCCGACTGGGCGCAGTCCGGCGGCAACGCGGCCAAGACCATCGGCCATGTCGCGCTGGGCGAGGGCACGCAGCAGGTCTGGACCGCCAATGTGGCGGGCGGCGGCTCGCGCATGCGCCTCGCCTCCCCGCCGGTCATCGCGGACGGCAAGCTGTTCGTGATCGACACTGGCGCCGTCGTCTCGGCCTTCGACGCCAAGACCGGCCGCAAGCTGTGGAGCAGCAGCGTCCGCTCGCCCGACGACCGCGGCAATGTCGAGTTCGGCGGCGGCGTGAGCTATGCGCGGGGTCGCGTCTACGCCACGACCGGCATCGGCGACGTCGCCTCGCTCGACGCCGCCAACGGCACCATCTCCTGGAAGGTCCGCCCCGGCGGCCCGCTGCGCGGATCGCCGACGCTTTCCAACGGCAATGTCTATGTGATGAGCCAGGACAACCAGCTCTTCACGCTCAACGAGACGAACGGCACCGTCGTCTGGCAGGATTCGGGCACGATCGAATCGACCAATGTGTTCGGGGTCGCCGCGCCGGCCGCCGCGCAGGGCTCAGTCGTCGCCGGCTACAGCTCGGGCGAGCTGACCGCCTATCGCTACGAGAATGGCCGCACGCTGTGGGGCGATGCGCTGAGCCGCACCAGCATCTCCACCTCGGTCGCCACGCTGACCGACATCGACGCCGACCCGGTGATCGACCGGGGCCGCGTGTTCGCCATCGGCGAAGGCGGCCGCATGGCCTCCTACGAGCTGACCTCCGGCCAGCGGCTGTGGGAGCTGAACATCGGCGGCATCTCCACGCCGCTGGTGGTGGGCGACTGGGTGTTCGTGGTGACCGACCGCTCGCAGGTCTTCTGCATCACGCGGGCGACCGGCAAGGTGCGCTGGATCAGCGACCTCCCCGCCTGGCGCAAGCCGCGCAAGAAGGAAGGCGCGATCCGCTGGCACGGGCCGATCCTGGCCGGCAACAAGCTGATCCTCGGCTCGACCGAAGGCGCCCTCGCCTTCCTCGATCCCGCCGATGGCAAGCTGCTGCTGGAGCAGGATATCGACCAGAGCCTGTCGCTGCCGCCGGTGGTGGCCGACAACATGCTCTATCTGCTCACCGACGACGGACGGATCATCGCCTGGCGCTAGAAAACCATGTCTGACATCGGAACCGCCATTCGTGCCGAGTAGGGACTGAGCCTGTCCAAGTCTCCCGTATCGAAGCAGTGTGGCGCCAGTCCTGTGCCCTTCGATACGCCCCTTCGGCAAGCTCAGGGGCTGCTCAGTGACGAATGGCGGTTCCGATTGACGGCACTTCGCTCCAGGCGGATTTTGTATCCGCGCCCTTCGCGTGATAACAGCGCATGCGCCCGTGCGAGCGGGCGCACTCCTCTTTCATCCTGTCAGGACCCGATTCCGCCCATGCTCCCTGTCGTCGCCATCATCGGCCGGCCCAATGTCGGCAAGTCGACGCTGTTCAACCGGCTGATCGGCAAGAAGCTGGCGCTCGTCGACGACCGCCCCGGCGTCACGCGCGACCGGCGCGAGGGCGATGCCGAATTGCTCGACCTCAAGTTCCGCATCGTCGACACCGCCGGCTTCGAGGAGGATGATCCCCAGTCCCTCCCCGGCCGCATGCGCGCGCAGACCGAAGCGGCCGTGCAGGGCGCGGCCGTGGCGCTGTTCATGATCGACGCGCGCGCCGGCATCGTCCCGCTGGACGAGCATATCGCCCGCTGGCTGCGCGACAGCGGCACGCCCGTGGTGCTCCTCGCCAACAAGGCCGAAGGCGCCGCCGCAGAGCCAGGCATCATGGAGGCCTATGCGCTGGGCTTCGGCGAGCCGGTCGCCATCTCCGCCGAGCACGGCCAGGGCATGGCCGATCTCTTCCAGGCGATCCTGCCCCATGTGGAGGATGACGAGGAAGAGGAGGCTGCGGGCGAGGATGACGAGGCGGACAATGAAGACGCCCCGCTCAAGCTCGCCATCGTCGGCCGGCCCAATGCCGGCAAGTCCACGCTCATCAACCGCATCCTGGGCGAGGAGCGCCTCATCACCGGTCCCGAGGCCGGCATCACCCGCGACAGCATCGCCATCGACTGGATGTGGACCGCGCCGGACGGCCGGCAGCGCCCGGTGCGGCTCATCGACACCGCCGGCATGCGCAAGCGCGCCAAGGTGCAGGACAAGCTGGAGAAGCTCTCCGTCGCCGACGCGCTGCACGCGGTCGATTTCGCCGAGGTGGTGGTGCTGCTGCTCGACGCCACCAAGGGGCTGGAGGCGCAGGACCTCAAGATCGCCGACAAGGTGCTGAGCGAGGGCCGTGCGCTGGTGATCGGTCTCAACAAGTGGGACGTGGCGGAGAACGGCTCCGCCCTCTATCAGGGCGTGCGCCGCGCGCTGGAGGAGAGCCTGGCGCAGGTGCGCGGCGTGCCGCTGCTCACCATGTCCGGCGCGACCGGCAAGGGACTGGACGACCTGCTCAAGGCCGCGTTCGAGACCCGCACCCGCTGGTCGCAGCGCGTGCCGACCGCCCTGCTCAACCGCTGGTTCGACGGCGCGCTGGAGACCAATCCGCCACCCGCGCCCGGCGGCAAGCGCATCAAGCTGCGCTACATCACCCAGGCGCGCAACCGCCCGCCGACCTTCGTGGTGTTCGGCACGCGGCTCGACGAGCTGCCGGAGAGCTATAGCCGCTATCTGGTGAACGGCCTGCGCCGCGAGCTGGACTTCGCCGGTGTGCCGATCCGCCTCAACCTGCGCAGCGCCCGCAATCCCTATGACAGCAAGAAGCGCTGACGCCGAACCGCCCGCGCATATCGACACGCGCGGCCTCAAATGCCCCTGGCCGGTGCTGCGCGCCGCGCGGGCGATGCGCGAGCATGGCGCGATCCTGCTGCTCGCCGACGATCCGGTGGCGCGAACGGACGTGCCGGCGCTCGCGGACGCGCGCAATTGGTCCATATTCGTGGAACATCGTGCCGATCACGACGCCTATCTCCTCCGGAAGGGATGCGATTGAGCGCAGGGTGAACGGGTCGTTAGCCAGGACCGCGGACAATCGGTGGCACATCATGCTCCTGCTCTCCGGGATGAACCGCCCATGTCGCACCATTTCGAGAAACCGCTGCTGGACGAAGCCGAGCTGGCCCGGACCCTGCACGCCGTAGCCCAGGATTTCGTCCGCCTCGTCGGCTATTTCGGCGATGACGGCGTGTGCTGCGTCGCGCAGGTCGAAGCGGCCCATGCCGCCGGCGATGCGGCGGCGCTGGTCGGCCCGGCGCATCGGCTGAAGGGTGAGGCCCGCCAGCTCGGTGCGGTGCGGCTGGGCGACATCGCCGCCGAGATCGAGCGCACCGCCCGCCGCTGCGTCGAGGAACAGGTGCCGCCGGCCACGATCACGCAGGAAGTCCAGGCCCTGCGCGTCTGCTTCGCGCAGACGCTGGCGCTGCTGAGCGCGCTCACAGCTGGCCGGCGCGCAACCCGCCCCGTCGCCCCGCCGCGGACCCGACGCATCTTCGGCCGCCGCGCCGGCGCCTGAATCGGGATTGCGCGCAACAAAGCGTGCAAAAAGCAGCCATGCGGCTTGCCTTTCGGCCCGAAAATAGGCAGTAAGACAAACGAATTTTACCGTGCAAACCGGGTCGAAGGAGAAGCAGCGATATGGCGGACAGCCAATCCGCGCGGCTGGACGAGATCATCGCCGATCATATCGATCGCGAAGGTCCGCTGCTGCCGATCCTGCATGATGTGCAGGCGGCGTTCGGCCATGTGAGCGAGGAGGCCAGGCGTCAGATCGCCAAGGCGCTGAACCTGACTCGCGCCGAAGTGCATGGCGTCGTCTCCTTCTACCATGATTTCAAGAGCGTGCCGGCCGACAAGCCGGTGCTCAAGCTCTGCCGCGCCGAGGCCTGCAAGGCGCGCGGCGTCGAGGCGCTGGTCCCCGGCGCACAGGCGGCGGCGGGCGACCGGGTGAGGATCGAGACGGTCTATTGCCTCGGCCTGTGCAGCGTCGGCCCCAATGCGATGATCGGCACATCCCTCCATGCGCGGCTGGACGGCGACCGGCTCGGCGCGCTGATCCGGGAGCTGGCCTGACATGGGAACGGTCCGCATTTCCGACGATGCGCTCGCCATCGCCTGCGGCGCCGATGCCGTCGCCGCCGCTTTCGAGAAGGCCGGCGAGACGGTCGAGCGCGTGTCGAGCTGGGGCATGCAGTGGCTGGAGCCGCTGGTGGAGGTGGATGGCATCGGCTTCGGCCCCGCCACGCCGGGCGATGTGCAGGCGATCCTCGACGGCCGCGCGGACGCGCTCTGCATCGGCCCCATCGCGGCGCATCCCTTCATCGCCAAGCAGCAGCGCCTCACCTTCGCCCGCGCCGGCAAGACCCGCCCACTCAGCCTCGACGATTATGCGGCGACCGGCGGCTGGAAGGGCCTCGCCCGCGCCAGGGAGATCGGCCCGGAAGCGACCGTCGAGGAAGTGCTCGCCTCGGGCCTGCGCGGCCGGGGCGGCGCAGGCTTCCCGACCGGTATCAAGTGGCGCACCGTCGCGGGCGCGCGGGCCGACCAGAAATATATCGTCTGCAATGCCGACGAGGGCGACAGCGCCACCTTCGCCGACCGCATGGTGATGGAAGGCGATCCCTATATGCTCATCGAGGGCATGGCGATCGCCGGCTTCGCCGTGGGTGCGACGCGCGGCTACATCTATGTGCGCTCGGAATATCCGCACGCCATCGCCAAGCTGGACGCGGCGATTCTGGCGAGCGCGCACATCGTCGCGCCCTTCGTGCTGGAGGTGCGCGCGGGCGCGGGCGCCTATGTCTGCGGCGAGGAGACCTCGCTGCTCAACAGCCTGGAGGGCAAGCGCGGCGAGGTCCGCGCCAAGCCGCCCATCCCCGCGCTGGAGGGCCTGTTCGGCAAGCCCACCATCGTCAACAATGTGCTGAGCCTCGCCGCCGTGCCCGCCATCATGGCCGAGGGCGCCAAGGCCTATGCGGATTACGGCATGGGGCGCTCGCGCGGCACGATGCCGATCCAGCTCGCCGGCAATGTGAAGCATGGCGGGCTCTATGAGACCGCGTTCGGCATCACGCTGGGCGAACTGGTCAACGAGATCGGCGGTGGCACGCAGAGCGGCCGGCCGGTCAAGGGCGTGCAGGTGGGCGGGCCGCTGGGCGCCTATCTCCACCCCGACCAGTTCGACATTCCCTTCGATTACGAGGCCTATGCCGCGGTCGACGCACTCATCGGCCATGGCGGCATCACCGTGTTCGACGATACCATCGACATGGCCGACATGGCGCGCTTCGCCATGGAGTTCTGCGCGGCGGAAAGCTGCGGCAAGTGCACGCCCTGCCGCATCGGCTCGATCCGGGGCCGCGAGCTGATCGAGCGCATCCTCGCCCGCGCCCCGCGCGGCCGCGATACGGTCGAGACGCTGCCGCAGATGCACAACGCCCCCACCGGCGCCCGCGCGCTGGAGGACGAGATCGCGCTGCTCGAGGATCTGTGCGAGACGATGAAGTTCGGCTCGCTCTGCGCGCTGGGCGGCTTCACGCCCTATCCGGTGATGAGCGCCCTCAAGCACTGGCCCGAGGATTTCGGCGTCACCGCCCGCGTACCCGAGGCGGTCTGATGAGCTGCTGCGTCGGCCTGCTTCCCCCGGATCGCAGCGCCATATTGGGCGCGATCGTCGCGGGCGGCCGGTCGAGCCGCTTCGGCAGCGACAAGGCGCTCGCCCCGCTCGGCGGCCGTGCGCTCATCGATCATGTGAACGCCGCGCTGGCGCCGCAGGTACGCGAGGTGGTGGTCGTCGGCCGCAGCCATGCGGGGCTACGCGCGATCCCCGACCAGCCCGCGCCCGGCCTCGGCCCGCTCGGCGGCATCGCGGCGGCGCTGCTGGAAGCGCGGGCCATGGGGCTGGCCGCCGTGCTCACCGCGCCGTGCGACGCCCATGACCTGCCGGACGATCTGGTGCGCCAGCTCTTCCCCTTCCCCGCTTATGCGCGCAGCCTGCCGGTCATCGGCCTCTGGCCGACGCAGGCAGCCGATTCGGCGCTCACGCTGCTTGAAAGCGACGAGAAACACGCCATCAAGACCTTTGCGGCGCGGCTGGGCACCCGGCCCGTGAAATTGAGCCGGGAACCTGCTAACATCAACACCGCCGCCGACCTCGAACGAGTTGAACGCCATGGGATATGAACCGCAAGCCGATTTCGGCACCCCCGCCTCGACCGCCACGACGCAGGTCACCCTCACCATCGACGGCCGCGCCGTCACCGTGCCGCAGGGCACCACGGTCATGCGCGCCGCGGCGGAATGCGGCGGCGACATCCCCAAGCTCTGCGCGACGGACAGCCTCAAGCAGTTCGGCTCCTGCCGCCTCTGCCTCGTCGAGATCGAGGGCGCGCGCGGCACGCCGGCGAGCTGCACCACGCCGGTGGCGGAGGGCATGGTCGTCCACACCCAGACGCCGCGCCTGCAGAAGCTGCGCCGGGGCGTCATGGAGCTGTATATCTCCGACCATCCGCTGGACTGCCTCACCTGCTCGGACAATGGCGATTGCGAGTTGCAGGATCAGGCGGCCGCCGTGGGCCTGCGCGACGTGCGCTACGGCTATACGGGCGAGAACCATCTGGGCGCCATGCCCGACCTCTCCAATCCCTATTTCGATTTCGATCCCAGCAAGTGCATCGTCTGCTCGCGCTGCGTGCGCGCCTGTGACGAGGTGCAGGGCACGCTGGCGCTGACCATCGACGGGCGCGGCTTCGGCTCGAAAGTCTCCGCCGGCCTCGCCAGCGACGATTTCCTCTCCTCAGAATGCGTCTCCTGCGGCGCCTGCGTGCAGGCCTGCCCCACCGCGACGCTGCAGGAAAAGACGATGAAGGAGATCGGCAAGCCCGAGCGCGCCGTCGTCACCACCTGCGCCTATTGCGGCGTGGGCTGCACCTTCCGCGCCGAGATGCGCGGCGAACAGCTCGTGCGCATGGTGCCCTGGAAGGACGGCAAGGCCAATCACGGCCATAGCTGCGTCAAGGGCCGCTTCGCCTGGGGCTATGCCAATCATCAGGACCGCATCACCCAGCCGATGATCCGCAAGTCGCTGGACGATCCCTGGCAGGTGGTGAGCTGGGAGAAAGCGCTCGCCTACACCGCCTCCGAGATCAAGCGCATCAAGGACGCATATGGCGCCCGCGCGCTGGGCGGCATCACCTCCTCGCGCTGCACCAACGAGGAGGCCTATCTCGTCCAGAAGCTGGTGCGCGCCGGCTTCGGCGCCAACAATGTCGACACCTGCGCCCGCGTCTGCCACTCGCCCACCGGCTATGGCCTGAGCCAGACCTTCGGCACATCGGCCGGCACGCAGGATTTCGACAGCGTGATGGACGCCGACGTCATCCTGGTGATCGGCGCCAACCCCACCGACGCGCATCCCGTGTTCGGCAGCCGCATGAAGCAGCGCCTGCGCCAGGGCGCGAAGCTCATCGTCGTCGATCCGCGCCGCATCGACCTGGTGCGCTCGCCGCACATCCGGGCCGACCATCATCTCGCGCTCCAGCCCGGCACCAATGTCGCCATCCTGACCGCCATGGCGCATGTCGTGGTGACCGAGGGGCTGGCCGACGAGGACTTCGTCCGCGCCCGCTGCGAATGGGATGCCTATGAGGATTGGGCGCGCTTCGTCTCCGACGAGCGCCATGCGCCCGAGGCGCTGGAGGCCGTGACCCGCGTCCCCGCCGACGAGGTGCGCGCCGCCGCCCGCCTGTTCGCGACCGGCGGCAACGGCGCCATTTATTACGGCCTCGGCGTCACCGAGCACAGCCAGGGCAGCTCGACCGTGATGGCCATCGCCAACCTCGCCATGGCGACCGGCAATATCGGCCGCTCGGGCGTGGGCGTGAACCCGCTGCGCGGCCAGAACAATGTGCAGGGGTCCTGCGACATGGGCAGCTTCCCGCACGAGCTGACCGGCTATCGCCACATCTCCAACGACGCGGTGCGCGCGCAGTTCGAGGCGGACTGGGGCGTGGCGCTCGATCCCGAGCCGGGCCTGCGCATCAACAACATGCTGGATGCCGCCGTCGACGGCACCTTCCGCGCCATCTACATCGAGGGCGAGGACATCCTCCAGTCCGACCCCAACACCCATCATGTCGCGGCCGGCCTCAAGGCGATGGAATGCGTCATCGTGCAGGACCTGTTCCTGAACGAGACCGCCAACTATGCGCATATCTTCTTGCCCGGCTCGACCTTCCTGGAGAAGGACGGCACCTTCACCAATGCCGAGCGGCGCATCCAGCCGGTGCGCAAGGTGATGGAGCCGGCCAACGGCTATGCCGACTGGGAAGTGACGCAGCTCATCGCCAACGCCATCGGCCTCGACTGGAACTACACGCACCCCAGCCAGATCCTGGACGAGATCGCCCGCCTCACCCCCACTTTCGCCGGCGTGAGCTGGGAGCGGCTGGAGCGCGAGGGCTCGCTGCAATGGCCGGTGAACGACAGCTTCCCGGACGGCTCGCCGATCATGCATGTCGAGGCGTTCGTGCGCGGCAAGGGCCGTTTCGTCGTCACCGACTATGTGCCCACCGACGAGAAGACCGGCCCGCGCTTCCCGCTGCTGCTCACCACCGGGCGCATCCTCAGCCAGTATAATGTCGGCGCGCAGACCCGCCGCACGCCCAATGTGCTCTGGCATGAGGGCGACGTGCTGGAGATCCACCCGAGCGACGCGGACAATCGCGGCATCAAGGACGGCGACTGGGTGAAGCTCGCCAGCCGCACCGGCGAGACGACGCTGCGCGCGCTGGTCACCGATCGGGTGGCGCCCGGCGTGGTCTACACCACCTTCCACCATCCGGCCGCGCAGGTGAACGTCGTCACCACCGACTATTCGGACTGGGCCACCAACTGCCCCGAATATAAGGTCACCGCCGTGCAGGTCCTGCCCTCCAATGGGCCGACCGACTGGCAGGAGGATTATGCGAGCTGGTCCGAGCGCTCGCGGCGCATCGCCGCCAGCGTCCATGCCGAGGCGGCGGAATAGGCCATGAGCAGCACCGCGGACCGGCTGGTCTATATGGCGAACCAGATCGCCCGCAATCTGGCGACGATGGGCGATGGCGCCGCCGCCGCGACGGCGCGGCACATCAAGCAATATTGGGAGCCGCGCATGATCGCGGAGATCAAGGCGGGCGACCGGTCAGGCCTGTCCCCGCTCGCCGCGCGCGCCATCGACATGATCCAGGGCACGGGGCCGTTCCATGTCCGCGAGACCGAGCCGGCCAGCATCGACGGCACGGGTCCGTGTGACGCCGGCTGAGCTGCTGGCGCTGCGGCCGGATGGGTCGCAGCGCGCCGTCGAGCGCCCGTTCGCGCCGGAAGTGCCGGTCGCGCTCGAATATAATGGCCTCTCCTATGCGGTGATGATGGCGAGCCCGTCCGATCTGGAGGATTTCGTCACCGGCTTCGCGCTGACCGAGGGGCTGGCGGCTTCGGTGGCGGACGTGAGTGCCATCGATATTGCCGAGACGGACAAGGGCTGGATTGCCCGCGCGGCCATCGCGTCCCTGCCCATCGAGCAACTGGCCGAGCGCGTGCGCACCCGCGTTGCCGAATCGAGCTGCGGCCTGTGCGGCATCGACAATCTGGAGGCGATCGCCAAGCCCCTGCCCCCGGTCGCGGCGCATGACCCGGTCGCGCCCGCCGCGATCTTTCGCGCGCTCGAAGGCCTACGCGAACACCAGCCCGGCAACCGCGCCACCGGCGGCATGCACGCCGCCGCCTTCGTGGACGCGCAGGGCGGCATCGTGACGGTGCGCGAGGATGTCGGCCGCCACAATGCGCTGGACAAGCTGGTCGGCGCCATGGCCCGCGCTGGCCTGTCGCTGGGCGGCGGCTTCATCCTCTCCACCGCGCGGTGCAGCTACGAGATCGTTGAGAAGAGCGTGCGCGCCGGCGCCACGACGCTGGCGACCATCTCCGTGCCCACCAGCATGGCCGCCGCCCGCGCCCGCGACGCCGGCCTCAGCCTCTTCGCCCTCGCCCGACCGGACGAAGTGCTGCGCGTGACGCCGTAGCGGCCCTCCCGCTCATTGGTCCGATGGGAGCAGCAGCCCGTATTGAACCCTATTAGTGCTCCTGCGAAGGCAGGAGCCCAGGGCGCATGGGCGGTTCGCTGCCGCCCTCGGCTCCTGCCTTCGCAGGAGCACGGGCTTGACCGTCAGTCCCGCGCCGCCGTCAGTTCGTCCGCATCGCGCATGGGCAGGAACAGCAGCAGGATCATCGCCAGGATCGAGCCCGATGCCATGATCGCCGACACGGCGAGCAGATTGTCATTGCCCAGCAGCGTGAACAGGAAGCCGGCGAGGATCGGCGATCCCGCCGCGCCCAGGCGGCCGACGCCCAGCACCACGCCGGTGCCGGTGGCGCGGGCATAGGCGGGGAAGCCCTTGGCGAAGGCGGCGTAGAAGCCCACGATCGCCGCGTTGGTGCACAGGCCGCAGGCGAATGTCGCCATCTGCCAGCCCCACAGCGTCTCCTTCTGGATGCCGAAGCAGGCCACCGCGACCGATCCGAGCACCAGCATCGCCACGGTCGGCCCCTTGATGTCGAACTTGCGCATCACGAAGCCGAACAGGAAGCCGCCCAGCGCGCCGCCGACATTGGCCCAGGTGAGCGTGCTGGCCGCGTCCGGCGCCGAGAAGCCCGTGTCCGCGACGATCTTCACTGCCCATTTGAGAATGTAATAGAAGGTGATCGTGTGGAACATGTAGCCGAAGGCCAGCAGCAGCGTCACCGATCGCAGCTCGGGCCGGCGCAGGATGTCCGTCACCCGGGGCTTGTCCGCCGCGGCCTGCTCGGGCGGCAGACTCTCGATCCGCGGCAGGCGCAGCGCGGCGAGCGAACGGTTGATCTTCTCCACCGCGCCGGCCGGTCGCGTCGCGGCATAAAAGGCCGGCGTCTCGGGCACCAGGAAATAGACGAGCGGGATCATCGCCAGCGTCACCGCCGCGCCGAAATCGAACACCGAGCGCCAGTCGAAGGCGACGAGCAGCCATTGCTGGGCGATGATGCCGCCCACCACCGCACCGAGCGGATAGCCGATCACATAGAGCGCCATGGCGAGGCTGCGGCTCGCCCGGCTGGAGGCCTCGGCGGTCACCGCATTGGTCGCCGCCAGCATGCCGCCGATGCCGAGGCCGGTGAGCAGGCGCCACACGATCAGCGGCGTCACCGCGCCGGCCTGCCCGGCGAGGAACATGCCCACGGCCATCACGGCGAGGCATAGCAGCATGGTCGGCTTGCGGCCGATTCGATCGGCCATGCCGCCCAGCAGCACCGAGCCGAAGCCCATGCCGACCAGCTCGGCCGAGAGAACGATGCCCAACGCATCGCGCGGCACACCCCATTCGGCGGAGATGCCCGGCGCGGCGAAGGCGCTCGACAGCACGTCGAACCCGTCCAGCGCATTGAGGAAGATCATCAGCGTGATGACGATCCACTGTCTCGTCGACATCGGCTGTTCGTCGACGATGCGGCGCGGATCCGTTGCGGCCATCTGTGCGTCCCCTACCCGTTTCTTTCGTTGCCCGCCGTGGCGGGACATGATTCTATTCGTGAATACGGCGCAGCAGGTCGATGAGCAACGCCGCTTCGCGCTTGGTGAAGCGTGATTTGAGCCAGCTCTCATGCAAGTCGATCGCGCGGCGCGCGTCCTGCAGCGCGGCCTGGCCCTCCGACGTCAGCGTCAGCGTCTGCCGCCGCCGGTCCCGTGTCGAAGCGCCCCGGCGCAACAGGTCGCGCGCCTGGAGGCGGTTGACGATCGCCATGGTGGTCGCCCGGTCCATCTGCAGCCGGCGGCCGATATCGGCCTGGGCGATGTTGGGGTGGTCGGCGATCAGCCAGAGCACCGACACCATCTTCTGGGTGAGGCCCAGCTCGGAGAAGGTCTCGGTGAAATGACGGTAGGTCGCGCCGTGCGCCAAGCGGATATGGAAGCCGATGATGTCGTCGATCGCGCCGATGTCGCTGTCTTCCACGCCCGGCCGGACGTCCGCCTCGTCGGGCGCCTCGTCGGGACGATCCAGATGTCCCGCCTCCGCCGCGGCTTGCGTATCAGTCATGCTCAATGCCTTCTCCCCGAAGACCCGATCCGATTCGTTCCTGATCTTCTTGATCGAGCGCAAAGCCTTTGCTCATTTCGTAAGTGTAGCATACAATTCTTCGCGAGAGGAGCAACCCATGGTCCATTTTCCCGACTCCCCTGCCTTCACCGGCTTCAACACGCCGTCGCGCATCGAGTGCGACATTCCCAATCTCTCGCATGAGGGCATCATTCCGCCGGAGCTGAACGGCGCCTTCTTCCGCGTCCAGCCCGATCCGCAGTTCCCGCCGCGGCTGGGCGACGACATCAGCTTCAACGGCGACGGCATGATAACCCGTTTCCACATTCATGACGGCCAGTGCGACATCAGGCAACGCTGGGCCAAGACGGACAAGTGGAAGCTGGAGAACGAGGCCGGCAAGGCGCTGTTCGGCGCCTATCGCAACCCGCTGACCGACGACGAATCGGTGAAGGGCGAGCTGCGCAGCACGGCGAACACCAATGCCTTCGTCTTCGCCGGCAAGCTGTGGGCGATGAAGGAGGACAGCCCCGCGCTGGTCATGGACCCGGCGACGATGGAGACGTTCGGCTTCGAGAAGTTCGGCGGCAAGATGACCGGCCAGACCTTCACCGCCCATCCCAAGGTGGACCCGCGTACCGGCAACATGATCGCCATCGGCTATGCCGCCAGCGGCCTGTGCACCGACGATGTCTGCTATTATGAGGTGAGCCCGCAGGGCGAGTTGATCCGCGAGGTGTGGTTCAAGGCGCCCTATTACTGCATGATGCACGATTTCGGCGTGACGCAGGATTATCTCGTGCTGCACATCGTCCCCTCGATCGGCAGCTGGGAGCGGCTGGAGAAGGGCCTGCCCCATTTCGGCTTCGACACGACCATGCCGGTCTATCTCGGCATCATCCCGCGCCGGGACGATGTGAAGCCCGAGGATATCCGCTGGTTCAAGCGCGACAACTGCTTCGCCAGCCATGTGATGAACGCCTATCAGGAAGGCACCAAGGTGCATTTCGACACGCCGGAAGCGGAGAACAACATGTTCCCCTTCTTCCCGGACGTGCACGGCGCGCCGTTCAACCCGCAGCAGGCGATGAGCAAGCTCACCCGCTGGACCGTGGACATGGCCTCCAACAGCGACGAGTTCCACAGCGTGACGCCCCTCACCGAGACGGCCGGCGAGTTCCCGCGCATTGACGACCGCTTCACCGGCCTGCCCTATCGCTATGGCTGGATGCTGGAGATGGACATGAAGCGCCCGGTGGAGCTGAAGGGCGGCAGCGCCGGCGGCTTCCTGATGAACTGCCTGTTCCTCATCGATCATGAGACCGGCAAGGAGCAGCATTGGTGGTGCGGCCCGACGTCCTCGCTGCAGGAGCCGGCCTTCATTCCGCGCAGCAAGGATGCGCCGGAGGGCGACGGCTGGATCGTGCAGGTCTGCAACCGCCTCGACGACCATAGGAGCGACCTCCTGATCTTCGAGGCGCTGAAGATCGAGAAGGGGCCGGTGGCGACGATCCACATCCCCTTCGCCCTGCGCTTCGGCCTGCACGGCAACTGGGCCAATGCCGAGGAGATCGGCCTCGCCGCCTGAGGCGCGCCGGCCGGTCCATGGATGAATGAATGAACCCATCGCCGCGCGGATGCCCGTCCGCGCGGCGATGGCACGACAGGGAAGGAGAGCGAAGATGATCCCGCCGAACACCGTCATGCCCGGCCTCGAATTCGTCTATGAGGCCGAGGGCGACCTGGACCCGCCCATCCCCATCGGCGAGACCATGGACGGCACACGCCGGATCATCCCCATCCATGGCGGCGGCCGCGTGGAGGGACCGCTGATTCGCGGCCAGCTCGTCGGCAATGCATCGGACTGGCAGCTCACTCGCCCGGACGGCGTCACCGTCGCGGACGCCATCTACGCCATCCGCACGGACGACGACGTCATCATCCAGATCCGCAATCGCGGCCTGCGCCACGGCCCGGACGCGGTGATGGCGCGCCTCGCGGCCGGCGAGGATGTCGATCCCGCCGACTATTATTTCCGCACCGTGCCCGAGTTCATCGCCCCCAGGGGCCGCTATGAATGGATGAACCGCAGCATCTTCATCTGCTCGGGCGTGCGCTACAAGGCCGGCATCAAGCTGTGGGTCTGGCGGGTGACCTGAGCGCCCACGCACAAATCCGTTGCGGAATGCGACGGACATACCCATCTTGCCGCGATGACCAAGCTTTCCTTCCTCGATCTCGTCAATGTGGTGGAGGGCGAGACCAGCGCCGATGCCATCCGCCGCGTCGGCCCCCTCGCCGCCCATGCCGAGGCGCATGGCTATCATCGCTACTGGATCGCCGAGCATCACGGCATGGAAGGCGTCGCGGCGGCCGCCACGTCGCTCATCATCGCCGAAGCGGGCCGCGCGACCAGCCGGATGCGGGTCGGATCGGGCGGCATCATGCTGCCCAATCACTCGCCGATGGTGATCGCCGAGCAGTTCGGCACGCTCGATGCGCTCTTCCCCGGCCGCATCGACCTGGGCCTGGGCCGCGCGCCCGGCGCCGATGGCCGGGTGATGCGCGCCATGCGCCGCGACTTCATGACCGAAGCGGAGGAGTTCCCCCGCAATGTCGTGGAGCTGCGCGCCCATTTCACCGGCGATCCCGATCTCGGCCTCGTCACCGTGCCGGGACGCGGCGCGCAGGTGGAGATGTGGATCCTCGGCTCCAGCCTGTTCGGCGCGCAGCTCGCCGCGGCGCTGGGCATGCCCTATGCCTTCGCCAGCCATTTCGCGCCGGACCAGCTGGACGAGGCGCTGACCATCTATCGCCGCGATTTCCGCCCCTCGGCGCATCTGCGCGCGCCCTATGCCGCCGCCGCGCTCAGCGTGGTCGCCGCCGACACGGCGCCCGAGGCCGAATATATCGCCAGTTCGCTCATGCAGAATTTCGTGGCGCTGCGCACCGGCAGGCCGGGCAAGCTGCCGCCGCCGGTCGAGAATTATGTCGAGGGACTGCCGCCGCAGATCCAGGCCATGCTCGGCCATGTGCTCCAGTGCAGCAGTTTCGGCACGAGGGACGATGTGGCGCGCGGCATAGACCGCTTCATCCGCCGCACGCAGGTGGACGAGGTGATCGTCCACAGCCCCGCCTTCGATCCGCAGGCGCGGATGCGCTCGGTCGCGCTGATCGCGCAAGCCTTCGAGGGCGTCGCGACGACCGCCTGACGGGACGAGCCGCGCGGATGGTGTCGATTCGCCCGCCTTCGACCGGCCTGTTTGTCTCCATATGTGTAATTTTACCCGAATCGGACCACGATCGGGCGCTACGGTGATGAACGGACTTGCCGGTCCCGGTTCGTTCGCGCATGCTCGCCGTTCAATGGCGGCGGATCCATCCCTCTCAGCAATCACGGCGATTCTCCGGGAAGCGCATTTCTCGGCCATCGTCGAAAATTCGGTCGATGCCATCGTCTCCAAGACTCTCGACGGGACGGTGCTGAGCTGGAATCGCGCGGCCGAGCGGATTTTCGGCTGGCGCGCGGACGAGATCATCGGCCGTTCCATCCGCCTGCTCATCCCGGACGATCGCCAGAGCGAGGAGGACCATATCCTCGCGCGTATCGGCGCCGGTGAGATCATCCCCAAGTTCGAGACCGTGCGGCTGCGGCGGGACGGCACGCCCATTCCCGTCGCGACCGCCGTCTCGCCGATCCTCGACGCCGCCGGCCAGATCGTGGGCGCTTCCAAGATCGCCAACGACATCTCCGAGACCGTGGCCATGCGCGCCCGGCTGGAGGAAAGCGAGCGACTGTTCCGCACCATGGCGAACACCATCAGCCAGCTCGCCTGGATCACCGCGCCCGATGGCCAGGTCATCTGGTTCAACGATCGCTGGTATGAATTCACCGGCACATCCCCGGAGATCATGCGCGACCATGGCTGGCGCACAGTCTATCACCCCGCGCATACCGGCCGCGTGAAGGCCGGTTTCCAGCACTGCCTGGAGACGGGCGAACCCTGGGAGGACACCTTCCCCATCCGTGGCAAGGACGGGGAGTATCGCTGGTTCCTCACCCGCGCCAACACGGTCCGCGCCGATGACGGCCGCATCCAGCGCTGGTTCGGCACCAATACGGATATCACCCAGCAGCGCGAGCAGGAGCAGCGCATCCGGCTCCTGATGGGCGAGGTCAATCATCGCGCCAAGAACATGCTGGCGGTGGTGCAGGCGCTGGTGAGCCGCACCGCGGACAAGAGCTTCGCCGAGAGCCTGGGCAAGCGGCTGCAGGCGCTCGCGACCAATCAGGACATGCTGGCGCAGCGCAACTGGTTCGGCGCGCCGGCCGGCCAGCTCATCCGCTCGCAGCTCGCCGCAGCCAGCGACCTCATCGGCACCCGCGTGCGCCTCACCGGACCCGACGACATCATGCTCTCACCCAGCGCCGCCGAGACGCTCGGCCTCGCCATCCACGAGCTGACCACCAACGCCACCAAATATGGCGCGCTCTCCGGCAAGACCGGCGAACTCGCCATCAGCTGGGACGTGGAGGATGTCGACGGCGCGCCGCATTTCGTGGTGCAATGGCGCGAGACGGGCGGTCCGCTGGCGAAAACGCCCAACCGCAAGGGCTTCGGCACGGTGATGATCGACCATAATCCACGGCTCTCGCTCGATGCCCGCGTCTCGTTCGGCTATCCGCCCGAGGGATTCTTCTGGACCATGGCTGCACCGCTGGAGCGGGTACAGCCCAGCGACTGATTAGCGCTGGCCAATTGCGGCGACTGGCGAATCGGAGAGATCGAGGCCGGTATTCCCTCCCTCGTCATTCCCGCGTGCATGCGGGGAATGACGAGGGGAGAAGAGGAAACTCGTCCACGCCTCCGTGGGACGATGACCGCGCGGATAAGAAGAAGCAGTGCTCCTGCGCAGGCAGGAGCACTGGCTTTCCTTATCGGGAAGTCTGGCAGCCCCAACCCGCGTCGCGCTGCCGAATATACCCTGCCCCGCAAGCGTGGGCGCGGAAGATCGAGAACGCCCCCAGCCTTCTTCAGGCTGGCGCCAGTTCCTTCGCATCCTCCAGGATCATCCGCGAGCCCTTCTCGCCGATCATGATCGAGGCGGCATTGGTGTTGCCGGACACGATCTTGGGCATGATCGAGGCATCGATCACGCGCAGGCCCTCGACACCGTGCACGCGCAGGCGCGCATCCACCACCGCCTTGGGATCGGAGCCCATCCGGCAGGTGCCGACCGCGTGATAGAGGGTGCCGCCCGCCACCTGCGCATAGCCGAACATCTGGTCGTCGGTGTCGCCGAACGGATCGGGACCGGCCAGATATCGGCTGATCGCCGGCTGCTGCCAGATGTGGCGGATGATCTTGAGCTGCGTCACCGCCATCTGCTGGTCGATCGGGTCGGACAGATAGTTGGGCGTGATCTTCGGCGCGTCCATGCCGTCCGGCGTGCGGGCGTGGATATGGCCGCGCGATTCCGGCCGCAGCTGGCAGGGATTGGAGGCCATGCCCGGCTCCTTCTCCAGCGCGAGCTGCTGCCTGGCATTGAGCACCTCCAGGTCCATCGAGGCGGCCATGGTGTGGATCTGGATGTCCGGCGTCTCCAGCCCCTCGCGCGAGCGCAGAAAGGTGCAGCCATGCGCCACCGCGTAGGAGAGCAGGCCCTTGCGCGTCATGCCATATTTGAGGATCTGGCCGACCAGCGGCAGGCCGCTCGCCATGGCGTTGACCGAGGGCGTGCCCGGCTTCAGCCGCGCCTGGCAGCCGATCATGTAATGGTCCTGCAGATTCTCGCCGACGCCCGGCAGCTCGTGGACGAGCTGTACGCCCAGGTCACGGACGACCTGTCCCTGCCCCACGCCGGAAATCTCCAGCAGCTTGGGGCTCTCCACCGCGCCCGCCGCGAGGATCACCTCCTTGCGCGCGCGCACCCGGCGAATGCGGTCATGCTGGCGGAACTCGACGCTCACGGCGCGCTTGCCCTCGAACAGGATGCGCGTGGTCATGGCGCGCAGCTCGACCGTCAGGTTCGGACGGTCCATCACCGGGTGCAGGAAGCCGACGGCCGCCGAACAGCGCTTGCCGTTCTTCGCCGTCATCTGGAACCAGCTCGTGCCTTCCTGGTCGCCGTCGTTGAGATCGTCCTTATAGGCATAGCCGGCCTCGACGCAGGCATCGATGATCGCCTTGCTGATCGGGTGATGCTCGGGGAAGTCCGAGACGGAAAGACCGCCGCCCGTGCCGTGATTGTGGATATCGCCGCGCTGCTGGTCCTCGGTGGATTTGAAATGGGGCAGCACATCGTCCCACGACCAGCCCTCATTGCCCATCTGGCGCCAGCCGTCATAGTCGGCCGACTGGCCGCGCACATAGAGCAGGCCGTTCAATGAGGATGAGCCGCCGAGCACCTTGCCCTTGGGCCATTTGTGCGGGCGGCCGCCAGAGCCCTCGTCCACCTCGGTCTCGTAGAGCCAGTTCACCTTGGGATCGTTAAGCGTCTTGCCGAAGCCGATCGGGATGTGGATCATCAGGTTCGAGCGGAACTGGCTCAGCTCGCGCGTCGGGCGATCGTCGCCGCCGGCCTCCAGCACCACGACCTGCGTGTTGCGGTCGGCCGACAGGCGGTTCGCCAGCACGCAGCCGGCGCTGCCGGCCCCGACGATGACATAATCGACAGTGGTTTCATCAGCCATGACGCGCTCTTCCTCTCTCCCGCGCGCTCGTTTCAGCTGGCGCGCGACCCCATATATTCGTCTCCGTACAAGCGGTGTTTTTCGAACAAAGTCAACAAAACGATGGAACGAGTGAAATCCGCCCCGGAAATCACACCGGCTCGCCCGCACTCCGTGCCCGCTCGAGCATCATGGCTTCATCCTTGCGCACCAGCACCACCAGCGCGAGCAGCAGGATGACGATGGGGATCGCCACCCAGTTGACGCTGAGGATCGCGGTGCGCAGGTCGCCGCCGGTCGCATCCGAGACCATGCCGACCAGATAGGGACCGATGCCCAGGCCAAAGATCGTGGAGACGATCAGATAGGTGCTGGAGGTGATGCCCCGCATGCGCGGCAGCACCAGGCCATATATCAGCGCGTAGAGCGGCGGGATCCAGCAGGTGAGGATCACGCTGTAGAGCGCGAAGCGTGCGTAGAAGGCGCCCGATGTCCCGGCATGATAGGTCCAGATGCCCACCAGCGGCGAGACGCCCAGCGCGAACAGGGTGAGATAGACGCGACCCCGCGCCGGCAGCGCCTTGTCGAACCAGTCGGAAAGCGGCCCGGCCATCATCGGGCCGAGAATGCCGATCACCATCGAGAGAATGCCGAACACCACGCCCGTCTCCGCCGGCGAGGTGCCGTAGGTCTTCATGATGAAAGTCGGCGTGAAGCCCATGATGCCATAGTTGATGATGGTCTGCAGCGCGCCCACCGCGAGGGCGATCATCAGCGAGGGCGAGCCGAGGATCAGCTTCGCGGTCGGCTTGTCGGCGAGCGAGAGGCCCTGCAGCAGGTTGAAGATCACGATGATGCCGAAGCCCATCACGCCCCATTGCAGCAGGTGCGGATTGATCGAGAGGCCGCCGACATGGAGCGAGGGGCGCGGCGAGAAGCTGGAGGTGAGATGCACCATCGCGCCCATCAGCAGCACCGTGCCCGCGATGACGGCGACATTGGCGAGCCAGTGCCGCCCACCGGCCCGGCGCGTGGCGAGGCTCACGAAATTGGTGCCCGGCGTCACAGATCCGAGCAGCGCGAAGCTGGCGCGGAACGGCGCTGGATCGGGCACGGTGCGGATGCCGTCCATGGCGCCGCGCACCGGCTCCTTGAGGCTCCACAGCAGCGCCGCCAGCACGAAGCCCGGCAGCGAGGCGAGCAGGAAGGCGAATTTCCACCCCGTCAGGTCCAGCGGCGCGCCGCCGCCCGCGAAGCGCGTGTCCCACCATTCCGCCGCAACCCCGCCCAGCACGTTCGAGAGGCCGAGGCCCGCCGCGATGGCCGCGGCCAGCACGCCCATGACGAGACCGCGCCGGTGCTTGGGGAAATAGTCGAACAGCAATGAAGTGCCCGCCGGGGCCGTCGCGCCCTCGCCGATCCCGACGCCGAGGCGCGAGATGGCGAGCACCGCGAAGCTGTTGGCGAAAGCGGCAAGCCCGCTCGCCACCGACCAGAAGGCGATCGAGGTGGACAGAATGCGGTTGCGCAGCCAGCCATCCGACAGCCGCCCCAGCGGCAGCGAGAAGAGCGCGTAGAACAGCGCGAAGACGGTGCCGTAGAGCAGCCCCATCTCCGCATCGCCGATCTGCAGGTCCGCCTTGATGCGCGGGGCCAGGATCGCAAGGATGTTGCGGTCCAGCAGCGACATGGCGTTGCTGAGCGCCACCAGCGCCAGCGCATACCAGGCCGTGCCGGTCACCCGGCCCGCGACGTCGTCTTTCACAGCTTGAACACCCGCTCCGCGTTGGTCTGCATCAGCTTCTTCTTGGTCCCGAGCGGAATGTCCAGATTGTCGTGCGTGCGCACCTCGTCCGCGACATATTCATAGGGATAGTCCATCGCATACATGACGCGATCCTCGCCCAGCTGGTCGATACACAGCTTGATGGCGAGCGGGCAGGCCATGCCGCTGGTCGTCACCATCACATTGTTGCGCATATAGTGGAACATGTCGTGCTTGAGCGGCTTGAGGCGCTCGTAGCGCTGCGAGCGCACGCCGGCCTGGTGCATGTAGTTCACGCGGAACAGCCAGTAGGGGATCGCCTCGCCGCCATGACCGACGCACACGGTCAGGTTGGGGTAGCGGTCGAACACGCCGGTCGTCAGCACGCGCAGCAGATGATAGCCGGTCTCGACGCCGAAGCCGAACACGGCGCCGTCCAGCCCCGCCTCGACCATGCCGGCGATCATCGCGTCCGGCGGCGACTGGGGGTGGATGTAGAGCGGCAGATCGTTGTCGGCGCAGGCCTTGAGGATCGGGTCGAACTGCGCCTCGTCCAGATAATGGCCCTGGGTGTGGCTGTTCACCATCACGCCCTTGAAGCCCAGCTCCTTCTTGCCGCGCACGATCTCCTCGGCCGACCAGGCCGGGTCCTGCGGCACGATGGAGATCATGCCGGCATAGCGGGTCGGATGGCGCTCGCAGGCGGCCTTGAGCACGTCATTGGCGTCGCGCACCAGCGTCCTGGCCTCGTCCGCCTCGAACACCTGGCCGCCCGGCGAGGTCATGGAGAGGATGGCGATGTCGATGCCGGTCTCGTCCATGGCCTGGATGCGCAGATCGTCGAGATCGATCAGCCGGTCGCGGATGAACTTCGTCCGCTCGGACGGCGAGGTGCCGTAGAAGCCCCAGAGCGAGGCGGTCGCCTTGTCCGCCTTGCCGTCGTTCACCAGCCGCAGATAGGCGTCCAGCTGCGCCTGCGTGCCGAAGGCTTCCTCCGTCGCGATCCGCAGATAGCCGCGATCGCCGCCGGTCTTGAGTTCGTGGGTCATCTGTCTCTCCAATTTTTCCGGCCGCCTCGGCCGCCGCAAATCTGCATATCCGTTCGGGCTGAGTAGGGACTGAGCTTGTCGAAGTCCCGTATCGAAGCCTTGGCCTTTACGGCTCCTTCGATACGCCGCTTCGACAGGCTCAGCGGCTACTCAGGACGAACGGGTTGATCGGGGGCTGAGCCTCAGCCCTCGTGCACCACCTTGGTGACGAGGCAGGCATGCACGCCCTCGCTGCCGTCCTCATGGCCGTGGCCCGACCATTTGACGCCGCCGAAGGGCGAGTCCGCACCGCCGATGGCCACGCTGTTGACGCCGAGCATGCCGGTCTCCACCTCGTTGGCGAGGCGGCGCTGCATCTTGACGTCGTTGGTCCAGCTATAGGCGGCGAGGCCGTAAGGCAGGCGGTTGGCTTCCGCGATCATGTCGTCGGCCTTGCCGAACGGATTGATGAGCGCCACCGGGCCGAACGGCTCCTCGTTCATGATCTCGGCCGCCAGCGGGATCTCGCTCAGCACGGAGGGCGCGTAGAAATAGCCCTGGTTGCCCAGCCGCTCGCCGCCCGCATCGAGCTTCGCGCCATGCTTCACGGCGTCGCCGATCATGTGCTCCATGGCGTCGGGGCGGCGGGGATTGGCCATCGGCCCCATCTGGATGCCATCCTCCAGGCCGTTGCCGACCCGCCAGCCCTTGGCGCGCTCGGCGAAGCCGTCGCGGAAGCGCTCGAACACATCCTCCTGCACGATGAAGCGCGTCGGCGAGACGCACACCTGCCCCGCGTTGCGATATTTGTGCGGCACCATGACGTCCAGCACATGGTCGACGTCCACATCGTTGAACACCAGCACCGGGCCGTGGCCGCCCAGCTCCATGGTGGTGCGCTTGAGGTCGTCGGCCGCCAGCTTGGCGAGATGCTTGCCCACCACCGTCGAGCCGGTGAAGCTGAGCTTGCGGATGATCGGCGAGGCCAGCAGGTAGCGCGAGACCTCGTCCGGCACGCCGAACACGGCCTGCGCCACTTCGCCCGGCAGGCCGGCGTCGAGCAGGCACTGGAGGACGCCGAGCGCGGATGCGGGCGTCTCCTCGGCCGACTTCATGATGACCGAGCAGCCCGCCGCGATCGGCGCGCCCAGCTTGCGGCCGGGATTGCCGAGCGGGAAGTTCCAGGGGCTGAACGCCGCGACCGGGCCGACCGGCTCATATTGCACCGTCGAGCGCGTGCCGGCCGGGCGCACCAGCGTGCGGCCATAGAGGCGATGCACCTCGCCCGCGTAGAAATTGAACAGGCCCGCGACCATCATCACCTCGATGCGCGTCTCGGCGAGCGGCTTGCCCTGCTCCATCGTGGCGGCGCGGGCCAGCGTCTCCTGCCGCTCCATCAGCAGCCGCGCCGCGCCGGTGAGCACGGCGGCGCGCTCGTGCGCGCTCGAATTGCGCCAGCGCCTGAAGCCGCGCTGCGCCGCTTCCAGCGCGCGGTCGAGATCGGCCGTGGAGGCAAGCGGCAGTTCGCCCAGCGTCTCGCCGGTCGCGGGATTGACGATCGTCTGGGTGCGGCGGTCACCGGCGCTGACGGCCTCGCCGTCGATGATCATGTGCAGCGAGGGATAATCGGTCATCTCATTCTCTCTCCGGATCGACTCGATGGAAGGCGGGCGGCGAACGCCCACGGTTCGCCGCCTCCTCTTTCACAAACAGGCGCTTGAGGGAATAGCTGTTGAGGACTCAATTATCCTCGGGCGCCATCCCGGCCGCCGCCTCGGCCGCCTCGATCCGCTCGATCTCCTCGCGATAGGGCTTGCAGGCCCGCCACATGCTGATGGTGGCGAGCGGCAGCAGGACGAGCGCGGTGATGAAGAGCGCCTGCCACAGCTTCGATTCGTCGCCGACCACGCGCTGCGCCACCGTGCCGATGACGAAGCTGCCCATCGCCCCGAAGAAAGTGAACATGAAGAGATAGAAGGCCGTCACCTGCCCACGCATGGACTGCGGCGCCACGCGCTGCACGGCGGCATTCTGCGCCGGCGCCCCGGCGAGGCCGAACATGGTGGCGATCGCCATCATGGCCATGGAGAGCGTGCCGCTGTGCATCAGCGGCGCGGCGATGGTGCAGATCGTCACGATGGTGAAGCAGATGGCGGCGGTGCGGACATTGGCGTCCTTGTGCTTCTTGGCGAACCAGGAGACCATGACGCCGCCCAGCACGAGGCCCACGAGCTGCGCCACCAGCAGCATCGGCGCGAGGATGGTGCCGATCTGCGCCTCGTCCATGCCATAGGTCCGCACCAGGAACGGCACGCGCCAGAAGCCGAAGCCCTGGCTCTCCGTGGCGCTGAGCGCCAGCGCGAGGAAGAGCGGGCCGTAAACCCTGCGGTTGGCGTTGAGGCCCTTGAGCGCGTCGAAGCCCATGAAGGTCGCGATCTTGCGGCCCAGGCTCACATTCTCCGGCACCGCCACCTTCTCTGCCGGCTCCACGCGCCGGGCCGGCTCGCGGATGAACAGGAAGAGCAGGGCGGCCGGGAAGGACAGCACGCCGAGGCCGATGAGGATCCATTGCCAGTTGAAGATGTGCAGGCCCATCACCTGGCTGTGATCCCAGTCCGAGACCCCCTGGATCATCAGGCCGCCGAAATAGACGCCCAGCGTCGTGCCGCCGATGAAGCCGAACTGGAGCAGCGCGAAGGCGATGGGGATCTTCTTCGGGCGGAACATGTCCACGATCAGCGAGTAGGAACCCGGCGCATGCGCCGCGCCGCCCGCGCCCAGCAGCATGCGCGCGCCGATGAACTGGATGAAATTCTGCGCCAGGCCGCTCAGCATGGTGACGCCGCCCGTCACCGCCGCGCTCACCGCCAGGATGATGCGGCGCGGATAGAGATCCACCAGTCGCGCCAGCGGAATGCCCACGAACACGTAGAAGACGATGCTCGCCGGGCCGCCCAGGATGCCGAGCTGCTCGTCGGTGAGCTGGAAATCGGTCTTGATGCGCTCGGCCAGCATGCCGAACACGGTGGCATCGAAGAAGCTGAGGAATGTCGCGATGATGATGACGGTCAGCGCATAATAGGAAGAGGGGCTGGACGGCCAGCGATGCCCCTCCTGCGCCGCACCGGAATCCGGCCTTGCCTGCCCCACCGAGGGTGCCATTGCCATTGGGAAAGTCCTCTCTCTCTGACTCTCGATCCCGACGACCATCGCCCGAAAGCTGCCGGCTGCCGGTCCCTGCTCACGTTGGTTCGTTGATTTTGTCCGGCTTGTCCAGCAAAGTTGTTTCATGCTTTAGAGACGATCGCGCCGCCCGGCGCAAGTCCGGCAGACGGACTGTCCGCCCGGGCGCGGGAACGAGAGGAAGAGGAGACGCCATGATCGACAGGACATCATCCGCCGCCAGCTATGCCGAGGATCGCGCCGCGATCATGCAACTGGAATCGGATTATCTCTTCGCGCTCGATTGGGGCGACGCCGAATCCTATGCCGCCCTGTTCGCGCCCGAGGGCGTGCTGGAATGGGCGGGCGGCACCGCCACCGGCCCCGAGGAAATCTACAAGGAAATGGGCATCTACAAGGATGCCATCAAGAAATATTATGGCGAGAAGAACGAGGCGGGCCACCCGATCGTGCTGCGCCACTTCATCACCAACCAGTCCATCCATGTGCATGGCGACCGCGCCAAAGGCCGCATCTTCTGGTTCGAGATGGCCAACAACACGGCGGACAACAGCCCCAAGATCGGCAGCTACGGCCATTATGAGGACGAGATGCGCAAGGTGGACGGCGTGTGGAAGTTCGTCAGCCGCAAGATCTTCAACGAGATGCTGCCCGGCCGCAATGCCGGCCCGGAGAATCCGGTGCGCTCGGCGAGGGTCGCCTGAGACTGCCCCCGCGTCCCTCGCCTTCCCGCGCAAGTGGGCAACGAGGGGCGGCACGGGCAGGCCGTCCTCCTCACAAGGGCAATGGCCCTACCCCTCCCCGTTCGCTTCGAGCGAAGTCGAGAAGCCCCGGCATCTGACTCACCGAACGACCGATCCCACCGCCCGGCACCCGCCCGGCCAGTCCAGAAAGACCCGCCCCATGATCGACTTCGCCGGCCGCACGGCCTTCATCACCGGGGGCGCCAACGGCATCGGCCTCGGCCTTGCCCGCGCCCTGCTCGCCGAGGGCGCCAGGGTCGCCATCATCGACATCCGCCAGGATTCGATCGACACGGCGCTGGAGACGCTGGACAATCAGGAAGCGATCGGCATCCGCCTCGACGTCGCGGCCCGCGCCGATTTCCCGCGCGTGGCGGACGAGGTGGAGGCGCGCCTCGGCCCGGTCTCGCTGCTGTTCAACAATGCCGGCATCAATCTCTTCCAGACCATCGACGAGTCCAGCTTCGACGATTGGGACTGGCTGCTCGGCGTGAACTTCCATGGCGTCGTGAACGGCGTCATGACCTTCGCGCCGCGCATGAAGGCGCGCGGGGCCGGCGGCTATATCGTCAACACCGCCTCCATGGCCTCCTTCCTCGCGGGCGGCGCGCCGGGCATCTACAACACGACCAAGTTCGCGGTGCGCGGGCTCACCGAATCGCTGCGTTACAGCCTCGCGCCACACGGCATCGGCGTCTCGGTGCTCTGTCCGGGTCTGGTGAAGAGCTATATCTACGCCAGCGACGACATTCGCCCGGACGCGCTCAAGGGCGAGATGAAGCCGGTCGACAGCGAGAATATCGCCCGCCTCGAGCAGGTCCACCAGGTCGGCATGGAGCCGGACGTGATCGCCGCCCGCGTGCTGGACGGCATGCGCGAGAACCGCGCCCACATCTTCCCCCATCCCGAGTTCAGGGACGAACTGGCCGGCATCTTCGAGGAAACCCTCGCCGACTTCCACGACTATCCCGCCGACGCCGGCTATGAAGAACGCCTCGGCTTCGAGAAATTCCGGCGCGAGCGCTACACCGAAGCGCGGGAGGCGGCGCGCAAGGCGGTGTGAAGGATCGGCTGGTTCGCACGCGTCAGAGCCAGCCGGCTCAGGCCGGACAGCGCTCCCGCAGCGCATGGTTGGCCCACATCCCCCGCATCCACGAAAAAGCCCGCCGACACCGAAGTGCCGACGGGCCTTCCCTACCCGGATACGACCCGCTTGGGCGGCTCTTATCCCTGTCGCGTCAGATGCCTTGCTTCTGCTTGAAGTTCACGATCCATTCGTTGGTCTTCACGAGACCGCCGAACGGATAGAAGTGCAGATGCACCTGGCCATGCTCCGGCCCAAGCTGCTCGGTCAGGTCGGCGATGACCGGATCGGGTCCGGCATTGCCGATGAGGCTGGTGATGGAGAGGCCGTATTTCTTGACCACCTTGGCCGAGGTGCCCACGCCGCAGCGCGCCGCGAAGCGCAGCAGCGTCTTGATGGAGGCGGGGCCGGCCACGCCGATGCGCACCGGGCCGTCAATACCCTCGGCGCGGATCTGCTTCAGCCAGTCGAGCACCGGATCGGCATCGAAGCCGAACTGGGTCATGATCGAATAGTCGATGCCCTGGCGCTTGAGCGAGGCGACCTTGTCGTGCATCGCCTTGGCCAGCGTCTCGTTGGTGATGTCGGGATGGCCCTCGGGATAGCCCGAGATGCCGACATGCTCGATGCCGTAGTCCTTGAGGATGCCGCTGTCGATCACCGCCAGCGCGTCCTCGAAGGTGCCGAGCGGTTCGCTCGGATCACCGGCGATGACGAACACATGCTTGAGGTCGATCACGCCCTTGAGCATGTCGAGATAGGTGCGCAGATCGTCCGGGTTCATGAGGCGCCGCGCCGAGAGATGCGGCACCGGCCGGAAACCCAGGCGCTGGATCGCCGCGGCCGCGCGCGCGCGGTCCTCGAACTCGGCGCCCGGCAGGAACGTGACGGAAATCAGCGTGCCCTGCGGGATCATGTGCGCCGCCTTCTCCAGCGCTTCCACGTCCTTGGGCGTGATCTCCAGCGAATAGTCGGTCATCAGCGCGGTGAGCGCGGACCGGTCGAGCGTGGCTGTGGCCATCAGTTCCTCACCTGAACGTCAAAGAGGGTGGCCCCGGGCGGCGGACCCTGCACGATCCGCCGCCCGGCGCCGAACTTTCATCAGGCCGTGACGGCAGCCTTGCGCCAGCCGCCTTCATAGTCCTGACGCACGGCCACCGAATAGGGGACCTCGCTGACCACGGCGCGCACGGCGAGCTGCTTGTGCGGCTCGACGGTCGTCTTGCGGGTGCCGCCATTCTCCTCGCCCCACAGCACGGTCAGCTCGGTGCCGACCGGGATCTCGTGGTCGATCGTCGCGAGCGAGAGCGCGCGCTTCTCGTTGTAGGAGTAGCCGGTGAACATCGAGATGCCGACCGTGTTGCCGGCAGCGTCGAGCACCGCGTCGGCATTGGTGTTGGCATAGTTGGCCAGCGGCAGGTCGAAGAACTTGTAGTGCGCGTCGGCGTCCGCATCGAACAGCGACGCATAGATCTTCGCCATGTCCTCGCCGTTCCAGGCCAGCGTCACCTTCTTGCGCTGGGTGGCCGGATCGAGCGCTTCCAGGGCCTCGCGGCCGATGAAGTCGTGGTCGAACTTCACGAACGGGCCATAACCGATCTCATAGGGATTGGTGTAATAGTCCTCGATGTTGCTCGACACGAACGAACCGCCGATGGCGCCGGTCGCCTCATAGCTCTTGGCCGGCAGCCACTCGCGATAGGCCTTGAGCTTGTCGCCGGTGTAGATGGCCGGCAGCGGGCTCGGGATCCAGCCGGATTCCAGCGTGTTGGACGGATAGGCGCGGCAGCCGACCTGCACCAGGCCGAGATCCTTGCCCGCCTCGACGATCGCGCCGCGGATGTCCTCCATCTCCTCATAGGGACCCCAGATCTCCAGACCCGGCGCGCCGGCCATGCCGTGGCGCAGCGTGCGCACGGTGCGGCCCGCGATGTTCATGGTGGACATGTTGAAGAAGCGCAGCTGCTCCAGCTTGCCGCCGTGCAGCTTCTCGATCACGTCCCAGGCCTTCGGACCCTGGATCTGGAAGCGCCAATAGCTGCGGTTGACCGGCTTGCCCATCGGGCGCGAAGGCGAGCGGTCGTCATAGACGATCTCGACGTCGTAGCCGCCGGTCTCGGCCTGGAACTGCAGCCAGTTGGCGGCCGGCGCGCGGCCGACATAGCAGAACACTTCCGGCTCTTCCCAGAAGATGATGCCGTCGCCGATGACATGGCCATAAGGCGTGACGGGCACATACTGCTTGGCCTTGTTGATCTCCCAGCCCTTGGGCGAGTTGATCATCGTGTCGGTGAGGAGCTTGAGCGCGTCCTTGCCCTTGATGAACAGATTGACCATGTGGTGCGACTGGTCGAACAGCACCGCGCTGTGGCGCCAGGCCCACTGCTCGCTGCGCCAGTTGGAGAATTCCGGGGCGACGACCGGATACACATAGGCGCCGATCTGCGAGTTGCGCAGCAGATCGACCGTGTTGCCGGCCGAGGCCAGCACTTGCTCGAGATTGGTGGGGGTAGACATGCTCGTTTCTCTCCTAAGGAAAACCACAGGGCAGGCGATTCCGTCGACATTTGTCGAATCAAAAAAAGCTGGTGGAGCATACGGAATTTTGTATGTTACACAAACAAAAATTTGAGAGTCCCACGGACGCCCCGTCCGCTGGCCGAGAGGAGGAAAAGCGACAATGTCAGATGTGAACAGTGCGCCGGATTATGTGCTCAAGCTGTCCTGCGCGGACCAGACGGGCGTGATCGCGGCAGTGGCTGGCGCACTTGCGGAAAAGGGCTGCAACATCAATGAGATGGCGCAGTTTCATGATCCCGAATCCGGCCGCATGTTCCAGCGCATCATGTTCCATGCCGGCGCTGGCGGCATCGAGGAGGCGAAGGCCGCCCTGGGCGCGATCGCGCAGCAATATGGCGCCGAATGGTCGATTCGCGATACGAGCGTGCGCAAGAAGGTCGTGCTCATGGTCTCGAAGTTCGACCACTGCCTGGGCGACCTGCTCTACCGCAACCGCATCGGCGAGCTGAACATGGACGTGGTGGCCATCATCGGCAACCATCCCAAGGAAGCGCTCAATATCACGCTGATCGGCGACACGCCCTATTATCACTTCCCGATCACCAAGGAGACCAAGCCCCAGCAGGAAGCGCAGATCAAGCAGGTGGTGACGGAGACCGGCGCCGAGCTGGTCGTGCTCGCCCGCTACATGCAGATCCTCTCGGACGATCTCGCCTCCTTCCTGTCGGGCCGCTGCATCAACATCCACCACAGCTTCCTGCCCGGCTTCAAGGGCGCCAAGCCCTATCATCAGGCCTTCGCGCGCGGCGTGAAGATGATCGGCGCGACCACCCATTATGTGACGGACGACCTGGACGAAGGCCCGATCATCCACCAGGATGTCGAGACCGTCACCCATGCCGACCAGGCCGAGACGCTCGTCGCCAAGGGCCGCGACATCGAGCGCCGCGTGCTCGCCGAAGGCGTCCGCCTGCACCTGCAGGACCGCACCTTCGTGGTCGGCAACAAGACGATCGTGTTCAAGTGAGATGAAAGGCGGGGCGCTCCGGTGAGGGCGCCCCGCCGGGCTCTGCCTGCTCCGGCTGCGTGGCCACGGACATATGCCGAAACCGCGCGGCACACTCGCAGGACAGGACACGGTGCGCCAGCGCCGACGGCAGATTCGCGATCGGCATGATGCAATGCCGCTCGGTGACGCGCAGCTCCATGACGTCAGCGGGCTTCGGCGACGCAACCCGCCGGCGTCGAGCCGGGCGAATGGCGGCATGATCGTCAGACTGTCCTACTGCGCCTCTTTCATGCAATACCGCACGGGTTATGACAGCTCATGACACGCTCTTTCCCAGCCTGAATCTCCCTCGCGCCTGGCCGCCCCTGATCGATCCGGTCGATCAATCCCGCCTCACTCAGTGAGGGGATTTTACGAAACCCCGGAACCTTCAGAACCTTTCGCGCCGGATCGCCCCCTGCCCGCTCCTTCACCCGAACGGCCGGATCGGGTCCGTCCCGTCCCAGTCCCGCGTCTGGCGCCAGAAGTTGGTGAAGCCCTCGTCCATGCCCTGCGTCGCCGGGATCAGCTCGACGAAGCCCGGCGCGCCGGGGCCGCCCTCGAAATAGGCGACCTTGCCGCCGGTCGGCACCGGCGCACGGTGGGCCAGCACCTCGCCGCGCGCGATCCGGCGCTCGACTTCCGCCTCGATCTCGTCGCCGTCGACCGCGAGGCCGAAATGGTGGAAACCATAGCCCACCCGGTCGATCGTCTCCTTGTAGACGGACGGGTTCTTGTCGAGCGGCTGGAGCAGCTCGATATTGGTCGATCCGGTGAAGCTCATCGCGATCGCCACGTCGCTGGTGCAGGGCGCGCCGCGGAACACATGCCCTTCCCCGCCGAAGCGCGGCAGGAAGAACCACGGCCCCACGCCCATCTTGCTGATCCACCAGTGGATCGCCTTGTCCATATCCTCGACGACATAGGCCATCTGCACGATGGACCCGACCTCGCCGCCAAAACCCATGACCTTGCTCATGTCTCTCTCCTGTCCGTGACGGTGTCTGCAATGGCGAGCAGCGCATCGGCAAGGGCCTCGGGCGCGCTCAGGAAGGGGCTGTGGTCGCTCTCCAGCGTGGCGACGCTGGCACAGGGCAGCGCCGCGCACATGGCGCGCTGATGCGCGATAGGAATGGTGCGGTCATGCCGGCAGGCGACATAGTGGCGCGGCACCCGGCCGAACCGCGCCTCGCTCACCCGCACCGGCGCCGCGAAGGGCCGCAGCGGCTCGGCGACGAGGCGGACGGCGCTCGCCTGCTGGTCCGCCGGCGTGCAGCAACCGTAAAAGGCATGGATGGCGCTCTCCGCCGCCACGCGCACGCCCGCGCCATGTCCGACCGGCTGCAAGCCCGCCTCGAACAGCGGATCGCGCGGCATGGCGGCCGCCATGTCGTCGAGCGAGCGGCCGTCCGGGTTGAGGAAGGCCGCGATATAGACCAGCGCCGCAAACGCCTCCGGCGCCTGCTCGGCGGCGGCGCTGACGACAATGCCGCCCCGGCTGTGGCCGCACAGGATGACCGGCGGCGCCAGCGCACGGGCCTGCGCGACCGCAAAGTCCGCCCAGCCCTCCAGCGTCACCGCGCCCAGGATGGCGGCGCGCGCGCCCATACCCGGCAGGTCCGGCGCAACCATGGCATGGCCGGCGGCCTCCAGACGCGGCCGCAGCCGGTCGAACGCCCAGCCGCCATGCCAGGCGCCGTGGATCATGAGGAAGCTCGCCACGGCGGCGTCGGCCCCGGTTCAGGCCAGCGCGATCACGGCCTTGCCGAACAGCGCCGGGGAGGCGGCATAGTCATAGGCCCTTTTCGCATCCTCGAAGGCGAAGGTCTCGCCGATCACCGGCTTGATGCCGTTGGCGTCCACCGCTGCCGCCAGCTTCTCGGCCATGCGCCGCGAGCCCACGAAGATACCGCGCACGATGCTGCCGGTCATCATCAGCGCCGAGGGGTTCGGCCCGCCGACCGGCGAGAGCACGCCGATCAGCGCGATCTCGGCATTGTGGCGCAGCGCGGCGAGGCTCTGCTGCATCGTCCCCGCACCGCCGACCTCGACCACCTTGTCCACGCCGCCCAGCGTCGCGCCCACATGGGCGCCCCACTGCTCGATCGCCTTGTAGTTGACGGTCTGGTCGGCGCCCAGCGCACGCGCGCGCTCCAGCTTGGCGTCGTCGGAGGAGGTGATGATGACCTCGCAGCCCGCCGCCTTGGCGAGCGCCAGCGCGATGGTCGAGACGCCGCCCGTGCCCAGCAGCAGCACGCGGCTGCCCGGCTCCACCGGACGCGGTCCCTCGAACAGCGCGTTCCAGGCCGTGACGCCCGCGCAGGGCAGCGTCGCAGCTTCGGCATAGCTGAGCGAGCTGGCGATATGCACCACGCCGGCCTCGGGCAGCACGACCATTTCGGCCAGCATGCCCTTGGCGCCTGCCGCGCCCAGCGCCGGACCGGCATGCGGATTGGGCGGCCCGTCGGCCCAGTTCTGAAAGAAGGTGCCGGAGACGCGGTCGCCCGCCTTGAAGCGCGTCACGCCCGCGCCCACAGCGATCACCTCGCCCGCGCCATCCGAAAGCGGCACGATCGGCGCCGGCACCGGCCCGCCCATGTAACGCCCGAGCACGATCGCCTGATCGCGATAGTTGAGGGAGCAGGCATGGACGCGGATCGCCACCTCGCCCGGCCCCGGCTCGGGCTGCGGCGCCTCGATGAGGTGCAGGTCGTCAATGGATGTGGCGCCCGCCGCCAGCTGCCATGCACGCATCGCGTCATTCTCCTCTCTTGGCTCCGCGGCGGGGATTCGTCCGCCGGTACCCTCTCCTGCCGCCCGCGCACCAGCACGTCAAACGCCAGCGAACCTCCGTGAGGCGCCGCGCCGGATTTCGAAGCGGGGTTTCACGACGGGAAACCCGCTCAGGCCGGCACGCACCGCGCCGCCACATCCCGCGCGATCGCGTCCGATGCGCGGCGCAGGCCGTCAAGATGGCGCTGGACGACTATGGCCGTCTCCGTCCGCCGGTGCAGCCAGGTGATGTTGATCGAGGCGATCGGCCGCCCCTCCACCATCACCGGCACGGCCAGCGACCGGCGCCCGTCATGCCGCACTGCCTGCCAGTTGCGATCCGCCCAAGGGTGGAAAGGCTCGCGCAAGGCATAGCCGCGCTCCTGTGTCGTGGCGATGAGGTCCGCCAGCATCGCTTCGCCCGCCGGATCGGGCGCGGAGGGCCGCAGTTGCGCGATGATCCTCATGCGCTCCGCCTCCTGGCAGGCCGCCAGATAGGCACGGCCGGAGGCGGTATGCAGATAGGAGAGCCGGCTGCCGACCGGCCCCATGGTGATGGCATCCAGTCGCAACAGCGAGCAATTGGTCTCCAGTATCTCCATATGGTCACCGCGCGGCGCGGACAGGGCAGAGGGCCAGGCCACCGAACGCGAGAGCCGCGCCAGATGCGGGGAGGCGATCTCGGCGATCTGCGCGCCGGAGCGCTCGCCGACGGGCTCGCCGTCACGCATGCTGGGCAGGAAGGCACCGTCCGCCAGCCGCTGCCAGATATGACCATGCTTGCCGAGCGTCACGACCATGCGCAGCAGCGTCGCCTTGGGCAGGCCCAGCGCGAGGTGAAGCTCGTGCAGATTGGCGCCCCGGCGCCGGTCGATTTCCGACAGGACCTGCAGGCCGCGTTCCAACGCCCGCACGGTTTTCACCTTCCGTTCGATCAAGCGCCCTCTCCCTTCGCGCCGTCGCATGTTTTCACATGGCGAAATAGCAAATGGGGGTCGGCCCGCAAAGTGCGTTCCACGCATGATGTTGATTTTGTCTCGCCGGAGGCCGATCCGGCGCGCGCCTCAAGATTCGGCAATCGCCCACATCAGCGCCGCGTCGAAGGCGGGGATGTCGTCGGGCTTGCGGCTGGTGATGAGATTGCCGTCGACCACCACCGGCTCCTCCCCCACCGTGGCGCCGGCGTTGCGCAAGTCCGTGCGGATAGAGCCGGCGCGGATGACCGCACCGGCCCGCACGTCAGTCAGCGGTCGCCCGACCAGGTGCGCAGGCCCGGCGCCGTCCGGTCCTCGCTGGCCAGTGCTTCCTGCACCGCCGGCCGCGCCTTCACCCGCTCGCGCCAGTCGACGATGCGCGGATAGTTGGCCGCGACCTCCATCTCCGGGAACATGCGCTCCACCATCGCGCCGCAATGGCTGAAGAAGTTGATATCGGCGGTCGTATACATCTCGCCGGCCAGCCATGGCATCTCGCCCAGCTGCGCCTCGATCTTGCGGAGCGCATAGACGATCTTGTCCGTCGCATTGGCCAGATCCGCCTCGGAGAAGCCGGAGCGCGCCGTTGCCCACTTCTTGCGCTGGTCAGGCAGCGGGATATGCTCGAGCAGCTTCTCGAACTCACCATTCTCGATGTTGCGCGCGATCACACCGACGAGCCGGTGCCAGCCGTGCATGGAGACATAGTTCATGACATGCTCGTCGACGAACTTGTTCCAGTAGCGCACACCGGCCTTGCCCACCGGATCGCGCGGCATCAGCGGAATCTCGGGAAAGACGTCCTCCAGATATTCGTTGATGACGGTGGTATGGGTGATGATGACACCGTTATGATCGAGCACCGGCACCTGCCCTTCCGGATTGATCGCCTTGAACCAGTCGGAATGCTGCTCGAACTTGTGCAGGTCCACGTAGATGCTCTCATAGGCCAGTCCCTTTTCCTTGAGCGGGATCATGGACTTCAATGAATTGGCCAGCGGCTCGGCGTGATAATATTTGAGGGTCATGCTTTCTCTCCCGCAAGATGGTTCTGAATGAGGGCTGCTGCGTCCTGTGGCGCGGTCAGACCGGTATCGATGACAAGGTCTGCTGAAGGCATCGCCGCCATGGCCGCGTCGAAATCAGCGCGGAGCTGTTGCAGCATGTCGGGTGAGCGCAGCTTGCCGAACGCAGCGCGATCATCATTGGCGATCCTCTTCGACTGGATGCCGGGATCGACCGTCAACGCCACGAAAGTGACTGCGCCACCGGCCGTGCGTACGATGTCAGCGGCACGTTGGGGAAAGTCCGCGGCCATGGTGCTTTCCGGCGCGAAGGTGAAGATGAGCGAGCGTCCCTCCCGGGCTGCCGCCTCGAACATCCGCAGCCAGAAGGCTTCGCGCAATGCGATGAAGGGCGCCGAACCGAAGGGGAAAACGGCGCCCACCGCATCAACGACGAGATGATTGTGGAACAGCGCATGGCCCGTGCGGTCAGCGAGCGCGCGCGCGATCGTCAGCTTGCCCGACGCGACCTGCCCATAGAGGAAGATGAGGCGCACGCGCGATCAGACTTCCAGCGTATCCAGTACGCCGCCATCGACCGCCCAGTTCTGCGCGGTCACATGGGATGCAGCGGGGGAGAGCAGGAAGCAGGCGACTTCCGCCAGTTCGTCCGACGAGCCCATACGGCGCTGGGGCACGCGCTCGTTGATCTTCGCGGCCTGCTCGGGCGGGATGAGATCGAAGGCCGGCGTCTCGATGAAACCCGGGATGATGCAATTGCTGCGCACATTGTGCGGCGCCAGTTCGACGGCGATGGCACGGCTGAGGCCGAGCACGCCATGCTTGGAGGCGACATAAGCGGGGTTCATCGCCATGCCGCGCCTGCTCGCCATGCTGCCGGTGACGAGGATGCTGCCCTCCCCCGCCTCGATCATCGCCGGCGCGACCGCCTGGATGGCCCAGAAGACGCTGGTGAGGTTCACGGTCAGCACCTGCTCGAACAGTTCGGTCGAGTAGCTGAGCGCGGGCGCGAAATTGCCCGCGAGGCCGGCATTTGCGAACAGGCCGTAGACCGGACCGAAATGCGCGGCGGCGGCGGCAAGCGCCTGCTCCAGCGCCGCCTTGTCGCTCACGTCCGCCGCGAAGGCCGCCGCATTCGCGCCCAGCCGCGCGGCTTCCTCCTCCAGCGCCTCCCTGCGCCGCGCCAGCATCGAGACCTTCGCGCCGCGCGCCACGAGCATCCGCGCCGTGGCGAGGCCGATGCCGCTCGATGCGCCCGTCACGATCACATGGCGTCCGGCGAAATCCGTCATTCAGTCTCTCCTGTCCGGGTCTGGCCCGATCCAGTTCGTGCGATGAAGGCGGCCCAGACGGGCGCCATGGGATGGTCGTGCGTCTCGGGCGTCCATTGCCGTGCCATGATGGCGCGCGCCTCGCCCTCGCTCATGCCGCGCACATCGCGATGATAGCGGTAGAAAAAGGCAGCGGCCCGGAAATTGGCGATGCAATGGACATGGACCGGCGCCTCGTCCGCCTCGATGGCGGCGCGGAAGGCGGCATAATGCCGTTCCTCGGGCGCCTCGAACGGCACGGGGACATGGGTGAAGCGCAGCCCCGCCGCCGCGCACAATTGCGCTTCGTCGGGAAGCGCGCCGGGATGGCTGTTCACCGCGAGGCTGACGACATGGCGCACGCCGATGGCCGCCAGCCGCGCCACATCGGCCGCGCGAAGCCGGCCGGAGGTGGTCGTCCGCCCGTCGATGCGCTGCCAGGCATGTATGTCGGTGGGATCGCCGTCTCGATTGGAATCGCTATCGTTCATGAACCCATCTTTCCGAAGTGATCAAAGCACGGACATAGAGGCCCGGAGAGGCCCGCGTCACCCCAATCCGAGCACGCGCACCGCATTCTCCTTGAGGATGAGTGGCAGCACCTCCTCCTTGAACCCCACCTCCTGCGCCGCCGCAATCCACTTCTCCGGCGTGATGAGCGGGAAGTCGCTGCCGAACATCATCTTGTTGCGTAGCTGCGTGTTCGCATATTGGATGATCTGCTTCGGGAAGTATCTGGGACTCCAGCCGGACAGGTCGATGAACACATTGTCCTTGTGCAGCGCCATGGAGAGGCTCTCGTCCGTCCAGGGCCAGCTGGGATGGGCGAGGATCATCTTCATGTCCGGGAAGTCCGCCGCCACATCGTCCATCAGCATCGGCTGGCCATATTTGAGCCGCACGCCGCCGCCGCCGCGCATGCCGGTGCCCATACCGCTATGGCCGGTGTGGAAGATGGCGGGCAGCTTATATTCCGCGATCACCTCGTAGATTGGATAGCCGGTGCGGTCGGCCGGGTGGATGCCCTGGATGAGGTGGTGGAACTTGAAGCCGCGCACGCCGTAATTCTCGATGAGGTCGCGCGCCTCGCGGGCGCCGTAGCGCCCCTTGTGCGGATCGATCGAGGCGAAGGGGATGACGATGTCGTCATGCTGCGCAGCAATTTCGGCGATCTCGTAATTGGAGACGCGCTTGGCGCCCAGCGCGCTCTCGCAATCCACGGTGAACAGGCAGAAGGCGATCTCCCGCTCCCGGTAGAAGTCGATGATCTCGGGAATCTTCGGCCGCTCGCGCGGCGCCTTGAAATAGGCGCTGGCGGCATCGAAGAACTGCGCCATCACCGGGTCCTCGGGGTCGTGGCACGACACCTCGGCATGGACGTGGACGTCGATGGCCTTCACCTTGGTTGGATCGATGGGCATGGGATTCCTTGCTTCGGGTTCCGGGATCCAGTCCCCGTTCGTCCTGAGTAGCCATTGAGCCTGGCCAAATGTCGTATCGAATGACCTCTCGTCGCAATCGGTCCTTCGATACGAGACTAGGATAAAGTCACGCCGGGAGTCGATGGGGGTCGGCTGCCCAGCGTTGCGGACCCCGCACTAATCGGCCGGGATGAAGCGGAGCGTGCCTGCCCGCCTCGCCGGTCCGCCGGTGTCGCTCGGATGGGTGACGCCATCCATCACGGGCACTTCCGGAAAATCGAACGGGCTGACCCCGTCCAGGCAGGCGACGTTCACGCCATATTGCCCCTGATTGGACCGGCGCTGGTGATGCGTGTAGATACCGCAGCGCGAACAGAAGAAATGTTGCGCCGATCCGGTGTTGAACCGATAGCTTGTGAGCATATCGGCGCCTTGCAATATGCTGAGCCCGCCCAGCTCCGCCGAGACCGCAACAGCGCCGCGCATCCGGCAATAAGAACAGGTGCAACGACGGATGGTCCGGAAGCCGTCGCTCAGCCTGACCTCGAAGCGAACCGCACCGCAATGGCATCCGCCGCGGCGAACATTCTCCTCGTCCGTCATGTCGCCTGTCCTCCACGCGCCTGCACCATCAGTTCACCATCCGCGCCTGCTCGCCCCAGTGCGGCTGGCGCAGCGCCTTCTTGTCCATCTTGCCGGCGGCGGTGCGCGGGATGGCGTCGACGAACGCCACCGACTTGGGCGCCTTGACGCTGCCCAGCCGCGCCTTGGCATGGGCGATCACCGCCGCTTCGTCGATCGGGCGGCTGGTCACTACCACGGCATGCACCTGCTCGCCCCAATGATCGTGGGGAATGCCGATTACCGCTGCCTCGGCCACCGCGTCCAGCTCCATGATCGCGCCCTCGACCTCGGCCGAATAGACGTTGAACCCACCGGAGACGACCATGTCCTTCTTGCGGTCGACGATATAATAATAGCCATGCTCGTCACGCCGGCCGACATCGCCGGTGTGGTGCCAGCCATAAGCGGTGGCTTCCGCCGTCGCCTCGGGCATCTCGAAATAGCCGCCACCCACGATGCCGCCGCGCGCCACGATCTCGCCGACCTCGCCGGTGGGGAGGATGTTGCCGTCATCGTCCATCAGCTCGACCCGCACCGAATAGGAGGCGCGGCCACAGCTCGCCAGCCGCTCGGGATGCTCGCCGCGCGCCGCCGCCGCGACCTCGTGCGGGGGCAGCCAGGTCGCGATCATGTGGCATTCGGTCTGGCCGTAGCTCTGACACATGCAGGGACCGAAAATCTCCACCGCCTGCCGCAGCTTGTCCGGCGAGACGGGCGATCCGGCCAGCAGGAAATAGCGCAGGCTCGAATAGTCGTAATCGCGCACATCGGGATGGGCGAGCATGGTGTAGAGTGCGGTGGGCGGCAGGAACATGTGGGTGACGCGATCGCGCTCGATCGCATGCATCACCGCTTCGGCATCGAAGCCCGGCAGCACGGAGATGGTCGCGCCCATCGCCACCGCCGCCATGGCGACCGGACCCGCCGCATGGGTGAGCGGCGCGCAGGCGAGGCAGACCGGGTCCTGCGCCGGCATGAGATTGCCGATCGTCTCCATGAGCGCGCCCCAGCTGCGGTTCATGATCCGCACGCCCTTGGCCGGACCGGTCGTGCCGCCGGTCGCGATGATGGCGGTCAGTTCGTCGGGATTGCCGACGGGATCGCCCAGGTCCGGCGCATCTGGCGCATCCTCGGGCAGCATGAAGGCGTCGAGGGAGGGATTCTCCCCATCCTCCGCATCGAGGCAGATGAGGCGGCGAATGCTTGGCACGCGGCGCCGCACCTCCCGCGCCTCCGCGGCAAGGCTGGAATGATAGAAGAGCCAGCCGGCGCGCACATAGGTGAGATAGGCGATGTTGGCATCCAGGGCGTTGCGGGTGTTGACCGGTATCCACACCGCCCCGGCGCGCCACAGGCCGAGCAGCGCGGTGAGGATCGCGCCATGGTTGGGCGACATGATCGCCACCGGCTCCTGATGCGCGAGGCCGCCGGCGCGCATGGCGCCGGCCAGCCGATGCGTCAGCCGGTGCATCTGGCCATAGGTGTAGCGCGTCTCGCCCGCGATCAGGATGAGGCGATCGGGATCGCGCTGCGCCTGCTTGTCGAAATAGTCGATCGAGCGCATCGCCTGCCCCTCAGCCCCAGCGGTTGATCTCCGGCCCCGGCGCGAAGCCGTGCGCGGGCTCGGCGGTGCGGGCCTGCGCCAGCGCCTTGCGCACGCTCGGCCGCGCCTCGACGCGTTCCAACCATGCCGCGAGGCGCGACTTGCCGGCAAAGGCGTCCGGCAGCAGGTCGCGCATGGGCGCGATCCAGGCATAGCTTTCCAGATCGGCCAGGCTGAAATCGCCCATCAGCCAATCCCGATCCGCCAGACGATCCTCGACCTTCCTGGTCGCCTCATGGACGCGCGCCTCGCTTGCCGCGCGGTGATCGTCCGAGAGGATGCCCGCGCGGGTCTGCGCCCAGCGCTCGCGCAGGTCGTCCGCCACGATGGGCGCGATCATGGCCTCGAAGGCCGCATCGTCCAGCGCCGTCAGCTTCGGCGTCGTCCAGGCGATGTTGGCGAGCGCCGCCGCGCCGGGCGCCAGCCGCTCGATGATCCAGCGGCACCAGGCCATCATCTCCCAGCGCGCATAGGGATCGGCGGGGCGCAGCCCGCTCCGCGGCGCGAGATCGTCGAGCAGACAGCCGATGAACAGGCTGTCCGCCGTCGCCTCGCCATCGACGACGAGCAGCGGCCCCTCGCCTTCCACACTGTAGTTCGCCTCGAAGCCGAGCGCCGGCGTGCCGCCATGGCGCTGCGCCATGGTCAGGTCGATGGGCACGAGATCGGCCTCCAGCCCGCTCTCGAACAGCGCGGCCAGCACGGTGAGCGACGGGCCGGTCGGCTCGCCATGATAGAGGGTCATCGGCATCAGGCGGCCTCCTCGATGAGCGGCAGGATGCGCTCGGCGAAGCGCGGCACGCGGCTGTAGGTCCAGGTCTGCTTCACCGCCGGGCGGCGCGCCACGCTGCGCAGCCAGCGCATGATGTTGGGCGTCTTCTCGTCATTCACATCCTCGGGCTGCGAGGACGGCAGGCCATAGGCCGAGTTGAAGCAGTTGATGTCCGCCAGAGAATAGTGGTCCGAGCCGAGATATTCGTGCCGGCCGAGCGCCGCTTCAAGCGCGCCGATGCCGAAATCGACACGGCGGCGGGATTCGGCCAGTTCCTCCTCGCTGAACAGGCCGTAGATCGCCTTGCGCCAGGCGATCCGCCGCTCGGGCAGCGGGATGCGGTCGATCGCGGCCTTCAGCTCCTCGGGATCGCGCTCGCGCACCTGCGGGCCGATGAAGATGCTCCAGCCGATCATGCTGAAGGAGGGGCAGAGCCACTGGTCGAGGAACTTCATCCACCAGCGCACGCGCCAACGGTCCAGCGGATTCTCCGGCATCATCGCCGGGCCGTCGAACGCCTCCTCGACATATTCCATCATCGCGGTGGATTCGTTGAGCAGCCGGCCGCCATGGGTCATGGCGGGGATGGTGCCCATCGGATTGATCGCCAGATAATCGGGCTTATGCTGATCGAAGGCGAGCAGGTCGATATAATGGCTCTGGAAGGGCACGCCCTTCTCGACTAGCGTCAGCATGGGCTTGCCGCTGTTGGCATTGGGCTCCCAATGATAGAGCGTGATGTCGCTGGGCATAGGCCCTCCTCTCCTTCTCTCGCCGGCCGCGGCGGATCGGTTCCGATCCGTCATAGGCGGCAATCTGCAATCGGGCATAGTCAATTTGCGCATGCTTTGTCGGTCGATCGCGCACAGCAGGCCGACGGACGATCAAGAGACTTCGTGCTCCTGCGAAAGCAGGAGCCCAGGGCGCATGAGCCGTGCATAGCCGCCCTGGGCTCCTGCTTTCGCAGGAGCACTGAATTCCATCTTTCCGGACAAATTCTAGGCCATCGTCCAGGCGATCAGATCGTGCCGCCGGTCATGCGCCTGCTCGACGACGCGCAGGCCGCGCTCCTCCAGCCACTGCCGCGCCGCGACATAATCGTTCCAGCCGGTGAGCCCGCCCACCGCATGGCTGCGGTCGAGCCTGCGGATCGCGCGCCAGTTCTCGCCCTGCTCGCGTGCGAGGTCGATGCGGTGCCGCGCCGGACGGTCCTGCGCGAAGGCGAGGCTCGCCGGTTTGCGGCTGTCGTAGACGATGATCTCCGGCGCGCGGCCGGCCCGGTCCCGCCAGCAATGCAGGCCGACGGCGCCCGCCGCGCCGACGATCGCCGCCGCACCCAGCAGCTCGCGTCGCGAAACGCCGCTCATTTGCCCTTCCCCAGATAGGCGGCGATCTTGTCCAGCTCGGCGTCGGTCACGTCCACGCGGGTCTGGCGCGGCATGGCGGCCTTGCCCATGCGCGCGACCGACTTCACATAATCGGCGGTCAGGTCGTCGCGATTGGTGAGCAGGCCCATCTCCGGCGGGCGGCCGGCGGCCATCTGCTGCTTGGTCAGCAGGTTGGTCCCCATGCCGCCGACGAGATGGCAGGCGCCGCAGCGATTGGAGAACAGCGCCGCGCCGTCCATGCCGGTCTTGAGCCGGTCGCCGTCCGCCATCTGCGCGCGCGGCTGATAGGGCGGCAGGGCGGCGGGACCGCCGGGCGGGCCTTGCTGTTCGTTGGCCATCTGATTGTCGTTGTTCACGACCTTGCAGCCGGCAAGGCCGGCGGCGGCGACCGCGAGCGCGATCAGGGTCGGCGAAACGGAACGCGCGCGGATCATGCGAGGGCCTTTCCGCGCTGGGCGGCATAGGCGCTCGGCCAGATGCCCTGTTTGCCGGGGGATAGGATACCGTTGGGATCGAGCGCGTCCTTCACCGTCTCGGTCATGCGGCGCATGGCATGGTCGTTGAAGTCGAACGTGTCGGCGATCGCGTCCATCCAGCCCAGATGCGTGCGATATTCGGCATAGCCGGCCGCGGCGGCATCGGCGATCAGCGCATTGAAGAGCTGCTTGATGCGCGTGACCTGCTCGGGATTGTCGCGGTCATACATCAGCATGTTCACATTGTTGCAGAAGCGCCCGCCGATGGTGAAGCTGGCGTAGAAATCCACATCATGGTCCGCGATGATCTTGCGGCTGCGCTGGAGCTGGCCGAGCACATGCTTGCCGGTCGCCGGCACCACCGGCGAGAAGCCCATATGCGCGCTCTTGCCGCCCACCCAATCGCCCATCTGCAACGGCACGGCGGAGGGCACGCCCAGCGTCGTGTCCATGATGTTGGTGGGATCGCCCTGGCGCCACCACAGCTCCTGCATCGGCGTATCGAGATGCCGCTTGAATGCGGCCTTCACAACCTCCGCCTTGGCCTTGTTCACGGTCTCGTCGCCATAGAGGCGGATCTGCACCTTCCAGTAGCCGAGCTTGTGCTCCTTGAGCAGCTCGGCCACGCGCCAGTCGGGAATGGCGCCGGGCTTGTCCCAGAAATCCTTGCGCTGGCCCAGGATCACCATCTTGCCGAGCCAGCTCGGGATGAAGATCGACTGATCGATGATGCCATTGAGCTTGAGCGGCGCCAGCGTGTCGATCACCCAGCCGATATCCTCGGCATTGGGAATGTCGATGCTGAGCTCAAGCGAGGTCTCCGGCTCGGGCATCAGCCACATGCCGGCCTTGGTCACCACGCCCAGATTGGACTGGCTGAACATCTGGTCCCAGGTGGGGCCATAGCCGAAGGGGAAGAGATGCCAGGCGTGGTTCTTGCCCATGGCGCCGAGGCCCGTGCGCACGAGGTCGCCAGTGCCCAGCACGACTTCCAGCCCGCAGAGATTCTTCGCGTGCACGCCATAGGGTGTGTAACCGATGCCGTGATCGAGCGCGTTGCCGAGCACCGAGCCCCAGCCATTGCCGGGGACGGACATCATCAGCGGCAGCTTGTCGCGCTGGATGCGCTCATAGAGATCGATGAAGCCGACGCCCGGCTCCACCACGCAATAGCCGAGCACCGGGTCCAGCTCGAGGATGCCGTCCATGCGGCCGAGGTCCAGCACCATGCAGCCGGGCATGCGCGGGGCGGCAGTGCCGTAGCCCAGATTCTTGCCGCGCGCGACGGTCCACAGCGGCAGCTTGTGCTCGTTGGCGATCCGCACGATCGCCTGCACTTCCTCAACGGTGCCGGGCGCCACCGCGCCGGATGCGCCCCACAGCGTCTCGGGGCCGGGCGCATAGATGTCCGCATAGGCATCGCGGTCCTCGTCGCTGGTCAGCACCCAGCCCGCGCCGACCGCGCCCTGCAATGCCGTGACCGCCGCATCGAAAGCCTGCGGCGAGAGGCCGGGCGGCAATGTCAGTTCCATGAGTCTCTCCGGCGATTATTCATGTCATCCAGGGGGTACCGCAGGGACACCGCGATGCCAACATGGCGCAACGGAAACGGGCGCCCTCTTCGAAGGCGCCCGCTCCATTCATTCCGTTCAGAAGGTCTTCCGAACCGTCACCGCCCACTCGCGCGGCCGGCCGACCGTGCTGTAGACCGTGCCCGCCGACGCATAGAGCGCCGAGAAGCGCAGCGGCAACGTGTAGTATTTCTTGAACAGGTTCTGCACCTCGAAGGAGACCGACAGATCCTCGTCGCTGTTCTGCCAGGTCAGGCGCGCATTCCCGAGGACATAGCCCTTGTTATAGTCCAGCGGCCGGTCGATGGTCAGGCGGCCCAGGCTCTGCTTGCCCGTATAGGCCAGGTCGATGCGCGGGGTGATCGAGCCGTTGGCCCCCAGATCCGCCCGATATTGCGCGCCGAGGCTCCAGCGCCAGTTCGGCGTGGTGATCGGATCGTCCAGACCAATCGAGGTGACCTGCGAACTGATGCGCTTCCATTCGCCGTCGATCCAGCTCAGCGAGCCATCGATGTCCAGCCCGTCCACCGGGGAGGCGGACAGCTCGGCCTCGGCGCCCCACATGCGGCCATCGCCCGCATTCTGGATCGCCGCGCAGGGGAAGGGATCGGTGCCCGGCTCGAAGCCATCGAGCAGCGAGCAGTCCGAAATCGGCAGCTGGATGTTCTTGTAGTTGTTGTAGAAGCCCGAGATGTTCAGGCGCAGCCGGCGATCGAGCAGGTCGGTCTTGATGCCGGCTTCATAGGCCGTCAGCGTTTCCGGATCGAAGGTGCCGTTGGTAGCCTGCGTCGCGGTGAACGGACGCGCGGTCACGCCGCCGCCCTTGAAGCCGGTGCTGACAGTCGCATAGGCCAGCACCTCGGGGCTGAAGCGATAGTCGACCGAGATGCGCCAGTCGAGGCGGTCGCCGTTATAATTGGCTTCGCTGCCGTCGAGCGCGCCGACGCCGAAGGCATCCAGCAGCGGGCTGCCGTCCCAGCTCTTGCGCACGAAGGTATAGTCCTTGTGCTCGTCCGTGTAGCGCAGGCCGGCGGTCACGTTGAGGTTGGGCACCGGATGCAGGATGACCGTGCCGAACACCGCTTTGGAATCCGCGTTGATCGGGTCGTTGCCGGTGAACTGCAGGTAGAAGGCCGGGTTCTGCACGATGTAGCGGATGTCCTGACGCGTGAAGTAAACCGACTTCTGGTCATTGTAATAGCCGCCCAGGGTCCATTCCGCGATATCGCCGACCTTGCCGTTCAGGCGCAGTTCCTGGCTGAAGAAGCGGAAGGTCAGGTCGTTGAAGCCGCCGCCCGTGATCGGGGTGTAGGGCGTGTAGTCGTCGTCCGTGCCCCAGGTCTGGCGATAGTGGCGATAGGCCGTGATCGACTGGATGTTCAGTGAATCGCTGAACTCATAGGTCATGTTGCTGGAGACGCCCCAGCCCTTGAACTTCACGGTGTTGGGCATGTAATAGGCTTGGCCGGCCTGGCCGCCCGCCGGCATATACCAGTCGGCATAGGTGCACCAGCGACCGCAGGTGAAATCCACGCCGCCGGTCTTGCTCACATCGTCGACCGTGAGGACACCGGCCGCATAGGTACGGTTCTCATAGGTATAGTCGCCGGTGATGGTCCAGTCGAACTGGTCGTTCGGATTGTATCGCAGCGAGCCGCGCAGGCCGGCATAGTTGCGCTCACCAAGCCGGTCGACGACGCAATTGTCCGGCGTGCTGGCATTGCCGGTGATGCCAAGCGCGTTGCCGGGATTGGCGCAGCCATAGTCGACCTGATCGACATAGCCATCCTGCCGCTTGTAGACGCCGGCGACGCGTGCGAACAGCGTGTCGGTCAGCGCGAAATTAGCGCTGCCGCGCAAATCGATGCGGTCACGCGAGCCGTAGACCGCCTCGACATAGCCGCCGTCGGTCGCGTTCGGCTTCTTGGAAAAGAGCTTGATGGCGCCGCCGATCGAGTTGCGGCCGGTGAGCGTGCCCTGCGGGCCACGCAGCACCTCGACGCGGTCGAGATCAAGCAGGTCCATGACCGAACCGGTCAGGGTCGCATAATAGACATCGTCAACATACATGCCGACACCCGGCTCATAGGCGGGGTTGAAATCATACTGGCCGATGCCGCGAACATAGACCGCCATCGACGAACCGAAGGCGCCGCCCATCTGGGTCAACTGCACGTTCGGCGCCTGGGCCGCGATCTGACTGACATCGGTCTGGTTGCGCGCGGCCAGCATGTCGGCGTTGACCGCGGTGATCGACAGCGGCGTGTCCTGAAGGCGCTGCGAACGGAATTGCGCGGTGACGACGATGTCGCCAACGCCGCCTTCGTCCGCCGCCTCGGCCTGCGGAGGCGCTTCCTGGGACAGCGCGGGCGCCGCCTGGACGAATGCAATGGACATGAGCGGCAGGGCATAGAGCCATGCACGCGGGTTACGCTTGAGCATTTTCATGACGTTCTTCTCCTCCCCATCCGGTAGCTTGTATTTCAAGCATACCTCTTGATGTGTTCCCCTGACATAGTCAACGATATCGCAGGGAAGACGGCGCCATCAATGCTCTTGCGCATAACAATCCGCGGTGCGCGGCATTTCCCCCACGCACTGTGCGAATTCTGCATCACATTGCTATCAGGATAGGCGAAAGACCCCTTCCGCGTTGGTCTGCATCAGCATCTTCTTGTGCTCGGGCGAGAGCGCCATGCGGTCATAGGCGGCCACCTCGTCCGACGATTGCTGATAGGGATAGTCCATGGCGTAGAGCACCCGCTCGGGACCCAGCGCGTCCATGCAGAATTTGATCGCCGGCTCCCAGCCGACGCCACTGGTCGTGATCCAGATATTGTTGCGGAAATAATGGCTGACCGGATGCTTCAGCGTCACCGCCGGCTGCCCGCCGCGCAGGCCCGGCACGCCGTCCGCATTGTTCTGCATCCAGTCGAAGCGATAGAGATGCAGCGGCAGGCATTCGCCCAGATGGCCGAGGACCAGCCGGAAGTTGGGATGGCGGTCGAACGCGCCGGAGAAGATCAGCCCCATCGTGTGCAGCCAGACATCGTGCGGGAAGCCGCCCAGCGCGCCGTAGAAGCCGCGATCCGCATAGATTTTCCCGGCCGCCGGCGCGGTCGGATGGATGTAGAGCGCGGCATCGTTGGCGGCCAGTGCCTCGATGATCGGCTCATAGGCGGGCTCGTCCAGATAATGGCCCTGGAAATGCGAGTTGAGCACCGCGCCGTTGAGCTTGAGCGTCTGCATCGCCCGCTCGATCTCCCTGACCGATCCGGCCACGTCGCGCGGATCGAAGGCGGCGAGCGCGGAGAACCGATCGGGATGGTCGCGGCAGGCCTGGGCGGCGATGTCGTTCGCCTCGCGGGCGAGCGCCGTGCCCTCGCCCGGCCGCACCACCTGCACGCCGGGCGCGGTGAGCAGCAGGAGCTGCCTGTCGATGCCATATTCGTCCATGTGCGACAGGCGCAGATCGCCGAGGTCCTGCAACTGCCGCTGGAGGTTCGGCATGGCGGCGAACATGCCGGCCATGCCCAGCGCCGCATCGTCCGGCGCGGCGCCGCTCTGGAGATAATCGGTCTGCGCCTTCACCAGCGCCGGAAAGGTCCAGGCTTCCTCGGCGGCGATGCGCTTGTAGGGCGGATTGCGATCGATAGCGCCCTCCGGCGGCGCCATGCCCACCCGGCGGCGAACGCCCCGCTCCTCGGCATAGCCGAGCAGGCCCTTCTCGCTGCCGTCGGGAAGCAATTCACCCATAGTCTCTCTCCTGTTTCGGCTCCGGCCTCTTCACGCCCGGTCCGAGCCACCTTCAGCAGTCCGGCTTATGCCATAAAGATGACTCGATCAATCAATCCATTTTTCCAGTCAACAATATGTTGGCAAGCATCACGGCGACGCGGCGCCCGGCTGCGTCGCCGTGATGTGCCGCTCAGCCGGGCCGGCCCTTCTTGGTCATCATCGGCGTGAAATTCTCGACCGCGAAGGCCCTGCCCAGCACCGGATGCGCGAAGCTCATCGGCACCTCGTAGCGATGCGGCCAGGTCTGGCGGACTTCCTTCTCGGGCAGGATGCGGTCGGGACCGTCCGGATTCTCCGGATAGCAGACCACGGCCGGTTGGAGATGCGCGACGGTGCGCGCCCAGCCGGTCTCATAATCGCCCTGCCACTGCATCATGTAATCGAGCCGCTTGATCTTCCAGACGCCGTCTTCCTTCACATAGTCATTCTCATAGATGCCGGATTCCCAGAATTGCTGCGGCATTCCCTCGGGCTTGTCCTTGAGCACCTCGTCGTGCCAGCCGCCGGCGAGCAGGCCGCGGAAGCGGCCCCTGGCCGTCTGCCCGTCCTCGGCGATGGTGATGACGTCCTGAAGCTGGAAATGATCGAGCAGCAGCCCATGCACCGGCCCGCGCCGACCGCCCGTGAACAGGTTCTGGAACCATGTGCCATAGAGCCGCATCACGCCTTCGTAGCCGACATATTCACCCGAGAGGAACACGACCACGCCGTCCCTGGCGAACAGCGCCGCCACCTCTTCCGGCCGGTTATAGTCGATATAATAGCCATAGGCCCACTGGAGCCGCCGGATGGCGTTGACATCCTCCAGTTCCTGGACCCGCCTTTCCAGTTGGACCAGGCGCGTTTCCGTCTCAGACATTCTCGACTCCTCTTGGCATGTTTGCAAGGATGGCTAACAAAGCAGCGGCAACGGCGCGAGAGGAAAAAGTCAATGGCGTGGAACGGCAAGGTCGCCTTCATCACCGGCGCGGGGACGGGCATCGGCTTCGGCATTGCCCGCGCGTTCAGCGACGCCGGCATGCGCCTTGCCTTGTCCTACCGCAACGAAGAGCAGCGCGCCCGCTGCACGCAATGGTTCGAGGAACGCGGCCGCGAGGCCCCGCTGTGGATCAGGCTCGATGTGACCGACCGCGCGGCCTTCGCGCAAGCAGCGGACAAAGTCATCGAGCATTTCGGCGCATGCCATGTGCTGGTGAACAATGCCGGCGTCTCCGTCTTCGGCCCGACGGACGAGGCCAGCCATGCCGACTATGACTGGATCATGGGCGTCAATTTCGGCGGTGTGGTGAACGGTCTCGTCTCCTTCCTGCCCAAGATCAAGGCAAGCGGCGAAGGCGGCCATGTGGTCAACGTCGCCTCCATGGCGGCCTATCTCTCCGGGCCGCAGGCCGGCATCTACACGGCGAGCAAGTTCGCGGTGCGTGGCCTCACCGAATCGCTGCGCTACAATATGGCGCCCTACGGCATCGGCGTCTCGCTGGTCTGCCCCGCCCTCGTCGCCACCGACGCGGGGCTGAGCGCGCTCAAGCGGCCCGAGGGGTTCGCCGGTAGCGGCTTCGCGCCCGTGGACGAGGCGGAACTGCGCAAGTTCGCCGCCGCCTTCGCCAACGGCATGGACCCGCTCGAGGCCGGGCAGAAGATCCTGCGCGGCATGAGCGAGAACAGGGGCCTCATCTTCACGCATCCGGAATTTGCAGAAGACTTCAAGGACATCTACGAGACCTCCCTCGCCGCCCTGCCGGACGAGGAAGCGCCGCCCGAGCGGCTGGAGGTCGAGCGTCTGCGGCGCGCGGCCAACAAGGCCGCGCTGGAGGGCGCGAAGATCAGCATCAACGACCTGACGTGACCGCGTCGCGGCGCGCATCTTTTCAAGGAGCCTGACTTGGCCGATACATTGAAGCTCACCCTGACCCCCGACGAGGCCGAGATCATCGTCGACGCGCTCGATGCCGACCTGGAAGGCTATCTCGAATCCGCCAAGGAAGCGCGCGGCAACAACCGCCGTGCCGAGGTGCAGACCTTCACCGAAGCGGCCGAGCGTATCCAGGCCGTGAAGGCCAAGGTGGAGGCGCTGCTGGGGTAAGATGACCGTCAGTGCTCCTGCGAAGGCAGGAGCACTTGGCAATTCCGCCGAACGTCAGCGCACAATTGGGAGGGGACGATGAAGGGATCGAAGTGGCAGGCCTGGAGCCTCGTGCTGCTTGCCGGCACGGCGGCGGCGGGCATGGCGACGCCGGCCCACGCCGCCGACGATGCGGCCGCGCGCTGCGCAGCATTCGCGCAGCAGAGCTTCGGCGCGGAGGTGAAGATCACCGCCGCCACGCATGTGGACGTCACGCCGGCCGGCACCGCGCAGCCGGGCGGTCCGCCGCTGGCCACCGCCCTCCCCGCCCATTGCCGCGTCGAGGGCATCGTCGATGAGCGCACCGGCGCCGACGGCAAGACCTACGGCATCGGCTTCGCGCTCGCCCTGCCGGACGACTGGAACGGCCGCTTCCTGCTGATGGGCGGCGGTGGCCTCAACGGCACGGTCCATCCGCCGATCGGTCCCGTGGCGGCGGGCGACCGCCCGGCCCTCGCGCGCGGCTTCGCGGTGCTGAGCCATGACAGCGGGCACAAGGGCGCCGTGTTCGACGCGACTTTTGAGGCGGATCAGCGCGCCGCGCTCGATTTCGCCGAAACCTCGGTGCACACGGTCACCCTGCTCGGCAAGGCGATGACGCAGCGCTTCTACGGCCGCGCCATCGCGCACAGCTACATGACCGGCTGCTCCACCGGCGGGCGCGAGGGCATGCTGGCGGCGCAGCGCTATCCCGAACTGTTCGACGGCATCGTGATCGGCGCGCCGGCGATGCGCACGGGCAACTCCAATCTGGGCATGGCCTATGCGCAGGTGATGTTCAACCAGGCCGCGCCGCGCGACGCGGAGGGGCTGCCGATCGTCGCACAGATCTTCTCGCCCGCCGACCGCGCGACGCTGCTCAAGGGCATTCTCGACGCCTGCGACGGTCTCGACGGGCTGCGCGACGGCATGGTGATGAACGTCGCCCAGTGCCGCTTCCGCCCCGCCACATTGCAATGCACGGGCGCCAGGACGGACAACTGCCTCAGCGCCGCGCAGGTCGAGGCGCTGGACAAGGCGTTCGCCGGGCCGAAGGACAGCCTCGGCAATCCGGTCTACATCTCCGTGCCCTACGACACCGGCGTGGTGAGCGTGGACGGACCCATCCCCGGCTATCTGCCGACCGGCGCGCCCGGCATCTTCGGCCCGCCCAACCGCGATCTCTCGATCGACCTCGACGCGCGCATCGCCGAAGTGCGGGCCGATCCGGTGGACCGCCTCACCACCACCGCCTTCTGGACCAACCTCTCCACCTTCCTCGGCCATGGCGGCAAGACGATCTTCTACCACGGCGTCAGCGATCCGTGGTTTTCGGCCTTCGACACGCTCGACTATTGGCAGCGCGCCGCCGAGGCGAACGGCCCGGCATGGCAGGAGGCGAGCCGCTTCTACATGGTGCCCGGCATGGGCCATTGCCGGGGCGGCAACGCCTTCGACCAGTTCGACCTGCTGAGCGCGATGGTCGACTGGGTGGAGCAGGGTCGCGCGCCCGGGGCCGTCACCGCCACGCGCGGCAATGGCGCGGCGGGCGAGCGGCCGATGTGCCCCTGGCCGAGCTACGCCGCCTATGTGAAGGGCGACGCGGATGCCGCCGGCAGCTTCGCCTGCCGCACGCCGGATCTCACTCCGCCCGGCTGAGGATACGTTCCACCGCGCCGGCCGTGATCGGGTGATAGCCGGCGCGGGCGCCCGCGAAGATGCGCTGCGCGATCGGCCGGCCCCAGTCGCCCTGCCCCACCAGCGCCTGATAGACCGGGCGGATGAGCAGCATGCGGCCGATGCGCGGCAGGAACTCCTCGGCGGAAGCGACCGCCGGCTCGTAGCGATTGGCCAGCGCCAGCGCGAGCCAGGCGGAGCGCACATAGGCGTTGGTCGAGGCGGAGAGCCCCATGGCGCCGTCCATCTCGGCGAGCCGCGCCTGCGGCAGCTCGCGCGGCAGGCCGTTGAGGAAGCGCAGCCATTCCTGCGTGCCCCAGCCCGCATAGGGCAGGCCGGCGACCGGCGCGCCCGCCTTCACCTGCGCGATGGACTGGTCCACCTGCTCCAGCGTGGCCGAGCGGACATGCACCGCATTGTCCGGCAGGCCCGGCGCATAGGCCCATTGGTCGAGCTGGAGCTGCGTCTCCAGCGCCGCATCGCCCTTGATGAGATTGGCGCGCAGGTCCGCAAGGAAGCCGGCGGTGGTCTGCGGCTGGAAGGCATGGCGGTCGAAATAGGAGGTGAGATAGGCATCCCACCGCTCGCGGCCGACCGCATGCTCGATGGTGCGCAGGAAGGTGGAGCCCTTGTTATAGGCCAGCTCGCCCGCCTCATCGCCCGGATCGCCGCGCAGCTTGGTGGCGGCGGGCTTGGCCTCCGCCAGATCGCGCTGGAGATCGTCCCATGACAGGTCCGCCAGCACCGCCGCGCGCTCCCGGCCATAGACCAGCTCGTCGATGCGGTTCTCAAAATAGGTGGTGAAGCCCTCGTTCAGCCAGCCGTCCGGCCAGGTGGCGTTGGTGACGAGATTGCCGGACCAGCTGTGCGCCAGCTCATGCGCTACCACGTCCACATTGGCCTTGTCGCCGGTGAAGATGGTCGGCGTGAGGAAGGTGAGCGTGGGGTTCTCCATGCCGCCATAAGGGAAGCTCGGCGGCAGCACGAGCATGTCGTAGCGGCCCCAGCGATAGGGGCCGTAGAGCGACTCCGCTGCATCCACCATGCGCTCGGTATCGTCCAGCTCGGGCGCGACCTTCGCCAGCGTCGCCGGCTCGGCATAGACGCCGGTGCGGGGGCCGAGCGGCTGGAAGGCGAGATCGCCGATCGCCAGCGCGATGAGATAGGGCGGCACGGGATGATCCATGCGGAAGCGGTAGCGCTTCATCCCCTCGCCCGCCGGCTCGCCATCAGGCGTCAGCCGCTCGGCGCTCATCACCGCGACCAGATCGGCCGGCACGGTGATGCTGGCTTCCCAGGTCTGGCGGATGCCGGGGCTGTCCTGCGTCGGGATCCAGCTGCGGTTCTCGATCGCCTGGCCCTGGCTGTAGAGGAAGGGCTTGGCCTTGCCAGCGGTGAGCTGCGGCGACAGCCAGCCGAGCGCGCCGGCATCCGGCTGCGATTTATAGGTGACGACGATCTTGCGCGCAGTCCCGATCTGCACGGTAAGCGGGGCGCCCTTGTTCTCATCGGAGGCGCCGACGGTCCAGCGCAGGGGCCGGCCGCGCTCGTCGGTGATCCTGTCGATCACCAGCCCCTTGTCGTCGAGGACGATTTCGCGGGCGCCCCGCGCGGCGAGGATGTCCAGCGTGGCGGTGCCGCGCATTTCCTTGCGCTCGAAATCGGCGACGAGGTCCAGCGCGACATGGGTGACGCGGGCGACCTGCGGCCGGGCGTAGGTCTCGCTGTCCACGGCCTCGGGCGTGGTGAGGATCGGGGCCACGGCGTCCGGGGCGGCATGAAGCGGCGCGGCGGCGGCGAGAATCAGCAGGGCTGGAAGAATGTTTCGCATGGACGCACTTAAAGGCGTGGCGGGCGATGCGGCAAGCTTGGTGACGGCGACGCGGGCGCGAAAGGTTCTGAAGGTTCTGGGGTTTCGTAAAATCCGCTCACTGAGTGGCGGAAGTTTGATCGAGGGGATCGATCAATGCTCGTAACGGCGGTGCGTCGTGGGGTTTCCGAGACATGCTGGGGCCCCACCATGACTTCTCCCTGAAGGAGCTGGAGCGCGTGCGGTTGAATTGGAGCAGCTCGTGCTCCTGCGAAAGCAGGAGCCCAGGGCGCATGAGCCGTGCATAGCCGCCCTGGGCTCCTGCTTTCGCAGGAGCACTGTGTCCCTCTCGTCCGGACAGGCTCCGGAACAGGGCTTTGGATCCGGCGGCTGAGAACATTCGGCATGGCGGGCGACCTGCCATGAAACAGGCCGTGTAGGACAGGACCAAGCGTTCCCGCCTCGCTATCCCGGCTTTCGCTGGCGCGGCCCGACGCCCCTCACTCCAGATTGTCGGTCCGCCGGATGAAGTCCGCCACCGTGTCGCGCATGTCGCGCATGGCCTGCGGGTTCACATAGACCATGTGGCCGGCCTCGAAATAGCGATACTCGATATTGCCCTGGAGGTTCGCCGGGACGGGCAGGTGGCGCAGTTCGAACACGCCCGCGAAATAGGGCGTCGAGATGTCGAAATAGCCGCCGGTCACCAGCAGCTTCATGCCCGGATCGCGCTTCATGGCGACAGCGAGGTCGGGCAGGACATTGGGCAGCGCGATCATCGGCTTGTAGGCGCCGGGCGGCTGGTGGCGATAGTCCCAGCTCCCATAGACCTCGATGCCGGAGAGGAACTGCCGGTCGCGGCCATAGTTCAGCCGCTCGCGCACATATTGGTTGAACGCGCCCACATAGGCCGCGCCGATGGCCGAGCCCTGCGGATCATAGCCGGAGGTCTTCTCCAGCGGATCGAGCGTGGCGCCGGTGAAGCGCGTGTCCAGCGTGCCGGTGGTGAGACCCTGGTCGAGCAGCAATTGCTGCTGGAGAGCGCCATATTCGATGCGCAGATTTGTGCGCAGCAAATAATCCAGCGGCAGACCGGTATAGCCTGCGAGCCGCCGGGCGACGGACTGGCGCTCAGCGTCGGTCAGCAGATTGCCCTTCATCAGCGCCAGCGCATAGTCGCCGGTCGCGAACGCCTCCACCTCGTCGAGGAAGGGGCGCAGCGCCTCGGGGCGGTCGGGGATGCGGTTGTGATACCAGGCGGTCGCCGCATAGGTGGGCAGCGAGACGATATAGGGCAGGTCGATGGCGGGATTGAGCTGCGGATCGTCGGGGATGAGGTCCCAGTTCAATATGTCCGAGAGCATGATGACGCCGTTCAGCGCCACGTCCTTCTCCTGCAACGCCAGCGTGAGGCCGGCGGCGCGCATCGTGCCGTAGCTCTCGCCGAAAATATATTTGGGCGAGTTCCAGCGATCATAGCGGGAGAGGAACTGGGTGATGAAATCGGTGAAGGCGTGGATGTCCTGGTCCACGCCGTAGAAGCTCTTGTCGGCATCCTTGCCGGCGATGCGGCTGAACCCGGTGCCGGGCGCGTCGACGAACACGAGGTCCGAGACGTCAAGCAGGCTCTGGTCGTTATTGACGAGGCGATAGGGCGCGGCGGGCGTGGGCTGGCCGTCCAGCGTCACCACACGCATCGGGCCATAGGCGCCCATGTGCAGCCACACGCTGGACGAGCCGGGGCCGCCATTGAACAGGAAGGTGATCGGCCGGCCGGCGGCGGGCGCGCCGTCGCGGAAATAGGCGGTGTAGAACATGGCGGCCTGCGCTGGGGCCTCCGCCTTCTCGTCCGCGCCGGCGGAATCGAGCCCGTCCGTGTCCGACCAGTCCTTGCCGTGGACGACCAGCGTGCCGGCATGAGCATGATAGGCGATGCGCTGGCCGCCGATGGTGACGGAGCCGGCGGTGACGGTCTCGCTCGGCTGGAACAGGACGCCGTGCGGCGCGGCGGCCGGAACATCGGCGGAGGCGGCATCGGGCGCGGCCTGCGCGGGCGCGGCGAGCGACAGGGCGAGCGACAGGGCCAGGGCGGTGGCGAGAGCAAATCTCATGGACGGGTTCCCACGGGCGTGACGGTGATGGTCCGGACGGACGAGATGGTGCCTAGCATGGAAGGGGTATCGGGCGCTGTAAATGGAAGATTCCGTTCGCCGTCCCTCCTTCCGCAGAAAGGATCAGTGCTCCTGCGAAAGCAGGAGCACAGGGCGCATGGGCGGTTCGCTGCCGCCCTGGGCTCCTGCTTTCGCAGGAGCACAAGCCTTCCCGGCAGGGGAGCCTTCGACAGCGCGCGGTCAGCCCGCCTTCGCCGCCTCATAGTCCGCCATCGGCACCCACCAGCCATGCACTTGCGGGCGCATGCGCGTGGGGACCGGCACCTTGGCGACCGGGCCGGCAGGAAGATCGCCGGCGTTCCAGATCCACAGCGCATGCTCGAACACGTCCGGGCCGAGCTGGTGATCGACCACCGCGACCAGCCAGCCCTCATGGCCCGGCTCGCTCGCCTCGACATGCACCGTCTCGCTCATGCCGTGGGCGGGCGGGAGATTGTAGCCGGTGATCGCGCCGGTCTCGAAATCCTTGCGCAGCAGCGCGGAGAACATGGCGCCGACCACGCCGCCCATCACCGGCGGACCCATCGGCTGCGGGTTCATGCTGCAATACCAGCCGCGCTTGTAGGCCCGGCCCTGATCGGCATTGGCGATGCGCGGCATGTCGCCGCCGGGGCCGAGCGGCGTCACTTCGATGCCGTCGCCCTCGCCCTTCATGTCCATGGTCCAGCGCTGGAAGCCGCCGCCCAGATCCTGCGGCGCCACATGGATGCCGCTGTCCGCCTGGATATGCGGGAAGGCGATGGTGTCGGTCACATGATGGTCCATATGGACCTTGCCGTCGGGCGTCTCGAACGCGTTCATCATGTGGAAGCTGGAGGCGCCCTTCGGCCCCTTGAACCAGCGCATCTCCGAGACGTCGCCATAGCGCGGCATGATGCCGACATGATATTCGAGGTCCTGATCGTGCACCCAGTGCGCGCCCTTGGCCTTCACGCGCTCCAGGTCGGCGACGGTCGGCTGGAGCGGGAAGATGGCGTAATTCCCGGTGATGACGAAATCATGGACGAGGCTGCAGAAAGGCACGTCGAACCACTGCTCGCGCACCAGCTTGCCGTCCCTGTCCGTCCACCAATAGGCCATGGTGCTGGTGCACAGGCCCGCGGCCTCATAGCCATAGACGAACATCTCCTGCGTCTGCGGGTCCACGCGGACATGGGCGGTCATCGTCTTCGACTTGAGCGCGCCGCCGAAATCATAGGCACCGATCGTCTCCAGCGTGTGCGGGTCGATCCGGTGGCCCGGGCCATCCTCCTTGGTCATGATGAGCGTGCCGGCGTGCCAGACGGGAGTGGTGTTGGATACCGTGCCCTCGATGTCGAATGCCGAGGGATCGTTGGTGTAGGGATTGCGATAGCGGCCGAACAGGCGCTTGCCGGCCTTGTGCTCGGCCTCCCAGCGCGGGGTGCGGACGAACTTGATGTCGTAATCCACCGTCCCGTCCGGGTGGAACAGGATGCGGTTCACCATGCCGTCGTCGGAGAGCGCGGTGTCCGGCTGGAAGAAGGGCGGGAACTGCGGATCGGGCACGGCGCGGAAGAAGGCGCCGACCACGTCCGCGGGAATCGTCCCTTCCGAGGCGCGCAGGCCCTTGATCGACACTTCCTGGCCGACCGGCGTGTTGAGGCCCGTATAATCCAGCGTTTGCGGAAACGACGACATCTCTCTCTCCCGATTCATCTCCGGCCCTTTTGGCCTTTTCCGCGCCCGTTGACTATGACCGGGATCAAATCTCTTCGGGCCAGTAGAGGCGCATCGGATTGGCGACGAGCAGCTTGTGCTGCAGCTCGGGCGTCGCCGCGATGCGGGGAATCATGTCGACGACGAGGCCGTCATCCGGGATGGCGTCCTGCATGTTGGGGTGCGGCCAGTCCGTACCCCAGATGACTCTGTCCTGATAATCGGCGACCAGCGGCGCCACCGAGCGGGCGAAATCGTCCCATGGCGGGCCGGCGGGATCGAGCCGGTCCGGGCAGGTCGCCTTGAACCAGATGTCCGCGCGCGAATCCAGCAGGCGGCGGAAGGCCTTCATCTCGGCGCCGTCGGGTCCCTGGCTCACGTCCGGGCGGCCCATATGGTCGACGACCAGCGGCACGGGGATGGCGTCCATGAAGGGGCGCAGCTCCTCGAGGATGTCCGCCTCGAAATAGATGACGACATGCCAGCCCTCGGGCAGGCGATTCGCCACCTCCAGGAACCTGTCCTTGGGCGCATCGTCCACCAGCCGCTTGAGGAAGTTGAAGCGGATGCCGCGCATGCCGCCCTCGTGCAGCTTTTGCAGATCGGCCTCGGAGATGGCGGGATCGACCACGGCGATGCCGCGCGCCTTGCCCTGCGCCGCGGCGATGGCGTGCAGCGTGGCTTCATTGTCCGTGCCGTGGCAGCTCGCCTGCACGATGACGTTGCGCGCGAAACCCAGATGGTCGCGCAGGGCGAACAGCATGTCCGGGCCGGCGTCGCGCGGCAGATATTTGGCCTTCGCGCTGAACGGGAACCGCGCCATCGGGCCGAACACATGGCAATGCGCGTCGATGGCGCCCGGCGGCGGCGTGTAGCGCGGCTTGGAGGGATTGCTGTGCCAGGAGAGGATGCGGTCGGTATCAGACATGATCTATCCTAGTTCCGTTCGGGCTGAGCCTGTCGAAGCCCCGCCCTTCCTGAAGAAAAATGCAGCCCTTCGACAAGCTCAGGGCGAACGGTGTTCCAATGGGCCTGGGCGCTCTGCTATCCGAAGACCACGCCGTCCATCAGCTTGCGGGCGGTGCGCAACATGCCGGCCTCGACCGGCTGGCCGGCATCGTCCACCGTGACCACGCATTCGGTGACGCCCGTGGGATGCTCGACGCCCAGCGTCTTTGTGCTGCCCTCGGGCACCGTCGCCACGGCGGCCGCCGGAGAGCCCTCGATGAGGCAGGCCGTCGCCACGCTCACCGCGCCCAGCACGCCGATGGAGGCATGGACGCGATGCGGGATGAGCGAGCGCACGGCGATCGCCCCGCCTTCTTTCGGCGCGGCGACCAGCATCATCTTGGGGACCGACTTCTCGGTGACGTCGCCCAGATTCATGAGCGGCCCGGCCTTGAGGCGGATCGCCTCGACCTTCGCCTTCATCGCCGCATTGGCGTCCAGCGTCTCGCGGTCTTCATAGCCGGTCACGCCGACATCGGAGGCGGCGAACACGACGCAGGGCATGCCATTGTCGATCATCGTCACCCGGACGCCGTCGATCTCGTCCACGCCGTTGCCGGTGGGGAGCAGCGCGCCGCAGGAGGAGCCGGCGGTGTCGCGGAAGGCGAGAGGGATCGGGGCGGCGGTGCCCGGCACGCCGCTGATCGACGCATCGCCCTCATAACGCACCGCGCCGCCCGGCGTCTGCACGGTGGCGACGGCGACCTGGCCGGTATTCTCCATGTAGATGGCGACGCGCGTTTCCTCGCCAGTGGGCGTCACCAGCCCGCGCTCGATGGCGAAGGGACCGATGCCGGCGAGGATATTGCCGCAATTCTGCGCATCGGTGACGATGGCCTGATCGACGAACACCTGCAGGAAGAGATAGTCGACATCGACGCCCTCCCGCTCGGATTTCTTGACCACGCCCACCTTGGAGGTGAGCGGATCGGCGCCGCCCATGCCGTCGATCTGGCGCGGATCGGGCGAGCCCATGACGCGCAGCAGGAAGGCGTCGCGCGCGGCGGTGTCGGCGGGCAGGTCTTTGGCGAGGAAATAGCCGCCCTTTGAGGTGCCACCGCGCATCCACATGCAGGGTGCGCTCTGCATCAGCCCCTCCTCTTCAGAGGAGGGGTTGGGGTGGTGTGGCAGCGTCGCGCATGATTGCTGCGCGAGCGATGCGGCGCATCGCGCCCACCCCCGGCCCCTCCCGCAAGCGGGAGGGGAGAATGCGTCTCAGACATATTTCAGTCCTTCCTTTTCGAGGCGCTCGCGCATCTTGTACATGTCGAGGCCCAGCACGCCGGCGGCGAGCTTGGCGCGCTTCTCGCCCTCATTGGCCTCGCGGGCCTGCGCGGCCTTGAGCACTTCGGCGGCGTTGGCGCGCGGGACGACGCAGACGCCGTCGTCATCGGCCACGATCACGTCGCCCGGATTGACCGCGGCATTGGCGCACACCACGGGCACGTTCACGCTGCCCAGCGTGTTCTTGACCGTCCCCTGCGCGAAGATCGCCTTCGACCAGACCGGGAACTGCATTTCGGTCAGGTCCCGCACGTCGCGCACGCCCGCATCGATGATGAGGCCCCGGCAGCCGCGCGCCTGCGCGCTGGTCGCCAGCAGGTCGCCGAAATAGCCGTCCTCGCACGGGCTGGTGGGAGCGAGCAGCAGCACATCGCCATCCTGCAACTGCTCGATGGCGACATGCACCATCCAGTTGTCGCCCGGCGGGGCCGAGATCGTCACCGCGCTGCCCGCGATCCGCGCGCCGCGATAAATGGGGCGCATGTAGCTCGCCAGCAGCCCCGTGCGGCCCTGCGCCTCGTGCACCGTCGCCACCCCGCAGGCCGCAAGCGCGTCGATCACCGCCTTGTCCGCGCGCTCGATAGTCTGGACGACGACACCCATGGGCTGCTCCTCTCGCTTTCGAAAAACCAGATGCAATCACGCAAATAGTGATTTTGCCGGCTCCATCCACCCCCGCGCCCGCGTGAGGCAAGTGCGATCTTTGCGCCGATCATAAGCTGCTGCTAAGTCTAACATGTGGAATCAGCCCCGCTCACCCCCTGGCTCTTCAATCTGCGCCATCTCGCGGCCATCGCCGCCGTGGTCGGGCGCGGCAGCGTCTCGGCGGCGGCGAGCACGGTGCATCTGACCCAGCCGGCGGTCACCCAGGCCATCGCGCGGGTCGAGGCGTTGCTCGGCCTCCAGCTCTTCGAGCGCCGCACGGACGGCATGACCCCGCTGCCGCCCGCCCGCGCGCTGGCCGAGCGGGTCGAGCTGGCACAGGCGCTCATCGGATCGCGGCGCGTCACCATGGCGCAGCTGCGCGCCTTCCTCGCCGTGGCGGACGCGGGCAGCTATGTCTCGGCGGCGGCCGCCACCGGCCTCTCCCAGCCGACGCTGCACCGGGCCATCGCCGATCTTGCGCTCATCCTGCGGCGGCCGCTGGTGGAGCGGCGCGGGCGCGGCATCGCGCTGACCGAGCCGGGGCGGCGCACCGCCCGCGCCTTCCGCCTCGCCCGCGCGGAACTGGAAGCCGGCATCAGCGAGGCGCTGGGCGAGGTGCCGCACGGGCCGGCGCGGATCATCGTCGGCGCCATGCCGCTCTCGCGCGCCCGCGTGCTGCCCATGGCGCTGGCGCGCTTCAACGATGCGCATCCCGATGTGGAGATCGTGATCGTCGAGGGCTCGCATGGCGAGCTGGCCGAGCCGCTGCGCGACGGCAGCCTGGACTTCATGATCGGCGCGCTGCGCGATCCCCCGCCCGGCCCCGACCTGGCGCAGCGCCCGCTCTTCCGGGACGGCGTGATCGCGCTCGCCCGCGCCGGCCATCCGCTTGCCCGCATGGTGGCGGGGCAGGACCCGCCCATGCTGCCGCCGCTGGAGGCGCTGGCGCGCTATCCATGGATCGTCCCGTCGAGAGGCGCGCCGCTGCGCGCGGGCTTCGAGGCGATGTTCCGCGCCGCCGGGCTGGAAGTGCCGGTCGTGCCCATCGAATGCGGATCGGTGATGATGATCCGCGAGGTGCTGATGCAGACCGATTTCCTGACCCTGCTCTCACCGGACCAGGTGGCGGTGGAGCGGCAGGCGGGCTGGCTGGTCTCGCTGGGCGAGCCGGACGGGCAGTTCGCGCGGACCATCGGCATCACCACGCGGGCGCAATGGCGCCCCTCCCCCGCCCAGGCCGCCTTCCTCGCCGAGCTGGACAGGGCCGCGGCCGAACCATTCGCTTCACCTTATAGCCCGGCGCGGGTTCAAATTTGCGGGACGGAGGACGAAGCGGCAGAGTCCGCGGCATGAGTCAGAGGATCGCCCTGATCGGCTTCGGAGAGGCCGGCCGCACCTTCGCCCATGCCGGGCAGTGGCGGGAGACGGCACGCGCCTTCGACGCCAAGACGCTGGATGCCGACACGGCCGGGCCGATGCGCGCCGCCTATGCGGCGGCGGGCGTTGTGGGCTGCGAGACGCTGTCCGAGGCGCTGGCCGATGCGCGGATCATCCTCAGCCTCGTCACGGCGGACCAGACGCCGGCCGCGGCTCAGGCCGCCGCGCCGCTTTTGCCGAAGGGCGCGCTGTTCTGCGATCTCAATTCCGTCTCGCCCGGGGCCAAGCAGCGCAATGCCGCGCTGATCGAGGCGGCCGGCGGGCGCTATGTGGACGTGGCGGTGATGGCGCCGGTCCAGCCGGCGGCGCTGGCCGTGCCGCTGCTGGTGAGCGGCCCCCATGCGCAGGATGCTGCGGACATGCTGCGCAGCATCGGCTTCACCAGGGCGCAGATGTGCGGCGCGACCGTCGGCGCGGCGAGCGCGACCAAGATGGTGCGCTCCGTCATGGTGAAGGGCATCGAGGCGCTGACCGCCGAGATGCTGCTGGCGGCGCGGGCGGCCGGCGTGACCGATGCGGTGCTCGCCTCGCTCGGCGGGGACTGGGCGCACAAGGCCGACTATAATCTCGACCGCATGCTCGCCCACGGCACGCGCCGCGCGGCGGAGATGGAGGAAGTGGTCGCGACCCTGACCGAACTCGGCATCGAGCCGCTGATGACGCGCGGGACGGTCGTGCGCCAGCGGGCGATGGGCGATCTGCTTCACGGCACGGCGATGCCGGAAGCGCTGGAGGCGAAGCTGGGCCTATTGGACCAACGTCATCCCGAACGCCGTTCGGCATGACGAAAAGGAGATATGAGGGAAGGTGACTGCATGACCATGATCATCGACTGCCACGGCCATTACACCGTGCTGCCCAAGGCGCACGACGAATGGCGCGAGCAGCAGAAGGCCGCGTTCAAGGCCGGCCAGCCCGCCCCGCCCTATCCCGAGATCCCGGACGACGAGATCCGCGAGACGATCGAGGCCAACCAGCTCCGCCTCATCAAGGAGCGCGGCGCGGACATGACGATCTTCTCGCCCCGCGCCTCCGCCATGGCGCCGCATGTCGGCGACCAGTCGGTCGCGGTGCCCTGGGCGCAGGCGTGCAACAATCTGATCGCGCGGGTGACGCAGCTCTTCCCGGAGACGTTCGCGGGCGTGTGCATGCTGTCCCAGTCGCCCGAGGCGGACATGACCAGCTCGGTCGCCGAGCTGGACCGCTGCGTCAACGAGCTGGGCTTCATCGGCTGCAACCTCAATCCGGACGCGAGCGGCGGCTATTTCAAGCAGCCCCCGCTGACGGACAAATTCTGGTATCCCTTCTACGAGAAGATGGTCGAGCTGGACGTGCCGGCGATGATCCACGTCTCGGGGAGCTGCAACCCCGCGCAGCATGCGACGGGCGCCTATTATCTGGCGGCGGACACCATCGCCTTCATGCAATTGCTGCAGGGCAATCTCTTCGCCGACTTCCCGACGCTGCGCTTCATCATCCCGCATGGCGGCGGCGCGGTGCCCTATCATTGGGGTCGCTTCCGGGGCCTGGCCGACATGCTGAAGCAGCCGAGCCTCGACACGCTGCTCATGAACAATGTGTTCTTCGACACCTGCGTCTATCACCAGCCGGGCATCAACCTGCTCGCCGACGTGATCGACAACAAGAACATCCTGTTCGGCAGCGAGATGGTGGGCGCGGTGCGCGGCATCGATCCGACCACCGGCTTCTATTTCGACGACACCAAGCGTTACATCGACGCCCTCGACATCAGTGACGAGGAGCGCCACGCCATTTTCGAAGGCAATACGCGCCGCGTCTTCCCGCGGCTCGACGCCAAGCTGAAGGAGAGAGGGCTCTGAAACAGGCCCCTCAGGAGCGGACTATCATGACCGAGAAGAAGAGAATCGACATCCACGCCTATCTTGCCGAGTTTGACGACATTCCCGGCACGCGCGTGTTCACCGCCAAGCGGGCGCGCAAGGGCTATAATCTCAACCAGTTCGCGATGAGCCTGATGAAGGCGGAGAATCGCGAGCGGTTCAAGGCGGACGAAAGCGCCTATCTGGACGAGTGGAACCTCACGCCCGCCGCCAAGGCCGCCGTGCTGGCCCGCGACTATAACGCCATGATCGACGAGGGCGGGAATGTCTATTTCCTCTCCAAGCTCTTCTCGACGGACGGCAAGAGCTTCCAGTTCGCGGCCGGGTCCATGACCGGCATGACCCAGGAAGAATATGCGAAGATGATGATCGATGGCGGCCGCTCGCCCGAAGGCGTGCGCTCGATCAAGGGAGGTTATTGAGATGGCACGCGTCACCACCGGCATCACGTCCAGCCACATTCCCGCGCTCGGCGCGGCGCTCCAGACCCACACCTCCAACAACGATTATTGGGGTCCGGTGTTCAAGGGCTATGAACCGATCAAGCAGTGGATCAAGCAGCCGGGCAACATGCCCGATGTGGTGATCCTGGTTTACAACGACCACGCCTCCGCGTTCGACATGAACATCATCCCGACCTTCGCCATCGGCTGCGCCGAGCGCTTCAAGCCGGCCGACGAAGGCTGGGGGCCGCGCCCGGTGCCCGATGTGATCGGCCATCCGGACCTCGCCTGGCACATCGCCCAGAGCCTGATCCTCGACGAGTTCGACATGTGCATCATGAACGACATGGACGTCGACCATGGCTGCACCGTGCCGCTGAGCATGATCTTCGGCGAGCCGGAAGAATGGCCCTGCCGGGTCATTCCTCTGCCGGTCAATGTCGTGACCTATCCGCCGCCGTCGGGCCGCCGCTGCTTCAATCTGGGCGATAGCATCAAGGCGGCGGTCGAGAGCTTCCCGGAGGATCTCAACGTGCATGTCTGGGGCACCGGCGGCATGAGCCACCAGCTCCAGGGTCCCCGCGCCGGCCTCATCAACAAGGAGTTCGACCTGAACTTCATCGACCAGCTCATCAAGGATCCCGAGACGCTGAGCAGGATGCCGCATATCGAGTATCTGCGCGATGCCGGATCGGAAGGCATCGAGCTGGTCATGTGGCTCATCATGCGCGGCGCGCTGGGCGACAAGGTGAAGGACCTCTACACCTTCTACCACATCCCCGCCTCGAACACCGCGCTGGGCGCGATGCTGCTCCAGCCGGAAGAGACGGCCGGCGAACCGCTCGAGCCGCGCAAGGTGATGAGCGGGCACAGCCTGACCACCGCCTGACCCACTCCCGGACGAGGGGCGGCACATGTCGTCCCTCTGCCTTTTCCCTCACCCTCACATTTGCAGGAGAGCAACATGCGGATTGCACTCGCGGGCGCCGGCGCATTCGGCGAAAAGCATCTCGACGGCCTGAAGAATATCGACGGCGTAGAGATCGTTTCCATCATCAGCCGCAAGGCCGAGCAGGCCGCGGAAGTGGCCGCCAAATATGGCGCGAAGCACAGCGGCACCGATCTGGCCGAGGCGCTGGCGCGCGACGATGTCGATGCCGTCATCCTCTGCACGCCCACCCAGATGCACGCCGAGCAGGCGATCGCCTGCATGGACGCCGGCAAGCATGTGCAGGTGGAGATCCCGGTCGCCGATAGCTGGGCGGACGCCGAAGCCGTCGCCAGGAAGGCCAAGGAAACCGGCCTCGTCTGCATGGTCGGCCACACGCGGCGCTTCAACCCGAGCCACCAGTATATCCACAACAAGATCGCCGCGGGCGAGCTGGCCGTCCAGCAGATGGACGTGCAGACCTATTTCTTCCGCCGCAAGAACATCAACGCCAAGGGCGAGGCACGCAGCTGGACCGACCATCTGCTGTGGCACCATGCCGCACACACGGTGGACCTGTTCGCCTATCAGGCCGGCAGGATCGTGCAGGCGCATGCCGTGCAGGGGCCGATCCATCCCGATCTGGGCATCGCCATGGACATGTCCATCCAGCTCAAGAGCGAGACGGGCGCGATCTGCACCCTCTCCCTCTCGTTCAACAATGACGGGCCGCTCGGCACCTTCTTCCGCTACATCTGCGACAACGGCACCTGGATCGCCCGCTATGACGATCTGGTGAACGGCAAGGAAGAACCGGTCGACGTCTCGCACGTCGCGGTCAGCATGAACGGCATCGAGCTGCAGGACCGCGAGTTCATCGCCGCGATCCGCGAGGGCCGCGAGCCCAACAGCTCGATCGGCAAGGTGCTGGATTGCTATCGCGTGCTCGGCGAGCTGGAAACCCAGCTCAACAAGGACGGCTGAGCAAATCTCTCCCCTCCCCTTCAGGGGAGGGGCTGGCGTCGTCCATCCCGTCATCCCCTCATTCAAACCATGTCGGGATTGATTTTCGCCCGCCGCAAAGAGAGAAGCCGCCGCATGGCCTTTCCCGATACCCCCTTCCCCACCCGCCCGATCAACGGCGCGCCTGTTTCCGTCGTCAGCCTGGGCTGCATGAATGTCAGCCATGCCTATGACGTGACGCCCAGCGAGGAGGACGCGACCCGCCTGCTCAACCATGCGCTGGATATCGGCGTCACCCATCTGGACACCGCGGCGCTTTATGGCGGCGGCGGCAACGAGAAGCTGATCGCCAAGGCGGTCGGCCATCGCCGCAAGGCGTTTTTCCTCTCCAGCAAATGCGTGCTCGACCTGATCGACGGCCAGCGTGTGCTGGACGGGCGACCGGAGACCATCGCCGGATCGCTGGACCGCTCCTTGCAGCGGCTGAACACCGACCATATCGACCTCTATTACATGCACCGGCTGGACAGGAACGTGCCCGTCGAGGAGTCGATGGGGGCTCTGGTCCGCGCGAAAGAGGCCGGCAAGATCGGCGCCATCGGCCTCTCCGAAATGTCGGCCGCGACCGTCCGGCGCGCCCATGCCGTCCATCCTATCGCGGCGGTGCAGTCCGAATATTCGCCCTGGGCGCGCAATCCGGACGTGGCGGTGCTGGATGCCTGCCGGGAACTCGGCATCGCCTTCGTCGCCTTCTCGCCGCTGGCGCGCGGCTTCCTCACCGGCACGATTCGGACCAATGATTTCGCGGCGGGCGACATCCGCATCCCCATGCCGCGCTTCAAGGAGCCGAACTTCGCGCATAATCTGGCGCTGGCCGCCCGGTTCGAGGCGGTGGCGGCGGACGCGGGCATCACGCCGGGCCAGCTCAGCATCGCCTGGGTGCTGGCGCGCGCACCGCACATCATCGCCATCCCCGGCACGCGCAGCATCGCGCATCTGGAGGAGAATGTCGGCGCCGCGGGCGTGACGCTCTCGCCCGAGATCATCGCGCAGGTGGACGCGATCTTCACGCCCGGCGCCGTGGCCGGCCATCGCTATCCGCCCGCCGTGCAGGCACAGATCGACACCGAGCTGCTGCCCGAGGAAACCGAACAGGCATGACGATGGACGACCAGAACCGCCTAGCGATCGAATGGGCCTGCACCAAGCTCATCAACCGCTACGCCCTGCACAATGATGCCGGCGAGTGGGAGGCTGTGGCCGCCCTCTATGCCGAGGACGGGCTGATGACCCGCCCCAGCGCGCCGGACAAGCCGATCGTCGGACGCGAGGCCATTCTCACGGCGTTCAGGAGCCGGCCGGCGCGGGCCAGCCGCCATGCCGTCTCCAACATCGTGGTCGATGTGGAGAGCGAGACGCAGGCCAGCGCCGTCTCCGTCATCCTGCTCTTCCAGGGCGGGGCGGCGCAGGACGGCGGCCTGCCGGTGCGCGACCCCAAGGGGCCGCTGGTCGGCTGGTTCAGGGATCGGTTCGTCAAAACGGCCGAAGGCTGGCGCTTCGCCGAACGGCGCGGCGGACTGGATTTTGCGGCATGAGCGACTTCACCCCCTTCCTCTCGCGCCCCTATCGCATCGAATGGGGCCATTGCGACCCGGCCGGCATCGTCTATGCGCCACGCTTCCTGGAGATGTTCGGCGAGAGCACGATCATGCTGTTCGAGAAAGCGCTGGGCGTGCGCAAGCGCGACATGCTGAAGGCGCAGGGCGTGCTCGGATTCCCGATGGTGGACGTCTCGGCGAAGTTCATGCGCCCGGCCGCCTATGGCGACGATGTGGTGCTGGAGGCGGCCGCGCCGGACTTCGGCAATTCGAGCTTCACCATATCGCACCGACTGCTCAAGGACGGCCATGTCTGCGTCGAGGGCGTCGAGAAGCGGGTGTGGACCGTCCGCGATGCCGAGCGGCCCGGCGGCATGCGCGCCGAGCGGGTGCCGGACGCGATCCGCGCCCTGTTCGCGCAAGCGCAGGACTGAGCCAAGGTGACGGCGGCCAGCGGGGCGGCCGGCGACTGCATCGAGGCCGAGATTGGCTATGTCTCGCCCGAGTCCCGCGTCAACCGCTTCTTCTGGGCGCGGGACGGCGGGCGGCTCGGCACCAGCATCACGCGGGCCGAGCAGGTCGTCATCCGCAATGCGCGGACGGCGGGCCATGACTTCACGCTGGACCGGCACGGCTTCACCCTCGCCCGCTATCCGACGCGCCTCGCCGGCATCGCGGATCGCGCCGCCATCGACGGGCTCTATGCGCGCGAGGTGGAGGCCATCGCGAGGGACCTGACCGGCGCCGATCTGGTGGTGCCGATGGGCGCGGAGGTGCGCTCCAGCCGGCCGGACGGTCAGGCGATCCATCCACCCGCGGCGCGGGCGCATATCGACTATGACGTGCCGACCGCCGAGCGCATCGCCGCGCGGCGTTGGCGAGCGGCGAGGCCGGAGGGACCCGCGCCGGCGCGGTTCGTGCTGCTCAGCATCTGGCGCTGCGTCTCGCCGCCGCCGCAGGATTGGCCGATCGCGCTGTGCGATTTCGGCAGCTGTGAGGACGATCCGGCGGTGCGCGTGCCCCGGATCATGGTCGACCGGCTGCCACAGGGCGATGCCGTCTCGGCGCCGATCGACGGCGAGGATCGGCTGGGGGCGAGCGCGCTGTTCGCCTTCAATCCCGCGCATCGCTGGTTCTACTATCCCGACATGGTGCGCGACGAAGTGATCGCCATCAAATTCCACGACAGCGACCGCAGCCGGGCGTGGCGCGCGCCGCATTGCGCCTTCCATGACATGAGCCGGCCGGATGCCCGGCCCCGCGAAAGCATCGAGTTTCGCGTGGCGGCTTATTTCATGAAGAATTGACGGTGCGGGATGTGCAAAGCAGGCTAAGAAAAATGGCGATGATGATGCTTTGAAAGCCCACCCCTGGCCCCTCCCGCAAGCGGGAGGGGGATGGCGTTGGCCTTTGTCGCAAGCATCCTCATGAACGAGAAACAGACCCGAGGGGGCGACATGGACGTGCAGACGGGAGAGGCGCCGGCCGGCGCGGCGGGGCGGCGCAGCACGGGCTATCAGGCCTGGCTGGTGGGATTGCTCAGCATCAATTTCGGCATCGTGTTCTTCGACCGGCAGGCGCTCAACGTGCTCATGCCCTCGGTGCAGAAGGACCTGCTGCTCACCAACACGCAGATCGGCCTGCTGGCGAGCGGCCTCTCCTTCACCTGGGCGCTTGCCGCCTTCGGCATCGGCAAGCTCTCCGACACGATCGGCAACCGCAAGCTGCTGCTGGTCCTCTCCACCATCGGCTTCTCGCTCTGCTCCTTCGTGAGCGGCGTGGCGACCAGCTTCCTGTTCATGCTGGCGGCGCGGCTGCTGATGGGCGCGGCGGAAGGCGGCATCATGCCGATCAGCCACGCCATGGTGGCGACCGAGGTCGATCCCCGGCATCGCGGCCTGGCGCAGGGCATCGCGCAGAATTTCGGATCGAACCTGCTCGGCTCCTTCCTGGCGCCGGTGCTGCTGGTCTGGTTCGCGCAGGTGTTCGGCTGGCGGGAAGCCTTCTTCCTGGCGGGCGTGCCGGGCATCATCAGCGCGATCATCATCTGGTTCACGCTGGAGGAGCCGCCCGCCCCGCCCCGGCCCGCCGCGGCGCATGAGGGCGAACGCTACGGCATCCGAGACGCGCTGCGGAACCGCAACGTGCTGATCTGCGTGGTGCTGGGCGTGCTGATGGTGAGCTATTTCGTCACCTGCCTCACCTTCATGCCCATCTATCTCACCAATGTGCGCGGCTATACGGGCACGCAGATGAGCTGGCTGATCGGCACGCTGGGCATCTCCGCGACGATCGGCAGCTTCGCCACCTCCTGGCTCTCGGACGTGATCGGGCGGCGGCCGGTGATGATCGCCATGCCGTTCATCGGCATCATCCTGCCGCTGGGGGCGATGTACTGGAGCGGATCGGTCTGGGGACTGGCGGCGATCTTTTTCTTCGGCTGGGGCCTCAACGGCATCTTCCCGCTGTTCATGGCGACGGTGCCCTCGGAAAGCGTCGATCCGCGCCACGCGGCAACGGCGCTGGGGCTGACCATGGGCTCGGCGGAGATACTGGGCGGCGTGTTCGCGCCGTTCGTGGCGGGCGCGGCGGCGGACGCGAGCACGCTGGCGGCGCCGCTGTGGATCATGCTGGGGCTGACGATCGTCTCGGGCGTGGTGGCGCTGTTCCTGGTCGAGACCGCGCCGCGGGTGCTGGCGCGGCGGAATTAGGGTCTGTTCAAGTAGGGCAGTGCTCCTGCTTTCGCAGGAGCACATGCGCCAGCCTCTACGCGCTCAGAGCCGCGATGCCGCCAGCTGCGCGCCTTCGCTGAGGGCCGCGAGCTTCTTCCACGCCACGATGGGATCGATCTTGCCATAGCCGGCGAAGGTGCCGAAGCCGCAATCGGTGCTCGCCACCACCCGGTCGGCGCCGACGATGTCCGTGAAGCGGGCGATGCGCTGGGCGATCAGCTCGGGATGCTCCAGATAGTTGGAGCAGCTGTCGATGAGGCCGGGCGCGAGGATCTTGTCGTCCGGGATCGCCGCGTCGCGCCAGACGGTCCATTCATGCTCGTGGCGCGGATTGGCGCCCTCGAACAGGATCGTCGCCGGGCGTGCCGCCAGCACCGTATCGATCACGCGCTCCAGCGGAATGTCATGATCGTGCGGGCCTTCATAATTGCCCCAGCAGACGTGCATGCGCATCTTCTCGGGCGGGATGTTGGCCGTGGCGGCGTTGAGCGCCTCGACATTGGCGGCGGCGACCTTGACGAACGCGGCGTCCGAGAGGTCCTGATAGCCGGTGTGGCGCGACATGGCGAGGTCCGGGCAGTCGAGCTGGAGGTCGAAGCCGGCCGCCACGATCGCCTCATATTCCGGCCGCATCGCGTCGACCAGATCGGCGAGATAGGCCTCGTGGCTCGGATACCAGGCATTCTTCTGGAAGGCGGTGATGAGCCCCGGCGAGGCGGAGTTCATGAAGGCGCGCGCGCCCCGGCCATGCCTCTCCAGCGCGGCCCTGAAGCGGCGGATATCGTCGTGGAGCGGCTGGAGATTGACCAGCTTCACCTGCGAGATGCAGGAGGCGCGGGTGAACTCCTGACTGCCCATGATCGCGGCGAGCTTCCTGCGCAGCTCGGGCAGCGGCGCGAGATCGGCGGCGGGGACGCGGTCGGTATGGCCGCCGAACCCCTCCAGCCGCTCGAGCATGTAGGTGGAATAGCCGACCTTGCCCAGCTCGCCGTCCGAGAGGATGGTGACGCCGGCCGCGACCTGCTTCTCCACCGCCTCATCGACGGCAGCCTGCACCGCCCGGTCGAACGCCGCTTCGTCATAAGCCTCGCCATGGTCGCGCGCGATGAGCAGCGGCGTGAGCGCCGCGCCGCGGGGCAGGCTTCCGACATGGGTGACGGCGATTTCGGGCATGGAGAGTCCTCGGTTCGATGAGTGGGCAGTGGCCCACTAGAGGCATTTCGAGGCGGATGGAACATCTGCCGGGCCGGAAATCACTGCAAATGGAGCGAAAATGGGCGATGGTCCGATTTCAACCCGAGGTGGAACGGCTCCACACCGGTGCCGTCATGCGCCGCAAGGCGCATGTCCAAACAGACTCTCACAACCCCGCATGGCAGACATATTTGATGTTGAGATATTCATCGAGCCCATGCCGCGAGCCCTCGCGCCCGATGCCGGAGAGCTTCACCCCGCCGAATGGCGCATAGGGCGTGGAGATGAGCCCCGTATTCACCCCCACCATGCCGCTCTCGATGTCCCGGCTCGCCCGCGCAATGGTCTGCACGTTCGACGAGCAGAAATAGGCGGCGAGGCCGAACGGTGTGCCGTTGGCAAGGCCGATGGCTTCCTCATAGCTGTCGAACGCGATGATGCCGGCGAGCGGACCGAAGGTTTCCTCGCGCGTCAGCAGCGCGTCCGCCCGCACATCCGCGATCAGCGTGGGCGGCGCCGTCCGTCCCTCGCCCTTGCCGCCGACCAGCAGCCGCCCGCCGCCGGCCAGCGCATCCTCGATATGCGCGTTCACCTTCTCGACCGCCGCCTCGTCGATCAGCGGGCCGATGTCCGCGCTCTCGTCCAGATTGTCGCCCGCTTTCATCGCCGTCACGCGCTTTTCCATGGCCGCCACGAACGCATCGTAAATGCCCCGCTGCACATAGATGCGGTTGGCCGCGACGCAGCTCTGCCCGCAATTGCGGAACTTGGCGATCATCGCGGTCTCGACTGCCGTGTCGAGATCGGCATCCTCGAAGATGACCAGCGGCGCATTGCCGCCCAGCTCCAGCGACAGCCGCTTGATGGTCGGCGCGCTCTGCGCCATCAGCGTGACGCCCACCTCGGTCGAGCCGGTGAAGCTGATCTTGCGCACCGTCTCCGAGCCGGTGAGGATGCCGCCGATCATCCCCGCGCTGCCGGTCACCACATTGTAGACGCCGGCCGGCACGCCCGCCTCCTCGGCAAGCTGCGCCAGCGCCAGCGCGGCGAAGGGCGTCTGGCTCGCCGGCTTGGCGACGATGGTGCAGCCCGCCGCCAGCGCCGGTCCCACCTTGCGGGTCAGCATGGCGAGCGGGAAGTTCCAGGGCGTGATGGCCGCGCAGACGCCGATCGGCTCCAGCTCGGCATAGAGCTTGCGCCCCGGCACCGGCGCCGGGATGATCTCGCCGATCGCCCGCGTCGCTTCCTCGGCATAGACCTCGATGAAGCCGGCGGCATAATCCACCTCGCCCAGCGCCTCGCGCAGCGGCTTGCCATTCTCCATCGTGATGATGCGCGCCAGATCCTCGCGGTTCGCGCGAATGAGGTCGAAGAGCGCGCGCAGCACGAGGCCCCGCTCCCGCGCCGGCTTGCGCCCCCAGTCCGGGAAGGCGCGCGCGGCCGCCTCGATCGCCGCATGGACCTGCGCCTCCCCGAGCGAGGGGACGCTGCCGATCGGCGCGCCGGTATAGGGATCTGTCACCACGATGGTGCGCCCATCCCCCGCGGCGACCCAGCGGCCGTCCACATAGGCATGCCCGCGCAGCAGCGCCTTGTTCCCGATGCGCGCGAGGCGCTGGCTCTGGGTGTCGGGCTGATCCATCGGGCGTCTCCTGCTGCTGTCCGCGACGGAGGTTAGGCTTTGCCGGGACGCGATCAAGCCCATCCCGTCAATGCAAACTCAACGCTCCGACAGGCCGTGCAGGAAATCGGCGACCAGCGGCCCCAGACCATCCTCGCCCGTGCCGATCGCCAGCAGGGCGGAGAGATGATTATGGCCCGGCAGCCAGTGGATGCGCGGTATGTCGCCCCGCGCCCGCCCGAAGGCGCCGACCAGCATCGCGGCCTGCCGGCGGAAGTCGATCCCGTCATATTCGGAGACGGCGATGCACAGCGGCACGGTGGTGGCGATCAGCCCCGACACCATGGAGGCCTCGCGATAGCGCGCCCGGTCCGTGCCGTAATAAGCGAGCTGATAGGCATTGGGCTGGCCCTCCGCCGGATCATAGGTGCCCGAGACCAGCACCGCGCCCGCCACGCCCGGCCCGGCGGCGGCATGAAGCTGCGGCCGGGCGAGATAGGTCGCGACATGGGTGGCGCCGGCCGAGTGGCCCATCAGCACGATGCGGCGCGGCTCGCCGCCATGCGCCGCAATCGCCTCCCCCAGCCAGGCCACCGCGCGCCCCACATCCTCGCCGCCGCTCGGCCACATATGGTCGGGCGCCAGCCGGTAATTCATCGTCGCGCCGATCCAGCCCCGGCTCGCCGCCCAATGCCCGATATGATCGTAGAAGGGCAGGTTGGGCAGGCATTTGTCGCCCATCACATAGCCGCCGCCATGCACGAACAGCAGCACCGGCGCACCCGCCGCGCCAGCCGGCGCGAAGAGATCCAGCCGATGCCGCTCGTGCGGTCCATAGGTCAGGTCGCGCATCACCGCCGCCTGCGCCGGCGCGCGCTCCACATCGGCGGCCATGTGGCGCTGCGTCGTGTCGATGAGATCGAAGGTCAGTTCGCAGCCCAGCGACCGGATGAGCGCGCGCGTCCCTGCCTGCATGTCCGTCCCCCTGCTGGCCGGCCGATCTGCAAGATCGTTCCCGGATCGTCCGACGTCTCAGCTTAATGCCCCGGACGCGCCGGGCAAGCATCGTAATTGCGGGACACGATATGATCGCCCTTGCCATCCGCCGGCCGCCGCGCTTGCCGATTGACCCGCTCCCCGCCCCGCGCTACGCGCTGGAGCCCATCGCGCATGCGGGTGTAGCTCAATGGTAGAGCAGCAGCTTCCCAAGCTGACGACGGGGGTTCGATTCCCCTCACCCGCTCCAGCCGCGCCCGCTGTTGCACGGCTGAGCGTGCGAACGGGATGACGGAGACCCGCCAGCACTATCGCCTGATCTGCAACGGTCAGGCAGTCGCGTGGTCGGCGGGACCCGATGATCTCGCCCTGGCCGAGATCAATCGACATGCCCTGGACTATCGCGCCGAGGGGCCGGTCTCGATCGAGAAGCGGATCGACGGCATGTGGGTCTTGTTCAGCATCGACGGCGCCGGCCATCGTTGACCCAGACAGGTGGCAATGTCCCCGCCCTCAGCGCGGACTTGCCCTAAGCGGGACCGCCAGCGCGGTTGATGCTGCTGCCCACGCCCGTGCTGCTCGTCCTCGGCCGCTTCTGTCCGGGCGCGCGCCAGCGGACCTGATTGTCGGTGCCGACCACTCTGATGCTGGACGGATGCCCCATGGCCGCATCCGCCCGATGATCTTGCCGCCTCTCGCGAGCACCGGCCAATCATGGAACCCCGCCCGAGCGTCCAACCATAATTGACTTTGTCCGTTCCGCCCGGCAATGGCCGCGCCGGCGGAGCGATCCGCGACCGGCGCCGCGCCGCCTGCGCAGGGCACCCGGAGGGGCGAGGAACGGACGTGGCGGTGAGGGGCAAGCGGCAGTCGATCTACTTCGTGCTCGTCACGATCTTCATCGATGCCATGAGCTACGGCATCGCCGGCCCCGTGCTGCCCCGCCTCATCATGAGCGTGGGCGATGTGGACATCAGCCAGGCGATCCGGTTCGCCGGCTGGATGACCGCCTCCTTCGCGACCGTGCAGTTCTTCATGGGGCCGGTGATCGGCAATCTCTCGGACCGGTTCGGCCGCCGCCCGATCCTGCTGCTCGCCCTCTCCGGCCTCGTGCTCAACTTCCTGCTGCTCTCGGTGGCGCACAGCCTCACCCTGCTGTTCATCGGCCAGATGCTGGGCGGCATGTTCGGCGGCACGATCGGCACCTGCCAGGCGGCCATCGCGGACATGACCGCCAAGGAGGACCGGGCGCATAATTTCAGCCTGGTCGGCGCCGCCTTCGGCCTGGGCTTCATCGTCGGGCCGGCGGTGGGCGGACTGCTCGGCAGCTATGGCGAGCGCGTGCCCTTCCTCGCCGCGGCGCTGCTCACCTTCGTCAGCCTGATCTATGGCTGGTTCGTCTTTCCCGATACGCTGCGGCCCGAGCATCGCCGCCCGTTCGACTGGCGTCGCGCCAATCCGCTGGGCGCCTGGCAATCGATGCGTGCCATGCCGGGCATCACCGCCGTCGTCGCCGTCATCATGCTCTGGAACATCGCCACGGCGGTCTATCCGCTGACCTGGCCCTATTATGGCATCGCGCGGTTCAACTGGTCGAGCGGCATGATCGGCGCCTCACTGGCGGCGGTCGGCGTCGTCACCGCGCTCAGCCAGACCTTCCTCACCCGCCGCGTCGTCGCGCGCGTGGGCGAGCACCGCGCCGCCACCGTCGGCATGATCGGCGGGCTGCTCACCTTCCTCGGCTATGCCTTCGCGACGCAGAGCTGGATGGCCTTCGCCATCATCCCCGGCTTCGTGCCCCAGTCGATGGTCGGGCCGGCGCTCACCGCCATCCTCACCAACCGCGCCGCGGCCAATGCCCAGGGGGAGATCCAGGGCATCGCCGCCATGGCGCAAGGCATCGGCGGCGTGGTGGCGCCGCTGCTCATCAATCCCACCATGGCCTATTTCACATCACCGCAGGCGCCGTTCCAGTTCGCCGGCGCCGGCTTCATCGTGGCCTCGCTCTTCGGCCTCGCCGCCTTCGCGCGGCTGGCGACCCTGTCGCACGCGACCGCGCGGCGCAGGCCGCTCCGGCCGGGCGGTTGAGGGAGCGGGCCGGTGCCGCCTGAGACATCGCCCTTTCGCGATATCTCAAACTATCTTCTCAGCCGCCGATCGCGTCGAGCCTTGCCATCGCCGCATCCGGCAAGTCGATCGACGCCACCGCCAGATTCTCCCGCAGATGCGCCACGGACGAGGTGCCGGGGATGAGCAGGATGTTGGGCGCGCGGCGCAGCAGCCAGGCGAGCGCGGTCTGCATCGGCGTGACGCCGATCTGCGCCGCCACCTCGTTCAGCGCGGCGGATTGCAGCGGCGTGAAGCCGCCCAGCGGGAAGAAGGGCACATAGGCGATGCCCTGCGCGGCCAGCGCGTCGATCAGCGCATCGTCCGCGCGGTGCGCCAGATTATAGTGGTTCTGCACGCAGGCGATCGCGCAGATGTCCTGCGCCTCGGCAAGCTGCGCGGCGGTCACGTTGCTGATGCCGATATGCCGGACGAGGCCCTGTCGTTGCAGGTCGGCCACCACGCGCACATAGGGCGCGACCGTCCCCTCGCTCGGGCCGTGGACCGTGCCCATCATCCGCATGTTGACGACATCGAGCGCGTCGAGGCCGAGATGGCGCAGATTGTCCTCCACCGCCCGGCGCAGTTCGTCCGGCGTCACGGCCGGCAGCCAGGCGCCGGCAGCGTCGCGCCGCGCACCCACCTTGGTGACGATCACCAGATCGTCGGGATAGGGCGCCAGCGCCTCGCGGATCAGATGATTGGTGACATGCGGGCCATAGAAGTCGCTGGTGTCGATATGGTCCACGCCCTGCGCGATCGCCTCGCGCAGCACCGCCACGGCCGCGTCACGGTCCCTGGGTGGGCCGAACACGCCGGGGCCGGCCAGTTGCATGGCGCCGTAGCCGATCCGCTTCACCATGCGGCCGCCGAGGCGGAACGTGCCGGATTGCGCGATGCTGGACATGGTCGACTCCCTCTGGACGGCCAAATGTTAACGCGCTGGCCCATGATGCGACAAGTCGCTATGGGCGCGCTTCCCATGCATCATATCCCCGTGCTTTTTCTGACAGAAGAGGGCAATAAAATTATCCCGTCGGTGACGCCGGGGACAGATGCGTGCGATAAGTATAAAATTACACAATAGACGTCATGGTTAACTGAAACGCATTCATGTTGAATTCATCGCCATGATACTTTAAAGACCACGCCATGTGTTATTGATGTTTTTCAAGAACATGCTTTCAATACAAGGTTAACGAGGGGCAAGAAGCGCGATGCCAAGCGGGGGGCGGTAGAATGAAGAGGGCAACAGATCATAGCCGTTCGCATGACTCCGGCCAGTCGCACCGCGGCCAGGGTCGCGTCTATGCCGCAATGGCCGCGACGCGCGCGCGCAGGATCCGTCGCCTCAAGGGCCTCCTGCTTGCCGGGCTGCTGCCGGTCGGCGCCGGATTCGGCACGGCCATGCTCGTTGCACAATTCCCCATCGGCGATCGCGCAATCGCCGCTGTCGCCGAGACGCTGCGTGATCCCGCATCGCTGCTGGCGAGCCGCTCGCCCGGCACGCGGGCGCCCGGCGCGCTGATGAGCAGCAAGGGCGCGCCCAAGGCCGCCCCGCCCGCCGCACGACCGGCACCGCCCGAATTCACCGAGCAGACCCCGGACGAGCCCGCGCCCGCGCCCGAGGAGCCGATCGCCCTGCTGGCGCAGGCCGAACCGCCGGCGACGCTGCCTGTCGCGCTCGGCGATGGCGATGCGCCTCTGGTCCTCGGCAATGAGGCTCCCGGCGGCTGGCAGCCCTATTTGCCCAATCCCTGGGCGCCCCCGATCATCATCGGCGGCGGCGGCATAAGGCCGAATCCCGATCCCGATCCGGACCCCACGCCCACGCCGACGCCCACCCCCACGCCGACGCCGGTCGTCCCCGTGGTGCCGGAACCGGCGACCTGGGCGCTTGCCCTGCTGGGCTTCTTCGCGGCCGGCTCGGCGCTTCGCTCACGCAAACCGGGGACGGCCAGGCCGCTGGCATGACGAACGGCGCAGAGCGGCGAGGGCGGTCCGGCGTGGCGCGATGGATCCTCGTCGCCCTCATGTTCCTGACCGGCGGCGCGGCCGTGATTACGCTCGGCGTCTCCCGCTATTATGAGGATGAGCGCTACGAGGCGCGCCGCGCCCGGCTGGAAGCCGAGGCGGACATCATTCGCGCCGCCCGCGCTCCGCGCCTCGATTATGGCGCCGAGCCCCGGCGGCTCTCGCTGGGCCGCGGGCGGACGATGGAAGTGCGCAGCCTGCTGAACGTCGACCAGAAGATGAGCTACGGCAACTTCATCTGGAACGAGGAGAATGTGCCGGACGGGCCGGTGCAGGTGCGTGTCGACCTCGGCCGGCAGACCCTCTCGGTGTTCCGCGGCGGGCACGAGATCGGCACCGCCGTCATCATCTACGGCAGCGACGGCAAGCCCACGCCGACCGGCAGCTTCCCGGTGATGGAGAAGAATGCCGACTATCATTCGCGCACCTATGACGCGCCGATGCCCTATATGCTGCGCTTGACGGCGGACGGCGTCGCCATCCACGGCAGCAAGGTGCGCTGGGGCTGGGCCACCCATGGCTGCGTCGGCGTGCCGCTGGAATTCGCCCGCCTGCTGTTCGAGGCGGTCCACAAGGGCGATACCGTCACCATCCTGCCGATCGGCGAAACAACGGATGATGGGGCGAGCACCTGAGGCCCACCCCTCCCCGTCATGTCCGACGTCGCAAGACCTTTGCAAAAGGCGCCTCAATCAAATCCCCGTCGGATTTGGCCCAACGCACCCGCATCACCGCCGCGTCCGCTCGAACAGGTCCACCAGTTCGCTGAACTTCACCCGCTGCTCCGCCGCGTCGCCCGAAGCGATGGCGTCGGCCACGCAATGGGCGGCATGGTCCTTCAGCACCGCGCTTTCCGCGCGCGCCAGCGCCGCCTTCACCGCCTGGAACTGCTGCAATATGTCGATGCAGTAGCGCTCCTCCTCCACCATGCGTTGCAGGCCGCGCACCTGCCCTTCGATGCGCTTCAGCCGGTTGATCGTGCCGCTGCGGTCATGCGCCATGGCGATGGTCCTTGATATACTCCGTGGGGGTATATAATGACGGCTATCGATGGCCGATTCAAGCACGCATGCAGCTCTTTCCCGCCGCGCCCTGCTCGGCGGCGCCGGCCTTGCCGCAGGCGCGCTCGCCCTGCCCGCCTGGGCACGCGGCGCGGACCTGCACGGCGCCGGCATGGATGCCCCGATCCGTCCCGGCTTCGACGAAGTGCGCGGGCCGGACATCGCCCTCGCCATCGGCCAGGGCCGCTATCATGTGGCCGGCCGCGCCGCCCATGCCATCGCGGTCAACGGCAGCGTGCCCGGCCCGCTCGTGCGCCTGCGCGAGGGCGAGACGGTGCGCCTCACCGTCCACAATCATCTCGCCGAGGACAGCTCGATCCACTGGCACGGCCTGCTCGTGCCGTTCCAGTATGACGGCGTGCCGGGCATCTCCTTCCCCGGCATCCGGCCGGGCGAGCGCTTCACCTACAGCTTCCCCGTCCGTCAGGCCGGCACCTACTGGTGGCACAGCCACAGCAACCTGCAGGAGCAGACCGGCCATTACGGCCCGCTCATCATCGATCCTGCCGGCCCGGACCCGATCCAGGCCGAGCGCGATTATGTCCTGCTGCTGAGCGAATTCACGCCCATGCACCCGCACGCGATCATGCGGAAGCTCAAGACCGGCGAGGCCTATTTCAACCGCAATCGCCGCACGAGCTGGACGGACGACTATCCCCTCTCCGGCGCGGACCGGCGCATGTGGGCGCGCATGCGCATGATGCCCACGGACATTTCGGACGTCTCCGCCCCCGCCTACACCTATCTGGCGAACGGCCGGGCGGCGGGCGATGGCCCGGAATATCTGTTCCGTCCCGGCGAGCGCGTGCGGCTGCGCATCATCAACGGCTCGGCCATGACCTTCTTCAACCTGCGCCTGCCCGGCCTGCCCATGAGCGTGGTGGCGGCGGACGGACTGCCGGTGCGCCCGGTCGAGGTGGACGAGCTGCAGATCGGCGTGGCCGAGACCTACGACATCATCCTCCAGCCCGGCGGCGCGGGCGCCTACAGCATCGTCGCCGAGGCGATGGACCGCTCCGGCATGGCGCTGGCCACGCTGGCGAGCGCGCCGGGCCTGCGCGCCGCCGTACCGCCGCTGCGCGATCCGCCCCTGCTCACCATGGCCGACATGGGCATGAACCATGGCGGGGCGGCGCCCGACATGGCGGGCCATGGAAGCATGGACCACGGCCAGATGGACCATGCGACCATGGGCCATCATGCCGCGCCGGCCGACCATGGCTCAACTCACGAAGCGCCAGCCCCGACCGACGACCATGCCGAAGGGCACGCCGCCATGGCCGGCATGAAGATGCGCGACACCAGCCTGCTCCCGCCCGGCGTGAAGCGCGGCCCCGGCATCGACATGGTCGCCATGGCCCCGGTCGACAAATGGGACGATCCCGGCGTCGGCCTGCGCGACCAGCCGCATCGCGTGCTGCGCTATGCCCAGCTCGTCGCGCTGGAGCCCGGCTCCGATCCGCGCCCGCCCGGCCGCCTGCTGGAGATCCATCTCACCGGCAATATGGAGCGCTACATGTGGTCGTTCGACGGCCAGGCATTCAGCGCCGTTTCCGATCATCCGATCCGCTTCGCCTGGAACGAGCGGGTGCGGGTGCGGCTGGTCAACGACACGATGATGGCGCATCCCATCCATCTGCACGGCCATTTCGTCGAGCTGGTGAACGGCGCGCCGGCGAGCCATCAGCCGCGCAAGCACACGCTGATCGTCCAGCCCGGCGCCAGCGCCACCTTCGACCTCACCGCCAACGAGCCGGGCGACTGGGCCTTCCACTGCCACCTGCTCTACCACATGCACGCCGGCATGTTTCAGACGGTCACGGTCATGCCGCCGCCGGACGCCGCCGCATGAGCCGCGCCCGCCCGATCGCCGCCACATGGCTCGCGGCCACCGCTCTCGCCTGCGCCGCGCCGGCATGGGCGCAGCATGAGGGGCATGCCATGCCGGACGCCCCGGCCGATCCCCATGCCGGCCATGCGCAGGACGCGGAACCGGCAACGGTCGACCCGCATGCCGGCCATGCGATGGACATGGCCCCGGCAGGTGCCGCCGACGATCCCCACGCCGCGCACAACATGCCCCCGGTGGGCGGCGACAGCCATGCGCATCATGCTGCGCCGCCCGCCGGAACCACCCCGCCGCCTTCCACTCCGGGGGGACACGATCCCCACGCCGGCCATCATGCCATGCCCGCATCGCCGGCGCCCGATCCGCATGCCGGCCACGCCGCCGCCATGACCGCAACACCGCCCCCGCCCGAGGCCGGCAGCGGCCCGCCCCGCGCGGCCGACGCCATCTGGGGCGCCGAGGCGATGCGCGCCGCCCGCGCGGCCAATCGCCGCGAGATGGGCGCCATGCGCTGGGGCTGGCTGATGGCCGAGCGCCTCGAATATCGCGCCGGCGACGGCCCGGACCTCGGCCTGTGGGACATGCAGGGCTATCTCGGCGGCGACATCGACAAACTCTGGCTCAAGAGCGAGGGCGAGCTGGAATGGGGCGGCAAGGTCCATGAGGCGGAGGTCCAGGCGCTCTGGAGCCATGCCGTCGCGCCCTTCTTCGATCTCCAGCTCGGCGTCCGGCAGGACCTCACGGGACCGGCGCGCACCCATGCGGCGATCGGCATCCAGGGGCTCGCCCCCTATCAGTTCGAGATCGACGCCGCCGCCTTCCTCTCGACCAGGGGCGACCTCACCGCCCGCATCGAGGCGGAGTTGGACCAGCGCGTCACGCAGCGCCTGATCCTCCAACCGCGCGCGGAACTGCACCTCTCCGCCCAGAACATCCCCGAGCTGGGCATCGGCGCGGGGCTGGACAAGGCGACACTCGGCCTGCGCCTGCGCTACGAATTCGCCCGCGAGTTCGCGCCCTATATCGGCATCGAGCAGAGCTGGCGCCTCGGCAAGGGCGCCGACTACGCCCGCGCCGCGGACAAGGACCCGTCCTCCACCCAGTTCGTCGTGGGGCTGCGCTTCTGGTTCTAGCGGAGGTTCCTCCCTCCCTTTCAGGGGCACCGGGAGTCGGAAACATCCCAGATGGACTCAGCGCTCCCACGAAAGCGGGAGCACGAGCTTCTTCGCTCCCTAGATCCCACCTCCGGTCACGCCGAACCCCGCCGCCTCCAGCGCCGCCGTCAGGTCCGCCACGCAGCGGTCCAGCACCGCCTCGTCGGTCGCGCGCACCACGAAGTTGGCGCCGGTGCGGCCCTCGCGGAAGAAGGGATAGCTGCCGATCTGGCAGCCCTCATGCCCCTGCTCCGCCTCGCGCAGCAACTGCGCCACTTCGCTTTCCGCGACCCAGCAGCCGATGCTGCGCGAGAGCAAGGGCGCGCCGCCTTCCAGCGTGCCGGTCAGCTCCGCCAGCATGCCCGCCGTGATGTGCGGCACGCCCGCCATGATGTAGAGCTTGCCCAGCCGGATGCCGGGCGCGCCGGAATAGCTGTTGGGGATCAGCTCCGCGCCTTCCGGCACGCGCGCCATGCGCAGCCGCGCCTCGGTCAATCCGCCGCGCGTCGTGTAATAGTCCTCCAGCACCGCCCGCGCCTGCGGATGCACCACCACGCCCACGCCCAGCGCCGCCGCGATCGCGTCCACCGTGATGTCGTCATGGGTGGGGCCGATGCCGCCGGTGGTGAACACATAGTCGAAGCGCGCCATCGCCGCCGTCACCGCCTCGCCGATCTCGGCCATGTCGTCCGCCACGATGCGCACCTCGCGCAGGCGGATGCCCTGCACATTGAGCCAGACGGCGATCTGCGAGACGTTCCGGTCCTGCGTCCGCCCGGAGAGGATCTCGTCGCCGATCACGATCAGCCCTGCGGTCCAGACACGCGCGTTCATGCTCTCAGCTCATCCTTTCCGGGTCTCCCTGCCGCCTTGCGCCGATCGCGCGCCGCGCGCAACCCGCGCCGCCAAGCCCCTCGCCATCGCGTGCCCCACGTCCTATATGTCGTTCCATGACGACCTACCTGACCCCGACCGCCGAAACCGCGTCCATCCGCACCTCCGCCATCAAGCTGCACGGGCCGGAGGCGTTCGAGGGGATGCGCCGCGCCGGCCGGCTCGCCGCCGAGCTGCTCGATGCGGTCGCGCCGATGGTGGTGCCCGGCACGCGCACCTCGGAGATCGACGACAAGGTGCGCGAGATGACGCTCGCCGCCGGCGCCGTGCCCGCGACGCTGGGCTATCATGGCTATCAGTATAGCTGCTGCATCAGCCTCAACAATGTGATCTGCCACGGCATGCCCAGCGACAAGGTGCTGCGCGAGGGCGACATCCTCAACATCGACGTGACGCCCCTGCTGGACGGCTGGCACGGCGACAGCAGCCGCATGTATCTGGTCGGCGACGTGCCGATCAAGGCGAAGCGCCTCGTCGACATCACCTATGAATGCCTCATGCTGGGCATCGAGCAGGCCCGACCCGGCAAGCATCTGGGCGATATCGGCCATGTCATCCAGACCCATGCCGAGCGGCACCGCTACGGCGTGGTGCGCGATTTCTGCGGCCATGGCCTGGGCCGCGTGTTCCACGATGCGCCCGAGGTGGTGCATGTCGGCCGCCCCGGCACCGGCCCCGAGCTGCGCCCCGGCATGATCTTCACCATCGAGCCGATGATCAATGCCGGCAAGCCCGGCGTGAAGATGCTGGATGACGGCTGGACCGCCGTCACCCGCGACCGCTCCCTCTCCGCCCAGTTCGAGCATTCGATCGGCATCACCGAGGATGGCTGCGAGATTTTCACGCTCAGCCCCAAGGGCCTGCACAAGCCGCCTTATTGAGGGGCGCTGCCCCTCCCGACTTCCCCCCCGCTCATCATGGATCCGTGCTCCTGCGAAAGCAGGAGCCCAGGGCGGTAGCGAACCGCCCATGCGCCCTGGGCTCCTGCTTTCGCAGGAGCACGGACATAACGACCCGAAAGCCCTGCCCAAAATTTAGGCAACCTCGCCCGAAAATGCCCGAAATCCGGGCAATATCGACAATCCCCGACAAAGCCGCCAATGCTGCGCTGGTGATTCGCGAGCCGGCACTGTAGTTCTCGGCGTGTCGCGCGGTCGCGTCTCGGCGTGCCGGCCAGGGCCGGACGATTCGAGGCGTGCGAGGGACCTGGTCCCGCCGCGTGCGTCACGCGAAAGATAAGGGGTGCGTTGGTCATGAAGAAGGTCGAGGCGATCATCAAGCCGTTCAAACTGGATGACGTGAAGGAAGCGCTGCACGAGGTAGGCGTCTCCGGCATCACCGTCACCGAGGCGAAGGGCTTCGGCCGCCAGAAGGGCCATACCGAGCTGTATCGCGGCGCCGAATATGTCGTCGACTTCCTGCCCAAGGTGAAGCTGGAAGTGGTGGTGGAGGACGGCATCGTCGACCGCGTGGTCGAGGCGATCGCCAATGCCGCCAGGACCGGCCGCATCGGCGACGGCAAGATCTTCGTCACCGCGGTCGAGCGGGCCGTGCGCATCCGTACCGGCGAGCAGGACGAGGCCGCGATCTAGATTTTTCATCCGCCGCAACAGGCAGGTTTACAGAGGAAGCAGCATCATGGCGAACAGCCCGAAGGACATTCTCAAGATGATCGAGGAGAAGGAGATCGAATGGGTCGATCTTCGCTTCACCGATCCGAAGGGCAAGTGGCAGCACCTGACGATGGTCGCCAGCGTGCTCGGCGAGGATGAGCTGGAAGAGGGGCTGATGTTCGACGGGTCCTCGATCGAGGGCTGGAAGGCCATCAACGAGTCCGACATGGTGCTCAAGCCCGATCTGGACGCGGCCTATGTCGATCCGTTCAGCGCCACGCCCATGCTGATCCTCTTCTGCAACATCGTGGAGCCCTCCACCGGCGAGCTGTACGGCCGCGATCCGCGCTCGACAGCGGTTCGCGCCGAGGCCTATGTGAAGGCCGCCGGCTTCGGCGACACGGTCTATGTCGGCCCCGAAGCCGAGTTCTTCATGTTCGACGACGTCCGCTTCGAGACGGGCTATGACGGCAGCTTCTTCAAGATCGACGATATCGAGCTGCCCACCAACAGCGGCCGCGAATATGAGGCGGGCAACCTCGCCCACCGCCCGCGCGCCAAGGGCGGCTATTTCCCGGTGGCGCCGGTCGATCCCTGCACGGATATCCGCGCCGAGATGGTCACCACCATGCTGGAGATGGGCCTGCCCTGCGACAAGCATCACCATGAGGTGGCCGCCGCGCAGCACGAGCTGGGCGTCACCTTCGGCACGCTGGTGCAGACCGCGGACCGCATGCAGATCTACAAATATGTCGTGATGATGGTCGCCCAGGCCTATGGCAAGACCGCGACCTTCATGCCCAAGCCGATCGCGCAGGACAATGGCTCGGGCATGCACACCCATATGTCGATCTGGGAGAAGGGCAATCCGCTGTTCGCCGGCAATGGCTATGCCGGCCTCTCGGACACCTGCCTCTATTTCATCGGCGGCGTCATCAAGCACGCCAAGGCCCTCAACGCCTTCACCAACCCGACGACCAACAGCTACAAGCGGCTGGTGCCGGGCTTCGAGGCGCCGGTGCTGCTCGCCTATTCGGCGCGCAACCGCTCCGCCTCCTGCCGCATCCCCTACGGCACGGGCGCCAAGGCCAAGCGCGTCGAGTTCCGCTTCCCGGACGCGATGGCGAACCCCTATCTCTGCTACGCCGCGCTGCTGATGGCCGGCCTCGACGGCATCGAGAACAAGATCCATCCCGGCGAGGCGATGGACAAGAATCTCTACGACCTGCCGCCCGAGGAACTGAGCCAGGTGCCGACCGTGTGCGGTTCGCTGCGCGAGGCGCTCACCAGCCTGGCCGCCGACCACGACTTCCTGCTCAAGGGCGACGTGTTCAGCAAGGATCAGATCGAGGCCTATATCGAGCTGAAATGGCCCGAGGTCTATCGCTGGGAGATGGCGCCCTCGCCGGTCGAGTTCGACATGTATTACAGCGCCTGATCCCGCGCCGAAGCTTATGCTGCGAGGAGGGCGTCCGGAGCGATCCGGGCGCCCTTTTCGCGCTCGTTCACGGAGCCGGGCAAGCGCCCGCTTGTCTTGCGCCACGGGAACGACATACAAGGCGCCCACCCCTCCCCGACCACAGACGGAAAGCCCCATGACCAGCGCCACCCAGACCGCCGCCGACATCGCCCCCGAAATCGCCCGCATCTTCGCGCTGCAGCAGGCGCATCAATGGGATGTCAAGGCTTCCGGCGCGGCGGCGCGCAAGGCGAAGCTCGCCAGGCTCAAGGCCGCCGTCGAAGCGCATGCCGACGAGATCGTCGCCGCCGTGCAGCAGGACACGCGCAAGCCCGTAGGCGAGATCCGCGTCACCGAGGTGCTGAACATCACCGCCAACATCCAGCGTAACATCGATAATCTCGATGCCTGGATGACGCCGACCGAGATCACCCCCTCGCTCAACCCCAACGACAAGGCGCGGATCGTCTATGAGGCGCGCGGCGTGTGCCTCATCCTCGGCCCCTGGAACTTCCCGCTCGGCCTCACGCTCGGCCCGGTCGCCGCCGCCGTCGCCGCCGGCAATTGCTGCATGGTCAAGCTGACGGACCTGTGCCCGGCCACGGCGCATGTCGCCGGCAAGATCCTCGCCGAGGTGTTCGAGGAGAATGAGGTCGCCCTGTTCGAGGGCGATGTGAGCGTCGCGCAGGCGCTGCTCGACCTGCCCTTCAACCACATCTTCTTCACCGGCAGCACGCGCGTGGGCAAGATCGTGATGGCGGCGGCCGCGAAGCATCTCGCCACCGTGACGCTGGAGCTGGGCGGCAAGTCGCCGGTCATCATCGACGAGGGCGCGGACATCGACAAGATCGCCGCCGATCTCGCCTCGGCCAAGCAGTTCAACGGCGGCCAGGCCTGCATCTGCCCGGACTATGTGTTCGTGAAGGCGGACCAGAAGGACCGGCTGGTCGAGGGCTTCAAGGCCCGCGTGGCGGACAATCTCTATGGCGAGGACGGCGCGATCCGCAAGGACAGCATCGCGCAGATCGTCAATGCGGGCAATTTCGCGCGCGTGAAGGGGCTGTTCGACGATGCGGTGGCGCAGGGCGCGACCGTGGCGGCGGGCGGCGTTCTGGAGGAGGCCGACCTCACCGTCCACCCCACCCTGCTCACCGACGTGACGCCGCAGATGAAGATCCTGCAGGAGGAGATTTTCGCGCCGGTGCTGCCGGTCATGACCTATGACAATCTCGATCAGGTGATCGGCTATATCGAGGCGCACGACAAGCCGCTGGCGCTCTACATCTACAGCCCCGACGAAGCGAATGTGCAGAAGGTGCTGGACCGCACCTCCTCGGGCGGCGTGACCGTCAACGGCGTCTTCTCGCACTATCTGGAGAACCAGTTGCCGTTCGGCGGCGTCAACCAGAGCGGCATGGGCAGCTATCACGGCTATTTCGGCTTCAAGGCCTTCAGCCACGAGCGCGCCATCTACCTGCATCAGTAGACTGACCCCGTGCTCCTGCGAAGGCAGGAGCCCAGGGCGGCTATGTACGGCTCATGCGCCCTGGGCTCCTGCTTTCGCAGGAGCACAATGTAGCGCGAGCGCCCACAGACCGCCTTCAACGCCGGCCGGGCACTGATCGCCCCGCCTCAATCCGGACAAAATCATCTTTATGTCGCCCGAAGCGCTCAAAATCCCGCTTCGTCATTGCGGTTTCGCACTCGTGGATTATGTAAGCCCTGCTTACAAAGTCATGCAGGAGCGGACCCGTGCAATACAGCTATCCCAAGCAATATATCGGCGGCCAGTGGGTCGAGAGCGACGGCGGCAAGCGCCATGAAGTCATCAATCCCGCGACCGAGGAAGCCTGCACCGAGATCACGCTCGGCAGCAAGGCGGACGTCGACAAGGCGGTGAAGGCCGCCCGCGCCGGCTTCGAGGCGAATTATGGCGCCTCGAAGGAGGACCGCATCGCCATGCTCGGCCGCATCCTCGCCGAATATCAGAAGCGCGTTCCCGACATCGCGAAGGCGATCAGCACCGAGATGGGCTGCCCCATCTCCACCTCCTCCACTGCGCAGGCGGGCTCCGGCATGGGCCATCTCGGCGCCACCATCGAGGCGCTGAAGGGCTTCGAGGAAGAGGAATCCACCGGCAAGAACAAGGTGGTGTTCGAGCCGATCGGCGTCGTCGCGCTCATCACGCCGTGGAACTGGCCGATGAACCAGATCGTCGCCAAGGTCGCGCCCGCCCTCGCCGCCGGCAATGCCGTCATCCTCAAGCCTTCGGAAGAGACGCCGGCCTCCGCCGCCATCTTCGCCGAGGTGATCGACGCGGCCGGCGTGCCCGCCGGCCTCTTCAACCTCGTGCAGGGCGATGGCCCGACCGTGGGCCAGGCGCTCGCCGAGCATCCGGACGTGGACATGGTGAGCTTCACCGGCTCCACCCGCGCCGGCATCATGGTCGCCAAGGCGGCGGCCGACACGGTCAAGCGCGTGCATCAGGAGCTGGGTGGCAAGTCGCCCTTCATCGTGCTGCCCGGCACCCCGCTCGATCTCGCTTTGCCGGCCGGCGCCGGCGGCGTGCTGCTCAACTCCGGCCAGAGCTGCGTCGCCCCGACGCGCTGGCTGGTGCATGAGAGCCAGTATGACGAAGCGGTCGAGAAGCTCGCCGGCCTGTTCGGCGGCAAGGCGGTCGGCGATCCGCTGGCCGAGGGCGACCATATCGGCCCCGTCGTCAACAAGAGCCAGTATGAGAAGATCAACGGCCTCATCCAGAAGGGCCTGGACGAAGGCGCCACCGTGGCCGTGGGCGGCACCGGCAAGCCGGAGGGCCAGGAGACGGGCTATTATGTGAAGCCCACCGTGCTCGCCAACGTCACCAACGACATGACCCCCGCGCGCGAGGAAATCTTCGGCCCGGTGATCGTGGTCATCAAGTATAAGGACACGGACGAGGCGGTGAAGATCGCCAACGACACGCCCTATGGCCTGGGCGCCTATATCGCCGGCAACCCGGCCGAGGCGAGCAAGCTGGTGCCGAAGATCCGCGCCGGCAGCGTGTTCGTGAACTCGGGCGGCCTGGACTTCAACTCGCCCTTCGGCGGCTACAAGCAGTCCGGCAACGGCCGCGAGTTCGGCAAGTTCGGCCTCGAGGAGTTCATGGAGAAGAAGTCGGTCATCGGCGAACTCGCCTGATCGCGCTTGTCGCCGCGACATGATGGAAGGCCCCGGTCGATGCCGGGGTCTTTCTCGTTGAACCATGCGGCGCTCCCGCAAAGGCAGGAGCCCAAGGCGGCTATGGAGTGCTCATGCGCCCTGGGCTCCTGCTTCCGCAGGAGCACGATATCTCCTTTCTGAATCGGACAATCTCTCATTCTCGGCCAGCGCCGCCTCAGCCCTGCCAGCCGAACCGCCGGTCGAGCTTGGTGATCTGGCTGCCGAAGCCCTCCGCCGACATGCGCGTCCAGTGCGGATCGGGGTGCGGATGCAGCGTGACGACCATCTCCGTCTCCGCGCCGGCAGGCTGGAAGGCCACCTCGATCAGGCTCTCATAGGGCGCCTGGCCCGGCACGAAGTCGATCATATGGGTGAGCGCCAGCCGTTCATGCGGCTCGAAGGTCGAATAATGCCCGCGCGTGCCGTGGCTGATCGGCTGGCCCATCGCCTCCATCGCGGCGATCGCCTCGGGCGCGTCGGCGATCATGTCATAGACGAGCGCGCCGCCCACCCGCGCATCGAGGTCATGCACCTCCACGCGAAAGCCCTCCGGCCCCCACCAGGATTCGAAGCCGTCCCTGGTCGTCCACAGCGCCCACAGCGCTTCGACCGGCGCGGGGTAGCGGCGCCTGACCACGACGGCTGCCTGCACGGCATCATTCTTCGTCTCGCTCATGGATGCGATTCCTCTTGTTCGTCGATAGCGATATCCTGCCGCTGCGCGAGCGCCGCGCCGAACCGGTCGAGCCGCGCGTCCCACAAGCTGCGATAGTCCGCGAGCCAAGCCTCCAGCGCGCGGAAGGGCTCGGGCCGCAGCGCATAGAGCCGCCGCTGCCCGTCCGGCCGCATCGAGACGAAGCCCGCCTCGTGCAGGATGCGCAGATGGCGCGACACGCCGGACTGGCGAACGCCGGCTCGATCGACAAGATCGCTCACCGGCTGCTCACCCGTGCGCAGCGCCGCGATGATGCGACGGCGGGTGGGATCGGCGACGGTTTCGAATGGATCGATATTCATAATCATGTATATACATAATTATGAATATCATGGCAAGCCCTTCCCTCCCCGCCATCCCCGCGAGCGCGACCTTCATGGGATCGTGAGGGCTCCTGCTTATGCAGGTCCCTGGCTAGTCGAGCATCTGATAGAAATAGTTGGTCACGCCATCGGGATCGTTGAGCCAGACCGTCATGATATTGAAGCCCGGCACGCCCGCGAGCGGCGTCTCCACCGTGATGTTCCGCGCCTTGGCGGCCGCGTCGATCTCGCGGACATTGCCGGTCACATACTGGATGCCGGCGCTGCCGGTGTCCGCGGGCAGGTCATGGCCGGCCGACCACAGGTTGATGATCGTCTCGCCATGGCGGAAGGGATAGCGGGTGACGCCGAGAAAGGCGTCCTCCACCGGCGGCAGCTCCTCCAGCCCGGCGAAGTCCCGGTAGAAGGCGCGACTGCGATCGAGGTCCGAGACGTTGATGCCGACCTCGACGCCGTTGGTTTGCGGCGAGACGCCCGGCTCGACGATGAGTTGCAGCGTGAAGCCGGCGGGATCGCGGACCAGCGCCGCCTTGCGCCCCTCCCCGATGTCGGCGAAGCGGGGCGCCGCATGGCCATTGGCGGTGAAGCGCGCCGCCAGCGTGGCCTCGTCCGGATAGCGCAGCGTGTAGAGGCGGATGCCGGTCGCCTCGGCAATGCCGCCGGGATGATAGCGGCGCCCCTCCTGCAAGCCGGCGGCGAGCTTGATCTGGCCTGTCCGGCCGACATGGAAGAGGATGATCTGCGTGGTCGCGTTGAGCTGGATGGGCTGGAGCGGCTCCAGCGCCAGCACTTTCTCGTAGAAATCGACCATCTTCTGCCGGTCCTCGGCCGGGAAACGGCGGAAGACATTGAGCGAATCCTGCCGGAATTCGGGGCGCGCGCCGGCCGGCCCCGCATCGTCCTGCGCGGGCGCCGGCGCGGCAAATAGCATGGCGAGCAAGGCGAACAGGCTGTGACGAAAGCGCCTGGGCATGATCTTCTCTCCTGTTCTCAATGCTGCTGGCTGTCGGGCAGCGCGAACACCACCAGCGACTCGCCGTTGAGCGGCTTGCCGTCCGGTCCCTTGGCGCCCGCGCCGCCGAAGCTCGCCGCCATCACGGCGACATATTGGCGGCCGTCCCGGCCCAGATAGGTGATCGGCACCGCCTGCGCATTATAGTCCAGCCGGGCCGACCACAGCTCCTGCCCGCTGCGCGAATCGAAGGCGCGGAAGCGGCGATCGTCGGTGGCGCCGATGAAGACCAGCCCGCCGGCGGTCACGATCGGCCCGCCGAACGTGTTGTTGCGGCCCGTGGCCTGCTTGCCTTCCGGCAGGGCGTCGGTGACGCCGAGCGGCGTCGCCCAGGCGATCTCGCCGGTATGGGCGTCGACGGCCAGCAGCCGGCCCCAGGGCGGGCGGATGCACGGCAGGGTGATCTTGTTGCCCGCCTCGTCCGTATAGCTGGCCGCGAAGATCGAATAGGCGCCGGGGCCGCTCAGGCTCGCCCGGTCGTAGAGCTGGTTGGAGCCGGTGGTGCCGCGCCCATAGTCGCCGCCGGCACGGCGGCGCTCGACGAAGCCGATGCTGCCGCCCTCGCTGGTGTTGATGTAGATATAGCCGGTCGTCGGATCGACCGCGCTGCCGCCCCAGTTGGACCCGCCATTGTTGGGCAGGTCGATCGAGGCTCTGATCGGCCCGCCCTCCTCGTGCAGGAAGAAGGGCGTGAACGGCCCGGCATTGAAGAAGGTGCCGCCATAGGAGGCGAGCAGCGCCTTGCAGGCGGCCACATGCGCCTCGTTCGTATCCTGTGGCGTGACGATGTCCTGTGCCGTCCAGTGGTTGCGCACGAGGCCCTGCGGCTTCACCGGGATGGGCTGGGTCGGCGAATACCATTCGCCCGGCACGTCCGCACTGGCCACCGGCTTCTCCTCCACGCCGAACACCGGCTTCCCGTTGGTGCGGTCGAGGATATACATGAGGCCCGGCTTGCCCGTCTCCGCCAGCGCCGGCACGCGGCGGCCGTCCACATCCACGTCGAACAGCACGGGCGGGGCCGGCAGGTCCGAATCCCACAGATCATGGTGGATGGTCTGGAAGTGCCATTTGTAGCGGCCGGTCTGCGCGTCCACCGCCACCACGGAATTGCCGAACAGATTGGCGCCCGGCCGGTCGCCGCCATAATAGTTGGCCGAGGGACCGCCGACCGGCATGTAGAGCGTGCCGGTGCGGTCATCGATGGTCATGTACCAGATCCAGACATTGGTGCCCGAGCGGCCCTTCCAGCCATCGTCCAGCCAGGTCTCATGGCCCGGCTCGCCCGGCCGCGGCACCGTGTTGAATTCCCACAGCCTTTCGCCGGTGCGCGCGTCGAAGGCGCGGGTGTTGCCGGATTCGCCGATGGGCATCTCGGCGGTGTTGGCGCCCACGATCAGGATGTTGCGATAGACGGTCGGCGGCGAGCCATAGGGCACGCCGAGCGCCAGCGCGCCGCCCTCGCCGAAACCCGCCACGGGCGCGCCGGTCCGCGCATCGAGCGCGAACAGGGTCGGGCCGTTGGAATAGAAGATGCGCGGGGCATGGTCCGCATCGCCCGGCCAGTAGGAGACGGCGCGGCGGGCGAGGCCGCCGGTCACCGGATGGCGCCACAGCTCGCGGCCCGTATCGGCCTCCAGCGCCACCACGGCATCGCCGATCGGCACATAGAGCCGGTTGTCGATGACGATCGGCGTGGCGGAATAGGCCATCGCGCCGCCGCCCTGCGGCCGCACGCGGAAACTCCAGGCAGGCGCGAGCCGGCCGACATTGTCGCGGTTGATCTGGTCCAGCGGGGAGAAGCGCGTCCCGCCCAGGTCACGGGCATAGCGGGGCCAGTCGGCCGCATCCTCCGGATCGCCGTCCGCCCATGCGGGCGACAGCGCCGCCATCGCGACCGCGCAGGCCATGATCGTCGTGAAGCGCATTCCCATCAACCTCCCCTCTCTTCCCTGGCGAATCAGGCAGCCCCGACCGGCATCCGGGCCTGGGCGATGCTGCCGGCTCCTCATGCGAACCGCAACTCCCGTCTCCATGACATTTCAAAAATTATATATGTTTTTCAAAATCATGAACAACGAATCATGGAGCAGGCATGAGCATGATCGACCCCTTCGCCCAGACCGATGAAATCCATATGGACAGGATCAGCTCCTATTGGTAGATAAATTCAATAATTGCTTATATCAATAATTAAGACCGCAAGGGAGAGATGCCGGCCGGCCCGCAGTCGGCCAGCCGCTGAGGCACCACGCATGAAAAGACGGTTGGGATTCGAGCTCGCGCCGCGCGGGAGCCCGGCGATGCCGTGCGGCCTCCGCTCCCTGCCCCGGCTGTCCGCCGTCCCCTCCGGATGAGGGCGCGCGGCGGGTCGTCCGGGCGTCGCTACGAGCAACAGAGGGAGGAGCCTGTCATGCACAACAAGAGGATACAGCGTCTTCGCGCCGCGCTGCGGATCGGCCTCGTGCCGGTCTGCGCCGCGGCATCGCCCATGCCGGCCGCCGCGCAGGAGGGCGGCACGGGCGATCAGGCGGACGACAATGCCGCCATCATCGTTACCGGATCGCGCATCGCCCGCCGCGACTATCAGGCCAACAGCCCGATCGTGACGGTCGGCGCGGAGCTGCTGGAGAATTCGAGCAGCTCGGCGATCGAGACCAATCTCAACAAGCTGCCGCAATTCACCCCGGCGCAGACGCCCGCGCTGGGCGGCGACATCCAGCCCACGGCGACGAACACGCCGGGCGCCGCCACCGTCTCGCTGCGCGGCATCGGCCCCAACCGCAACCTGGTGCTGGTCGACGGCCGCCGCGCGACGCCGGGCAACGCGAACATGGTGGTCGACATCAACACCATCCCCTCGGCCGCGGTCGAGCGGGTGGAGGTCATCACCGGCGGCGCATCGGCCACCTATGGCGCGGACGCGGTCGGCGGCGTGGTCAACTTCATCCTGAAGAAGAATTTCCAGGGCCTCCAGCTCGACGGCCAGATCGGCATCACCGAGCGCGGCGATGGGCAGGAATATCGCGTCAGCGGCATCATGGGCACCGATTTCGCGGACGGGCGCGGCAATATCAGCATCGCCTTCGAGACCAACGATCGCCACAATGCGCTGCGGCGCGACCGCCCCTGGTTCATCGACTTCTGGAACGATCCCGACACGGCCGGCGTGCAGCTCTGGGCGGACCAGCCCAGCTATGTGCCGGGCGTCAACCGGCCCTCGCAGGATGTGATGAACGGCATCTTCGACGGCCGCGACGCCGCCGCCTTCCCCAATTATCCGACCAACGGCACTGTGTGGTTCAACGGCGACGGCACGGCGTTCGGCGGGCTCGACTTCGCCACCCGCGCCGGCTCATACCGCTTCAACGGCAGCTACGGCCCGCAGATGAAGCAGACCAGCCTCGGCACGCTGGCCGCGAACTGGCTGGACGAGCAGCTCGTCCTGCCGCTCAATCGCTGGAACATGTATGCCCGCGGCTCCTACGAGATCGAGGATTGGGTGAGCCTCGTCGCCCAGGGCTATTTCAACAAGGCGTCCACGCATACGCAGCAGCAGCGCGCCTCGGCGGTGAACGGCTGGAGCGTCAACATTCCCGCCAGCCATCCGGTGCCGGACGAGCTGCGCGCGATGCTGAACAGCCGCACGCCGATCGCCACCGCATCGGCCAGCGCGCTCGCCGCGCTCAACTGCCCGGACGCCAGCGCCGACGTGCCCGGCTCGGCCGCCGGCTGCGACTGGCAGCTCAACCAATATGCGCTCGACGTGCCCCGCACGGTCGACACGGACGTCTACACCTATCAGATGATGGTCGGGCTGGAGGGCAAGATCCCCGGCACGGACTGGACCTGGGACGTCACCGGATCGCACGGCGAATCCGAGACGAGCGCCTATCTGGGCGGCTATGTGTCGCTCGAGCGCTACCGCACCGTGATGCGCGCGCCGAACTGGGGCGCGGGCTTCGTCGCGCAGGGCAATGAAGTGCAGGGCGGCTTCGGCGCTTCCAGCGCGACCTGCACCAGCGGCCTCAATCCGTTCGACGACATCGCCACCAGCGCGGACTGCATCGAGGCGATCACCGCCAACATCAAGACGCGCTCGGTGATGAAGCAGACCATCTGGGAAGGCAATGCGCAAGGCTCGCTGCTGGCGCTGCCGGCGGGCGACCTGCGCGCCGCGATCGGCGCTTCCTATCGCGAGAACCGCTTCACCTTCACCAACGACACGCTCTCCACCCAGGGCCAGTCCTTCCTGGATCAGGTGGTCGGCCTCTACCCCAGCGGCAATTCGGAAGGCACGATCAGCGTCCGCGAATTCTATGGCGAGCTGCTGGTGCCCGTGCTCGCGGACCTGCCGCTGATCCGCAAGCTGGAGCTGGAGCTGGGCGCGCGCACCTCGCACTTCAACACGACCGGCAACAGCTTCACCTGGAAGGCGCTGGCCGACTGGCAGGTGACGGACTGGCTGCGCCTGCGCGGCGGTTTCAACAAGGCCGAGCGCGCGCCCAACATCGCCGAGCTGTTCCAGGCGCCGCAGCAGACCTTCTCCAGCCTGCCGCTGGGCGATGTCTGCTCGGACGCCAATTCGCTGCCCTATTCGGCGGGGCCGGGCAACACGACCAACCGCACGGCGGTGCGCGCGCTGTGCGAGACGCTGATGAACCGGATCGACCCGTCGACGGCCGCCAATTTCTACGGCAATGCGGGCAATCAGGTGCCCGGCGCGACCACCGGCTTCGTCACCTCCATCGGCAATACGAGCGTGCAGCCGGAAAGCGCCAAGACATGGACCGCCGGCATGGTGCTCAGCGCGCCCTCGCAGGCGACCTGGCTGCGCGGGCTGCGGCTCAGCGTCGACTATTATCATCTGAAGGTGGACGACGCGATCGGCGCGGAGACGGGCGACATCATCCAGCAGAAATGCTTCGATACCGCCTTCAATCCCACGCTCGATGCCGACTCGCCCTTCTGCCGGAATGTGGTGCGCAATGTCGGCATCGGCACGATCGGCAATCTCGTCGGCGCCTACCGGAATAGCGGGCGCTTCCGCACCTCGGGCATCGATGCGCAGTTCGACTGGTCGCTCGATCTGGAGGAGGCCGGGCTCGGCGTGCCCGGCCGGTTCACCGTCAATACGGTGTTCAACTATCTGATTTCACTCAAATCCTCCAGCTCGCCGAGCAATCCGCTGCGGGAATATGCGGGAACCATGGGTGTGGGCGAAAACGGCCTTAATCCAGGGACTTATCGCTGGAAGCTGTTCAACACCTTCGGCTATTCGACCGACCGCTTCCGCATCGCGCTGCAATGGCAGCATCTGCCCAGCGCGAAATCGGCCAATTATGCGAGCGATCGCAATACGACCAACGCGGGTGCGCCGGCCTATGACATCTTCCACCTGAACGGCAGCTTCGTCGTCACCGAGAATGCGAGCGTGCGGTTCGGCGTGGACAATCTGTTCGACAAGGCCCCGCCGCTCATCCTCTACAACAATGCGCCGGACGCCTCGCGCGGGCAGCTGCGCGGCGGCACGCTGGGCGCCTCTAACGTCGCGGCCGCCGGCCAGCTTTACGATCTGATCGGCCGCCGCTTCTATATCGGCGCGACCTTCAACTTCTGACCCCCTCCCCCGCCCGTCCATCCGGGCAGCCCCCCGTTCGCGCGGGGGGCTTTTTTTGTCCCTCCGATTGGCCCGATCGTCCTCGACCGCCGGCCCGGATCACGGCTATCATGTCGATGTCCGATCAATGCAGGAAAGGATTGGCCGACATGAGCGATGGACTCTGGCTCACCGGGCGCATGATCGCCGCTGCCCGCGCGCTGGCCGGCGTGGGTCAGGACGATTTCGCCGCGGCCGCCGGCCTCCCGCTCGAGGCGCTGCGTGGGATCGAGGCGGGCGGCAGCGCCTTCGTCTCGTCGGAAGAGGATGAGCGGGCGCTCCACCGGGCGCTTGAGCATTTCGGCGTGGTGCCGGTGCGGGAATCCCACGATCTGGGCGCAGGCGTGAGGCTGAAATTCACCCGGCAGGACGTGCGCCAGATGACGCGGCTGGAAGGCGAAGGCGGGATCGTCGGGTCCGACGACGCGCCCTGATCTGCGGCGGATGTTCGCTGCCGCCCTGGGCTCAGCACAATAGCGCTTTAACCCTCGTCTCCGCCGCCCAGCGCGCGATAGAGGCCGGCGGCGCTGGAGAGTTCCTGCCGCTTGAGGTCGAGCAGGGCCTGCTGCACCGCATAGTCGCTGCGCTGGGCGTCGAGCAGCTCCAGCCGGCTGTCGACGCCGGCCTTGTAGCGCAAGGTGGACAGCTCGACCCGGCGGGTGGAGGCCGCCTGCGCCTGCCGCTGCGCCTCAAGCTGCCGCGCGAAGGTGGCGCGGCCGGCCAGGCCGTCGGCAACCTCGCGGAACGCCGCCTGGATGGCGCGCTCATAATCCGCGACGGCGATCGACTTGCGCACTTCCGCCAGCCGCAGCTCGCCGCGCAGGCTGCCGCCGTGGAAGATCGGCTGGCTCACCTGCGGCGAGAACGACCATGTGCGGCTCGCGCCGTCGAACAGCTGGTCGAGCGCCAGGCTGGTGAAGCCGAACAGGGCGGTGAGCGAGATGCGCGGGAAGAAGGCCGCCCGCGCGGCGCCCACATCGGCATTGGCGGCCACCAGCTCATGCTCGGCCTGGCGGATGTCCGGCCGGTTGGCGAGGAGGTCCGAGGGGAGGCCGGCGGGAAGTTGCGTCCGGATGGGCTGGTCCATCAGGGGGATCGCGGCGGGCAGGTCGCCCGGCAGCGGCGCGCCGACCAGAAGCTGGAGCGCGTTGCGCGCCTCGGCGAGCGCCCGCGTCCGCATGGCATGGTCGGCCTCGGCCTGCCGGACCTGCCCTTCCGCCTGCGCCACGTCGAGCCCGCTCACCTGCCGCGCGCCGTGCAGCTGGCGCGTGATCTCCAGCGATGCGGTCCAGTCCCGCAGCACCCGCTCGGTGAGCGCCAGCTGCTCCTGCGCCAGCCGCTCGTTCAGATAGGCGTCGACGATGGAGCCGATGAGCGCGATCCGCGCCGCGCGCCGTCCCTCGTCCGACGCCAGATAGCGCTCGAACGCGGCCTGGCTCTGCGAGCGCAGCCGGCCGAACAGGTCGATCTCGAAGCTGGTGAGCGCGGCATTGGCCGAATATTGGCCGAACTCGAAGCCGTCGGGCAGATCCTCGCCGCCAGCGCCGCCGATCCCCGCCGCAGCCGTCGACGCCGGCACGCGCTGGCGCGTGTAGGACCCATTGGCGTCCAGCTGCGGCAACTGCGCGCCGCGCGCGACGCGGAACTGGGCACGGGCGGCCTCCACATTGAGCGCCGCGATGCGCAGGTCGCGATTATTCTCCAGCGCCAGCGTGACGAGGCGTTGCAGGCGCGGGTCGCCGAACATCTCGCGCCAGTCGAGCGCGGCCGCGCTCGCCGGCTCGGCGGCGACGGTATCCGGAAAGGCGGGCGCGACCGGCGGCGGCGGCACGTCCAGTCGCGGGTTCATCGAGCAGGCGCCGGTGAGCAGCAGCGCGATCAGGCCGAGCTTGCGCATGGGTCAGCCCTCCTCTGCCGGCTGACCGGTGTCCGGTGCGCCGGCACGCCGCCGCTTCATCCGGTCCACCAGCCCGAGCACGACCACGAAGAACACCGGCACGAAGAAGATGGCGAGCGCCGTCGCGGAGATCATGCCGCCGAACACGCCGGTGCCGATCGCCCGCTGCGTCTCCTTGCTCGCGCCGCCGGCCAGCATCAGCGGCACGACGCCGAGCGTGAAGGCCAGGCTCGTCATGAGGATCGGCCGCAGGCGCAGGCGCGCCGCGTGGATCGTCGCCTCGACGGTCGACATGCCCTGCTCCCTGGCGGTCTTGGCGAACTCCACGATCAGGATGGCGTTCTTGGCGCTGAGGCCGATGATGGTGATGAGCCCCACCTTGAAGAACACGTCGTTGGGGAAGCCGCGCAGCAGCACGGCGGTGATGGCGCCCAGCAGGCCGAGCGGCACGACCAGCATCACCGAGAAGGGGATGGACCAGCTCTCGTAGAGCGCCGCCAGAACCAGGAAGACCACCAGCATGGAGAGCGCCATCAGCGCCAGCGCCTCGTCGCCCGCCAGCACCTCCTGCAGCGACTGGCCCGTCCATTCGATCGCGAAGCCCGGCGGGAGCTGGGCGGCCAGCCGCTCCATCTCGGCCATGGCCTCGCCGCTCGAATGGCCCGGCGCGGCCTGCCCGGTGATGCGCATGGCCGGATAGCCATTATAGCGCACGAGCTGGAGCGGGCTCGTCTCCCAGCGCGGCGTCACCAGCTCGGCGAGCGGCACCGGCTGGCCGGCATTGTTGCGCACATAGAGCTTCAGCACATCCTCCAGATGCATGCGCGCCGAGGCCTCGGCCTGCACGATCACCTGCTGCATGCGGCCCCGGTTGGGGAAGTCGTTCACATAGGACGAGCCCATGGCGCTGCTCAGCGTCGCGGCGATCGCCTCGAACGGCACGCCGAGCGCCTGCGCCTTCTGCCGGTCGATCTCCAGCTTGACGCTGCTGCCGGGCATCAGGCCCTCGGGATAGACGCCGACCAGCGCCGGGCTCTTGGCCGCCATGCCGATGAGCTGGAACTGCGCCGCCATGAGCGCGTCGTTGCCGTGCCCGGCGCGGTCCTCCAGGCGCAGCGAGAAGCCGCTGGTCGTGCCCAGCCCGTCGATGGAGGGCGGCATGACGCTCATGATCATGCCCTCGCGCACCACGGAGGTCGCCTGGTTCGCCGCCGCCACCTCGCCCGCGGCCGTCGCGCCCTCGCGATTGCCCCAGTCCTTGAGGATGGTGAAGGCGATGCCGACATTGGCGCCGGCGCCGGCGAAGCCCCAGCCCTGCACCGCCTCGATATCCTCCACGCCCTTGCGGCCGACCGTGTGCTTCTCCAGCACCGAAACCGCCTCCAGGGTGCGCTCGGCGGTCGAGTCCGAGGGCATCTGGAAGATGGTGAGATAATAGCCCTGATCCTCTTCCGGCAGAAAGGCGGAGGGCACGGTCATGAAGCCGACGCCCAGCAGCACCACGATCACCGCGAAGGCGGCCATCATGCGGCCGCTGCGCTTCAGCAGCCGGCCCACCCAGCTTGCATAGCCGCGCGTCATCGCCTCGAACCTGCGGTCGAACCAGCCGAAGAAGCCCTTCTTCTCGGCATGGCCGTGCACCGGCTTGAGCAGGCTGGCGCAGAGCGCGGGCGTGAGCGTGAGCGCCAGGAAGGCGGAGAACAGGATGGAGACCGCCATCGAGACGGTGAACTGGCGATAGATGGCGCCCACCGACCCGCTGGAGAAGGCCATGGGGATGAACACCGCCACGAGCACCAGCGTGATGCCGATGATGGCCCCGGTGATCTCGTGCATCGCCTGATAGGTGGCGTCGCGGGGGGAGAGGCCCTCCTCCGCCATCAGCCGCTCGACATTCTCCACCACGACGATCGCATCGTCGACGATGATGCCGATCGCCAGCACCATGCCGAACATGGTGAGCACGTTGATGGAAAAGCCCGCCAGCAGCATCACCGAGAAGGTGCCGAGCAGCGCGATCGGCGCGACGATGGCCGGGATCAGCGTGTAGCGGAACTTCTGCAGGAACAGGAACATGACGAGGAAGACGAGCACCATCGCCTCGACCAGCGTCTCGACCACCTTCTCGATCGAGATGCGCACGAAGGGCGCGGTGTCGAAGGGGATGCGATAGGAGATGGTGGACGGCATCGCCTTGCCCAGCTCCGCCATCCGATCGCGCAGGCCGGCCGAGGTGGCGACCGCGTTGGCGCCGGGCGCGAGCTGCACCGCGACCATGGCCACCGGCTTGCCGTTGGCCCGCGTCCTGAACCAGAAGGCCTGCGAGCCGAGCTCCACGCGCGCCACATCCTCCAGCCGCACGCTCGACCCGTCCTGATTGGCGCGCAGCACGATCTGCCGGAACTGCTCGGGCGTCTGGAGCTGGCCGTCCACGGTCAGCGGCACGGTGACGCGCTGGCCCTCGCTGGTCGGCTCGCCGCCGAGCGCGCCCGGCGCGATCAGCGCGTTCTGCGCCGCGATCGCGCCCGTCACGTCGCTCATCGCGAGATTGACCGAGGCGAGCTTGGCGGGGTCCACCCACACGCGCATGGCGCGCTCCGATCCGAACAGCTGCACGCGGCCGACGCCGGGCACGCGCTTCAGATCCTCGACAATGTAGCGCGCGGCATAGTCGGTCAGCTCGGCTGCATCGACATCGCTGTGCTTCGGCTCGATGTTGACGAGCGCGAGGAAGTTGGGATTGGCGGCCTCCACCACGATGCCGAGCTGGCGCACCACCTGCGGCAGGCGCGGTTCGGCCGTCTTGAGCCGGTTCTGGACGTCGACCTGTGCCAGCTCGGGGTCGGTGCCCGGCTGGAAGGTGGCGGTGATGGTGGCCTGGCCGGACGTGTCCACCGAGCTCTCGAAATAGAGCAGGTTCTTCACGCTCGACAATTCGCGTTCGATCAGGCTGACGACGCTGTCGTTCATTGTCTGCGGCGTCGCACCCGGATAGGTGGCGCTGATGCTGACGCTGGGCGGCGCGATGGTGGGATAGCGCTCGATCGGCATCTGCGGGATCGTGATGATCCCGACCAGCACGATCACGATCGCGATGACCCAGGCGAAGACCGGTCGATCGATGAAGAAACGGGGCATGGGCGGCTCCGCTCAGCGCTGCGCTGCTGGATTGCGCCAGGGCACGGGTTTGACCTGCGCGCCGGGCTGGACGCGGTCCTGCCCTTCCACGATCACCGTTTCGCCTGCCTGGAGCCCGCTCGTCACCACGACGACGCCGTTGCGGGTGTCGCCGGTCTGGATCGGTCGCGCCACGACCTTGCCGTCCTTGCCGACGACATTCACGCTGGCCTTGCCGGAGGGATCGCGCTGCACCGCCTGCTCGGGCACGCTCAGCGCATTGGGCATGACGAGGCGCGGCAGGCGCGCGCGCACGAACATGCCGGGCAGCAGGGCGCGGTCGGCATTGGGCACCTCGACCCGGGCGATCACCTCGCCCGTGCCGGGATCAACGCTGATGCCCGAGAAGAGCAGCCGGCCCTTCACCGGATAGACGCGCCCGTCGCTGGAGAGGATCTCCACCGGCGCGCCCTGGTCGGCCATGCCGGCACGCGCCGCCTCGCGCAGCGTTTCGAGGCGGGCGGCCGGCTGACGCACGTCCACATAGACGCGGTCAATCTGCTGGACGGTGGCGAGCGGCTGTTCGCTGGCGGTGCTGGCCAGCGCGCCCTCGGTGGAGACCGCCTGGTCGATCCGCCCCGCAATCGGCGAGCGGACGGTGGCGAAGCCGAGGTCGACCTGGCGGCGGGTGAGATCCGCGCGGCTCTGGGCGAGGTCCGCCGCGGCCTGGTCGCGCGCGGCGACGGCATCGTCATAGGCCTGGCCGCTGATGGCATCGGCGCGGGCGAGCGGCGCGAGGCGCTGCTCCTGCAACCGCGCGCGGTTCAGCGCCGCCTGCGCCCGCTGCACCGCCGCCGCGGCGCTGCCGGCATCAGCGCTGAACGGCGCGGGATTGATCTGGAAGAGCGGCTGGCCGGCCTTCACCTCACTGCCCTGCTCGAACAGCCGGCGCTGGATCACGCCATTCACCTGCGGCCTGATTTCGGCCACGCGGAAGGCCACGACCCGGCCCGGCAGTTCGTCCGCCACGCTGATCTGGCCGGGCGTGACCCGGACCACGGATACCTCGGGCGGCGGAGGCGCAGGGGGGGGCGCGTCTCCGGAGCAGGCAGTCAGCGCCAGGGCCGACACGATGGCGAGCAGGGCGCCGGAGCGCCTGGCTATGGAGGGGGCTATCATGATCGGCTCTGAGCTTCCTGTTGCGAGGGCCTTTGCAGCAGCAGTGTCGAATCAGTGTTGTGAAAGCGTGGAGAGATTGTGAAGGCGCATGGGCAATAGCAGATTTGCGGACTATAGCCTAACAGCCGGGGAGAGCGGTTGGTCATGAATTCCGACAATGCGTTGATTTTGGTCGCCGAAGACGAGCCGGACATTGCCGAAGTGATCGCCGCCTATCTCGAGCGCGAGGGCTTCCGCACCGTGCGCGCCGCGGACGGTCGCGCCGCGCTCGACCTCCACCTGGCGCTCAAGCCCGACCTCGTGATGCTCGACGTGCAGATGCCCAGGCTCAACGGCTGGGACGTGCTGGCGGAGCTGCGGCGGCGCGGCGACACGCCGGTCATCATGCTGACCGCGCTCGACCAGGATATCGACAAGCTGCAAGCGCTGCGCATCGGCGCGGACGATTATGTCGTGAAGCCGTTCAACGCGGCCGAGGTCGCCGCGCGGGCGCGCGCCGTGCTGCGCCGGGCCGGCGACCGGACGGGCACGATCCTGCGGGCCGGGCCGATCGAGGTCGATCTGGAGAGCCACGCGGCCAGCGTCGTCGCCGGGGATGGCCCGCACCGCACGCCCCTGCCCCTCACGCTGACGGAGTTCCGCATCCTCGCGCATATGGTCCGCGCGCCGCGCCGCGCCTTCTCGCGCGGCGAGCTGGTCGATGCCTGCCTGCCGGGCGGCGAGGCGCTGGAGCGGACGGTGGACACCCATCTCAGCAAGCTGCGCCGCAAGCTGGAGGACGCCGGCGCGCCCGGCTTCGTCAACAATGTGCGCGGCGTGGGCTTCCGGCTGGCGGACATCTCGTGACGCGACCGTCCGGCGGGCTGGGCCGGGAGATCATCCTCTCCACGGTGATCGCGACGGTCACCTCCGTCATCGTCGCCATCTTCGGCCTCTACATCTTCTACGGCGTCGTGATCCGCGTCGCGCCAGAGCTGCTGTTCCCGCTCACCGACCAGTGGCTGCCGCGCGGGATCGAGTGGATCATGATCGGCACGCTCTGCACCGTCGCGGCGGGGATCGCGGTGGTCGTCGCCACGCGGCTGGCGCGGCGCATCGTGAAGCCGCTGGTCTCCGTGGCGCGGAGCGCGCGCAGCATCGCCGCCGGCAATCTCGGCACGCGGGCGGAAGCGGGCGATCGCGCCACCGCCGAGGCGACGATGCTGGTCGACGATTTCAACCTGCTGGCCGATCGGCTGGAGCGCGCCTCCGAAGCCCTGCCGCGCTGGAACGCGACCATCGCGCATGAACTGCGCACGCCGGTGACGATCCTCAGCGGCCGGCTCCAGGGGCTGGCGGACGGCGTGTTCAAGCCCGACCCCGCGCTGTTCCGTTCGCTGGTGTCGCAGGTGGAGGCGCTGGCGCGGCTGATCGAGGACCTGCGCACGGTCAGTCTGCTCGAAGGCGGGCGGCTGGACATATGCTTCCAGTCCGTCGAGCTGTCCGGGGAGGTCGAGGCCGTCGTCCGGCTCATGCAGCCCCGGCTGGAAAGCGCCGGCTTCACCATCGCCACGGCGCTCGACCGGGGCCTGTGCGAGGTCGATACGGCGCGCATCCGCCAGGCGCTGATCGCCCTCCTCGAAAACGCCCTGCGCCACGCGACGCCGGCGCGGATCGAGGTGAGGCTCCGGATCGACGAGCGGCGCGTGACGATCGAGGTGATCGACCGGGGGCCGGGCCTGCCGCCGGACTTCGCCGACTATGCCTTCGAGCCCTTCCGGCGCTACATGGACCAGGGCGGCGCCGCCAAGGGCAGCGGGCTGGGCCTGTCCGTGGTCCGCGCCATCGCCGAGGCCCATGCCGGCACCGCAAGCTACCGGACCCGCGACGGCGGCGCCTGCTTCAGCATGGACATGCAGCGCCACCGTTAGACCGGGTGCTGGGCCGGGATTTCGCGGCGGCCATCGGCCGGGCGGGTTCAGTCCGCCGCTTCCGCGTCCCAGCGCGCGACCGTCTCGCGCGTGTCCGCCAGCAGCCGGTCGAGCGCCGCACGGTCCTGCACGGTGCCGCGCAGCACGACCGCGTCAATGGCCTGGGTCGCCGCGATGTCCTCCAGCGGATTGCGCGTCAGCAGCACGAGGTCGGCCTGCTTGCCCACCGCGATCGAGCCGTAGCGGTCGAGCTTGCCGAACCAGGCGGGACCGGCGCGCGTGGCGGCGGCGAGCGCCTGTGCCGGGGTCAGGCCGTTGCGGACATAGAGGGCCAGCTCCTGATGGAGGCCGAGGCCGGGATAGTCGAAGGAATTGAGGAAGCCGGCATCGGTGCCCGCCATGATCGTCACGCCCGCGCGCTCCAGCATCGGCAGCACGGCGGCGGTCTGCTCATATTCGCGATGGCGGGCGGCGATCTGCCCGGGCGTCGCGCGGGCGGCGCGGTCGATGCGCCACTGATAGGTCTGGCGCAGCTTCGGCCCGATATAGGCGAGATAGGCGTCCTGCGCATGATCCTCGCTGTCGAGGAACGCCAGCAGCCGCTCGATGTTGAGCGTCGGCGTGACGAACACCCGGTGATCGCGCAGGTTGCGATAGGCCGCCATCGCCGTCGCGGAATCGAACCCCGCATCGAGCTGCGCCTGCGCGCCGGCGCGGTCGAGCCGGCCGGCGGCGAAATCGGCGGCGATCCGCGCCTCGTCGCGCACGCCTGCCTTGTAGGCATAGCTCAGATGCTCGATGGAGCTGATCCCCGCATCGACCGCCTGTCCCACGGTGAGCGCCATCGGGATATGGCCCGAGACCTGAAGCCCCGCCGCCCGCGCCTGGCGCACGGCGTAGAGGAACAGCTCGGGCCGCAGCGTGCTGTCCGTGATCTTGACGAAATCCACCTTGAGCGCGACGAGCCGCGCGATCGCCGCATCGACATCCGCCTCCGAGCCGGTCTCCAGCGTGCCCTTCCACACCGGGGCGATGCCCTCGATCTTGGGGCCGGAGCTGAGCAGGGTCGGGCCGAACAGCCGGCCCTGCGCGATCTCCGTGCGCCAGCCGAGCACATCATAGGGCAGGTCGCCGGACGCATCGCGGACCGTGGTGATGCCATGGGCGACATAGAGCGGCAGCAGCGCCTTGTTCTCCTCGATGAGATCGGGGCCGCCGCCGAAATGGACATGCATGTCCCACAGGCCGGGAATCAGATATTTCCCCTGCCCCTCGACCAGCCGGGCGGCGCTCCACGCCCCGGCCACCGCCGCGTCGTCGCCGACCGCGACGATGCGCTCGCCCTTCGTCGCCACGGCCTGATCGGCGATGGTGCGCGCATGCTCGACATCCACCACGGTCACGTGGCGGATCAGCACGTCGGCCGCCTCGCGCGCCACCGCCTGCCCGGAGAGCAGCACCAGCGCCAAAGACAGTGCAATGCCGGCCATCCTCATCGAGCCATCCTTCCTGTGCGGGAGTCGTGCCCCCTTCTCCCGCAAAGCCTCGCAGAAGGGAAGGAGGGCGGCCCGCTCAGGCGGCGATGGCCTCGCCGATGGCGGCGGCGGCGAGTTGGGCGGTGGCGGCGGAGAGGGTCCAGCCGAGATGGCCGTGGCCGGTATTGTAGAAGATGCGCGGATGGCGGCTGAAGCGCACATGCGGCATCATGCTGGGCGTCATCGGGCGCAGGCCCGCCCAGGGCACGACCTGCTCGGTCGACACGTCCGGGAACAGCCGTTCGGACCAGCGCACCAGCGGCGCGATGCGGTCGGCGCGGATATCGCGATTCTCGCCGTTGAACTCGGCGGTGCCGGCGACGCGGAAGCGGTCCCGCCCCAGCCGGCTGGTCACGATCTTGGCGCTCTCGTCGAGCAGGCTGACATGCGGCGCGGCCTCCTGGCTGCGCGCATCGTCCAGCTTCACGGTGATCGAATAGCCCTTCACCGGATAGATGTTGACCCGGTCGCCCGCCATGGCCGCGATCCGGCGGCTCGCCACGCCGGCGCAGACCAGCAGCAGGTCGGGCTCGAGCGTCTCGCTCCGGCGCGCCTCGCCATCTTCGGTCTCGATCTCGACGCGCGGCAGGGCGCCGGAGAGGTCCACCTTCGTCACGCTCGACCCGAGCAGGAATGTCGCGCCCAGTCGCCGGCATGCCTCGGCGAGGCCGCAGGTGAACTTGTGGATGTCCCCGGTCGAATCGCCCGGCGTGTAGAAGCCGCCATGGAAGCTCCCGTGCAGCGCCGGCTCGATGGCCCGGATCTCCTCCGGCGTCACCGCGCGGCGGTCCAGCCCGCCTTCCAGCAGCAGCGCATTGGCCCGCGCCGCGGCGGCGAACGTCGCCTTGTCATGATAGATGTGCAGGATGCCGCGCGTCTCCAGGTCGAAGTCGATGGCTTCCTTCTCGGCGATCTCGAACAGATGCTCGCGCGCGGCGATGGCGAGGCGCGTCGTCTCGATCGTGTTGGCGCGATAGTTGCGGATCTGGCCGCAGAATTCGGCGAGCCAGCCATATTTGTGCAGGCTGGGCCGGAGGTTCATGAGCAAGGGCGCGTCCGAGCGGGTCATCCATTTGAGGCCCTTGAGCACGGTCGCCCAGCTGTTCCACACCTCCGCATTGCTGGCGGAGAGCTGTCCGCCATTGGCGAAGCTCGTTTCCATGGCGGGGTAGCGGTGGCGATCCACGATCGTCACCTGGAAGCCGCGGTTGAGCAGCGCATAGGCGCTGGTGATGCCGGTGATGCCGGCGCCGATGACGAGGATATGGGCCATGTTCGGCAACTCCAGGACCAGAGGGACGACGTGGCACGGCTCGCGCTCCACATGCGCCGCGCCACCCCCATCTGTCCGGTTACCTGAGAGCTTGATCCGCCGCGCGGGCGACCGGACCTTCCCCTTCGGTGGGCACGCCGCTTTCGCCCGCGCCTCTCTCCAGATTGCTCTGACGGCATGGTCCTTTTGCCTGAGAGTTTCCCGGGGGGTTGCTCCGTCGGCGCCCTCGCCGGGTTCCGGCGAAAGTCTCTCCCATGTCGCGTAAGCGAGCAGGCGGATTATGCCGGGTTCAAGACATGAGGTCAACAAAAAGCAAGATTGTTATGCGATATGATAATTTTATGACGAAGGCGCGGAGCGAAAGGCTGTCCGATTCGGATAGAATCATATCGTGCTCCTGCGGAGGCAGGAGCACTGATCCCATTTCAGGCTCGAACAAACGAGCGGATGGACATAGACGGCGGCCTCAGTCGCGCAGCTTCGCCTCACCCGTCATCGGATTGGTGAGCAGCACATTCTCCAGCGCTTGGATGCGCCATTCGCCCGCGCGCCGGGTCGCGACCGCCATGATGAGCGTGTCGATCTCGTGCGGCCCCGCCGGATGCGCCGGCCCGGCGGCCAGCCGCGACCAGACATGCAGGATGGCGGCATCCGCACCGATCGGATCGATGTCCGGCGCGTCCATGGTCAGGCGCGAATCGCTGTAGATGCTGTCGTGGACCCGCGCATGACCGGCGACGATCGCATCGGCTCCGCGCCAATAGGTGCCGAAGCGGTTCACGAAGGTCGCGTCGGGATGGAAGAGTTGCCCGAAGGCCGCCATGTCATGCGCATTCCACGCCGCCTCGAAGCGCCTGGCAATGTCCGCCGGTCCGGCCATCCTCGTCTCCCATGCACGCGGTCATGCGGCCCCCAATCTTTCACCGCCCTATCACTTTGCGGGAAGGCCGCATATTTCCTTCGCATATATGATAATTTCAGATAGGGCGCTATTGAACACGTTCAGCATCGAGCGGCAGAACAGGAGCAAGGATATGACGGCACGCGGTCTCACGGTGGAGAAGCCCCAGCCAGTCGAGGGACCCACGGTGCGCGACGCGGTGATGGCGCTGCTGCGCGACCTGGGCATGACCACGCTGTTCGGCAATCCCGGCTCCACCGAGCTGCCGCTGTTCCGCGACATGCCGCAGGATTTCCGCTACATTCTCGGCCTGCAGGAGAGCGTCGTGGTCGGCATGGCGGACGGGTTCGCGCAGATGAGCGGCAACGCCGCCTTCGTGAACCTTCACTCGTCCGCCGGCACCGGCCATGCGCTGGGCAATATCTTCACCGCCTTCCGCAACCAGACGCCGCTGGTCATCACCGCCGGCCAGCAGGCCCGCTCGATCTTCCCCTACGATCCCTTCCTCTATGCCGAGCGCGCGACGGAATTCCCGCAGCCCTTCGTCAAATGGACCTGCGAGCCGGCGCGTGCCGAGGATGTGCCGCTCGCCATCCTGCGCGCCTATCATATGGCGATGCAGGCGCCGCGCGGCCCGGTGTTCGTCTCGGTGCCGATCGATGATTGGGACCGCCCCTGCGCGCCCATCCCGGTCTCGGCCGTGGCGCAGGAGACCATGGCCTCCCCCGCCCTCATCGCGCAGGCGGCGGCGGCGCTGAACAAGGCCAAGTCGCCGGTGATCGTCGCCGGCGCCGGCGTCGGACGCGAGCAAGCGCGCGGCGTGCTCGCGAAACTGGCCGAGGCGCATCAGGCGCCGGTCTGGGTCGCGCCCATGGCCGCGCGCGCCGTCTTCCCCGAGGATCATGCGCTGTTCGCCGGCTTCCTCCCCGCCTCGCGCGAGGCGATCGTCAACCAGCTCGCCGGCCATGACCTCGTGCTGGTGCTGGGCGCGCCGGCCTTCACCTATCATGTCGAGGGGTTCGGCCCCTATGTGCCGGAAGGCGCCGGCCTCATCCAGATCGTCGACGATCCGGCGGTGGCCGCGCGCACGCCGGTGGGACAGGCCATCGTCGGCAATGTCGCCGACGCCATCGCGCGGCTGGTCGAGGCGGCCGATCCGCCCGCCCGCCCCGCGCCGGCCATGCCCGCGCCACACGCCGACCCCGCCGGGGAAGGCCCGGCCATCACCGAAGCGCGTCTCATGCAGCGGCTGACGGCGCTGCGCCCCAGGGGCATCATCATGAGCGAGGAAGCGCCCAGCACACGCGGCCCGCTGCACGATCATTTCCCACTGCGCCTCGATGACGAGTTCATGGCGACGGCGAGCGGCGGGCTCGGTTTCGGCCTGCCGGCGGCGGTCGGCGCGGCGCTGGCCCAGCCGAACCGGACGGTGTTCTGCCTGGTGGGCGACGGCTCCTCCATGTATTCCATCCAGGGCCTGTGGACCGCCGCCGACATGCGGCTCGACGTGCGCTTCCTCATCGTCAACAATGGCGGCTATGCCGCGCTCGACCAGTTCGGCGCGCTGTTCGACATCGAGGTGGTGGGGAGCAAGCTGCCCGGCCTCGATTTCGTGCAGATCGCGCAGGGCATGGGCGTGCCCGGCGCGCGCGTGGCGAGCGTCGATGCGCTGGATGACGCGATCACCGAGCTGTTCGCCGGCACCGGCCCCAAATTGCTGGAAGTCGTCGTCAGGCGGCCCGGCTGAAGCGGAAAAAATCGAAGAGAGACACGGACATGGCCAAGACATTCATCACCTGCGCGATCACCGGCGCCTCGCCGATGCCCAAGCATCCCAATTTCCCGTTCCGGCCCGAGCATGTCGCGCAGGAAGCGCTGGACGCCGCCGATGCCGGCGCCTCGATCATCCACGTCCATGTTCGCAACGGCGAGGACGGCACGCCCAGCCAGGCGATGGAGGATTATCGCACGGTCGTGAACCTCATCCGCCAGAAGAACACGGACGTCATCCTCAACGTCACCACCGGGCCGGGCTGCATGTGGTTCCCCAAGAGCGCGGAGGAGCCGGCGGCGCCGGACATGGAGAAGACGCTCATGTTCACCGCCGAGCGGCGCATCGAGCATATCCTGGACCTCAAGCCCGACATGTGCACGCTCGACATCTGCACCATGAACCTGTGGGGCGGCATCGCCATGAACCTGGAGATGATCGTCGGCAAGATGGGCACCATGTTGCAGGATGCCGGCGTGCTGACCGAGATCGAGTGTTTCGAGGCCGGCGACTTCGTGTTCGCGGACGACCTGATGGCCAAGAACCTCATCCCGAAGAACGCGCCCTTCACCTTCGTGCTCGGCACCAAATACGGCCTGCCGGCCACGTCCGAGGCGATGATCTATTCCAAGAACCAGATCCCCCGCGGCGCGCCGTTCACCGGCTTCGGCGTCTCGCGCCACAGCTTCCCGATGGCAGCGCAGTCCGTGCTGCTGGGCGGCCATATGCGCGTGGGCTTCGAGGACACCATCTATCTGCGCAAGGGCCAGCTCGCCAACAACAATGCCGAGCTGGTCGAGTGGGGGGCGCAGATCATCGAGAAGCTGGGCGGCGAGATCGCCACGCCGGGCGAGACCCGCGAGATGCTGGGCCTCGCCAGCTAAGGCGGCCGGCCCCGGGGGAACAGGACACCATGAACAGGCCCGCCGAGCCCGGCTCGGTCAAATCCGCGACCCGCACGCTCGACATTCTCGAGTTCGTGGTCGGCTGCGGGCGGCCGGTGGGCGCGGCGGAGATCGCCGCCGCGCTCGCGATCCCGGTGAGCAGCCTCTCCTATCTGCTCGGCACGCTGGTCGAGCGGGGTTATCTGCTGCGCAGCGGGCGGTTCCTCTCGCCCGGCCCCGCCCTCTCCCGCCTCAGCCCTACCGCCGCGACGGCCGCGCTGGGCGACCGGGTCCATCCGGTGGTCCGCTCGGTTTCATTGCAGCTCAACGAGACCGTCTCCTTCTTCGTGCGCCATGGCTATGAGATGGAGGCCATCGCCGGCGAGGTGGCGGCGCAGGCGCTGCGCTACACGATCGAGGTCGGCCGGCTGGTGCCGCTGCACGCCTTCGCCGCCGGCAAGGCCATATTGGCGACCTTCGAGCCAGCCGAACTGGAGGATTATTTCTCCGGCACACCGCTCGCCCGCTTCACCGGGACGACCGTGACGGACGAAGCCGTGCTGCGCGCGGAGATCGCGGAGATCGCCCGCACCGGCACCGCGCGGACCAACGCGGAATATACGCCCGGCATCATCGGTATCGGCCGCGCGGTCCTCTCCGGCGGATCGCTGCTCGGCGCGATCAGCGTGGCGATCCCCGCCGTGCGCATCACCCCGGCGCTGGAGGCGCGCGCCGCGCAGCTGCTCGCGCGCGCGGCCGAGGCGCTGGGCGAGCGATGACGAACCTGCTCGCCCCGCTTCCCGTGGCGGAGGAGGAGGTGTTCACGCCGCTGCTCGACCGCCCGGCCGCGCGCATCGAGCGGATCGTCTCGCGTGGGCAGGTCACGCCGCCGGACGCGCCTTACGATCAGGATCATGACGAATGGGTGCTGCTGCTCGCCGGCGCCGCGCGGCTCTGGACCGAGACGGACGGCGAGCGGGCGCTGGCGCCGGGCGACGCCCTGCTCATCCCCACCCATGTCCGCCACCGCGTCACCTGGACGCAGGCCGAGCCACCGACCGTCTGGCTCGCCGTGCATCTGGAGGCGCCCCGCTGATGGCCGAGATCGTCAACCTGCGCATGGCCCGCAAGGCCCGGAATCGCGCCCGCGCCGAGCAGCAGGCGCAGGAGAACCGCGCGAAGTTCGGCCGGACAAAGACGCAGAAGGCCAACGAGCGCGCCGAGGCGGACCGGCTGGCGCGCGAGATCGAGGGCGCGCGGCGGGAAACGGATGATGGGGCGGATCGGCCGGAGTCGGAATGAGAGCATCCGTGCTCCTGCCTTCGCGGGAGCACATGTCCTTCCTATTTTGAGCGGCCCTAAAGCCGGATCGCCACCGACTTCAGCTCCATATGGGCGAGCACGCCTTCCCGCCCATTCTCCCGGCCCCAGCCCGATTGCTTGAAGCCGCCGAAGGGCAGCGCATTGTCGATGCCGGCGCCGTTGACGCGGATCGTGCCCGCATCGATCAGCCGCGCCAGTCTGTGGGCGCGCGAGAGGTCGCGGGTCCAGATGCCCGCCGCGAGGCCGTAGCGCGTGTCGTTCGCCTGCCGCGCCAGCGCGTCGAGATCGTCGTCCTCGAAGGACATGGCGGTCAGCACCGGCCCGAAAATCTCCTCGCGATAAACGCTCATGTGCGGCTGCGCGCCGACCAGCACGGTGGGCCGCACATAATGGCCCGGCCCCGGCCAGTCCGCCCCGCCTGCCGCCGCCGCGCAGCCATCCTGCGCCGCCTCGGTCAGGAAACCCTGCACCCGCTGCTTCTGGCCGGCCGAGACCAGCGGGCCGATCTGCGTGCCCGCGCGCGTGCCGGGGCCGATCTCCAGCGCCTCGGCATGACGCACGACCGCGTCAACCACCCGATCGAACACGCTGCGATGCACGAACAGGCGCGAGCCGGCGACGCAGACCTGCCCGGAATTGAGGAACACGCCATTGGCCGCGCCGAGCGCGGCGGCGTCCAGATCGGCATCGGGGAAGACGAAGACCGGCGACTTGCCGCCCAGCTCCAGCGTCACCCGCTTGAGCGTGGGCAGCGCGGCGGCGGCGATCGCCTGCCCCGTCCCGGTGGAGCCGGTGAAGCTGATCTTGGCGACGAGCGGATGCGCGGCGAGCGCGGCGCCCGCCTGCGCGCCCAGCCCCGTGACGATGTTCACCACGCCGCGCGGAAAGCCGGCCTCGACGACCAGTTCGCCCAGCCGGACGGCGGTGAGCGAGGTCAGCTCGGCGGGCTTGAGCACCAGCGTGCAGCCCGCCGCGATGGCCGGGCCGATCTTGTTGGCGGCCATGGTGAGCGGCAGGTTCCAGGGGATGATCGCGGCGACCACGCCCACCGGCTCAAGCACCGTATAGGCATGATGGTCGGGCGCCGAGAGGGTCGGCGTCTCGCCCGCGACCTTGCCCGCCCAGCCGGCATTGTAGCGCAGCCCGGATATGGCGCCCTTCACGCTGAACCGCGCGAGCGACAGCGGCATGCCGTTGTCGAGGCTCTCCAGGAAGGCCAGCTCGTCCTGATCGCGCTCGATGAGGTCGGCCAGCGTCCACAGCAGCCGCGTGCGCTCGGGCGGCGGCATGGCGCGCCAGCGCGGCTCGCGCAGCGCCCGGTCGGCGGCGCGCACCGCCGCATCCACATCCGCCTCGCCGGCCGCCGCGATATGACCGATCACGGCGCCGGTGGCCGGGTCCTCGGTCGGCAGCGTGGCGCCGCTCGCCGCCGCGCGCCATTCGCCGTCGATCAGCAGCCTGTGCGTGCGGTTCAGAAATGCGCGGACGGTGTCCGGCGGCGTGAGGAGGTCGGTCATGTGCTGCCCCGTTCGACCAGCGAAAAGCCCACATCGATGCAGGGCGATTTCGCCCGGTCGCGCCGGTCGTCCCCCAGCGCCTTCAGCATGAGCGCGGCCGCCTGGCTGCCGATCGCCGCGCCGTCGATGCGCACCGTGGTCAGCGCCGGCTCCAGCTCACGCGCGAAATCGAAGTCGCCGAAGCCCATCACCGCCAGCTCCTCGGGCACCTTGATGCCGCGCACCGCCGCCTCGATCAGCACGCCCTGCGCCAGCCAGTCGGACGCGCAGACGATCACGTCCGGCCGCTCGCCCGCTTCCCACAGCGCCGCGAGGCTGCGCCGTCCCTCGCCCACCGTGCCGGGCAGGCCCTGATCGATGCTGCGCGGCTCGGGCAAACCGGCCTCCATGAGCACGCGCGAGATACCGTAGCGCCGCACATGGCCCCGGCTGCTGTCGGTCGAGAAGATCATCGGCCGGCGATAGCCCTTGTCCAGCAGGAAATTGCCGATCGCGACGCCGATATCGTGATGCGAGATGCCGGCCACCATGTCGATGGGCGCCAGCGGCATCTCCCAGGTCTCGACGATGGGCAGCCGCGTCTCCACCAGCAGGTCGCGTATGTCGGGCGAGACGGGCAGGCCGATGAGGATGAGGCCGCCAGGCCGCCGGCTCAATATCTGGGTGACGATCTTCTCGCGCGTGGCGTTGCGGCTGTAGATGCCGAGCAGCGACTGGTAGCCGCCCTCGTCCAGCGCCGCGACCGCCGAGCGCACCGTCGCGTCGAACAGTTCGAGCGGGGTCGGCGGCACCATGATGGCGACCAGCCGGCTGCGGTTGGTGATGATGGTGCCGGTGGTGAGCGCGGGGATGTAGCCGGTCGCCGCGATGGCGGAATGGACGCGGCCGAGCGTCTCCTTGGTCAGCAGGTCCGGCGTGTTGAGCGCGCGCGAGACGGTCGCCGTGGAGACGTCCGCCGCCCGCGCGACATCGGCCAGGGTGGCGCCCGACCGGCGCCTCGACTTGTCTCCACGCGCTCGCGGTTCGTTCATCGTCTCACTTATCCCGGCCTGCTCTTGGGCGCGCGAACTTGGGCGATCCCGCCCGGTTAGGCAATGGCCCAGGACCAGAGCGTGGCGGCGCGGCGTGCGGCAGCGCCCGATATCTGCGCCGCGCGAGGCGGCGCGCCGGCGGCCAGCGACCACAGGCCCTGCGGCCAGCGCGGCCCCGCCGTCTCCAGCAGGCCGAGGCAGCTTTGCGGCCCGTCGACCAGCCGGTGCGAGGCCGCCTCGCCCTCGACGACATGCGCGATGCGGAAGGCGAAGCCCTGCCGCGCCTCGGCGGCGAGGCCGGCAATCACCACCATGTCCGCATAGCTGGTGAGGCCGGCCAGTCCCGTGAGCGGCAGGTCAAGCGCCCGCAGCAGCGACAGCGCGTCCTGCGCGGTCGCGAAGGCACGCGCCCCGCCCGCCCGCGCGGCGGCCGCGAAGGCGCGCCCCTCGGCGAAGCGCTCGTCATAGAGGACGGCCCCGGTCGGCGCGCGGCCCGGCACGGCGGCGACAGCCCGTCCGCCCGCAGCGATGCCGACAGCGGTCATCCCGCCCAGCTTCAGCATGTCGCGCCGGATCATTGCGCCGCTCCGCTTTTGTCGGAGGCGATGAAAGCCGCGATCAGATCGAGCTCCTCGTCATTCACCTCGACGCGGGTGATGGTCGGCATGCTGTTGATCCCGCCCCGCGCCACCGCCTTCACATAGTCGGCCGGCAGGTCAGAGCGCTCGCCGAGCAGGGCCTTGTCCTTGCCCAGACGGCGCTCCAGCATCATCGTGCCGGTGCCGCCCGCCAGATGGCAATAGCCGCATTTCGCCTTGAACAGCGCCTCGCCGGTCATGGGCGCGGCGGGGGCCACGGGCGCCGCGACCTGCCGGTCCTGCGCCTGCACGAGGCCGATTGCGCCGGTCACGGCGGCGAGGCCCGCGATGAAGGTGAGTGCAACGCGGCTCATGCGGCGTCTCCCGTGCCGTTCGGCTTGTAGGCGCGCGGCCAGATGCCGTTCTTGCCGGGCGCGATGATGCCATTGGGGTCGAGCGCGTTCTTGACGGTCTCGTTGAGGCGGTGGAGCGCCCCGCCGTTGAAGTCGAAGCTGGCCGCGACCGGGTCCATGAAGTCCAGATGGGTGCGATATTCGCCATAGCCGGAGGCCTTGGCGTCCGCGATCAGCGCCTGGAACAGCTTGCGCGCCCGCCCGGTCATGTCCGCATCGTCGCGATCATAGAGCAGCAGGTTCACATTGTTGATGTGCCGGTGGCCCATGGTGAAGGAGGTGTAATAATCCAGCCCATGCTCCTCGAACCGCGCCTTCATCGCGCGGAACTGCCGGTGCGCCAGCGCGCCATCCGGAGGCATGACCGGCGAGAAGCCCATATGGCCGCCGCGTCCGCCCCGCCAGTTGACGATCTGGAGCGCCAGCGCGCTCGGCCGGCCGGCGGCGCTGGTCTCGATCGGCTCGCCGCGATGCCATTCGGCGAACTCCAGCGGCTTGCCCAGATGCGGCTCCAGCGCGCGGCGGACGAGCTGCTCCTTCGCCTTCACCACGCCTTCATGGCCGAACAGGCTCAGGTTGAACCGCCACCAGCCGATGCCGAAATGGTCCATCATCTTCTGCGCCACGCTGTCCGGCAGGGCGCCCGGCCCGTCATACCATTCGCTGCGCTGGGAGACGACGGCGGCATCGTGCATAAAGTTGCCGAACACGAAATTATGCTCGATCACATTGTTGAGCCGCAGTTCGTGCAGCTCGTCGATCGCCCATTCGATGTCCTCGGGCTTGGGCAGTTCCACCTTCACCTTCATCGTCATCTCGGGCTCGGGCATGAGCCACAGGCCCATCTTGGTGACGATGCCGAAATTGGACTGGACGAGGAACTGGTCCCAGGAGGGGCCGAAGCCGTGCTGATAGGCCTGCCAGGACTTGCTGCCGGTCATCGCGCCCATGCCGGTGCGCACCAGCTCGCCGGTGGGCGTGACGATCTCCATGCCGCAGATCTTCATCGCATGGTCGCCATAGGGCGTGTAGCCAAGGCCGCGCTCGAGCGCATTGCCCATCACGCTGCCCCAGGCATTGCCGGGCACGGACATCCATAGCGGGATCTTGTTGGCGGTCAGATAATCATAGAGGTCGTAGAAGCCGACGCCGGGTTCCAGCAGGCAGTGGCCGAACTTGGTGTCGACATCGAGGATGCGGTTCATCCGGCCGAGATCGAGCACGACGGTGCCCGGCATGGCGGGCGAGGCCCAGCCATAGCCGAGATTCTTGCCGCGCGCGGTGGGCCAGAGCGGGATGCGATGCTCGTTGGCGAGGCGGACGATCGCCTGCACCTCCTCCGTATTGGCGGGAGCCACGGCGGCCGCGGGCATATGGTTCAGCCCGTCGCCCATCGCATAGGGATCGATATAGGTCGCGCGGTCCTCGTCGGTCGAGAGCACCCACTGGGCGCCTACGACTCCGGCAAAGGCCCCGAGCGCGCGCTGGAAGGCGGCTGCAGTGACACCGGGCGGCAATTGTTCGGCCATTTCGGACATCCTCCTCTGGAGGCCGGTCCTAGCGGGCCGTTGGCCTTCATGCAAGTATTTCAGAAAACCATGATGTAATGCTGAATTTAATGTAACTCTTTCATTGTCAGGCGGCAGGAAAGGCGCCGGGTAGACCGCCAACGCACCAATGATTCGCTCAGATGCGCGGGAAGCTCGGAATGGGCGCGAACATCAGCGAGGCGAAGCCGAGGATGCCGATGGCGATGAGCGCACCGCCGACCAGTTGCAGCAGCAGGGTCGGCGCCAGACGGCGGGTCAGCCATGCGCCGAGCGGCGCGCCCACGGCACCGCCGATCAGGAGGCCCGATGCGGCGGCCGTGAACGCGCCGGGACCGAGCATGCCGATGAACGCGGCCAGCGCCGTCACCGTGACGAAGAATTCGGCGGCGTTGGCGGTGCCGATCGCCATGCGCGGGGTCATGCCCTGGGCGAGCAGATTGCCGGTAACGAGCGGCCCCCAGCCGCCCCCGCCCGAGGCATCGAAGAAGCCGCCGAACAGGCCCAGCGGCCCGATCATCCGTGTGCGACGGAAGGTCTGCGGCCGGCGCGGCGCCCGCCAGAGCAGATAGGCGCCGATCGCCAGCAGATAGACCAGCAGCACCGGCCGGAAGACCTCGCTGCGGATGAGGACGGAGAGCCACACCCCGGCGATGGCCCCGATGATGCCGGGCACGACCAGCCGCGCGAACAGCGGCCAGTCCACATTGCGCTGGAGCACATGGGCGATGCCCGAGACGCCGCTGGTGAAGCTCTCCACGCTGCGGGTCGTCGCCCCCGCCCAGGCCGGCGGGATGCCGAACAGGACGAGCATCGCGTTGGACAGGAGGCCGAACGCCATGCCCAGCGCGCTGTCGACCAGCTGCGCCAGGAAGCCGATGACGATGAAGGGCGCCAAATCCATCCACGGGATGGCGGAAAGAAGGTCCATCATTGCCCCTCCCCCCGCGCGCGGCCCGGCCGGGGCCTGCGGATGCGTCCGGCCGGCGCGGTCAGCATGAACAGCAAGGGAAAGCCGAGCGCCAGCAGCGACAGGATGCCGCCCGCCATTGCGCCGGCACCGGCCAGCCAGGGCAGGATGGCGGCCCAGATCGCCGTGGCGAGCACGATGATGAGCGTGCGCTCCTGCTCGCTGCCGTCCAGTCCGCCCAGGTCGACCGGCGTGCGCCCCTCGAACAGCGCGCGCAGGCCGAGGCCCGTGCGGCTCCGCGCATCGACCAGCAGCGAGGGCGCGACGGCATGGCCCAGGCAGCCGAGGCCCGCGCCGATCAGGCGAAGGCCGACCGCGCTCGAAAAGGGCCGGAACTCGGCGTTGCGGTCGCTGATCGCGCGCAGGCCCACCCGGCCGCCGAAGATCATGTCCGCCAGCGCGCTGCTCTCGGCGCCGGCGGGCGATTGCGCCGGGGCGTGCTGGGTGGCGATGATCCATTCGAGGATGGCGGTGGGCACGTCCAGCCCGCTCGCCCGCTCCAGCCCCTGGAAGCCGGGCGCGGAATTGGCCTCGCAGATCCGGTAGCCTTCCTCGTCGAACAGGATGTCGATGCCGGTGACGTCGAGCCCGAGAATATCCGCCGCCTTGACCGCCAGCTCGGCCATTTCCGGCGGCGGATTATAGGCGACGCCCACGCCGCCCAGCGACACGTTGGACTTGAAGCCGCCGGTCAGCGAGCGCCGCTCCATCGCCGCGACCACCCGCCCGCCGACCACGAGGACGCGCACGTCCCGGCCATGGCTCGCCCGCACATAATGCTGCATGATGAAGTCGGCTTTGGCCTCGGCGCTTTCCAGCAGACCGGCCAGATCCTCGAACTGGCTGCGGTTCTCGCATTTGAGGACGCCCGCGCCGCGCGTGCCCTTGAGCGTCTTGACGATGACGGGAAAGCCCAGCTCGCGCTCCACCAGGTCGATATCGACCGGGAAATCCCCCAGGATGGTGCGCGGGATCGGCAGGCCGGCGCGATTGAGGCTCTGGAGCGTGTGGAGCTTATCCGCCACCCGCTCGATGGCGGCGGCGTCGTTGACCATGCGCACGCCCCGGCGCTCGAAATGGCGCAGCAGGGCGAGGGTGTAATAGTCCGTCTCGGCGCCGGTGCGGCAGATGATGAAGTCCGGCCGCTCCAGCCGCTGGCCCTGATAATCGACCGCCCAGTCCTCGTCGCTGCCGACGATCAGCTCGAACCTGTGGGGATCGAGCACGGCGAGATCGATGCCGAGCGCGCCGGCGGCCTCCTGGAAGCGCAGGACCTCGGGCACTTCCGCATGCGCGGGATCGAGCTCGCGATGGAAGAGGATCCAGCCTCGCAATAGAAGATACTCCGATTCGCCGGCGAGGTGCGCGGCAGGCTAGCAGGCCGCGGCCGGGAGACCAAATCGTCACGCCGGCTCGCCGCGCGCGCGGGCGCCATCCCGGGCATCGTGCCGAGGCATCTCGTGAGATGCCCCTGTTTTTCATGCAGTGGAATGTTGCCGCAATTCGGAATTGCGGTTTTCCCGGCCGGCTTGATACATTCAAACGGCGTCGCCGTGCGAACAAGCCGGGGCGCGCAAGCGAGGGAGAGGAGAGGGGCATGAAGGGAATCTTGTATTCGGCCGTCGCGGTCCTGCCGTTGGCGATGATGAGCAGCGGCGCGGCGCTCGCGCAGGAGCAGGCCGAGCATGCGGACACGGGCGGCATCGCGGAGATCGTCGTCACCGCCCAGAAGCGCGCGGAAAATGTCCAGGACGTGCCGATCGCCATCTCAGCCTTCACCGACACTGCCTTGCAGGAGCGCGCGGTCACCAGCGTCGCGGCCCTCTCCAACATCGCGCCCAACGTCACGCTGGACGGCGGCACGCCCTTCTCGGGCTCCTCGGCCGTGCTTTCCGCCTTCATCCGCGGCATCGGCGCCAACGACTTCGCCTTCAACATCGATCCGGGCGTGGGCGTCTATCTGGACGGCGTCTATCTGGCACGCTCGGTCGGCGCGAACCAGGACCTGGCCGATGTCGAGCGGATCGAGGTGCTCAAGGGGCCGCAGGGCACGCTGTTCGGCCGCAACACGATCGGCGGCGCCATCTCCATCGTGACGCACGATCCGGGCGACGAATTCCGCTTCAAGGGCGATGTGACCACGGGCAGCTACAGCCTGATCCAGGTGCGCGGCACGGCGGACATCCCGCTGATGGACAGCCTCTCCTCCTCGGTCAGCTTCGCGATCAAGAACCGCAACGGCTATATGCGCCGCATCGCCTATCCGGGCGACGGCAATTTCAACGTCGAGCCGGTCACCGCCATGAAGGCGGCCGGCTACGACAATATCGGGCCGGGCCGGGAAGGCGGCGACGACAGCTGGAGCACGCGGGCCAAGCTGGTTTACGATCCCGGCACCTCCGTGCGCCTGGTGCTCTCCGGCGACTACAGCAAGATCCACCAGTCGCAGATCGCCAACACGCTCATCAAGACCTTCCCGGGCGTCTTCGCCGGCACCTATAATTGCGCGATCGTCGCGCAGACGGAAGGCTGCGGCGACGGCCCGCCCTCCTTCGCCTATGCAGGCGGGATCGGCGGCCTGAACACGATCGCGGACCTGCCCAGCCTGTTCGGCGTGAATGTGGATGCCGATCCGAACAACGACCGGCTGCCCTATGACGACCGCTTCCTCACCGGGGACATCGACAAGAGCTATGCCAATGGCAACAACTTCTCCAACATGCGGACCTATGGCGTCGCCGGCACGATCACCTTCGATCTGAACGACGATATCCAGCTCAAGTCGATCACCGCCTATCGCGAGTTGCACTGGGTCGCCGGCATGGATCTGGACGGCTCGCCGCTCAACTTCCTGCACACCAGCTTCGAGATGAACCAGTGGCAGTTCAGCCAGGAGCTGCAACTGCTCGGCTCCGCGCTCGACAAGCGGCTGAACTATGTGCTGGGCGCCTATTATTTCAAGGAAGCGGGCGACCTGCACGATTATGTGACCTTCGCCCAGGGCCTCCTGCAGGTCGACGGGCCGAACGATCTGGCGACGAAGAACTATGCCATTTTCGGCCAGATCGACTTCCGGCCGGTGGACCAGTTCGGCATCACCATCGGCGGCCGCTACACGCATGAGAACAAGGCGTTCGAGGGCGCCCAGTCGGACGCGAACGGCCTCACCTACAAGATATTGCAGCAGATCGGCGTGCCGGAATGTGCGGTCATCGTGCCGATTTCGGACGCGTGCCGCATCGCTGCGGGCTATCCGGTGCCCGGCCAGCCGCTGCGCTATTATGTGGCGGGGACGCAGCACAAGACGTTCAGCAATTTCTCGCCGAAGATCGGCCTGCAATATTATCCGACCGACGATGTGATGGCTTATGCGAGCTGGTCGAAGGGCTACAAGACCGGCGGCTGGACGACCCGCCTCTCGAACCCCCTCCCCTATGCGCCGGACTTCAACGAGGAGAAGGCGACGACTTGGGAGCTGGGCATCAAGTCCACCCTGCTTGATCGCCGCCTGCAACTGAACGGCGCCCTGTTCCTGACCGATTACAAGGGCATCCAGCTCAACTTCCAGCAGGGCGTCTCCCCGGTCATCCAGAATGCCGGCGATGCGCGCATCAAGGGCTTCGAGGTGGAGATGGTGGCGATGCCGATCGAGGGCTTCAGCCTCACCGGCTCGGTCGGCTATCTCGATGCCTATTATACGCGTGTCGACGCGGGCGCGCAGGTGGCGCCGTCCGATGGCGTGTTCGGCAATTACGGCGTCGTTCCCGGCGCCACCCTGCCCAAGACGCCCAAGTGGAAGTTCAACGTCTCGCCGCGGTTCGAGCTGCCGCTGGGCAATGGCGGCAGCATCGTCGCGCTGGCCGACTATACCCACAGCTCCCCGCTCAAGAACGACACGGAGGGCTATTTCCTGCTGATGCGGGGCGACACCGACATACTGAACGCCAGCCTCACCTATCGCGAACCCAATGGACGCTGGGACCTGACCGTGGGCGGCACGAACCTGCTCGACGATCGTTATCTCGTCACCGGGCAGGCGCAGTTCGCCGGCGGGCAGGCCTATGGCACCTATTCACGCCCATCCGAATGGTATGCGCGCCTCGCCGTGAGCTTCTAAAGTGATTTCGAGGCAGATGGCACATCTGCCGGCTCGGAAATCACGGCGGACAAAAAGCGGAGTTGATCCGATTCAATTTGAAGCGGATCAACTCCGGGGTTGTTCGGGCCGGACTGCGGCGCGGTCCGGCCCGGCGATCATCCAACGATAAGACGATGCAGGAGACAGCAATGGCGACGAAAGCAGACCCGGAATTCTGGCGCGGCATCAAGCCGATCGCGGACAGCTTCAAGCCCGACGCGCTGCCGGAAGTCTATATGAAGGACCCCGCCAATTCGGACGAGCGCTATTTCGTGCCGATGAGCGAGACCGTCTTCTCACGGCCGATCTGGATCTCACCTCAGCGCAACATGTGGGCCGATATCCTCTACTCGAAATCGGCCGGCCTCGTGAACCGCCACTATCATCCCCACCAGATCTTCGCCTTCACCCTCTCGGGCAAATGGGGCTATCTGGAGCATGACTGGATCGCGACGAAGGGCGATTTCGTCTATGAGACGCCGGGCGAGGGCCACACGCTCGTGGCCTATGACTATCATGAGCCGATGAAGGTCTTCTTCGTCGTGCAAGGCCCGCTGATCTGGCTGGATGATGACGGCAACGGCACCAGCTATTACGACGTGCACAACTATATCGCCGACGCCCGCGCCCATTATGAGAAGAACGGCATCGGCGCGGATTATGTGGACACGCTGTTCCGGTAGAGGCTTCCGGTTCGATCGAGCCAACCCCGTGCTCCTGCGCAGGCAGGAGCCCAGGGCGGCTATGCACGGCTGCTGGACCCTGGGCTAGCACCGTAACCTCTGAACGCCGCGCCTCGGCTCAAGCCCCGCCCGGCGCCAGCGCCCGCTCCAGCGCCGCCAGCTTGCGCACCTGATAGGGGTCCGCCGTGGGCCGGGAGAAGACCGGCCGCGCCGCGTCCATCCGCTTGCGCGCCTCGGCGCGGTCGCCGGCCGCCAGCGCGACTTCCGCCAGCGCCAGGTCGAGATTCGCCGCCCAGTCGCGATCGCCCACCAGTTCCGACACTTTCCGGCGGTCGATGTCGGCAAGCAGCGGCTTCGCCTCGCCGGGCCGGCCGGCGGCGATGAGGCAATCGGCCACCACGGTACGCACGGCCATGGAGAGCGCCGTCTCCGGACCGGGCGCGGCGCGGGCGGCGGCAGCGGCGGCGCGGGCATTGGCGAGGCCGGCATCGTGGAGACCGGCCCGGCATTGCGAGGTCGCCGTGTCGGCGCGGCCGGCGACGGCCTGGAAGGCATTGGCGCCCTCATGCTTGGCCGTAGTCCGCCAGACCCGCTCGCCGTCCGCCGCCGCCTCGGCATAGCGCTCCAGGCTGCCGAGCGACTGCAACCGCACCGCGAGCAGCTGCATGGTGCGGCGATGCTGGACGCCGAAGCGCTTCTCCATCAGTGGCAGGAGCTGCGTGGCGGCATTGACCACATCGGCATGGCGCTTTTCGATCATCAGCGCCTGGATGAGGTTGAGGCGGATGTTGAGCGCGTCGGGGCTTTCCGGCCCTTCCAGCTCCGCGAACGCCGCCGCGAGCGGCCGAAGCTGCCGCTCGGCCTCCACGCCGTCGCCCATGCGGATCGCCATGAAGGCGACACGCTGGCGCATGTTGAGCCGCTGCCGCAGCGTGAACGCTTCGGGCATGGTCTCGGCCAGCTCGGAGGCGCGGGCGAAGGCCGCCCCGGCCGCCGGCACGTCCTCGGAGGCCAGCGCGATCGATCCCTCGGTCGAGGCGAGCCACACCGCCGGCACACCGCTCGGCGTGCCCAGCATCCCCCGCGCCTCCTTGAGCATGGCGCGCGCGCCGGGCAGCATGCTCGGATCGCCGCTGAGCGCGTCCATTTCGGCCAGATGCAGCTTTGCGATGGCCTGCTCGCTCCGCCCGGCCTCCCCGGCGCGGGCATAGGCGGCATCGGCCTTGGCATATTCGGCGCGGGCGGCATCAAGGTCCGTGCGCTGGTCGAAGGCGCGGGCCAGCGCCTCGTGCAGCCGGCCCGCGATGAGCGGCGCGGCGCGGAAGCGCACGTCGATCTCGGCGCTGGCGCGGCGCGATGCCTCGGTGATCGTCTCTTCCGCCGACGACGCCTTGGCCGGATCGGCGCGCCCCAGCAGATCGTCTGTCAGGAAGCTGTAGGAAGCCTCGGCGACTTCGCGCTGATGACGCGCCTCGTCCCGCTGATTCACCGCGATGAAGGCGGCGGCCGACGTAGCGACGATGCCCAGCCCCGCCGCCACGCTCGCCGCCATTACCCAGGGTCGGCGAGCGCGGCGGCGCGTGTCCTGCCGCGCCAGTTCCTCGAAGCGCTGCGCGGTATCCTGCGCCGCCGCGGCCTCGGCTCGCCGCGCCTCGATCCGCTCCAGCCGGTCCGCGAGCAGGGCGGCGGATTCGATCCGGTCGGCCGGATTGCCCGCGGCGGCGGCGGCGATATCCTCGCGCAGCAGCGGGTCCTCGATCTCGCGCTCCCAGCCCGGCGCCGGCACCCGGCCGAAATCGCCGACCGCGAGCTGGAACAGGATCAGGCCCAGCGAATAAATATCCGACTTGACAGTCGGCACCGATCCCGCCGCCAGCTCGGGCGCACGATAGAAAGGCGTGCCGGACAAGCCGTCGCCCTCCCCCGCGTCCGCCGGCTGCGGGGTGATGGCATAGGGGCCGAGCAACGCATCGTCGACCACCAGCCCGCTGCCGAAATCGGCAAGGCGCACCCGCGCCTCGCTCCCGGCCGCCTCGATCAGGATATTGGCCGGCTTCACGTCCTTGTGCAGCACGCCCACGTCATGCACCGCCGCCAGCGCCCGCGCGCTGCGCGCCGCGATCTCGATCCGCCGGGCGAGCGGGATGGCCGCGAGGTCGCCCGCCGCCCGCCCCCAGTCGGTGAGGCTCATGCCGCTGTCCCGGGTCTCCAGGAAATAGGGCGCGGCCTCGAAATTCCATTCGAGCAGCGGAACGAACGGCCCATCCGGCCCCAGCGCCGAGAGCAGCAGCCGCGCCACCATCGCCTCCCGCTTGAGCTGGCGCAGGCCGTCGGGCGTGTCGGCGAACTTGAAGACGCGCGTCTCGCCGGTCTTCTCGTGCCGGCTGCGCCAGACATCGTTGGCGGGACTGTCGCCGAGCGGCTCGATCAGAAGCCATTGCGGGCGGCCAGGCACGAGATCGCCGGGCGTGAAGGCGAAGCGCGGCGGCGCCGGCGCGGTCAGCGTCTCGACAGTGACGGGCGCGGCGAGCCGGTAGCCGATACGCGTGACGGTGGCGATTGCATCCTCATTCGCCGGCCCCAGCGCGCGGCGCAGCTTGGCGATGGCGGTCGGCAGGGAATTCTCCACGACATTGACGCCGCTCCACACCGCATCGAGCAGCTCGTCCTTGGAGACCGTCTCGCCGGCACGCAGGCACAGCTCCAGCAGCAGCTCCAGCGGCTTGGCCTCGAGCGTGACCGGCGCGCCGTCGACCAGCAGCGACCAGCTCGCCTCGTCGAAAACCACCGTGCCGAAGCGCCAGCGCCGCCGCCGCCTCCGGCTCGTTTCCGGCCGTTCCTCCGCCCTTCCCGCCATGCTGCCCCCACATCCCGGCCAACTTCATAATATCTTGAGGATTCCATCAAGACGCCCGGCACGCAACCCCGCCATATCCGGCAGCGTTCGCCTGACCGGGCGGACGGGATCGCCAACGATTCAGCATGGCATAGTCGGTGAGGGGGGCAACGACAATGAAGGGCAGGATACTGGGCTTCGATGCATCGAGCGGATCGGGGGCCATCGCGAGCGAGGACGGCGAGCGGTTCACGTTCGTCGCCGCGCAATGGCGAGGGCAGCAAGCCATCCAGGGCGGCCTGGCTGTGGACTTCGAGCCCATGTCGGGTGTTGCGACGGAGATCTATCCGGTGGGGGATGCCCTGGGGGGATCGGTCGATCTGTCGCACCTTGCTGCCTCGCCGGCCGCGCAGAAGCTGCGTGCGCTGGCGACGACCACGCTCGCTTTCCCGCTCGCCGTGCTGCTGCTGCTGGCAACCCTGCTGCCGGCGATCAGCTCGCCGCAGCAGAGCGTGTCGCTGTGGAGCCTGAGTACGCTGCAGAAGCAGATCAGCGCCAATCCGATGTTCGCCAATGACGATGTGTCGGGCGCGCAGGAGGCGCTGAAGGCGCTGGACGCGCGCGAGAGTGATCTCAAGACGCATACGACCGGCTTCGGCGGCATGCCGATCGACAATGGGCCTGAGCTGCGGATGATCGCCGAGCAGCGCGCGCAGGCGGAAGCGCGGCTCAGTTCCGCGCGCACGGCGAAGACCGTTACCACGCTGCTGGCCGTGCGCTGGCTGGTGCCGCTGCTGGCCTGCGGGCTGATCTGGTTCTGCTGGGCGGGCAAGCCCACCCGGACCATGACCCTCGCGACCGGCGGCGTCTCGGTCCTCACCGCGATCGTCATCTATGCCTATCGGCAGTCGATCGTCGGACTGGGCGGCGCGAGCGAAAATTCCATCGGCGCCATGATCTCGGCCAATCTCGAAGCGGCGATCTCCGTCGGCATGGGCACCTGGCTCATCGGCCTGATTGGCGCGGGGCTGCTGCTCGCCGGCTTCGGCGTCGTGCGCAACCCGCTGACCGCGCGCGCCTGAGCAGAATTCGATTGATAGCATCCAATTGAACAAAGGGTGGAGGAAGAGCGTGAAGCAACTCATCATCTGTTCGGCCATGGCGCTCATGCTGGCCGGCTGCGGCGGTGGCAGTGATGCCGGGAATGGCGGGAGCGCCGATGCGGGCGAGGAGGCGGGCGCCCCGCCTTCCGGCAACGCCTCGGCGGAGGATGTGGCGCAGGCGGAGCGTGGCAGGGTCACCTGCCCGCCGCGCATCAGCACGCAGCGCCCGGCCGGCGCGCCGGTGGATGACGTGACGGGCGTGCGTCCCGGCATGAGCTGGGACGAGGCCGTCAATGTCGTCCAGTGCGACAATCCCATGCTGGTGGTCGCGGAGAACACCTCCCGCACCTACCGGATGGAGACGCATGGCGCGAAAATCCGGCAGGGCTTCGACGCCAAGTTCGCCGAAGCGCGGATCCAGAAGACCGGGCAGGAGATCATCCGCGAGATGCAGCGCGATGCGATGCGCCGCGCCAACAATGCTTATGAGGCGCCGCTCCAGCCTGGCCAGACGCGCTACTATGTCGGCACCATGGGCATGCCCGGCCAGGAGCGGGTCATCTCCGTCTCCCGCGAGGAATATTATCCGGACGGGCAGCTGCCGACCGTCGCCGGCATCGAGCAGGCGCTCATCGCCAAATATGGCACGCCCACGCAGCAGCGCGACAATGGCGGCTCCCGCTCGCTCACCTGGAAATATGATCCCACCGGGCGCCTCGTGACGGAGACCTCGCCGCTCTACAACAGCTGCTACATGAACTCCTCGCCAGACGCGGGCACCAGCCTCTCGCCCGATTGCGGCGTGACCGTGCAGGCGGACATCAAGCGCGCCTCCGACAATGCCGGGCTGGCGCACAGCCTCGCGGTGGCCTCGCAGAATGGCGCGGCGGGCTATGCCGCCATCGAGAACACCGCGCAGGCTCTCGCCCGCGCCGACCAGCAACGGCAGGCCGACGAGATGCGGCAGGCCGAGCAGGGCGCCGCGAGGCCGAAGCTGTGAGCGGCGCGGCGATGCGCCATGGCGCGCTCCTGACCGCGCTGGCGATGCTCGCGGGCCTCGCCGCCTGCTCGTCCGGCGACGGAACGGGCGGCGACGGGACGGGTGGCAATGCGGCAGCCGCACCGGGCGCGGCGATCGACGGCACTGCCCCGCCCGCGCCTGCCGGCACCCTGCCCGCCGACGCCGCCGCGCCGCCGGCCGCGCCGGTCCCGGCAGCGATCGCGCAGCGCAGCGGCGAGCTGACCGCGCCGGACGATTTCGCGATGCTCATGCTCTATTACAGCCTCACGGGGCTGGAGCCGCCCGTCGACAAATGGGTGGAGGACGACATGAGCGTGCGCACCGCCGCGCCGGCCGACAAGGCCGCCGCGCGCGACGCCGTCCGCGCCCGGATCGCGGCGGGCCTGCAATCGGTCAAGGATGTCGGCCGGCTGCGCATCACCGTGAATGCGAGCCTCAGCGACTATGATCCGAGCTACAGCGAATATGCCGTGCGCGCCTTCGCGCCCAGCTCGTCGCTGGTCTTCAATCGCTCGGGTTCCCGCGTGCTGGTGAAGTTCGACAATGCGCAGGCCGCGCAGCGCTGGAGCATTCCCAAGGAAGAGGCGCAATCCATCAAGGACCGCATCCAGTATAATTCCAGCGTGATGGCCGAGGCGCTGCTCCAGATCACCGGCGCATCGCCGGAGAGCGACGGCGGCACGATCCGCACCCGGGTCATCTCCTACGAGCTCAAGAACAACAATTCCGGCACGACCATCGCGCGCGTGACTGTGCCGCAATGATCGCTGAATCGACATGACGGATATGGGGGAAAACGGCGGATGATGAGCTTCTTCAACGTAGGCGTGGACGATTTCGAGCTGTGGACCGAGCATGGCACGGCCGCGGGCGTGAAGACCTGGAGCGAGAGCCGGGTGAGCGGCGGCGGCGGGCACAACAACAGGCCGGTCAACATCAGCACCCATGTCACCACCCGCAACGAGTTCTTCCTGGTCGACGGCAGCAAGGAGTCGGCGATCTCGCTGACCGGCGCCGTGCCCCTGCGCGACGGGCAGCCGGCGAGCGTCATCTATGTGAAGCGCAAGGAGAAGAAGAGCGGCTATGCCGTGCTCTTCAAGAACCATGCGAGCAATGACGAGCGCGTCTTCAACGGCGTGATCGATGCGGCCGGCGGTGTGGGCTGCGGCATGCTGATCGCGGCGGTGATCGCCGGCGCCTTCGTCGGCTTCCTGCTCAGCACCATATTCGGGACGTTCACGATCATTCTGGGCGCGCTGGGCTTTGGAGCCGTCGTCGTGATGCGCATGCTCAAGCTCAAGGCCACCAACAAGCAGTTGATCGAAAATGCCCGCGCATTGGCGAGCGCGCGGGGCTAGGACGTATCGACGCTCAGGTTTCTTGAGGAATGGACCGTTCTTTCGTTCAAATTCGTCGTCATGCGGAACTTGTTTGTGCTCCGCTGCTCAGCCCTGCGCCGGCGTCCGGCTCCCGGCCCTGCGCTGCGCCAGTCGCATGCCCAGCAGCGCCAACGCCACGAGCGCGGGGCTCACCGCCAGCAGCGCGAAGATATGCTTCACCGGGAAGTTCGTCGCCAGGATGAAACCGCCGATCAGTGGCCCGGCGATCGACCCCACCTTGGCCACCGATGTCGCCCAGGCGGCGCCATTGGCGCGGAAGGCGCTGGGATAGAAGAGGCCGGAGAGGCTGTGCATGCCGTAATGCACGCCGCCCAGCACGATGTTGGTGGCGAAGTTGATGAGCAGGAAGGCCCAGAAGCCCGTCTCGGCGAGCCCCACATAGAGCAAGGGCGCGACGGCGATGGCGGCCAGTCCGGCAATGGCGATGGCGCCGGAGCGGTCGACCAGCCGGGTAATCATGAGGCCGCCGATCGCCGCGCCGATCGCGCTGATCGAGGAATAGCTCGCCGCCGCCGTGCGGCTGTAGCCGAGCATCTCGAACACGATGGGCGTCCAGTTCGCCTTGAAATAGACCGCCATGGAGCTGGCGATATAGGCCATCCACAGGAGCGGGGTGATCCAGCGCAGGTCGTTCTCGAACAGGCGGCCGAGCCGGAAGCCGCCCTCCGCCTTGCGCGCCTGCTCGTCGGAGAGGATGAACTCGGCGTCGTCGGGGATCGCCGTGCCCGGCGCCATGGCGCGCAGATAGCCGGCCACCTTGTCCGTGCGCTTGCCCCTGGCGATGAGGAAGCGGGTGGATTCCGGCAGCTTCGCCATCAGCAGCGCGGCCACGATCAGGGTCGCCACGCCGCCGAACAGGAACACCGCCTGCCAGCCATAGAGCGGCGCCAGCCAGATGGTGATCGGCGCGGCCACGCTGCCGCCCAGCGTGAAGCCGAGCATGACGATGGTGACGATCGTCGCGCGGTAGCGGTGCGGCACATATTCGATGTTGAGCGCCCAGCAGAGCGGCAGCACGCCGCCAATGGCGAGGCCGGTGAGGAAGCGCAGCGCGAGCAGCGCGTGGAAGCTGGTCGCCAGCGAGGTGAGCGCCGTCAGCACGCCGAAGGCCGCCACCGCGACCACGATCGCCCGTCGCCGCCCGTGCAGGTCGGCCAGATAGCCGAAGATCACGCCACCGATCATCATGCCCACCGTGGCCACGGTGAACAGCTCGCCGAGCTGGATCTTGCTCAGGCCGAACTCATGGCTGAGATAGGGCGCGGTATAGGAGATGACGTGCATGTCGAAGCCGTCGAAGAAGGTGACGGCGATCGACAGGAGCACCAGCCGGATGATGAAGCCGTTGCGCTTCTGCCCCTCGATGATCGCGCTCGCATCCACCTGCACCCGTGTCGCCATGCGCCTGCCTCCGATCCCGTGCCGCCGCCGAAACCGGGCGACGTCTTATCAATTCCGCGCCCCTGCTAACGGCCTGCGCCGGAGGAGCAACCAAAAAAGTTGCCTGCACTACCTATTATGTGGAACAGGCGAGCGATCATGCCGGCTCCGTGAAGGCGGCGACTCAAGGGTCCAGGGAGGATTTGCGTGACATCCATGGAGAATGCGGCCGTCCCCGCGCGGGCGAAGGCGCCGCGCGCGGTCGTGCTGACGGTGATCGTCGTCGGGCTCATCGTGCTGGCCGGCATCCTGGCGCTCGTGCGGACGGGCGGCGGCGCGTCCGGCGGCGCGGCGCGCTCCGACGAATGGAGCACCTATGGCGGCGATACGGACGAGACGCGCTTCAGCCCGCTCACGCAGATCAATGCCGACACTGTCGCGCGGCTGAAGCCCGCCTGGGTGGTGGAGCTGGACACGGCGCGCGGACAGGAAGCGACGCCGATCGTGGTGGACGGCGTCATGTATGTCTCCACCGCCTGGTCGAAGGTGATGGCGCTCAACGCCGCCACCGGCGAAGTGCTGTGGCGCTTCGATCCCGAGAATGACGGCGCCAAGGCCGTCCATGCCTGCTGCGACGTGGTCAATCGCGGCGTCGCCGTGGCGAAGGGCAAGGTGTTCGTCGGCACGATCGACGGCCGGCTGATCGCGCTCGACGCGAAGGACGGCCGCAAGCTGTGGCAGGTCGTCACCGTCGACCAGTCCAGGCCCTACACCATCACCGGCGCCCCGCGCGTGTTCAAGAACAAGGTGGTGATCGGCAACAGCGGCGCGGAGCTGGGCGTGCGCGGCTATGTGACCGCCTATGACATGGACACGGGCCGCAAGGCCTGGCGCTTCTACACCGTGCCCGGCAATCCCGCCGACGGGCCGGACGGCGAGGCCTCCGACGAGGCCATGAAGCTCGCTCTGCCCACATGGGCCGGTGAATGGTGGAAATATGGCGGCGGCGGCACGGTCTGGGACTCGATCGTCTATGACGCCGAGCTGGACCAGCTTCTGATCGGCGTCGGCAACGGCTCGCCCTGGAACCACAAGGTCCGCTCGGACGGCAAGGGCGACAATCTGTTCCTCTCCTCCATCGTGGCGCTCGATCCCGATACCGGCGCATATAAGTGGCACTATCAGGAGACGCCGGGCGAGAGCTGGGACTTCACCGCCACCCAGCAGATGACGCTCGCCACGCTCGACCTGGGCGAAGGCCCCAGGAAGGTCGTCATCCAGGCGCCCAAGAACGGCTTCGTCTTCGTGGTCGACCGCACCAACGGCAAGCTGCTCTCGGCCAAGCCCTATGTGCCCGTCACCTGGGCGAAGGGCTATGACATGGCCACCGGCCGCCCGATCGAGGTGCCGGGCGCGCGCTACGCCAACGGCTCGTTCCTGATGCTTCCTTCCGGCATCGGCGCCCATGCCTGGATGCCGATGTCCTACGATCCGCGCACGCACATCGTATATATCCCGGCGATGCAGGTGCCGCTGATCTATGGCGACGACCGGAATTTCACCGTCCGCCCCGGCCGCTGGAACACCGCCGTCTCCTATGCCGGCGACGTGCCCGGCCTGCCCTCCGATCCCGCCGCGCGCAGCAAGGCGATGGCGGCGATGCAGCGCGGCACGCTGATCGCCTGGGACGTGCTCAAGGGCAAGCCGGTCTGGACGGTCGAGCATGGCTATCCGTGGAATGGCGGCACGCTCACCACGGCGGGCAATCTCGTCTTCCAGGGCAGCTATGACGGCCAGTTCACCGCCTATCGCGCCGACAATGGCCAGAAGCTCTGGTCGATCAACAGCCATCGCGGCACCATGGCCGGGCCGATCAGCTACATGATCGACGGCGTGCAATATGTCGCGGTGATGGCGGGCTATGGCGGCTCCATGGGCATGGCGGCGCCCTTTCCCGACCAGTCGAAGAAGATGCCGAACGGCCAGATCCTGGTCTTCCGCCTCGACGGCACAGCCACCCTGCCCGCTTATGAGCCGATTCCCCAGCCGCCGGCCAACCCGTCCAGCGATCCGTTCACGGACGCGCAGCGGGCGGACGGCGCGCGCTGGTATGCCACCTATTGCGGCATCTGCCATCGCGGCCCGGTCAATCCCGACCTGCGGCGCTCGAACGCCCTCTCGGACCGCAACGCCTTCCACGCCATCGTGATCGACGGCGCGCTGACGGCGAACGGCATGGTGAGCTTCCGCGACTATCTGACGGCGGAGCAGGCGGAGAATATCCGCGCCTATCTCTCCGGCGAGGCGGAGAAGCTGAAGGCGCAGGAGGCGGGAAAGCGCGGCGGGTGATGCGTCTCGCCACCGCCGGTTTGCAATAACCCCTGTCCCAACTCGTGCTCCTGCGAAAGCAGGAGCACTGAGTCCATCTCATCCGGACAAGCTCGGAGCCCGCGCCAACGAAGGCTAGCGTGCAACCGGATCATCGCCGCAGGAAAGCTATCCGCCCCTCAGGGCTGCGGCGGCAGCGGGAAGCCCTTGGTCGTATGGCTGATCTCGTTCACGCGGACGCGGATGCGGCGCAGCATGTCCAGGCATTGCGCCATTTCCTGCGCCGAAAGATCCTGCAGGATATGGTCGCCGATCGCGCGGACCTCCTGCTCGATCTGGCGGACGAGCGGCTCGGCCCTGCCTGTCAGATAGATGCCGTTCACCCGCCGGTCCTCGGGATTTTCGCGCCGCTCGATGAGGCCCTGCGCCTCCAGGCTGTCGAGCAGCCGCACCATGGTGGGCCGGGTGAGGTCCATGCGCTCGGCGAGGTCGGCCTGGCGGATGCCGGGCAGCATCCGCGCCCAGGCCAGCACGCGCCAGCGCGGCTGGGTCTGGCCGGCGGCCTTGAGGCGGTCGTCCAGCAGGTTGCGCCACAGGCGGCCCATGCCGATCAGCCACCAGGACATGCTGTGCTTGAGCCCCGCCGGGGACTCGACGTCATAGAGCTGCGGCACGAAAGGATCGGGCAGGGTATCGGCGAGGCTGGCCGTCTCCCGGTCGACTGAACTCATGATCTCTCCCCCTCGTCCCGCCGGCGCGGGTCCGTCCTCGCCGTCCCGGCGGCGAGCCTATGATGGAATGCGTGATCGGGCCAGTCCGGTGGCCACCGCGCATCCCGATGAGGTCCCCGCCTCCGCAAGGAAAAGGGGAGCCGCCCATGGACGGCTCCCCTCTCGGGATCAGTAGGAGAAGCGCACGCCGACGCGATAGACCCGGCCCAGCACATCGTAGAGCACGTTGTTGGTCGGCCCGAAGCTGGAGGGCGCCGGCGGCGGGTCCTTGTCGGTGAGGTTGTTCACCACGCCGAAGACCTGCAGCTTGCGGTTGCCGTCGCTGATCAGGTCATACTGGGCGTTCAGGCTGAAATACCAGTAGGCACCGATATGGTTGGTATTGGTGCTGTTCGGCAGCGTGGTGCTGTAACCGTCCTGCTCGGGGCCGATCAGCGTGTTGTCGCGCGTGCCCGGCGAGATGTAGCGGGCCTGGATCTGGCCGGAGAACGGGCCGGTCGAGTAACCCAGATAGGTGTTGACCTGCCAGTCCGGCACGCCCGAAGGCTGCGAGGTCGGCGAGCCGTTCTGCCCGGCGCGATCGGTGACCGATCCGGTCGGTGTCTCCGTGGACAGCTCGAAGATGCGCGTCGCCAGCGTGCGCAGGCTGATCTCGCCATTGCCCACGGGCACGCGATACTGCGCCTCGATGTCCAGACCGCGGGTGGTCAGGCGGTTGAGGTTCAGGTTCACGTTCGAGATCGAGACGAGCTGGTTGTCCGCATCGCGCACGACATTCTGGCAGAGCGACGTCTGGCCCTGCGCGCAGAGATTGACGATGATCTGCGAGCCCAGCGTCGAGATCGCGCCGTCCAGCTTGATATTGTAATAGTCGACCGAGAGCCGGAAGCGATCCAGGCCCCAGAAGTCGGGCTGGAACACCCCGCCCAGGGTCAGCGTGTTGGCGATCTCGGGCTTGAGGTTCGCGTTGCCGCCCAGGATGGTCAGCGGCAGGACGAAGGCGTTGTCATTCTCCGGATCGAGCACCGTCTGGTAGGAGGTCGACGTCGGCGCATACAGCTCGAACACATTGGGCGCGCGGATGTCGCGCGAGCGCGTGGCGCGCAGGCGCAGCTGCCGCGCCGGCTCCCAGGTGCCGCCGATCTTCCAGCTCGTGACGGACCCGCTGGTGCTGTAGTCGGTCACGCGCACGGCGCCGTTCAGGTCGAGGCTGTGCAGGAACGGCATGTCGCGCGCCAGCGGAACGCCGATCTCGACGAAGCCTTCCTTGACGTTGATGTCGCCGTCGATCGCCGCGCCGCCGCTGGTGTAGAAGCGCAGCGCCGCCGAGATGGGATCGGCCGTGCCGTGGGCGCCGTCCTCGCGATATTCGCCGCCGAAGGCGAGCGAGACGGGGCCGGCCCAGGTGTCGAACAGGTCGCCGGATATCTGCGCGGACAGCACCTTCTGCGTGAGATGCGTCTCCTGGATCGCGGTGCCGAAGGAGTAGGAAAGCGCCGCGGGCGACCAGTTATTCTCGCCGAACAGGTTGAGCGGCATGCAGCCATTGGTCGGATCGGTCAGGGTCGAGCGGCAGACGATATTGCCATTCTCGTCCCGCACCGCGTCCACCGCGCGGGCGTAATTGTCGTTGATGCGGTTGTTGGCGTTGCTCTGGAAATAGTTGGTGCGGCCATATTGGAAATAGGTTTCCCAGCGCCAGCCGTTGGAGAAGCGTCCCTCCAGGCCGCCGACGAAGCGATAGGTCTCACGCTTCACGGTGATGCGGGACGGGCCGAAATCATCGCCGATGCGGCCGAAGGTGAAGCTCGTCAGATTGTTGGCGTCCATCATCGCCGCGACCTCATCCGACAGATAGGCATTGTCGCGCTGGATCACGATGCTGCCCAGGTCGCGCACCTGCGCGCCGAGCTGGGTCGCGAAGACATGCGCGTAGGAGGCCTGCGCGAAGAACTTCACATTGTCGCTGATCTCATAGTCGACATTCGCCAGCGTCGAGTAGCGACGCACGGGCGCGGACATCTTGAACCACTCGAAGAAGGCGTTGCGCGGATCGCCGCCGCCGATCTGGTTGATGCCGGCGCCGTAGAAGGTGCCGTAATCATGCATGAAGGTCGAGCCGTCGGGCGCGAACTCCACGCCCTTGAGCGGGCCGGAGGTGATGAGGCCGCCGCGCGTCGCGACCGCCGTGCGGATGTTCGGCACGGTGATGGTCGCCGGCTGCCCGTTGGTCAGATAGTTGGGGTTGGTGAAGGTGCCGTAGCTCTGCGCGCACCAGTCGCGCGAATAGCAGTCGCCCGTGCCCTTGTTGTCGTCGAAGTCGCCGCCGATGACGAAATGGCCGCGGCCGTCCGCGAAGCTCGTGCCATAGGCCAGCGAGGCCGCGACATTCTCGCCGTCGCCCGCATGGGTCTGGCCATATTGGATGCTGCCGCGCAGGCCCTCGAACTTGGTGTCGAGGATGAGGTTGACCACGCCCGCGACGGCGTCCGAGCCATAAGCCGCCGAGGCGCCGCCGGTCACGACTTCCGTGCGCGAGATGAGCGAGGTCGGGATCATGTTGAGGTCGACGGTGTTGGCCGGCGTGAACGAGCCGCCCTGCGTGGTGGCGGCGACGACGCGGCGGCCGTCGACCAGCACCAGCGTGCGGTTGGCGCCGAGGCCGCGAAGGTCGGCCGTGGAGGCGCCGAGGTTGCTGGCGAAGATCGCGCTCGTGGAGGGCGTGCTCTGCGCCCGGAAGGCGGGGATCTGGTTGAGGATCTCGGCGACGTTCGGCGCGGCCTGGCGCGCGATCTCGTCGGCGCCCACCACGGTCACCGGGGTCGGGGCGTTGAAGCCGCTCGCCGACAGGCGCGAGCCGGTGACGACGATATCCTGGGCGGCGCCGGCATCATCCTGCTGGGCATCTTGGGGCGCCTGCGGCAGCGCATCCTGCGCCTGCGCCCGTGCGGGCGTGGCGACCGCGACGGCCAGCGCGATGCTGCCCGAGACCGTAGCGAATAGAGTGGGGTTGAACCGCGCCATTTTTTATCCTCCCTGAGACCTCGTCCGCACCTTGGCGGATGGGTGCGGCGGGATAAGCATATAGCATCTGTTGTCAACACTAATCATTTCCAACAGGCATCGTCCGATATGCTCGTATCCCTGCCGTTGCTCGTCGGGGATTGCGGGGTAAGATGCGCCGCATGTCAGAAGGGAGCGCTCTTCCGGTCGTCATCGTCGGCGGCGGTCCGGCCGGCATGATGGCGGGCCTGCTGTTCGCCCGCGCCGGCGTGCGCACGCTGGTGCTGGAGAAGCATGCCGATTTCCTGCGCGATTTCCGGGGCGATACGGTCCATCCCTCGACGCTCGACCTGTTCGACGAGCTGGGCCTGCTGGAGGCGCTGCTGGCGCGCGAGCATGACAAGGTGCCGGCCATCGGCGCGGTCGTGGGCGGGAAGACCTATCAGGTCGCCGACTTCCGCCGCCTGCCCGGCCCCGCCCGCTTCATCGCCATGATGCCGCAATGGCATTTCCTCGATTTCGTCGCCGAGGCGGCCGGCCGCTTCCCCGCCTTCTCGCTGCGGATGGAAGCGGAAGCCGTCGGCCTGCTCGCCGGTGCGGACCGGATTGAGGGCGTGCGCCTCGCCAGCGGCGAGACGATCCGCGCGGCGCTGGTGATCGCGGCGGACGGGCGCGGCTCGATCCTGCGGGAGGCGGCCGCCCTGCCCCGGCAGGATCTGGGCGCGCCCATCGACGTGCTGTGGTTCCGCGTGCCCAAGGCGCGGACGGCGGAGAACCGCACGCAGGGCTATGTGGATCGCGGCGAGATGATCGTGGCGATCGACCGGGGCGATTATTTCCAGTGCGCCCGCGTGATCGAGAAGGGCGCGGCGCAGCGGGTGCGCGCGGCCGGCATCGCGCGCTTCCGCGAGGATGTCGCCGCGGCGGCCCCGGTGCTGGGTGGAGAGATCGGCGCTGTCGCAGACTGGAGCGACGTCAAGCTGCTGACCGTCTCGCTCGACCGGCTGACGCGCTGGCATCGCCCCGGCCTGCTGGCGATCGGCGATGCGGCGCACGCCATGTCGCCGGTCGGCGGCGTGGGCATCAACCTCGCGATCCAGGATGCCGTCGCGGCCGCCAATGCCCTGGCGGGTCCGCTGGCGCGCGGGGAGGCCCCCGATCCGCTGCTGCATCGGGTGCAGGACCGGCGCATGCTGCCCGTCCGGGTGATCCAGGCGCTGCAACGGACCATCCACCGCACCGTGATCGGCAGCGCCATGCGCAACCGCACCCCGCGCGCGCCGATGGCGCTGCGCCTGCTTCAGGTCGTGCCGCTGCTCCAGGCCCTGCCCGCATGGCTGCTGGGGCTTGGCATCCGCCGGGAGCATATCCGCTCCCCGGAGGCGGGGCGGCCGTAGCAGCCTGTCGTGCGCCTGCCTTCACAGGAGCACTGCGCTTCTTCTACGCGGCCGCCGCCTCCTCGATCATGGCGTCGAGATCGTCCGGTATCTCCATGTAGCGGCCGCTCAGCGCATCGTAGCGCCCGGAGGCGAGATCGAAGCAGCGCTGGGCACAGGCGGCGAGCCCGGCCGCGACACTCTCGCCGCTGGCGGCCTCCTGCAGGCGGCCGACCATGCCGGGCAGCCACTTCTGCGCCTCGGGCGAATTCATCGTGTCGCGCGCCAGATCGGTGAAGACGAAACCGGGGTCGATCGCAAAGATCTTGACCGCCGTGTCGGCCAGTTCCGCCGCCGCCTCCGCGACGATGCGGTTCTGCGCGATCTTGCCGGTGCAATAGGCGCTCAGATACGGCGCCACCTTGCGCGCCGCGATGGCCGAGACGATGACGATGCGCCCCCGATCCCGCTCGATCATGCCGGGCAGCAGGCGCCGCAGGAACAGCATGGGCGCGCGGATATGCACCTGCTGCGCCGCCCACCAGGCTTCCACGTCCAGCTCCGCGATGGGGCCGAACGGACCGGGCACGCCGGCATTGTTGATGAACACGCTCACCGGGCCAAGCGCATCCTCCACTTGCGAGACGGCGCGCGCGACATCGTCCGGCGCCGTCACGTCCGCCGTCACCGCGATGGCCCGCCCGCCGCGCGCCTCGATGCCGGCCACTACATCGGCCAGTTGCGCCGCATTGCGCGAGAGTACGGCCACCGCCGCCCCCTCCGCCGCCAGCCGCTCGGCGATCGCGCGGCCGAAGCCCCGCCCCGCCCCGGTGACGAGCGCCACCTCTCCATTCATCGTCGTCATCGTCATTCTCCGTGGGTGAGGTGCTCGGCCCTTCGTCAGGCCCCGGCCGCTTTCAGCATGGCCGGCGGCGAGCGTCGTGTCAGGCGTCCCGCCGCCCGTCGGGCCGGCCCGGCGTCCAGGGCGCGCCGGTCACCGGATGCGCATAATGGAAGTCGACGATCGGCGTCTCGGGCCAGAAATTGGGCTCGCGGTCGGTGAGTTCGTCCGGCCCGCCGGGATCGTCGGGATAGGTCTTCTCGAAGAAATGCCCCTGATAGGGCTTGCTGTGCGCCCAGCCGGCCTCATAGTCGGCCTGCCAGAACATGTGATAGTCGAGCACGGCGATCTTCCAGACGCCGCCCTCCTTCACATAGCTGTTCTCATAGACGCCGGCCTCCCACCATTGCAGCGGCAGGCGCTCGGAGATGTTCGTCTTGGTCACATGGCTGCCGCCCTGCATGAAGGCGCGGAAGCGGCCTTTGGCGCTCTGCCGGTCGGGCGCGATGTCGACGATGTCCTGGAGTTGCAGATGCTCGGCGAGCAGGCCGTAGACCGGGCCGTTGTTGCCATGGGTGAAGCCGTTGCGCAGCCGGCCGCAATAGAGCCGCGAGAGACCCGCCTTGCCGCGGAAGATGCCGCCCATGAAGTGCAGCACGCCCTGCTCGGCGAACAGGTCCACCACCTCCTCGTAGAGGCCCTTGTCCATGTAGTAGCCATATTTGAACTGAAGCGTGCGGACGGCCTGGATATCCTCCATGACGCCCAGGCGATGCTTCAGATCGGCCACCTCGTCCATCAGCGCCTGCACTGCGTCCTGATCCGCCATCCTCTCGCCTCCTGAATCTTCTTGTGAAACCTGCATCAGCCGAACGGCATAAGGGAATGCCCGTCACCGGGCATCCCCCCATATCTCGTCCGGTCCGTCAGAAACGGCGGCCGACGGTGATCGCCCACTCGCGCGGGCGGGCGGGCTGGCCGGTGAAGATATAGCTGCCCGACTGGATGAACTTGTTCACATAATAGAATTTGTCGAAGATGTTGGTGACGGACAGCGCCGCATACCATTCGTCATCCGGCGCCTTGTAGGTCAGGCGGCCGTTGGCGAGCGCATAGCCCGACTGGACCGCCAGCGGATTGTTGGTCCACTCGTTGAACACCTTGGACTGGTAATAGAGGTCGAAACGCGGCGTCACGCTGCCGCCATTGCCCAGCTCGGCCTCATATTGCACGCCCGCGTTGAGCTTCCATTCCGGCACGCCCGGCGCCACGCTGGCGAGCGTGGGACCGCCGGAAACGCCGGCCGCCGCGCCCAGATCCTTGATCTCGAAGTCGGTCCAGCTTCCGGACAGCTCGATCTGGAAGCCTTGGGCCGGACGGATCTCCATCTCGGCCTCAAGGCCGTAGATCCGCGCCTGCCCCGCATTGGCGATCACGATGCTCGGCGCGCCGTTGTTGTCGAAGCCGTTGGCGCTGAGCTGCAGGTTGGAATAGTCGCTGCGATAGGCCGCCAGGTTGAAGCGCACCAGCCGGTCGAACAGGTCGCTCTTGAGGCCGATCTCATAGGCTTCCAGCGTCTCCGGCCCGAACGGCACGGCGGCCGCCGGCGTGAACGGACGCGGATTGATGCCGCCGCCCTTGAAGCCGGTCGAGAACTGGCCGTAGACCATCACATCGTCCGTGACCTTGTAGTCCACGCCCAGCTTGTAGTCGAAGCGGCTGGTCCGAGAGGGCGGCGAGGTGAAGGCGCCGCCCGCGAAGAAGGGCGTGCCCGCCGGCACGTTCGTGCGGTCGAACGTGTAGGTCTTGGATTCCTTCGTGTAGCGCAGACCCGCCGTCAGCGAGAAGCGGTCGGTCAGGTGGAGCACGCCATGCGCGAAGGCGGAGCGGTTCCAGCTGTGCGTGCTGTCGTCCTGATCGAAGGCGATGTTGGACGCGGCCAGATAGGCGCCGCCGCCCAACGTGCTGTCGCCGTCGAAATAGAAGACGCCGGTGGCCCAGTCCAGCATGCCGCCCAAGGCGGTGCCGACCAGACGGAACTCCTGGGTGAACTGCTCGAAGCCCGCCACATTGTCCGTCAGCGCCACCGGCAGCGGCGCGTTGTTGGCGTTCTGCGTGAAGCGGCCGTTGAACTTCTGATAGGCGGTGATGGACTTGAACTGGACATTGTCCGTGATGTCCCAGGCGATGTCGCCCGAATAGCTCTCGCTGTGCATCGTGTTCACCGGCGGCACGCGGCGGCCGAGGAAGGCGCTGTCATAGGTGGCGAACGACACATAGGGATCGACGATGAAGCGCCCGTCGAACGGGATGCCGTAGGTCGGGATCAGCCGGTTGTTGTTATAGGCGGCGAGCGACGCCGCATTGGTGTTCACATAGATGAGCGAGTCCGCCGCGGCCTCCGAATTGTCGCGGATGATCTCGGCGGCCAGATTGACCTCGATATTGGACGAGGGCGTCCAGCGCAGCGCCGCGCGGCCGGCGCGCACGCTCTCGCCGCCCAGCGTGCCGACCTTGCAGCTGTTGCCGTCGTCGGACACGGTCGGCACCAGATTGCCGGCCAGCTCCGGATAGGCGCAGGCGAAGTCGACGCGGTCCACATAGCCGTCCCGCTCCTTCGAGGCGAAGGAGAGGCGCAGCGCCAGCTGGTCCTGCACCAGCGGCACGTTGATCATGCCGCGCAGGTCGATCCGGTCATAGCTGCCATAGGTGCCCTCGATCGACGCCTCGAAGCGGTCGGCCGGCTTCTTGGCGATGAGACGCACGGCGCCGCCGATCGAGTTCTTGCCGAACAATGTGCCCTGCGGGCCGCGCAATATCTCCACCCGCTCCAGGTCGAGCAGGTCGAAGGAGGTGCCGAACAGCGAGGCATGATAGACATCGTCGACATAGAAGCCGACCGCCGGCTCCAGCGCGAAGTTGAAGTCGGTCTGGCCGATGCCGCGGATATAGGCCTGGGTGGACTTGCCATAGCCCGAGCTGCCCATGCGCAGCGTCACGCTCGGCGCCGCCTTCCCGACATCGGCGATGTTGCTGAAGCTGCGCTCGGCGAGCTGGTCGCCCGACATGGCGGTGATCGCCAGCGGCGTATCCTGCAGGTTGGTCGAGCGGAACTGGGCCGTGACGACGATGTCCTGCACGCCGCCATTGTCGGCGGCGGCGTCCTGCGGCGCGGCCTCCTGCGCATGCGCGGCGCCGGCCATCGCGCCGAGCGCCAGCAGCGACGCGCCCCACCGGGCAGCCTGAGTGAAAACGGATCGATTCTGCATGTCGGCTCCTCTCTGAAATCGGGGTCGCGCCGTTGGATCGGCGCTGGTCGATGGACGCCGCATCGCGGCGCCTGCAATGTATGCAATACATATAAATTGCGATTTGTCGCAAAAATCAATGCAAACTTTACATGAAGAGCGAGATTTGCTTCAAAGCCGCGATCTGTGACCCTGGCGCCACAATGAGCCCGGTCGATTTCGGAGAGGAGAAACCATTGCCTGATATCCTGAACGCGCCTTGCCGCGCCCTTCGCGAGCGGAGGCGGTAAGCGCATGGCCGACGATTTCGACGACATCTCGATTCGCGACCGGCTGCGCATCGCTGACCGCATGGCGCGCTATTCCTGGGCGCTCGATTCGGGCGACCTGCCGGCCTATCTGGACTGCTTCACCCCTGACGGCGTGCTGCGCCATCCGCTGCGCGACGGCAGCCCCGGCACCTTCGTCGGCCATGCGGGGATCGAGGCGTTCATCGGCCCCGGCATCAGCCGGCGCGCCACCCAGAGCTACGGCCATCAGCACCAGTTCAATGCGGCGCGCCTGACCCGCGCCGGCGAGGATATCCAGGTCGCGGCCTATTGCATGATCTTCCGCCACGAGTTCCACCGTCAATATTGGCCGCGCAGCCCCTCCTGGCGCATGGGCACATGGCACGCGCTGTTCCGGCAGGTCGATGGCGACTGGCGGATCGCGGACCTCGACGTGCGGATGTGGACGGATACCGCGCTGGGCGCCGGAACGGCGCTGGTGGACCGCGGCCCCGGCATGCCCGGCACCAAGGACTGATCGTCACGAAAACGAAAACGCACACAGGCAGAGGGGACAGGCGATGGAGAGCGGCACGGGCAAAGGTGGGGCCGGGGGCGGGGGCGGAGGTGGCGTCGATCGCTATCCGGTCTGGATGATGGCCATATTGATGCTGGTCGCCCTCTCCAGCTTCATCGATCGTGTAATCGTTGCAACGCTGGGACCGGCGATCAAGGCGGAGCTGGGCATCAGCGACATGCAGTTCGGCCTGCTGACCGGCCTCGCCTTCGCGCTGCTCTACACCTCCGCCGGCATTCCGGTGGCGCGGCTGGCGGATCGCTACGACCGGGTGAAGCTGCTCTCCATCGCGACGACCATCTGGTCGATCATGACGATGCTCAGCGGCTATGCCACCAACTTCGTGCAGTTGCTGCTGCTGCGGCTGGGCGTGGGGATCGGCGAATCCGCCGCCAATCCCTGCACCATCTCCATGATCTCGGACCGGTTCCCCCGCCACAAGCGCGCCTCGGCGCTGGCCGTGGTGGCGCTCGGCGCCTCGATCGGCTCGCTGGTCGGCGGCTTCGGCGGCGGCTGGCTGGGCGAGCATGTCGGCTGGCGCACCGCATTCCTGATCGTCGGCGCGCCGGGGCTGGTGCTGGCCGCGCTCATCCTGCTGACGCTCAAGGAGCTGCCGCGCGGCCGCTTCGACGATCCGGCGCGCGCCGGGCAGGAGATGCCGAGCTTCCGCGCGCTGCTCGGCGTGCTGCGGCGCAAGCGGGCCTTCCTGAACATGGCCTTCGCCTGCGGGCTCACCAGCTTCGTGAATTTCGGCATCCTGCTGTTCCTGCCCATCTATTTCGGCCGCGCCTATGACATGAGCATGACCCAGGCCGGCCTGCTGTTCGGCATCACCACGGGCCTCTCCAACGGCATCGGCACTCTGCTCGGCGGCTTCGGCGCGGACTGGGCGGGCAAGCGGGACGAGCGCTGGTATGCCTGGCTGCCGGCCTCGACGCTGGCGATCGCCGCGCCGCTCTATGCGATCGGCCTCTCGCTGCCGAGCTGGCAGATGGCCCTGCCCGTCGTCATCCTCGCCGCCACGCTCGCCTTCACCTTCTACGCGCCCACCTTCGGCGCGGTGCAGAATATGGTGGAGCCGCGCATGCGGGCCTCGGCCTCCGCCATCATCATCTTCTTCCAGAATCTGGTGGGCATGGGGCTGGGGCCGCTGTTCGTCGGCTTCCTGAGCGACCTGTTCGCCGCGCGCCTCGCCACGAGCCCGCAGTGCGCCGGCGCGGCCCACCATATCCCCGAATGCAGCCTCGCGGCGGCGGCCGGCATCCGCTACGCGATGATCGCCTGCGCCTTCATCGCGCTGTGGGCGGCGTTCCACTATTGGCTGGCATCGCGGACGCTCAAGCGCGATATGATCTGAAAATTGGCATCTAAGCCAATCAAAAACCCGTATGAAAAAGGGCGGGGCCACCGTCCGGCAGCCCCGCCCCTTTCCTCACCGCGTCCGATTCCGGACGGGCGGATCAGTCCTTCCGGTTGCGCCAGCTGTCCGCATAGACGTCGCGCGCCACTTCCGAATAGGGCACCGGCGAGACGGTGGCCGTGATCTCGGTCTGCACATGCGGCTCGACGGTGGGCTTGCTGGTGCCGCCATCGGGCTCGCCCCACAGCAGCTGCACCTTGGTGCCGGGCTTGGCATAGCCCGGCTCGACCATGGCGAGCGTCAGCATCTTGCCCTCGTTCGAGGAGTAGCCGATCCAGGTCGAGATGCCGATCTGCTTGCCGTCCACCAGCACCGCGTCATAGGGGTGCATGGAATAGACCGCGCTCGGGAATTCCATGAACTTGGCGCGCTCGTCCTTGGCGAAATAGCTGCTCATCACGCGCAGCACTTCCTGATCGTCCAGCGCCAGCGTCACCTTCTCGCGGTGCGGGCCGGGCGCCATCTTCTCGAGCGCCTCGCGGCCGATGAAGTCATGGTCGAACTTGACGATGATGCCATAGCCGATGTCCCACGGCGTCAGGCAGTAGCCCTCGAGCGTCTCGGGCACATGGCTGCCGCCGATGGAGCAGAGCGCGCCATAGCTCCTGTCGCTGGCCCACTCGCGGAAGGCGCGGCTGCCCTCGCCGAACAGGAAGCCGGGGAACGGCGACGGGACCCAGCCCGATTCCAGCGTGTTGGACGAGTAGGCGCGGCCGCCGACCAGGCGCATGTCGTGCTTCTTGCCCGCCTCGACCAGCGCCGAGTGGACCGCCTCATAATCCGCCCAGGGGCCGTAAAGCTCGTAGCCCGGCTGGCCGGCCATGCCGTGACGCAGCGCGCCGACGGTCTTCCCGTTGATGGTCACGTCGGCCATGTTGAAGAACTTCAGCTCCGGCGGCTCCTTGCCCATCGCGTCGCGCAGGATCGCCATGGCGTTCGGCCCCTGGAGCTGGAAGCGGTAGGAGGTGCGCTTGCCGTCCGTGCGCATCGCCCAGCGCTCGTCGCGGGTGACTTTGACGTTCCACTTGCCGGTGGCGGCATGGAACTCAGCCCACTCGATCGCCGGCGCGCGGCCGACCAGGTTGAACTTGTTCTCGGCGAGATAGAAGAGGATGACGTCGCCGATGACATAGCCCTCGGGCGTCACCGGAACCCACTGCTTGGCCTTGCCGGGCGTGAAGTTCTTGAAGCTGTTGATGCCGAGATGGTTCAGGAAATCGAACGCATCGGGGCCTTCGACCAGAAGGTCGACCATGTGGTAGCTCTGGTTGAAGAGCACCGCGGTCTTGGCCCAGCCGGCCTGCTCGTTGCGCCAGTTGGTATATTCGGCCGGCACGCCCGGATAGACGTTCGGGCCGGTCTGCTGGTTGCGCAGGAAGTCGATGACATTCCCCGCATTGTCCAGCACGTCCTGTAGGTTCTTCGCCATCATACTCTCCTTCGGATTCGATGTCAGAGGGGTTGCGGATTGGTGGGCGCGATTCCCAGCCAGCGGGCCAGCGCGCCGGTCACGGCATCGGGCGCCTCGACCGGGACCATGTGGCCCGCGTCGGGAATGATCTCCAGCACCGCGCCGGGGATGGCGGCGGCGATCGCCTCATGCTGCACCGGCGGCGCCCAGCCGTCATGCAGGCCGGTGGCGACCAGCGTGGGGCAGGCGATGGCGGGCAGCAGGCTCTCGACCTCGGGCCGCGTCAGCAGCGCCCGCATCTGGCGCTCATACATGTCGAGCCCGGCATCGCTGCACATCTGCCAGAGATCGTCCATGAGGCGCGGCTTGAGATGATTGGGCTCCCACACCATCGGCGGCAGCCATGCGTCGATGAGCGCGTCCATGCCCTGCTCCACGCCGCGCGCCAGCAGGGCGAAGCGCTTCTCCGCCTCGCCCGCCTTGGTGGGATGCACGCCGGTGCTGAGCAGCGCCAGCCGCTCGACCCGCTCCGGCGCGCGCCGCCAGACCTCCAGCGCGACACGGCCGCCCATGGAATGGCCCGCCAGCGCGAACCGCGCGGGCGCGGCGGCGAGCACCTGATCGGCCATCGCGCCGATCGTGTCCGCCTCGCCATAGCCCTCGATCGCCAGCACCGGCCGATCGCCGCGCAGGCCCTCGATCTGCGGCGCCCAGATGCGCGCATCGCAGATCAGACCGGGCAGCAACAGCAGCGGCGTCGCCGAGGGAAGCGAGTCGGACATGGAATTCCAGTGACTTCGTATATACGAAAACTTCGCCTATCCGAAAATGATGGAATTGGCCACAAAAAAGCGCCCCCGCGGGGCGCTATCTTGAAAGCCAATGAAGGCCCCGTTCGCCCTGAGCCTGTCGAAGAGCCGTTCTCCTCTTCTCCACGATCACCGAAGAAAAAGAACGGCCCTTCGACAAGCTCGGGGCGAACAGGATTTGATCTCGCGCCTTCCTGCAATATGCCCGTGCAAGCGGAGGCGTGGCAGTGCGGTCGCCTCAGTCCGCGTCGCCGATCAGCATCAGCGCATCCAGCGCCACGCAGCCCTGCCCCTTGGGATAGAGCACCACCGGATTGAGATCGAGCTCCTGGATCGAGGGCTCGCCCAGCAGCAGCTGCCCGACCGTGGCGATGAGCCGCGCCGCCGCATCCACGTCCAGCGCCGGAGCGCCGCGATAGCCGTGGAGCAGCGCCGCCTGCCTGAGCTTGCCCAGCTCCGCGACGATGCCTTCCACCGTCAGGTCGGGTGAAAGCAGGCGCACATCCTGCAGGATCTCCGCCGTCACGCCGCCGAAGCCGGCGAGGATCACCGGCCCCCATTGCGGATCATTCTTGGCGCCGACGATCAATTCCAGCCCGCGCGCGCCCATCGCCTCGATGAGCACGCCGTCGAGAATGATCGAGGCATCATAGCGCGCGACATCGGCGAACATCCTGTCCCAGGCCGCGCGGATCGCATCCGCGCCGACGAGGTTCAGCGCCACGCCGCCGGCATCGCTCTTGTGGCTGAGCGCGGCGGCCTGCGCCTTCATCACCACCGGCCCGCCGATCGCCTCGGCCGCCGCGATGGCCTCCTCGACGCTGGCCGCGAACCGCCCCTTGGGGAAAGGGATGCCGAGCGGCCCGAGCAGGGCCTTGGCGCGATATTCCGGCACCACGCCCCGCTCGCCGGCCAGCGCGGGCACCTTGAGCGGCGCGGCGTCCGATGCCGCGAAATCCCGCACGCTATAGGCGTTGAGCCGCTTGACGGCGCGGAAGGCGCGCTCCGTGGTCGGGAAGCAGGGCACGCCCCGCGCCCGCAGCGCCTCGATCAATGCGTCCGGCACCACCGCGCCCTCGTCGAGCCCGGCATAGATGACCGGCTTGCTCGGGTTCAGCTCTTGCATCGCCCGCATGACCGGCGGCAGCTTGATACCGATCGTCGCCGGATTGGTCTGGATGATGCCGGCCACGATCGTGCCGACCCGGTCGTCGCCGAACAGCGCCGAGAGCACGCGATAATACATGTCCGGATCGATCAGCCCCTGCGCGGTCAGGTCCAGCGGATTGCTGACCGGCACGAAGTCCGGCAGCGCCGCGCGCAGCTCCGGCGCATTGGCGTCGTCCAGCGCGGCGAGCGGCAGGTCCAGCTCCTCGCACAGGTCCAGCGTCAGCGCCTTGAACGCGCCGGATTCGCCCAGCACCGCCGTGCCGCCGGCGGGCAGCGCGCCGCAGCGCGCCGCGATCTCGGTGATGTCGCCCAGTTCCTCCAGCGTCTCGGCCACGATCACGCCGGCCCGCTCCACCTTGGCGCGCATCAGCTTGTAGTCGCCGGCCATGGCGCCGGTGTGCGTGGCGGCGGATTCACGCGCCGCGCTGCTCTTGCCCGGATGCAGCAGCACCACGATCTTGCCGGCCGCGCGCGCCTTCCCCACCAGATCGAGGAAGCGCGCCGGCTGGCGGAACTGCTCGACGATCATGGCGATGACGCGGGTCTTCTCGTCCGCGATGAGGAACTCGACATAGTCCTCCGCGCCGCTGCCCGCCTCGTTGCCGGTGGAGACATGATAGGTGAGGTCCACCTTGCGCGCGTCCAGCATCACCGCGAGCACGGCGGCCATCGCGCCGCTCTGCGAGACGATGCCCACGCCGCCCGGACTCGGCACCTTCATGTCCGTATCGATGAAGGTGAGCGGGATGCGGTCCACATAATTGACCGAGCCGAGGCAGTTCGGCCCCTCGATCACCATGCCCGCTTCCGCGGCGATCCGGCCGATCTCCAGCTGGTCGGCCATGCCCGCCTCGCCGCCCTCGGCGAAGCCGGCCGCGAAGATGATCGCGGCGCCCACCTTGCGGGCGGCGAGCTGGCGCACCGTCTCCACCACCGCCACGCGCGGGATGGCGAGGATGGCGCAGTCCACGCCCTCCGGCATCGCCTCGACGCTGGGGATGGCGGGCCGGCCGCTGATCGTCTCGCGCTTGGGATTGATGAGATGGATGTCGCCGGGGAAATCATGCTTGAGCAGATTGGCCAGCACCACCGCGCCCAGCGCGCCGGGCGTCTCGGACGCGCCCACGATCGCGATGGAGCGGGGCTTCAGCAACCGCTTGATGTCACGCACTTGCGCCTGCGCCTCGACCGTCATCTCATCCACTCCATTTGATCCGGGCATTCATCAAACCACCATTCGCCCCCGGTCGCAGCCGGGGGCGAAGGCGCGAAGAAGGGGGCCATCGCCCCCTCCCCTGTAACGGCTCAGACGTCCGTCTTGCTCTTGTCGTAATGGCCGAGGCCCGGCTTGAACGACTTGTCGTCGAGGAACTGCTTCATCGCGACATGGCGGCCGTCCGACTTGTCGAACCAGTTGAGGCCTTCCTGCATGCGGATCAGATAATCCTCGGCATTGTCGTAGGTCATCTCGCGCACGCGGCGGACGGAGTCCTTGGTGTATTTGAGCGTGGCCCAGTTCTTCTGCACCAGCGTCTCGGCCACCTGCGTCACGCGCGCCTTGAGCGTGTCGGCGGGCAGCGACTCGTTGACGAGGCCATATTGCGCGGCCTGCGGGCCGGTCAGGTTCTCGCCCATCATGGCGTGATACATGGCCTGGCGCATCGGCATCAGCTCCACCGCCACCTTGGTGGCGCCGCCGCCGGGCAGGATGCCCCAGTTGACTTCGGAGAGGCCGAACTGCGCATCGTCCGAGCAGAAGGCGAGGTCGCAGGCGAACAGCGGACCATAGGCGCCGCCGAAGCACCAGCCATTGACCATGGCGATGGTCGGCTTCTGATACCAGCGCAGCCGCTCCCACCAGCTATAGGCCTCGCGCTGCGAGCGGCGCACGCCCGGCAGGCCCTCCTTCTCGGTCTCGCGGAAATATTCCTTGAGGTCCATGCCCGCGGACCAGGCCGGCCCCTCGCCCGACAGCACCAGCACGCCGACATCGTCGCGGAACTCCAGCTCCGTCAGCACCTTGAGCATCTGGCGGTTGAGCTTGGGGCTCTGCGCGTTCCGCTTCTCCGGCCGGTTGAAATAGACCCAGGCGATGTTGTTCGCGATCTCGTAGCGAACGGTGTTCTCTTGCAGTTCCTCGGACATGCTGGCTTCCTCTGGCTCAATTATGTTATGACATATAACATTTTGAATTGAGCGAGGCAAGCGCGTATGAGAAGCCGATGACCGACCACGGCAGGCCCAACGAGATCGACAGGCAGAGCGCGGAACCGACCGCGCCGCCCCTCGCGAGTCCGCTCGATTCGCTGCTCGGCTATCGGCTGCGCCGCGCCTCGATGGCGACAATGGGCGGACTGCACGAAGTGCTCCGCCCCTTCGGCCTCAGCGCAGGTGAGGCATCTCTGCTAATCCTCGTCGGCGCCAATCCGGATTGTCGCCAGAGCGACGTCGGCCCCGCCCTCGCCATCAAGCGTGCCAATCTGACCCCGCTGATCGGCCGGCTGAAGGCGCGCGGACTGGTGATCGACACGCCGATCGACGGCCGCTCGCTCAGCCTGGCGCTGACCCCGCAGGGCGAGGCCCTGCAGCGCGAGGTGCTGGCGCAGGTCATGGCCAACGACCGCGCCTTCCTGGATCGCCTCGCCATCGACGAGGAGACGCTGATCGCGGCGCTCACCGCCCTCAGCGCCTGACAGGCACCCGAGCGCCGCGCACCCCCGTCGCAACCCCGTCGCTTTGCACTTGGCCAGCGCACACAAAGCTGATAGCGGCCTCCGCACGCACCCGTAGCTCAGCTGGATAGAGCGCTGCCCTCCGAAGGCAGAGGCCACACGTTCGAATCGTGTCGGGTGCACCATTTCCCATATCGTCACCGGCGAAAGCGCCAGCGCCGCCCCGCTGCCGCCGCCTCACCCGTCGCCTTCGCTTCTACGGAGCGCGTCGACGATGATAAAGTCCACCTTGTCCCGTCCCTAAATTTGCGCGCTGGCCAGTCCGGGCGCAGGCGCTAGAACAGGCGCCGACGGAGAGACAAGGAGCATCCTCATCATGGCCGACAATGATCCCGCGCTGAACCAACCTCCCGGTTACGTTCCCCCCAGGGTCTGGACCTCGGACAAGGAGAATGGCGGCCAGTTCTCCAACATCAACGCCCCCACCGCGGGCGCGCGCGAGGAGATCAAGCTGCCGGTCGGCGAGCATCCGATCCAGCTCTATTCGCTCGGCACGCCCAACGGCCAGAAGGTCACCATCATGCTGGAGGAGCTGCTCCAGCGCGGCCTCGACGCCGAATATGATGCCTGGCTGGTGAAGATCTACACGGGCGAGCAGTTCGGCAGCGATTTCGTCGCGATCAATCCCAACAGCAAGATCCCGGCCATGATGGACTATGGCCAGGACCCGCCGCTGCGCCTGTTCGAGAGCGGCTCCATGCTGGTCTATCTCGCCGAGAAGTTCGGCGCCTTCCTGCCCACCGATATTCGCAAACGCACCGAGACCTTCAACTGGCTCATGTGGCAGATGGGCTCGGCGCCGTTCGTGGGCGGCGGCTTCGGCCATTTCTATGCCTATGCGCCGTTCAAGATCGAATATGCGATCGACCGCTACGCCATGGAGACCAAGCGCCAACTCGACGTGCTGGACAAGACTCTGGCCGACCGCGAGTTCATCATCGGCGACGAGATCACCATCGCGGACTTCGCCATCTTCCCCTGGTATGGCTCGATCATGCGCGGCGGCTACAATGCGCAGGAGTTCCTCTCCACGCACGAATACAGGCATGTCGACCGCTGGGTGACGCAGCTCAGCGAACGCCCCGGCGTGAGCCGCGGCCTGCTCGTCAACAGCGCCGGCCGGCCCGGCGGCGGCATCGCCGAACGCCACAGCGCCAGGGATCTGGACGACGCCATCAAGGCCGCCAGGGAAGCGGAGCAGGCGGAGGCCTGAGCGGTCTCCTTCATCCACCTCGTGCTCCTGCGAAAGCAGGAGCCCAGGGCGTGTGCGTCGGTCCTTGCCGCCCTGGGCTCCTGCTTTCGCAGGAGCACAAGTGAGATTACGGCGAGTTCAGTCCTCCTCATGCCATGACAGCGGCCGCGCCACGCTCTCCAGCGGCTGGCGCTCGCTGCGGATGCCGAGGAAGGCCGCGGCCAGTGCCCCCAGCCCCATGAGCGCGCTGGCGAAGAGATAGCCGCCCAGCACCTGTTCGCGCGATCCGCTCTCGATCAGCGTGCTGAACGCCCAGGGCGCCAGCACGCCGCCGATGCCGGTGCCGAACGCATAGAAGATGGCGATGGCGAGCGCGCGCACCTCGATCGGGAAGGCCTCGGCCACGGTGAGATAGGCCGACGAGGCCGCCGCCGAGGCGAAGAAGAAGGTGACGCTCCAGCACAATGTCTGCGTGGTCGCGTCCAGCACGCCCTGCTGGAACAGCAGGCCGCTCACCGCCAGCAGCAGGCCGGACAGGGCATAGGTGAGAACGATCATCGGCCGCCGCCCCACCGTGTCGAACAGCCGGCCGAGCAGCAGCGGCCCCAGCACATTGCCGAGCGCGAAGGGCAGCACATAATAGCCGGTCCGGTCCGAGGGCACGCCGTAGAAGTCCGTCAGCATCATCGCATAGGTGAAGAAGATCGCATTGTAGAGGAAGGCCTGCGCCGCCATCAGACTGAGGCCGAGCAGCGTGCGGCGCGGATAGAGCCGCACCAGTGCGGCGAACACCTCGCCCAGCGACGTCGAGCGACGGCTGCGCAGCCGCGCCGCATGTTCGGGCGGCGGCAGCACATGACCGCGCCGCTCGAAGCGGGCCTCGATGCCGGAGACGATCGCCTCGGCCTTTTCCGGATGGCCATGGATGATGAGCCAGCGCGGGCTTTCCGGAATGTAGCGGCGCAGGAACAGGATCACGAGGCCGATCGCCGCGCCGCCGAAGAAGGCGAGACGCCAGCCGATCTCCGGGTCCACGATGCGCGGATCGAGCAGGATGATCGAGGCGCCGCCGGCCATCGTCGCGCCCACCCAGAAGCTGCCGTTGATGACGAGGTCGGTCCAGCCGCGCCGCCGCGCCGGGATCAGCTCCTGGATGGCGGAATTGATCGCGCTATATTCGCCGCCGATCCCCGCGCCGGTAAGGAAACGGAACAGGGCGAAGCTGGGCAGGTCCCAGGAGAAGGCCGTGGCCGCCGTGGCGGTGAGATAGATGAGTACGGTGAGGCTGAACAGCTTCTTGCGCCCCAGCCGGTCGGTCAGCCAGCCGAAGAACAGCGCGCCGGTCACCGCGCCCGCCAGATAGGCGCTGTTGGCGAAGCCCACATCCGATGCGGAGAAGCGCAGCGCCGGGCTTTCGCGCAGCGCGCCGGCCACCGATCCCGCCAGCGTGACCTCCAGCCCGTCGAGGATCCAGGTGATGCCGAGCGCGATCACCACCAGCCAGTGGAAGCCGCCCCATGGCAATCGGTCCAGCCGCGCCGGCACGCTCGTGGTGACGATCCGCGCGCCATTCTCCCGGCCGGCCATGCCTCTCCCTTCGCAATGATTTGAAACTGCCCGATTTTACCAATGCATATGAAGAGGTGCGGGTTCCCGATAAAGCCGGGCTATCGGCGCCACCATGCAGAACTTGCCCCAAACTCAGCCGCCGTTCAGCTTGTCGCGGCTAGGCCACGCATGGTCCGCGGCGCTCGCCGCATGACAGGGGCAGGTAATGGCGCAGCACCGCGCGCAGGGTTCACAGGATCGGGACAGGCACCGTCGCGCGCTATGGCGGCGGCCGCTCTTCTGGTGCGGTCTCGTGCTGCCGGCGATCGTGTGGACCGGCCTCTATGCCGGCGCCGCCGAGCCGCTGCGCGAACCGCTTGCCCGGCGCGCCAGCGCGGCGCTGGACCGCGAGGTTACCATCGGCGGGCCGCTGCGCATCCTCGTCACCCCCTTCTCGATCCGGCTGATCGCCGACGATGTCCGCGTCGCCAATCCCGGCTGGGCCAGCGCGCCGGACATGCTGCGCGCCGCCCATGTCGAGGCGCGCTTCGACATGTTCGACCTGATGCTCGGTCAGCCCGCCTGGCGCGGCCTCGCGCTGCGCGACGGCACGCTGGAGCTGGAGCGCTCGGCGGACGGTCGACGGGCGAGTTGGACCACCGGCAAGGACGGCACGCTGTCCGACCTGACCGCCGTGCGCGCGCTCAGCGCCGACGGCATCCGCGTGCGCTATCGCGATCCGGCGCGGCGCGGCGAGACCCGCTTCGACCTCGCCGATGCGGGCGACGGCGCGATCCGCATCGACGGCCGTGGCGTCGCCGGCACGCGGCGCTTCGCCTTCGGCGGCACGATCCGCGCCGACGATGCCGATTGCACCCGCATCGCCCTGCAGGCGCGCGGCGAGGGCCTGACGCTCGGCATCGCGGCGAAGGCCGACAGCCCCTTCGCCCTCGACCGCGCCCGGCTGGCACTGGACGCGCGCGGCAGCGACTTCGCCCGGCTAGCCGCGCTTGCCGGCATCGAACTGCCCGCCATGCCCGACTATGCGATGCGCGCGGAGCTGCGCGGCGGCGCGGGCATCTGGCGGTTCCGCGACATAGAGGGCCGCATCGGCCGCACCGATCTCGACGGGCAGCTGCTGCTCGACCTGCGCAAGGACCGGCCGCGCATCATCGCGGACCTCGCCTCGCGCGCGCTGGATGTGGCCGACATGCGCGCCCTCGCCGGTTTCGGGACGGACGAAGCAGTCGAACCCGGCCAGCGCCTGCTGCCCGACGCCGCCCTCTCGCCCGCCGCGCTGCGCCAGTTCGATGCGCGCATCAGCTATCTCGCCGACACGGTGAACGGCGTGCCGCACACGCCCCGCCACCTCACCCTCCGGCTGGACCTCAAGCAGGGGCTGCTCAAGCTCTCCCCCGCCAGCGTGGACCTCGCCGGCGGCTTCGTCTCCTCGGACATCATGATCGACGGCCGGCGGGACGTGCCGCTGGCCCGCTACGACATCCGCCTCTCGCCCACGCCGATGGGTCGGCTGCTCGCCGGCTGGGGCATTGCCGAGCAGGGCACCACCGCCACGCTGCGCGGCCGCGTGCAACTCGAAGGGCGCGGACGGACGGTGCGCGAGACGCTGGCCGGTGCCGCCGGCCGCATCGCGCTCGTCATCCCGCGCGGGGCCATGACGACACAGCGCGCCAGCGCCGATCCGCTGGACTTCGCCAATCTCAATGCCGCCCTGTTCCGCTCGGACGGCGCAGCGCCGGCGGACATCAACTGCGGCCTCATCGCCTTCACCGTGCGGGACGGCCTCGCCATCGCGGACCCGATCCTGGTCGACACGCGCGGCAATGTGCTGAGCGGCGAGGGCCGCATCGACCTGCGCGACGAGACGATCGACCTGCGCCTGACCGCCAGCGGCAAGCAGTTCGCGCTGTTCGGCCGACCCAGCCCGGTGCTGGTGACGGGCCGCTTCGCCGCCCCGGTGGTGGCACGCGAGCCGGTCGCTTGGTTCAGCCCGGCCTCGCTGTTCGGCATTTCCTTCAGCCTGCCCAACATCGCCGCCATCTTCGATTTCGTCGATCCTGACGATGTGCGCGTCCCCCAGTGCGGCCCGGTGCTGAGCGGTCAGCCCGGCGCGGCGCAGCTCTTCGCGCGGGCGGATTGAGCCGGAGTGGCGCATTTGCCGGCCCGCCTTCCTTGTAATTTCCCTGTCACGGGTTGAACCACATTGTGCTCCTGCGAAGGCAGGAGCCCAGGGCGATAGGGAACTGCCCATGCGCCCTGGGCTCCTGCTTTCGCAGGAGCACCAGTTGGGAAACTCTAAACAAGGCGGCCATGTGGCGCCTCGAGCAACTTACGGTATCGCCCGCACCGAGATCGAATTAGGCAGCTGATCCGAGGACTTGTTGAGATTGAGCAGCTGCTGCAGGAGCGCGATCACCTGCGTGCCCCGGCTCTCCTCGCCACCCTCGCCGCCGCACATGCCCTCGCTCCCGCCGGCGTCCGGGATGAAGTAGCGCCGGCCCAGGAAGTTCGTGGCGATCGCGCCCGGCCCCGCGCCTTCTTCCACCCGCAGCAGCCAGCGCGAGCTGCGCAGCGGCTGGCCCGCCGCCGGCGCGCAGCTGCGCAGATAATATTCGAGCGGGATTTGATAGGCCGCGTCGCCCGCGCGGACATATTCGCCGAGGAAGTAGATGACGTCCTGCACGGAGCGGAAGAAGATGTCGATGCTCACCTCCGTCTGCGCCTGACCATCCGGTTCGGCGAGGTGGAGGGCTGCGTCGCGCCCCTCCCCCAGGTCGAGCATGGCGGAGAGGCCGTTGCCGCTGCTGTCCAGATTGCGGAACAGGCGCCCGTCGAGCAGGTCGGAACCCAGCAATACCGGCGCGCCGTTGCGCATCTCACCGCGCGTCAGGCCGTAGTCAGCGCCCATGCGGCCGCGCCAGGCCTGCTTGCGGGCCGAGGCGCGCTCGTCCGCGCAGCGATTGGGCCGCTGCACCAGCGTCACCGAATAGCGCGCGCCCGGTTGCAGCACGAGCTGCTCGCCGTCCGCGCCGCCGCGCTGGAGCGCGATCTGCTCATTGTTGAGCAAAGCCACATAATCCTTCACCAGCGCCAGTTGCACGGGATCGGCGAGGCTCGGCACGCCCGCCGGATCGAAGAGCTGCACGCCGCGCGCGATGGTCACCGGCTGGTCCGTGCGGCGCGGCGTGAGTGCGAAATGGCAGATGACCTGCTGGAACTGATAGGCCTCGTTGGGCTCGTTGTGGATGGAGGCGAGCCGCCGGTTGGTGCGCCGGTCGATGACGTCCAGCCGCTCGATGAACAGCGCCATCAGCAGCTCGTCGCGCCAGCCCGCGTCCAGATAATAAGCGATCAGGTCCGGCCGGATCGGCTGCTGGAGGCCGCGCTGGAACTTGTCGGTCGCCAGCACCGTCGACGTGTAGCTGGGCGTGGTGGAGACGCTGCCGGAGACGGCCGGCGCGATCTCCGTGCCGCCGCTCGTCACCGTGGCGCCAAGCAGGCGGCCAGTGTCGCTCAGCGCGCGTTCGCGCAGATCGGTGACGACCGTGCCGCCCAGCGATCCGCCCACCGCCAGGCTGGCGCTGCCGTTCACCTGCGTGATGGTGGTGAAATGCAGCGGATAGCGGTCGCGTGCGCGCAGGATGTTGCGCAGCATCAGCTCGTCCTCGGTCTGCGCCACCATCTGGTCCTGATCGACCGCGACGCGCTGCAATTGCGGCGCAAAGGCGCAGCCCGCCAGCGCAAGCGCCGCGCCGAGCGCGCTCACCGATCGCAGGCACATCCCATCCATATGTTCCCCCCAATCGAAGCCCGGAGAGCGGCCGGCGACGTCCCCAAGAGGCCGCCGGCACCCCCAACCCTAGATCACGCGCATCCTCATCCGCCGATGCCCGCCACATCGAAGTCGCGCCGCGCCGAAATGATCGTCACCACCATGCCGGCCATGGCGTCGAGCAGCACGATCATCGTCAGCAGGAAAAAGGTCGACGTCGCGAAGCTCGGAAACAGCATGAACTCAACGAGGCAGACGATGAACAGGCCCATCGAGAGCATGTGGTTGAGGATGGCGGGCGATGTCGTGCGCGTCGCCTTGATGACCTCGACCAGCAGGCAGACGATCGCCAGCAGCATCAGCAGATCGCCCCAGTTCAGCGACAGATGCGCGCCGGAGAGCATGGGAATCGAAAAGGCATGGCCGTTGACCGTGGCGAGCAGGGTCGGCTCGGTGCTGCCGGGCGGCGGGCCGGCCGACACCAGCGCCATCAGATTGTAGATCAATATGGGAAGCAGCAGAAAGGGAAAGACCTCCAATAGGGTTGTCTTGCGGTTTGTCTTTATTTCCAAAGGCATATACTTCCCCTTGATGAAAATCCGCCACGCGCGGCCATAATCCCGGCCCATCCGCCGTTCAGCGGATACTACAACCCACTACACAAGCGTAATTTCGGAGCAAACTGGGCCAGAAAAAAATGTCGTGACGAGAAAAATTTTAGCATCCGCCAATTCACTTGCAACAGCTATATCAGCACTCTACGCTCGGTTTCAGTTGTGGGGACTAGGCTTATGCAGGATATGCAAGACGCCATCGACAGGATTCCTCCGGAAGCCTGGCCGTTCATAGATCTGTTATTCAGAATAACGATCGCATTGGTCGTGGCCTGGCTCGTCCTGGCCATTTTCGCCTGGTGGCGCCGCCGCGCCTACAATCTCACCATTGCCGCGACGGCCCGCAAGACACGGAAAGGCCAGCCGGATTTCCTGAAGGTCGACCGCAAGGCGCGCGAGGCGGCCCTCGCGCGCGGCGAGGCGCATGAGGAGTTCCTGGAGGAGCGGGAGCGTGAGGAAGCGCTGGCCGCCCTGCGCGCGGCTAAGGACCCGATCGGCTGGACCCAGCGCATCGTGGGCATCGGCGCCTTCATCATGTCGATCGTCACGCTCGGCTCCACCATCCTGGGCGCCTTCATGAACGTCAGCAAGATGGGCGAGGGCCTGCAGCAGATGGCGAGCGGCGAGCGCATCGTCACCATCCTCACCCGGCACTGGTTCATCTCGCTGGTGATGTTCGTCGTCGTGACGTGGCACATCTACCAATATTTCACCCAGCACAAATGGAAGGAGGCCTAAGCCATGGACTCCAGCCCGCTCGTCCTCACCGATCCCGATCTGCTCGCCGAGTTCGTCCGCGAGTCCGAGTTCAGGACCTTCTTCGAGAAGCGCTTCGCGTCGCCGCCGGACCTCGCCGCCCTGCTCTTCCGCGACGGCGCCTTCATCGACGCCTTCAAGGGCACGCAATTCTCGGTCGGCGGCCTGTGGGAGAAGATCAAGGGCGTACTCGGCGGATCGCATCATTATGCGATCATGCTGGCGGACCTGAAGCCCTTCCAGGTGCAGTTCGCGGTCAAGGGCATCTCCAGGGACATGGTGGAGATCGCCGGCACCGCCACGCTGGAATTGCAGCTCAACCCGGACAAGCCGGGCAACATCCTCGGCCTGATGAGCGGCGTCTCGCGCCAGCAGACGGTCAGGGACACCGGCGACCTGCCGACCACCGGCCGCAAGGCGCTCTCCCGCTTCGACGTGCTGGCGCGCATCGAGCCGCAGTTCCGCGACCGCGTGTTCGAGCATGTCATCGGCCGCCACGATGCCGAGGAGATCCGCGGAAATCGCGGCCTGCAGGACCAAGTCCAGGCCGACATAATGACCGAGGCGGAGCGCATCTGCGGCGACCTCGGCCTCATGGTGCGCAACGGCGCCATCCAGTGGGTGATGAACGCGGTGGAGCGCGAACAGCTCGCCAAAGCCGAGATCGAGCGACAGCAGGCGATGCTCGACTATCAGCTCGAGCTGATGAAGCGCGAGGTCGCCCGCCAGGGCGATGCGGCGAGCGTGAAGATCGAGAGCCAGGTCGACCTCACCAGGCTCCAGCAGGCGAGCGAGGACGAGCTGCAGCATATGGTGCTGAACAGCGAGGTCAGTTTCATCGACGCGCGCGAGGCGGCCGCCCGCCGGCAGGAAGCCGAAGCTCTTCAGCATGAGATCAGCATCCTGCGCAGCGAGCGCGCCGGGCGGTTCGAGAATGAGCTGGCGGAAGCCGGCCAGCTCGTCGACCTCACCCAGGAGAAGGCGCGGCTGCGCACGGTCGAGCGCGAGATCGAGGCGCTGGATCGCCGCCATGGCGCCGAGCTGCGCAAGCTCGATGCCTTCACCAATGTCGATATCGACGATGCGCAGGTCGGCTCCAAGCAGCGCCAGACCCGCGACTGGAACGAGATCGCCGCTGGCAATCTCGCGCGCCTCAACGAGGTCGAGGGCGACAAGGCCGACCGCGACGCCGATCGCGGCATCAAGGTGGGCGCGGCGGAGACGCAGAACCGCATCAGCGTGATGGACGCCGAGGCGCGCAACCGGGTGGACCAGCTCGGCGCGGCGGCCGGCATGACGCCCGAGCAGATCAGCGCCATCACCGCCAGCTATTCGGAAGGGGCGGCCGCCGCCCGCATCGAGGAGGTGAAGTCGCGCGCTCTGCAGGGCGAGCAGATGTGGGACATCGTCCGTCAGATGAGCGACGAGATCAAGGAAGAGCGCGCCATCAGCCGCGAGCATGAGCATCGCATGCTCGAGACCGGCATGAAGGGCGCCACCGGCGTCGCCCATGGCGCGGGCGGCGCGGGCCGCCTCGCCCCCGATGCGCCCGCGTCAGACCCGTTCGGCGCCACCACGGAATGCCCGAAATGCGGCCGCGTGCTTGCCGCCAAGGCCAATTTCTGCGGCGGTTGCGGCCACCAGATGCGGACATGACGGGCGCGGGAAAATCGTCATGACCCGCCGGCTGCGCAGCCCCAAATCCTGCTGCATCGCCAGCGTGCGGGCGGACGCTTCCGCCCTGTTCTGCGCGGACTGCGGCCAGCCGCTGGCGCGCTGCATGGCCTTCTCCGAATGCGGCGGGCTGGTCGGCGAGGACGGCCTCTGCCGCGCCTGCGTCTCGCCGCATCTCCAGATCATCCCCGGCGCGACCATGAACGCGCCGGTCGGCGGCTCGGTCGCCCTGCCCTTCGATCTCTACAATTCCTCCACCATCGACCGGCCGCTGCTCGTCACCGGCCTGTGGAGCCGCGAGAAGGGCGACTGGCGCAAGGAGCGGCTGGGCTGGGAGCAGCTCGATCCCGGCGCGCGGGCGCCCGCCTCGGTCACCGCGCAGGAATTCGACCGCGCCGGCCTGCACGAGGTCGAGATCATGTGGACGGTCGCGACGCGCTGGCGGGCGCGGCAGGAGGATTTCGCCTTCTCCACCCGCGTGCTGCTCACCATCGCCGACGAGAAGAGCCAGGCCGGCGCCGTGGTGCAGATCAGCAGCGAGAACGAGATGAACGGCAACGTCATCCAGATCACCGACACCGGCGGCCGCGGCGCGCGGGAAGAGGGCAAGGTCATCTCGGCCATCGACATGAACATCCAGCGGCTGGACCGCGAGGAGCGGCGGCTGGGCCTGCGCGGCATCGCTGGCGACACGCGCGTCACCCGCTCAGCCATGTTCGACTATGCCGGCTTCGGCGACGACGAGACGCCGGTCGCCGGCCTGCCGATCGTCACCGAGGACGGGCTGCTCGCCTTCGGCCGGGCGCGCGCCGCGCGGGCGGACGGCCAGGGCGATGTGCGCCTGCTGGTCACGAACGGCGACGGCGGGATCGACGAGGACGTCTCGCGGATGATCTCGCGCCGCCATTTCGAGCTCTATGTCGCGAACGACCGGCTCATGCTGCATGTGAGCGGCTCGAACGGGGTGCGCATCAATGGCGAGGCCTATGGGCCGGACAAGCTGGTGCAGATCGGCGATGGCGACGTCATCGCGCCGCTCGTCAAGCTGCCGGACGCGCTCGCCCTCACCGTCCGCTTCACGCGCGAGTTCGACAAGGTGAGCGCCATCACGCTGGCGCGCACGCCGGCGACGGGGGAAAGCCGATGACCAAATGCCTGCAATGCGGCGTCGAGAATCCGGACGCCAACGCCTTCTGCGAGAATTGCGGCAAGCCCATCGGCGGCGCGCCCGGCGGGCCGGCGATGCAGACGCTGGGCGACCTCAACACGATCGGCGGCGACGAGACGCTGCACCGCGACAATTATCCGCGCGAGGCGAATGTCACGCTCGATCCCGGCACGGTCTTCGCGGATCGCTACACCATCGAGTCCGTCATCGGCATCGGCGGCATGGGCGTGGTCTATCGCGCGACCGACCGCATCGGCAATCGCGAGGTGGCGCTGAAGCTCATCCGCTCGGACCGGCTGGGCGGCGCGGCGGCGGTCAACCGGCTGATCTCCGAGGGCGTCACCACGCAGGACATCCGCCACCGCAATGTGGTCGCCGTCTACCATGTCGACCAGATCGAGGGCCGGCCGTTCATCGCCATGGAATATGTGGGCGGCGTCTCGCTGCGCGAATGGCACCGCAAGCAGGTCAACGCCCGCACCGAGGTGCCGATGGCGCTCGCGGCGCGGATCGTCCACAAGATACTGGACGGCCTCCAGGCCGCGCATGAGCTGAACGTCGTCCATCGCGACCTCAAGCCCGAGAATATCATGCTGACCGGCGAGCCGGGCGAGAGCGCCGCGCCGCTCAAGATCCTCGATTTCGGCATCGCCCGCGCCGCCGGCAAGCCCGTGGAAAGCGGCACCGGCACGGGCCTCGGCACGCCGCGCTACATGGCGCCCGAGCAGATCACCAATCCGGACAGCGCCGGCCCTTCGGCCGATCTCTACTCGCTCTCGATCATCTTCTACGAGCTGCTGGTGGACGTGCTGCCCACCGGCGGCTGGCAGCCCCCCTCGGGCGGCCGGGCGGACGTGCCCGCCGGGATCGACGCGCTCATCCAGTCCGGCCTGCAGAACCGCCCCGCCAGCCGGCCGCAGAGCGTCGCCGAATATCGCCAGAAGCTGGATGCCGCCATGGCCGGCACCACGGTCGTGCGGCGGCAGGCTCCGGTGGATGACGATGGCGGCGACGCGCGCAAGCCCAGGCCGAAGATCTGGCTCAAGATCGGCGGCGGCATCTTCGCCGGCCTGGTCGGGCTGGGACTGGCGGGCGGTCTCATCGAGGATGAGGGCAATGGCGGCGCCGGCGACGAGCGGACCCATCTGACCGGCACCAGCAGCGGCGGGTCCGATGCCTCGGAGGAGGCGGTGGCGCCATCCCGCTACGCCGCGCTGAACGGCGCCTGGATGGACGACGAACGCGGCGTCTACCAGATCAGCGTCCAGCCGGACGGCAGCTTCGCGGGCAGCGGCCAGGGCGGCAACGGCATTCCCATCTCCATCCAGGGCGGCTTCCAGGGCAACCAGGGCAGCTTCTCGGCGATCACGCCGGACATGAGGATCCCCGGCCGTGTCCAGTGGGACGGCCGCGACTGCCATATCGCCTTCCAGATGTTTCATCCCAACGGTGCGTTGGTCGCGCAGGGCCAGTTCCATGTCGATCACGAACCGGGGCAGCCCTGTCCGACGCGCTGAGCGGGGCCAGCGAACGAGGAACCGAGGAGACCGAACATGTCTGACAGCTGGAATGGACGTCCGCTCAACGGCTGCCTCTTCGAGGCGACGCCGAGCGCCGCGCCGGGCTTGAGCTTCGCCGCGCCGGCCGGCGACCTGCCGCGCATGGTCGATCTGCGCGGCCATTGCACGCCGGTGGAGGATCAGGGGCAGACCAACAGCTGCGTCGCCAACGCGATCGTCGGCGCGCTGGAGCTGCACCAGCGCAAGGCCGGCCTGCCGCTGACCGATCTCTCGCGCCTGTTCCTCTATTATAACGCCCGCAGCCTTGCGAAGAACGAGGATCAGGACGGCGGCAGCTTCATCCATCACGGCATGGCCGCCGTGCTCGCCTTCGGCTGCTGCGAGGAGCGCATGTGGCCGTTCGAAGCGGCGATGGTGCGCGAGCGGCCGACCGACGCCTGCTTCCAGAACGCCGCCAAATATGAGGCGGTGCAGTTCGCCCGCACCCGCTGCGGCGAGACCGCGATGGGCGTGCTCGCGCAAGGGTTGCCGATCGCCTTCGGCATCGTGCTGCCCGGCGAATGCTATCAGGTGGCGGCGCAGAGTGGCATCATCCCCGATCCCCAGACCCTGCCCGCGCAGAGCGCGCCGAGCGGCCACGCTATGTTGATCGTGGGCTACGATCTCGCCGAGAAGCTCTACATCGTGCGCAACAGCTGGGGGCCGGGCTATGGCAAGGACGGCTATATCCACATCCCCTTCGCGGTGATGGAGCGCCACGCCCATCCCGACCAGTTCTGGACGATCGGCGCCATCGAGCAATCGCCGGTGCTGGCCATGTTCGGCCCCAGCGTGCAGGAGACGGTCCAGCGCGCCGTGCAGGTGGTCCAGACCCCCGACGCACTCGACAATCTGCGCGGGCAGCTGCGGCAGGACCTCAACAGCCGGCTGGACGAAGCGCGCAAGGGCTTCGCGGATCGGCTGCGCGGCAAGCGATAGGGGGACGACGGGCCGGGAAAGGCCGAATCAGTGCTCCTGCAAAAGCAGGAGCACGATAGGGTTCAACCTCAATCGGGCCGTATAAGGTGACGTGCTTTCACCACTCCGCTCGCCGGCCAAGCACCGCCACCAGCGCCCGCGCCGCCGCCGACACATCGCGCCACGTCTCCTCGAACCCGGCGTCATCGCCGAAATAGGGATCGGCGACCGCCTGTCCTTCCCGGCCCGGCACGCAATCCATCAGCAGGCCCAGCCGCGCCCGCGCTCCGGACGTCTCAAGCCGCCGCAGCATGGCGAGATTGTCGAGATCGAGCGCGTGGATCGCATCGAACCGCTCGAAGTCGGCGCGCACGACCTGCCGCGCGCGATAGGCGCCGATGTCGATCCCATGGCGCAGCGCCACCGCCTGCGCACGAGGATCAGGCGGCGAGCCGACATGCCAGTCGCCCGTCCCGGCGGACGCCGCCTCGGCCGCCAGCCCCGCTACGTCCGCTGCCTGCCGGAAGGCCGCCTCGGCCAGCGGCGAGCGGCAGATATTGCCGAGGCAGACGAACAGCAGCGCGGGTTTCCGCGGGATGGAGGACATGGAGGGACACCCCGGACTGATGAGTTTCGCTATCCTCGCCTTACCTCTGCCCGACCCGGGATGGAACCGGCCTTGCATGCATGGCTTGCATAAGCACGCCGCTTGGGTTTCAATAGGATAGGCTCGGGAGAGGAACCGCGCCCCATCCCCGCAAATCGCGGAACCATCGCCGGGGTCGGGACATTCTGACACCGAGCCGGCCGCATTTTTAACAAGGGGGAAGACCCATTCTCGATCTGTCGCGCGATCGCCTCGCGGCGCCCGTCCTGGATAGCCTCGAAGGGATCAGCCTCTTTCTCGACCTGGACGGAACATTGCTGGACCTGATCGACCGACCCGACGCGGTCGTGGCGGATGCCGGCCTCAAGCAGCTCCTGGCCCGCCTCGACGCGCGGCTGGGCGGACGGCTCGCGGTCGTCAGCGGCCGCTCCATCGCGCAGATCGACCGCATCCTGGGCGACATCGCCCGGCATATCGCCGTCTCCGGCAGCCATGGCAGCGAGCATCGCTGGCAGGACATTCATGCTCATCCCGTCCGCCCCGCCGCCTTCGACCATGTCGCAGCCCGGTTCATCGCCTTCGCGGACGCGCATCCCGGCGTGCTGGTGGAGGACAAGGCGTTCGGCGTCGCGCTCCACTATCGCATGGCCCCGCAGGCCGAGGTCGAGGCCCTTGCTCTGGCGCGCGAGATGGCCGAGCGCCACGATCTCCAGCTCCAGCCCGGCCGCATGATGGTGGAACTGCGTCTCGCCGGCGGCGACAAGGGCACGGCCGTGCGCATGCTGATGGAGCGTGCGCCGATGGCGGGCACGCACCCGGTCTTCGTCGGCGACGACCTGACCGACGAGCCTGCCTTCGCGGCGGCGGACGCGTTCGGCGGCTTCGGCATCCTGATCGGCAACCGGCAGCCGACCGCCGCCCGCTTCGGCCTCGCCGATCCCGCCGCCCTGCGCGTCTGGCTGGCGGCGCTGGCCGCATGACCGCCACGCTTGACCTCTGGCCCATCGGCAATTGCCAGGTCTCCGCGCTGATCGACCGCGCCGGCCGGTTCGTCTGGGGCTGCGTGCCGCGCGTGGACGGCGATCCCGCCTTCTCCTCCCTGCTCGACCCCGCCCCGCGCGCCGGCGAGGGCGCGCGGGGCTTCTGGGAGATCGACCTGGAGGACTGCGTCGAGACGCAGCAGCGCTATATTCGCAACACGCCGGTGCTGGTGACGCATCATCGCGACCGGGCCGGCAACGCCGTCGAGGTGATCGACTTCTGCCCGCGCTTCAACCGCGCCGGGCGGATGTATCGCCCCGTGGCCTTCGCGCGGATCGTGAAGCCCGTGGAGGGTAGCCCGCGCATCCGCGTCCGCCTGCGCCCCTCGCGCGACTGGGGCGCGGCCGATCCCGAGCATACGCGCGGCACCAACCATATCCGCTACCTGCTCGACGCCATGACCCTGCGCCTCACCACCACCGCGCCGGTCGGCTGGATCGAGGACGAGCGGTTGTTCCGCGTCGAGCGCCCGTTGCATTTCTTCCTGGGGCCGGACGAGAGCTTCGGCGACGATCTGCGTGTCTCGCTGGACCGCATGCTCGATGGCACGGTGCGCTCCTGGCAGAGCTGGGTGCGCGGCCTTGCCACGCCGGTCGAATGGCAGGAGGCGGTAATCCGCTGCGCCATCACCCTGAAGCTCTGCCAGCATGAGGAGACCGGCGCCATCGTCGCCGCGCTCACCACCTCCATCCCCGAGCATGCCGACAGCGGCCGCAACTGGGACTATCGCTACTGCTGGATCCGCGACGCCTATTATACCGTGCAGGCGCTCAACCGGCTCGGCGCGCTCGACGTGCTGGAAGGCTATCTCGAATATCTGCGCAACATCGTCGACAATGCGCGCGGCGGCCATATCCAGCCGCTCTACGGCGTGGGCGGCGAGGCGCGGCTGGAGGAAGGAATCGCGCAGGGCCTGGGCGGCTATCGCGGCATGGGTCCGGTGCGCGTGGGCAATCAGGCCTATGAGCAGGTCCAGCATGATGCCTATGGCCAGATCATCCTCTCCAGCGCGCAGAGCTTCTTCGACCGCCGGCTGTTCCGCATGGGTGGCGAGGATGATTTCCGCGCGCTGGAGCCGATCGGCGAGCGCGCCTGGGCCGTCCACGACCAGCCCGACGCGGGCCTGTGGGAATTGCGCACCCGCAGCTATGTCCACACCTACAGCGCTGCCATGTGCTGGGCGGCCTGCGATCGCCTCGCCACGGCCGCGCAGGCGCTCGGTTTCACCGACCGCGCCGTCTTCTGGCAGGACCGGGCGGACCGCATCCGCGACACCATCGAGCGATCGGCCTGGCGCGAAGAGGGCAACCATATGTCCGCCACCTTCGGCGGCGACAATCTCGACGCCAGCCTCATCCAACTGCTCGACCTGCGCTTCTTCACGCCTGACGATCCGCGCTTCGTCGGCACGCTCGAGGCGGTCGAACAGGGCTTGCGACGTGGCAACACCATGCTGCGCTATGCGACCGAGGATGATTTCGGGCTGCCGAGCACCGCCTTCAACTTCTGCACCTTCTGGCTGATCGAGGCGCTGAGCGCCACCGGCCGCACCGGGGATGCGCGGGCGCTGCTGGAGGAGATGATGAGCCGCCGCACCGGCGCCGGCCTGCTCTCGGAGGATATCGACCCGGCCACCGGCGAACTCTGGGGCAACTATCCCCAGACCTATTCGTTGGTTGGATTGATCAACTGCGCAGCATTGTTGAGCAAGCCCTGGAGCGCCATCAGATGAGCCGATTGGTGATCGTCTCCAATCGCGTCAGCCCGCCGGTGGGCGAAGGACAAGCCAATCAGGGCGGCCTCGCTGTCGCGCTGTCCGCGGCGCTGCGCGAGACCAGCGGCATCTGGTTCGGCTGGTCCGGCAACGAGATCGAGAAGTTTTCCGGCCAGATCAACATGCAGCGCAGCGAAGGCGTCACTACCGCCACGGTGGACCTGGAAGCGCAGGATATCGACGAATATTATAACGGTTTCGCCAACCGCACGCTCTGGCCGCTGTTTCACGACCGCACCGACCTGACCGAGTTCGAGCGGACCTTCGCGGGCGGCTACGAGCGAGTCAATGCGCGCTTCGGCGAGACGCTGTTGCCGCTGCTGGCGCCGGACGACATCATCTGGGTGCATGACTATCATCTGATCCCGCTCGGCAGCGAACTGCGCGCGCGCGGCGTCAGGAACCGCATCGGCTTCTTCCTGCACACGCCCTGGCCGGTGATGCGCCTGATGCTCGCCCTGCCGAGCCACCGCCAGCTGGTCGAGGCGCTGTTCGACTATGACCTTATCGGCTTCCAGTGCCAGGCGTGGCTCGATTCCTTCCTCTATTATGTGCAGGATCAATTCCCCAATGCGCAGGTCGACGAGGATCTCGTCATCCGCCTGGGCGACCGTTCGGTGCGCGCCATCGCCTGCCCGATCGGCATCGACGCGCCGGATTTCATCAGGGCCTCGCGCAGCGAGGAGGCCGAGCGGATGCGGGAGTCCATGGTCAAGACGCTGGACGGGCGCGCGCTCATCATGGGCGTCGACCGGCTGGATTATTCCAAGGGGCTGGAACAGCGCTTCCACGGCTATGAGCGGCTGCTCGCCGACCATCCCGACTTCCTGGAGCATGTGACCATGCTTCAGATCGCGCCGCCCTCGCGCACCGATGTCGGCAGCTATGAGGATATCAGGCGGCAGCTCGATGCGCTCTCCGGCCATATCAACGGCGAATTCTCGACCGCGCTGTGGGTGCCGCTGCGCTACGTCAATCGCGGCTATGACCGCACCTCGCTCGCCGGCATCTACCGCGCCGCGCGGGTCGGGCTGGTGACGCCGCTGCGCGACGGGATGAACCTCGTCGCCAAGGAATATGTCGCCGCGCAGGACCCGGATGATCCCGGCGTGCTGATCCTCTCCCGCTTCGCCGGCGCCGCGGAGCAGATGCAGCAGGCGCTGCTGGTCAATCCGTTCAGCCCGGAGGAACTGGCCGACGCACTGCGACAGGCATTGCGCATGCCGCTCGCCGAGCGCCAGAACCGCTGGCGCGGGCTCATGGAGCGGGTGGAGGGCGAGGATGTCCACTGGTGGCTGCACCGCTTCCTCGACGCGCTCGATCCGCCCGGCGCTAAACGGGCTCCGGCGGCCGGCGCGAACGATCAGGACGAACCGGCATCCTCCGCCCCGACAGTCGGCATGGACGCCGAACTGCCAAGCATCGCCTGATCCGCAGCGGTGGCCCGGGGCGCCTGAGCGATCCATAGCCGCCTTTTTTTGGCTCCTGTCTTTACAGGAACATTGCTCTCCCGACTTCAGCCCTGCGCCAGCAGCGCCTGCGTTGCAGGATCGCGCTCGGCCCCGAACCACCGCTCCAGCGCCGCGCCGAACGCATCGCCCCCGCCCGCCGCCTCGAACAGGGTGAGCGAAGACCTCAGCTTCATGGCATCGACCGGTCCGAATATCCGCACCGGATCGCTGCCCGGCAGCCTGTCCAGCACATCGAGGCAAGCGCGCAACCGCCCGCCCAGCAGCGGATGGGCGAGCCAGGCCCGCGCCTCCGCCAGCGACGCGATGGCATAACGCCGCGACATGGCGCTCCGTCCCAGCCCGGCGATCTGCGGAAAGACGAACCACATCCAGTGGCTGCGCTTCTCGCCCGCGCGCATCTCGGCCAGCGCCTGATCGAACACCGGCGCCTGCGCCCGCACGAACCGATCGAGGTCGAAGCTGTCCGTCATCGCATCCTCTGGTCTTGCCATGTCTGATCGGACCTGATCTTAAAACCTGACCGATCCCGATGGAAACACCCATCGACGACGTGCGCGGGAGGAGAGACGATGGCCCACACACCACAAGAGGAAGCCAATCTGGCGCTCGTGCGCGGCCTGTTCGACGCGGTGCTCAATCCGATGGATTCGACCGCCGTCGACCGTTTCATCGCGCCCGGCTACATCCAGCACAATCCGGCGGTGGAGACCGGCCGCGAGCCGCTCAAGGCCTTCCTCGACCATATCCGGCAGGTGCATCCCGAAGGCGTCCACGACGTCAAGCGCATGTTCGCGGACGGCGACCATGTCATCGTCCACTATCATGTCCGCCGCTGGCCGGAAGACACCGGCTGGGCCGTCATCGACATTTTCCGCATCGAGGACGGACTGATCGCCGAACATTGGGACGTAGCGCAGGATGTGGTGACGGATGGGCCGAACGTGAACAGGATGTTCTGAGGGGATGGGTCCTCCCCCTCCCGCCTGCGGGAGGAGGACTGGCCGCTCCGTGGGGCATGGTGAGTGTGACGATCAGCCCGCCCGACCGCCCTCATCCTCCGCCCTCTCGTCCGCCACCGCCTCGGTCACCGCATCCAGCCCGTTCTCCAGCGCATCCTCGACCGTCTCCAGCCAGACGAACTCCAGCTTCTCGCGCACCGCCTCGGGAATCTCATCGAAATCGCGCTTGTTGCGGGCGGGCAGCATCACGCGGGTGATGCCCGCGCCGGAGGCCGCGACGACCTTTTCCTTGATGCCACCCACCGGCAGCACGAGGCCACGCAGCGATATCTCACCGGTCATGGAGGTGTCGCTGCGGATCGTGCGTCCCAGGAACAGCGAGGAGAGCGCCATGAACATGGCGACGCCCGCGCTCGGCCCGTCCTTGGGCGTGGCGCCGGCGGGCACATGGACATGGATGTCGTTCTTCTCGAACAGGGCGGGGTCGATGCCCATCCGCTCCGCCCGGCTCTTGACCAGGCTCAGCGCCGCCTGCGCGCTTTCGCGCATCACGTCGCCGAGCTGGCCGGTGAGGATGAGCCGGCCGTTGCCGGGCATCTTGGTGGCCTCGATGAACAATATGTCGCCGCCCACCGGCGTCCAGGCCATGCCGGTCGCGACGCCGGGCACGCTGGTGCGCTGCGCCACCTCGCTCTCGAAGATGCGGTCGCCCAGCACCGCCTCAAGATCGGGCACGGTGATGGCGACATGGGTGGCCGAGCCGTCCGCGATCTGCACTGCGGCATGGCGGATCGCCTTGCCGATCTCCCGCTCCAGGCCGCGCACGCCCGCCTCGCGGGTATAGTGGCGGATGATCTCGGTGAGCGAGGCATCGTCTATCTCGACCTGCTCGGGTGTGACGCCGTTCGCCTCCAGCTGCCGCGCCACCAGATAACGCCGCGCGATGTTGCGCTTCTCGTCTTCGGTATAGCTGGAGAGCGCGATGATCTCCATGCGGTCGCGCAGGGGGCCGGGTACGGTATCCAGCATGTTGGCCGTGGCGATGAACACCACGCGGCTCAGGTCGAACGGCACGCCCAGATAGGCGTCGCGGAAGGCGCCGTTCTGCTCGGGATCGAGCACTTCGAGCATCGCCGCGGAGGGATCGCCCTGGATGCCGCGGCCCATCTTGTCGATCTCGTCCAGCATCAGCACACAGTCGCGCGTACCCGCCTTGCGGATCGCCTGGATGATGTTGCCCGGCATGGCGCCGATATAGGTGCGGCGGTGGCCCCGTATCTCGGATTCGTCGTGCACGCCGCCCAGGCTCACCCGCGCGAAGGGGCGGCCCATGGCGCGCGCGATGGACTGGCCGAGCGAGGTCTTGCCCACGCCCGGCGGGCCCACGAAGCACAGGATCGGCGCCTTGCCCTCCGGTGCCAGCTTGCGCACCGCGAGATATTCGATGATCCGCCGCTTGATCTTGTCGAGGCCATAATGGTCGGCCTCCAGCACCTCGCGCGCATGGGCGATGTCGATCGGCTTCTCGTCCGCCGGCAGCTGCCAGGGCAGCTCGACCAGCAAGTCGAGATAGGTGCGGATGATGCCGTGCTCGGCGGCGGCCTCGGGCATGCGCTCCAGCCGGCGCAGCTCCTTGCGAGCCTCCTTCTCCACCTCCTCGGGCATGCCGGCCGCCTCGATCTTCGCGGTCAGCTCCGCCACCTCGGCGGCGCGGCCGTCATCCTCGCCAAGCTGGCGCTGGATGGCCGCCATCTGCTCGCGCAGCATCGCCTCACGCTGGCGGCCGCTCAGCGTCTCCTGCACATCCTTGCCGATCTCGGCGGAAAGCTTGAGCACCTGCAAGCGCTGGGCGAGGTGACGCGAGACCTTGTCGAGCCGCTGCTCCAGCCCGATCGTTTCGAGGATCTCCTGTTTGCCGTCCGCATCCATGTCCAGATAGGCCGCCACCGTGTCCGCCAGCGTGGCGGCGGCGGCGATGTTCTGGATCGCTTCGGCGAGGCCCTGCGGCGCCTGCGGCAGCAGCGCCACCGCCTCCAGCGCCTGCCGGCGCAGATTGATGAACCGCGCCTCCACGGCATCGTCGCCCTTGCCTTCCGGCTCGGCGATGCGCTCCACCCGCGCCACCATGAACGGCCAGCCGTCCAGGAACTCGACGATGCGGAAGCGCGTCTCGCCCTGCGCGATCAGGTGATGCGAGCCGTCCGGCCCGGCCACATAGCGCAGTACATTAGCGAGCGTGCCCATGCGGTGCATGTCGTTGCCGGTGGGCCGCTCGATGGTGGCGTCGCGCTGGGCCAGCACGCCGATCGGCAGGCTCTCGCGCGCCGCCGCCTGAATGGCGTTCACCGACATCGGCCGGTTGAGCGTCAGCGGCATCACCACGTCCGGGAACAGCACGAAATTGCGCACCGGCACGATGATGACCGCATCCTCGGGCAGGTCCGGCAGCGCCGGCGCGCCGGGCGTGGCGGCCGCGTCCGGCGCGGGCGCCTGTTGCTCGTTCGCCGTCAGTGCATCCGTCACGGGCGCTCTCCCATTCCGCTTTTCGTCCCCATTTCACTCTTGGTCAGCGTCACGAGCAGGCAACCATGCGCGCTCGCCCGGGCGACATCCTCATAATGGCCGGCCGGCAGCGGCAGCCGCCGTTCGAAGCGCCCCTGCGGCAGCTCCAGCCGATGGACGCGGGCGCGGCGCAGTTCGCCGGGCAGCACGCGCTGCCCGCGCACCACCAGCACGCCGTCCTCGATGAAGGCTTCGGTCTGCTGGAGGTCGACGCCGGGCAGCGCCACCAGCACCAGCACATGATGATCGGTCTCCAGCACGTCCGCCGGCGGCTCCCAGGCCGGCTTGCCCGCCATGCCCCGCGCGGGCGCGAAGCCGCGCTGGTGCAGCCGCTCCACGCGCTCCATCAGGAAGACGGCATCCGCCCACATCCAGTTGCGCGACCGACCAGAATCCATGTTCCATCCTCTCCCGCCATTGAGTCCCGATCAAGCCGGATCAGCGACTGCGCGGCTCCAGGGCCGTGCCACCAATTAGGCATTGGCCCGGCGCATTTTCAAGGGAGAGGGCTCTTTCCCGCCGCCGGCTGTGCCGCTAGGCTCTGCGCACGCCATGAGAGAACCGACTCCAGCCCATCTGCGCCGCGAGCGCGATTTCGCGGCCTTTCTCACCAGCCTGTTCATCAACGACCAACGCGGCGAGCTCAATCGGATCGCGGATCGCATCGGCCTCAAATATGATGCGCTCTACCGGCGGGTGCGCGGCATGGTCGCTTGGCGGCCGGAGGAACTGCGCCGCTTCATCGCGGCCTGCCCGGACCCGCGCGTCGCGCAATGGTTCCTGGAGGAAAGCGGCTATATCGTCGTGGACCGGGCCAAGCCGGACCCCTTGCACGGCGGCATGATAGGCGCCGTCTCGGACGCCATCCGCCAGACCGTGGACATCTGGGAGACGCTCGCCGCGTTCGGCGATTTCGAGACCCTCACCGAAAGCGAGCGGCTGCGGCTGCTGCGCGAGGTGCGGGAAGCCGAGCAGGCCATCGCCAGCATCCGCTCCATGGTGCTCGAACCCGCCAACCGGGTCGAGCCGCCCGCGCGCTGAGCCGCGTCAGGGCTCGAACCATGCCGTGCTCCTGCGAAAGCAGGAGCCCAGGGCGCATGCGCAGTTCATAGCCGCCCTGGGCTCCTGCTTTCGCAGGAGCACTTGCGCTATTTCAGATGGATAGGTTCAGTTGGGCCGCGCCCGCTCGGAGCGGATCTGCTGCCCCAGCGCAATCTCCAGCGCACGGCGCAGGCGGCGGATCGAGCGGGTCTGCTCGAAGCCCTCCGCTAGCGCCGCCACCGCCGGATCGGCCAGAGCCGGCAACAGCGCCGGATCGGTGCCGAACTCGCACGCGATGTCGGTCAGCATGCGCTGGTAGAGCGCGGTGAAGTTCGACACGTCCGGCCCATCCACCGCGATGCAGCGCACGCGGCTGCGCAGCGTGGGATCGATAAGCGAGAGGTCGTTGGCGCACATCAGCCAGCTCACATGGGTGAGGTCGAGCGCGCCGCCTAGGCATTCGTCGTTCCACATCCGCCCGGTCTCCGGCTCGATCATGGTCAGCAGCGTGTCGATCACGCGCCCGTTGCGCCGCTCCTCGCTGGTCTTGTCCAGCTCGTCGACCATCAGGATCGGGTTTGCGCAGCCATGCTTGAGCATCATCTGTGCCGGCCAGCTCGGCATCGCCGTTGACCAGCCGGCGGCGGTGCCGGCAAGCTGGCGGTTGTCGCTCGAGCCCGCCACCGAGAGGAAGCCATGGCCGGTGCCGGAAAGCTCCGCCAGCCGCGCCACGAAGCGGCTCTTGCCGATGCCCGGCGGTCCGTGCAGCAGGATCGGGCGCACATGGATCCAGCCGCGCCCCATACCGCCCGCCAGCCGCCACTCCGACTCGATGTCGTCGATCAGCGCGGCGAACCAGGGGAACTCCTTGCGCAGCGCCGCGACGATCTCGTCGATGTCCAGCCGGAAGCGGCGCAGCGCGACGCCGTCGATGAGCGCCTGAAACGGCTCCACCTCGGACATCCGGTCGGCATTGCGCGGCACCATGCCGTCGAGCACGCCGATGCGCTCCTCGCCCGGCATGTCGGGTGCGTCATCCTCGGGCGCATCATCCCCGGGCAGGACGATCTCGTCCTCCACGACGGAGATGCACGGGGTTTCACCGCCAGCCTTGGGGGCCGTGTAGGGGTTGTTGCGCGCCCGGATCATCTCGGCTCGATCAGCCCGCGTCTGCGCCTGCCCGCGCCAGATGCCGGAGAGCCGCACCAGCGCCTGCCAGCGCGGCGTGCCCGGCCGCTCGGCCCGGACCAGCCGGCCGAGCTGGTGATGCATCACGGCGGCCAGCCCGGCATCGTCGAACGCATGCAGGAACACCAGCGTCATGACCGCGTCATGCACATCGCTGTTCCCCGGCTCATGCGCATCGAGCAACTCCAGCACGGCCATCTCCTCCAGCGGGAGGGACGCGAAGGCCTGCGCCACCATGTCGGCCATCGCGGGGATTTCGCGGCCGATGGTCTCGTCGGCATGGGCGCGCATCCGCGCGGCATGGCGCTCGCCCGGGCGCATATGCTCGGTGCGCCAAGCGGCGTGCAGCGCAATATCGGGCTTCGGGGATGTTGGGCTGGAGTCGGTCATGCCCCTAGAGTGGGGAAGAGCCGCCGTTCCGCCAAGCCTCCCGGCCGGCAAAATCGACATGCCGAATTTGCCCGATGAAGGGAAGCGCGCGGCCGCGCCTTGCGTCATGATCCTGGCATGACCAGCACCCGAATCGACCTGGGCCGCGACGATCCGGTCCTCCGCCTCTTCCCCGCCCCGATGCTGCCGGGCGAATGGAACCTGCCGGACCATGCCGCGCGGCACTGGCTGGTCGCGCTGTGGGGCAAGGCGCTCGGCCCGAGCAATTTCTTCCTCGACCATGAGGTGCCCGAGCTGCGCTGGCGGCCCCTGCCCTTCTATCCCGGCCACATGCTGGTGGAGGCGGCGGTGCGCGACGCGCGCGGCCGCATCGGCGCGGCCAATGCGGTCATCGGCCCGGAGGGCTGCCTGCTGGTCGACGGCAACAGCGCGCCATGGCACGATCTCAACAGCCGCCTCGGCCTCCGGCTCGAGGACGCGGAGACGGCCGCCGCCTATCTCGAATTCTTCTGCAACGCCATCCATGGCGACGAGGGCCGCTTCCGCATCGTCACCCAGCTCGACGCAAGCTGCTTCTCCAGCCGCGCGGCGGATATCGAGCCGACGGCCGCGCTCCTGCGGCCGCACGCCAGGCCGATCCATCTGGAGCGCGGCGAGGCCGGCTTCACCGGCGAGGCGCTCGTCTTCTACAGCGGCAATCCGTTCGTCTCGCGCTTCACCGTGCTGCCGGAGGGCCTTGTGGAAATGGAGGATGACGAGCCGATCGAGCTGGAGGATCCCGGCATCCTCGCCCGCGAGCGCTACACCGACACGCTGCGCTGGCCGGTCTGACGGATCAGCCCGCCTCGCACGGCCCGTCCGGATAGGCGAAGCGCGGGTCGGCGAGGAAGGTCGGGTCGGTGAAGCCTCCGAGATGGTCGACCAGCGCCGTCACCTCCTCTTCGTCCAGCCGCAGGCTGCGATGCCGCCGGATCGCATCCGCCAGCGTCGGGCTGGCGCCATCGTGGAAATAAGGCGCGGAGACCGCGACATTGCGCAGGCTCGGCGTGCGGAAACGGCCATCGTCGCGCGCCCGGCCGCTGATCTCGCCGAGGCCGCGATCGGCGGCATGGATGCCATCCACCCGATGAAACCGGTCGTCGGTCATGTCCGGCCCGCTGTGGCAAGCCGCGCAATGGCGGCGGAACAGCTGCGTGCCGGCGGAGTCATTTCCGCGCGCGCGGTCCACCGGCGCATCGGCGGACAGGAGGCTGCGCTGGAAGGTGCCCAGTGCGCGCGTGACGGTCGCCATGTCGATCCGCCCGTCCACCTCGGGAAATCCCGCGCGGAACAGCCGCACATAGCAGCCATTGGCGCCGAGGCGCCGCGCCAGCTCGCCGTCCTGGCCCTTCATGCCCATCTCGACCGGATGCTCGCCCTGCAAGGGGACCAGCGCCTGCGCCTCCAGCGTGCGCAGCGTCGCATCGCCCCAGGTCAGGCTGGCGCGCCGGCCGACATTGGCCAGGCCAGGCACGTTGCGCCGGCCCGGCTCCCCGGTCACGCCCGCCCGCGTGCGCGTGCTGTCCGCAAAGCCGTGCCGCTGCACATGGCAGGTGGCGCAGGCCATGCTGCCGTCCAGCGACAGGTCCGCATCGTAGAAGAGCCGGCGGCCCAGCGCGACCTGCGCCGCCTCGGCGCCGGCGGGCGTCCGCTCGCGCGCCGCGCCCAGGCCGGCGAGCAGCAGCGCCGCAAGGGGCAGCGCCGCGCGCCGGCCCCAATTCATGCGGCGGGCACGCTCGCCACCATCACGCGCACCGCCGGCGTGCCGCTGCCGGCGATCTCCAGCAAATAGATGCCCGGCTCCAGCCGGAAATCCACCATCTTGCGGATGCCCGAGCAATCCGGGCCATGGCCGTGCGCCACCGACACCAGCCGCTGCCCGTCCGCCACCACGTCGATCCACACGCTGCTGTCCAGCGCCACCCGGTAAACGCCCGCCTGCGCCACGCTGAACCGCACGATGCCGCCATGGCTGACCGATCCGCCCGGCCGCTCGGGGCGGACGGGATAGGCGACCTGCGGCGTGGGCTTGAGCGTGAGGTCTACGGCCGTGCCGAGGACGAGCGTGGCGGCGGCCGCATCCGCGCCGGTCGCCGCCTCCAGCGGCGCCGGCGCCGTCCAGCCGGCCAGCTCCTCGGGCAGCGCGGCGGGCGCAGCCGCACAATCGGCCGCCGGAGCCGCTGCGCTGGCCGGATCGGTCATCACCGCCATCAGCAGCAGCGCGGGCAACAAGGGAAACGGCATAAGATCACCTTTCTCGCACGATACTATATATGATTATATACAGGATGCTGTTTTCATCCATATACGGCGCCCGCCGCCCCCAGGCGCGCGAAAAATACAAAAAGGGATGAATTTCATGAATCGCTTCCTGCCCGGCGGCGCCTCCGCCGCCCTCTGCTTGTCCGCCGCCGCCTGCGCCGCCCTCTGCCTGCCTGCCGCCGCCCTGGCGCAGACGGATGCCGCGCCCGATGCGGGCGACGGCAATTTCCGTCTCGGCGAGATCATCGTCACCGGCACCCGCGCGCAGGGCCTCGCCATCGGCGACAGCGGCATCGACCAGCAGGCCATCGACCAGTTCGGCCGCGCCCGGCTGGACGAAGCGGTCAATCTCATCCCCGGCGTGGTCGCGGCCAACAGCGGCGGCTCGCGCAACGAGCGGCTGATCTTCGTGCGCGGGTTCGATCGCTTCCAGGTGCCGCTCTCCATCGACGGCATCCGCATCTACCTGCCCGCCGACAACCGGCTCGACTTCGCGCGCTTCCTGACGGCGGACGTCGCGCAGGTGCAGGTCGCCAAGGGCTATGCCTCGGTGCTCGATGGCCCGGGCGCCATGGGCGGCGCGATCAACCTCGTCACCCGCAAGCCCACCAAGGCGCTGGAGATCGACCTGCGCGGCGAGCTCGATCTGGACCGCGACGTCGACTATGCCGGCTACAATGTCTTCGGCCTCATCGGCACGAAGCAGGACCGCTGGTATGCGCAGGCGAGCTTCACGCGCAGCTTCACCGATCACTGGACGCTGCCCGGCGGCTTCACCGCGCCGGTGCCGGCCAATGAGGATGGCGGCGAGCGCGATTTCTCCCGCGCCACCGACTGGCGGGTGAACGCCAAGATCGGCTTCACGCCTAACGCCACCGACGAATATTCGCTCAGCTACACCCGCCAGGAAGGTTCCAAGAACGCGCCGCTGCACATCAGCGACACCAGCAATGCCTCGCTGCGCAACTGGAGCTGGCCCTATTGGGATATCGAGAGCTTCTATTTCCTCTCCACCACCGCGCTCGGCGAGCAGGCGACGCTCAAGACCCGCGCCTATTACAGCAGCTACGACAATATGCTGCGCGCCTGGGACGACCGGAACCAGAACAGCCAGACGCTCGGCCGCGCCTTCGACAGCCCCTATTCGGACACCGCCTATGGCGGCTCGCTGGAGCTGGGCGTGGACCTGCTGCCCGCCGACCGGCTGACCATCGCCTTCCATTATCGCCATGACGAGCATAAGGAGACGCAGACCAGCCGTCCGGACGTGGCCGGCAGCCTGCCCGAGCCGGTGCAGGTCAGCGCCGAGCGCACCTGGAGCATGGCCGCCGAGAACCGTCTGGCGCTCTCGCCCGCCCTCGCCCTGACGCTCGGCATCTCCTACGACTGGCGCGACCTCGATCGCGCCGAGGAATATGCGAGCGACCTCGGCATCTACGGCTTCCCGCTGCGCAACGTAGGCGGCGTCAACGGCCAGGGCCGGCTCGACTGGACCGGCGCGGACGGCAGCACGGCGCATCTCAGCATCTCCTCGCGGGTGCGCTTCCCTACGCTGTTCGAGCGCTTCTCCAGCCAGTTCGGCACCGCCGTGCCCAATCCCGGCCTCAGCCCCGAGCGCGCCACCAATGTGGAGATCGGCGGCGCGCGCGCCTTCGGCCCGGTGCAGGCGAGCGCGGCGGTCTTCTACAGCCGCCTGACCGACGCGCTGGTCTCGGTGCGCACGCCCGACAATCTCAACCGCCGCGAGAATTACGGCACTGCCGACTATTATGGCGCCGAACTCTCGCTCGACGCGACGCTCGGCGCCACCCTGCAACTGGGCGCCAACTACAGCTATATCCACCGCGACTTCGACGTCGGCACACCGCCCGATGGCGGGCTCATCCGGCCCTTCCGCCTGACCGACGTGCCCAGGCACAAGGGCCTCGTCTATCTGAGCTGGGCGCCGGTCCCGAGCCTGCGCATCGTGCCCAGCATCGAGGCGGCCTCGGACCGCATGACGGTGACCCCGGCCAGCGCCAACGGCGTGGCGCCGGTCTATTACGAGACCGGCAGCTATGTGCTCGGCGCGCTCAAGATCGACTATGACGTGACGCCCAACGTCACGCTCGGCCTCGGCATGCGCAACGCGTTCGACGATTACCACACGCTGACGGACGGCTTCCCCGAGGCCGGTCGCAGCTTCTTCCTGACGGCCCGCGCACGTTATTGAGGCGGCCTGCTCCCCTCCCCTGAAGGGGAGGGGCTAAGGTTGCGCTTGCACCCTACCGCCCCGCCGGCAACGGCAGGGCGGTGGTCCGCTTGATCCGGTTGAGCACGATGCTGGAGCGCAGCCCGGCCACATCGCCATGGCCGAGCAGATCCTCGTTGATGATGAGCGAGAGCGCCGGCAGGTCGCGGGTGAGGACGCGCAGCAGATAGTCGGCGTCGCCGGTCAGCGCGCAGCATTCCATGACCGCCGGATGCGCCGCCATCCGCTCGTGGAAGCCGCTCGCCGTGCCGCGCGCATAGGAGGCGAGCGTCACCGTCACATAGGCCTCGACCTGCAAGCCGAGGCTCGTCTCGTCCAGCAGCGCCACCTGCTGCCGGATCACCCCCTCCTGCGCCAGCCGCTGGATGCGGCGCGACACCTGCGAGGCGGAGAGATTGACCCGCTCGCCCAATTCCGCGTGGGAGATCGACGCGTCCTGCTGAAGCTGCGCCAGAATGCCGATGTCCATCCGGTCCATGCGACTTATGTGTGCCTTCTATGTCTTCAATGCAAGATTAGCGCATATCACTCGCCATGCCCGCCCAACATCGCACGGACCATGCGACCGGACTCGTGATATAAGCGTTCAATTGCCAATCGCGTGCCGCGTCCGCGCGGCCAGGAGAGTGCCATGAACGACGTCGCCAGCCTCAACGCCATGACCGGCCTGCCCAATCCGCTGGGTCTGGACGGCTTCGACTTCATCGAATTCTGCGCCGCCGAGAAGGGCCTGCTGGAGCCGGTGTTCGAGGCGACCGGCTTCACCCGCATCGCCCGCCACCGCTCCAAGGATGTGGACTTGTGGCGGCAGGGCGAGATCAATCTCGTCGCCAATTACGAGTCGCGCAGCCCCGCGCAATATTTCGCCGCCGAGCATGGTCCCTCCGCCTGCGGCATGGGCTTCCGCGTCAGGGATGCCGCGAAGGCCTATGAACTGGCGCTGGAGCGCGGCGCCGAGCCGGTCGAGGTGCGTACCGGCCCCATGGAGCTGCGCCTGCCCGCCATCCGGGGCATCGGCGGCGCGATCATCTATTTCACGGATCGCTATGCGAGCGAGGAGGCGCCCGACGCCCTGTCGCTGTGGGACATCGACTTCAACTATCTCCCCGGCGTGGACCGCCATCCGGCCGGCGCCGGCTTCAAGCGGATCGATCACCTCACCCACAATGTCTATGGCGGCCGGATGGCCTATTGGGCCGATTATTATGAGCGCATCTTCGGCTTCCGCGAGATCCGCTATTTCGACATCAAGGGCGAATATACCGGCCTCACCAGCAAGGCGATGACCGCGCCGGACGGAAAGATCCGCATCCCCTTGAATGAGGAAGGCAAGGCCGGCGGCGGCCAGATCGAGGAGTTCCTGCGCGCATACAATGGCGAGGGCATCCAGCATATCGCCTTCATCTGCGACGATCTCCTCGCCTGCTGGGACAAGCTCAAGGCGCTCGGCACACCCTTCATGAGCCCGCCGCCCGACACCTATTACGAAATGCTGGACGAGCGCCTGCCCGGCCATGGCGAACCGGCGGAAGCGCTGCAAAAGCGCGGCATCCTGCTCGACGGCTCGACCGAGGATGGCGACCCGCGCCTGCTGCTTCAGATCTTCTCCGAGACGCTGGTCGGCCCGGTCTTCTTCGAGTTCATCCAGCGCAAGAAGGACGAAGGCTTCGGCGAGGGCAATTTCACCGCCCTGTTCAAGTCCATGGAGCGCGACCAGCTTCGCCGCGGCGTGCTCAACACAGAGGAGGCGACAGCATGACCGCCACCACCACCGCACCCGATATCACCATCGCGCCGGCCGCCGCCACGACGGCCCCGGTGCTTTCGCGCATCCACCATGTCGCCTATCGCTGCCGTGATGCCAAGGAGACGGTGCAATGGTATGAACGCGTGCTCGGCATGCGCTACACCACCGCCTTCGCCGAGGATCATGTGCCCTCCACGGGCGACTATGATCCCTATATGCACGTCTTCCTCGATTGCGGCGGCGGCAATGTCATCGCCTTCTTCGAGCTGCCCAACCAGCCCGAGATGGGCCGCGATCCCAACACGCCGGCCTGGGTGCAGCATATCGCCTTCGAGGTGCCGGACATGGAGGCGCTCCTCGCCGCCAAGGCCCATATCGAGGCGCAGGGCGTCAAGGTGCTCGGCCCCACTTTTCACGGCCTGTTCAAGTCGATCTATTTCTTCGATCCCAACGGGCACCGGCTGGAGCTGGCTTGCAACATCGGCAAGCCCGAGCAATATGCCGAGGTGGAACGCGTCGCACCGGCCATGCTCGAGGAATGGAGCCAGACCAAGCGTGCGCCGCGCCATGCGGACTGGCTGCACAAGGACCCCGACGCTTGAAGGCACTCGACAGGACGCATGATCCGCGCGCGACCAGCTGGGTCGAGAGCGCGGACGGCCATGCCGATTTCCCCATCCAGAACCTGCCGCTCGGCATCGTCACCCTGCCCGGCGCCGATGCCCCGCGCGGCGGCGTGGCGATCGGCGACATGGTGCTGGATATCGCCGGCGTCGCCGGCCTGCTGGATGGGAAAGCCGCCGAGGCGGCCCGCCTCGCCGACGCGCCCAACCTCAACGCCCTGTTCGCGGACGGCAACGGCGCGGCCGACGCGCTGCGGCTCGCCCTGTTCGACCTGCTGAGCGATCCCGCCCATGCCGATGCGGTGCGGCCGCATCTCCATGCCGGGGCCGACTGCATGCTGCATCTGCCCTTCACGATCGGCGACTACACCGATTTCTACACCGGCATCCATCATGCCGAGAATATCGGCAAGCAGTTCCGGCCGGACAATCCGCTGCTGCCCAACTATAAATATGTGCCGATCGGCTATCATGGCCGTGCCTCATCGATCCGTCCCAGCGGCATCGACGTCATCCGCCCCAAGGGCCAGACCAAGGCGCCCGACGCCGAGGCGCCCAGCTTCGGCCCGACCAAGCGCCTCGACCATGAGCTGGAGATGGCGATCTGGATCGGCGCGGGCAACCGGCTCGGCCAGCCCATCCCGGTCGGCCGGGCGGACGATCATATCGCCGGCCTCTCTATCCTCAACGACTGGTCAGCGCGCGACATCCAGGCATGGGAATATCAGCCGCTCGGCCCCTTCCTCGCCAAGAATTTCCACTCCACCGTCTCGCCCTGGCTGGTGACGGCGGCTGCCCTCGCGCCGTATCGCATCGCCCAGCCGCCGCGCCCGGCTGGCGATCCCGCCCCGCTGCCCTATCTGCGCGACGAGGAGGATCAGGCGGCCGGCGCCTATGCGGTGACGATGGAGGTGCATCTGCTCACGCCGCGCATGCGCGAGGCCGGCGAGGCGCCGGCGCGCCTCAGCAGCGGGCCGATGACCGCCATGTACTGGACCGCCGCCCAGCTCGTCGCGCATCACACCGCCAATGGCTGCGACCTGCATGCCGGCGACCTGCTCGGCACTGGCACGCTCTCAGGCAAGGAGAAGAGCAGCTTCGGCAGCATGGCCGAGCTGACCGTAGGTGGCCGCGAGCCGATCACCCTGCCCAATGGCGAGACGCGCGGTTTCCTGGAGGATGGCGACGAACTCATCATGACCGCGCATGCCGCGCGCGATGGCTTCGCGCGGATCGGCTTCGGCGAATGCCGGTCGCGGATCAGGCCGGCAGCGGCATGAGCGAGGCGGAGCGCCTCGTCCTGCACGGCTACTGGCGCTCGGGCACCAGCTACCGCACCCGCATCGCGCTCAACATCAAGGGCCTGCGCTACGAGCAGGTGACGCTCGATCTGCGGGCGGGCGCGCAGCATGCGGACGCCTATCTGGCGCTCAGCCCGCAAGGACTGGTGCCCGCGCTGGAGACGGACACGGCCGTGCTGACCCAGAGCGGCGCGATCATCGAGTGGCTGGAGGAGCGCTATCCCGATCCACCGCTGCTCCCCGCGGATGCCGAGAGCCGCGCCGTCGTCCGCGCCATGGCCATGACCATCGGCTGCGACGTGCATCCGCTCGGCAATCTGCGCGTGCTCAAATATCTGCGGCATGAGCTGGGCGCGGACGAGGCGCAGGTGCAGCACTGGCTGGAGACATGGATGCGCGCCGGCTTCACCGCGCTGGAGGCCATGATCGCGCGCCATGGCGGGCGCTTCGCCTTCGGCGATGCCCTGACCCTCGCTGACTGCCATATCGTCCCGCAAGTCTATGCCGCCGAGCGATTCGGCATCGGGCTGGAGGACTTCCCGCGCCTGCGCGCCGCCGCCGACCATGCCGCCGCCGAACCCCCGGTGCGCCTCGCTCATCCCTCACTCCAGCCGGACGCCGACGCGGCCTGAAGCGCTAGAACAGCCGCGATCCATTGGGCACGCGCTGGTCCGGCGCGAACAGGACGACTTCGCCGTCCTCATCCGCAAAGCCCAACGTCAGCACTTCGGACATGAACTTGCCGATCTGGCGCGGCGGGAAGTTGACCACCGCCGCCACCTGCCGTCCGGGCAGGTCCTCCAGCGCATAATGGCGCGTGATCTGCGCGCTGCTCTTGCGGATGCCGATCGCCGGGCCGAAGTCGATGCGCAGCCTGAAGGCCGGCTTGCGCGCCTCCGGGAACGGCTCGGCATCGATGATCGTGCCGATGCGGATATCGACCTTCAGGAAATCCGAAAAGCCGATCTCCTCGGCCGCCGGCGCGTCGGATGCGTGGGGCAGGTGCATGGTCGCTCAGTCGATCTCCAGGATCACCTCGTCGAGCGCCAGCGTGGCGCCCGGATCGACCGCGACGCGCGCGACCGTGCCCGCTTTGCCGGCGCGCAGGATATTCTCCATCTTCATCGCCTCGACCACGGCGAGCGGCTGGCCGCTCTCTACCCGGTCGCCCGCGCCGACATGCAGCGAGACGAGCTTGCCCGGCATCGGGCTCATCAGGAAGCGCGAGAGGTCCGGCGGCACGCGCTCGATCATATGGGGCGCGTGGCGCGCGACATGGGCCGGGAGCACGCGCGCATCATGCACGGCGCCGCGCGCCGTCAGCCGCCAGCCCGCGCGGATCGGCGCGATACGAACAGCAAGCGCATCCGCCACGAACTCGGCCTCCACCAGCCGGTCTCCCGGCGTATAGTCGAGCGCCATGTCGAGCGGCGCGCCGTCCACCGTCACCTCGTCGCCATGGATCGTCACGTCATGGTCCACTCCGCCGATCCGCACCTGCCAGCGCGTGGGCGGTGGCAGACGGCGGCCGAGCTGCCCGTCGATCCGCCGCGCCCGGTCGGCCTGCGCCATGCTCATGAAGGCGGCGATGGCGGCGAGCTTGCCGAGCAGCTCGGGCGCGGCGGGCGCGCCGGTGAACCCGTCGGGATATTCCTCCGCGATGAAGCCGGTGGTGATCTCGCCAGCGCGGAAGCGCTCATGCTGCATCAGCGCCGAGAGGAAATCCATATTGTGGCTCAGCCCTTCGATCTCGAAGCGGTCGAGCGCGTCGATCTGCAGATCGATGGCGGCGGTGCGCGCGGGCGCATGCGTCACCAGCTTGGCGATCATCGGATCGTAGAACATCGAGACCTCGCTGCCTTCGGTCACGCCGTCGTCCAGCCGCACCGCCCCGGCCGTATCGGCATCCGGGCCGGGCGTCGTTTCCAGGTCGGTGCCGTCCAGCCCGTCCGTCGCGTCGGCGAGCACGCCGGTCGGCGGCGGCGTATAGCGCACCAGCCGCCCCGTGCTCGGCAGGAAGCCGCGATAGGGGTCCTCGGCATAGACCCGCGTCTCGACCGCCCAGCCGTCCAGCCGCACATCCGCCTGCCCGAAGCCCAGCGCCTCGCCATCGGCCACGCGGATCATCTGCTCGACCAGGTCGAGGCCGGTCACCATCTCGGTCACCGGATGCTCCACCTGCAGGCGCGTGTTCATCTCCAGGAAGTAGAAGCCCTGCCCCGTGCGGTCCGCGCCCGAGACGATGAACTCCACCGTGCCGGCGCTGTAATAGCCCACCGCCCGCGCCAGCGCGACCGCCTGCTCGCCCATCGCCTTGCGCATCTGCGGCGTGACGAAGGGCGAGGGCGCTTCCTCCACCACCTTCTGGTGCCGCCGCTGGATCGAGCATTCGCGCTCGCCCAGATAGAGGATGGTGCCATGCTGGTCGCCGAGCAGCTGGATCTCGATATGGCGCGGCGACTCGACGAACTTCTCGATGAACACCCGGTCGTCGCCGAAGCTCGCCAGACCCTCGCGCTTGACCGCCGGGAAGCCCTCGCGCACCTCCGCCTCGCTCCAGGCCAGCCGCATGCCCTTGCCGCCGCCGCCGGCCGAGGCCTTCATCATCACCGGATAGCCGATCTCGCCCGCGATGCGCACGGCATGCGCGGTGTCGTCGATCTCGCCGACATGGCCGGGCACCACATTCACGCCGGCCGCCCGCGCCAGCTTCTTGGATTCGATCTTGTCGCCCATCAACGCGATGGCCTTTGGCGGAGGACCGATGAAGATGATGCCGTTCTCCGCGCAGGCCCGCGCGAAGCTCTCCCGCTCGGAGAGGAAGCCATAGCCCGGATGCACCGCGTCCGCCCCGGTCGCCTTGCAGGCGGCGATGATCGCATCGGCGAGCAGATAAGATTGCGCGGCCGGCGGCGGCCCCAGATGCACCGCCTCGTCGGCCAGCAGCACATGCGGCGCGCGCGCGTCCGCATCGGAATAGACCGCGACCGTCGCGATGCCCATCGCCCGCGCCGTGCGGATGATCCGGCAGGCGATCTCGCCGCGATTGGCGATGAGGATCTTGCTGATCTTGCTCATTGGACGGTCAGGTCCTCCAGTTGCGCGGCGCGCGCGCGGGTAAGTTCGGCCTTGCATTGGGCGACGAGCATCGGCTCCATCGAGCCGCCGCGCGCATGATAGCCCGCGCTCAGGCAATGCGCGTCGCGGAAGCGCAGCCAGGCGCGCTGCGCATCGAGCAGGGCCTGGAAATAGCCGGGCCACCCGTCGCCGGGATCGCCCTGCGCATCCATCTCCTTCATATGCGCGGCGGTGAGCGTCCACTGCGCATTGAGCGCAGCGTCGGCCTGCCGGAAGTCCTCTCCGGAGCAGCGCGTCATGTCGGCTTGCGTCATCGCATTGTCGCAATCGACGGACGGCGCCGTCGCCGCCGCGGCCAGTGCAAGAAGTCCGATCAAGCCCTCATCTCCTCTTCCGCGAGAGCAACCAGCCGAAGAAATACATCGAGGCGACGATGTAGATCAGCAAAAGGCCCAGAGTGATGCTGGTAACCTTGTCGATTCTGGGCAGGTCATTGGCCATCATTGGCCCGATCAGATTGAGCCAATGCGCCATCGGAATCCAGAATAGCGCCGACGCGAGCGTATAAAGCAGGCTCCAGGTCCGCGCGCCCCACCTCACTCCGCCGCTTCCTCCAGATGCCCGTGCGGCGCGGCCTGCATCGGCGCGATCCCCAGCTTGGCGAGCAGCGCGCTGTCCCGGTCGTCGCCGGCATTGGGCGTGGTGAGCAGCCTGTCGCCGGTGAAGATGCTGTTGGCCCCCGCCATGAAGCAGAGCGCCTGCCCCGCCTCGCTCATGCTCTCGCGCCCGGCCGAGAGGCGCACCATGCTCGCCGGCATGGCGATGCGCGCCGCCGCCACCGTGCGCACGAACTCGATCTCGTCGATCTTCGCGAGCGGCGTGCCCTCCAGCATGTCGCCCAGCACCGTGCCCTTCACCGGCACCAGCGCGTTGATCGGCACGCTCTCGGGATGCACCGGCAGGCTGGCCAGCGCATGGATGAAGCCCACCCGGTCCTCGCGCGTCTCGCCCATGCCCACGATACCGCCGCAGCACACATTGATGCCCGCCTCGCGCACCGCCTCCAGCGTATCCAGCCGGTCCTGGAAGCTGCGCGTGGTGATGACCTCGCCATATTTCTCCGGCGCGGTGTCGATATTGTGGTTGTAATAATCCAGCCCCGCCTCGGCGAGCATGTCGGCCTGCTTCGGCGTCAGCATGCCCAGCGTCATGCAGGTCTCCATGCCCATCGCGCGCACGCCCTTCACCATCTCGATGAGCGCGGGCATGTCGCGGTCCTTGGGATTGCGCCAGGCCGCGCCCATGCAGAAGCGGCCCGAGCCCGCATCCTTCGCCTGCGCGGCGGACTGGAGCACGGCGCGCACGTCCATCAGCTTGGTCGCCTTGAGCCCGGTCTCGGCATGGACGGACTGGTTGCAATAGCCGCAATCCTCCGGGCAGCCGCCGGTCTTGATCGAGAGCAGGGTGGAGAGCTGCACCGCGTTGCGCGGATGATGCGCGCGGTGGATCGTCTGCGCCTCGTGCAGCAGGTCCATGAACGGCATGTCGAACAGCGCGGCGATCTCGGCGCGGCTCCAGTCGGTGCGGGGAGCGTCAGTCACGTCCATCATTCCTCGATATCTTTCCTCTGCGCTAGCCAGACGGTGCGCCCGCCGCAAGCCGGGTCGCTCGCGACATGGCGCACCACGCGAAACCCATGCCCGGCCAGCAGGGCGCGATAATCCTCCGGGGCGAGGCTCGCATGATAGAGCGGCTCGCCGAAGAGCGGATTGACCGCCTCTCCTTCCGCGCCGCCGCTGTTGAACATGAGCGCGCAGCCCGGCCCGGCATGGGCGGCGAAGGTGGCGAGGCAGGCCCGCTGCGCCGCGCCGCTCAGGTGGAAGAAACTGTCCCAGGCGAGGATGCCGTCGAACCGCCGGCGCAGGTCCAGCCCGCGCATGTCCGCCTCGATCCATTCGCCCGCCGGCAGCCGGGCGCGCGCCCGGTCGAGCAGGGCCGCCGTCGCGTCCACCCCGGTCACGCGGAAGCCGCGCGCCAGCATCTGCGCCGCCATCGGCTCGCCCATGCCGCAGCCCAGGTCCAGCACCGTGCCGCCCGACGGCAGCAGCGCGAGGAAGGCGGCCAGCCAGTCCCGCTCGCTGAAGGCCCGCGAGCGCGCGGCGTCGAACCGCGCCGCATGCGTCGCGTAGAAGGCGATCGGATCGCGCCAGCGAGGCTCGGCCGCCGCCAACCGCTCAGACCTGGTCCAGCGCCTGCGCCATGTCGGCGATGATGTCGTCGATATGCTCGATGCCCACCGACACGCGCACCACGTCCGGCCCGGCGCCGGCCTCGACCAGTTCCGCGTCGGAAAGCTGGCTGTGCGTCGTGGAGGCGGGATGGATGATGAGCGAGCGCGTGTCGCCCAGATTGGCGAGATGGCTGAACATCTTCACCGAGGAGACCAGCTTGATGCCCGCCTCGCGCCCGCCCTTCACGCCGAAGGTGAACACCGCGCCGCCCTTGCCGCCCAGATAGCGCTGGGCGAGGGCATGATATTTGTCGTCCGGCAGGCCGGCATAGCTCACCCAGCCGATCTTGGGATGCGCCTGGAGCCATTGCGCCAGCGCCAGCGCATTGGCGCAGTGCCGCTCCATGCGCAGCGCCAGTGTCTCCATGCCGGTAAGCGCGAGGAAGGCGTTCATCGGCGCCAGCGCCGGCCCCAGGTCGCGCAGGCCCAGCACGCGGCAGGCGATGATGAAGGCGATCGGCCCCACCGCCTCGCTCAGCACCGCGCCATGATAGGAGGGGTTGGGCGCGGTCATGGTCGGATAATTGCCCGACGCCGCCCAGTCGAATGTGCCCGCGTCCACGATCACGCCGCCGATGCTGTTGCCATGGCCGTTGAGGAACTTGGTCAGCGAGTGGACCACGATGTCCGCGCCATGGTCGATCGGCCGGCACAGGATCGGCGTCGCCATGGTGTTGTCGACGATCAGCGGCACGCCGGCATCATGCGCCACGCGGGCGATGGCCTCGATGTCCTGCACCACGCCGCCCGGATTGGCGAGGCTCTCGATGAACACGCAGCGCGTCCTGTCGGTGATGGCGGCGGCGACATTGGCCGGGTCGTCCGCGTCCACGAAGGTCGCGTCCCACGCCATCTTGCGGAAGCTCTGGCCGATCTGGTTGAGCGAGCCGCCATAGAGCTTGCGCGCCGCGACGATATGGGCGCCCGGCTCCATGATGGTGTGGAAGGCGAGGAACTGCGCGGCATGGCCCGACGCCACGGCGAGCGCGGCGGCGCCGCCTTCCAGCGCCGCCACCTTGGCCTCCAGCGCGCCGTTGGTGGGGTTCATGATGCGCGTGTAGATATTGCCGAATTCCTGCAGGCTGAAGAGCCGCGCGGCATGTTCCGCATCGTCGAACACATAGGAAGCGGTCTGGTAGATCGGCGTGATGCGAGCCTTGGTCGTGGGGTCCGGCTCGGTGCCGGCGTGGACGGCCAATGTGTCGATCTTCTGTGTCATCTCTTCCTCTGTTTTCGGGGGCGCGGCGCGGCCCGTCAGGCCGCTTCGGGCGCCGGCATGTTGTGGCCGAGCAGCCGTAGCACATCCTCGGCCGCCGCCAGCACATTGGTTCCGGGGCCGTAGATGCCCTGCACGCCGGCCGCCCGCAGCGCCTCATAGTCCTGCGGCGGGATCACCCCGCCGGCGATCACCTTGATGTCCGCCCGGCCCGCCTCGCGCAAATGCTCTATCAGCTCGGGGATCAGCGTCTTGTGGCCGGCGGCGAGGCTGGAGGCGCCGACCACGTCCACCTGCCGGTCGAGCGCCAGCGCCGCCGTTTCCGCCGGGGTCTGGAACAGCGGACCGCTCGTCACCTCGAAGCCGAGGTCGCCGAAGGCCGAGGCGATGACATTGGCGCCGCGATCATGCCCGTCCTGCCCCATCTTGGCGACGAGGATGCGGGGCTTGCGGCCCAGCCGCCGCTCGACGGCGGCCACGCCCTCGATCAGGGTCGCCCAGCGCTCGTCCGCCTCATAGGGCGCGCCATAGACGCCCTTCACCGGCGCCGGAACGGTAGCATAGCGGCCGAACGCATCCTCCATGGCGGCGGAAATCTCGCCCAGCGTGGCGCGCCGGCGCGCCGCCTCGACCGCGAGGGCCAGCAGGTTGCCGGAGCCGGCCGCCCCGTCCCGCAGCGCCGCGAGCGCACTCTGGCAGGCCGCCTCGTCCCGCTCCGCCTTCACGCGCCGCATGCGGGCGATCTGCGCCTCGCGCACGGCATGATTGTCGACCTCGAGGATCTCGATCGGCTGCTCGCCGGCCAGCCGGTATTTGTTGACGCCGACGATCACGTCCTCGCCCCGGTCCACGCGCGCCTGCCGGGCGGCCGCCGCTTCCTCGATCATCGCCTTGGGCCAGCCGGCCGCGACCGCCCGCGCCATGCCGCCTTCCGCCTCGACCCGGTCGATGATCGCCTGCGCGGCATCGGCGAGGTCCCTGGTCAGCGCCTCGACATAATAGCTGCCGCCCAGCGGATCGACGACCTTCGTCATGCCCGTCTCCTCCTGCAGCACGATCTGCGTGTTGCGGGCGATGCGGGCGGAGAAGTCGGTGGGGAGAGCGATGGCCTCGTCCAGCGCATTGGTGTGCAGCGACTGGGTGCCGCCCAGCATCGCGGCCATGGCCTCGATGGTGGTGCGGATGACATTGTTATAGGGGTCCTGCTCGGTGAGCGAGACGCCGCTGGTCTGGCAATGGGTGCGCAGCATCTTGGACCGCTCGTCCCGCGCGCCGAGCTTGGTCATGGCGCGGTGCCAGAGCAGCCGCGCCGCGCGCAGCTTGGCCACTTCCATGAAGAAGTTCATGCCGATGGCGAAGAAGAAGCTCAGCCGCCCGGCGAAGCGATCGATGTCGAGGCCCGAGGCGACGCCGTTCTTCACATATTCGATGCCGTCCGCGATGGTGAAGGCCAGTTCCTGCACCGCCGTCGCCCCGGCCTCCTGCATATGATAGCCGGAGATGGAAATACTGTTGAATTTCGGCATGTTGTCGGCCGTATAGGCGAAGATATCTGAAATGATCCGCATGCTCGGTGCGGGCGGATAGATATAGGTGTTGCGGACCATGAACTCCTTGAGGATGTCGTTCTGGATGGTCCCTTCCAGCTTGTCCGGGGCGACGCCCTGCTCCTGCGCCGCGACGATGTAGAAGGCCATGACCGGGATCACCGCGCCGTTCATGGTCATGGAGACGGACATCTGGTCGAGCGGGATGCCGTCGAACAGGATCTTCATGTCCTCGACCGTGTCGATCGCCACGCCGGCCTTGCCGACATCGCCGGTGACGCGCGGATGGTCGCTGTCATAGCCGCGATGGGTGGCGAGGTCGAAGGCGACCGAGAGCCCCTTCTGCCCCGCCGCCAGATTGCGCTTGTAGAAGGCGTTGGACTCCTCGGCGGTGGAGAAGCCGGCATATTGGCGGATCGTCCAGGGCCGTCCGGCATACATGGAGGCGCGCACGCCGCGCGTGAACGGCGCGAAGCCCGGCAGGCCGGGATCGATGCTGTCCACATCCTCTCCTGTATACAATGGCTTGACGGCGATTCCTTCCGGCGTATGCCAGCCAAGGTCGCGCCCCTTCACTTCCTTGTCGGCCAGCGCCTTCCAGGCATCGGGATCGGGCTTGTCGGTCATGCGCCGCGAAACTCCGGTGCGCGCTTCTGGAGGAAGGCGCGCACGCCCTCGCGGAAATCCTCGGTGCGGCCGGCCAGCGTCTGGTTGCCCGCCTCCAGCGCCATGGTCTCGGCCAGGTCATGCGTCAGCGCCGTCGCGACCTGCCTGCGGATGAGGCCGATGGCGACCGTCGGCCCGGCGGCAAGCCGGCGCGCGATCCCGTGCGCTTCCACCATCAACCGGTCGTCATCCACCACCCGCGCGACCAGCCCCGCCGCCTTCGCCTCCTCCGCCGTCATCCGCTCGCCGAGCAGCGCCATCTCCAGCGCCTTGGCCCGGCCCGCGCTCTTGGCAAGCAGCCACGTCGCCCCCGCATCCGGCACCAGCCCGACATTGACAAAGGCGAGCTGTAGATAGGCCGATTGCGCCATCACCACGATGTCCGCCGCCAGCGCCAATGCAACCCCCGCCCCGACCGCCGGGCCGTTGACGGCGCAGACCACCGGAATGCCGAGGTCGGCAAGGCGCAGGAACAGCGGGTGATAATAGGTCGCCAGCGTATCGCCCAGATTGCCGCCGGCGCCGCCCTCTCCCGCAAGATCGGCGCCCGAGCAGAAGGCCCGCCCCGCGCCGGTCAGCAATACGGCACGCGCGCCGCTCTCGACGCCTTCGTCCAGCGCCCGGGTGAGTTCTGCAAGCAGATCGGTCGAGAGGGCGTTCAGCCGATCGGGCCGGTCCAGCGTCAGCGTGAGGACGCCGCTCTCGACGGCCGAATGCAGGATCGTGTCGCTCAATGCCCGTCTCCGCGCGGCGTCTCCATGATCTCCGTCAGCACGCCGCCCATGTCCTTCGGGTGCACGAAGAAGACCGGCGTTCCGTGCGCGCCGATGCGCGGCTCGCCCAGCACGCGCTTGCCCTGCTCTTGGAACCAGGCCCTGGCCGCATGGATATCCGGCACCTCGAACGCGAGATGATGCTGCCCACCCTGCGGATTTTTCGCGAGGAAACCGGTGATCGGCGAGTCCGGTCCCAGCGGCTCCAGCAACTCGATCTGCGCGCCCGCCGTTCCACCCGCGCCCGGTGTCTCCACGAAGCAGACCCGCACGCCCTGCGCCGCCATGTCGAACGGCGCGCCGATCCGCGTCGCCCCCATCACGTCGCGCCAGAAGGCGATCGACGTCTCGATGGACGGCGTCGCCATGCCGACATGATTGAGGCGGCCGAGCTTCATTCCTCGATCCGCCTTCTGCCCGTGCCACGCGCGCTCATCTCGATCATGGTTTCGATCCGCACCACGCGCTTGTCGAGCGCCACGCAATAATCGTTGAGACCGGATACATCGCCGGCCACGCGCTCTATTTCCCTCTGCAGGACCTGAATACGCTCCTGCATCAGGACGACATTCTTGAGCGCGGCAAGGGCGTCGCTGACCGTGCTCATGCGCGAATACCTGCCGAGCGCAATGTCCGATCGACCGCCTCATGGGTTCTGCGAAGCGTTTCGGTCATGCACTCGATGGATGCGCGCATCGTGGGTAGCGCCTCGTTCACCTGCGCAACCAATGCTGCCAACTCGGCCTCTTCATCCGCCTCCTCCGGCATGTTTTCGACCGCGAGGCGGATATATTCTCCCGTGGACATGCCACGCCGCGCCGCCCGCGTGACGATCGCGGCCTTGGCCTCCGGCGTTGTCAGAAAGGTCACGCGTTCATTCTTCATCATGCCATGCTCCTGCACATTATAAGGTCATTATAATGTGTGGCCCTGCCCACCGCAATGCCGGCTGCCTTCTCACACCAGTTCCACCGCCATCGCCGTCGCCTCGCCCCCGCCGATGCAGAGCGAGGCAATGCCGCGCTTGCCGCCGGTGCGCTGGAGCGCGGCCAGCAGCGTCGCCACGATCCGCGCGCCCGAGGCACCGATTGGGTGGCCGAGCGCGGTGGCACCACCATGAATGTTCACCTTCTCATGCGGGATGGAGAGATCGTGCATGGCGGCCATGGTGACGACCGCGAACGCCTCGTTGACCTCGAACAGGTCCACATCGCCGATCGCCCAGCCCGTCCTGGCCAGCAGCTTCTCGATGGCGCCGATCGGCGCGATGGTGAACTCGGCCGGCAGGCGGGCATGGGCGGCATGGCCCACGATGCGGGCCACAGGCTTCGCGCCGCTCTTTTCTACCCAGCCGCCGCCGGCCAGCACCAGCGCAGCCGCCCCGTCCGAGATCGAGCTGGCATTGGCGGCGGTGATCGTGCCGTCCTTGGCGAAAGCGGGGCGCAGGCCGGGAATCTTGGCCGGATCGCCCTTTTGCGGCTGCTCGTCGCGCGCGACCGTCTCGCTGCCCTTGCGCGTCGCCACCTCGACGGGCGCGATCTCGCCCTCGAACCAGCCATTCGCCTGCGCTTTCTGTGCCCGCGTCAGGGATTCGATCGCATAGGCGTCCTGCGCTTCGCGGGTGAACTGATAGTCGCGCGCCGTGCCCTCCGCGAACACGCCCATGGCCTTGCCCGGCTCATAGGCATCCTCCAGCCCGTCCAGCATCATATGGTCGTAGACGACATCATGGCCGATGCGCGCGCCGGCGCGGTGCTTCTTCATGAGATAGGGCGCGTTGGACATGCTCTCCATGCCGCCCGCCACGATGAGGTCCGCCGAGCCGGCGCGAATCGCGTCCGCCGCCATCATCGCCGCCATCATACCGCTGCCGCACATCTTGTTGACGGTCGTCGCCTCGACATGATCGGGCAGCCCCGCCCCGCGCGCCGCCTGCCGCGCCGGCGCCTGGCCCAGCCCCGCCGGCAGCACGCAGCCCATATAGCAGCGCTCGACCGCGCCCGCATCGATGCCCGCGCGCGCCACCGCCGCCCCGACCGCCGTCGCGCCGAGTTGCGTCGCGCTGGCGCCCGAGAGGCTGCCCTGGAAGCTGCCCATCGGCGTGCGCGCATAGGACAGGATGAAGATTGGCTCACTGGTCATGCTGGTCCTCATGTTGATATGGGCGACGCGGCTAGTCCCCGCACTCCTCCAGGCCGCTCTGTCCCTGGAGCACCCATTTCCCGTTCTGGCGCACATAATGGTCGGTGAAGCGCCGCGTGCCGCTGAACGCCACGTCGAAGCTCCGGTTCTTCACGATGTTGGTGATGATGCCGGTCAGCCTCGTGGCCGGCGCGCGGTCGCCCTGGAAGCCGCTGTCGTCATAGCCGGACAGCACGGCCTCGCTCGTCACCGGCCCGCCGGGCGCCAGTTCGGTGAGCGTGATCCAGGTGCAGAAACTGCCCTGATTGCCATAGCCCGCCTCGGATTCGACGGTCGGGTTATCCGCCAGCCGGTCCCGCGTCCGCCAGGATGAGGGCGCACCCCCAAAGCCGTTGCCACCCGCTTCCTGCGGCCAGGAGCCGGCCAGCGTGTAGCTCCCGCCCGCCGGCTCCAGATAATGGACCGAGAGCCAGCCCGTCTCGACATGGGCGGCATTCTCCTTCTCGATGGTGCCGATCAGCGCCACTCGTCCGTCCGGCAGCGGAACCAGTTGCCGGGGCACATAGCCCTCGATCGCGGGCAGCACGCGCGATGCCGCCATCGCCTGCGGATCGGGCGGCGTCTCGGCCTCCTCCGCGCCCTCGCCTCGCGCGGCCGCGTTGGCAGCCCTGTCGATCCGGGCAAGTTCGTTGGCCGCATCGTCTCCCGGTTGCCCCTTGCAGGCGGACAGGAGGACGAGACCGGCGACAAGCGCGATCTGCAATGATGGCCGTTCACTCACATCGCTGCCCTCTCATGAAAGATCTCAGACCGCCGGCATCGGCGTCGATCCGATGCCCGGTCAGAGCGGGATGTTATCATGCTTCTTCCACGGATTCTCCAGCACCTTGTCGCGCAGCTTGCGCAGGCCCCGCGCCACGCGCTGGCGGGTCGCGTGCGGCTGGATCACCTCGTCGATGAAGCCTTTCGAGGCGGCGACGAAGGGATTGGCGAAGCGCGCCTCATATTCGCGGGTGCGCGCGGCGATCTTCTCCGGATCGCCCGCATCCTTGCGGAAGATGATCTCCACCGCGCCCTTGGCGCCCATCACCGCGATCTCGGCGGTAGGCCAGGCATAGTTCAAGTCCCCGCGCAGATGCTTGGAGGCCATCACGTCATAGGCGCCGCCATAGGCCTTGCGGGTGATGATGGTGATCTTGGGCACGGTCGCCTCGGCATAGGCGAAGAGCAGCTTGGCGCCATGCTTGATGATGCCGGCATGCTCCTGCGCCACACCGGGCAGGAAGCCGGGCACGTCCACGAAGGTGAGGATGGGGATTTCGAAGGCGTCGCAGAAGCGCACGAAGCGCGCGGCTTTCTTGGACGAGTTGATGTCCAGCACGCCGGCCAGCACCATCGGCTGGTTGGCGACCACGCCCACCGTGCGCCCCTCCACCCGGCCGAAGCCGCAGATGATATTGGCCGCATGCGCCGGCTGGATCTCGAAGAAATCGCCTTCGTCCAGCGTCTTGCGGATGACTTCGTGCATGTCGTAGGGCTGGTTGGCGCTCGCCGGGATCAGCGTGTCGAGGCTCGGCTCCTCACGATCCCAGGGGTCGGCGGTCGGGCGCTCCGGCACATCGGCGCGATTGCTGGCCGGCAGGAAGTCCACGAAGTCGCGGGCCGCGAGCAGCGCCTCGATGTCATTGTCGAAGGCCACGTCGGCGACCCCCGACTTCGTGGTATGCGTCACAGCGCCCCCGAGTTCCTCCTGCGAGACCAGTTCATTGGTGACGGTCTTCACCACATCGGGGCCGGTGACGAACATGTAGCTGCTGTCCTTCACCATGAAGATGAAATCGGTCATGGCCGGCGAATAGACCGCCCCGCCCGCGCACGGCCCCATGACCAGGCTGATCTGCGGCACCACGCCGGAGGCCAGCACGTTGCGCTGGAACACCTCGGCATAGCCGGCGAGGCTGGCGACACCTTCCTGGATGCGCGCGCCGCCGCTGTCGTTGAGGCCGATGACCGGCGCGCCCACCTTCATCGCCATGTCCATGATCTTGCAGATCTTCTGCGCGTGCCGCTCGGAAAGCGAGCCGCCGAACACGGTGAAATCCTGGCTGAACACGAAGACGAGGCGCCCGTTGATCGTGCCCGATCCGGTGACGACGCCGTCGCCGGGGATATGCTGCGCGTCCATGCCGAAATCGATGCAATTATGCTCGACATACATGTCGAGCTCCTCGAACGAACCTTCGTCCAGCAGCACGTCCAGCCGCTCGCGCGCGCTCAGCTTGCCCTTGGCGTGCTGGGCGTCGATCCGCGCCTGCCCTCCGCCCAGCCGCGCCGCCGCGCGCTTTGCCGCCAGCTGTTCGATGATCTGCAAACCGGACATGCCGTCTCCTCGTTGCGAAACGCGCGGAAGGCCTGAATATGGCTGGGCTCCGGCTTTGTCACGCAGACCCGCTTTGCAAACTTGCGGAGTTGCGAAGTGCCATTTTGCGGATTATGCGAACCGCCGAACCAATATCGGGAAAGTCGCTCATGCCACGCGGCACGCGCCTGTTCGTCGGCCAGAAGGTCCGCCAGCTCCGCATCGAGAACCGCATGGACCAGAAGGCCATGGCGGCGCTGCTCGGCATCTCGGTCTCCTATCTCTCACAGCTGGAGAATGACGACCGGCCGCTCACCGCCAAGGTGAAGGCCGCGCTCGCCAGCGCCTTCCCGCTCGACTGGTCCTCCTTCGACGAGCGGCAGGAGGAGCAGCTGCTCGGCGCCTTCAACTGGGCGCTCGCCAATCCAGGCCTCGGCTCGCCGCCGCCGGACCCGGAGCGGGCCGAGCGGCTGCATCTCCATTATCCCGACTTCGCCGCCCGCTATGTGGAGCTGCACCACGCGCTGCGCCAGACGCAGGATCGGCTGGCGATGATGGAAGAAGCCATCGCCGCCGACGCCGCCCCGGCCGCCCGCGCGCCGTGGGAGACGGTGCGCGACTGGTTCCATGAGGCGGGCAACTATATTCACGAACTGGACGTCGCCGCGGAGGATCTGGCCGCCCGGCTGGACCTGGCCGGCGGACAAGGCGCCCGCCCGCTGGTCGCCGCGCTGGCCGAGCGCCATGGCTGCGCAACCGTGCTGAGCGAGGACAGCACAATCCTCCACCGCCATGACGCGCACGGCCACCGGCTCATCATCAATGCCGCCCTGCCCCCGCCGAGCCGCATCTTCCAGCTCGCCGGCCAGCTCATGCGCTTCGAGCTGGGCGGGGAGATGGCGCGGATCATGGCGGATGCGCAGCTCGGCGATCCCATCGCGGACCAGCTCCTCGGTCTCGGCCTCGCCAACTATGCCGCCGGCGCGCTGTTGATGCCCTATGCCGCCTTTCGCCAGGCGGCACGGGCGCTGCGGCACGATATCGACCCGCTGGCCCGCCAGTTCGGCGTCAGTTTCGAGCAGGCATGCCACCGCCTCTCGACGCTCCAGCGGCCGGGCATGCGCGGCATTCCCTTTTATTTCTGCCGGGTCGACATGGCCGGCAACATCACCAAGCGCCACAGCGCCACCCGCCTCCAGTTCGCCCGCTTCGGCGGCGCCTGCCCGCTCTGGGGCGTGCATGAGGCGGTGGCGATCCCGGACCGCATCGTCGTCCAGCTCGCCGAGATGCCGGATGGCATGCGCTATGTCTCCATGGCCAAAGGCCTCGTGAAGCCCTCCGGCAGCTATGCCCGCGCCCCGCGCCGCTACGCGGTGACGCTGGGCTGCGAGATCGAGCATGCCGCCAACTTCATCTATGCCGACGGCCTGCGCCTCGCCGACGAGGCGGCCGCCACGCCGATCGGCATGTCCTGCCGCCTCTGCCCTCGCCAGGGCTGCGACCAGCGTGCCTTCCCACCGCTCGACCGGCCGATCCACATCGAGCAGGGGCAGCGCGGCATCGTGCCTTATGGGATCGGGTGAAGGCTTGACAGACTCATAACTCACGGGCAATGGATCAAATCCATAGCCAGAGAGTTATGGTTTCGATGCAGATCAATCCCGACACGCTGTTCAAGACCCTGGGCGACCCCACCCGGCGCGCCATTTTCGAGCGACTGTGCCGCGAGGGCGAACAGACCGTCGGTGCCCTGACGACGCAGGCCGGCATTTCCCAGCCGGCTGTCTCCAAGCATCTCGGCTTGCTCAAGCGGGCCGGGCTGGTGCGCGATCGCCATGCCGGCCGCCAGACGCATTACAGCGCCTGTCCGCAGGCGCTGACGCCGCTGATCGACTGGACGGACGAGATGACGCGCTTCTGGGAGGGCCGCTTCGACGCCCTCGAATCGCTGCTGCAAAGGATGGACCAATGAACGACATGCCAAGCGAGACGCGCACGGTCACGGTCGAGCGGGACTTCGCCTGTCCCGCCGAGAAGCTGTGGCGCGCCCTCACCCAGCCGCATCTGATCGCCGAATGGCTGATGAGCAGCGACTTCCGGCCGGTCATGGACCATCACTTCAGCTTCAGCGCCGAGTGGGGCAGCATCGCCTGCCGGGTGCTGGAGATCGAGGCGCACCGGACGCTCAGCTACACATGGGAAGCGCACGGCCTCGAAAGCCTGGTCACCTGGACCCTGACGCCGACCGCGAGCGGCACGCGTCTGCGCATAGAGCAGACCGGTTTCCGGCCCGACCAGCAGCAGGCCTATCATGGCGCAAAGGCCGGGTGGCCGCGCTTCCTCGCCCGGCTCGACACGCTGCTGGCGCGGGTGGATTGAAATAGGCCCCATCGCAGGAGGGATGATCTTGAACTGGAAGCTCTGGATAAGGCAGGCGCATCGCTGGGTGTCGCTGATCTTCGTGGCGACCGTCATCGCCAATTTCATCGCCATGGCGCTGGGCGAGCCGCCCGCCTGGATCGTCTATTCGCCCCTGCCCTTCCTCTTCCTGCTGATGTTCAGCGGCCTTTATCTGTTCATCCTGCCCTACAGGATGAAGCGCTGACGCTCAGCGCATCAGCACCAGTTCCTCCGCCATGCTGGGGTGCAGCGCGACGGTGGCGTCGAAATCCGCCTTGGTGAGGCCGGCCTTCACGGCGACGGCCGCCGCCTGGAGGATTTCCGGCGCGTCCGGCGAGATCATGTGGATGCCGACCACCTGGCCGGTCTCGGCATTGCAGACCAGCTTGTAGAGGCTGCGCTCGTTGCGGTCCGCCAGCACATTCTTCATCGGCCGGAAGTCGGACGTGTAGACCTGCACCGTCCCCAGCTTGTTGCGCGCCTCGCTCTCGGTCATGCCCACCGCGCCGATCGGCGGATGGCTGAACACCGCCGAGGGGATGGCGTCATAATCGATCGTGCGCGGATTGCCGCCGAACACCGTGTCCGCGAAGGCGTGGCCCTCGCGGATCGCCACCGGCGTCAGCTGCACGCGGTTGGTGACGTCGCCCACCGCATAGATGCTCTCGACATTGGTGCGGCTGTAGTCGTCGACCTTGATGGCGCCCTTCTCGACCGCCACGCCGGCCTTCTCCAGCCCCAGCCCGTCGATCTTGGGATTGCGGCCGGTGGCGAACAGGACAAGGTCCGTCTCGATGGGCACGCCGCCGCCCACGAAGATCTTGAGCGAGCCGTCGTCCTGCTTCTCGATCTTCTCCAGCGGCGCGTTGAAGCGGAACTGGATGCCCTTGCCCATGCTGATCTGGAGCAGCCGGTCGCGGATCTGCTCGTCATAGCCGCGCAATATCTGGTCGCCGCGCAGCACCAGCGTCACTTCGCAGGCGAATTCATGAAAGATGCCGGCGAACTCGTTGGCGATATAGCCGCCGCCGAAGATGGCGATGCGCCGGGGCATCGTCTCCAGATGGAACACCTCGTTGGAAGTGATGCCATGCTCCGCGCCGGGCACATCGGGGATGTTCGGCCAGGCGCCGGTGGCGATGAGGATATATTTGGCGGTGACCAGCTTGCCACTCGCCAGCCGCACTTCGTGCGGTCCCTCAAGCGTGGCGCGCTCATGGAAAGTCGTCACCTTGTTGTTGTCGAGCGTCTGCTGGTAGAGGCCCTCGAGCCGCGTCACCTCGCCGATGACATTGTCGCGCAGCGTCGGCCAGTCGAAGGCGCAGTCCGGCACGTTCCAGCCGAACCGGCGGGCATCCTTGAGATCCTCGGCGAAATGCGCGCCGTAGACGAGCAGCTTCTTGGGCACGCAGCCCCGGATCACGCAGGTGCCGCCGACCTTGTATTCCTCCGCCACCGCGACCCGCGCGCCATGCGCCGCCGCCACGCGCGAGGCCCGCACCCCGCCCGATCCCGCGCCGATCACGAACAGGTCGAAGTCGAAATCGTCGCTCATGGGATGTCCTCGCGCCGCTGAGTGTCAGGTGTCGCGCATATGGGAGCGCGAGCGCGGCGGGGCAAAGCAATTTTGCTTCTGACGATGATAGTGTCCGGCGATCAGGAAGCGGACGAGGGGTGCCGCAGCCTTCGGCTCAATATTCGTCGTGCAGCCGCACCCAACTCATCGTGCCGGCGGTCTCGTTGCGGCCCTTGGGCGTGAGGTCGAGCCAGTTGAAGGCGCCGATCAGCAGGTCGACACCGCGATGATAGGTCGAGTAGCTGTGAAAAATGCCGCCTGCCTCGTCTTTCACGAAGATGCTGACCCCGAACATGTCCGGGCTGCGCTCGATCGGTGTAATGCCGTAATTGTAGAAGGCGCGGCCCGCGGCGCGGTCCTCCGGCGTGAAGGACACACCAAGATCATAATTGAAATCGCTCCCGTTCGAGGACACCCAGCGGAAGGTCCAGCCCATCCGCGCCTTGACCGCCTCGATCCGGTCGAGCGGGGCGCGCGCGACGGCCGCGAACGACAGGTCGGCATGCTCGAAATGCTGCCGCGCCGCATCGACATGATCCATGACGAACGAACAGCCGGGGCAGATATGGTCCGAGCCGGGCGTCAGCATGAAATGATAGATGGCGAGCTGGCCGCGGCCTTCGAACAGGTCGGCGAGCGTGCATTCGCCTGCCGGCCCCTCGAAGAGATAGGGCTTGTCGATCCTGACCCAGGGCATCTGCCGGCGCCTGGCGCGCAATGCATCAAGCGCATGGTTCATCGCGCGTTCCTCGGCAAGCAGCGCCTCGCGGGCCACGAGCCATTCTTCGCGCGAAACGATGGCATGGGCCATGGTCGCTCTCCTCACCTGTCACTCAAATGCGCCTCGCTGCCATGACAATGCGCTGCGGCGGACTCGAAATCGACAGGTGGAGCGCCTGTCACGATCTATGGCCCCATCGGCACGGAATGTGCCGATCACAGGGCGGCCGCAAGGGGATCGCCAATCCCCTTGCGGCGCATGTCGTCAGGCGAACTGGACCCGCTGGCGGCTGGCGCGGCGCACCACGCCGCCGACAGCGCCCATGCCCAGGATCATCATGACCCAGCTTGCCGGCTCGGGCACCGGGTTGGTGGGGTCCACGGTTCCCACATCGTCGATGCGCAGCTGCACGCGATCGGCGACGCCGTCATAGAGCACCGAATAGGCGAAGCCGGTGTTGAAGCCGCTCGTCGTGACGGACGAGAAGATGCCGGTCAGGTCGCCGGTGGCGTCGAGCAGCGTGAAGATGTCGCCCACATTGAGCGTGCAACTCGCGCAGGTGAGGCCGAGCAAGCCGTCGAGGCTGGCCGTGCCGTCGACGAGCAGCAGGTCGGCGAGGCCGCCGGCGCCGATCTGGACATCGAACAGACCGGCCGAGGTCTGCACGAAATTACCGTCGAGCGTCAGCGTCCCGATGCCGGCGCCGCCATTGCCCGGCGCCATCGTGCCGGCATTGGTCAGCGTGCCGGAGAGGCGGAAGGCGCCCGTTCCGGCCAATGTCCCGTCATTGGTGAAGCTGGCCGGCAGGGCGATCGTGCCGCTGCGCACGTCCATCATGCCGTCATTGACCAGCGGCACACTGATCGTGGTGGTGCCGGTGCCGCCGATCTTCTGGAACAGCCCGGTGTTGACCAGCGTGCCCCCGCCCGTGCCGACATAGAGCGTGTCGTCGCCGGTGGCGATCCAGCTTCCCGCGTTGTTGATGATCGCGCCGCCCTGCAGGTAGAGATTGGCCTGCGTCCAACTCACCATGCCCTCGTTGCGGAACGCCGCGCCGATGAACTTGTTGGCGGCGGTGGCGATGGTCAGGCCGCTGCCCGATGCGATCGTCCAGTCACCCGAGAAGGTTCCGCCCAGGAAATCCGCCGTGCCGCTCAGCACCGCGTCCGTGCCGGTATAGACCGACCCGGCGAAATCGAGATTGGTCGAGCCGATCGCTCCGTTGAACGCCGCGCTGCCGCCGATCTGGTTGATCCCCGCGCCGATGAAGCTGGTGCCGTCGTTGAAGACCTGACCGGAGCCGTCGAACCGGATGGTCCCCGTCACGGCGTCGATCGTGCCATTATTGACGAAGGGCGCAAGAAACTGCGTGACGCCGGTGCCGCCATCCTTCCGGACCAGGCCGTCATTGACCAGCGTGCCGCCGCCGGTGCCGACATAGACGGTGTCGTTGCCGGTAGCGATCCAGCTGCCCGCATTGGAGACCGTCGCGCTGCCCTGCAGATAGAGATTGGCCTGTTCCCAGGTCACCGTCCCTTCGTTGCGGAACGTGCCGCCGATGAACTTGTTGGCGGCGGCGGCGATGTTCAGGCTGCTGCCGGAGGCGATCGTCCAGCCGCCGGCGAAGCTGCCACCCAGAAAATCCGCCGTCCCGTTCAGCACCGCATCCGTGCCGGTATAGACGGATCCGGCGAAATCGAGATTGGTCGAGCCGATCGCACCGTTGAACGCGGCGCTGCCGCCGATCTGGTTGATCCCCGCACCGGTGAAGCTGGTGCCGTCGTTGAAGACCTGGCCCGAGCCGTCGAACCGGATGGTCCCGGTGGCGGCGTCGACCGTGCCGTTGTTGACGAAGGGCGTGAAGATCTGCGTGGTGCCCGTGCCGCCATTCTTCCGGAACAGGCCGTTGTTGACCAGTGTCCCGCCGCCCGTGCCGACATAGATGGTATCATTGCCGGTGGCGATCCAGCTGCCGTCATTGGTGACGGTGGCGCCGCCCTGCAGATAGAGATTGGCCTGTTCCCAGGTCACCGTGCCTGCATTGACAAGGGAGCCACCGATGAACTTGTTGGCGGCGGCGCGGATGGTGAGACCACCGTCCGAGGCGATCGTCCAGTCGCCGGCGAAGTTGCCGCCCAGAAAATCCGCGGCACCCGAGAGGATCGCGCCGGTTCCGGTGAAGACGCCGCCCGCGAAATCGAGATTGGCCGAGTTGAAGGCGCCGTTGAACGCCGCGCCGGCGGTGATCTCGGTCACGCCGGTGCCGGTAAAACTCGTCCCGCCGTTGAAGACGGCGCCGCTGTTCGCGAAGCGGAGCGTGCCGCTCAGCGTGTCGATCGTTCCGCTGTTGACGAAGGCGATGTTGATGCCGGTGATGCCGGTGCCGGTCTCCTTGCGGAAGATCCCCGTGTTGAGGAAGCTGCCGCCGCCCGTGGTGTTGTAGAAGCTGTCATCGCCCAGCGCGCGCCACAGGCCCTGGTTGGTGACGAGCGCGCCTGATCCGAAATAAAGATTGCCGGCCTGCCAATCCACCTGCCCCGAGCTGTTGGTGAAATCGACATAGAAGGACTTGTTGCCCGCTCCACTGATCTGGAGAATGTCCGGCCCCGTCAGCGGATCGGGCGAGGTGGTGCCCGGCGTATAGTTGCCGGTTGTCCAGATATAGGTGGTCGCCTGGGCGCCCGAGACGGCCAGGGCCGTGAGCATCGTGCCCGCCAATGTCCTCGCGATGCGCCGGCGCGCAGTCGAGTGCCGGCCCTTGGTCATGATCGCCATTTTCCGTTTTCCCACGTGAAGGATCGACGCCCGCCGACCCGGAATTGCCGTCAGCCGGGCACGCCTGCGGCCCACACCCGGCGAAGGGACCGCCATGGCCCTTCTGACCGGTTCAGCGAGGGAAAGTCCGTAAACGGATCATTTACTTTTTCGGACGTTGTTCCGCCGCGGGACGGATGCGGGTGCGTCCGCGCGACGTTTGCGCCTATTCCAGCGCCAGCTCGATCAGCGCCATGGTCGATGGGTCGAAGCCCTGCGCCCCGTCCCGCTCGATGCTCTTCGCGATCTCCTTGCCCAGCTCCACGCCGAACTGGTCGAAGCTGTTGATCTGCATCAGCAGGCCGTTGGCGAAGGTGCGGTGCTCGTAGAAGGCGATGAGGGCGCCGAGCGCGTGGGGGGTGAGTTCGTCCAGCAGGATGGTGGTCGAGGGGCGGTTGCCGGGATAGGCCCGCGCGGGATCGGCGAGATTGGCGCGCCCCTGCATCAGCGCGGCGCCCTGCGCGAAGCAGTTGACCAGCAGCGTCTGGTGATGGGCGGGGTCGAGATTGTCGCCCCCCTCGATCACCGCGACGAACTCGACCGGGACGACATGCGTGCCCTGATGGAGGAGCTGGAACACGGCATGCTGGGCGTCCGTGCCGACGCCGCCCCAGGTGATCGCCGCCGTGGGGCCGTCGGCCGGCGTGCCGTCCGCCTTCACCGACTTGCCGTTGCTCTCCATCTCCAGCTGCTGGAGATAGGCCGGGAGCAGCCGCAGCCGCTCGTCATAGGCGAAGACGGCGCGGGTCTCGCAGAGCATGACCCGCGCATAATATTGATCGACGAAGGCCGCGCGCAGCGGCGCATTCTCCAGCGGCGCGGCGTGGCGGAAATGCCGGTCCATGGCGGCGGCGCCTTCGAGCAGCGCCTCGAACGCGTCCCAGCCCAGCGCCAGCGCGGCGGGAAAGCCGATGGACGACCAGAGCGAATAACGCCCCCCCACGCTCTCCGAAAAGCCGAGGATGCGCGTCTCGTCCACGCCCCACTCGATCGCTTTCTCCGGCGCGGCGGTGAGCGCCACCACCTGCCCATAGGGATCATCCACGCCGGCCTGCGCCATCCAGTCGATGGCGCTGGCGGCGTTCAGCATCGTCTCGGTGGTGGTGAAGGTCTTGGAGGCGACGACCAGCAGCGTGTGATGCGGATCGAAGCGGGCCATGGCCTCCTCCAGCGCGACGCCGTCCACATTGGAGACGATGGCGACATCGTAGCGGTCGCTGTGGCGGGCGAGCGCATCGACCAGCAGGTCCGGCCCCAGCGCCGAGCCGCCGATGCCGACATGCAGGATGTGGCGGATCTCGCCCAGCGCGTCGGCCTCGATCACGTCTATGAGCGTGCGCATGCGGATCTTGTGCTCGCGCGCGGCCTCGACGCTCTCCGCCCGCCCCTCGCCCCGCTCGGCCGCATGCTCGACGGCGCGGCCTTCCGTGACATTGATCGCCTCACCGGCGAACATGGCGGCGCGGCCGCCGGCAAAGTCCACCGCCTGCGCCAGCACGAGGAAGGCCGAGAGGCCGTCGGCCGCCAGATGCGTCTTGGAGAAGTCGAAGCGCAGGCCCGCTTCCTCGATCACATGGGCCGCCAGCCGATCCGGCTCCTCGGCGAAGAGGACGCGCAGGTCGGGGATGGGGAGCGCCTTGAGACGGGTCCAGCAGGCGGCGATCTCGGCGGCGTCAGCCATGGGTCGGGTTCACTTCTTGATGATCGGGGTGGCCGGCATAGCCGCTCCGCTGCGCCATTGCACGCGCGAAACCGGCGCAAAACCGCAGCCGGACGGCTTGACGTCGCCGCCCCGGCCCCGCAAAGACGGGCATCGACCCGTCCACGCCGCGGCAGATCCAGGAAAGCGCCCCTTCATGTCGAAAAAGTCCGAATCGGGCAGTTTCCTGTGGTTTCTCGTCAAGCTGGTCATCATCGTCGTCGCGTTCCGCAGCCTGGTCATCTCGCCCTTCTCGATTCCGTCCGAATCCATGCAGCCGCGCCTGCTGATCGGCGACTATCTGTTCGTCTCCAAATGGTCCTACGGCTATTCGCGCTTCAGCTTCCCTTTCCATCCGAACCTGTTCCAGGGGCGGATCATGGACCGGCTGCCCGAGCGCGGCGACGTGGTGGTGTTCGCCGCGCCGCGCAACGAGCGCGAGGACTGGATCAAGCGCGTGATCGGCCTGCCGGGCGACACGGTGCAGATGCGCGACGGCGTCGTCTGGCTGAACGGCAAGCCCGTGCCCAAGCAGCGCGTGGCGGACCTGGTGATCCCGGTCACCGCCAACATGATCGCCGCGGCGCAGGCGGACCGGGCGCTCTCGCCCTGCTTCCGGGCGGATTTCGAGTTCGACGACGCGCAGGGCCAGCGCTTCTGCCGCTATCCGCGCTTCCGCGAGACGCTGCCGGGCGGCCGCAGCTATGAAGTGCTGGACGTCATCAACAGCGAGGCGGACGACACCGCGCCCTTCGTGGTGCCGCAGGGTCGCCTGTTCGTGATGGGCGACAATCGCGACCGCAGCGCCGACAGCCGCTTCGCGACGGATCGCAGCGGCGTCGGCCTGCTGCCAACCGAGAATCTGGTCGGCAAGGCGATGGTCTCCTTCTTCTCGACCGACGGATCGGCCAACTGGCTGCTGCCCTGGACCTGGTTCTCGGCGGCGCGCTTCTCGCGCATCGGCGAAGGCTTTTGAGCGCGGCGGACGACCTTCGCGACTGGCTGAGCGGCCTCATCGGGGCCGAGCCGGGCGAGCTTGCCCTCTATGAGCAGGCGCTCACCCATGGCAGCGCCAGCAGCGTGCATTATGAACGGCTGGAGTTTCTGGGCGACCGGGTGCTCGGCCTCGCCATGGCGCGCTGGCTCTACATGCGCTTCCCGCAGGAGAAGGAAGGCCAGCTCTCGCGGCGGTTCAACCAGTTGGTGGCGGGCGGCACCTGCGCGGAGATCGCGCGGGAGATCGGCGTGCGCAGCTGGATGCGCCTCGGCAAGCAGGCCCGCGACGACGGCGCCATCGAGAGCGACAATGTGCTGGGCGACGTGATGGAGGCGCTGATCGGCGCCCTGTTCCTCGAGCGGGGCATGGACGCCGCCGACGCGCTCATCCGCCGCCTGTGGGCGCCGCTGGTCGAGGGCCAGGCGAGCGCCCCCAAGCATCCCAAGTCCGCCCTGCAGGAATGGGCGGCAGCGCACGGCCGCAAGTCACCTGACTATGCGCTGGTCGACCGCAGCGGCCCGCACCATGCGCTGCGCTTCACCGTCGCCGTCTCGATCCGCGGCGTGGGCGAGGCGCAGGGGGAAGGCAGCTCCAAGCAGGAAGCGGAGACGGCGGCGGCGGTGGCGTTGCTGGCGCGGCTGGAGGGGTAGCCGCGATCATGGAAAAGTGAAGGAGAGCCCTTCGACAAGCTCAGAGCGAACGGGATTGGTGGTTGTTCACAGATTGGACGAATGCGCCGACTCGTAAGGCCACCACATCCCCCACTCACCGTTCGCCCTGAGCTTGTCGAAGGGCTCTCTTTCTTCCTAAAACCCGCCCATGCCCTTCTGGACCTACATGCTCCACTGCGCCGACCGCAGCTTCTACATCGGCCACACGGACAATCTGGACACGCGCATCGCCAGCCACGAGCAGGGACAGATTCCCGGTTACACCGCCACCCGCCTCCCGGTGAAGCTGGTCTGGTCGCAGGACTTCGGCACCCGCGCCGATGCGCTGGAAGCGGAGCGCCGGATCAAGGGGTGGAGCCGCGCGAAGAAGATGGCGCTTGGAACCTTATCTCCAGCCTCGCGCAGAGCCGGCAAGGCCGGTAAGGGAGACGAATCCCCGCCCATATGGGCAAACGGAGTTCCAATTTGACCGAAGCCATTTCCCCCTCCCCCCAGCATTGCGGCGTCGTCGCGGTCTTGGGGGCGCCCAATGCGGGCAAGTCGACGCTGGTCAATGCGCTGGTCGGCCAGAAGGTGGCGATCACCAGTCCCAAGGCGCAGACCACACGCATGCGGGTGATGGGCATCGCCATCGAGGGCGACGCGCAGCTCGTGCTGGTCGACACGCCCGGCATCTTCCAGCCCGGCCGACGGCTGGACCGGGCGATGGTGCAGGCGGCCTGGGGGGGCACGCAGGATGCGGACCTCGTCGCGCTGGTGGTGGACGGGCGCGCGGGGCTCGGCCCCAAGATGGACCCGATCCTGGATGGGCTGGCACAGCGGCCCGAGACCAGATGGCTGATCCTCAACAAGGTGGACATCGCCGCCAAGGACAAGCTGCTCACGCTCACCCAGAAGCTGCACGAGCGCGCCGCCTTCGCCGAGACCTTCTTCGTGAGCGCGGCGACCGGCGACGGCCTGCCCCAGCTCAAGGCCGCGATGGCGGCCGCCATGCCCGAGGGGCCGTGGCATTTCCCGGCGGACCAGGTCTCCGACGCGACCGACCGGCTGCTCGCCGCCGAGATCACCCGCGAGCAGCTCTACCACCAGCTCCATGACGAGCTGCCCTACCAGACCGCCATCGAGACCGAGGCATATAAGGAGCGGCCGGACGGATCGGTGGAGATCCACCAGCAGATCCTCGTCGCCCGCCCGACCCAGCGCGCGATCATCCTGGGCAAGGGTGGCCAGCGGCTCAAGGAGATCGGCAGCAAGGCCCGCGCCGAGCTGGCCGGCCTGCTCGGCGCGCCGGTGCATCTCTATCTCCACGTCAAGGTGAAGGAAGGCTGGGACGAGGACCGGCAGGTGTGGCGCGACCTGGGGATGGACTGGGTGGATTGAGGGCGTCGTCCTTCCGCCTGCTCCTCACCGTTTCAAGTTCGCGGGCGGGTTTGCTCATGCCTCGATCGGACAGAGTCAACTTTTCATTGCCACCAGCTTGACCCCGCATCCGCAAAGGGGCAGCAGCGGCGCGACACCGCCTGGACGGGCGCGCAAGACGAGGAGAGCCGCATGAGCAATCGCCGCATAGTCACCATCGCCCCCACCGGGGGCATGTCGATGAAGAGCGCCAATCCCGCGCTGCCCACACAGCCGCAGGAAATCGCCGACGATGTGCATGCCTGCGCCAAGGCCGGCGCCGCGATCGTGGCCGTCCATGCCCGCCGCCCGGACGACCAGGCGACCTGCAATCCGGACATCTACAGCGACATCAACGCCCGCATCCGCGCCAAGTGCGACATCATCATCAACAACTCCACCGGCGGCGGCAATTCGGGCGACATGCTGGTCGAGCGCGGCGACGGCTTGTGGGAAAGCAATTTCGAGGAGCGGCTGCGCGGCTGCGACGGCGTGGGCGCGGAGATGTGCACCTTCGACGGCGTGACGGTGGTCGACACGGTGAGCGACAAGGAAGTGGTGGTCATCACCACGCCCTCGCGCTGCGAGACGCTGGTCAAGCGCATGGCCGACAAGGGCATCAAGCCGGAATGGGAAGTGTTCAGCCCCGAGCATATCCTGCAGGACGTGACGCGCCTCATCCAGAAGGGCTATGACAAGCCGCCTTATTACATCAACATCGTGATCGGCGGCGACAAGGGTTTCCAGGGCGCCATGCCCTATTCGCCCGAGATCCTCGACTTCATGGTGAAGTGCCTGCCGCCGCAATCGATCTGGTGCGTCTCCGGCATCGGTCCGGCGCAGATGCCGGCCACCACCCAGGCGCTGCTGCTCGGCGGCCATGTCCGCGTGGGGCTGGAGGACAATCATTATTATGCGCGCGGGCAGAAGGCGACCAATCTCATGCTCGTCGAGCGGCAGGTGCGCATCATGAGCGAGATGGGCTACGAGCCGATGAGTGCGGCGGAATCGCGCGAACTGCTGGGGCTGAAAGCGGTCTGACGCCCCCCTTATTAGCCCCTCCCCTTAAAGGGGAGGGGAGAAGGCAGAGCAGGCCTTCAAAGAGACCGCCTCAGCCCTCGGCCAGCGCGGCAACCAGGGCCTTCACCTTCTTCTGCCGCCATTGCGGCAGCGGCGCGATGAGCCAGTAGCCCAGGCCGGCGCGCGGTTCGCCCACGGGCGCGACGCGGCCGGCGGCGATGTCCGCGCGGGCCAGCAGCTCGGGCACGCAGGCGCGGCCGAAGCCGCTCGCCGCCGCGTCGATGGCCAGACCCGCATCGGCGACGCGCATCAACGCCTTGCCGTCCTCGACCGGACAGCCGGGCCAGGCGATCGGCGCGTCGGCGCCCTTGCCGTCCGCCGCCGCGACGGTCACGAAGCGCGGCGCGTCCAGCGCCAGCCCTTCATGCTCGCCCGCCCCGTCCGTGAGGCGGATGGCGAGGTCCAGATTAGCCTCGGTGAAATCGAGCGCTTCGTCCGCCGCGACGAGCAGGAACTGCAGGTCCGCCTGCTCGGCCGCATAGGCGGCGAGGCGCGCGTGCAGCCATTTGGCGGTGAGGTCGCGCGGCGCGGCGATGGTGAGATGCTGGGAGCTTTGCCCGGCCTGAATGGCGCGGACCGACTCCTCCAGATCGAGGAAGGCGCTACGCAGCGCGGGCAGGCCCGCCTCGGCCTCGGGCGTGAGTTCCAGGCCGCGCGGAGTGCGGCGGAAGAGGACCACGCCCAGCATGTCCTCCAGCGCCCGGATCTGCTGCCCGACCGCCGCCGGCGTCACCGCCAGCTCGTCCGCCGCGCGGGTGAAGGAGAGGTGTCGCGCCGCGGCGTCGAAGACGCGCAGGCCGTTGAGCGGCAGATGCGTGCGCTTCATCCCGAGACCGCCGGCGCCGCCAGGGCAAAGCGCGGGATGGCGACCTCCAGAGTCTCGCCCGCGCTCTCGAGCATCATGTAGCTGCCTTCCATCCAGCCGGTCGGCGTGGTGAGCGGACAGCCCGAGACATAGTCATAGGCGGCGCCGGGCTGGATGACCGGCGTCTCGCCGACCACGCCCTGCCCCTCGCGGCGGAACAGCGCCCCGCGCCCGTCCGCGATGGTCCAGCGGCGGGAGAGAAGCTGCACCGGCACGTCGCGCCCATTCTCGATGCGGACATGATAGGCCCAGAACCACTTGCCCATGTCCGGTTCGGACTGCTCGGCCAGGAAGCTTACGGCGACGCGCACGGTGATGCCATGGGTGGTTTCCGCATAGGGGAAGAAGGCGTGCATCATGCGGGCGGTTCCTCGAACCAGACTGAGTGGCGACCTGGGGGCCGGACTGGCCCACAGGCTACTCAAAGCCCCACCGCGGTCAATGCCTGATCCAGATCGGCGATGATGTCCTCCGGATCCTCCAGCCCCACATTGATCCGCACCATGCCGTCCCCGACACCGGCTTCGGCGCGCTTTTCCGGCCCCATATTATTGTGCGTGGTCGAGGCGGGATGGCAGAGCAGGGTCTTGGAATCGCCGATATTGTTGGAGATGTCGCACATCTCCAGCGCGTTCAGCATCGCCATGGCCTGCCGCCTGTCCTCCAGGATGAAGGAGAAGATGGGGCCGGCGCCGTCAGGCATCTGCCTCATGGCGACGGCGTGCTGCGGATGGCTCGGCAGGCCCGGGTGCAGGATACGCGGCACGCGGCCTTCCATGAACCGGCCGATGCGCAGCGCGCTGTCCGACTGGCGGCGGGCGCGCACCTCCAGCGTCTCCAGCCCCTTGAGCACGATCCAGGCATTGAAGGGCGAGCAGACCGGCCCGGTGTTGCGCTGGAACGGCGAGAGCGTGCCGTTGATCCATTCGTCCGTGCCGCAGATGGCGCCGGCCAGCACGCGGCCCTGCCCGTCCATGAGCTTGGTGGCGCTGTAGGCGACCACGTCCGCGCCGAATTCCAGCGGGCGCTGGAGCACCGGCGTCGCGAAGGCATTGTCCACGATGGTGGTGATGCCATGCTCGCGGGCAAGGCCGCAGACATAGGCGAGGTCGACCACGTCGAGCGTCGGATTGGCCGGCGTCTCGAAGAAGAAGGCTTTGGTGTTGGGCTGGATCGCCGCCTTCCACTGCTCATTCTCGCGTGCGTCGACGATCGTGTGGGTGATGCCGAAGCGATTGAGCACATTGTCCAGGATCCAGCGGCAGGAGCCGAACGCCGCGCGGCCCGCCACCACATGATCGCCCGCGCTCAGCATGCAGAGCAGCGCGCTGGTCATGGCGGCCATGCCGCTCGCCTGCACCTTGCAGGCCTCGGCGCCTTCCATGAGCGCGATGCGCTCCTCCAGCATCTGCACGGTGGGGTTCTGGAAGCGGGAATATTGCATGCCCTTCGACTCGCCCGCGAAGCGCGCCGCCACTTCCTCGGCGGAATCGTAGCTGTAGCCGGAAGTGAGGAAGAGCGCCTCGCTGGTCTCGCCCTGCTCCGAGCGCCATGTGCCGCCACGCACGGCCCGGGTCGCGGGGCGCCAGCGGCTTGTGATCGAGCGGTCCTGTCCGGTATGCTTCTTCATGCGGCGCTTCTAGTCGCTCCCCTTGCCGGGTCAATCCACCGGATGGGGAAACCATCGCCTTTCGGGGGATATATGGCGAGCCGGACCAATCCGATCTTCATGCGCCCGGACCGACGCGACGCGCTCGTCGCAGCCGCCTTCGCGCTGGCGGCGCTCGCCCTCTATCTCCGGCGGCTGACCGATCCGGCGACGCTGATGTTCGACGAGCATCATTATGTGCCGGCGGTGCGCACGCTGCTGGCTTTCGCCGGCCTGCCCAATGCCGAGCATCCGCCGCTCGGCAAATGGCTGATCGGCCTCGGCATGACGCTTGGCGGCGACAATCCCTTCGGCTGGCGGATCATGAGCGCGCTGTTCGGCGCCATGGCCGTGGGCGCGGGCGTGATGGCCGCGCGCTGGCTGCTAGGGACGCGCGCGGTTGCCGTGATGACGGGCCTGCTGCTGCTCATCAGCCCGATGCTGTTCATCCAGGCGCGCATCGCCATGCTGGACATCTTCATGCTGGCCTTGCTGATGCTGGCCTTCTGGGCGTTCGCGGCGGCGGCGCGCACCGATTATGCGGACCGCTGGCGGCTCGCGCTGGCGGGCGGGCTGCTGGGCCTCGCCACGGCGGCCAAATGGACTGCCATCCCCTTCGTCGCCATGGCGATCGCGCTCTTCACCCTCGCCCGCCTGCGCGGCGACCGCAGGCGCGGGCCGGGGCTGGTCGAAGGCGTGAGCTGGCTTGGGCCATTCGCGATCCTGGTCTATCTCGCGACCTTCCTGCCCTATCTCTTCCTGCGCCATGACGCGCTCTCGCTCGGCGGCCTCGTCCCCCAGCAATTCGCCATGCTGAAGCTGCAAGGCCAGGCGCTGGCGCCGCACGTCTATCAGAGCGTCTGGTGGCAATGGGTGCTCAGTCTGCGCCCGGTCTGGTATTTCTACGAGCCGGTGAACGGCATCCAGCGCGGCGTGCTGCTGATCGGCAATCCGGCGATCAGCTGGGGCGGACTGCTGGCATTGCTCGTATGCCTTTACGCGGGCCTGCGGCAGGGCGAGCGGCCGCTGCTGGTCATCGCACTGCTCTGGGCCGCCTCGCTCGCCTTTTTCATCGTGATCCCCAAGCCGGTGATGTTCTATTATCATTACATCCCCGCCTCGCTGCTGCTCTGCTTCGCCATCGCCGCCGTGCTCGACCGCTGGTTCTGGCAACGCGGCAACCGGCTGGCGCCGACGCTGTGCATCGGCTTCGCGGTGCTGCTGTTCGTGGAATTCTATCCCATCGTCTCGGCCGCCGCGCTGGGCGACCCGCAGGATTTCAACCGCTGGATGTGGCTGGACAGCTGGCGCTGAGGCATCCCTGACGAATACGACATCCCGCCCGGTTCAATCGACCGGCTTCAAAACGCCGCGTTCTTCCCGATGCCATTCATCATTGACGTGATCGACGCATGTCCGCCGTTTGCCGGCAACATCGCGATAGTTCGTTACGGAGATGACACCGGCATCCACATATCCATCACTACTGAGAGCGGATGTTTCAAAAACGGCAATTTGACATATGCCTCGCAATGCCAAGTCACTGACGACCAAGCGAAGGGCCTCAAGCCCTTCACTGTCGCGCAAGACCATCGGGAAATAAGATCCAATGCCATCCGGCCCGATATGGTCAGGATCTGAATTTATGAGATATGATGACAAATCCGATATTTTTCTGCCTCTTACAGTCCAAGATCCTTTTCCCGGATCAAATGTCGGATAATTTCCGATATTTTTTGCTTCCATCATATAGGCATGCACCGTCAAATCGGCCTCAATGGCCAAGGGCACGGGGCGCCTCCACAGGGCGATCAGAATCAGATCAGCCAGCAAGGCGGTCAGCGCCAGCGCCAGCAGCAGCTTCCGCCTGGTAATCGGCCGCAGTGATAATCTGGTCAACATGACGCGACACCTTGGCGATCATGGCTCCGCTGGAGAAATACCATCAAGCGGGCGGCCGATCCACACGCGACAGGATCGATCTTCGCCCGCTCACACCGGCGGCGGAGTGCCTCCGCCGAGCACGACAGCGGCCTGGCTCATGTCCAGATTGCCGCCCGAGAGGATGACGGCGACTTTCTTGCCGCGCATCGCCTCCCGCTCCTGTATCAGCGCGGCCATGGCGGCGGCGCCCGCGCCTTCGGCGAGATTGTGCGTGTCCTGCCAGAGCACGCGGATCGCCTGCGCGATCTCGTCGTCGGTGACGGCGACGAAGCGCTCGGCGCGCGGCGTCAGATAGTCGAGCGCCGCCTGAACCGGGGTGCAGACCGCGACGCCATCCGCGAAGGTGTGCGCCGTCTTGGTGCCGATCAGCCGGCCCTGCTCGAAGCTCTGCTTGGCCCCGTCCACCGCCGCGGAGACAACGCCGACGACCTTGGTCTTCAGGCCCAGCGCATCACGCGCGGCGATGGTGCCGCAGATGCCCGAACCGCAGCCGACCGGCACATAGACCGTGTCCAGATCCGGCACCGCGCCCAGCAGCTCCAGCCCATAGCTCGCTACCCCGCGTACCAGCTCCTCGTGGAAGGCCGGCACCATGAACAGGCCATATTGGGCGGCGCGCGCCATCGCCTCGGCCTTGGCATCGTCGAAGGTAGCGCCATGCTCGATCAGTTCGGCGCCGAAGGCGCGCATGGCGGCATTCTTCTCGCGCGCATTGCCATGGGGCACGACGATGGTCGCTGAGAGGCCCGCCGCCCGCGCCGCGCGCCCCTGCGCCTGCCCATGATTGCCGCGCGTGGCGGTGATGATGCCCTGCACCTCGGGATGGGTGCGGCGCAGCCAGTCCATATAGGTGATCGCCCCACGCGCCTTGAACGCGCCGGTGGGCGTGTGGTTCTCATGCTTGACCCACAGCTCGCAGCCCAGCCGTTCGGCCAGCAGCGGCCAGGCGAACTGAGCCGTCGGCGCCATATGGGCATGGACCAGCGCGGCGGCCGCGCGCAGCGAATCGGGCGAATAGGGTTCAGTCATGGGCCGTCCCGTGGAATGAGCGCCCTGCCCTGCCCACGCAGCACGGCAAATTTATGGCGGCGAGGAAATGGCCCGAAGACGGACAATGTCCTGATCCGACCTGCCCCTAGCCAAATGCCGTGCTCCGGCGAAGGCAGAGCCCAGGACCCACCCGCAGGACATGGCCGCCATGGGCTCCTGCCTTCGCAGGAGCACTTTCCGGTTCAAGCCGGAGGACCGCTCGTCCGCAAATTCAAAGCGCCGCCAGCACCGCGTCGCCCATCGCCTCGGTCGACAGCGTGCCGCCCAGGTCGGCGGTGCGCGCGCCGCCCGCCAGTGCTTTCGCCACCGCCGCCTCGATCCGGTCGGCCGGCTCGCCCAGCCCCAGCGAGAAGCGCAGCATCATCGCGGCGGAGAGGATGGTGGCCAGCGGATTGGCCTTGCCCTGCCCGGCAATGTCCGGCGCGCTGCCGTGGATCGGCTCGTAGAGGCCCTTGCCGGCGGCATCGAGCGAGGCGGAGGCCAGCATGCCGATGGAGCCCACGCACATGCTCGCCTGATCCGAGAGGATGTCGCCGAACAGGTTGCCGGTCACGATCACGTCGAACTGGCCGGGATTGCGCACCAGCTGCATGGCGGCATTGTCCACATACATGTGGCTGAGTTCGACGTCCGGATAGTCCTTCGCCACCTCGTTCACCACGTCGCGCCAGAGCTGGCTGGTCTCCAGCACATTGGCCTTGTCCACCGAGCAGAGCCTGCCCCGCCGCGCCTGCGCCGCCTTGAAGGCGCTGTGCGCGATGCGGCGCACCTCCGCCTCATCGTAGGACATGATGTCATAGCCCTCGCGCAGGCCATCGGCGGTGGTGCGCATGCCCTTCTCGCCGAAATAGACGTCGCCGTTCAGCTCGCGCACGATGAGCAGGTCGATCGCCTCGGCGACTTCCTTGCGCAGGGTGGAGGCGTCGGCCAGTTCGGGGAAGCATTTGGCGGGGCGCAGGTTCGAAAAGAGCGTGAGGTCCTTGCGCAGACCGAGAATCGCCTGCTCGGGGCGCAGGTGGCGCTCCAGATTGTCGCAATCGGGATCGCCCACCGCGCCGAACAGGATGGCGTCGGCGCGCCTGGCAAGGTCGAGCGTGGCGGGCGGCAGCGGATGGCCCTGCGCCTTGTAGGCCGCGCCGCCGACGGGCGCCTCCTCGAAGGTCATGCCGGTTATGGCGAGCGCATCCAGCACGCGCCGCGCCTGCGCGACGACTTCCGGGCCGATGCCGTCTCCGGGGAACAGCGCGATCAGCATCCTGGGTCTCCTCTGGCGATTTCGAGCCTGCCCTTAGAGGGATTTCGAGGCGGATGGAACATCTGCCGGCTCGGAAATCACGGCAACAGAGGAAACTGGAGCCGGTCCGATCCGATCTGAAGCGGATCGGCTCCGGCAAGGGCCGACCGCCCTCACGCAACCGCTCTTTTGAGCCGTTCGATCAGCCGCTCGCGCGCGGCGAGGATGTCCGTGCGGCGCGGATCGAACAGATGCTGGAGCAGGAAGTGGCCGGTGAGCGCGAAACCGGCGAGAATGTCCGGCCAGCTTGCCTCGCCACTCCGGGCGAGGAAGGCGGGGAGCGGCAGGAGGCGATCCTGCCGCCCGCCCGCGCCCGCCTCCGTCACCGCGCGGCCGGTGCGCGGGCTGACGAAGGCGAGGCCCTCGCGCGCGCCGGTGACGGCGCATTCGGAGAGATCGAGCCCGAAGCCCAGCTCGGCGAGCAGCAGCAGCTCGTAGCGCACCAGCGCCACTGCCCAGCCGCGCGCGGCCGGCGCCGCCTCCACGGCATCGAGCACCGCGCCGAGCGCGCTCCACAGCGTGGGATAGGGCTGACCCTCGGGCAGGGTCGCGGCGGTGAGCGCGCAGGCCCAGTCGATCGCGGCGGCGGGCAGCGGTTCGGCGAGCAGCGGCCCGCGGCTATGCTCCAGCTCGACCGCGAGGCTGGCGAGCTGGTCCGCCGTGCGCGCCCGGAACACGCCGCGCACGATATTGCCGGGAATGAGCACCGGCCGCATCCGGCTGGAGCGCCCGCCCTGCACATAGCCGCCGAGCAAGCCCGCCTCGCTCGTCAGCGCCCGCACGATCGCCCCATGCTCGCCATGCGGCCGCGCGGCGCAGATGATGGCGGTGGCGGTGAGCGTGGTCATGGCCCCCTCTTAGGCGCGGTCGGAGCAATCGCGAAGCGTTGGACGATTGACGCCCGCACCCGATCCGGCGATGGCGACGACACATCATCGCAAGGATCATCGCATGCAGCGCATCAAGCATTTCGGTTTCGCGGCCCTGCTCGCGCTCGCGCCTCCCGCCGCCGCGCAGGCGCAGGAGGCCGATCCCGCCTCCGCCCAGAGCGCGAGCTGGCAGAATCAGCAGACGCTGGCGCTGGCGCAGCTGCGCTGGGAGGATGGCTGGCGCACCCTGCCCGGCGGCCTGCGCTGGCGGCCGATCAGCGGCGACGGATCAGGCGCGCACCCCACGGTCGAGGATGTGGTGAGGCTCCATTATGAAGGCCGTCTCGTCGACGGCACCGTGTTCGACAGCAGCTGGGCGCGCGGCGAGCCGGAGACCTTCCCGCTCGGCAAGCTCATCAAGGGCTGGCAGCTGGCCGTCCCGCAAATGGGCGTGGGCGACACGATCGAGATCGCCATGCCCGCCGACCTCGGCTATGGCGCACGGGGCAAGGGACCGATCCCGGGCGGCGCAACCATGTTCTTCAAGATCGAGCTGCTGGGCATCGAAGAGCGGGAATAGCCGCAACGCCTATATCCCGGCTTTCGCTGGGTGACGGCATCCAACAAAATGGCACTCGGTGCTCCTGCGAAGGCGGGAGCACCGATGCTGATGATGTGTGGATGCCCCTAACCCGCCGCCACGATCGGCCCGAACTTCGCCGCCGTGAGGCTCGCGCCGCCGACCAGGGCGCCGTCCACATTCGCGGTGTGGAGGATGTCGGCCGCATTGTCACCGCTCACCGAGCCGCCGTAGAGGATGCGCATCGCGTCGCCCTTGTCGGCGCCCAGCGCCTCCACCAGCGTGGCGCGCAGGGCCGCGTGCATGGCGGCGATCTGCGGCGGGGTGGCGACCTTGCCGGTGCCGATCGCCCAGACCGGCTCATAGGCGATGGTGAGCCATGCCGGGTCCGCGCCCTCGGGCAGGGATTCGCGGAGCTGGGCCGAGACCCAGTCATGCGCGGCATCGTCGCCCTGCTCGCGCGTTTCCAGCGTCTCGCCGATGCAGAGGACGACCATGAGACCATGCTTGTGCGCCGTGGCCGCCTTGGCCGCCACGTCCGCGCTGGCCTCATGCTGAAACGCCCGCCGCTCGCTATGGCCGACGATCACGCCGCGCGCGCCGGCCTCGGCCAGCATGGCGGCGGAGACATTGCCGGTGAAGGCGCCGGATTCGGCCTGGTGGCAATCCTGCCCGCCGATCGGCATCGCTCCCGAAGCCGCCACGGCGGGCGCGATCAGCGTCGCGGGAAGGAACAGGGCGACGTCCAGATCGGGGCGTCCGGCCGCCAGCTGCGCGATGGCCGAGACCTCGCCGAGATCGGCCTTGAGGCCGTTCATCTTCCAGTTGCCCGCGATCAGCTTGCGCCGCTCCGTCATCGTCCTTCCGCTCCCTCTCGTCGCGCCTTGTGGCTCCAGACCGGACCGGATGGACGGCCCGCCACGCTTTGTCCAGAGGCGCGGGCGACAATGCCTGCTTGATGCGCCCCGCGCCGCGCCCTAAAGCGGCGGACCATATTCCCTGCGCGACAGTTCCCGGAACCCCATCGACATGATGTTCTTCAGGCGTATTCTCGGCTCCAAGATCGGCGGACTGCTCGCCCTCGTCTTCCTGGCGGTGATCGGCCTCGCCTTCGCGGCGGGCGACATCACCGGGCATGACAGCTTCACCAGCATGTTCAGCGGCCAGTCCTCGACGGAAGTGGCGCGCGTCGGCAAGCGGGCAGTGACCGCCAACGAGGTGCAGACCCGCACGCAGATGTTCTTCGAGCGCATGCGCGAGGAGAATCCCAATCTCACGATCGACGAGTTCCTGGCGCAAGGCGGCCTGCAACGCGTCGCCGAGGAACTGATCGCCAATCGCGCGCTCATCGCCTGGGGCGATGCGCATGGCGTGCGCATCAGCAAGGCGCTGGTCGATGCCGAGATCGCCGGCAATCCCGCCTTCGTGGACGCCACCGGCAATTTCAGCGAGCAGGTGTTCCGCCAGATGCTCGCCCAGCGGCGCGTCACCGAGCAGGATCTGCGCGACGACATTCTCGGCCAGCTCGTCCAGCAGCAGCTCCTCGCGCCGATCGGCGCGGGCGCGCGCACGCCGGAAGCCATGGTGGTGCCCTATGCCGCCTCGCTGCTGGAGCAGCGCACCGGCCTCGCCATCGCCGTGCCCTCGGCCGCCTATGCGCCGAAGAACCAGCCGACCGAAGCGGAGCTGCGCGCCTTCTACACCGCGCATCCCGACGAGTTCAGCCTGCCCGAGCAGCGCAAGCTGCGCTACGCCCTCGTCAATCTCGCCCGTTTCGAGGGGCAGGCGACGCCGACCGACGCCGAGTTGCAGCAGGCCTACAAGAGCAAGGCGGACCAGTATAAGGCCCGGCAGGAGCGCAGCTTCTCGCAGCTCATTCTCGCGACCGAGGCCGCCGCCAGGGATGCCGCCGCCAAGGTGGCGCAGGGCCAGTCGCTGACGCAGGTGGCGAGCGGCGCCGGCCTCGCCGCCTCGCGCATCGACCATCTGGACCAGGCCGCGCTCGCCACGCAGACCAGCGCCGACATCGCCCGCGCCGCCTTTGCCGCCGCCAAGGGCGGGCTGGTCGGCCCGGTGCGCTCGCCGCTCGGCTGGACGCTGCTGCGCGTGGAGGATGTGCGCGACATCGCCGGCAAGACATTCGAGCAGGCCAGGGACGATCTCGTGGCCGAGGTGCGCCAGGCCAAGCAGCGCCAGCTGTTCAGCGAGTTCCTCAACGATCTGGACGGCAAGCTTGGCGAAGGCGTGAGCTTCACCGAGCTGGCCCGCACCAATCAGCTCACCATCGTCGAGACGCCGCTCCTGACCAAGGAAGGCAAGGTCGTGGCCGATCCGGCCTACCAGCCCGACGCCACCGTCTCTGCCCTGCTGGAGCAGGGCTTCGCCATGTCGGAAGGCGACGATCCGCAGGTGGCGCAGGTGAAACCGGACGAGGAGGCCGCGCTGGTCGCGGTCAGCGACGTGGTGCCCGCCGGTCCACCGCCGTTCGAGACGGTGAAGGCCGCCGTGCAGGTCGCCTGGGGCCTCTCCAAGGGCGCGGAGCAGGCGCAGAAGCTGGCCAGCCAGCTCGAGCAGGCGCTGAACAAGGGCGAAGCGACCGACGCCGCGCTGGCCCGCCTCGGCCTCGCCAGCGCGCCGCGCCAGCCGCTCGACGCGCGCCGGGGCGACATCAATCGGCAGGGCGGCGCCATCCCCCCGCCGCTGCAGGCGCTGTTCACACTCCAGAAGGGCAAGGCCAAGCTGCTGCCGCTGGAGCGCGACCGCGGCTTCGTGATCGTGCGTCTCGACACCATCACCCCGCATGATCCGCGCGGCGATGCCAATGCGCTGAGCGCCACGCGCGGCGGGCTCGCCAATGTGCTGGGCGGCGAATATGCGCGCCAGTTCATGGCGGCCGTACAGCAGGACCTTGGCGTCACGCGCAGCGATGCGGCGCTGGCGGCGGTCGAGAAGGCGCTGCGCGAAGCCAATGGCGCCATCCCGGCGCAATAGGCTCCGGGCAGACAGGCACTTGATCGGCATGGACGACAGGATCGCGGCGAACCGCGCCGCCCTCGCACAGGGCCGCTCGGTGCTCGTGTGGCGGCGGCTGATCGCGGACACGGAAACGCCGGTCTCCGCCGCGCTCAAGCTGATCGAGGCCGAGCGGGGCGACTTCATCCTCGAATCGGTCGAGGGCGGCGCCGTGCGCGGGCGCCACAGCCTGATCGGCCTCGCGCCCGATCTCGTCTTCCGCGCGACTGGCCGCCAGGCGGAGATCAACCGGCACTGGCGCACCGACCGCGCGGCCTTCACGCCGCTGGACGCCGATCCGCTGGCGGCGCTGCGCGCGCTGGTCGCGGAATGCCGGGCGGATGTGGACCCCGAGCTGCCGCCGGCGCTCGCCTGCCTCGTCGGCTATTTCGCCTATGAGACGATCGGCCTTGTCGAGATGCTGCCCCGCCCCGCCGACAATGGCCTGGGCACGCCGGACATGCTGTTCGTGCGGCCGACCGTTGTGCTGGTGTTCGACCGGCTGGCCGATGCGCTCTACATCGTCGCGCCGGTCTGGGCCGATGGCGTCGGCGACAGCGACAGCATAAACCGTGCGCTGGACGCCGCGCGCGACCGGATCGACGCGACCGCCGCGCGGCTCGCCAGCCCCCTCGCCCTGCCCGCCGCCCCGGCGCTCGACCCGGCCGACATCGCCATGACGCCGGTCATGCCCGCCGGGCGCTACGAAGAGATGGTGCTGAAGGCGAAGGACTATATCGTCGCCGGCGACATCTTCCAGGTCGTGCTGGCGCAGCGCTTCACCACGCCCTTCACCCTGCCGCCGATCGACCTCTACCGCGCGCTGCGGCGGATCAATCCCTCGCCTTTCCTCTATCATCTCGACCTGCCGGGTTTCGCGCTCACCGGCTCCAGCCCCGAGATTCTCGTGCGCGCGCGCGACGGGGAAGTGACCATCCGCCCGATCGCCGGCACTCGCCCGCGCGGCCGCACGACAAGCGAGGACGCGGCCAACCGCGATTCTCTGCTCGCCGATCCCAAGGAACGCGCGGAGCATCTCATGCTGCTGGACCTCGGCCGCAACGATGTGGGCCGCGTCGCCGCCGCCGGCAGCGTGAGCGTGACGGACAGCTACATGGTCGAATTCTACAGCCATGTGATGCACATCGTCTCGAACGTGGTCGGCCGGATCGCGCCGGGCAAGGACGCGCTGGACGCGCTGTTCGCGGGCTTCCCCGCCGGCACCGTCTCGGGCGCGCCCAAGGTGCGCGCCTGCCAGATCATCGCCGAGCTGGAGCCGGAGACGCGCGGGCCTTATGCCGGCGGCGTCGGCTATTTCTCGCCGGACGGCAATATGGACAGCTGCATCGTGCTGCGCACCGCGCTGGTGAAGGACGGCGTGCTGCATGCGCAGGCCGGCGCGGGCATCGTGGCGGATTCGGACCCCGCCTATGAGCAGCGCGAGTGCGAGGCGAAGTCCGGCGCCCTGTTCGCCGCGGCGCACGAGGCGGTCGCGATCGCGCGTGAGGGGCGGTTCGGGCAGTAGCGCGATCCGGCATCCGTTCCGCCGACGCGGAAAGCGGCTTGGCAAGGCGGCCATTATTGCCATAGTGTATTATAACACAGATACACTGGAGTCGCCATGAAGCTCCCCCTGCTCGCGATCAGCCTGATGATGGCCGCGCCCGCCCTTGCCCAGCAAGCGCCCGACAATGCGCCGCGCGCGGTGGTCGACCGCGTCGCCGACCAGATCGAAGCGCAATATTTCGATCCGGCCCTGGCCCGCCGGATCGCCGACGACCTGCGCCAGCGCGCGCACTCCGGGGCCTTCGACCGGATGACGGAGCCCTTCGCGCTCAGCCAGTCGCTGACCACCATTCTCCAGGCGCAAGACAGGCATTTTCGCGTGAACTGGCGCGATCCCGCCAAGGCGGCGGAAAGCGGCGGGATCGGGTTCATGCCGCCCGATCCCGAACTGGCCGCACGCCGCACGGGCTATGGCTTTCGCAAGGTGGAGATCTTGCCCGGCAATATCGGCTATGTCGATCTCGCCGGCTTCTCGCCGATCGATTGGACCGATCCGAACTTCCCGACCCGCCTGGCCGCCGATTCAGCCTTGAGCCTCATCGCGCGCACCGATGCGGTCATCATCGATCTGCGCGGCAATGGCGGCGGCCATCCCACCATGGTGGGTTATCTGGCCAGCGCCTTCCTCGCCCCGGACGCCCGGCCCTATAATATCTTCCACAGCCGCGAGGGCACGGAAAGCGAGGGGCCGCAGACGCCTTATGCCCATCCGCGCCCCGACGTGCCACTGTTCATCCTGACCAGCGGCCGGACCGCATCGGCCGCCGAAGCCTTCGCCTACACGCTGCAGGCGGCCGGGCGCGCCACGATCGTCGGCGACACCAGCATGGGCGCCGCCAATCCCGGCGGCGAGGTCGATGCGGGGGGCGGCTATGCCATCTTCATTTCCATGGGTTCGCCGGTCAATCCCATCACCCATGGCAACTGGGAAGGCACCGGCGTGGTGCCGCAAGTGAAGGTGACGCCGGACCAGGCGCTCCGTGATGCGCAGATCCTTGCGCTACGCGCCATATTGCCGCGGGTGGAGGCCGGCCAGAAGCGTGACACGCAATGGGCGCTCGACGCGCTCACCGCCGATCCGCCCGCCGCGCTGGACACCGCCGCTTATGCCGGCAGCTTCGGCGACTGGAAGGTCGTGCCCGAGACGGGGCGCCTCTCGCTGCGGATCGGCCGCCGGCCACCGCGCATCCTGCTGCCGATCGGCCCCGATCTCTTCACGGTCGAGAACAGTCCCGGCTTGCGCTATCATTTCGTGCGCGACGGGCAGAACCGGATCACGGCGCTCGAATTCACCGATTCCGATGGCTTTCTCAACCGCCAGATGAAGGACGGCGCCGACTAGTCACGCCCCGTCAGTCGTTATCGTCCTCATCGCATGCACAGGTCTGCCGCTGGGCGGGCGCGCGCGATGGCGGGCGGGCGGTGGCGGCGAATTCCCCGGGCGTCAGGCGGCCGTCATGATCGGCATCGGCGCCGGCGAACCGGTCGGCGGTGGCGGCTGCCCATTCCTCGAAGGAGAGGAGATTGTTGCCGTCCTTGTCCAGCCGGCGGAAGGCGGCCGAGCGGGTGGACATCATCTCGATCCGCGTGATGGTGCCATCGCGATTGCGGTCGTAGCGATCGAAGCGCTTGCGCTCGCGCGTGCGCGGATCGGCGGTCGGCACGTCCGGTGGCGGCGCGCCCCGCGCATCGGGGTCGCCTTCGGGGGGAATGTCCGGCCCCGGCGCCGCCTGCGCCCGCGCGCCGCCCTGCGCGACGAGCGGCCGGGCCGTGCTGTCCGCCCAGCTCTGCCACCAGAACAGGCCGGCCGAGACCAGCAGCAATGTCGCGATCGAGCCCGCCAGAAACCGCCCCATGATCCTATCCCCCTGCGATCATGTCCAGATTAGGGATTGCGGCCGCCTGTGGGAAGCCGCTTCGGGATCAGCCGCGCAGCGCGCCGCGCAGCAGCCGGCCATAATGGCGCACGGTGAACGGGGCGGCGGGCACGCGCCCGGCCGCCACATCCGGCAAGGCAATGGCGCGCGCGAGGCGCAGCGGCTTGAGCGCCGCGCCCGCCAGCGGCGCCGAGGCCTCGACACCGAGCGTCCGCGCCGCCGCGATGGCGCGCGCGGCCAGCGCGGCGTCGCGCACATGCGCCGCGAGGTCCCACAGCGCCCAGAGCGCCCCGGCCGCGCGCAACGCGTCGGTCTGATCCGCGCCGGCCAGCAGGGCGAAGAGCCCGCCGCCTCGCGCCGCGCCATAATCGAGCAGGTCGGCGTCCGTGAGCGGATCGGGCGAGACCAGATAGCGCCAGCCGTCGATCAGCCGCTCCGCCGCTGGCGCGGCCTGCGCCGGCGCGATCGCGCGCCACTGCTCCACCAGCGGCTCACCGCCGCCCTTGGCGCGATCATCCTCCACCAGCACGGCATCCCACCAGGCGAGGCGAATGGCCGCGATGGCGGGATCGCCGCCGCGCCGCGCCACCGCCGCCAGCCGCTGGTCGAGCTGCCAGCACAGGCCCTGCCACGCGCGCAGCGAGGGCGCGGCATGGGCCACCAGCAGCCGCTGCATCGGCGGCAGATCCATCGTCTGGTCAGGCGCGGCGGGCACCGGCACGTTTTCCCTTTCGGCTATGCGGGGGCGCCAGGCCCTCGCGCCGCCCCTCTTATTGGAAGCGCCGCCGCCCGCAAGCCATCAAAGCCCGATCGCGCCCGCGCGCGTTCGATGAGGCGCGGCGCAACTCTGTCCGACAGCGGCACATGCCCGGGATTCACCCCCCGTCAACCATGGTGTTTAGCGGATCGTCTACCTTGGCGATCTACAGGCAGGGTCGCTCGCGGTCGGCCCGGTCCGACGCCGGGCGTGCCGCAGTTCACGGGGTTCCTTGATGCACAATCGCCGGCAAGGCCGCTCCTTCCTCTCCCGCCTGGGGCGCGATGCGCGCGGCAACACGCTCGCGATCGCCGCCGCGGCGATGGTGCCGCTCGCCGGCATGATCGGCGGCGGCGTGGACATGAGCCGCCTCTACCTCACCAAGACGCGATTGCAGCAGGCCTGCGACGCGGGCGTGCTGGCTGGTCGCAAGGCGATGGGCACGGGCGCCTGGAACACCAGCAGCAATGCCCGCGCGCTGGAGCTCTTCTCGGTCAATTTCCTGGAAGGCGCCTACGGCACCGGCGATCTCACACATAATTTCACGGAGAGCGGCGGCGTGGTGAACGGCCATGCCAGCGTCGACGTACCCATGACGATCATGCGGATGTTCGGCGTGACGCACAAGACGCTCGCCATCGACTGCTCCGCCCGCATGGAAATCCCCAACACGGACGTCATGTTCGTGCTCGACGTGACCGGCTCCATGAATTGCGCTGCGGGCGATTCCGGATGCAGCAACAACGGTAACGTGCCGGCAAGCGGCGCCAAGATCACTGGCCTCAAGAGCGCGGTCAAATGCTTCTACGAAGCGCTGCTGAAGGTAAACACGGCGGAAGTGTGCGGCGACGATCCGGCCGCCACCAGCTACACGCAGAACGCGCAGATCCGCATCGGCTTCGTGCCCTATTCGGTCAACGTCAATGTCGGCAAGCTGCTGCCCAACGGCTTTCTGGCCGACCGCTGGGAATATCAGACCCGGAAAGGTGCTTATTACTCGGTCGGCGCTCCGGCTGAGAGCGGCTATGACCAGACCAAGACCTACAACAAGAAGAGCGACTGCCAAAGCTGGGCCATCGGCGAGGATACGTCAGGCTTCCCCTCCACATCCTCGACGCCCCAATCCTTCACCGTGACCACCACGACCTATACTTATGTCAGCTACGCGTCGAAGGTCTGCACGCGCCGGGTTAATCAGGAGAAGGTCGTCTATACGCGGAACGATGCCAACGGCACCTACTTCCACACCTGGATTTATGGAAAGGCGGAGCTCGATGTCAGCGCCCTGAAAGCCGGGGACTCAAACTGGAAGGACAGCGTCAGTCTCCGCGTGGGCAATGACGGCGAATATGCCGATGTTCCCTGGGACGGCTGCATCGAGGAGCGCAAGACCGTCAAGAATTCGGACGGCGACCCGAGCGACGAGTGGGATCCCATCCCGAGCGCCGCTTATGACATGAACATCGACCTGGTGCCGACCGACGCCGTGGAGGGATCGCAATGGGGTCCCATGCTGGAGGGCGCGGTCTGGGGGGCCTACAGCGGCAAATCGGACGTCTATGGCGGCCTCACGACATCCAGCAATCTGTCGCACAACGTAAACTATTTCTGCACGACCGAGGCGCGCAAGTTGAGGACCTGGTATACGCCGGGCGGCTTCGAGACCTATGTCAATTCGCTCACCGCGATCGGCAATACCTATCACGACATCGGCATGATCTGGGGCGCCCGGCTGATCTCGCCGACCGGCATCTTCGCCAGCGAGAATGCCGCGACACCCACCGGCGGGGCTATCCAGCGCCACATCATCTTCATGACCGATGGCGACACCATGTCGTATAATTACGACTATAGCGCCTATGGCATAAGCTGGTGGGATCGGCGGCAGACAACCTATGCACCGGCCAGCGGCAACGGCACCAACAGCGACACCTCCAAGATCATCAACGCGCACCTCGCGGGCCTGTGCACGGCGATCAAGAACCGCAACATCACGCTCTGGGTGATCTCCTATGGCGGCGGCATCAACACGACGACGGAAAACCGCTTGTCCACCTGCGCGACGCCGGGGCATTATTATGCCGCCGACGACACCGAGGCTCTCGTCGCGCGCTTCAAGCAGATCGCGTCCGAAATCGCTCAGCTGCGGCTGGCGAGCTGAGCGGGAGGCGGAGATGGCACACATCATCCCCCCGCGTCTGGCCGGCCTGATCCGGCGCGAGGACGGCGTGACCATCGTCGAGTTCGGCCTCATCGCGCCGGCGCTGATGGTGATGCTGCTGGGCGCACTGGACATCGGCCACACGCTCTACATGCAGAGCGTGCTGCAGGGCGTGGTGCAGAAGGCGGCGCGCGACGGCTCACTGGAGGACGCCGGCGGCAACGATGCCACCTACCGCGATGCCCTCGATGCCACGGTCGAGAGCCAGCTGCTCACGCTCAACAAGAGCGCGAAAGTGTCCTTCGACCGCCGCTTCTACCGCACCTTCAGCGACGCGGCGGCGGCCAAGGCGGAGGAATTCACCGATTCGGCCAGCGGCACCTACAAGAACGGCATCTGTGACAATGGCGAACCCTATGTGGACGCCAACAATAATGGCGTGTGGGATGCCGATGGCGGCGATTCCGTGAACAATGCCGGCGCGCGGGACAATATCGTCTACACCGTCACCATCTCCTATGCCCGCATGTTCCCGCTCGACAAGCTGGTGGGGGGCAGCGGCACCACCCGGCTCAGCGCCGCCACCGTGCTCGCCAACCAGCCCTACGGCACGCAGGGCCACTATACCGCGCCGACGGTGCGCAACTGTTCATGATCCGCGCCGCCCGCCGCCGGCTCCATCGCCTGATCGCGGACCGCTCCGGCCTGGCGCTCACCGAGTTCGCCCTGACGGCGCCGATCGTGCTCGGCATCTTCCTGGCGGGCGCCGAGATCACCAACTATGCCATCACCAAGCTGCGGGTCAGCCAGGCGGCGCTGCATGTCGCGGACAACGGCTCGCGGATCGGCACCAACAGCCTGTTGACCGCGCCGCAGATCAGCGAGACGCAGATCAACGACCTGCTGATCGGCGCCAATCTCCAGGCCGGCAATATCAGTCTCCAGCAGCATGGGCGCGTCATCATCTCCAGCCTGGAGCCGATGGCCAATCCCAATACGAGCGGGCAATACCGGATACGCTGGCAGCGCTGCTTCGGCGCCAAGAGCTTCTCGTCCAGCTACGGATCGCAGGGCGACACCAACCTGACCGGCATGGGTCCGACCGGCCAGCGCGCGACCGCGCCCGAGGGCGGCGGCGTGATCTTCGTGGAGATCGCCTATGATTATCAGCCGCTCTTCTCGGCCAGCCTGGTGCCGGCCACGACGATCCACGACATCGCCGCAATGACCGTGCGCGACGATCGCGACTATGGCGGAAATGACGGCGCCGGGGTCTACAACAAGGAAAGCGCGACGCCGTCGAGCTGTTGAGGGCGGCGGATCGGGGCGCCGCGCCTGGCCAACGTCTCTTCACTCATGCCCGTGCCCGCATCGCATTGATGTCGGGGGGAAGTGCTCCTGCGAAGGCAGGAGCCCAGAACCCAGCCGCGGCGCCCTTGCGCCCTGGGCTCCTGCCTTCGCAGGAGCACATGCCAGCTCAGAGCCTGTCCCGGCGAAGGCCGGAGACGAATGGATTATTCTGTAGAGGCTCCCGCTTTCCGACGAAAGACGGCGAAGGGGGATCGCTCCCCCCTCCCCTCAATCCTTGTAGCAGACCTTCTTCGCCGCCTTGACCACGCGCGCCGCGTCGATCAGCGCCGCCTTCTCCAGATTGGCCGCATAGGGCAGCGGCACATCCTCGTCGGTGACGCGCAGCACCGGGGCGTCAAGATCGTCGAAGCCTTCCTCCATGCAGATCGCGATGATCTCGCTGGAGATGGAGCAGGTCGGCCAGCCCTCCTCGACCACCACCAGGCGGTTGGTCTTCTTCAGGCTCTCCAGCACCGTCGCCTTGTCGAGCGGGCGCAGCGTGCGCAGGTCGATCACCTCGGCGTCGATGCCCTCGCCGGCCAGCGTCTCGGCGGCTTCCAGCGCCACGCCCACGCCGATCGAATAGCTCACCAGCGTCACGTCCTTGCCGGCGCGGACGATGCGCGCCTTGCCGATCGGCAGGACATAGTCGTCGATCTGCGGCACGTCGAAGCTGCGGCCATAGACCAGCTCGTTCTCCAGGAACACGACCGGGTCCTCACTGCGGATCGCCGCCTTGAGCAAGCCCTTGGCGTCCGCCGAATCATAGGGCGCGATCACCACCAGGCCGGGCACGCTGGCATACCAGGGGCCGTAATTCTGGCTGTGCTGGGCCGCCACGCGGCTGGCCGCGCCGTTGGGACCGCGGAACACGATCGGGCAGCGCATCTGGCCGCCGGACATGTAGTTGGTCTTGGCCGCCGAGTTGATGATATGGTCGATCGCCTGCATGGCGAAGTTGAAGGTCATGAACTCGACGATGGGGCGCAGGCCGCCCATCGCGGCGCCCGTGCCGACGCCGGCAAAGCCATATTCGGTGATCGGCGTGTCGATCACGCGCTTGTCGCCGAACTCCTCCAGCAGGCCCTGCGTCACCTTGTAGGCGCCCTGATATTCGGCGACTTCCTCGCCCATCACGAAGATGCGCGGATCCTTGCGCATCTCCTCGGCCATGGCATCGCGCAGCGCCTCGCGCACGGTGGTCTTGACCATGGCGGTGCCTTCCGGGATCGCCGGATCGGCCAGCATGGCGGCCTTGCTGCTCGCCAGATTGCTGGTGCCGCTCTCGGCCTTCTTCGGCGCCGGGGCCTCGGACTCCCCGGCCTTCTGCGCGGCGGCGGGCGCCTCTGCAGCAGGCGCCGGCGCCGGCGATGCCGCCTCGCCCTCACCCGCCAGCGTCGCGATGACGGTGCCGACCTTCACATTGTCGGTGCCTTCCGCGATCAGGATCTTCTCGATCGTGCCTTCGTCGACCGCCTCGAACTCCATCGTCGCCTTGTCGGTCTCGATTTCGGCCATGATGTCGCCGGCCTTCACCGCGTCGCCTTCCTTGACGAGCCACTTGGCCAGCGTGCCCTCTTCCATGGTCGGCGAGAGGGCGGGCATCTTGATTTCCAGGCCCATCAATATTGCTCCACCAGAACGTCGGTATACAGCTCGTCAAGCGCCGGCTCGGGCGAGCTTTCGGCGAAATCGGCCGCTTCGCTCACCGTCTTGCGGATCTGCGCGTCGATCGCCTTCAGATCCTCCTCCTTCGCGCCGGCCTCGATCAGCGCCTTCTTCAGCCCCTCGATGGCGTCGGACGTGTCGCGCACATGCTGCACCTCGTCGCGGCTGCGATATTTGGCGGGGTCGGACATGGAGTGGCCGCGATAGCGATAGGTCTTCATCTCCAGCAGGATCGGCCCCTTGCCGGAGCGGACCCAGTCCAGTGCCTCTTCCGTGGCACCGCGCACCGCGAGCACGTCCATGCCGTCGACCTGGATGCCGGGGATGCGGAAGCTGTCGCCGCGCCGGTAGAAATGATCCTCGGCGGATGAACGCTGGACGGAGGTGCCCATCGCATAATGGTTGTTCTCGATCACATAGATGATCGGCAGCTTCCACAGCGCGGCCATATTGAAGCTCTCATAGACCTGGCCCTGGTTGGCCGCGCCGTCGCCGAAATAGGCGAGGCACACGCCGCCATCCTCATTATATTTGTGACCGAAGGCGAGGCCGGTGCCGAGCGACACCTGCGCGCCGACGATGCCGTGGCCGCCGTAGAATTTATGCTCGACGCTGAACATGTGCATCGAGCCGCCCTTGCCGCGCGAGATGCCGGCCTCGCGGCCGGTCAACTCGGCCATGATGACCTTGGGGTCGATGCCGTAGGCGAGCATGTGGCCATGGTCGCGATAGCCGGTGATGACGCTGTCCTTGCCGGGCGTCAGCGCCGACTGGATACCGACCGCGACCGCTTCCTGGCCGATATAGAGGTGGCAGAAGCCGCCGATCAGCCCCAGCCCGTAGAGCTGGCCCGCCCGCTCCTCGAAGCGGCGGATGAGCAGCATCTGCTTGTAGAAGTCGAGCATCTCCTCCTGGCTCGCCTCGTAGCGCTTCGGCTCGGCCGGGCGTTCCTGATTGTGATCGGGACCCGCGGGAGGGGATCCGGTCTTCCTCGTTCGGCTTGAAGCTGGCTTCGCCACTGGTCTTGCGTCCTTATCAACACACACGGGATTCTAGGCAGCTATAGTCCGCCCCCGCGCGCAAGCGCAATGTCCAGATGGGTTAAATGCGTTTCCGTCAGCCGCCCGGCGGGCCGCGCCGCGCCCGGTATCACTTCATGGGGATGATGACTTCGTCATTGTGAACGACGCCCAGCTCCTTGCGGGCCAGCTCGTCGACGAGGTCCGGGTCGACATGGCGCTTGTCCAGCAGCCTGACGCGGTTGGCGAGCGCGGCCTTCTGCGCCTGGAGGATCTTCAGCTCGGCCTGGCGCTGGTGCAGCTGCCGGCTGTAATCGCCCCAGGCGAGGATGCCGTTGGAGCCGAGAATGGCATAGCCGACGAACAGCAGCAGAAGCAGCACCGCGAATGCGGGCAGCATCGCCGAGCCGAACAACATCCTCAGTTTCGCCAGTTGCGCCATGGCCTCTTGGAATCACGACGAGTCGCGCAATGCAAGCGCAATCTGCGCGCGGTGCGGCAAAGCGATTCAGCGATGCGCGGCGCCGCGGACCGGCGGCATCCCACCGGCCCTGCCGCGCGGTTCAGGCGAAGATCGATGCGCCGGCGTAACGCGCCCGGTCGCCCAGCTCCTCCTCGATGCGGATGAGCTGGTTATACTTGGCGAGCCGGTCCGAGCGGGCCAGCGAGCCGGTCTTGATCTGCCCGCAATTGGTGGCGACGGCGAGGTCGGCGATGGTCGCATCCTCCGTCTCGCCCGAGCGGTGCGACATGACATTGGTGTAGCCGGCGCGATGCGCCATCTCGACAGCGTCGAGCGTTTCGGTAAGCGAGCCGATCTGGTTGACCTTCACCAGCATGGAATTGGCGAGGCCCTGCTCGATGCCCATGGCCAGGCGCCGGGGATTGGTGACGAACAGATCATCGCCGACAAGCTGGCAGCGGTCGCCGATCAGATCGGTCAGGATCTTCCAGCCCTCGAAATCATCCTCGGCCATACCGTCCTCGATCGACCTGATCGGATAGCGCGCGACCAGATCGGCCAGATAATCGGCGAATTCCGCGGAACCGAGCGTCTTGCCCTCACCCGCGATCACATATTTTCCGTCCTTGAAGAATTCGGTCGCAGCGCAGTCCAGCGCCAGCACCACATTCTCGCCGGGCCGGTAGCCGGCCTTCTCGATGCTGGCCATGATGAAGTCCAGCGCCTCGGTGGTGGAGGCGATGTCGGGCGCGAAGCCGCCCTCGTCGCCCACGCCGGTCGCGAGGCCCTTGTCGTGCAGGCCCTTCTTGAGCGTATGGAAGATCTCCGAGCCCATGCGCACGGCGTCGGCAATGCTGTCCGCACCCACCGGCATAATCATGAATTCCTGGAAGTCGATCGGATTGTCGGCATGCTCGCCGCCATTGATGATGTTCATCATCGGCACCGGCAGCACATGCGCCGAGACGCCGCCGACATAGCGGTAGAGCGGCAGGCCGCGCGCATCCGCCGCCGCCTTGGCCACCGCGAGACTGACGCCCAGGATCGCATTGGCGCCCAGGCGCGCCTTGTTCTCCGTGCCGTCCAGCGCGATCATGGCCGCATCGACATCGCCCTGGTCCTCGGCATCCATGCCGATGATCGTCTCGCCGATCTCGCCGTTGACGGATTCGACCGCGCCCAGCACGCCCTTGCCGAGATAGACGGCCTTGTCGCCATCGCGCTTCTCGACCGCCTCATAGGCGCCGGTCGAGGCGCCGGACGGCACGGCCGCGCGGCCGAAGCTGCCATCCTCGAGCAGGACGTCGACCTCGACGGTCGGGTTGCCCCGGCTGTCCAGGATCTGACGGGCGTGGATATCCAGAATCTCGGTCATGGCGCGGCTGTCTCCTTCGGCCCAGCCGCTTAGCCCCGCCCCCGCGCGATGGCAATGGCGCGAAACAGGCCGATGACCGGGAACTTCGGCACGCCGGGTCTGTTCAAGGAGGGAAGCCTTGCTATAACCCGCCCCAGGGGCACTCGAACGAGAGAAAGGACCAACGATGGCTGACACGAGCACCACCGCAGCACCCAAGCGCAAGCGCTCCACCACCACGAAGTCCGCCACCGCCAGAAAGCCGGCTGGCCCGAAGGCCGCGGTCGCCGCGACGCCGGACGTGGACGCGCCCCGGGGGGCCGGATCGAGCGCCGGCGCGCACTGGCGCGACCAGGCCAACGAGTTCGCCGAGACCGCCAAGGCGACCGCGCGCGACGCGGCGACGACCGCCAAGAACACGACGGGCGACGCGCTGGCCGGCCTCTCCAAGCTCATCTCCGAGACCGCCGAGACGGTCGATTCCAAGCTCGGCCCGCAATATGGCGACTATGCCCGCAAGGCGGCCGAGACGCTGGCCGGCGCCTCCAGGACGCTGGACGAGAAGGATATCGACGAGCTGACCGAGGACGCGCGCAACTTCGTGCGGCGCAGTCCGGCCGTGACGATCGGCGCGGCCGCCGTCGTCGGCTTCGTGCTGATGCGGATGATGCGCGGCGGCGGCTCCAAGGACGATGCGTGAGGAACCGGGGCGTGAGGATTCGGGCGGGGCATCCTTCGAAGCAATGAGCGGGGTCGAGGTTGAAGAGGCGGAGGCGGCGCCCCCGCCGTCACGGGACGATCCGTCCATCAAGGAAAGCATCGCGCGGCTGATCGCCTCGGGCCGCGAGATGGCCGAGGCGGAGCTGGCCTGGGCCAGGGTCAAGGCCCAGATCATCGCCGAGAATCTGCGCACATGGCTGGTGTTCGCGGCGCTGGCGCTCGTGTTCCTCGTGATGGGCGTCGTCATCCTGATCGTCTCGGCCATCATCGCGCTGGCGCCTTATGTCGGCATGCTGGCGGCCAATCTGATCGTGGCTGGCGTCTCCATCGTCATTGCCATCATCTGCGCGCTGGTCGCGCGGCGCGCCTTCAAGACGCTGTTCGAGGAGACGCGGATCGAGGAGACTGGGCCATGAGCCGGGCCGAGGATCGCCGCAAGCTGGCGACGGCGCGGCGGCAGGCCAATCTGGCCCGCGCGCAGTTCAATCAGGAGCTGCGCGGCACCAAGGCCCGCTTCTCGCCCCGGCATCTCAAGGACGACGCGGTCGCCGCGCTCCACGCGCAGGCAACGCAGGTGAAGCAGGACCTGCGCGGCGCAATCCGCCGTCATCCGGTGCTGACCGGCGCGGCCATCGTCGGGCTGGGCGCCTCGCTGTTCTGGAAACCGGCACGCTCGGCCGCCATCTATGGCATGCGCGCCAGCCAGTTCGTCTGGCTGAACCGAAACCTCTGGAGATCGATTGATGACAAAGACTGACGGCGACCTGCCGCTTCCGCCGGACGCGGAGGACAGCTCCCTTGCCGAACGCGCGCGGGCCGGGCTGGAGCAGGCCCGCCAGACTGCCGGCAAGGCCATCACCGCGACCCGCCGCAAGGGCGAGGCGGTGATCGACGACACGCGCGAGAAGTCGATGCGCGCGGCGGCGGAAACCAACCGGCTGTTCCTGGAGCATCCGATCGCGGCCGTCGCGGCGGCGGCCGCCGCCGGAGCAGCGCTGGCCATCTTCGTGCCCAAGGTCGCGGTGGTCGGGAAGGCCGGCCAGATGGCGGGACGGGCGGCCAGGAACGCGGCGAACAGCGATGTCGGCCGCTTCGTCCTCTCGGGCCTGCGCCGGCAAGGCAGCGCGGTCGCGAAGGGTGCGGCGGGCATCGCCGCCACGGCCGCGCTCCAGAGCGTCATCGCGTCCGACAAGCCCGAGCCGAGCGGCCCGGCGGCGGACGGACCGCCCGCGCGCGCCGACGAGGGCTGACCGCCGGACGCCTGTCGGTCTCGACTTGGCAGCGCCGCGCCGGGCTGCTAGCCAGCGCGCGAACGGGCCGGGCCGACCGGCTCGCAAACCGGCACTCCCAAGGAGCCCCACATTGAGCTTGCTGCATCTCGTCATGGGCGGTCGCGTGAAGGACCCCCGCACTCTCGTTTTCGATGATCTCAAGACGATCGATCTGGTCGGCGTCTATCCCGACTATGCGAGCGCGGAAGCCGCATGGCGCTCCGCTGCCCAGCGCACGGTCGACGATGCCGAGATGCGCTATGTGATCGTGCATCTGCACCGCCTGCTCGATCCGAGCGGCGAGGCGCAGGACCCGCAGGCCGGCTGACCGCGCGAGCCCACCCCGCTCCGTTCGCCCTGAGCTTGTCGAAGGGTTTTCCTTTTCTTCTCCCGCACCGGAAAGAAAGAAGGGGAGCCCTTCGACAAGCTCAGGGCGAACGCTGTGAGAGGATTCCTATATGGCTGCGGAGCGATCGCCCCCGCTCCTCAGCTCGGCCGGAAGCGATGGGCGAGCAGCGGGCGCGCCAGCAGCAGGCCGGCGATGAAGCCGCCGATATGCGCGCCGATGGCGATGCCGCCGAAGAAGCTGTCCAGCCCGCCGGCCACGGCGATGAGCAGTTGCAGCCCGGTCCAGGCGACCGCCAGCCAGGCCATGCGCACCACATAGGCGGGCACGAAGCCGATCGCCCGGACGGTGCGCTGCCCATAGATCATCGCATAGGTGCCGAGCAGCGCGGAGATGGCGCCGCTCGCGCCGATCATCGGCACGATGCCATCGCCGCCGCCGTCCTGAAAGCCGGGGATCGCCCACTGCCCGAGCGCGGCGGCATAGGCGCCGACAATGTAGATCAGCACCGTGCGCCCCTGGCCCAGCAACTGCTCGACGAACCGGCCGCAGAACAGCAGCAGCAGCATGTTGAAGCCCAGATGCAGCCAGTTGGCGTGGATCAGCGTCGCGGTGAGCGGCGTGATCCACAGCGGCAGCCAGGGAATGTCCGGCATGTCGACCGCCGCGCCCAGCGCGCTCAGCCGCTCCGGGATGAAGCCGGCCAATATGGCCGCCCGCGACGTCTCGCCCAATATCTGCACGGGCAGGAAGGCAAGGACCGTGAGGGCGGCCAGAATGTTCGTCGCCTGGCCGCGCGGCAGGGTCAGCGCCATCGTTTTTCCCGTCCCGCGGTCGTGCAAGCTCAGATGAACTCGATCTTCTGGATGAGGTAGAACTTGTCGCCCGCGGGCACCGTCACCTCGACCTCCTCGCCGACCTGACGGCCGATGAGGGCGCGGCCAAGCGGGCTCGAATAGGAGATCATGCCCATCTTGGCGTCCGCCTCGGCCTGACCGACGATCTGATAGCGCACCGGCTTCTCGTCCTCGTCCAGCAGCGTCACCGTGGCGCCGAAGATCACCTTGTCACCGGAGAGGGTGGTGGGATCGATGACCTGGGCGCGGGAAAGCTTGTCCTCGATGTCCGCGATGGACGCCTCGACCTGGCCCTGCCGCTCCTTGGCGGCATGATATTCGGCATTCTCCGAGAGATCGCCATGGGCGCGCGCTTCCTCGATCGCGTCCACGATCAGCGGACGCTCCGCCTTGAGCGCTCGCAGCTGCTCGTTCAGCTTGTCGTAGCCGACCTGCAGCATGGGCATCTTCTCAACGGTGGCCATCTGGACTCCCCGATTCTACTAACAAAGAGCGCCGAAGCGCGAACTCCCTCGCCGACCGGACCAACCGGCCGGCTCGCAGCTGATTTCGTGAATGTCGGAAGATCAGTCGTGCGACGCCCGATAATAGGATTGGAGGGACCGCACTTCAAGGGGACGCGCGCGCAGGGCCTCGATCGCCTCCACCGCCGCGAGGCTGGCGGCGGCGGTGGTGAAGATCGGCACCTTCTGGCGCAGCGCGCTCATGCGGATCGCCTGGCTGTCCTTGAGCGACTGCCAACCCTCCGTCGTGTTGAAGATGAGGTCCACGTCCCCGTCCATGATCCGGTCCACGATGTGCGGGCGGCCCTGCGCCACCTTGTTCACCGTCTCGACCGGCAGGCCCTGCCCGGCCAGATAGTCCGCCGTGCCGCCGGTGGCGATCAGACGGAAGCCCAGCTCGACCACCTGGCGCGCGGCCGGCAGGATCACCGGCTTGTCGCTGTCCTTGACCGAGACGAACACGGTGCCGCCATCGGGCAGGATGGTGCCCGAGCCGATCTGCGACTTGGCGAAGGCGGTAGCGAAATCACCATCGATTCCCATGACTTCGCCGGTGGACTTCATCTCCGGTGAGAGCACCGGATCGACGCCGGGGAAGCGGTTGAACGGGAAGACCGCTTCCTTGACCGCGATGTGGCGGATGGCGTTGCGGTCGATCACCGGCAGGTCCGCCAGCTTCTCGCCCGCCATCACCCGTGCCGCGATCTTGGCGATGGGCGTGCCGATCGCCTTCGCAACGAACGGGACGGTGCGCGAGGCGCGCGGATTGACCTCGATGAGATAGACTTTCCCGTCCTTGACGGCGAACTGGATGTTCATGAGGCCGCGCACGTGCAGCGCGCGGGCCAGCAGGTCCGCCTGCGCCTCGATCTCCGCGACGATCTCGCCCGGCAGGCTGTAGGGCGGCAGCGAGCAGGCGCTGTCGCCGGAATGGACGCCCGCCTCCTCGATATGCTGGAGCACCCCCGCGACGACCACGTCCGTCCCGTCGCACAGCGCATCCACGTCCACTTCGACGGCATCGCGCAGATACTGGTCGATCAGAACCGGCGAATCGCCGGAGACCTGCACGGCGGTGGCGATATATTCCTCCAGCTGCGCCTGCCCGTCGACGATCTCCATCGCCCGGCCGCCCAGCACATAGGAAGGGCGCATCAGCACCGGATAACCGATGCGGTTCGCCACCGCGATCGCCTCTTCCCGCGAGCGGGCGATGCCGTTGGCGGGCTGGAGCAGCTTGAGCTTCGTCACCAGCGCCGCGAAGCGCTCGCGATCCTCGGCGAGGTCGATGGCGTCGGGCGAGGTGCCGAGGATCGGGATGCCCGCATCCTCCAGCGCCTGCGCCAGCTTGAGCGGCGTCTGGCCGCCGAACTGCACGATCACGCCGGCGAGCGTGCCCTTCGACTGCTCGACATGCAGGATCTCCAGCACGTCCTCGGCGGTCAGCGGCTCGAAATAGAGGCGGTCGGACGTGTCATAGTCCGTGCTCACCGTCTCCGGATTGCAGTTGACCATGATCGTCTCATAGCCCGCCTCCTCCAGCGCGAAGCAGGCATGGCAGCAGCAATAGTCGAACTCGATGCCCTGGCCGATGCGGTTGGGGCCGCCGCCCAGGATGACCACCTTGCGCCGGTCGCTGGGCTGCGCCTCGTCCTCCGGCTCGCCGAAGGTCGGCGCCTCGTAGGTGGAATACATGTAAGGCGTGCGCGCGTCGAACTCGGCGGCGCAGGTGTCGATGCGCTTGAAGACCGGGCGCACGCCGAGCCGGTGGCGCAGCGCGCGCACCTCCTCCTCGGTCACACCGCCGGTCATGGCGACCACGGCATCGCGCACCAGGCCCGAGCCGCGCCGGATCGCGCTGTCCATGCCCGGCCGCAGATTGGCCGACTGGAGCGCAAGCCAGGCGAGCCGCTTGTCCGAGAAGCCCATGGCCTTGAGGTGCCGCATGCCCTCGGCATCGCGCGGCAGGCCGTTCTCGATCACGTCCGTCTCGGCCGCGACGATCTCCGCGAGACGCTCCAGGAACCAGGGATCGAACTTGGCGACCGCGTGGATCTCCGCCACGCTCAGCCCCTCGCGCAGCGCCTGGGCGGCGATGAGCAGCCGGTCCGGCGTGGGCTGGCCGAGCGCGGCGATGATCCGGTCGCGCGGCGCGCCGATCAGATGATCGATCTGATTGAAGCCGGAGAGGCCCGTCTCCAGCCCGCGCAGGGCCTTCTGCATGGATTCGTGGATGTTGCGGCCGATCGCCATCACCTCGCCGACCGACTTCATGGCGGTGCCCAGCAGCGGCTGCGAGCCCTTGAACTTCTCGAAGGCGAAGCGCGGGATCTTGGTCACCACATAGTCGATGGTCGGCTCGAAGCTGGCCGGGGTGGCGCCGGTGATGTCGTTCTGGATCTCGTCCAGCGTATAGCCCACCGCCAGCTTGGCGGCGACCTTGGCGATGGGGAAGCCCGTCGCCTTGGAGGCCAGCGCCGAGGAGCGGCTGACGCGCGGGTTCATCTCGATGACGATCAGGCGCCCGTCCTTCGGATTGACCGCGAACTGGACGTTGGACCCGCCCGTCTCCACGCCGATCTCGCGCAGCACCGCGATGCTGGCGTTGCGCATGATCTGATATTCCTTGTCGGTCAGCGTCAGCGCCGGCGCGACGGTGATGCTGTCACCGGTGTGGATGCCCATCGGATCCACATTCTCGATGGAGCAGATGATGATGCAATTGTCCGCGCGGTCGCGGACCACCTCCATCTCATATTCCTTCCAGCCGAGCAGCGATTCCTCGATCAGCACCTCGGTGGTGGGCGAGGCGTCGAGGCCCTTGCGGACGGTCTCGATGAACTCCTCGCGATTATAGGCGACGCCGCCGCCGGTGCCGCCGAGCGTGAAGCTGGGACGGATGATCGCCGGCAGGCCGGTGAACTCCAGCGCGTCCAGCGCCTCCTCCAGGCTGTGGGCGATGCGCGAGCGGGCGCTCTCCAGCCCGATCTTGTCCATCGCGTCGCGGAACTTGAGCCGATCCTCCGCCTTGTCGATGGCGGCGGCATCCGCGCCGATCATCTGGACGCCATATTTCTCCAGCGTGCCGTCATTGAACAGCGCGAGCGCGGTGTTGAGCGCCGTCTGCCCGCCCATGGTCGGCAGGATGGCGTCGGGCCGCTCCGCCTCGATGATCTTGGCGACGATCTCCGGCGTCACCGGCTCGACATAGGTCGCGTCGGCCAGCTCCGGATCGGTCATGATCGTAGCCGGGTTGGAGTTGACCAGGATGATCCGGTAGCCCTCCTCCTTCAGCGCCTTGCAGGCCTGCGTGCCCGAATAATCGAACTCGCACGCCTGCCCGATGACGATGGGGCCGGCGCCGATGATGAGGATGGAGGAGATGTCTGTTCTTTTGGGCATTAAAAATGGCTCTTTGCGACCTGACATAATTTCTCAAATGCGGCCTGATCGAGCCGTATCGTCTGCGATAGCTTTCCCGGCTTTTCTCGCCCAGGACGTCCGTATGTGTCGATCTGCACGAATTTCTCGCGACCGCAATCGACCAACCTCACAATTGCCTCGACCTCGTCATGAGGCCTCGCATTATCCAGAGGTTCAACGGTAAATTCTCTCACGGTTGCCATTGTGTCACCTCCCAATTCCCGGGAGGCCCAGCCTCAGATCATCCCGGGCTCGGACCTTGCCGAGAGCGCACTGAAGGACAGTATTTTCACTGACCGTCGGGATGCGGTTCGGCTGCACCATCTGCAGCTCCACATCGTGCCTGCCGTGAGCGACAAGGCGCACTACCCGCTCCGCTCGGCAGGCGGCGACCATGAAATCGAGCTGGCGTTGCAACACCGCCTGATCAGCCGGCAAGCTCGCTCCCATGAGAGCGAGCGCCATCACTTGAGACCCTCCACGAACCGCTTGAACAGATAGAAGCTGTCCTGCGGCCCCGGCGAGGCTTCTGGGTGATATTGCACGGCGAAGGCCGGGCGGTCGGTGAAGGCGATGCCGCAGTTGGAGCCGTCGAACAGGCTCACATGCGTCTCCACCACATTGTCCGGCAGGGTGGCGGTGTCGAGCGCGAAGCCGTGGTTCATGGAGGTGATCTCCACCACCCCGTCCTCCAGCCGCTTGACCGGATGGTTGGCGCCGCGATGGCCCTGATGCATCTTGACCGTCCTGGCGCCCGCCGCGAGGCCCATGAGCTGGTGGCCGAGGCAGATGCCGAAGACCGGCATCTTCTCCTCCAGCAGGCGGCGGATGACCGGCACGGCATAGTCGGCGGTCGCGGCGGGGTCGCCGGGGCCGTTGGAGAGGAAGACGCCGGCGGGCTTGTGCGCCATGATCTGCTCATAGGTCGCGGTGGCGGGCAGCACCGTCACCCTGGCGCCGGCCTTCACGAGATTGCGGAAGATGTTGGACTTGGCGCCATAGTCGATGGCGACCACGTGAGGGCGCTCGCCCTCCCCCGCCGCCTCATAGCCGAAGCCCAGGCGCCATGGGCCGCCGTTCCAGTCGCGCTGCTCGCCGGTGACAGCGATGGCGAGGTCCATGCCCTCCAGCCCCGGCCATGCCTTCGCCTGCTCGTGCAGCGCGGCGAGATCGAACCGGCCATCGGGATGATGGGCGATCACCGCATTGGGCGCGCCCTGCTGGCGGATGCGGCGGGTGAGCGCGCGGGTGTCGACGCCGGCGAGGCCGATTCGCCCCCGCGCCTTCAGCCACTGGTCAAACGGTTCGACATTGCGGAAATTGCTGGGCGCGGTCACGTCCTCGCGGACCACGCAGCCGAGCGCATGGGGAGCGTCCGCTTCCACATCGTCCGGATTGGTGCCGACATTGCCGATATGCGGGAAGGTGAAGGTGATGATCTGCCCGGCGAAGCTGGGGTCGGTCATGATCTCCTGATAGCCGGTCATGGCGGTGTGGAAGCACAGCTCGCCCACCGCCTCGCCCGCCGCGCCGAAGCCGCGGCCGAAGATCACCGTGCCGTCGGCGAGAACCAATACCCCCGTCGCTCCTTTGGGCACGCTGGGGTATCTGGCGGTCGCCATGGCTGTCTGATCCTTCGCTTTTTCGCTTTTTGGCCGGTGCCGTTGCACGGGCTAAACGGCCGGCTCACTATGGGTTAGCACCCGCACGGTCAATCTATTAAAAATTCCGCATAGGCACTACATATGGTCCTTTCCCGTCGGATCAATTGGAGGCCGCGTGATGATTCGCGATACGATCAAGGCTGCGCAGATCGAGTCCATGAAGGGCGGCGACAAGGGCCGGCTCGCCGCCGTGCGCCTGATCCTGGCCAAGCTCAAGGATCGCGACATCGAGCTGCGCACCGCGACGCAGGTGCCCGATGACGACGCCATCGTGGTGGAGGTGCTCCAGAAGATGGGCAAGCAGCGCCGCGAGTCGATCGCCATGTTCGAGCAGGGCGGCCGCGCCGAGCTGGCCGCGCAGGAGCAGGCCGAGCTGGAGGTGATCGAGAGCTTCCTGCCCCGCCAGATGAGCGAGGACGAGACCAGGGCCGCGATCGAGACGATCAAGGCGGAGCTTGGCGCGTCGAGCGTCAAGGACATGGGCAAGGTGATGGCGACGCTCAAGGAGCGGCACGGCACGGTGCTGGACATGAGCAAGGCGAGCGGGCTGGTGAAGGCGGCGCTGGGGTGACGATCGCCGGGGCGAGCAGCGCGGCCTCCTCCCCTCCCGCTCGCGGGAGGGGTCGGGGGAGGGCATGACCGGCCTCGATCAGTCACGCACATTCCGGGCGCGCGCCTTGCGCGGCAACGCCACCGATGCGGAGCGCAAGCTGTGGACAGCCCTGCGCAACCGCGGCGTGAAAGGCGTCCGCTTCAACCGGCAGGTCTGTATCGGCCCCTATATCTGCGACTTCGTGGCCCGGACGCCCCGGCTCATCGTGGAAGTCGATGGCGGACAGCATGCCGCATCCCCGGCGGATGCGCAGCGGACTGCGGAGCTGACCGAGCGCGGCTATCATGTCCTCCGCTTCTGGAACCATGATGTACTGGGGAATATCGAAGGCGTGGTGAGCGAGATCGGGCGAGCGCTCGATGCCCTCCCCCAGCCCCTCCCGCAAGCGGGAGGGGAGCAGGACGGTCCGCCATGACCCTCACCCCGCAATGGCTGGACGAGCTGCGGGCGCGCACGACGCTCTCCACGCTCATCGGCAAGACGATCAAGGTCCAGAAGGCCGGCCGCGAATACAAGGCCTGCTGCCCGTTCCACAACGAGAAGACGCCCAGCTTCACGATCAACGACGAGAAGGGCTTCTATCATTGCTTCGGCTGCGGCGCGCATGGCGATGCGATCCGCTGGATGACCGACCAGCGCGGCCTGCCCTTCCTCGACGCGGTGAAGGAGCTTGCCGCCGCCGCCGGGATGGAGGTGCCCGCGCCCGATCCCCGCGCCGCGCGCCGGGCGGAGAAGGCGCAGTCGCTCCATGATGTGACCGCCGCCGCGCAGGACTGGTTCGTGGCGCAGCTCGACGGCCTCGAAGGTGCGGAAGCGCGCGCCTATCTCGCCCGGCGCGGCATCACGGACGCGACGCGCCGCGCCTTCGGCCTCGGCTTCGCGCCGGACAGCCGGGGCAAGCTCAAGGCCGCGCTCGCCAGCTTCCCCGAGGACATGCTGGTCGAGAGCGGCATGCTGATCCGGCCCGAGGATAGCGGCCGGGAGAGCTATGACCGCTTCCGGGGCCGCCTGATGATCCCGATCCGCGACCAGCGCGGCCGGGTCATCGCGTTCGGCGGGCGCATTCTGGGCAGCGGCGAACCCAAATATCTGAACTCGCCCGAGACGCCCCTGTTCGACAAGGGCCGTACCCTGTTCAACCTCGACAAGGCCGCGCCGGCCGCGCGAAAGGCCGGGCGGATCATCGTGGTCGAGGGCTATATGGACGCGATCATGATCGCGCAGGCCGGCATCGCCGAGGCGGTGGCGCCGCTTGGCACCGCGCTCACCGAGGCGCAGATCGAGCGGCTCTGGTCGATGGTGGAGACGCCGCTCCTGTGCTTCGACGGGGACAGCGCCGGCCAGCGCGCCGCCCTGCGCGCCGCGCACCGGGCGCTGCCGCTGCTGCGACCGGGGCACAGCCTCGCCTTCGCCGCCCTGCCCAGGGGGCAGGACCCGGACGATCTCATCCGCGCCTCGGGCGTCGCGGCCTTCGAGGCGGTGCTGGCCGAGGCGACGCCGCTGGCCGACCTCATCTGGCGCAGCGAGCATGACGCGGCGCCTCTCGTCACGCCGGAAGAGCGCGCGGGCTTCAAGCAGCGCCTCGACGCGCTGGTCGCCACCATTGCCGACGGCGACATCCGCGCCCTCTATGGCCGGCTGTTCCGGGATCGCTACAGCGCATTGTTCTTCGGCCGGCGGGAGTCGGGTCCGCCGCCGCGCGAGGGCGGCCACCGGCGCAAGGGCACTCTCAGGAACGGCCGCTGGACGCCCGAGCCGCCGCCGCCCGAGCCGGAGACCCGCCGCATCGGCGAAAGCGGCGCGGACGCGGTGCTGCTGCGCGCCATATTGGCGGGATTGCTGCGCTTTCCCGGCGAAATCATCGTCCATCGGGAGGCGCTTTGCGGCCTCATGCCCGCCGATCCCGGCCTCGCCGCGCTGCTCGATGCGATGATCGAAGCGAGCGACCGAGAAGAAACGGTTGAAACGGATAGGCTCCTTACCATATTGGGCGAGAGTGACGTGTATAATATGGCGAAGGGGTTGCTCCGGGCCGATGCGTTGCACTTCACCTTCACGCGGGACGAGACCGACCGCAGGCGCGCGCGGCGCGACCTTGCGGAGGCGATCGCGGTGATTGTGGCGATGCCGCGGATCGAAGCTGAGCTGGCGGCGGTGACGAGGGCGATGGCGGATGATCTGGACGAGGCGAGCTTCGCCCGTCAGCAGATGCTGCGCAAGACGAAGGCGGACCTCGCCGCGCGCATGGCCGATCTGGCTCAACCCCAGGCCGATTGATGATTTGTCCGGACGCTCTGTGCGTCCGGCTCCGGAGTAAGGCGACGCATGGCGACCAAGGCGATCAAGGGCAACAACGGCGATACGGGCACGGAAGAAGGCGGCGACGCCCCCCTGCTCGATCTCAACGAGGCATCGGTCAAGAAGCTGATCGCGCGCGCCAAGAAGCGTGGCTACATCACCTATGACGAACTGAACAACGCCTTGCCGCAGGGCGAGATGTCCTCCGACCAGATCGAGGACATCACGGCCGCGCTCAGCGACATGGGCATCAACATCGTCGAGAATGAGGAGCAGGGCGAGGACGGCGAGGAAGGCGGCGAGGGCGAAGTCGACGCCATCGACAACAGCGCCGAGGAAGACGACGGCTCCAGCGGCAATGTCGCCGAGAAGAAGCAGACGACGACCGACCGCACCGACGACCCGGTGCGCATGTATCTGCGCGAGATGGGTGCCGTTGAGCTGCTCAGCCGCGAAGGCGAGATCGCCATCGCCAAGCGCATCGAGGCCGGCCGCGACACGATGATCCTGGGCCTGTGCGAAAGCCCGACCACCTTCAACGCCATCATCGAATGGTCGACCGCGCTCAACAATGGCGAGATGCAGTTGCGCGAGATCCTCGATCTCGACGCCATGCTCTCCAAGGACCCGGCCCCAGAATCGCTGTCCGAGGACGGCGAGAGCGAGGATGACGGCGAGATCAGCGAGAAGACCGCCGGCCCGAGCTTCAAGGACGAGGACGAGGTCGAGGAGGAAGCCGAGAGCGAGGACGACGAGGATTCGATGGTCGAGCGCCGCTCGCGCCGTCCGGAAGAGGATGACGAGGAGGACAACACCCTCTCCCTCGCCGCGATGGAAGAGCTGCTGAAGCCCGACGCGCTGGAGAAGTTCGCGCTCATCACCCGGCTCTACGAAGCCTTCGGCAAGGTGCAGCAGGCGCGGCTCGATGCGCTCGGCAATGGCCTCGAATTCCCCGAGCGGCAGGAAGCCGACTATCAGAAGCTGCGCGAGGAGCTGACCGCACAGGTGGAAAGCGTGCAGTTCCACCAGCAGAAGATCGAGTATCTGGTCGACCAGCTCTATGCCTTCAACCGGCGCCTGACGACGCTGGGCGGGCAGATGCTGCGCCTGGCCGAGCGCCACAAGGTGAGCCGCAAGGACTTGCTCACCCAATATGTCGGCCATGAGCTGGACGAGGGCTGGCTGGAGAAGGTCGGCACGATCGACAAGAAATGGACGGCCTTCGCGAGCAACGAGGCCGACGCCGTGGAGCGCATCCGCAGCGAGGTGGCCGAGATCGCCCAGGCGACCGGCACGTCGCTCCCCGAGTTCCGCCGCATCGTCAACATGGTGCAGAAGGGCGAGCGCGAGGCGCGTATCGCCAAGAAGGAGATGGTGGAAGCGAACCTGCGCCTCGTCATCTCGATCGCCAAGAAATACACGAACCGCGGGCTGCAGTTCCTGGACCTCATCCAGGAAGGCAATATCGGCCTCATGAAGGCGGTCGACAAGTTCGAGTATCGGCGCGGCTACAAATTCTCGACCTATGCGACCTGGTGGATCCGGCAGGCGATCACGCGCTCCATCGCGGATCAGGCCCGCACCATCCGCATCCCGGTCCACATGATCGAGACGATCAACAAGCTGGTGCGCACCAGCCGCCAGTTCCTCCACGAGCAGGGCCGCGAGCCCACGCCCGAGGAAATGGCCGAGCGGCTTTCCATGCCGCTCGAGAAGGTGCGCAAGGTGATGAAGATCGCCAAGGAGCCGATCAGCCTCGAGACGCCGATCGGCGACGAGGAGGATAGCCATCTGGGCGACTTCATCGAGGACAAGAACGCCATCATCCCGGTGGATGCGGCCATCCAGGCCAATCTCAAGGAGACGGTCACCCGCGTCCTCGCCAGCCTCACCCCCCGCGAGGAGCGCGTGCTGCGCATGCGCTTCGGCATCGGCATGAACACCGATCACACGCTGGAAGAGGTCGGCCAGCAGTTCAGCGTGACCCGCGAGCGCATCCGCCAGATCGAGGCCAAGGCGCTGCGCAAGCTCAAGCACCCCAGCCGCTCGCGCAAGATGCGCAGCTTCCTGGACCAGTGACCTCCCTAAGCCCCGCTCCGGCGGGGCTTTTCTTTCGAGCGATGGCGGCGAAACCGCCTGAACTTGCCAAAAAGGCCGTGCTCCTGCGAAAGCAGGAGCACAACTTGGTTCCACCCGTCCCGTTCGCCCAGAGCCTGTCGAAGGGCTGTCCTTCTTCCGTTTGAACGTCGGAGAAAGAGCGGCCCTTCGACAGGCTCAAGACGAACGGGATGAGAGGTTGCGCGATCGCCAGGATCGCCATCCCTTAACAGCCCTCCCCGCACCCGGCCGATCGCCGGCAAACAAGCTTTCCTCACACGGTTAACGCCGCTTCCACGACGAGCCGTGCGGCGGACGCGACCGCCTGCGGCGGCGCGCCGATATCGCTCGCAAATACATGAAAAATGTGCCATTTCTGGCCACGGGACGCCACAAAATCGCGACCGGGTAAGGTGATTTGTCAAGGTCATCTTAACCTGCGGCACCTTACTTCCGGAGGTGGGGACAACGTCGATCCGGCAACGGTCGATGCATGAGGCGTTACATGGAACATTTGCCCCGAGTGTCGCATATTTCGAACCTGTCCGCGCTGGTCGCCACGCTCATCGACAATGACGGCACGGCGGCCCACGGCTATTGCGCGCCGGCGGTGGCGCGGGACCGGCAGTCCTTCGTGCGCGATCTCGTCGACTTCGCCGATTTCGTCCATCTGGTGACGGTGCTGCACGGGCAGATCCCGGGCCTCATCGACTATGCGGCCGCGCGCACCGTGGAGGTGCCGGCTCGCGCCTGGCTGCTCCAGAGCATCGAGGCCTTCGCCGCCGAGCGGCAATATCTGAGCCAGCTCAGCGTCGCGGTCGGGCCGCTGCCGAGCACCAGCGGCCATAACGAGACCGCCACGCTGGTCAGCCAGCAGCGCCACGCCATCGAGATGCTGGCCCAGTCCGACCGGCGCGGCTGCGCCCTCGGCGCCGCGGTGGCGCTGGTCATCGAATGGGAATCGATCCGCGCCATCCTCGATGCAGGCGCGATCCGCCTCGGCATCGAGCCGCCCGAAAGCGGCCTGCCGACGCGGCGGGAGACGCTGGACCTGCTCGGCGCCCTACCCGAGCCGCAGCGCCTCTCCCGCGCGATCGAGTTCGGCGTGACGCAGCTGCTCGGCCAGCATCGCGGCATGTGGGACCTGCTCCAGGCCCGCGCCCAGGTCCGCGCCACGCAGCATTGAGAGTCTGTCTGGAAATTCGCGAAAGGGTGAATTTGGAGGCGGCACCGGCCCGAGCGGGTTCAATCCGCCCCGTAGATCAGATGCGGCGCGCGCGCCTGCGCCCATGCCGCCTCGTCCGGCATGGTCAGGGCATCGAGGTCGCCCGGCAGCGCGGCGGCATCGTCGACCCACTCGCGCAGCAGCGGCGAGCCGTTGATGACGTCGATCGGCAGCTTGCCGAACGCATATTCATAGGGGAAGTCGCGCCAGAGGTCATAATCCGGCCACAGGCGGCGGATCGCCTTGAAGGCCAGCGCCTGCACGCGCCACGGCCTGAACGCGCCATGATCGTAGGCCGGCCCCTCGGCATGGATGTGGACGCCGTTGCACAGCGCGCCGACATGCTTGTGGAAGGTCGGCTCGAACCAGCAATCGCGCAGGATGCAGCCCTCCAGCCAGTGCGGCGCCAGCGCGCGCATCTGCGCCATCATCGCCCGCGCATCCGTGTCCGGCGCGCCGAACAGCTCCAGCGGGCGAGTGGTGCCTCGCCCTTCGGACAGGGTGGTGCCTTCCAGCATCACGGTGCCGGCATAGCAGCGCGCCATGTTGAGATTGGGCGCGTTGGGGCTGGGATTGACCCAGAGCCGCCCGGCCGGCCAGCCATAGCCCGGCGCGGCGGCGGGATCATAGCCGTCCATCGCGATCACGCGATAGTCCACGTCCAGGGCGAACTGCGCGATGAACCAGTGCCCCAGCTCGCCCATGGTGAGGCCGTGGCGCATCGGCATCGGCCCAGCACCCACGAAGCTCTCCCAGCCCGGCCGCAGCGTCAGCCCCTCGACGGGGCGGCCGGCGGGATTGGGACGGTCCAGCACCCAGACGGTCTTGCCGGCCTGCGCGGCGGCTTCCAGCAGATAGAGCAGGGTGGTGACGAAGGTGTAGATGCGGCAGCCCAGATCCTGAAGGTCGACCAGGAAGACGTCCGCGGTATCCATCATCTCTGCCGTCGGGCGGCGCACCTCGCCATAGAGGCTGAACACGGGAATGCCGTGCACCGGGTCCTCATAATCCGGCGATTCCATCATATTGTCCTGCTTGTCGCCGCGCAGGCCGTGCTGCGGCCCCATGGCGGCCGTGAGGCGCAGGTCCCCGCAGGCCGCGAGCGCATCCAGCGCATGCGTCAGGTCGGCGGTCACCGAGGCCGGGTGCGCCAGCAGGCAGACGCGCCGGCCCGCCAGGGGCCTGCGCAGATCGGGATCGGCCAGAAGCCGGTCGAGTCCGGTCGAGAAGCTCATCCCCGCTCCACTGGCGGAAGCGTCAGCGCGAAGCAATCATGATGATGGAAATCGGCCTTGCCCGGCGGATGCGCCAGCGCCCAGTAGCTGGTCGCGCCGCGCGCATCCTCCACCACCGCGCCGATGCCGATGCGACCGGTCCGATCCCACGGCAGCGCGTCCTCGGCGAGCTGGACCGTCTGGATGATGCGCTCATGCCCCGCCGCGATGGCGATCGACGGCGCCGGGATGTCGAGCGGCCGCATGCCGGTGCGGTAATGATCGAAATGATAGGCCGCCCAGGCGCAGGAGGGCGAGAAGTTGAACTCGGCATAGGCATCGCCCTCCAGCGCGACGAACAGCTCGAAGCAGGTGGTGCGCCACAGCCCGTCCGTCCGCACCGGACCGATGGGCGCGGGCAGCCGCACGCCGGCCGGATCGCCGACCGCGACGAACTCCACGTCCCAGCCATGATCCTCCGTGAGGCTGATCTGCGCGCCGAGCGCGGCCAGGGGCTGGCATGGCGTATCCGGATGGCACACCAGCGGACAGCGGGCCAAAATGCTACTCATCCTCTAATTCCCATGCTAAGCGCGCGCCGTTTCCCGAAGGCCACGCCATGACACAGTATCGATCCGATTTGCTCAACCTGCTCGAGGAGCGGGGCTATATCCACCAGATCACCGACGCAAGCGCACTGGATGCACTTGCGGCCACGCAGGTGGTGCCGGGCTATATCGGCTTCGATCCCACGGCGCCGTCGCTGCATGTGGGCTCCATGGTGCAGATCATGCTGCTGCGCCGCCTGCAGCAAAGCGGGCACAAGCCGATCGTCCTCATGGGCGGCGGCACGGGCAAGGTGGGCGATCCCAGCTTCAAGGACGAAGCGCGCAAGCTGATGACCGTGGAGACGATCAACAGCAACATCGCCTCGATCAGGACCGTGTTCGAGCGCTTCCTGACCTTCGGCGACGGCCCCACCGACGCGGTGATGCTAGACAATGCCGAGTGGCTCGACGCGCTGGAATATCTGCCCTTCCTGCGGGATTACGGGCAGCATTTCTCGGTCAACCGGATGCTGAGCTTCGATTCGGTCAAGCTACGGCTGGACCGCGAACAGTCGCTCAGCTTCCTCGAATTCAATTACATGATCCTCCAGGCCTATGACTTTCTGGAGCTGTCCCGCCGCGCGGGCTGCCGGCTGCAGATGGGCGGATCGGATCAATGGGGCAATATCGTCAACGGCATCGAACTCTCCCGCCGCGTGGACGGCACGGAGGTCTATGGCGTGACGACGCCGCTCATCACGACCGCCGATGGCGGCAAGATGGGCAAGACCATGGCAGGCGCGGTCTGGCTCAACGAGGCGATGCTCTCCAGCTTCGATTACTGGCAGTTCTGGCGCAACACGGACGACCGCGACGTCGGCCGTTTCCTGCGCCTGTTCACCGATCTGCCGCTCGACGAGATCGCCCGGCTTGAAGCGCTGGAAGGCGCGGAGATCAACGAGGCCAAGAAGATCCTCGCCAATGAGGCAACGGCGCTCTGCCGGGGCCGGGAGGCGGCCGAGGCGGCGGCCGAGACCGCGCGCAAGACCTTCGAGGAAGGCGCGGCCGCGGCGGCCGACCTGCCGCGCGTCACCGTGGACGGCGCCACCATCGGCATCGTCGCGGCGCTGACGCAGGCGGGGCTGGCGGCCTCCAACGGCGAGGCGCGGCGCAAGATCGCGGAAGGCGCGGTGCGGCTCGACGATGTGCCGGTGAGCGATCCGCAGGCCGAGGTGCAGGTGGGCGACACGCCGATCAAGCTCAGCCTCGGCAAGAAGCGCCACGCCCTGCTGACGCGCTGAGCCTCACCAGTGCTCCTGCGAAAGCAGGAGCCCAGGGCGCATGAGCAGTTCGCTACCGCCCTGGGCTCCTGCTTTCGCAGGAGCACTGACACCCCCTTTTTCCGTTCGCCCTGAGCTTGTCGAAGGGCGAACGGGGTTTATTTTGAGGGAGGCATATCAAGCCACTCGCCCCTCACCCGCTCGACAGCAGGCTCACCGCCGCATCGCGCTCGAACAGATAGAGGCACACCCGCGCCGCCTGCCCGCGCTCCGAATCGAGGCCGCCGTCGCGCTCCATGAGCAGGCGCGCGTCGTCATGGGCGGCGGTGAGTAGCGCCCCGATCTGCTCGGGATCGGCGAGGCGGAAGCGCTGCTCGCCCGACTGGCGCGTGCCGAGTATCTCGCCCGCGCCGCGCAGGCGCAGGTCTTCCTCGGCGATGCGGAAGCCGTCATTGGTCTCGCGCATCAGCGCCAGCCGCGCGCGCGCCGTCTCGGAGAGATTGGCGCCGTGCAGCAGCATGCAGAAGCTGTGCTGGTCGCCGCGCCCCACCCGGCCGCGCAACTGGTGGAGCTGCGCCAGCCCGAAACGCTCGGCCGCCTCCACGATCATCAGCGTGGCATTGGGCACGTTCACCCCCACCTCGATCACCGTGGTCGCGACCAGCAGCTTGAGCCGCCCGGACGCGAAGGCGTCCATCGCCGCATCCTTTTCCGGCCCCGGCATGCGGCCATGCACAACGCCGACCTGATCCGCGCCGAACCGGTTGCGCAGGATCACCGCGCGCGCCTCGGCCGCCGCCTCGTCTTCATTCTCGCCCTGCTCGACCAGCGGGCAGACCCAGTAAGCCTGCCGGCCCCCCGCCAGATGCCGGCCCACGGCGGCGATCACATCCTCCATCCGCTCGTCGGAGATGACGCGCGTGTCGATGGGCTGGCGGCCCGGCGGCATCTCGTCGAGGCGGGAGACGTCCATGTCGCCATATTGGGTGAGGGTGAGCGTGCGCGGAATGGGCGTCGCGGTCATCACCAGCAGGTGCGGCGTCCGCTCGGCCTTGGCGGTGAGCATCAGCCGCTGCGAGACGCCGAAGCGATGCTGCTCGTCGATCACGGCGAGCGCGAGGTTGCGATAAGTGACCGCCTCCTGGAAGATGGCATGCGTGCCGACGAGGATGTGGATGCTGCCGTCCGCCAGCCCCATCAGCGTCGATTCGCGCGCGCGCCCCTTGTCGCGGCCGGTGAGCAGCGCGACGTTCACCGGCAGGCCGGCCAGCATGGCTTGCAGGCTGGCGAAATGCTGGCGGGCGAGGATTTCGGTCGGCGCCAGGAACGCCCCCTGCCCGCCCGCCTCGACGGCATTGAGCAGCGCCATCAGCGCCACCAGCGTCTTGCCCGAGCCGACATCGCCCTGGAGCAGGCGCAGCATCGGCATGGGCTGGGCCATGTCGCCCTCGATCTCGGCAAAAGCGCGGCGCTGGGCGCCGGTGGGCGCGAAGGGCAGCTTCAGCTGCGCGCGCAGATGCCCGTCGCCGGCCACGGGCACGCCGCGCCGCCGCCGGGTGGAGGCGCGCAGCAGCATGATGGCGAGCTGGCCGGCGAAGATCTCGTCATAGGCGAGCCGCTCGCGCGCCAGCCGCGCCGCCGGATCGCCATGGGCGAGGTCCAGCGCTTCCCGCCAGCCCGGCCACTGGCGGCGGGCGAGCAGGCCGGGGTCGATCCATTCCGGCAGCTCGGTCGCACGCGCGACCGCCTGCGCGACCAGCTCACGCATGCGGCCATTGGCGATGCCTTCCGAGAGACCGTAGACCGGCTCGCGATCCGCGATGCCGCCCGCTTCGCCCAGTTCCACCACATGATCGGGATGGACGATCTGCAACTGGTCGCCGAACTGGTCGAGCCTCCCCGAGACGAAGCGCGGCTCGCCCAGCGGGAAGAGCTTGCGCGGCCAGCCGCTGTTCTTGCCGAAATAGACGATGCTGACGGGATCGCCCGCCTCGTCCTGCGCCAGCACGCGGAACGGCGCGCGGGCGGTGCCCGAGGCGCGATAATCCTGCGCGGTCAGCACCACGCCGACCATGCGGCCCGTGGCGGCCTCGGCGAGGCGGCGCACGCGCTGCCGCTCGATCCAGCCCACCGGCAGATGGAAGGCGAGATCGACCGCGCGCAGGAGGCCCAGGCGCTCCAGCGGCTTGGCCACGGCCGCCCCCACGCCCTTGAGCGCGGTGCTTTCCGTGAACAGCGGATTGAGAATATCGGGCCGCATCGTTATCTGGCCCTAATGGAAGCCGACGGGACAGGAAAGCGCCCGCCGGCCGATTGTCATTTTCCCCATGACTGCGGAAGGGAGCCCGGACCCGTGATCGACGAAGCCCGCCTGCGCCGGCTGCACTACCGCGCCTGGCATCGCGGCACCAAGGAAGCGGACCTCTTGGTCGGCGGCTTCTTCGACACCTATGGCCGTAGCTGGACCGAAAGCGAGCTCGACTGGTTCGAGACGCTGATCGAGGAGCAGGATGTGGATATCATGGCCTGGGCGATCGGCGTCGCGCCCTGCCCGCCGCGCTACGAGGGCGCGATGATGCAGGCGATGCGCCAGCTCGACTATATCCCGATCGCGAAGTGAGGGAGGGCGCTTTCCCCAACAACCCGTTCGCCCTGAGTAGGGGCTGAGCGAAGTCGAAGCCCCGTATCGAAGGGTCGCCCCCGGCAGGTTCCTTCGATACGCCATTTCGACAAGCTCAATGGCTACTCAGGACGAACGGAGAGATTGATCGACAAGGCAGCATGACAGACCTCTCCCGCATCCTCTCCGCCAAGGCGTCGCTCACCCTTTCGGGCGTGCCGGCCGGCTTCACCCCGGTGTTGCTGGCGGATCTCGCGCGCGCCGCGAAGGGGCGGGTCTGCTTCGTCGCGCCGGACGCGCAGATGGTGGACGCGATCGCCCAGACCATCGACTATTTCGCGCCCGAGCTGGAGACGATCAGCATCCCCGCCTGGGACTGCCTGCCCTATGACCGCGCCTCGCCCTCGCTGCGCGCCGCCTCGGAGCGGCTGGCCGGCCTCCATGCCTTGCAGGCGCCGCCCAAAGGCCCCGGCCTCGTCCTCACCACCGTCAACGCGCTGACACAGCGGACATTGACGCCCTTCCGCATCCGCCAGATGGTGGCGCGGCTCGCGCCAGGCGAGCGGATCGCCACCGAGCGGCTGGTCGCGCTGCTCCAGTCCAACGGCTATGTGCGTACCGACACGGTGCATGACGCAGGCGAATATGCCGTGCGCGGCGGCATCGTCGATCTCTTCCCGTCCGGCGAGCCGGGGCCGCTGCGGCTCGACTTCTTCGGCGATGAGATCGAGACGCTGCGCCGCTTCGATGCCTCCACCCAGCGCACCACCGGCGCGGTCGAGTCGTTCCTGCTGCTGCCCGCCTCCGAGGCGCTGCTGGACGAGGAGAGCATCAAGCGCTTCCGTGGCCGCTACCGCGAGATGTTCGGCGCCACCGCGACGGGCGATCCGCTCTATCAGGCCGTGAGCGAAGGGCGGCGCCTCGCCGGCATGGAGCATTGGCTGCCGCTGTTCGAGGACCGGCTGGTGCCGCTCGCCGAGCATCTGCCCGAGGGCACGCTGTGGGTGCGCGACGGCGGCACCGGCGGCGCGGCGGACGCGCGCTTCGAGGCGATCCGCGACTATCATGCCAATCGCGTGGCCGCCGCCGGTGCCTCGCCCGGCAGCTACCGCCCGCTACCGCCCGACCGGCTCTACATCACCGCCGAGGACTGGGCGGCGATGCTGCCCGCCCTGCCCGTCCACCTCACCTCCGCCTTCCACGAGCCGGAAAGCGCCACGGTGCTGGACTTCGCCGTCGACAGCGCCCGCGACTTCGCGCCCGAGCGCGCGCAGAACGCGAATGTCTATGACGCGGTGGCGAAGCATCTGGCGCAGAGCCAGCGCAAGGGCCGCAAGCGCATCATCGCCAGCTATTCCGCCGGCGCGCGCGAGCGGCTCTCCGGCCTGCTGCTGGATCATGGGGTCAAGCAGCTCGTTCCGGTCGATAGCTGGCAGGAGGCGCAGGGACAGGCCGCCAAGGGCGCCGTCGCCCTCGCCGTGCTGCCGCTCGACCATGGCTTCCAGACCGACAGCCTCGAACTGCTCACCGAGCAGGACATGCTGGGCGACCGCCTCGTGCGCCGCGCGAAGAAGCGCAAGAGCGCCGACGCCTTCCTCGCCGAGCTGGCGACGCTCTCGCCGGGCGACCTCGTCGTCCATATCGAGCATGGCATCGGCCGCTATGAGGGGCTGACCTCGATTCCCGTCGGCAAGGCGCCGCATGACTGCGTGGCGCTCGCCTATGCCGGCGGCGACAAGCTCTATGTGCCGGTCGAGAATATCGACGTGCTCTCCCGCTACGGTTCGGGCGAGGACGCCGTCGCGCTGGACAGGCTGGGCGGCGAGGCCTGGCAGCGCCGCAAGGCCCGCATGCGCGAGCGCATCCGCGAGATCGCCGGCGAACTGCTCGCCACCGCCGCCGAGCGCGCGCTCAAGCCCGCCCCCGCCTATGAGCGGGACGCGGCCGGCTATCCCGCGTTCGTCGATCGCTTCCCCTATCAGGAGACCGAGGACCAGGACCGCGCCATCGCCGATGTGCTGGACGATCTGGCCGCCGGCAAGCCGATGGACCGGCTGGTGTGCGGCGATGTCGGCTTCGGCAAGACCGAGGTGGCCCTGCGCGCGGCCTTCGTCGCGGCGATGGCCGGCGCGCAGGTGGCGCTCATCTGCCCCACCACCCTGCTCGCCCGCCAGCATCACCTCAATTTCGAGGAGCGCTTCCGCGGCTTCCCGCTCAAGATCGGCCGCCTCTCCCGCCTCGTCGGCACGGCCGAGACCAAGGCGACCAGGGAGGGGCTGGCGGACGGCACGGTCGACATCGTCATCGGCACCCATGCGCTGCTCGCCAAGGGGCTGGAATTCAAGCGCCTCGGCCTCGTCATCGTGGACGAGGAGCAGCGCTTCGGCGTCATCCACAAGGAGCGGCTGAAGCAGCTCAAGACGGACGTGCATGTCCTCACCCTCACCGCCACGCCCATCCCCCGCACCCTCCAGATGGCGATGAGCGGGCTGCGCGAGCTTTCCGTCATCCAGACCCCGCCGGTCGACCGGCTCGCGGTGCGCACCTATGTGATGCCGTGGGACGATGTGGTGCTGCGCGAGGCGCTGCTGCGCGAGCATTATCGCGGCGGCCAGACCTATTTCGTCGTGCCGCGCATCTCGGACATGCCGGACATGGAGGATTTCCTGCGCGAGAAGGTGCCGGAAGTCCGCTACATCGCCGCGCACGGCCAGATGGCCGCCGGTGAGGTGGAGGAGCGCATGAGCGCCTTCTACGAGCGCAAATATGACGTGCTGCTCTCCACCACCATTGTCGAGAGCGGGCTCGATATCCCCAGCGCGAACACCATCATCATCCACCGCGCCGACCGCTTCGGCCTTGCCCAGCTCTACCAGCTACGCGGCCGCGTGGGCCGCTCCAAGACGCGCGCTTATGCCTATATGACCACGCCCGCCGACCGGGTGACGACCGAGACGGCCGACAAGCGCCTGAAAGTCCTCTCCGATCTCGATACGCTGGGCGCCGGCTTCCAGCTCGCCTCCCACGATCTCGATATTCGCGGCGCGGGCAATCTGGTGGGTGACGAGCAGAGCGGCCACATCAAGGAAGTGGGCTTCGAGCTTTACCAGTCGATGCTGGAGGAGGCGATCCTGGAGGCCAAGGCCGGCGGCGCGCAGCTGGCGCCGGCGCGGGCGGACTGGTCGCCGCAGATCAATGTCGAGGCACCGATCCTCATCCCCGACGACTATGTGCCGGATCTCGACCTGCGCATGGGCCTCTACCGCCGCATCAACGAGCTGGACGACAAGGCCGGCATCGAGGCCTTCGCCGCCGAGCTGATCGACCGCTTCGGCAAGCTGCCGGACGCCACGCAGAACCTGCTGACCCTCATCGAGGTGAAGCTCAACTGTCGCACCGCCGGCATCGCCCGCATCGACATCGGCCCACGCGGCGCGCTGGTGAGCTTCCATGGCGACCAGTGCCCCAATCTGCCGGGCCTGCTCGCCTATGTGCAGAAGCTCGGCCCCATCGCCCGCCTGCGGCCGGACAGCAAGCTGGTCATCCAGCGCGTGTGGAGCGATCCCAAAGCGCGGCTCAACGGCGCGCTCAAGCTGAGCCAGGGGCTGGCGAAGGCGGTGGGGTGAGGCGGTGGTTGCCAAGCACAAGCGTCCAGGCGAAGAGGGCGAGGGGGAAGATTATGGCGCCCAAGACCACCGATCATCCTGCGCCACGCCTCCGGCGTGCCCTTGACCGCATCCGGCGGCAGTTTGAGGCGCCTGACACACTCGGCTTCGTGACCGATCTCTATGGGAGTATTCTCGGTCGCGCATCCGACGAGCGAGGGCTCGCGCGCCATCTCGACACTCTCGGGCGGTTTCCGACCTTCGCCGATGCGCGCGACATGCTCGCCAGTTTCATCAACAGTGAGGAAGCGCAGCAGCGGCGGGAAGCCTGGCGGGACCGGCCGGACCCGGCGAGCGACACCCGGCCGCCCGTGCGCGCCCTTCTCTCGCTCGGCACCCATTGCCTGACGAGCATGATGCTCAAGACCTATGGGCTCAAGCGCTTCTCCGGGCCGTTCGACTGGATCTTCTCCAGTCCCCGGATGATCGCGCATTGCATTGAGGATGATTTCAGGACGTTCCTCGATCCAGACCAATATGAATGGGTGCCGCCGGAAAAACGGCATCCACCCAATGCCAATATCTGCGAGCACCGCTTCTACCGGGACCGGTTCGGCGTGCGTCGGATGTTCAATCATCATGATGTCACGCAGCCCGAGACCCATGCCTATCTCAGGCGCTGCGTGGACCGGTTCCGGCAGTCGATCCGCGCGGATCATCGCACGTTGCTCATCATGCTCGCGCCCGCCCACGAGGCGGAGCAAGAGGATTTCCTGCGCTTGTGCGCCGCGCTGGAGCCGTTCGAGGCGGCCGAGCTGATGGTCGTCCGCATGGCGAGCGAACACGGCAGATTCGGGGCCACGCTCCTGATGGAGCAGGGCCGCCACCGGCTGCACGATCTTCACCTGACCGGCGGATCGGGTCAGCTCGCCTTTCCGGAACCGCGCGACGCGGCCATGTTCCGCTATATGCTGGATCATTATCGGTTCGATCTGCCGCCGTCCGTTCGTTGAAAACGGTCAGCGGCCACGCGCAGGGTAGCGACATCGCCGGCGCCGCGCGGGCGTGAACGCCTTGCCCCCATCGCACAGGAGCGTCAGCCCTGACGGCGCCGACCCGCCCCCCACCCGGCCTCCCAACGCCAGTATCCTATGGGTGGCCGGGTGAGGGAGCGGGCCGGCGCCGCTTTATGAAATCGCTCTTTTGCGATTTCATAAACAGACTCTAAGAGCGCTCGGGTGAGCAACTCAGTCATCATCGGACAGGAGCCCGGCGGCAAGCCGGTGCCCATCGACATCGAGGAGCTGCTGGCGACTCGCCTGCTGGTGCAGGGCAACAGCGGCTCGGGCAAGTCCCACCTGCTGCGCCGCCTGCTGGAGGAAAGCGCGCCGCTGGTGCAGCAGGTGGTGATCGATCCCGAGGGCGATTTCGTGACGCTGGCCGAGCCGTTCGGCCATGTGGTGATCGACGCGGCTTCTTATGGGAGCGGCGAGATCGAGCAGCTCGCCGCGCGCATCCGCAAGCATCGCGCCTCGGTGGTGCTGGCGCTGGACGGGCTGGAGCTGGAGGCGCAGATGCGCTGCGCCGCGCAGTTCCTCTCCACCCTGTTCGATGCGCCGCGCGAGCAGTGGTTCCCCGCGCTGGTGGTGGTGGACGAAGCGCAGATGTTCGCGCCCGTGGCCGCCGGCGACGTGAGCGACGAGGCGCGGCGCCTGTCGCTCGCCGCCATGACCAACCTCATGTGCCGGGGCCGCAAGCGTGGCCTCGCCGGCGTCATCGCCACCCAACGCCTCGCCAAGCTCGCCAAGAATGTGGCGGCGGAGGCCTCCAACTTCCTGATGGGCCGCACCTTCCTGGATATCGACATGCTGCGCGCCGCCGACCTGCTCGGCATGGAGCGGCGGCAGGCCGAGCAGATCCGCGATCTGGAGCGCGGGCATTTCCTGGCGCTGGGGCCGGCCATCTGCCGCCGGCCGCTGGCCGTGCGCATCGGCGCCGCGCGCACCGCGCCCAAGACGGTGCTGACCGGCCTCATCCCCCGTCCGGAGACCCCGGCGCAGGATATGTTCGCGCTGCTCCATGCCGGGCTGGAGGACGAGGCGCCGCCGCCCCCGCCCCGCCGGACGCCGACCGCCTCGCAGGACGAGGTGGACACGCTGATGGAGCGCATCACCGCCGCGGCGGAGCCGGTGGTCGAGGGGGCCTCGGAAGAAGATGCGCCCCCCGTCGGCCCGAGCGCGGAGGAGATCGAGGCGGCGCTGTCCGCGATCCTCGCCGAGATGGCGCTGGACGAGGAAGCGCCTTTCCGGCCCGTCGCCGCCACCTATCAGGACTTCACCGTGCGCTGCCGCATGCAGCGCCTGCCCGCCAATCTGCTCGGCCTCGCCGCCTTCCGCCGCCGCTTCGCCATGGCGCTGGCCGGCTTCGGCGGCGAAGGGGAGCGCGGCGAGGCCGAGACGGCCGTGCTGGACATGGCGCGCGGCGTGCCGGACGACCTGCTCGCGCCCTTCCTGCTCATCGCCCGCGCCGCCATCGACGGCGCGCCCTGCCCGGACGACGACCGGCTCGCCCGCATCTACGGCACGCGCAGCACCGGCCGCGTGCGCCGCATGCTGGAGCATCTGGAGAAGAGCGACCTCATCGTCCTGCGCACCGATTTCGGCGGGCGGCGCTCGGTGGGCCTGCCGGGACTGAACCTGTCGACGGCGGCGCAGGAGGCTTGAGGCGTCCTGCCTTCTCGCCCTCACGCCCGTTCGCCCTGAGCTTGTCGAAGGGCGAACGGTAGGGGCAGAGACTTGCCGTTCTACGCACAGACCGGTTCCATTTCGGCCACGCCGACCCTAAAGCCCTCCCCATGACCGCCGACCCCCTTGCCCTCCTTCGCAGCGTCTTCGGGTTCGAGGCGTTTCGCGGGGTGCAGGCGGCGGTGATCGAGCGCGTGCTGGCTGGCCTGCCGACGCTCGCCATCATGCCCACGGGCGCCGGCAAGTCGCTCTGCTACCAGCTGCCCGCCATCGCGCTGGAGGGCACCTGCGTCGTCGTCTCGCCGCTCATCGCCCTGATGCACGACCAGCTCCGCTCCGCCCGCGCGCTCGGCATCAAGGCGGCGAGCCTCACCTCGGCGGACGCGGACTGGCGCGAGACGCAGGACCGGCTGGTGGCGGGCGATCTGGACCTGCTCTATGTGGCGCCCGAGCGCGCCTCGGGCGACGGCTTCCGCGCGCTGCTGGAGCGCAGCCGGATCGGCCTGTTCGCCATCGACGAGGCGCATTGCGTCTCCGAATGGGGGCATGATTTCCGCCCCGACTACCGCCTGCTGCGGCCGCTGTTGGACAGCTTCCCGGACGTGCCGCGCCTCGCCCTCACCGCGACGGCCGACGCGCATACCCGCGCGGATATCCTCGCCCAGCTCGGCATCCCGGCCGAGGGGCTGGTCATTTCCGGCTTCGACCGGCCGAACATCCGCTATGCGATGCAGCCGCGCGACGGCCTCAGGCGTCAGCTGGCGGACATCCTCGCCGCCAGCGCCGGCCCCGGCATCATCTATGCGCCCACGCGCGCGGCGACCGAGCAGCTGGCCGAGGCGCTGGGGCGGGACGGAAAGCGGCCGGTCCTGCCCTATCATGCCGGGCTGGACCCTGCCGTGCGCGCCGCCAACCAGGCCGCCTTCCTCGCCAGCGAGGACATGGTGATGGTCGCCACCGTCGCCTTCGGCATGGGCATCGACAAGCCGGACGTGCGCTTCGTGGTGCATGCCGGCCTGCCCAAGTCGATCGAGAGCTATTATCAGGAGAGCGGCCGCGCGGGGCGCGACGGCGATCCGGCGGTGGCGACCTTGCTGTGGGGGGCGGAGGATTTCGTGCGCGCCCGCCAGCGCATCGGCGAGGTGGAGCCGGCGCGGCAGCAGGGCGAGCGCGCGCGCATCGCCGCGCTGGGCGCGCTGGTCGAGACGGCGGGCTGCCGCCGCGCGGTGCTGCTCCGCCATTTCGGCGAGGACCCGCCGGGAACATGCGGCAATTGCGACAACTGCCTGTCCCCGCCCGAGAGCATCGACGCCACCACCACCGCGCAGAAACTGCTCTCGGCCGTGCATCGCACCGGGCAGAGCTTCGGCCTTGGCCATGTGGAAGCGGTGCTGACCGGCAAGGCCAACGATCGCATCACGCAGCGCGGGCATGACCGGCTGTCCGTCTACGGCATCGTGGAGGGCGAGGAAGCGGCGCTCATCAAGCCCGTCGCCCGCGCGCTGATGGTGCAGGACGCGCTGGAGGCAACCGAGCATGGCGGCCTCCAGTTCGGCCCCGCCGCGCGCGCCTATCTCAAGGGCGAGGAGCGCGTGGAGCTGGTGCTGCCGCCCGTGCGGCAGCGGCGGCGCAAGCGGGACACGGGCGCCAACCCGGTCGACGATCCGATCTTCGAGGCGCTGCGGGCCTGCCGGCGCGATCTCGCCAGGGAAGCCGGAGTGCCGCCCTATGTGATCTTCCACGACAGCACGCTGCGCGACATGGCGCGCATCCGGCCCCAGTCGCTGCGTGACATGGCGCTGGTGAGCGGCGTGGGCGAGCGCAAGCTGGAGGCTTATGGCGAGGCATTCCTGACGGCGATGCGGCCGTTCCTCTGAGCCGGCCTTGCTCTCCGTTCGCCCTGAGTAGCCGCTGAGCTTGTCGATACGGGCCTTCGCTACGCGCCTTGCGGCGCTCCTCAGGCCCTACTCAGCACGAACGGGTGGGGGGTGTGGCATCACCGCTCCAGCACCGCCGCCCAGGCATAGCCGCGATAGAGGCGCCGGGCGTGCAAGGTCGCGCCCTGCGCCCGCGCGATGCGCTCCGCCGCCGCGAACAAGTCCGCGCGCGGGGTGACGTGGAAGCGCGCCAGCCAGCCCCGCAGCAGGGCGCGGAACCAGCCGGGCAAACCCTCCTGCTGGCCGAAATCCACGATGTGCAGCGATCCGCCCGGCTCGACCACTGAGAGTGCCTGCGCCAGCGCGGCTTCCCATTGCGGGATCATCGAGAGGCTGTAGCTGATGAACACGCGGTCGAAGCCCGGCTCGCCGAACAGCGCCTGCGGATCGAAGCGGGTCGCGTCCGCGCGGGCGAGCAGCGTGCGCCCCTCGGCGCCGACGCGGGCGATGCCGGCCTGCGCCGACTTCAGCATCTGCGCCGAGATGTCGAGGCCGAAGAGCCGCGCCTGCGGCCACGCCCGCGCCGCCAGCGCGAGGTTGCGGCCGGTGCCCACGCCCACCTCCAGCACCGATCCGCCGGGCGGGACGGCGAGGTCCCGGATCAGCCGGTCGCGGCCGAGCAGATAATATTTGCGGCTGAGGTCATAGACATGACGCTGCCACGCATATTGGGCGTCCATGGCGCGGGCATGGTCCGCGCTGCCCGCCTCGATCCGCTCCATCCGGCTCACCGCCTCAGCCGCGCAGCGCATAGAGATGCACGCCGCCATAGATGGAGGAGCGGTCCGCGCGGGTGAAGCCGAGCGATTCCTCGGCATGGTAGCGCCATTGCCCGAGCAGCGCTTCCGGCACGCGGCCGGGCAGCAGGCTCGGCTCGGCGGCGGTGCGGAACAGGACGCGGGCGCCGGGCTTCGCGGTGCGGGTGATCTGCGACCAGAGCGCAGTCAGCTGCGCGTCGCCCATCCAGTCCTGCGCATCGAGCAGCACATAGCGGTCCACGCTGGCGGCGCCCTGGGCGGCGAGCCAGTCGGTCATGTTGGCATGCTCGATCCGCACGCGATCCGCGCGGGCGCGCACCGCCTCATAGTTGGCGGCCTCCAGATAGGGCGGCATCGGGGCGCCCTCGTGGCGGCCATAGCCGCGCCCGAAGGCCTGCCAGGCGAAATAGTTGGACTTGAGGTCATAGTCGCAGGCGAGCCGCTCCAGCCGCCGGCGCAGCACGCCGGCCATCTTCTCGTCGCCGGCCAGCGCATCATATTGCGCGGGCGGGATGCCGAGGCCGAACAGCGAGGCGGGCTGGTCGGTCAGCCAGCGCACGAACCGGCGGTCGAAGATCGGCGCCAGCCGCTCCTCGAAGATGCGGCGCTGCTCTTCCATGTCCCGTGCTTCCAGCAGCACGCGCGGATCGATACGGTAGAGCCTCGCCACCAGATGCGCCGCGCCGATGAAGCCGCCGAGCAGCCCGCGCTTGTAGGCGCCCGAGCGGAACATGCCGATGCGCCGCCGCCCGGTCAGGTCGCGCCCTTCCCAGTAGCGGCGGGAGGTCTCGTCCAGATGATCGCGGATGAACGCCTTGTAGGCGCGCACATTGTCCGGGCTGTCGGCCTCGCCGAAGAAGCGGCGGAAATGCGCATGGTCGGGCAGGCGCTGCGCGGCGGCCTGCTTGAGGCGGTTAAGCGCGATATGGCCGGTGTTGAGGTCCACGGCGGTGATGCGGGCGGGATCGGCGGTGAGATAGGAGAGCACGTTGCAGCCGCCGCTGGCGATGGTGACGATGTGGCAGTCCGGCGTGATCGCCAGCGCCTCCATGTCCACGACCGGGTCCTCCCAGATCTGCGCATAGACGAGACCCCGGAAGGCGAAGGCGAAGGCGCGCTCCAGCAGCCCCTCCTTGCTCAGTCCCTCATGGTTGACGACGGCCCGATCGATCACATGCGACATGGTTGTGGTCCCCGCTGTTCCGATGCCGCCCCGCTAGGGCCGGGGCGTGTCGGCGGCGTGACGGCGGGGCGTCACTTGTGTGACACTCTTGCCTTGGCAACCATATAGGCATAGGAGGTATCCCTATGGCGCATCTTTCGGAAGACAATGAAGAGCTCATCGCCCGCGTGCGGCGGATCGCCGGCCAGGTCGGGGCGGTCGAGCGGGCCTTGCGGGAGAAGGCGAGCTGCTCGGACGTGCTGCATCGCGTCGCCGCCGTGCGTGGCGCGGTGAACGGGCTGATGGACGAGATCATCGCGGATCATCTGGAGGCGCATGTGGCGAGGCCCGGGCTGAGCGATGCGGAGCGCACCGCCGCCGCCGAAGAGCTGCTGGCGGTGATCCGCCGCTATGCAAAGTGAGGCTGTGATGGCGACGCGAGCCGACATCGAGACCCTGGCGCACGACCATGTCTTCCTGGGCGATGCGCATGACGAGAATGAACGGCGCACGCGGCTGGTGGTGCTGCTCACGGCGGTGATGATGGTCGGCGAGATCGTCGCGGGCACATGGACGGGCTCGATGGCGCTGCTGGCCGACGGCTTCCACATGGCCACCCATGCCGGCGCGCTTGGCGTGGCGGCGCTGGCCTATGGCTATGCGCGGCGCCATGCGCGCAATCCCGCCTACAGCTTCGGCACCGGCAAGGTCGGCGACCTCGCCGGCTTCGCCTCCGCGCTGGTGCTCGGCATCGTCGCGCTGGGCATCGGCGTGGAATCGGTGCTGCGCCTGTTCCAGCCGATCCATGTGGCCTTCGGCGAGGCGGCGGTGGTCGCCGTGCTGGGGCTGGCGGTGAACATCGCCAGCGCCCTGCTGCTCTCGGGCGGGCATCATCACCATGGGCATGAGCATCACGGGCATGACCATCATGGCCATCACCATGCCCATGCGGGCGACAATAATCTCCGCTCCGCCTATCTCCATGTGCTGGCCGACGCGCTGACCTCCGTGCTGGCCATCGCGGCGCTGCTGGCGGGGCGCTATCTCGGCCTCGACTGGATGGACCCGGCGATGGGCATCGTCGGCGCGCTGGTCATCGCGCGCTGGTCATGGTCGCTGATGCGCGACACCGCCGCCGTGCTGCTCGACCGCACGGACGATCATGTGGCGCGGGAAGTGCGCGAGTTGATCGAGGCCCCGGGCGACGCGCGCATCGCGGACCTGCATGTCTGGCGCGTGGGTCCGCAGGTCCATGCAGCGATCGTCAGCGTCGTCGCCGGGCAGGACCTGAGCGGCGAGACGATCCGCGCACGCCTCGCGCCCGTGCACGAGCTGGCGCATCTGACCGTCGAGTGCCGCTGAGGAAGCAGGCGCCTCTCCGGTCAGGCCGCGCCGCCGGCCAGATGCCGCTCCAGGAAGGACAGGAAGACCGTCACCTTGCGGGGCGTATGGGCACGGTTGGGATAGACGGCGGAGATGACCGTCTGGAAATTGCTGGGCGTGGCGACATGGTCGGGGAAGAGATCGACCAGCCGGCCCGCGTCCAGATCCGCGCCGATCAGCCAGTCGCTCAGCAGGACGATGCCGAGGCCCTGCAGCGCGCAATCGCGCAGCACGAGGCCGCTGTTCGCCGAGAGCGCGCTGCGGACCGGAATCTCGCTCTCGCGCCCGTCCGCATCCCGGAGGCGCCAGACGTCCGAGAAGCCGGGCAGCGGGAAGGTCAGGCAATCCCGCTCGCCGATGTCGGCGGGCGTGGCGGGACGGCCGGTCCGGGCAAGATAGGCCGGGCTGGCGCAGACATGGTAGCGGGTGCGCAGGATCGTCCGCGAGATCATGCTGGAATCCGCGAGCGGCCCGTGGCGCAGCGCCAGATCGAACTTGTCCCCGACGATGTCCACCATGCGGTCGTTGAGCGAGAGGTCGACGCGCACGCTGGGATAGGCGGCGCGGAAGGCCGGGATCACGCGGGCAAGGCAGTGGATGCCGAACGCATGCGAGGCCGAAAGGCGCAGCGTGCCGCTGGGCGCGGTGTCCGCCATGTCGCCGATCGTGCTGCGCAGCGATTGCAGCGCGTCGAGATGCTGCTCGATCTTCCCCATGAGCAGGTCCGCCGCCTCGGTGGGCGCGATCCGGCGCGTGGTGCGGTAGAAGAGCAGCGCGCCCAGTTCCGCCTCCAGCGCCGCGATGCCGCGCGAGACGACCGAGGGCGCGACGTTGCGCGCCCGCGCGGCGGCGCTGAAGCTGCCGCGGCGATAGACATCCTCGAACAGTTCGAGACTGGAGAGCTTCATTAGTGCCAGAACCGCAAAGGTGATTTCCGGCTTTTGCCATATCCGCAAATGGGGCCACGGTCTATCGTGGCGGCAGGCATCCCCGAATCCCGAAGGACATGACATGACCGACCAGCAGACCAGGGCGACGCAGTTCCATGCGCTCCATGTGGCGGGCACGCCGCTCATCCTCTTCAATGTGTGGGATGCCGGCAGCGCCCGCGCGGTGGCGGCTGCCAACGCCCCTGCCCTCGCCACCGGAAGCTGGTCCGTGGCGGCGGCGCACGGGCTGGGCGACGGCGAGAATCTGCCGCTGGACCTCGCCATCGCCAATCTGGAGCGGATCGTGGCGGTGACGGACCTGCCGGTCAGCATCGATATCGAGAAGGGCTATGACGATCCGGGCCGCACGGCCGCGCGCACGATCGAGGCGGGCGCGATCGGCTGCAATATCGAGGACAGCTTGCCGCGTGACGGAGGCCTGCGCACTATCGCCGAGCAGGCCGCGCGCATCCGGCAGGTGCGACAGGCAGCCGAGACGGCGGGCATCGCCTATTTCATCAATGCCCGCACCGACCCGTTCTTCCAGAAGGATGCGCAGGCGCCGGCCGACCGGTTGCGCGCGGCGCTCGAACGCGCGCGGGCCTATGCCGATGCGGGTGCGGACGGGTTGTTCGTGCCGGGGCTGGCGGACTTCGAACTGATCGCCGAGCTGACGGCGGCCAGTCCGCTGCCGGTCAACATCATGCTCGGCGCCGGCTCACCACCGCCCGCGCGGTTCGCGGAGGCAGGCGTGGCGCGGCTGAGCTATGGGCCGGCGCCTTACTTCATCGCCATGCAGGCGCTGGAGGCGGCGGCGGTGGAGGCACTGGGCGGGTCAGGGCTTGGCTAACGCCTGTCCTGCTTAAGTGGAACAATGCTTCTGCGGGGCCGAAGGCGGGCGCAGAAGCATTGATTCCATTTGACGGATACTGCCCCTAGGATGGCGTCATGTCCGCCCAGCCGTCCGATCTCGAACATGCCTGGTATGCGCTGGAATGGCTCATCCGCATCGGCGCGCTGGCTTCCGTGCCGCTGCGGCGCACGCCGGCGGCGGCGCGGGCGTGGCTGCTGCTGATCTTCTTCCTGCCGCTGCCGGGACTGCTGCTGTTCCTCGCGATCGGCTCGCCGCGCTTCCCCGCCTGGCGCGCGCAGCGTTTCGCGCGGCTGGGGCCGCTGTTCGCCGAAGCGACGGCGCGGTTGCGGCCCTATGCCGCGGACATGACCGGCGACATGGACGAGGCCGCGCCTGTCGCCGCCTTCGCCGAGGCGCTGGGGCACATGCCGGCCGCGGGCGGCAATCAGGTGACGCTGATCGACGATTATGACGGCGTGATCGACCGGCTGGTGGCGGACATCGACGCCGCCCGGCACTCGGTGCATCTGCTCGTCTATATCTTCGCCGATGATGCGACGGGCCAGCGCGTGTGCGCGGCGCTGGGGCGTGCTGTCGCGCGGGGGCTGGACGTGCGGGTGCTGTTCGATCCGGTGGGATCGCTCCGCTGGCGGCGCGGCACGCAGAAGATGCTGCGCGCGGCCGGCGTGCGCGTGCGCCAGACCCTGCCCTTCCGCCTGCTGCGCGGCCGCACGCGGCGCGACATGCGCAACCATCGCAAGCTGTTCGTGATCGACGGGGCGATCGGTTATGCCGGATCGCAGAATATCGTGGCGCGCGATTTCCGGCCGGGCGTGGTCAATCAGGAGCTGGTGGCGCGCGTGACGGGGCCGGTCGTGACCAGCATGGACGCGCTGGTGCGCGGGGACTGGAGCGTCGAGTCCGGCCAGCCGCCCGAGCCGCTCTCCCCCACCCCGGCGCCGACCGGCGATGCGCTGCTCCAGCTGCTGCCGAGCGGCGCGGACTATCGGCTGGCCGGCTTCGAGACGATGCTGATCTGGCAGATCCATCAGGCGCGCGAGCGGGTGCTGATGGTGACGCCCTATTTCATCCCGGACGACGATGTGCTGAGCGCCATGACCGCCGCCGTAGCGCGCGGCGTGACGGTGGACCTGATCGTCTCCGGCGTAGTGGACCAGAAGCTCGTCCATTTCGCGCAGAGCAGCTTCTATGACGAGCTGCTGGTGGCGGGCGTGCGCATCCATCTCTATCGCGACCGGCTGCTGCACGCCAAGAATGTGAGCTTCGACCGGCGGCTGGCGATCGTGGGCTCCAGCAATGTGGACCTGCGCTCCTTCCAGCTCAACCAGGAGGCGAGCCTGCTGTTCCATGACGCGGAGTCGATCGGGCGGGTGCAGGCGATCCAGCAGGGCTATCTCGACAACAGCGACACGCTGAGCCTCAAGGCGTGGCGGCGGCGTCCCGGATTGCGACGCCTGGGCGAGAATATCGCGCGGATGGTGAACTCACTGCTTTGATATAACACAATATTTCTGAATAGCCGGCAAAAACTGCCTGTCCTAAGCAGTGGGAGCCTGGCGGTTTACAAATTATAAACCATTATTTATGGTGCCACTCGCTTCCTTCGGCGGAAATTATCGCCAGAACGGCAGAAATGCGGGCGAGTAGCACGGACTGAACGAAGCATCGAATTCCACCAAGCCCGGTGGAGTCTAGTGGGGTCATTCGCCAGACGCAGCAGGGTCGTGGGCTGCATATGCGCAAGCGAATGTCAGTTGAGAGGAGCCGACTATCTTCAAGTCGGCATGTGGGAGAATATCATCATGAAGCGTTCGATCGCTGCGGCAGTCTCCGTGCTCGCCGCCTTCACGGCCGTTTCGGCCAATGCCGAGGTTATTTCGCTGAATTTCGACGGCCTCAACGGCGATGCCCAGGAACTTGTTCTCGAATATTATAATGGCGGCACCGGCAGCCTTGGCTCCGGTCCCGGCACCAATTACGGTATCAGCTTTTCGGACAATGCCATCGCCTGCTCCGTGCAGCCCGGCGGAAGTTGCAACTCGGGTGGTCTGCCCACGGGCGGCAACCTGCTGTTCTTCCTGAGCGGCGACGCGTCGACCATGAACGTTTCCGGCGGTTTCGATACGGGCTTCTCCTTTTATTACAGCGCGATCAACAATCCCGCTTTCGTGAATGTGTGGAGCGGGCTCGACGGCACCGGCGACTTGCTGGCGACCATCGACCTTGCGGTCACGCCGAGCGATCCGGGCTCGCCTGAGTGCGGCGGCGGCGGCTTCTGCCCGTACGTGCCGATCGGCGTTGCGTTCGACGGTATCGCCATGTCGGTGGACTTCGGCGGTTCGGCCGATCAGGTCGCGTTCGCCGCGATCACGCTGAACTCCGACACGCCCGGACCGGTCGTGCCGGAACCGGCGACCTGGGCGATGATGATCGCGGGCATGGGCCTGGTCGGCGCGTCGATGCGTCGCCGCAGCGTGAAGGTCGCTTTCGCGGCCTGACCGCCCGAGCATCGGACATGGAAAGGGGTCGGCCATGCCGGCCCCTTTTCGTTGAGCCCCGGCGGCTCAGTCCCCGATCAGGCGCAGGAAGGTCTCACGATCCACATTGCCGCCCGAGAGGGTGACGAGAGTGGCGTCGCTCGCCTCCACCTTGCCGGCCAGCACCGCCGCGAGCGCGGCCGCGCCGCCGGGTTCCACCACCAGATGCAACTTCTCGAAGGCGAGGCGCATGGCGGCGGCGACCTCCGCGCGCGTCACCGCCGCGCCGCCGCTCACCCGTTCGCGCAGCACGGCGAAGTTGATCGGGAAGGTGCGCGGGGTCTGGAGAGCGTCGCAATCGGTGGGGTGGCTCATGTCCGCGACGGGGACGATCTCCCCGGCGGCAAGCGAGCGCAGCACATCGTCCCAGCCCTCCGGCTCGGCGATGAGGATGTCGGCGTCCGGGCAGGCGAGCGCGAGGCCGGCGGTGAGGCCGCCCCCGCCGCAGCAGGCGACGATGCGGTCCGGGCCGCGCCCGATCCGCGTCTCGAGCTGGGCGGCGGCCTCGATGCCGGCGGTGCCCTGTCCCTCGATGATCCAGGGATCGCCATAGGCATGGACCAGTGTAGCGCCGCTCTGCGCGACCAATTCGGCGGCGATGGCGTCGCGATCCTGCGTGGCGCGGTCGTAGAGATGGACATGGGCGCCGAGCGCGCGGGTGGCGGCGAGCTTGGCTTTGGGCGCATTGCCGGGCATGACGATGGTGGCGGCGATGCCCAGCCGCCGCGCGGCCCAGGCGACGCCCTGCGCATGATTGCCGCTGGAGACGCCGACCACGCCGCGCGCGCGCTCTTCCTCGCTCAGGTCGGACAGGCGATGCCAGGCGCCGCGGATCTTGAAGGCGCCGATCGGCTGCAGCATCTCCGCCTTGCACCAGAGGGTGCGTCCCTCCACTTCCAGCGGGACGAGCGGCGTGGGCGGCAGCAGCGCCGCGATCTTGCCGGCCGCGCGCAGCACGCCCTCGCGGCTCGGCGCGCGCGCCGGATCGAGCAATTCTTGTTCTGTCACAGACCACCCCTATATGCAGGCGCTTGTCGATTCTCTCTGAGGGAGCCCTAACAGATGAGCAAGGTGCTGGTCATCGGCGCAGGTGGCGTCGGGTCGGTCGCGGTCCACAAGATGGCGATGAACGCCGACATCTTCACCGACATCATATTGGCGAGCCGCACGCTCTCCAAATGCGATGCCATCGCGGCTTCCGTGAAGGAGCGCACCGGCGTCACCATCCGCACCGCGCAGATCGACGCGGACGATGTGGCGGCGACCACCGCGCTCATCCGGGAGGTTCAGCCCGTGCTGGTGGTGAACCTGGCGCTCCCCTATCAGGACCTCGCCATCATGGACGCCTGCCTCGCTGCCGGCGTCAACTATATGGATACCGCCAATTACGAGCCGCGCGACGAGGCGCATTTCGAATATAGCTGGCAGTGGGCCTATCAGGAGCGCTTCAAGGAAGCCGGGCTGATGGCGCTGCTCGGCTCCGGCTTCGATCCGGGCGTGACCAGCGTGTTCGCCACCTGGCTCAGGAAGCATCATTTCGAGCGGATCGACACGCTGGACATCCTCGATTGCAACGGCGGCGACCATGGCCAGCATTTCGCCACCAACTTCAATCCGGAGATCAACATCCGCGAAGTGACCGCCCCGGCGCGGCATTGGGAGGATGGCGAATGGGTGACGACCCCGCCGCTCTCGACGAAGCAGCCCTTCGACTTCGAGCAGGTCGGGCCGAAGAACATGTATCTCATGTATCATGAGGAGCTGGAGAGCCTTGCGAAGTTCTTCCCCGAGATCAAACGCATCCGCTTCTGGATGACCTTCGGCGACGCTTATTTGAAGCATCTGGAAGTGCTCCAGAATGTGGGCATGACGCGGATCGACCCGGTGATCTATCAGGGCGTGGAGATCATTCCGCTCCAGTTCCTCAAAGCCGTGCTGCCGGAGCCGGCCTCGCTGGGATCGACCACCAAGGGCAAGACCAATATCGGCGATATCGCCACCGGCCTCGGCAAGGACGGCAAGGAGAAGACGCTCTACGTCTATAATATCTGCGACCATGAGGAGGCCTATGCCGAGACGGGCAATCAGGCCGTCAGCTACACGACCGGCGTGCCGGCGATGATCGGCGCGGCGCTGATGGTGCAGGGCACGTGGGCAGGCGCGGGCGTGTTCAACATGGAGCAGATGGACCCCGATCCCTTCATGGACATGCTGATGCTGCACGGCCTGCCCTGGCAGGTAAAGGAACTGGACGGGCCGCTGGGCTTCTGATGAGGATGGTCCGCGCCCGCGCCTGTCTCGCCGCCCTCGGGGCCATGATGGCGCTGAGCGCCTGCCAGCCGGGCGACGACATCCGCATGATGCCGGGCCTGCCCTCGGCCGAGACGCGGGCCTGCGCGACGACCGGCGGCTTCATCGCCCAGCGCGGCCGCGCGCAGCGGGCGATGTGCGTGCATCCCTATGGCGATGCGGGCAAGGTCTGCCAGTCGGGCGCGGATTGTCAGGGCAAGTGCATCGCCACGGCGGGCGCCAATGGCGGCCTGCCGCAGGCCGGCGAGGCGATAGCGGGCTTCTGTCAGGCAGACGACAAGCTGTTCGGCTGCTATGCCGAGGTGGAGAATGGCGTCGCGCGGCGATCCATCTGCATGGATTGAGGATGGGCTTATGAGGATCCGGGTGCCCGGCAATGACGGCGACGATGTGCGCCTGCGAAAGCAGGAGCCCGGAGCGCAGGGGCGGCTCGCTGCCGCCCTGGGCTCCTGTTTTCGCAGGAGCACGCAGTGTTTCGCTATCGCGTTCGCGCTGGCCCTGCCCGGCGCCCTCGCCGCACAGGAGCAGCCCCCGGCCGATCCCTATGCCCCCGCCCGCGCCATCATCGCCGATCTCGACCGGATCGTGACGCCGAACGGCGTGCAGGAGACGTTCGAGGTGACGCTGGGCGGCGCGCGGCAGGTGGTGAATGTGCGCGGGGCGGACCGGGACAATCCGATCCTGCTGTTCATCCACGGCGGGCCGGGCGCGGTGGAGATGCCGATCGCCTGGGCCTTCCAGCGGCCGTGGGAGGATTATTTCACCGTCGTGCAGTGGGATCAGCGCGGGGCCGGCAAGTCCTACGCGCTCAACGATCCGCAGGCGCTGGCGCCCACCATGACGCTGGAGCGCTACCGCGACGACGCCATCGAACTGATCGAGCAGCTCAAGGCGCGCTACGGCAAGCGCAAGGTCTTTCTTGTCGGGCATAGCTGGGGCTCGGGCGTGGGCCTCGCCGTGGCGATCAGGCGGCCGGACCTGCTCTATGCCTATATCGGCATGGGCCAGGCGATCGACTGGCGCGAGAATGAACGCGTCGGCATGGCCTGGACGCTGGCGCAGGCGCGCGAGCGTGGCGACGCGGAGGCCATCGCCGCCATCGAGGCGCTGCGGCCCTATCCGGACAGCGGCCCCTTCACCATCGCGCAAGCCGATGGGTGGCGCAAATATTCGATCCGCTACGGCGCGCTGGCCGCCGGGCGGGACAATGCGAATTTCTATTTCGGCGTCACCCATCTCTCGCCCGAATATTCGCCGCAGGACCGGCAGAACTGGGGCAAGGGCAGCGAATTTTCGGTGACGACGCTGTGGCCGCGCCTCGCCGACATCAGCTTCAAGGATGTGACGCGGCTGGACGTGCCGGTGTTCTTCTTCCTCGGCCGGCACGATTATACCGTGGCCGCGCCGATCGCCGCCGACTGGATCGAGCATGTGCGGGCGCCGCAGAAGGCGACGGTCTGGTTCGAGCATAGCGGCCATCTGATGATGATCGAGGAGCCGGGCCGCACCTTCGCCGCGCTGCTCCAGCATGCCCGGCCGCTGGCGCCGGATGAAGGGAACTGACCCATATGGAAACCCGCGCCGGCGATCCGGGCGCCTTCGCCCGCTTCGATCTCGCTCGCGTCCCCTCGCCCGCCTTCGTGGTGGATGCGGCGGCGGTGCGGCGCAACCTCGCCATCCTCAAGGATGTGCGCGACCGCGCCGGCATCCGCATGCTGGCGGCGCTGAAGGCCTTCTCCATGTGGTCGCTGGGGCCGACCGTGGCGGCCTATCTGGACGGGGTCTGCGCCTCGGGCCTCTACGAGGCGCGGCTGGGGCGCGAGGAATATTCCGGGCTGGACGAGAAGGGCGAGGTCGCGACCTATTGCGCGGGCTACAAGGCGGAGGACCTGCCGGAGATCTGCGCGCTCTCGGATCATCTGATCTTCAATTCGCCGGGGCAGCATGAGCGCTTCCGCACGGTGCTGGAGGCGGCGCGCGCATCGGGCAGCGCCTTCGACGTGGGGCTGCGCATCAACCCGCTGCACCCGGAGGGCGAGGTCGCCAAATATGATCCCTGCCAGCCGCACAGCCGGCTCGGCTTCCCCGTCGACCAGTTACGGCCCGAGCATCTGGACGGGGTGGACGGCATCCATTTCCACGCTCTGTGCGAGCAGGACTTCGTGCCGCTGGCGCGCATCTGGGCGGCGGTGGAGCCGAGCCTGCGGCCGCATTTCGGCCGGCTCAAATGGCTGAATTTCGGCGGCGGCCACCATATCACCCGCGCCGACTATCAGCGCGAGGCGCTGATCGCCTTCCTCCGGCAGGTGAAGCGGGAGACGGGCCTCGATCTCTATCTGGAGCCGGGCGAGGCAGTGGCGCTGGACGCCGGCATCCTGGTGGGCGAAGTCCTCGACGTGATGGACAATGGCATGCCCGTCGCCATCGTCGACATCTCCGCCACCTGCCACATGCCGGACGTGATCGAGGCGCCCTATCGCCCCGCCATGCTGGGCGAGCGCGCGGACGGAACGCCGGTGCGGCTGGGCGGCCCCTCCTGCCTCGCGGGCGACATCATCGGCGACTATGTGCTGCCGGTGCCGGCCGCCCCCGGCGGGCGGGTCGCCTTCCTCGATCAGGCGCATTATTCGATGGTGAAGACCAACACATTCAACGGCGTGCCGCTGCCCTCCATCTGGCTGTGGGACAGCGAGACGGACGAGCTGCGCGAGATCCGCCGGTTCGGATACGAGGATTTCAAAGCGCGGCTGGGCTGAGGCTGGACAAACGCGGCGGCTTCTCCCAATCTCGCGGCGGGGGGACATACGATGAACGTGAGTGACGAAGACGCCGTAGCCGCGTCCAGCATGCTTGACGTCGTGAAAGAGATCATCGGCGCCACGCAGAATATCATCTTCGTGGTGACCATCACCGTCGCCATCGCGCTCTTCCTGTATCAGGCATGGCTCTCCTTCCGCATCGCCACGCGCCTGGCCCCGACATGGGGGCATGGCGTCCGTATGGTCGTCGGCCTTGCGGTGCTCCATCCGCTGATGCTCGTCTCCACGCCCGCCAAATTCTTCGCGCTGGTCCGGCGCCGGATCGAGTTCGAGATCTTCAATCCCCGGCCGCGCTGGCGCTGGCCGCTCAGGGACGACGACGAACTCTACGCCAGTTTCCCGCCGGCGAGCGTGCGGCGCGCGAGAAGCAACACGATCAAGGACAGTTCGGAAATCGTCGCCGAGATGCGGGCAAGCCGGACGCTGGCCCGTGCCGAACACCGCACCCGGCTCCGGGAATGGCGCGCCGCCCTGCACAAGGCCCGGCGCAATCCCACGATCACGCTGGAGCTGGCCGGGGAAATCAACGACAGTCTCTCCGACATCAAATTCTATTTCGACACGTTGAAGGCGCTTGGCATCCAGCCCGACCAGCTGGAGTTCCTCTGCCCGATCAAGGTGGAGATCGGCTTCATCGCCTTCCAGCATCTGCTCACCGGCCTGCTGACCCGATATAATGAGAAATGGGCGCCGATCATCAATGGCTTCGAGCGCGACACGAACGATGTGCGGAACCTGACGAAAGGCCAGCGCACGGTGACCCGGGACATGATCCTGGCGACCCGCAACCTCAGCCAGATCCAGTCCTTCATCTATCATTGCTGGCTGCTCTGGGGGCCGAGCATCCCGGTGTGCGACGACCAGTGCGCGCGCTGGAAGGCCGACCTGACCACCCTGCAATATGGCTATGGCGACGAGAACAACGCGATCGAGCTGGTCGGCGAACGCGAGATCCTGCTCGAACAGATCGCCGAACTGCTGGAAAATCCCAATATCGAGCGCGATGCGATGGCCATTCCGGCCTCGGTCTATGGGCGCCTGCGCTACAGCTCCGTCATCGCCGCCGAGAGCAACGCTATCGGCGCGGTCCTGCAGGACAGCTGGTATGGCAAGCAGGACGAGCGCCCCGTGCTGTTCCTCTCGCAGGAGGAAAAGGTCAGCCCCGATTCGCCCGACGGCAAGGAAGGCTACAAGGTCGTAGGCGAGATCAAGGAAGAGATCCGCCGGGAGGGCGACAAGCCCGATCGCTCCCGCTATTATTCGGCCTATTTCTGGGTGATGTTCCTGCTCCTGCGCGAGACCGCGCCCGGCTCGGACATCTGGGAGATCGCCTATCCGGCGCCCGACCAGAAGCTGCCGAGCGACGCGCTGTGGATGACCAGCATCCCGTTCTTCGAGCATGGCAACATGGCCGACGCGGTCTCCTGCGAGTTCGCCAAGCATCAGCTCGCGGAAAAGGCCCTGTCCGGCCTCGCCTTCATGGTCGAGCAATGGGAAAAGGCGACCAGCCAGCGCTTCCCCTGGCGCTTCGCCTATGCCTGCGCGATCGACGATCCCAATTGCGGCCGGCCGCTGGCAGTCACGCAACTGCCCGGCGGCGACAGCGCCGACGGATCATCCCATCCCCCGCTGCAAGGCGGCGCGACGCTCCGTTCGCTCATGGAGGAGCGCCTGTCGACGAAGGAAGGAATAGCGGGAAGCCGGACCGGCGACCTGCGCCGGCGCAAGCTCGTCGATTTCGAGTTCCACGATCCTTCCATCGTCCGGGCGGATGGCGAAACCGCCGCGATCCACGCGGCCTGCCGGCTCTCCGGCGACGTCAAGCGCCACTATGAGTCGCTCGACCGGCTCAAGGCCGCCGACGAAAGGGTTTAAGGCGGATCGGCATTCGGCGGCGGATTTACAATCCCAGGTCCTGCTGAACGTGTTTCAGCATGACGAAGAAATGGACTGAGGGAGTCATCCACCCTTTCAGAAACCCGAATGTCGCCATGACCTAGGAGATCGCGCCGATCTCGCGAATGGCCGCGCGCGTCGATTCGGGCCAGGGGCGAAACATCGCCTCGGCGTCGGCCCGGCTGGGCACCGCCGCCAGGAAGCGAGTGGGATCGAGCAGCACAATCTGCTCATCCCGCGCACAGGCCTCGTCCAGCGCGGCGATCTGCGCGGCGGCGACGGGCACGTCTGCCAGCGGCGCGCCCTTGAGCACGGAAATGGCGAAGAAGGCGGCCAGATGATCGCGCAGCGTGCAGGCGGCGAGGTCGGCCGCATCGCTCAGCGCGCCATAGATGAGATTGTCGTCCGGCTCCGCATCGGGGCCGAGCGGCGGCTGGACATAGGGATGATCGACCACGCGCGCACCCTGCCGCGCCCAGATGCGCATGCGGTCGAGCTGGTCGAGGCCGGTGAAGGCGGTGTCGCGCGCATAATCCTCGGCGGGCATGCGCAGCGGATCATTCTGCTCGATGAAGATGAGCGGATCGGCGCCCGCTCCCTCGCCAGCCGCATCCAGCGACCAGCCGATCGCGGTGCGTGTGGCGGCCACCAGCCGGCCGAAACAGCCCTGCCCGCGCATCGCCGCGTCGACATAGATATAGTTGAGGTTGGCGGTGACGATCGGCCCCGCCTCGCCGCGCGCCTGCAGGGCGATGAAATTGGCGCCGCCCACGAACGCGCCCGAGGCGCTGTCCCGCGCGATCAGGCAGATCTCGGCGAAGGCGCCATGCGCGCGCCGCAGCCGCGCGCCCGTCTCGCTGTGGTTGAGCGCGAGGCAGGCGGCGAAACCGGCCTCGTCTTCCTTCTCGTTGGGCAGGACGAAGGCCCGGTCGTAGCCGGCGAAGAAGCGCTCGAACACCGCGCTCTCCGCCCGGTCCGTCAGGGCGATGTCCAGCCCCGCCGCCGGCACGGGCCGCCACTCCATCTCTTGCGTCATTCCGCCCCTTTCCGTTCAGGCGCCGCTGCCATAGGGCAAGGGCGGGATGCTGAACAAGGGGGGGCGCCGGCGCCGCGTCAGCGCAGCGACGGATCGGCCTCGCGCAGGGCGCGCTCCTCCACGCTCATGGCGTCGCGCTCGGCCAGCAGGGTCTGGGTGAATGTGCGCAGCGAGGCGGCGGTGAGCGGCGCGCTGCTCATCGCCTCCACCGCGGCCTGACGATCCCGCTCGCGCAGTTCCTGCTTCGCCGCGGCGGCCTCCGTGCGGCTGAACCCGCCCTGCTCGCCCTGCGCCATGATGGCGAGCGCACGGCCGCTGAGCACGGTGAGATCGGCGCTGTCGCGCTTGCCGGCGGCCGCATATTGCGTGTCGAGCGACGTGCGCAGGTCCGTGGCGAGGGCGGCGGCCTCCTTGTCCGCATCCGCGCTGGCGGCCGCCTTGCGCTTCGCGGTGACGGTGATGAGCAGGTCGGATGCGATGCCGGTGACGCCGGTCGCGCCGGCCGCATTCCCGCTCGTCCTCGTGCTCGCCGCCTTGAGCGCCTGCGTCACCTGCGGATTGACCGTGCTGGTTTCGGGCAGGCTGCTGGCAAGATAATCAATGAGCGACATGGTCTGTCTCCTCGGGGGCACCACCGTGCATCGCTAGGCCAATATGGTTAGCGGAGACCTAACGAGGCGCGACTCCACGCGAGTCGCGCTGCCGAGCGGATCGGCGGAGCCGGAAGAGGCCTTCCGCCCGCTCCTCCACCACGAAGGCCGCGCAGGCGGCGGCGCACCGTCCGGACCGCCCCCTTTTTCCCGATTTTTCGTGATTTTCGCCGGTCCGCCCGGTCAGCCGGATCGTGTCTCGATCGCCATCGGCCGTGCAATTATCCTGCGCGCGGGTCTTTACACCCCCGGCGCCCGCCCATATATGCGCATCCCTGCTGCCCCATGGGACTTCCACCGCAAGGCAGCTTTGTCTCGCGATATCCACTGGAGGTCCCTTGAGTTGTACAAGCATCATAGCGCGCTGGGGGTAGCTCTTTCCCTCCGACCGGCAGCACCGGTAACGCTCATTCGCCCGCAGGCCGCGGCCCGCGCCGCCCGGTTCTTCTCGCAGAAGTTCCCGGGGCGCTCGCTCTATGCGGTGAAGGCCAATCCGTCCCCTGAGCTTCTCAAGACGCTCTGGGCGGCCGGCATCACCCATTTCGACGTCGCCTCCATCGCGGAAGTGCGGCTCGTCGCGCGCACCCTGCCGCAGGCGAAGCTGTGCTTCATGCACCCGGTGAAGGCCGAGGAAGCGATCCGCGAGGCCTATTTCCAGCATGGCGTGCGCACCTTCTCGCTCGATTCGCTCGAGGAGCTGGAGAAGATCGTCCGCGTGACGCGCGGCGCCAGCGATCTGGAGCTGTGCGTGCGGCTGCGCGTCTCCTCCGAGCACAGCAAGCTCAGCCTCGCCGCCAAGTTCGGCTGCGAGCTGGCCGATGCGCGCGAGCTGCTCCAGGCGGCCCGCCAGGCGGCGGACGCGCTGGGCATCTGCTTCCATGTCGGCAGTCAGGCCATGACGCCGCACGCCTATGTGCAGGCGATCGAGCGCGTGCGCGCCGCGATCGTCGATGCGTCGGTCACGGTGGACATCGTGGATGTGGGGGGCGGTTTCCCCTCCTCCTATCCCGGCATGGAGCCGCCGCCGCTGGAGGATTATTTCCGCGCCATCCACCGCGCCTTCGAGAGCCTGCCGATTTCCTATTCGGCGGAGCTGTGGTGCGAGCCGGGCCGCGCGCTGTGCGCCGAATATTCGTCGCTCATCGTGCGGGTCGAGCGCCGGCGCGGCAATGAGCTGTATATCAACGACGGCGCCTATGGCGCGCTGTTCGACGCCGCGCATCTCGGCTGGCGCTTCCCGGTGCGGCTGCTCCGCCCGGAAGCCAATGACGAGCAGGACATGGAGGCGTTCAGCTTCTACGGCCCGACCTGCGACGACATGGACCATATGGCAGGCCCCTTCCACCTGCCCGCGGACATCAAGGCCGGCGACTATATCGAGATCGGCATGCTCGGCGCCTATGGCAGCGCGATGCGCACCGATTTCAACGGCTTCGGCGCCGAGACGCTGTGCGAAGTGGCCGACGAGCCGATGGCGAGCCTCTATCGCGAGGAAGTCCAGGTGCCCGACCGCTCCAATGTGGTGGTGCTGCGCCGCTGAGCGGGCGGCGATTGCCAAACAGGCGGGAATGATAGAGCCTCCCCGGATCGGTTCCGGGGAGGTTTGTCATGTCCGCCAGTCTGATCGCGCCGGTGATGGCGCTGGTGCTGTGGTCCATCGTGATGCTGGTCTGGATGCTGGCGCTGCGCCTGCCGGCCCTGCGCACGCTGGGCATCACGCCCGAGCAGGCGCGCGGCGGGCGCGGCAGTGATCTCGACCGGCTGCTGCCGCGCGAGATCAACTGGCCGGCGCATAATTATGTGCATCTCATGGAGCAGCCCACCCTCTTCTACGCGACCGCGATCGGCCTCGCGGTGATGGGCCAGGGCACAGCGCTGAATGTAGGGCTGGCCTGGGGCTATGTGGCGCTGCGCGTCGTGCACAGCGTCTGGCAGGCGCGGGTGAACACAATCCCCGTGCGGGCGAGCCTGTTCTTCCTGTCCTCGATCCTGCTGGGCGTGATGGCGGTGAACGGGCTGGCGGCGGCGGTTTCGCTCTGACCCCCGCTCAGCGCCGGAACGTCGCGACCAGCTCCACATGGGTGGACCAGCGAAACTGGCCGACCGGCTTCACGCGCGCGATGCGATAGCCGCCGGCGACGAGCGTGGCGGCGTCGCGGGCGAAGCTGGCGGGGTTGCAGGAGACATAGGCCAGCACCGGCACCTGCGCGGCGGCGAGTTGGTGCACCTGTTCGCGCGCGCCGGCGCGGGGCGGATCGAGGATCACGGCGTCGAACCGGTCCAGCTCCCTGCTCGTCAGCGGCCGCCGGAAGAGATCGCGATGCTCGGGGAAGATGCGGCCGGGCAGGCGGTTGCCGCCGCCCTGCAACGCGAGGACGAGGTCGCGCGCGGCCTCGGCGGCATAGACTTTCCGGCCCGCCACATCGTTCGCGAGCGAGAGGGCGAAGGTGCCGAGCCCGGCGAACAGGTCCGCCACCATGCGCGCCTCGCCCAGAGCCGCGCGCACCTCGGCGAGCAGCGCCGCCTCGCCGTCGCGCGTCGCCTGGAGGAAGGCGCGCGGCGGAAAGGCGACCGGCACCGCGCCGAAGCTGACGGTGACCGGGTCCGGCTCCCAGAGCGTCATCGGCCCCTCCTCGCCATCCAGCATGAGCCGGGCGAGGCCGTGCTGCCGCGCGAAATCCAGCAGCCGCTCGGTGTCGGCGAGGCCATCCACGGCGAGGCCGGTGAGCACGGCATCCACGCCTTGATCGACCAGCGCCAGATCGATGGCGCCGGGGCGGCGATCCGGCAGCATGCGCGCGAACAGGGTGCGCAGCGGCGCGACCAGCGCGAACAGGGCCGGGTCGATCACCTCGCACTGGGCCAGATCGACGATGCGGTGGCTCCCCTGCCCCGAGAAGCCGAACTGGACACGCTTGCCGAGCCGCAGCGCGCGCAGGCTGGCGCGGCGTCGGCTGCGCGGCGGGGAGACATGGGCGAGCGCGATCTCATCCGCCGAGAGCCCCTGCCCCGCCAGCCCGCCGGCGACGCGATCATGCACATAGGCCGCGAAGGCCGCGTCCGAGAGATGCTGGAGCTGGCACCCGCCGCACTCAGGCACATGGCGGCAGACCGGCGCGACATGCTGCCCGCCCCGGACCAGCCCGCCATCGGCGAGCAGCCGGTCGCCCGGCGCGCTCATGGGCACATGGCGGCCGTCCGCCGTGACGCCGTCGCCGCGCGCGGCGATGCGGATGATGAGATCGGGATCGCTCACAGGGCGCCTCCCAGCGCGGCGGGGATGAGGGCGACGAGATCGTCGGCCACGAAGGCGGGGCCGGCGCGGCGCGCGGCCTCGCCATGCAGCCACACCGCCTCGCAGGCGGCGCGGAACGGATCGCCACTGACGGCGAGACGTGCGACACACAGGCCCGCGAGTATGTCGCCCGTGCCGGCGGTCGAGAGCCATGTCGAGGCCGGCGGCGCGACCGCGCAGCGGCCGTCCGGCGCGGCGATCACCGTATCCGGGCCTTTGTGGACGACCACGATGCCGCAGCGGGCGGCGGCGGCGCGCGTGTGGTCGATCTTGTTGCCGGTCTCGTCGCCGAACAGATGATCGAACTCGCCGCCATGGGGCGTGGCGATGGCGGGCGGCGGCAGGTCGCCCTGCCCACGCTCCGCCAGCAGCCAGAGCGCGTCCGCATCGGCGACGATGGGCAGGCCGGTCTTGAGCGTGGCGGCCAGACGCTCCCATGCCGCCGCGTCGCGGCCGAGGCCGGGGCCGACGAGCACGGCTTTTGCACGATCGAAATCGAGCATATTGCTGCGCACGATGGCGTGGCTGATCGGCGTCGCCCTGTCGGCGGTGAGCAGCCGGACATAGCCCGCCCCGGCCCGTGCCGCAGCCTCCGCGGAGAGGCTCGCGGCGCCGGGCATGGCGCCGCCGACCACCGCGACCAGCCCGCGCCGATATTTGTGGCTGTCCGCCGCCGGCGCCTCCAGATGCGGCGTGGCGAGGGCGCGGGCGCCCTCATCCGGCGGCGCGATCCCGATGTCGATCAGCCCATGCTGCGCGGCAAATTGGCGCGCGGGCATCAGCAGATGCGCCGGTTTCCAGGCACCGAGCGCGATGCAATGGGTGAAGGCCGGCACGCGGGAGAGCGCCACGGCGGCATCGCTCTCGACCCCGCTCGGCACATCGATGGCGATGCTGTGCTGCGCCGCATGGGCGAGATCGCAGAGCCGCCCGGCGATGTCGCCATCGAGGCCGCGCGTCAGGCCGATGCCGAACAGCGCGTCCACCAGCTGCGGCGCGGGCGCGGCGGTCATCATGTCCTCGACCGAGCCTCCCCAGTGCGCGCGCGCCCTGCGGCTGCTCTCCGTCCGGCTCTCGCCCAGCGCGGCGACGCGCACCGGCACGCCCATGTCGCGCAGCGCGCGGGCGATGACGAAGCCGTCGCCGCCATTGTTGCCGGGGCCGCACAGCACCAGCGTCTCGCGCGCGTGACCGATGCGCCAGATCAACTCGGCGGCGCCCTCCCCGGCCCGCACCATCAGCGCATAGGGATCGACCCCGGCCGCGAACAGCGCCGCCTCGGCCGCGCGCATCTGGGCCACGGAGAGAATGGGTTCGCCGGTCATGGCGCCGCGCCCTCGGGGTCGAGCGCGTTCAGCGGCACGGCATAGCGCTCGCTGCCAACGGCGACGAGCATATGCACCGCGTCCGAGACGGCGCGCGCATCCGCCGCGCCGTCTGCGGCGCTGAGCGTGCCGTCCGTGCCCACGCGGAAGCGGCGGAAGCCGCCCGTGGGCGTCGAGAGGATCAGCACGCGGCCGCGCGCATCCGCCACCATCTCGATGCGGCAATCCTTCGCCAGCACATCCTCCTCGCGCATGGCGCAGGGGATGGTATCGCGGCCATCGTCCATGCCGGTGATCCAGTTCTTCACGGCCTGCACGGGCGAGGCCGCCTCGCCCGCCTCGTCGGCCGGGGGCGCCCCGCTACAGGCGGCGAGCAGCAGGAGCGCGCCCGCCGCCGCGCATCGATCAGATATCCGCGAACACATGCGTCTCCGCTTTAGCGCCGGGATGGGTCACAGCGCCAGTGCGCGCGGGACCCACATTGCGCGAATAACGCCACAGCGCGCCGGCCTGATAATCATTGAGGCGCGGCTGCCACTGCGCGCGGCGCTCGGCCAGCACGGCTTCGTCCACTTGCAGGTCAATGGTGCCGGCCTCGGCATCGATGGCGATGATGTCGCCATTCTCGACCAGCGCGATCGGCCCGCCATCGGCGGCTTCCGGCCCGACATGGCCGATGCAGAAGCCGCGCGTGCCGCCGGAGAAGCGCCCGTCCGTGATGAGCGCCACCTTCTCGCCCAGGCCCTGCCCGTAGAGCGCGGCCGTGGTCGAGAGCATCTCGCGCATGCCGGGGCCGCCCTTGGGGCCTTCATTGCGGATGACGACGACATCGCCCTCGACGATGGCATTCGCCTCCACCGCCGCAAAGGCATCCTCCTCGCGCTCGAACACTTTCGCCGTGCCGGTGAATTGCAGCCGCTTCATGCCGGCCACCTTCACGATCGCGCCCTCCGGCGCGAGGCTGCCCTTGAGACCGACGACGCCGCCGGTGGGCGTGATCGGGCGCTTCGCATCATAGATGACCTTCTGGTCCGGGTTCCAGGTGACCTCGTCGATATTCTCGCCGAGCGTCCTGCCGGTGACGGTCATGCAGTCGAGATGCAGCAGGCCGGTCTGCGCGAGCGACTTCATCAGCATGTAGATGCCGCCCGCCGCGTGCATGTCCTTCGCGACATATTTGCCGCCGGGCTTGAGGTCCGCCATATAGGGCGTGGTCTTGAAGATCTCGGCCACGTCGAACAGGTCGAAGTCGATGCCGCACTCATTGGCCATGGCCGGCAGGTGCAGCGCGCCGTTGGTCGAGCCGCCCGTCGCCGCGACGATGCGCGCGGCATTCTCGAATGCCTCGCGCGTGCAGATGTCGCGCGGGCGGATATTGCGGGCGAGCACCTCCATGATCTGCCGGCCGGCCGCCTGCGCGATCTCCTCGCGGCTCTTGTAGGGCGCGGGCACCATGTTGCTGTTGGGCAGCGAGAGGCCGATCGCCTCGCCCACGCAGGCCATGGTGTTGGCGGTATATTGGCCGCCGCACGCGCCATGACCGGGGCAGGCCGCCTTCTCGATGGCCGTCACTTCCGAGAGCGGGCAGCCGCCGGCGGCATAGCGCCCAACCACCTCGAACACGTCGATGACGGTCAGGTCCTCGCGGTCCTTATATTTGCCCGGCAGGATCGAGCCGCCATAGACGAAGATGCTCGGCACGTTGAGGCGCAGCATGGCCATCATCATGCCCGGCAGCGACTTGTCGCAGCCGGCGAAAGCGACGAGCGCGTCGTAGCAGTGGCCGCGCATGGAGAGTTCGACCGAATCGGCGATCACCTCCCGGCTCACCAGCGAGGACTTCATGCCCTGATGGCCCATGGCGATGCCGTCCGTCACCGTGATGGTGTTGAAGCGGAACGGCGTGCCGCCCGCCGCCAGCACGCCCTCGCGCGCCCAGTCGGCCTGCTGATCGAGCGTGGTGTTGCAGGGCGCGGAATCGTTGCCGGCCGAGGCGAGGGCGACGAACGGCTTGGCGATATCCTCCTCGCTCCAGCCCATCGCATAATAATAGCTGCGGTGCGGGGCGCTCTCCACGCCGACCGAGACGTAGCGGCTGGGGAGACGGGATTTATCGAAGCTGTGAGTCATGATGCGTGCCTTTCCTTGCGCGGTCCCTTTCCATTTTTGAATGGATCACGCAAGTCTGTTGCGGCATTCGAGCAAAATGGGATGCAAAATTTCAGCGAACCGCTGCTGCCCCGCTGCATCGCTCACCAGATCCTGCCGCATCTCCACACCGAGATAGGGCCGGCCATGCGCCTCGGCATGGCGGTTCATCGAGGCGTTGAGCAGCTTGCCCGAATAGGGCTCGTTGTCGCCGACGACGAGGCCGGCCGCGCCCAGCAGCGGGATGGCGACACGCGCGGCGCGCGCGTCCTCATTGTAGAGGATGCCGATCTCCCAGGGCCGCGCCTCCTCGGGCCGGCTGCGCAGCGCGGGCGTGAAGCTGTGCAGCGAGAGGATGAAGGGCCGGTGCGGCGCGCCCGCAAGGTCCGCCACGCGCGCATGATAGGGATCGTAGAAGCGCAGCAGCCGGTCGGCGACGTCGGCCACCTCATTGCCCTCGACATGATGGCCGTCGCTGTGGACGGGCACCAGCCCCGCCGCGTCCGGCTCGCGATTATAGTCGATGACGAGGCGCGACACGCCGCCCAGAACGGCGCAGCACTTGCCCCGCCCGACCAGCAGCGCGGCCACCTGCGCCACGCCGATGTCCAGCGCGACATGCTCGGCCATGGCGCCGGGCGGCAAGCGCAGGTCAATGCCCTCGGGCACATGATTGGAGGCGTGGTCGGCAATGATGAGGATGGGCGCGGCGGGATCGCCGAGGATATCGAACGGTGCGGTCATGAGTGTTGGCGTAGCGCAATTCACATCGCTCAAAAACCTCCCTTTGAAGCAAGTGCTCCTGCGAAAGCAGGAGCCCAGGGCGCATGAGCAGTTCCCTGTCGCCCTGGGCTCCTGCTTTCGCAGGAGCACTGCATTTTCCTCACCGCAAATGGCTGGCCATCACCCACCAGTCGGGATGGTCGTCGGCGATGCGATGGGCGGCGGCGTCGCGCTGGGCCTCGTCGGCGAACAGGGCGAAGCAGGTCGCGCCGGAGCCGGACATGCGCGCGAGCGTGGGCAATTGCGCGCGCAGCACCGCCAGCACATCGTCGATCTCCGGCACCAGCGCGATGGCGGAGGCGGCGAGATCGTTGCGGCCGCGCCGCCACTGCGCGGGATCGAGCGGGCCGCAGTCGATGCCGTCCCAGCCGCCATAGACGGGGCCGGTCGGGCACGGCAGCAGCGGATTGACGAGCAGGAGCGGCATGCCCGCCAGATCGAGGTCGACCGGCTCCAGCCGCTCGCCGGTGCCGGTGCCGAACACCGTCGCCGAGCCGAGGCAGGCCGGCACGTCCGCGCCGAGCGCGGCGGCGATGGCGGGGAAGTCGATCGACGCGGGACGGATGCCCCACAGGCGCACCAGCAGCCGCAGCGTCGCCGCCGCATCGGCCGAACCGCCGCCGATGCCCGCTGCGATCGGCAGGCGCTTGTCGAGGATCAGGTCGGCGCCCTGCCCGGCGGCGCTCGCGGCCTGCAGGGCGCGGGCGGCGCGCAGCACCAGATTGTCCTCGCCCGCATCCAGGTCCTCCGCGAACGGGCCTTCGATGGCAAGGCTCAGCGCGCCATCCTCGCGCGCCGCGCCGCGCAGGCCATCCCCGTCGGCGCAGAAGGCGAACAGGCTTTCCAGTTCATGATAGCCGTCTGGCCGCCGCGCGCGGACATGGAGGGCGAGATTGAGCTTGGCGTGGGCGGTCTCGGTGAGCATGGGCCGCTGATAGCGATGCCGGAGCGCCCTGTCTGCTCTGGCGCGCGGGCCGCGAACATGCCAGCATCCGCGCCGGGACCGAGTGGGAGCGCCCGCGACGTGAATCGCCTGACATTTCCTGCCGTTTCACGGATGCGCGCCGGACTCGCGCTCGCGGCCCTGCTGGGCGCGGCTCCGCCGGCGCTTGGCCAGCAGGCGGACGGCGATGCCCATGCGGCCGAGATGATCGAGACTGCGCGGCACTATTATGGCGTGGCGCGCTCGGTGGGCGGCTGCCGGGCGGCGACCGATCCCGATGAGATCGTCGTCTGCGCCCGCCGCCGGCCGGACCCGCGCTACGAGCCGCCGCCCCCGCCCCTGCCGCAGGACGCCAAGGCCATCGCGCTGGGTGCGCCGCCGATGGGCGGCGGCGCGGGCGTGGGCGTATCCGTGCGCGGATGCTTCCTCCAGAAATGCCCCAGGCCGCTCTATTTCATCGACGTGAGCGCCCTCCCCCAGGCGCCGCCCGGCTCGGACGCCGAGCGCATCGCCAAGGGCGAGATGCCGGCGCGTTGAAGATCAGGCCTTCAGCCGCCGATCGCCTGGATTTTCCCATCGGGATAAGCATCGCTGCTCGTGCCAAGGCAGGGAAGCGGGCACCCCCTAGGGCCGCCGGGGCGGGCGTGGCCGTTCGGGGCGCTGCGGCCGGCCGGGCTGATTGGCCTGGACGGAAACGAGGTTGAGCATCATCGACCCCTGGCCGGGGCGCAGTGCGTAACTCGTATCGGTCGTCCAGAGCAGGCGATTGCCGTCCGTGATCCGCGCGGAAACGGCGTAGCGGTGGCGCGGATCGAGCCGGCTGACATTATAGCGCAACGCGAATGGCAGCGGCACTTGCCGCCCACGCGTCTGGCTGGTCGTGGAGGCGATGACGGGCGCGCGGGCATCGGCGATGCTCACATCGCGAATCTCGACCAGCAAGCGGGCGTTCGACGGCAGAGCGATGCGCTCGCGATAGGTCACGGAGCCGGTCAGCGTGGCCCATTGCCCAGGCGCGGGACCGGGACGCCCCGGTCGGTCGCCGCCATAGTCCATGCACCCGGCCAAGGCCAGCAGGGATAGCAGCATCAAAGCGCGCATCGTCCGTTCCTCCCTCATCACCGGGCCTGTCGCCACATGGCAAGGCCTGCCACGCCAGCCTTGCCACGTCATGTCTAGGGCATTTCACAAACCGCCACAATCAGGCGCTTTCCTCACATGTTCGGATAGGTCGGCCCGCCGCCGCCCTCCGGCGCCACCCAGTTGATGTTCTGGGTCGGGTCCTTGATGTCGCAGGTCTTGCAGTGGACGCAGTTCTGCGCGTTGATCTGGAAGCGCGGCTCGCCCGCCGCGTCCTCCAGCACCTCATAGACGCCGGCCGGGCAATAGAGGCGCGCGGGCTCGTCGTAGAGCGGCAGATTGTAGCGGATCGGAACGTCCGGGTCCTTGAGCTGGAGATGGACCGGCTGGTCCTCCTCATGATTGGTGCCCGAGAGGAACACGGAGGAGAGCCGATCGAAGCTGATGACGCCGTCCGGCTTGGGATAGTCGATCTTGCGGACCTGGTCCTTGCGCCAGAGCTTGAGATGATCCGCCTTGTTGCGGATGGTGAAGGGCAGGCCGATCCTGAGATAGCGCATCCACAGGTCGATGCCCGCCACCAGCGTGCCGAGCATGTTGCCGAACTTGCCCAGCGCCGGCCCGGCATTGCGCACGAGGCGCAGCTCGTCGGCCACCCAGCTTGCGTCGAGCGCCGCCGGATAGGCCTCCAGCACGTCGCCCGAGCGGTCCGCCGCGACCGCGTCCGCCACCGCGTCGGCGGCCAGCATGGCGGACTTCATCGCCGTGTGCGTGCCCTTGATGCGCGGCACGTTCACGAAGCCGGCGGTGCAACCGATCAGCGCCGCGCCGGGCATGACCAGCGTGGGGATGGACTGCCAGCCACCCTCGTTGATCGCCCGCGCGCCGTAGGAGACGCGCTTGCCGCCCTCCAGCACCGCGCGGATCGCCGGATGCTGCTTCCAGCGCTGGAACTCCTCGAAGGGGCTGAGATAGGGATTGCGGTAGCTCAGGCCCACGATGAAGCCGAGCGCCACCTGCCCGTTCGCCTGATGATAGAGGAAGCCGCCGCCATAGGCATCGCTGAGCGGCCAGCCCTGGGTGTGGATGACGCGGCCGGGCACATGCTTGGCCGGGTCGATGTCCCACAGCTCCTTGCAGCCGAGGCCATAGGTCTGCGGGTCGCTGTCCCGCTCCAGGTCGAAGCGGGCCTTCAATTGCTTGGTGAGATGGCCGCGCGCGCCCTCCGCGAAGAGCGTGTAGCGGGCGTGGAGTTCGAGGCCGGGCTGGAAGTCCGGCTTGGCGGTGCCGTCGCGGGCGATGCCCATGTCGCCGGTCGCCACGCCCTTCACCGAGCCGTCCGGATGATAGAGTATCTCGGCGGCGGGGAAGCCGGGGAAAATCTCCACGCCCAGCCCCTCCGCCTGCTCGGCCAGCCAGCGGCAGAGCGAACCGAGCGAGCCGGTATAGGTGCCCTTGTTGTGCATGAAGGGCGGCAGGAGAAAGTGCGGCATGGCGAGCTTGCCGGTGCGGCCCAGGAACCAGTGATGATTCTCGGTCACGGGCACCTGCGCCAGCGGGCAGCCGCTCTCGCGCCAGTCCGGCAGCAGCTCGTCGAGCGCCTTGGGATCGATCACCGCGCCCGAGAGGATGTGCGCGCCGATCTCCGAGCCTTTCTCCAGCACGCAGACGCTGATCTCCGCGCCGGCCTGCGCCGCGCGCTGCTTCAGGCGGATCGCCGCGCTCAGCCCGGCCGGGCCGCCGCCGACGATCACCACGTCATAGGGCATGGACTCCCGTTCGGACATGTCTCTCATTCTCCTGTCGATCCGCGGTCCGGTCGCCGCAAATCACCAACGTCTTGCAGGCGTCCGCGATGCGGCAGAGTTGACCAACTCGTCAACCTCTGTCTCTAGTCGCCCGCTATGTTGGGCGGGGCATCCTATCCGGTCGACGAGGCGGTGGCAGCCTATGCGCTCTGGTGGCGCGAGGCCGGCTTCCATACCGCCACGAGCGACGCGGCGCATGACTGGCGGGAGGCGCCGGCGGCGGTTCCCGTGCCGGCCGCGCCCTCACGCGCCGAGGCCGCACCGCGCCCGGGCGCGCCCGCCCTGCCGCCGCGGCAGGATGGCGGGCCGCTGCCCGAGACCCTGCCCGCCTTCCTCGACTGGCTGCGCGCGGACATGGCGCAGCCGGAGGCGCCATGGACCGGCCCCGCCTTCCTGCCCGACGCCCGCCCGCAGCCGCCGCTGCTGCTGGTGCTGGACGTGCCGGGCGCCGAGCCGGCCGGGGCCGACATGCCGCTCGATGCCGGGCAGCTTCGTTTCGTCACCGCCATGCTCGCCGCCATCGGCCGCACCATCGAAGACGTGGCGCTCGCCAGCCTGGCGATGCGCCGCCCGGTCGGCGGGCTGATCGACGAGGACGTGCTGGACCGGCTCGGCGGGCGCATGCGCCATTATCTCGCGCTCAGCCGGCCCGGCGCCGCGATCCTCATCGGGGATCGGACGAGCCGTGCCCTGCTTGGGGCGCCTGCCCCGGCGCAGCCGCCGCGTTTAGGAAGCGTTAACCATGCCGGCGGCACTGTGCCCGCCATCGCCCTGCCCGCGCTCGATCTGCTGATGAGCCGGCCGGCGATCAAGGCGAGAAGCTGGCAGACGCTCCGTCTGCTCAATGGAGTGCTGCATTGATGATCCGTCGCGCCACGACCCTGCTCGCCGCGATGCTGGCGACGACGATGATCGCCGCGCCCGCCCTGGCCGATGCCGCGCCGCGCCAGCAGCCCGCCGCCGCCTCGCTCATCGAGCGGCCGAGCGCCGCCGAGCGGGCGCGCTACACGGATATCCTCTCCATGCTCTCGGCCAGGCGCTGGGACGAGGCCAGGACGGCAATCCAGGCGCTCGACGCGGGCGACAGCATGCGGGCCTATCTGCTCGCCCAGCTCTACACCGCCGCCGGCTCGCCCAAGGTCGAGCTGTTCGACCTGCTCGACCTGCTCAACAAGGCGCCCTATCTGGCGGAGACCGAGCAGATCGGCCGGCTCGCCACGCTGCGCGGCGCGCAGGTGCTGCCCAACCGGCCCGCCGAGCGCCAGCTCCTCTGGGCCGGAGCCGCGCCGCAGCGCCGCATCCTGCGCGCCGTCGCGGGCGACAGCCTGGCGGACAGCATGCGCGGCCAGATCCTCCAATATATCAAGGATGACAGGCCGTCCGATGCCGCGGCGCTGCTCGCCGGCGCGGATGCGAGCCTGCTGCCCGAGGCACGCACCGAGCTGCGCCAGCGGGTCGCCTGGTCCTATTATATCTGCGGCGACACGACCAGCGCGCGGCGGCTGGCCGAGCAGGCCGCGCAGGGCGGCACCGGCCCCTTCCTCGCCGCCGCCTATTGGGTGCAGGGCCTCGCCGCGTGGCGCGAGCGCCAATATGACGCCGCCGCCAACGCCTTCTATCAATCCGCCGTGAATGCCGACGATGCCGACCGGCGCAGCGGCGGCTATTATTGGGCCGCGCGCGCCATGATGGCCGATCGTCATCCCGAGCGCGTGGACGCCATGCTGCGCGCCGCCGCGCGGGACGAGGAGAGCTTCTACGGCATGCTGGCGCGCGAGACGCTGGGCCTCGGCCCCAGCGCCGCCTTCGCCCGCGAGCATGTCTCGGCGCAGGACTGGTCGCGGCTGGCGGCGCGGCCGAACGTGCGCAACGCCGTGATCCTCGCCTCGCTCGGCCGCACGAGCAGCGCCGACGAGGTGCTGCGCCACGAGGCGACGCTGAGCGGCGATGCCAACTATAACGCACTCATCCACCTTGCCAGCGATCTCTCGCTGCCGACCACCCAGCTCTGGCTGGCGCACCGCTCGCCGAGCGGGCAGCGCGCTCCGGCCTATGCGCGCTATCCCCGGCCGGACTGGACGCCGACCAATGGCTGGAAGGTCGACCGTGCGCTGGTCTTCGCCCATGCGCTTCAGGAATCGCGCTTCCAGACCGATGCGCACAGCGCCGCCGACGCGCGCGGCGTGATGCAGGTGCGCGCCGGGACCGGCGGCGAGCTGGCGGCGCAGGCCGGCATGGCCTATTCCTCCGCCGACCAGCTCTACGATCCGGCAACCAACCTGGCGCTCGGCCAGCTCTATCTTGAGAAGCTGGCGCGCATGGACGCCACCGGCGGGCTGCTGCCCAAGGTCGTCGCCGCCTATAATGCCGGGCCGCTGCCCATCTCGCGCTGGAACGTGCAGGTGCGCGACGAGGGCGATCCGCTGCTGTTCATCGAATCCGTGCCCTATTACGAGACCCGCGCCTATCTGAACGCGGTGCTGCGCAACTACTGGATCTACCAGATCGACGATCAGGGCCGCTCGCCGGCGCTGGCCGCCATGGCGCAGGGCATGTGGACCCGCTTCCCCGAACGGGGCGAGACGGTGGCCGTGCGCATGGCGCCGGCGGGAGTCTCCTACGGTGCCAATTGACGCGGACCGGCCGTTCCAGCCGGTCCATATCGCACTGCTGACGGTATCGGACACCCGCACCGCCGCTGACGATCGCTCCGGCGACACGCTGGCGGCGCGGATCGAGACGGCCGGCCATGTGCTCAAGGACCGCGCCATTGAACGGGATGCGGTGGAGGCCATCGTCGCGCGGCTGCGCGGCTGGATCGCGGACCCCGCCATCGATGTCGTCATCACCACCGGCGGCACCGGCGTCACCGGCCGCGACGTGACGCCCGAGGCGCTGGACGCGGTGCAGGACAAGCCCATCCCCGGCTTCGGCGAGCTGTTCCGCTGGCTCAGCTTCCAGTCGATCGGCACCTCGACCATCCAGTCCCGCGCCTGCGCCTGCGTGGCGGGCGGCACCTATATCTTCGCCCTGCCCGGCTCGACCGGCGCGGTGAAGGACGGCTGGGACCAGATTCTCGTCCACCAGCTCGACAGCCGCTTCCGCCCCTGCAATTTCGTGGAGCTGATGCCGCGCCTGCTGGAGCGGTAAAGGCTGTCCGCTTCGGATTGAACCGGCATGTGCTCCTGCGAAAGCAGGAGCCCAGGGCGCATGAGCAGTCCATAGCCGCCCTGGGCTCCTGCCTTCGCAGGAGCACTGCTCTATTTAAACCGGGCGAACCGGGAGTGTTCGAGGGTTTCATCCCTGCGAACGTAACCGCCCCGGCCCTCAGTGCATGGTCTTGCAGGCGCTGTTGAACACCATCTCCCGCAGGGCCGGGAAATTGGGGATATCATAGGCCGCCGCATCGTCGCTGCAGACGATCTCGCAGCGGCCCAGCCAGAGCCGCAGGTCCAGATCCTCCGGCTTGGTGACCGTCCGCCCCGGAATGTCGTAGAAGGACCAGACGCGCGGGCGGGTATAGTCGGCGCCGTTCTGGTCGACGACGATGGCGAGGCGGGACGTGCTCAGCCGCACCACCGAGCCGATCGGATAGATGCCGATACACTCGATGAAGCGGAGCATCAGCTCGGGATCGAACTGGCCGGCCATGTCGCGCATGCAATCGAGCGCGGCGCTGGGGTCCACGCGCGGGCGATGCGGGCGATCGGAGGTGAGCGAATCATAGACGTCGCAGATGGCGGCCATGCGGCCGAACAGGCCGATCTCGTCGCCGGCCAGGCCGCGCGGATAGCCGCTGCCGTCGAACCGCTCATGATGCTCCAGGCAGACCTGCATCACGCTTTCGGAAATGCCGCCGCCCAGCTTGAGAAAATCATAGCCGAGCCGGGTGTGCGTCTGCACGATCTCGCGCTCGCCCGCGCCCAGATCCTCGAAGATGGTCGAGACGTCGATGGGCAGATGGCCCATGCCGACATCCATGAGCAGGCCGGCGAGCCCCGCTTCCTTGGCGCTTTCCGGCTTGAGGCCGATCTGCCGGCCCAGCGCGATCATCAGCGCGCTCACCGCCAGCGCATGGGCATAGAGCGACATATTCTCGCGCCGCACGCGCATCAGGCCGTTGAAGGCATGGGGATTGCGCTGGATGGAGGCGAACAGATCGTCGATGATCGGCTCGACCTGCGCGAGGCTGATTGCCCTGCCCAGCCGCGCCTGCTCGAACACCGCCGCCAGCACGCGGCTGGAGCGGGCGATGACGGCGCGGGCATGGCCGACCTCGCGCGCGAGGCTGACGGGCGCGGTGGAGGCGGGATCGAACCCCATGGCGCGCACCCGCTGCGAGGGTCGCAGTCCGATGGCGCGCTGCCGCTCGGCCTGGAGGCGCTCGGCCGGCGACGGGGCGCTCGGTGCAGGCGTGACCAGCGGCCGGCGGCGCGGCGGCGCGGGCGTCGAGGCGCCCGGACCCGCCACATCGGCGCCCCGGCTGACGTCGATCAGCACGCCCTCCACATCGCTGGCGCGCAGGTCGGCCAGCTGATCCGCATCGGTCAGCAGGAAGCGGGTGCGCCAGAAGGGATGCTTGAGCCAGTTCCCTTCCAGCTTGTGGATGAACATGCCGAGCCGCACCTCGGCAACGTCAATACGTTTCAGCATCGGCCTCGATCGATCTCACCCCACATCTTCCGCGCATGTGCGCATGAGGCGGATACCGAAGGCATAATGGTCTTGGTTTCGGCGGCGTTGACGATGTTGCGGCGCCGCCGCTGCCATCACATCACGCGCCGGCCGGTCACCAGCTGATAGATCAGCACCACGGCGGCGACGACGAGCAGCAGATGGATGAGACCGCCGCCGACATGCAGGGCCAGGAAGCCTAGAGCCCACAGAACGAGAAGAATGACGAAGATGGTCCACAGCATTGGCGCTCTCCCGAATCAGTCTTTGCCCGTTGGAAACGCCGCGCATGGGCCGATGGTTCCGCGCCATCCTTGACGGCGGCCCGCCGCCCGTGGAGAAGGCGCGTCGATGATGAAGCACCGCATCCTTCGCGCCCTGCTCGCCGGCAGACTGATCGCGGGCCGCTAGCCCCGGATGCCATCGCGGTGTCCGGGGCGCTGACAGCCCGCGGCGGCCGCCTCAACGATCCGCGCTTCATCACTTCCCCGCCTGCGGATGCGGTCCCGCGCGGGACCGGATTTCGCCATGCCGCCAGACCATATCGCTCGTGCCCGCGCGCGCCACGCCGAGACGATCGTCAGCCTGCCGCGCGCGCTGTCCAAGCGCGGTTTCTGCTCGCGGACCGAAGCGCTCGGGCTGATCGCGGCCGGGCGCGTGCGGGTCGACGGGCGGCCCGCCCTCTCGCCGACGCTGCGCGTCGATCTCGTCCGCGCCCGGATCGCGGTGGATGGCGCGGAGGTGGCGGCGCAAGCGAAGCTCTATCTCATGCTCAACAAGCCGCGCGGCCTCGTCACCACCCGCCGGGACCCGCAGGCGCGCGGCACCGTCTATGATTGCCTGCCGGGCGACCTCCCCTTCCTGTCCCCGGTCGGCCGGCTGGACAAGGCCAGCGAGGGCCTGCTGCTGCTCACCAACGACACGGCCTGGGCGGATCATCTGATGAGCCCGGCCTCCGGCGTGCCCAAGACCTATCATGTGAAGATCGACCGCATGGCCGACGCCGCCTTCATCGCGGCGCTGCGCGCGCCGGTCGAGCATGACGGCGAGCGGCTGAGCGCGGCGGCGGTGCGGCTGCTGCGGACCGGCGCGAAGTCGAGCTGGATCGAGGTGGTGCTGACCGAGGGACGCAACCGGCAGGTGCGCCGCATGGTGGCGACGCAGGGCGCCCATGTCCTGCGTCTCGTCCGGACCGCCATCGGGGGCCTGTCGCTCGGTGACCTCGCGAAAGGCGCGGTGCGCCCGCTCGCGCCGGGCGAGCGGGATGCGTGCGGCCTCAGCCGGCCGGCCTGAACCGCGCCGGCCAGATGCCCTGCTTGCCCGGCGAGAGGATGCCGTTGGGATCGAGGCAGTCCTTGATCTTCTCGGCGAAGCGGCGCTGGATATTGTCGTTGAAGTCATAGAGCGCCGCCACCTCGTCCATGAAATCGAGATGGCTGCGATATTCGCCATAGCCCAGGCGCGCCGCCGGCTCGAGCATGGCCTTGACGGCGGCATAGGCCTCCCGCGTCTGCGGCTCGTTCTTGGTGTCGTACACCACCAGCGCGACATGGATCATGCTGCGCTTGCCCACGATGATCGCCGCCGAATAATCGAGCCCGCGCGCGTTCAGCACCGTGCGCGTGAGATCGCGGATCGCCGTCCCGTCCTTGCCGCTGATCGGCATGGCGCAGGAAAAGCCGATATGGCCGCCCTCCTCGCCGCCATACCAGCGCGTCATCTGGTCGAGCGCCATGGAGGGAATGCCGGCCTGGACCCGGTGATGGGGATTCTCGAAGTCGGGCAGGTCGCGCCCGTCATATTCGTCGAATATCACCGAACCGCCCGGAATGGCGCCCAGCGCCGCCTCGATCTTGGCCCGGTTGTGCGCGACCACCGGCGCATCGCCATAGAGGGCGAAGCGCATGACCCAGCGGCCGAAGCCGGGCGCGGCGGCGATCCTGTCCAGCACCGCCTCGGGGATGGAGTCCGCGCCTTCATACCAGTGCGAGCGCTCCCGGAAGGCGCTGGCCGCGCACACGGCGTTGATAATCATCGGCTGGTTGGGGATGGTGCCGTCGATCATCAGCGGGCGCAGCACTTCGAGGAAGGTGCCGAACTGCTCTTCATTGTCGAGCATGAACCAGCCCGGCGCATAGACCTCCGGCGCCGGGAACAGGCTGACGCCCATCTTGGTGACGATGCCGAAGTTGGACTGGGTGAACATGCCGTCCCAGGAGGGGCCGCAGCTGTGCGGGTAGATCAGCCAGTTATGCGGATTGGACATGCCGCCCATGCCGGTGCGGAGGATCTCGCCGTCGGGCAGCACCACCTCCATGCCGCAATGCTGGCCGAAATGATCGCCGATCGGCGTGTAGCCGACGCCATGCTCCAGGGCGTTGCCGATCACGCTGCCCCCGCCCAGATCGGGAACCGACATCCACAGCTTCGAGCCGATGCTGCGCAGATGGTCGTAGAGATCGAAGAAGCGCACGCCCGGCTCGACAAGCGCCATGCAATTCTCCTCGTCGACCTCCAGCACGCGGTTCATGCGCCGCAGGCTGATGGTGAAGGTGCCGGACAGGCGCGGCGCGCCGCCGCCATAGCCCTTGTTGCGGCCCTGGCTGCTGGTCCAGACCGGCGTGCCATGCGCATTGGCGATGCGCAGGATCGCCTGCACCTCCTCCACGCTGCCCGGCAGGAGCACGGCGCCGGGGCGATACCATTCGCCCGGCGGGCCGAAGGGGTCGCCATGATCCTCCAGATCGCGGGTCAGGACATTGTCCGGCCCGATCGCATCCTGCATCGCCTTGAGCGCGGCGTCGAAATCGCCGGTGTCTGGAGCCGTTTCGCCCATATCGCCTCTCCGATCCATCATTGTCGTTGCGGGTCGCAATGCGGCCCATGGCGGACATGGCTATTTCAAAATTTACAATCAGTCAATATTGGAAAGCGACGGGAGCGCCTGCCCGGCCCGTTCGCGCGCTTCCTCCACCGGCACGCCCAGCCCGAAGAGGATGGCCGCCGCCACCGTCTCGGGATAATCCGCCGGTGTCTCGCCCCGCACGATCGATCCCATGGCGGCCAGCGTCGTGCCGAGCAGCAGATCGCGGCCCAGCGCCACCGAGGGCAGCGGGAAGACGCCTTCCTCCATGCCTTCGCGCACGGTCTGCCCGGCCTGGCGGAACGTCTCGGCGCCGAAGATCAGCCCGGTGGCGCTGAGGTTGATCATCGACCACGCCCAGCGCCGGTCATCGCGCGCGCGGTGCAGGTAGAAGCGCACGGCGAAGGCGGAGCGGTCGCGCGCGTCGGGCATGCGCGAGATGGCGTTGGTCACCGCTTCCAGGAAGGCATGGGTGACCTCGATGGTGAGCGCGTCGCGCAGCTCGGCCATGCCGTTGAAGTGATTATAGACCGTCGCGCGGGTGAGGCCGGCCCGCTCGGCGACATCCTCGATCCGCGCATGCAGCCCCACCTCGTCGCCGAACACGTCGAACGCCGCCGCGACGATCCGCGCCCGCGTGCGCGTCCGCCGCTCGCGGCCGATCTCCGCGCGCCGCTGCTGATCGATCTGCTTCCTCGCCACGCGCGTCCCCGGTTCCATGCTGCGGCCGGCTCGTAGCACGGGATAGCGGGCGGCTCCTAGCGCCGAGCGGGACCGGCGCCGTCATATCGGCGGACAAGCGCTCGTCGGAGGATCCGGTCCTCGAGCGAAAAATAGAGCCAGATGCCGTCATGCCGGACGAGGCACGAGGCCGCGAAGGCGATGTCCGTCGCGGTCCGGTCCTGCGGCGGCGGCGGGATCAGCAAGGGTTCGAGGCCGCGGCCGGTGACGCGCGCGAAATCCGGCGAGAAGCTGATCCAGCCGATCCGCCAGCGGGCATCGGCGGTGGCGCCATTGTAGAGCATGACCGGGTCCTCCCCGTCCCGCTGCACGATGGGGCCGGTCGAGAGATGCCAGTTGTCCCAGCTGTCCTCGCGGATCGTGAAGGGGTCGTCCACGATCGTCCACGGCCCCTCGACGCCCGGTCCCACCGCCATGCCGATCCGCGAGGCATTGTCGCGGGCATATTCGTAGAACAGATGATATTGCCCGCCGGCGCCCTTCGCCAGCGTGGCTTCCTTGATATTGCCCTCGCCCTCCGGCGCCTTCAGCATCACGCGCTGCTTGCTGAGGCTGGTGAGATCGGGTCCCTCCGCGACCAGCAGCGCGCCCTGCTGCCGCTTCACGTCGACGCCGGTGTAGAAGACCAGATAGGCCCCCTTGTCGCCGCGCACGACCGTGGGGTCCTCGCAGCCGCCGGCGTCCACCGGGTCCGGGCCGGGCATGATCGATGGCTCCGTCCGCATGACGAACGACAGGCCGTCGCTCGAATCCCCGCACCAGATGACCCCGGTGGGATCGTCGATCCCGAGCGGACGGGGCAGGACGCGGACGAGAAGGCGATAGCGCTCGCCCTCGGTCCACACGAAGGGACTCATCAGGTCATAGCCCGCGAGGCGGCCGTCCGGCCCTGCGATATCGAGCGTGACCGCTTCCAGCGCCTCGACTGCATAAGCGACCATCTCAGGCGCCCAGCGCGACGGTCAGCGACAGCGCGCCGTCGATCACCACGGTGGTGCCGGTGATGTAATCGGCCTTGGGGGACAGCAGGAAGACGACCAGATCGGCCACCTCCTCCGGCCTGCCCACGCGGCCCCAGGGAATGGCCGCCTCGCGGGCGCGCAGTTCCTCGGGATGATCGATGGCGCTCTGGTTCATGGGCGTCAGGATCATGCCGGGCGCCACGCCGTTCACGGCGATCCCGCGCGGCGCCAGTTCGAGCGCCAGCGTGGCGGTGAGCTGGGCGAGCCCGCCCTTTGCCGCATCATAACCCACCGCGCCGGGCCGCGGCGCGCGCTCGTGGATCGATGAGATATTGACGATGCGGCCTTTCGCCCGGCCGGCTTCAAGACCGCGCACGAACCGCCGGCAGGTCAGGAAGGGGCCGTAAAGATCGGCGTGCAGCACGCCATCGAACGCGGCGAGGCTCATCTCGGCGATGCGGATGCCCGACATGTTGCGCCCGGCCGAATTGACCAGCAGCGACACGGCGCCGAAGGCCGCCTCGGCCGCGCCGAACAGGGCCTCCACCTGGGCCTCTTCGCTCACGTCGGTCCGGACCGCCAGGGCGCGGCCGCCCGCCTGCCCGATGGCATCGACAACCGCGTCCGCCGCGTCCCGATCGCGCAGATAGGTGATCGCGACCGCCGCGCCCGCCCCGGCGATGCGACGGGCGCAGGCAGCGCCGATGCCTGACTCTCCCCCCGTGACGATGGCCGTCATCCCGCTCAGGTCCATGATCGCTCCATGACTGACCGCTCCATGGTTGAACGCGCGCGGCGGCCTAGCGGTTGCAGGGGCCTGCGCTCAGCGTGCGGGATAGGTCAGCATGCCATCGGCAAGCGACGCGCCCTCCGACAGCCGGGCCGGCTCCGCCCGGTCATGGTCCATCAGGTGAAACACCGCCTCGCCCGCGGCGATGAGCCGGTCGGCCACGATCCGGCGATGGCATCGCCACCAGACGGCTTCGGCGCACATGATCGCCGTCCGGCTCTGCCGCCCGAGCGCCAGAAGCGCCTCAAGGCCCGCCCTGAACTCTCCCGACAGCGCATAATCGGCATAATTGTGAAAGCTTCGATTCTCCCACCATCCGTTCACCGCGTCGGGAATGTCGCGGCTGCGCCCTCTGAGGCCGCCGAGCGCCGCGATGCGTCGATAGCCGATCTGATATCCGGCCAGCGCTTCCACCAGCGCCGCTTCATCATATTGCGGGTTGCTGCGCGAGCGCGGCACCTTCCGGATATCGACCACGACCCGGACCTCGCCGACGCGCAGGAGATCGACGAAATCGGCGATGCTGCGCGTGGAATGGCCTATCGTGAAGAAGGGCAGCGACATGCCATGCCGATATCATGGGACGGAGGCGCCGTCAGCCCGAAGGGCCGGCCGCATCCGTTTTCACATGGGGACGAAGCATGAATGAACGGAAAGGCGCGGGGCGTCCGGGAGCGGCATCAAGCGTCCGCCTTTGAGGCGCCTTGCGACAGACGATTAGCGCTTGCGCGGGCCGCACAGCTTGCGTAAGGGCGTCGCTCCCGTGGGCGTGTAGCTCAGTGGTAGAGCACTGTGTTGACATCGCAGGGGTCGCAAGTTCAATCCTTGCCACGCCCACCATGGAAAAGCCCGCCCGGTCAACGACCCGGCGGGCTTTTTCTATGCCCGCCGCGGCAGCGGGGCCGGGCGGCGTCCGGGGATATGCGCCCCGGACCTCAGGAAAGGCCGCTGGCGCTGGTGCGATCGAAGATGCGGTCCACTTCCATCACCAGATCGCGCAGGTGGAAGGGCTTGGAGAGCACCTTGGCCTCGGGCACCACGCGTCCCGCGCGCAGCGTGACCGCCGCAAATCCGGTGATGAACATCACCCGTGTCTCGGGCGCGGCGGCGGCGACATGCTGGGCAAGCTCGATGCCGTCCATCTCCGGCATGACGATGTCGGTCAGCAACAGGTCGAACCGCTCCGATTCGATCAGCGGCAGCGCGGCCGTGCCCCGGTCGACGGCGACGACGTCATAGCCCGACCGCTCCAGCGCGCGGCACAGATATTGCCGCATCGAATCGTCGTCTTCCGCCACCAGAATGCGAATCATCGGTAGCCCCACCCCACTTGTTCCTGGCTGTCTGGACGATCGACGCCGCACATGGGCTTGGCGTCTCGCGCCCGTTTATGCGACAAGCCATTAACATTTTTCCATCGCAGCACAACGTATCGGCGCATTTGGGGAGCGGCGCGGCGGGGATCGACGACAGGCATGACCATGACGGCAGGACCCAGAATGCGCCCCACGCTCACGCACGAGGCGTTCGAGCGCCATGGCGTGCCGGGCGCGGCGGGACCGGTGCTGTTCGCCGTGCCGCATGCCGGGCGCGCCTATTCGCCCGAACTTCTGGCGCGGGCGCGCGTCACCCCGGAGATGTTGACCCGGCTGGAGGACCGCCATGCCGACCGGCTGGCCGACGGGCTGATCGAGGAAGGGCATTGCGTGTTCATCGCGCGGCAGCCCCGCGCGCTCATCGACCTCAACCGGGACGAGTCCGATGTGGATGTGCGGGCGATCGCGGACGCGCCGTGGAACTTCCGGGGGCAGGGCAGCGCCAAGGTGCGCGGGGGCCTCGGCCTCATTCCCGAGCGGCTGGCGCAGGCGGGCAATCTCTGGCGGCACCCCCTGCCCTTCGCGGAACTGCGCCGTCGCATCGAGCAGGTGCATCGCCCCTATCATGAAGCGCTGGCGGAGGGCCTGGCAGCGGCGCGGGCACGGCATGGCGTGGCGCTGCTTGTCGACATCCATTCCATGCCGCCGCTGCGCAACACCAGCGGCCTGCACGATCCGCCGCCGCGCGCGGTGATCGGCGACCGATTCGGCCGCACCGCCGCCGATCGCCTCACCGATCTGTGCGCCGACATGGTGCGCCGCCTGCCGCTGCCCGTCGCGATCAACTCGCCCTATTCGGGCAATCATATTCTGGAGCGGCACGGACGGCCGGAGCGCGGCATCCATGCGATCCAGATCGAGCTGGACCGCTCGCTCTACCTGATGCCGGACCTGATGACCCCCGGCCCCGGCCTGCCCCGCATGCAAAGGCTGATGGTCGATCTCGCCACCATCCTCACCCAGGATCTGGCCGGCCGCGATTCGGCGCTGGCGGCCGAATAGCCACGGGGCGCGCGACTGATAAAAAAACCACCCCGCGCGGATGCACAGGGTGGCCCAGGTTCAGGGAGGAGACGTCCCGAAAGGGCGGGACGCCCACGCAACGACCCGAAAGGGGGAACAAGCCGCTGCGTGATTTCAAAGTAGGACAACGCAAGATTGTTTTCAAGTGCGGCGCACCGTTCCGGCTCATATTCAGTTGATCGACTCACCGGCGACCGTGCGGCGGCGAGGCGACGCGATCGCGGAACCGGCCGATTTCCGGTTCCGGCATGGCGAAACGCCTGAATTCAAGCATGATTTCCATATGCTTGCGGGCAGGCGGGCGTGAGGCAAAGGTCCGAATGACGTTGATTCGGTCAGCCTGGCCGGTGCAGGCCCTGCCTGCCTGCCCGCATCATTCCCTCAGTCGCGAGATTTCTGCGAAAAATATTCGTTCGTCCTGAGCTTGGCGAAGGGCTGTTCTTTTTCTTCGGCGCGCTGAAGAAGAGCCGGGCAGCCCTTTGACAAGCTCAGATGAACGGGATTTGATCTTGCGCCTCTCCTTCGCGCAGGTCTGGCATTTGCGGGAGTGAAGAGGCTCTGGAAACGGCAATGGCCCGCTCCGGGGAGCGGGCCATCGTCTTTCGGCGCAGACGCCGCGGCGCGGCGTCGCGGATCAGTTCGCCGGGACCGGGATCGGCTCCAGCGGACCGAGGCCCATCTGGCGCTGCGCGGCGAAAATCTCGCGCATGCCCTGGAGCGAGAAGACATGGGCATAGGCCAGCGCCAGCAGGCCGCTCTGGCTGTATTTGCGCAGCTGGTCGCCGCGCAGGTCGCGCAGCTTCTGCTCGTCGATCATCTGGAAGCCGCGATACACGAAGGGCTTGTCGCTGTCGGGCGACTGGATGGACAGCTCGCCATCCATCAGCAGGCCCGACTCCTTGAGGTCCTTCATGAACTGCGCGGTGCGGCCGGCGGCCTGCTCGAAATTCTCGCAGAAGGAGAGCAGGTCCTTGGTGATCTGCGTCGCCTCGCCATTCTCGATGAGCGGGCGGCCGTCCTCGAACTCGCCGACGAGGCCCGAGGTGGGATCGAAGCAGAGCGACAGCTCGTCGCTGTCCGGCCGGGTGCGCACCAGCAGCCAGGGGTAGCGGCGGATATAGGCCGGCACATAGCCGTCATTGCGGCGCAGGCGGCCCTCGGCGTCGACGAGCGTGTTGACGCCCTCGTTGAGGCCCATCAGCACCAGCGGCACGGGCTCCTCGCCGGTCGAGAAGACGATCGGCAGGAAGCGCTGGCACTGCAGGAACTCGTCCACCGTGAGCGGCACGGCATGCACGCCGACCAGATGCGGCGCGGTCTCGTAGGTGCGCAGGCTCAGCTTGCTGTGCTGATCGACGTTGAGCGGGACGATGTCCTTGTAGAGGATCGGCAAGGACTGGACTATCGGCGCGCTGGCCATGGCATCACTTCTCCTGGAACGGCAAAAAGGCGGGCCTCGCCACGGCGGGCGGGCGGATCGTCGCGGCCTTAATGGGCCGGCCCGGCCGACGCAAGGGGCACGAGCTTGCCGGGATTGAACAGACCCTGCGGATCGAGCGCGGCCTTGATGGCGCGCACGGCGTTGAGCTGCGCCGGCGCGGTCAGGCGCGCGAATTCGCCGATCTTCATCTGGCCGATGCCATGCTCGGCCGAAATCGAGCCGCCGGCGGCCACGACCTGATCGTTCACATATTCCGTGGCGTCCTGCCCCCGCTCGGCCAGCCAGCGGCGCGCGGCCTCGATCCCCTGCCCCATCGGCGCGCGGACGTGGAAATGCACGTTGCCGTCGCCCAGATGGCCGAAGGAGGAGGCGGTGGTGCCGGGAAAGCGCGCCTCGCAGGCGGCGGCCACGTCGGTCATGAAGCGCGGCATGCCGGCGATGGGCACGCTGATGTCGAACTGGAGCGCCGGCCCTTGCGCGCGCTCGGCCTCGGACGCGCTCTCGCGCAGCTTCCAGAAGGCCTCGGCCTGCGTCTCGTTGGCGGCGATCGCGGCATCGACCACCAGGTCCTGCTCGAACGCCTCGGCAAGCGCGCTCTCCATGCGCTCCTGCGCGCTCGGCCCGCTGTCCGCGCTGTCCAGGTCGATCTCGATGAGGGCGTTCCACGGCGTGCGCGTCTCGATCGGCGCGCGGGTGCCGGGGATCACGTCCAGGATGAAGCCCAGCGTATCGGCCGCCATCACCTCGAAGCCCTCGACCACCGGCCCGAGTCGGGCCTCCATGTGGCGCAGCAGGGCGAGGCCCTGCGCGGGATCGGCAAGGCCCACCCAGGCGACCGAGCGGTCCGCGATCGCCGGCGCCAGGCGCAGGCTGGCGGCGGTGACGATGCCCAGCGTCCCCTCGGCGCCGATCAGCAACTGCTTGAGGTCGTAGCCGCGATTGTCCTTCTTGAGCGCGGCGATGCCGTCATGGATCGAGCCGTCCGGCAGCACCGCCTCGATCCCCTCGACCAGCGCGCGCATCGTGCCGTGGCGCAGCACCTGCGTGCCGCCGGCATTGGTGGAGACGAGGCCGCCCACGGTCGCCGATCCCTTGGCGCCGAGGCTCAATGGAAAGCGCCGCCCGACCGCCTCGGCCGCCTCGTGCAGGGTCGAGAGGATCACGCCCGCCTCGCACACCGCGAGATTGGCGAGCGGGTCCATGCTGCGGATCGCGTTCATGGCGCGCAGCGAGAGGATGAGCGCGCTGCCGTCCATGGGGGGCGTGGCGCCGCCCACCATGGAGCTGTTGCCGCCCTGCGGCACCAGCGGCACGCCATGCTCGCGCGCCACGCGGACCATCGCCGCGACCTCCTGCGTCGAGCGGGGCGTGAGGATGGCGACGGCCTCGCCATGGAACTTGCCGCGCCAGTCCTCCAGCCAGGGCGTGATGAGGTCGCGATCCTCGATCAGCCCCTTGGGACCGGCGAGCGCGCGAAAGGCATCCAGGGCAGCAGCTGAGATCATGGCCGCCTTATGCCGCGCGACGGGCGCCAAGGCCAGCCCCGCGCGGATGCGGGAACCCCGGGCGAGGCGACAATTAATGAACTGTTCAAGCGCTCGCCTCTAGGCCATGGTCTCGCTTCGGGGAACAGATTTGCCAGCGCTCGCGCCGACACTCATTGCCATGCTGCTCGCATCCGCGCCGGATGCCGATGTGCCGGTGCTGCGCGCCGGCACGCAGCTGGCGCAGGTGACGATCGAGCAGCGCGTCATCATCCGCATCCCGGTGGTGCAGACGCGCATGCCCCGCGCCGACAGCGCGCGCCAGTCCGTCGCGCCGCCGCCCCCGCCGCCCGCTCCCATCCGCGAAGTGGGCGGGCCGCGCTGCCTGCCGCTCGCGCGCATCCAGGGCGCCATCATCAACATGGACAGCGGCGTGGTGATGATCGCCGGCCGCCACCAGCGGTTCCGCGCATATTTCGGCCGGGCCTGCCGGGCGGTCGATTTCTACGCCGGCTTCTATGTCGAGCCGGCCGGGGATGGCGCGCTGTGCGCCGGCCGCGACGAACTCCATGCCCGCAACGGCTCCTCCTGCACCATCGAGCGCTTCTCGCGGCTCGTGCGGGATGACGAGGAGCGCGACGAGCCCTGAACCAGATCCGCCCCAGGCGCGCTTGGGAAGGGGGACCGTCCGATGGTGAAGGGGCCATGGCGCAGCGTTGCGTGTTCCCCCTTCACCACTGGCTTCGCCAGCGGCCCCCTCCCCGAGCAGGCGCGGGGAGGATCAGGTGGGAAGCATATCGACGCCCCACGCCCGGAAATCCTTGACATGAAGCCGGCTTTTCCGCATGCGGCGCTCGGCTGAACGCACTGTGAATATCGTGCCGGACAGCCCGATGCTTCTCCTGCCCTGTTGGAACACTGATGATCTTTGCCGATCTCGGCCTGTCGGATGAATTGCTGAAAGCCGTCACGGAGGCGGGCTATAGCGAGCCTACGCCGATCCAGGCGCAGGCCATCCCCTCCGTCCTGATGATGCGCGACATCATCGGCATCGCCCAGACGGGCACGGGCAAGACGGCCAGCTTCGTGCTGCCGATGATCGACATCCTCGCCCAGGGCCGCGCCCGCGCCCGCATGCCGCGCAGCCTCATCCTGGAGCCGACGCGCGAGCTGGCCGCGCAGGTCGCCGAGAATTTCGAGAAATACGGCAAATATCACAAGCTCTCCATGGCGCTGCTGATCGGCGGCGTCTCGATGGGCGATCAGGTGAAGGCGCTGGAGAAGGGCGTCGACGTGCTGATCGCCACGCCCGGCCGCCTCATGGACCTGTTCGAGCGCGGCAACATCCTGCTCACCGGCTGCTCGCTGCTCGTCATCGACGAGGCGGACCGGATGCTCGACATGGGCTTCATCCCGGACATCGAGAATATCTGCACCAAGCTGCCCGCCAACCGGCAGACCCTGCTCTTCTCGGCCACCATGCCGCCGCCGATCAAGAAGCTGGCGGACAAGTTCCTCTCCAATCCCAAGTCGATCGAGGTCGCCCGGCCCGCGACCGCCGGCGCCAACATCGCGCAGATGCTGGTGCCCGTTGAGGAGAAGAAGAAGCGCGAGATGCTCCGCGACCTGCTCCGCAGCGAGGGCGTGGACAGCGCGATCATCTTCTGCAACCGCAAGACCGCGGTGCGCGAGTTGAACAAGAGCCTGCAGCGGCACGGCTTCCGGTCCGGCGAGATCCATGGCGATATCGACCAGTCGGCACGCATCGCCGAGCTGGAACGGTTCAAGACCGGCGAGATCAACCTGCTGGTCGCCTCGGACGTGGCGGCGCGCGGGCTGGACATCAAGGGCGTGTCCCACGTCTTCAATTTCGACGCGCCCTGGCATCCGGACGATTATGTCCACCGCATCGGCCGCACCGGCCGCGCCGGCGCGACCGGCAAGGCCTTCACCTTCATCACGAAGAGCGATGCCGAGGCGATCGACAATATCGAGAAGCTGATCGGCACGAAGATCGACCGGCGCGATACCGGCGTAACCGTGGATGCCGCCGATGGCGAGACGGACGCGACTCGCGGCAGGGCCGGCGGCAGGCGGCGTGGCGGCGGCGGCAAGGCGGAGAAGGACAAGGCCGGCGGCAGCCGCAAGGCCCCTGGCACGCGCGCCGAGCGCCCGGCCCGCGAAGCCGCGCCGGCCCGCGAGGAACGCCCCGCGCGCGACGACCGCCGTGGCCGCGATCAGGATCGCCGCGCCAGCCGCCGCGACCGCTCCGAGGATGATGGTCCGGACGATGGCTGGAACGGCCCGACGCCGGGCTTCCTCTCGGTGGGTTTCAATAGCTGAGACGATCGGGTCAAGGCCGGCGGAGCGCTGGCCGGCCGCGCCACGCCTGACGATCGTGTCAGCGCGATCCGTCAGCGCCAGCGCCACCACCCCGCCCCTCACCCCCGTTCGCCCGGAGCCTGTCGAAGGTTTCTCCGGCGTTGGAAAGACGGAAGGAAGCCCCTTCGACAGGCTCGGGGCGAACGGAGGAATTGGACAGCATGCGCGCTCGGGAAGGGCCGTATGCGCCCTCTTGCGCGCGCCCTGCCTTGTATCCGGGCTCATGTTTCACATATGATTCACGGGGCGGCTAAAACGCATTGCAAAGCGTGAAAGGTCCGCTTATAGGCACCCCTCCCTGGGGGCTGTAGCTCAGTTGGGAGAGCGCGTCGTTCGCAATGACGAGGTCAGCGGTTCGATCCCGCTCAGCTCCACCAGGGACTTCCATCAGACTGATTCCTCCCCCTTTCACGGGGTGGCGGCGCCCGCCAGCGGCGGAGCCGTGGATCCTGCCGAATAGAAGGCAGTGCTCCTGCGAAAGCAGGAGCACTATCCGATCCAATTCATCCCCGCTCGCACAGACACAAAAAAGGCCCCGCATCGCTGCGGGGCCTTTCTCATATCCGGCAGCGGGCGGCCGGCCGGAGCCGACCGCCTGCCATCGCACATCAGTCCTTGGTCAGGAACGCCGGCGCGAACTCGGGCGCTTCGCCTTCGTCATCGCCGCCCTTCCCGCCCTGCTCGCGACGGGAGCCGCGATCGCCACGCTCGCCGCGATCCCGGCGCGGGCCGCGATCGCCACGGCCGCCGCGATCACGATCGCCGCCACCGCGACCGCCACGGTCGCCCCGGTCACCGCGCGGCTCGCGGGGCGGACGGGTGTCCTCCAGCGCCTCGCCGGTCTCCTGGTCGACCACGCGCATCGACAGGCGCACCTTGCCGCGCGGATCGATCTCGAGGACCTTGACCTTGACTTCCTGGCCTTCGGAGAGGACGTCGCTCACCTTCTCGACCCGCTCGTTGCGGATCTCGGAGACGTGGACGAGGCCGTCCTTGCCGCCCATGAAGTTCACGAACGCGCCGAAGTCGACGAGGTTCACGACCTTGCCGTTGTAGATCTTGCCGACCTCGGCCTCCTCGACGATGCCGAGGATCCAGGCCTTGGCCGCCTCGATCTGCGAGAGATCGGACGAGCTGATCTTGATGACGCCCTCGTCGTCGATATCCACCTTGGCGCCCGTCTCCGCGACGATCTCGCGGATGACCTTGCCGCCCGTGCCGATGACGTCGCGGATCTTCGACTTGTCGATCTGGATCGTCTCGATGCGCGGCGCGTGAGCCGACAGCTCCGAGCGGGTCTCGCCCAGCGCCTTGTTCATCTCGCCCAGGATGTGCGCGCGGCCGTCCTTGGCCTGCTTGAGCGCGGCCTCGAAAATCTCCTTGGTGATGCCGGCGACCTTGATGTCCATCTGCATCGTGGTGATGCCTTCGGACGTGCCGGCGACCTTGAAGTCCATGTCGCCCAGATGGTCCTCGTCGCCGAGGATGTCGCTCAGCACCGTGAACTCGTCACCTTCCAGGATGAGGCCCATGGCGATGCCGGAGACCGGGCGCTTCAGGGGCACGCCGGCGTCCATCATCGAGAGCGAACCGCCGCAGACCGTGGCCATGGACGAGGAGCCGTTGGACTCCGTGATGTCGCTCAGCACGCGGATCGTGTAGGGGAACTCCTCCTTGCTCGGCAGCACCGGATGCAGCGCGCGCCAGGCGAGCTTGCCATGGCCCACCTCGCGGCGGCCCGGCGCACCGAAGCGGCCGACCTCACCCACCGAATAGGGCGGGAAGTTGTAGTGCAGCATGAACGCCTGGTAGGAGAGGCCGTCCAGCCCGTCGATCATCTGCTCGGCGTCCTTGGTGCCGAGCGTGGTCGTGCAGATGGACTGCGTCTCGCCGCGCGTGAACAGCGCCGAGCCGTGCGTGCGCGGCAGGAAGCCCACCATCGCCTCGATCGGACGGATCTGCGTGGTGGTGCGGCCGTCGATCCGCTGGCCGTCCTTGAGGATGGCGGTGCGGACGATCTCGGCTTCCAGCTTCTTCACCAGCTTGATGCCGGCCATGACGCTCTGGGCGTCCAGGCCCTGCTCCGTGAACGAGGCCTTGGCCTTGTCGCGGGCGGCATTGAGCGCGTTGGAGCGCTCGGACTTGTTGGTGAGCTTGTAGGCGGCGGCGATATCGGCGCCGATCAGGCCCTTGAGCTGCGCCTTGAGCGCGGCATTGCCGTCACCCAGATCGACTTCCCACGGGTCCTTGGCGGCCTTCTCGGCGAGCTGGATGATCGCGTCGATGACCTTGCGGCTCTCGGCATGGGCGAACATCACGGCGCCGAGCATGACCTCCTCGGAGAGTTCCTTGGCCTCGGACTCGACCATCATCACGGCCGTGTCGGTGGCGGCGACGACGAGGTCCAGCTCGCCCGTCTTCACCTCTTCGAGGCTCGGGTTGAGCTGATAGTCGCCATCCTTGTAGCCCACGCGCGCCGCGCCGATCGGCCCCATGAAGGGCACGCCGGAGATGGTGAGCGCGGCCGAGGCGGCGATCATCGCGAGAATGTCCGGCTCGGTTTCGCCGTCATAGGACATGACCTGCGCGATCACGTTGATCTCGTTGTAGAAACCTTCCGGGAACAGCGGGCGCACCGGGCGGTCGATCAGGCGGGAGACGAGCGTCTCCTTCTCCGTCGCGCCGCGCTCACGCTTGAAGAAGCCGCCCGGGATGCGCCCGGCGGCCGAGAACTTCTCCTGATAGTGGACGGTGAGCGGGAAGAAGTCCTGCCCGTCCTTCACCGACTTGGCGGCCGTGACAGCGCACAGCACCACCGTTTCGCCATAGGTCGCGAGCACCGCGCCATCGGCCTGACGGGCAACACGGCCCGTTTCGAGCTTGAGGGTCTTTCCGCCCCACTCGATTTCAACAGTCTTCACATTGAACATCTGATTTCCTTCCCTCCACCGGCCCTATTGCGCGGCGGGGCTTGCTTGCGGGCGATATCGCCCATGGTCGGAGAGCCTTGCTCTCCCTTCCGTCCTGCTAAGCGGAGCGAAGCCTCTGCGGTCTCGCCAAGCTCGGCTCAGGGCTTCGACTTCGCTCGGCCCGAACGGTATGGGGGACATTCCCCCGAAGCGCCGGGCAGCCGGATTGCCGACCAGCACCACATGAAGAAACGGCCCCGCGCAGGGGCCGTCCCGATGATTATTTCCGAAGCCCGAGCTTCGCGATGAGGGCGGTGTAGCGGCCCGCATCCTTCTTCTTGAGATAGTCGAGCAGCGAGCGACGCTTGTTGACCAGCATCAGCAGGCCGCGGCGGCTGTGATTATCCTTGTGGTGAGCCTTGAAATGCTCGGTGAGGTTCGCGATGCGCTCGGTGAGGATCGCCACCTGCACTTCCGGGGAACCCGTGTCGCCCTCATGCTGGGCATTGTCCTGGATCAGCGCTTCCTTGCGCTCGGCCGTGATCGACATCGTCCATTCCTTTCATCTAGAGATTGAAGCCCCGCACGACCCGGATCTCCGGCCCCAAAGCCTCAACCAGCGCCACGGGCGTTCCGCCTTCGGTCGCGAGCAACAGGCCCTGCGTGCGAGGATCCCCGGCGAGGATACGGCCCTGTCTCAGCGCCTTCGCCTGTTCGGGGGTGACGGGCAGAGCCGGGATGTCGTCCAGCCCCGCCGTCAATGGCAGCATATGCTGCGCAATGGCGCGCGCCTTAGCAGCATCGCCCAGAATGTCCAGCGAAATCGCGTCTTTCAGGGCGAACGGCCCCGCCTTGACGCGCCGCAGCATGGTCACATGACCCACCGTGCCGAGCGCCAGCGCGATGTCACGCGCGAGGCTGCGGATATAGGTGCCCTTGGAGACATGGGCGGTGAGGGTGATCTCCGCAAGCCCCGCCCCGTCCTCGCCGCCACCCTCGTCATTCCCGCAAAGGCGCAGCTGGTGGATCGTCACTGCCCGCAGCTTCATCTCCACCTGCTCGCCCGCCCGCGCCAGGTCATAAGCGCGCGCGCCGTCGATCTTGATCGCGCTGTAGGCGGGCGGGGCCTGCTCGATGGCGCCGGTGAAGCGCGGCAACACCGCCTCCACCGCGCCAGGCGTCGGCCGCACGTCCGAGGTCGCGATCACCGCGCCCTCGCGGTCCAGCGTGTCGGTCTGCGCGCCGAACCGAACCGTGAAATCATAGATCTTGTCGCTGTCGAGCATCCGCCCCGCCAGCTTGGTCGCCTCGCCGATCGCGACCGGCAGCACGCCACTCGCGAGCGGATCGAGCGTGCCGCCATGGCCGACCTTGGCGCGGGGCAGCCCCGCCTCGCGCAGCGCGCGCTTGACCGCGCTCACCGCCTGAGTGGAGCCGAGGCCCACGGGCTTGTCGAGGATGATCCAGCCGTGCAGCGGCCGGGCGGTGGGATCGGGAGCGGTCATGATGCCGCCCCATATCCGCCCGGCCCGCATCTGTCAGAGGCTTTTTGAAGGAGCGGCGCCGGCCCGCTTGTCGTCAGGATGCCGGCGCCTGGGCCTCATGATGGCTCTTGCCCTTGCGCGGCGGCGGGCCGTCGACCCGCTCGAACGACTGGAAGGGATAGCGCTGCCCGCGCACGATCACCGCGCCCCATCTGTCCAGCGTGCCCATCGGACCGGAATCGATGCCGATCGCGGTGGCGAAGGGCAGCTCCGTGCTCGGCGCGAACAGCACCGCCTTGTACCAGCGGCGGGCATTGTCCTGGAAATAGATGGTGTCGTCGCCCTGCGCCACCCAGTCCCGCACGCCATGATGATCGGCGAAGGGGATGGAGGCGCTGGTCGCGGCCGGCGCATGCGCCGCCAGAACGGGCATAGGCGCCAGGCAGAGCGCGGCCAGCGGCGCTGCATATGCAAGGCTCTTCATGTCATGCTCCTTTCCATTTTCCATGCGGAATTCGATAGGGAAAAGATCGTGTGCCACCGGCCCGGCCACAAGCGCGCGCGACACTTTGTTACAGCCTGTCCAGCCGGCTTTGCGGCCTGCCCCCTCCCCTTCCCGGTGGCCCGGCAAGCGGCTATGCAGCCGCCATGATGCCTACCCCGCCGCCGCCCGCCGATCGCGATCGCCTCCACCAGCCGCTGCGGGGCGCGGGCTTCGCGCTGCTGCCGCTCGGCCCGGCGCATCGCGATGCCCTCGCCGCCGCCTGCGCGGCCGATCCGGACATCTGGGACATGTATGCGAGCAATTTCGGGCCGGAGGGATTCGACGCCAACTTCGCCGCCCTGCTCGGCAATGCCGGCCGCCTGCCCTTCGCCATCGTCGCGGACGAGGCGGTGGACGGGGCGCTGATCGGCATGACCGCCTATCTGCGCGTCGATCCGGGCGCGCAGACGCTGGAGATCGGCAACAGCTATCTGGCGCCCGAGCGGCGCGGCACGGGGATCAACGGCCGCATGAAGCGACTGATGATCGACCACGCCTTCGCCTGCGGCTTTCGCCGGATCGAGTTCCGCATCGACGCGCGCAACCTGCGCAGCCAGGCGGCGGTGCGCAAGCTGGGCGCGGCGCAGGAAGGCGTGCTGCGCGCCGAGCGGGTCACTTGGACCGGCCATGTCCGCGATACGGTGCTGTTCGGGCTGCTGGAGAGCGATTGGGCGGCGTGAGAACGCAGCCCTTCGCCCCTCAGCGCCGCTGCCGGGGCGGCGGCGGGCCGCTCTGCACCAGCGAGGCGAGCGGATAGCGGTTGCCGGAGACCACGATCGAGCCGAACCGGTCCAGTTGGTCCGTCCCGCGCGTCTCGAAGCCGATCGTCGTGGCGAAAGGCAGGTCCGGCGAGGCTGTGGCCAGCGTCGCCAGATACCATTGGCCGCTCGCATCCTGGATATAGAGCTTGTCGTCGCCCGCCGCGCGCCAATCGCGCACGCCGCCATGATTGACGAAGGCGATGGACGCGTCCTTGTCCTGCGCGGGGGCTTCCTCGGCGCGGACAGCCTGCTCGGCGGCCCGTCCGCCGCCGGTCGCGACGAAGGCGGCTCCCGCCAGAATGGCAGCGAGCGCGAGGCGTGAGAACTGGCTCATGTCAGCCTCCTTTCGGCAGATATCCGTCTCCGTGAGGCCAAGTCTGGCACGGCGCATGTGAAGCGGTCATGAACCGGAGGCACGGCAGGGGTCAGGCGCGCAATCTGGCCATGAAATGCCTGCGGCACAAGGCGACATAGCGCTCGTTGCCGCCGATCGCCATCTGCGCGCCTTCGCTCACCGGCCGGCCCTGCGCGTCGATGCGCATGTTCATGGTCGCCTTGGCGCCGCACTCGCACACCGCCTTCAGCTCCACGAGCGTGTCGGCAAGGCCCAGCAGCGCCGCCGATCCGGGGAACAGCTCGCCCTGGAAATCGGTGCGCAGCCCATAGCAGAGCACCGGGATGCCGAGTTCGTCGCAGACCCGCGCCAGTTCCAGCACCTGCCCGCGCGAGAGGAACTGCGCCTCGTCCACCAGCACGCAGGCGAGCGGCCCTTCGTCCGCCCGCGCCGCGACCGCCGCGAACAGGTCCGTGCCGCTCTCGAAGACATGGGCCGGCGCGGAGAGGCCGATGCGCGAGCTGATCCGGCCCGCCCCGTCACGGTCGTCGACGCCGGCGGTCCACAGCATCGTCGCCATGCCCCGCTCGCGATAGTTGAAGTCCGCCTGCAGCAGGGTGGTCGATTTGCCCGCGTTCATCGAGGCATAGTAGAAATAGAGCTTGGCCATCGGCTCGCTATATCCTCTCAGTCCGGCCAGGCCAGCGCGATTGCGTGATGGCGCAGCGCGACCGGCCAGTCGGCGGTCAATGCCTCGAAGCGCGCGCGATCGTCGGCATAGAGGGCGCGGATGGCTTCCTCGAAGCCGGTGCGATTGCCGGCGATGGCGGAGAGGAAGCGATAGGCGGCGTCGCGTCCCGCTCCCGGCGCCGCGTCGCCCTTCATCGCGGCGTCGACGAGCCGGCGCAGCGCTGCCGAGGCGCCGCCGCGCTGGGTGTTGAGCCAGTCCCAGTGGCGCGGCAGCAGCGTCACTTCCCGCGCGGTCACGCCCAGCCTGGGCCGTCCGGGTCCGCGCGCGGGGGGCTCGCTTTGCGTCTCGCGCAGGTCGAAATCGATCTGCGCGCCGGTCGTGTCGTCGAACACCAGCAGGTCCGATGCGCGCGGCAGCGCATCCATGGCACGCAGCGTCTGGACGATATGGTCGCGCGATCCCGAGGCGATCCAGAGATCATTGGCGAAGGCGGTATAGGTGGTCATGGCGGCTCCTTTGCGAAGCGCCATTTATACCCGGATTTTATTCCTGTCAATTCATCCGGGTTTATTCCGGCTCGTCCAGATCGCGCGCGACGCCGGGCGAGCGCAGCAAGGTGTCGATATGGCTGCCCTCCTCGAAGCTCTCGTCACCGATGAAGCGCAGCTTCGCCGCGAATTTGAGCTTCACGCGCCGCGCCACCTCGCGCTGGAGATAGGCGGTGTTGGTGCGCAGCGCCTTGAGCACCGCTTCCTCGTCCCGGCCCAGCAGCGGCTTCACATAGACCATCGCATGCTTGAGGTCGGGCGACATGCGCACTTCCGTCACGCTCACCACATGGCTGGCGAGCACATCGTCATGCACGTCGCCGCGCTGGAGGATCTCCGCCAGCACATGGCGCATCTGCTCGCCCACCCGCAGCAGGCGGACGGATGGTTCTCCACCGGTCGATTGTCTGGCCATCAGCGCGTCTCCATCGCCTCGACGATCCGCTCCAGCGAGCGCAGGTTGCGGGCCGTGCCCATGCCGCCGAGATGCTTCTCGAGGAAGGGCGCGGTCACTTTCGAGCGGCCGACCCCATCCGCGAAATCGATATGCACATGGGCCTTGCCGGGCGCGAACCGCTCGGCGCCCTTGCCCTCATGCGCCGCCAGCAGCGCCGCGAACGCGGCATCGCTCAGCGGCTTGTCCAGAAAATGGACATGGACGAACTTGTCCTCGCTGCCGCCCCGGAACGGGCTCTCCGCGACCGCCGCCCGGAGCTCGTCCGCGCTCCGTACCGCCGCGAAGGTGCGGAAGCCGAACCGCTCGGCCACGCAGTCGCCGATAAGCCGGGCCAGCGCCGCATCCGCCGCCGCATCATGGTCGAAGATCACATTGCCGCTCGCCGTCACCGTCGAGACATTCTCCAGTCCGCACGCCTCCAGCGCGGCCTTGAGATCGGCCATCTTCACCTGATTGCCGCCGACATTGACGCTCGACAGCAGCGCGACATAGCGAGGCATCGCAATGCTCCCAACTCACGGCCCGGCGGACAGGCTCGACGCGGCCCCAGGGACGACCGCCGAAGCCACCGGCATGTAAGCCGATGGCTTCGATGGTCCCCTGGCCGCTGCCTTACAGCACCCGCGCCCGTTCCTCGACCTCGAACAGCTCCAGCGTATCGCCGGCCTTGATGTCGTTCGTGTCCTGGAGCACCGCGCCGCATTCCATGCCGGCGCGGACCTCGGCCACATCGTCCTTGAAGCGGCGCAGCGAGGCGATGGTCGTCCGCGAGACGATGACGTCGTCGCGCGTGAGGCGCGCGTTGATGCCCTTGCGGATGACGCCGTCCAGGACGAGCAGGCCGGCGGCCTTGTCCTTCTTGCCGGCCGAGAAGACCTGCAACACCTCGGCGCGGCCGACGATCGTCTCGATCCGCTCCGGCGCGAGCTGGCCGGCCATCTCGTTCTTCACTTCCTCGATGAGGTCGTAGATCACGTCATAATAGCGCAGCGAGACCTTGTCGCGCTCGGCCAGCGTGCGCGCCTTGGCGTTGGGGCGGACGTTGAAGCCGATGAGCGGCGCGTTGCTGGCGGCGGCCAGCGTCACATCGCTCTCGGTGATCGCGCCGACGCCCGAATGGAGCACGCGGACCTTGATCTCGTCGGTGGACGCGCGGTTGAGCGCGCCGACGATCGCCTCGACCGAGCCCTGCACATCCGCCTTCACCACGATCGGATATTCGATCTGCGTGGTGTTGAGCGCCGAGAACATATGCTCGAAGCTCAGCGGCGCGGCGGTGGTGCGCTTGCGGGTCGCCAGCTCCTGGCGATAGGCGGCCACCTCGCGGGCGCGCGCCTCGCTCTCCACGACCGAGAGCTGGTCGCCCGCCATCGGCACGCCGGAGAGGCCCAGCACCTCGACCGGTACCGAGGGGCCGGCTTCCTTGACGCTCTGGCCCTTGTCGTTGACCATCGCGCGCACCTTGCCGCTCTGCTCGCCGACGACGAAGATGTCGCCGACCTTGAGCGTGCCGCGGCCGACCAGGATGGTCGCCACCGGGCCGCGCCCCTTGTCGAGCTGGGCCTCGATGACCGTGCCCTCGGCGGGACGGTCCGGGTTGGCGCGCAGCTCCAGCAGCTCGGCCTGCAGCAGGATCTTGTCGATCAGGTCGTCGAGGCCGGTCTGCTTGAGCGCCGAGACCTCCACGTCCTGCGTGTCGCCGCCCATATCCTCGACGATCACCTCATGCTCCAGCAGGCGCTCGCGCACGCGCTGGGGATTGGCCTCGGGCTTGTCCACCTTGTTGATCGCGACGATCATGGGCACGCCGGCGGCCTTGGTGTGATTGATCGCCTCGATGGTCTGCGGCATCAGCCCGTCATCGGCGGCGACGACCAGGATGACGATGTCCGTCACATTGGCGCCGCGCGCGCGCATCTCGGTGAACGCCTCGTGGCCCGGCGTGTCCAGGAAGGTGATGATCTCGCCGCCCTTGGTCTTCACCTGATAGGCGCCGATATGCTGGGTGATGCCGCCGGCCTCGCCGGCCTGCACATTGGCGCCGCGCAGGGCGTCGAGCAAGCTGGTCTTGCCATGGTCGACATGGCCCATGATCGTGACGACCGGGGGACGCGGCTTGAGCGTCTCGGCCCCATCGACGTCCGCGGCGGTGTCGATCTCGATGTCGCTATCGGACACGCGCTGGATCCTGTGGCCGAATTCCTCGACCAGCAGCTCGGCGGTGTCCTGGTCGATGGTCTGGTTGACCGTGACGGCCATGCCCAGCTTGAACAGCGCCTTCACCAGGTCGGCGCCCTTCTCGGCCATGCGGTTGGCGAGTTCCTGCACGGTGATCGCCTCGGGCACGGTGACCTCGCGCACCTGCTTCTCGCGCGGCTGCGACGAGCCGGGCGTGTGCAGGCGGCGCTCCTTCTCCCGCGCGCGGCGCAGCGCGGCGAGGCTGCGCGCCCGGGCGCTGTCGTCGTCCGCGAGCGCGCGGTTGACGGTGAGCTTGCCGGACTGGCGGCGATCGTCGCCGCCGCGCTTGTTGCGGTCCGGCTTGGCCGGCTCGGGGCGCTTGACCGGCTGCACCGGCGTGAACCGGCGCGGCGCGGGGGTGGCGGTGGCGGTGCTGGCCGGGCGCGCCTCGGTCTCTGCGGCCTTGGGTGCCTCGGCCGGAGCGGCGTCCGCCTGCGGCTGGGCGGCCTTGGCCGCGGCCTCGGCGGCGCGCTGGCGCTCGGCCTCTTCCTCGGCGCGGCGATTCTCCTCGGCGCGGCGCTTCTCTTCCTCGCTCGCGGCGAGCTTGTCGGCCTCCTCGCGGCGGCGCGCATCCTCGAGCGCGGCCATGCGGGCTTCCTCGGCCTCACGCAGCAGCTTGGCCTGCATCTCCTGCCGGCTGAGCAGCGTGTCGGTCGCGGACGGCCGCGGCGGCGGCGCGGCGGGGCGCGCCGGGGGCGGCGGAGGCGGCGGCGGGGCCTGCTCGACGGGCGGCGGCGCGGCGCGCGCCGTCTCCGCCTCACCGGGCTTGCCGATGACGCGACGGCGCTTCACCTCGACCACGACCGTATTCTTGCGGCCATGGCTGAAGCTCTGCTGCACCTGGCCGGCCTCGACCGTCCGCTTGAGGCCAAGCGGCTTGCGGCCCAAGGTCGGCTTGTCTTCCCTGTTGTCACTCATCGACGCAATATAACCCTTCATTGTCCGCCGGCGCGGGCATGCGCCCCGCCGGAAAATTCGTCCTCACGCAGTTCCGTCAGGAACATCGAGCGATGGCGCGCGATCGGCCGAACCGGAGTCCGGCGCCGCGTTAGCGCATCCCAGATAGCTTTGCCAGCGACCGAGCAGGCCGGCGATACGATCGGCGGCCGCGACATCCGTCACCGCGACATGGACGACATTGTCCCGCCCCAATGCCATAGATAAGGCGTCTCGGTCCACCGGCAAGCGCGTGCCGAAAAAAGCCTCGCCTTCCCGGTCCTCGCCGATGCGCCAGGCCTTGTCCAGCTTGCGCATGCCGTCGGCGCTCGCATCGCTGGCGTGGAGCAGCAGGCGGACCTGCCCGCGCCGCGCCGCGACCTCGATCTTGTCCGAGCCGGTGAACAGATTGGAGGCACGCGCCTCCAGCCCCAGCCGCGAGAGCAGATCGTCGCGCAGCGCCGTGTCGATGCGGGCGGCCAGATCGTCCGGCACGCTGAGCGCCTCGCCCTTGAAGGCCCGCGCCAGCGCGCCCCGCAGGCGGCCCTTGCCGATCGCCTGCTCCAGCTCAGCCCGGCTGACGCCGACCCAGGCGCCCCGGCCCGGCGCGCGGGCACGGACGTCCGGGAGCACGTCGCCGTCCGGCGAGATCGCCAGACGCACCAGATGCGCGGGATCGGCGCGCTCGCCCGAAAGGATGCAGCGGCGCTCGCTCATGGGTGCGCCTCCTTACCGCCACGCGCTCCTGCGAAAGCAGGAGCCCAAGGCCCAAAGGCGCGAACCTGTCCCATGACGCCCCGGGCTCCCGCTTTCGCAGGAGCACTGGCTGGAACTCGGTCGTCGGCGGAAGCGTCTAGCCTCTCATTGGGAGGAAACCGCAGCATGGGCGTCCTCCCTCGGTGCGGTCATGGCGGAGATCAGTTGCCCCGCCACGCCCCAGTCGTCCGGCGATTTCTCGTCGATGACGACAAAGACCTGCTCGGGCCGCTTGCCCAGCCGCTCGACCAGCGAACGCGTGACGTCCGCGACGAGCCCGGCCTTCTGCTCGCGGCTGATCCCTTCAATGACCTCGATCTTCACATAAGGCATCAGGCGCCCCCCAGTTCGCTGGCGCTTTCCACAGGGACATCCGCCGCCTCGTCCTCGTCCGCGAACCAGTGGGCGCGGGCGGCCATGATGATCTCGTTGCCCTGCTCTTCGCTGAGGCCATATTCGGCGAGCAGGCCGCCCTTGTCCTCCTGCGCGTCGCGGCGGCGGCGCGGATCGGAGCGCTTCTTGGCGACCAGCTCGTCGGTGGCGAGGTCGGCGAGATCGTCCAGCGTCTTGATGCCCGCCTTGCCGAGCGTGACCAGCATCGCCTCGGTGAGATGCGGGATCTCGGCCAGCGCGTCCTCCACGCCGAGCGCGCGGCGTTCCTCGCGGGCGGCCGCCTCGCGGCGCTCCAGAGCTTCCTGCGCGCGGCTCTGCAGCTCCTCGGCCAGCTCGTCGTCGAAGCCCTCGATCGAGGCCAGCTCGTCGAGGCTCACATAGCCGACTTCCTCCAGCTCGGTGAAGCCTTCGGCCACGAGGAGCTGGGAGAGCGTCTCGTCCACGTCCAGCTCGTTCTGGAACATCTCGGAGCGCTGGATGAACTCGCGCTGGCGCTTCTCGCTCGCATCGGCCTCGGTCATGATGTCGATGCCCTTGCCGGTGAGCTGACTCGCCAGGCGCACATTCTGGCCGCGGCGGCCGATGGCGAGGCTGAGCTGGTCGTCCGGCACCACCACCTCGATCCGCTCCTCGTCCTCGTCGATGACGACGCGGCTGACGGTGGCGGGCTGGAGCGCGTTCACCACGAAGGTCGCGGTGTCCTCGCTCCACGGGATGATGTCGATCTTCTCGCCCTGCATCTCCTGCACGACGGCCTGCACGCGGCTGCCCTTCATGCCGACGCAGGCGCCGACCGGGTCGATGCTCGAATCGCGGCTGATGACGCCGATCTTGGCGCGCGAGCCCGGATCGCGGGCGGCGGCCTTGATCTCGATGATGCCGTCGTAGATCTCCGGCACTTCCTGCGCGAACAGCTTCTTCATGAAGTCCGGATGGGCGCGGCTGAGGAAGATCTGCGGGCCGCGATTCTCGCGGCGCACGTTGAGGATCAGCGCGCGGACGCGGTCGCCGACGCGCACCACTTCGCGCGGGATCTGCTGGTCGCGGCGGATGACGCCCTCGGCGCGGCCGAGATTGACCACCACATGGCCGAACTCGACCGACTTGACGACGCCGGTGATGATCTCGCCGGCGCGATCCTTGAACTCCTCATATTGCCGCTCGCGCTCGGCGTCGCGGACCTTCTGGAAGATCACCTGCTTGGCCGACTGCGCGTCGATGCGGCCGAGGTCGATGGCCGGCAGCGGATCGACGATGAAGTCGCCGATCACCGCATCCTTCTGGAGCTTCTGGGCGGCCTTGAGGTCCACCTGCTTGAAATAGTCGTCCACGGCCTCGACCACCTCGACCACGCGCCACAAACGCAGGTCGCCGGTGTCGGGATCGAGCTTGGCCCGGATGTCGTTCTCCGCGCCGTAGCGGGCGCGGGCCGAGCGCTGGATGGCGTCCTCCATGGCCTCGATGACGATCGCCTTGTCGATCATCTTCTCGCTGGCGACCGAATTGGCGATCGCGATCAGCTCGGCCTTGTTGGCGGAAATGGCGTTGGCCATGGACTAGTCTTCCTGTTCCTGGGTGACGATCTCGTCCGCGCCCTCGGTGGAGAGCGGGACCGTAGCAGAAATCAGCGCATCCGTCAGTATGAGCTTGGCGCTGTGGATATTCTCGAAGGGCGTGGCGATGCGGCCGGACTTGGGATCGTCGAACAGCACCTGTTCGCCATCCACCCCCGCCAGCACGGCCTTGACCTGCTTGCGGCCTTCCACCGCCTCGACGAAATTGGCGCGCGCCTCATGGCCAGCCCAGTCGGCGAAATCCCGCAGGCGCGTGAGCGGCCGGTCGATGCCCGGCGAGCTGACCTCCAGCCGATAGGCGCCCTCGATCGGGTCCCGGCCCTCGGCCTCCAGCGCGTCCAGACGCTCCGAGACGCGGCGCGAGAGGTCCGCGCAATCCTCGATGCCGAGCTGGCGCGTCTCCGGCCGCTCCGCCATGATCTGCAATGTGCGCTCGTCGCCCGCGCCGAACAGCAGGACGCGCACGAGATCGAAGCCGAGCGCCTTCGCCTCGGTCGCGATCATCGCCGTCAGGGCATCCATATCCGCCACGCCTATCTCCAAACACCAAGCGCCTTCGCCGCCGGCCCCGTCCGGAACCGACCCCAACAGTCTTGACGATGTCAGGAAAGCAAGGCGCATATAGTCATAGCCGCATCCGAAGACAAGCTGCATCTGCGGGCGTCGCCATCGGCATCCAGTTGGCCCAAAGATGAAGCCTCTCCAACATCTTCCGAATCCAACGCCGTTCGCCCGACCCACCTTGCCCCCATCCGACTCGGGAACTATCCACGGCTCCTGAAAGTTGGGACGGACATATCCAGGGGACCAGACGCCATGAAGCTCCGCACGATCGGCCTTGCCTGCTCGCTCTCCCTCGCCTTGCTGGCCTGCTCGGGCGCCTCCACGCCCGGCGAAGCGCAGGTCGCGGCGTCCGAGCGCCCCTTCCAGGTCGCCGAGATCGGCACGTTCGACAGTCCCTGGGCGATGGCCTTCCTGCCCGGCGGCCGCATGCTCGTCACGCAGAAGGCCGGCGCGCTGATCCTGTTCGATCCGGCGAGCGGCGCCAAGCAGACCGTCGCCGGCACGCCGCCGGTGGTGAGCGAGGGCCAGGGCGCGCTGATGGACATCGTCCCCGCGCCGGATTTCGCCAGCAGCAACCGTATCTATTTCAGCTTCTCGCAGGCGGGCGAGGAGGCCGGCAAGAGCCATGTCGCCCTCGCCACCGCGACGCTGGAGCCGGGCGAGGCGCCCGCGCTCAGGGACATGCGCGTCATCTTCCGCGGCGCGCCCGATGCCGAGACCGGCGGCCATTATTCGGGCCGCATCGCCTTCTCGCCGGACGGGCGCTATCTCTTCTTCACCGCCGGCGACCGCCAGTTGTTCGATCCCGCGCAGGACCCCAAGGTGCCGCTCGGCAAGGTGCTGCGCCTGAACCTCGACGGCTCGCCGGCCGCCGACAATCCGCTCGCCGCGCGCGGCTTCCATCCGGCCGCCTGGTCCTATGGCCATCGCAACCTGCTCGGACTCGCCTTCGATCGCGACGGCCGCCTGTGGGAGATGGAGATGGGACCGCGCCACGGCGACGAGATCAACCTCATCAAGCCCGGCCTCAACTATGGCTGGCCCAATGCCTCCAACGGCAGCCATTATGACGGCCGCGACATCCCCGACCATCGCGCGGGCGACGGCTATGAAGCGCCCAAGGTCTTCTGGAACCCGGCCATCTCGCCGGGCGGCCTTGCCTATTACGATGCGGACCTGTTCCCGGCATGGCGCAACTCGCTGTTCATCACCGGCCTCTCCGGCAAGTCGCTGGACCGTATCGCGCTGGACGGCGAGAATGCGAGCAAGGCGGATCATTGGGACATGGGCGCCCGCATCCGCGCCGTGCGCGCCGGGCCGGACGGCGCGCTGTGGCTGCTCGAGGATGGCGAGAACGGGCGGCTGCTCAAGCTGACGCCGAAGGGTTGAGAGGCCATCGGCATCCCACCGGCGACGTGCTCCCGCCACCCGCATGACCCGCGCCGCGGTATCTTGGCTTTTGCGGCGAGCGCGCTATATGACGCGCCTCTCGGCGCCCGCGCCGCGATGCTGGGGCGTAGCCAAGCGGTAAGGCAGCGGTTTTTGGTACCGCCATGCGGAGGTTCGAATCCTCCCGCCCCAGCCAGTCGACGCCGGCGCCGATCGCGCATCATGATCGGAGAGCCATGGCACACCTGCCCGCGAGTCCCGCCGCATCGCCGCTGTTCCTGCGCGAGGAGGAAATCCGCCGGGGCATTGAGCTGCTGCATTTCGGCCATGCCGCGCTGATGGCGGGCATGAGCGGCGTGTTGGCCGCGCACGGCCTCGGCCGCGCCCACCAGCGGGCGCTCTACTTCATCGGACGGCGGCCGGGCCTCACTGTCTCGGCGCTGATCGGCCTGCTCGGCATCACCAAGCAGTCGCTCGGCCGGGTGCTGGACGAGCTGACCGCGCGCGGCCTGGTCCAGACGCGGCCCGGCACGCGCGACAAGCGCCAGCGCCTGCTGCACCTCACGCCCGCCGGAGAGGCGGTCGAGGCCGAGCTGTTCGAGACCATGCGCGAGCGGATGGCGGCGGCTTATTCCGTCGCCGGGCAGGGATCGGTCACCGGCTTCTGGCGCGTGCTGGAGAATATGCTGGAGCCGGAGGAGCAGCGCCGGGTCGCGGCACTCCAGATCGGCGGCTGAGCGCGGGCCGCGCCGATCAGCCCGCCTTGCCGGCGGCGAGCGCGGCCAGTTCCGCGCCGCGATCGCGGGCCGCGCGCAATGTCTGCCCCAGCAGCGCGGCGATGCCGTCCGCCCGGTCCAGCACATCGAGGCCCTGCCGCGTCATGCCGCCCTTGCTGGCCACGGCATCGGCCATGGCGGCAGGCGGCGCATCGCTGGCGGCCGCGCTGATCGCCGCGCCCTCGACGGTCGCGAGCGCCATGCGCGCCGCCATCGCAGGGTCGAGACCCAGCTCGGCGCCGGCGGCCGCCAGCGCGTCGATGAAGCGATAGACGAAGGCGGGGCCACAGCCGGAAAGCGCGCTGGCGGTATCGAACAGCGCTTCGGTCGCCAACCACTCCACCAGCCCGAGATGCGCGCACAGCCCTTCGACCAGCGTGCGACCCTCCGCCGCCATGCCGGCCTCGCCATGCAGGATCGACACGCCCTTGCCGATCCGCACCGGCAGGTTGGGCATGCAGCGGATGAACCCGCCGGCATCGGGGAACGCCGCGCGCAGCCCGTCCAGCGTCACGCCGGCGAGAATGGAGAGCAGGCTCGCACCGGACCCGATGAAGGGCCGCGCCTGCGCCGCGACATCGGCCAGTTGCTGCGGTTTCATGCCGAGCAGCACCAGCGTGCCGGGCGCAACGGACGCATCCAGTGCGGTGTCGACCCGCACGCCGTCCGCCACGGGGCGGCCGCTCGGCCGGATCACGCGGACGCGCTCGGGCGGCAGGCCGCAGGCGAGCCAGCGGTCGAGCATCGCCCCGGCCATGTTGCCACAGCCGATGAGCAGCAGCCGCTCGGGCCAGATGGTGGCGGGATCAGGCTTCGCCATGCGTCTCGATGAGGCTCGCCGCCATGGCCTCGGCCGGGCTCTTGCCGCCCCACAGCACGAACTGGAACACGGGATAGAAGCGCTCGCACTCGTCGATGGCGCTTTCCACCAGCAGCTGCGCCTGGTCGAGGGTGAGCGATCCGCTCGGCCCCAGCAGCGCGCCGTGGCGGAAGAGCAAGGTGCCGCTCGCCGACCACAGCTCGAAATGGCCGAGCCAGAGCTGCTCGTTGATGAGCGCGATGGTCTCGCAGATCGGCGTGCGCTTGTCGTCCGCCACGCGGATGTCCGGCATCACGAGCAATTGCAGGACCATGTCGTCGTCCCGCCAGATCGCGCGGACCTCATATTCGGTCCAGCTGCCGCGATGGCGCGCGACGATCTCGTCCTCGCCGACATGCTCGAAGGGCCATTCATGCGCTTCGAAATAGGCGGCGAGCATGTCGATCGGCTCGGCTTCCTGCTCGCCGATCGCAAATCCGTCCCGGTCCATCATCATCAAACTGCCAGTCTATCGTTCGCCCGCTCGGAGCAGGCCGCTCCTAGCATGGGCCGGCAGGGCCGCAAAGCACCGGAACCCTTCGGGCCGCCCAAATGTGGACCGGTCCGTGGATAAGTTGTGGATAAATAGTGGATCGACTGCGGAAAACTCGACCCTGTCCGGATGAGATCGAAGCGCTCCTGCGGGGCCTCGGGCGGGCGTAGCCCAACGCAGGAGCACAACATGGGCTCTAGGCGTCGCCACCGGCCTTCGGCTTGGTCCGGGCCTTGGCGGGCGCGGCCTTGCCTTCCAGCGCGGCAAGGCGCGCTTCCAGCGCCGCGACCTGCTCGCGCGCGGCGGCGGCCGTGGCCTTCACCGCCTCGAACTCCTCGCGGCTGACGAAATCCAGCCCGCCGATCCACTCGCGTGCGCGCTCGCGCGCATTGCTCTCGAACTCGCGGCCCATGCCGGCCACCGTGCCGGCCGCGCCGTTGATGATCTTCGAGAGGTCGTCGAAAAAGCGGTTTTCACTCTGCATGGCTTCAAGTCCTTCCGCCGCCCGAGCGGCGGCCACGTCTGTTAGATTTGGGTGCGCACGGCCGGCGCGACAAGGGTTTCCGCATCGGGGTTCTGCCGGTCGATCTGGAAGGCCAGCACGGCGGCGAAGCAGAGCCAGAGCAGATAGGGCAGCATGAGCAGCGCCGCCAGCGTGCGGATGCGCGCGAAGAAAATGGTCGTGAGCGTCGCCAGCGCGAGGATGACCACCAGCAGATAGAAGGCAAGCGTCGCCTCATGCGCGGCGAAGAAGAGCGGCGACCAGACGAAGTTGCAGACCAGCTGGACGAGGAAGAACATGATGGCCACGCCCCTGCCCTTCGCGCCCCGCGCATGGATCACGATCGCCAGCGCCAGCGCGATCAGCAAATAGAGGATCGGCCAGACGGTGGCGAACACCCAGCCGGGCGGCGTGAACTCCGGCTTGGCAAGCGCCGCGAACCAGCGGTTGCGATAGCCGCTATTGGCGAGGAAACCCGAGGCGAGGCCCAGAAACTCGATCGCCGGCACGGTGACCAGCGCCCAGCGCAGGAAGGCGAGGCGCAATTGCCCCCGTGAGGCAATCTCGTTCACATATCCCCCCGACGCATTCCGAATCCCCCGGCCCTGGCCCACAAGTCGGACCGAGGGTGTGCGGTCTCGCACCCATGTTCGCAAGGCCAAATCGTCATGGGACATTGGGGTCCGGATCGGCCGCCCCGGCCCCGTGAACCGCGGCGATCAGGAACTCGACATTGCCTTCCGGTCCCGTAATGGGACTGGTGGTGAGGCCGAGAACGCGCCAGCCGGGCTGCGCGGCGAGCCACTCGCTCACCTCCCGGCACACGCGCGCATGGACGGCGGGATCGCGCACCACGCCGCCCTTGCCGATCTCGCCCCGCCCCGCCTCGAACTGCGGCTTGATGAGCGCGACCAGCAGCGCGCCGGGCGCGGCGAAGCTCAACGGACGCTCCAGCACCTTGGCGAGGCCGATGAAGCTCGCGTCGCAGACGATGACGTCGATCGGCTCGGGGACATGCGCATCGGTCAGGATGCGCGCGCTGGTCTGCTCGTGGACGATCACCCGCTCGTCCTGCCGCAGCTTCCAGGCGAGCTGGTTGGTGCCGCTGTCGACGGCATAGACGCGCGCCGCGCCGTTCGCGAGCAGCACGTCGGTGAAGCCGCCGGTGGAGCTGCCCACGTCCATGGCGACGCGGCCGGTCATATCGAGCCCGAAATGCGCCAGCGCATGGGCGAGCTTGAGGCCGCCGCGCGAGACCCAGGGATGGTCCCGGCCCTTGAGCGTGATGGCCGCCTCCTCGGCCACCGGCTGCCCCGCCTTGCCGGCCGGCCGATCCGCCACCAGCACCTGCCCCGCCATGATGAGCGCCTGCGCGCGCGTCCGGCTCTCGGCAAGCCCGCGCTCGACGAGCAGTTGGTCCAGGCGCTTCCTGGCCATGCCCTAACCCCCGGCCAGATCGGTGAGCATCGCCGCGGTCAGCAATTGCGGCAGGACGCGCGGCTCGGCGGCGTCCGGGGCGTAATAGAGATAGAGCGGCACGCCCGAGCGGCCATGCGCTTCCAGGAAGCGGCTGATCGCGGGATCGGCATTGGTCCAGTCGCCGACCATCACCGCGACGCCGGCGCGATCGAAGGCCGTGCGCACCGCCTGCGTGTCGATGGCGTTCGCTTCGTTGACCTTGCAGGTGAGGCACCAGTCGGCGGTGAAATAGAGGAATATCGGCTTGCGCTCCGCCCGCAGCGCCGCGAGGCGGGCGGGGTCGAAGGGCTGGCCGACGAGGCCCGCGCCGGCCCGCGCTTCCCCCGCGCGCAGCAGCGGCGGCGCGGCGACGGCCACGCCCAGCAGGACGAGCGCGAGGCCCGCCAGCACACCGTTCAGGCGCAGGCCCGTGCGCTGCCGGCGGCCCAGCAGCGCGAGCATGAGCCCGGTCGCGGCGGCGAGGCCGAGGCCCAGCGCCAGTCCGCCGGTGCCGACCTGCCGCCACAGCAGCCAGAGCAGCGCCAGCGCCGTCAGCCCCATCGGCCCGGCCATGATCCGGCGGAAGGTCGTCATCCAGTGGCCCGGACGCGGCAGCATGCGGCGCAGGGCCGGCACGAAGGCGATCGCCACGAAGGGCGAGGCGAGGCCGAGGCCGAGGCCGGCGAAGACGGCCAGCGCCAGCGGCCAGGGCAGCACCAGCGCCGCGCCCATGGCCGCGCCCATGAACGGGCCGGTGCAGGGTGTCGCGACGAAGGCGGCGAGCACGCCGGTCCAGAAGGCGCCCGCCGCGCCTTCCCGCGCCGCCAGCCCCTGCCCCGCGCCGAGCGCGCCCAGCTCGAACAGGCCGGCGAGGTTGAGCGTGATGGCGGTGGCGAGGATCAGCAGCAGCGCGATGACGCGGGCGTCCTGAAGCTGGAAGGCCCAGCCGACCTGCGTGCCGGCCGCGCGGATCGCCAGCATCAGCGCGCCGAGCGCGAGACAGGTGAGCAGGATGCCGAGCGTGTAGGCCAGCGCCTCGCGCCGCGCATGGCCCGCATCGCCGCCCGCCCGCGCGAGGCTGATCGCCTTGAGGCTGAGGATCGGGAAGACGCAGGGCATGATGTTGAGGATCAGCCCGCCCAGCAGCGCGCCGCCCAGTGCCGCCAGCACGGTGGCCCAGCTCAGCGCGGCCGTGCCCGCGCCGGGCCCAATCGGGTGGCCACCGGTGGGAATATCGCCCGGTATCGCCTTGATTTTCAAGGAAAGATCAGGCGACACCGCCAGCACACCCTCCAGCGGGCCGGTCGTCGATGCCCCGTCCGCCACGGCCGTCTCCACCACCAGCATGTCGCCGGTCCGGCGGGCACGCTGCGGCTCGGCATAGCGCAGCCGGTCGCGGCTGAGCGCGAAGAACCACGGATCGGCGACCGGCGCGTCGGCCGGATAGGGAATGGCGATGGCGATGCGCCCATCCGCCACGGCATAGCGGGCCGACTGGTCCAGCAGGCGGGGCAATTGTGCACGAAACCCATCGAAGCGCGCGCGATCCTGCGGCCTCACGGCGCCGTCGCCGATGGTCAGGCTGGTCGCGATCTCGCCCTGCTCGGGCACGCAGACGGCATCCGTGCAGGCCAGCCAGTGCGCCGTGCCGCGCACGGGCAGGACTGTCCCCGGCACCAGACCGGCCGGCACGGAAATCTCGAACAGAACGGCATAATCATGCTCATAGACATGATTCATGAGCCCCGCGATCAGCAGCCGCTGCGGCACGGGATAGCGCAGCGGACCCGTAGTCACGCCGTCCGGCAAGACCCAGTCGATGCGCATGCCGGTGCCGGCATCGCCCGGATTCTCCCAATAGCCGTGCCAGCCCGGGTCGGGCCGCATCAGCAGCGCCAGCGTCACCGTGCCGCCCGCCTTCGGCTGATGCGTCTCGGCGAGCAGCGTCGGCCGGATATGCGGTGTTCCACCCGTGCCGAAGGCGCCGCCGGGCGGCATCTGCGCGCCCGCCGCCGTCGCGCCGAGCAGCAGCGCCGCCGCCAGCCATATTGTCATCAAAAGGCCATTGAGCTGACGCAAGGGAAGGTCCATGGGACGGGTCATCGCCCGACCTTCTAGAGCATCGCGCGGAAAAGTGGGAACCGGTTTTCGGCATCCGGCGATGCGACAACAAAGGCTTAGCCCGACCGCTCAAGGAGACTCTGATGAGATTCGGCCCCCTCCGCCTGGCCGCCGCCGCGCTGCTGACCTGCGCCGCCCCCGCTCTCGCCCAGGAGGCCCCGCCCCCCAAATTGGTGGTGGTCATTTCCGTGGATCAGTTCTCCGCCGATCTGTTCGGTGAATATCGCCCGCTCTACACGGAGGGGCTGGCGCGGCTCCAGCAGGGCGCGGTGTTCCCCAAGGGCTATCAGAGCCACGCGGCGACGGAGACCTGCCCGGGCCACTCGACCATCCTCACCGGCAACCGGCCCGGCCATACCGGCATCATCGCCAATGAGTGGATCGACCAGTCCGTCGCCCGCGAGGACAAGACGGTCTATTGCTCGGAGGACCCCAGCCTGCCGGGCACCAGCTCGCGCGACTATGTCGCTTCCAACCAGTATCTGCTCGTGCCGACGCTGGGCGGCTACATGAAGGCCGCCAATCCCGCCGCGCGCGTGGTCTCGGTGGCGGGCAAGGACCGGGCCGCGATCATGATGGGCGGCAAGACGCTGGACCAGATCTGGTGGTGGGGCAATCAGGGCTTCACCAGCTACCGGGGCACTGCCACCACACCGCTGGTCGACCGGGTGAATGCCGGCATCATGATGATGGTCAACCAGGAACGCCCGGCGATGGAGGTGCCCGCCCAGTGCCTCTCGCGCGACCGCGCCGTGCCCGTCTCGCCGACCGCCTCCGTGGGCGCCGGGCATTTCGCGCGCGCGGCCGGCGACATGCGCGCCTTCCGCGCCTCGCCCGAATATGATGCCGCCGTGCTGGCGCTCGCCGCCAGCGAGGTGGAGGATCTGGACCTGGGCAAGGGTCCCGCGACGGACCTGCTGATCGTCGGCCTCTCCGCCACCGATTATGTCGGCCACTCGCGCGGCACGCAGGGCGTGGAGATGTGCCTGCAGATGATGAGCCTGGACCGCGAGCTGGGCGCCTTCTTCGAGCGGCTGGACGCGCGCGGCATCGACTATATGGTCGCGCTGACCGCCGACCATGGCGGGCTGGACCTGCCCGAGCGCGCCCGCGAGCAGGCCGCCGCCGATGCCCAGCGCGTCGACAGGAGCCTGCTGCCGGGGCAGGTCAACGAGGCCCTACGCGCACGCACCGGCCTGTCCGGCGAGCTGATCCTGGCGGGCGGCCCGTTCGGCGACGTCTATGTGAACCGCGCCCTGCCCGCCGCCGATCGCGCCCGCGTGCTGGCCGAGGCGAAGGCGCTCTATCTCGCCAATCCGCAGGTGCAGACGGTCTATACCCATGAGGAGCTTGCCGCCGCGCCCGAGCCCGCCGGCCCGCCGGAGAGCTGGTCGCTGCTGCAGGAGGCCAAGGCCAGCTTCAATCCCGACCGCTCGGGCGACCTGCTGGTGCTGCTCAGGCCGCGCGTGACGCCCATCGCGGACGGTGGCGGCGGCGGCTCTGTCGCCACCCATGGCAGCCCGTGGGACTATGACCGGCGCGTGCCGATCCTGTTCTGGCGCAAGGACATGGTCCATTTCGAGCAGCCGCTGGGCGTGGAGACGGTCGACATCCTGCCGACCCTCGCCGCGCAGATCGGCCTTGCGCTGCCCGCCACCGGCATCGACGGCAAGTGCCTGGACCTCGACGCGGCGGCGGCGAGCAGTTGCCCGGCCCGTCAGGATCGCTAGACTCTCCACCGTGCGACACGGAGAGAGACAGGCATGAGCAGCGACGGCAAGATCCTCATCACGGGCGCCTCGGGCCAATATGGCCGGCAGGCGACCGACATGCTGATCGAGCAGGGCCTCGCCGACCGGCTCATCCTGATGACGCGCACGCCCTCCAAGCTCGCCGAGCGCGTCGCGCAGGGCTGCGAGGTGCGCCATGGCGACTATGACCGGCCCGCCTCGCTCGCCGAGGCGGCGAAGGGCGCGGAGAAGATGCTGCTCATCTCCGGCACCCGCGTGGGCGCCCGCGTCGTCCAGCATCAGGCCGCGATCGACGCCGCCGCCGCCGCCGGCGTGCGGCACATCCTCTACACGAGCTTCATCGGCATCGACGATCCGGACAACCCGGCCGAGGTGCGCCACGATCATATCGAGACCGAGACGGCCATGCGCGCCTCCGGCATGGCGTGGACGGCCCTGCGCGACGCCCATTATGCCGACGCCATGCTGCTGATGGCCGGCCCCGGCATGATGGCGAGCGGCCAGTGGGTGAGCAATGCGGGCGACGGGCGCGAGGCGATGGTGTGGCGCGAGGATTGCGTCGCCTGCGCGGTGGCGGCGCTCACCACGTCGGGCCATGAGAACCGCATCTACAACATCACCGGCCCGCAATTGCAGACCTTCGACGAGGTCGCCGCGCTGGTGCGCGAGATCACCGGCTGCCCGCTCGTCCACATGAAGGTGGACGATGAGAGCCAATATGCGATGTTCGACGCCATGGGCATCCCGCGCCGGCCGGTCGACGACCAGTATGTCGAGGGCATTCCCTGGAACAGCGACGACATGGTGAGCTTCGGCCGCGCCATCCGCGGGGGCTATCTGGCGATCTGCACGGACGATGTGGAAAAGCTCACCGGCCGCAAGGCGCGCTCGGTCCGCCAGATGATCGAGGAGAACAAGGGCATGCTGATCGCCGCCGCCAGCGGCGCGGCCGAGCCGGTGTGAGATTTTGCATAGTCTCCCCCGTTCGCGCTGAGCCTGTTGAAGAAGGAAGAACGGCCCTTCGACAAGCTCAGGGCGAACGGGGGGCGGGGTATCTGCTATGTCCTTGCGCGGCGCTTGGCAGGCGAGATGGAGTCAGTGCTCCTGCCTTCGCGGGAGCACTGAATTGCTCGACCTCGACAGGGCAGACTCCGACGCCGAGCGCATATGAGCGCATATGAGCGCATGCTTCGCCAAGGATCGTCAGGAGCCCATGGCATCCCCGGCCCGTTCCCGATAAGGCCGGCGGAGACCCATGAGACGGCCGGACCTCACCGCCCGTCGCCTGACAGGAGCGAGTGATCCGCCATGACCGACGACCGCACCCCCGCCCCCGAAACCGTCGCCGTCTCCCACGGCATCGGCAGCGATGCGGCGTTCGGGGCGGTGGCGCCGCCGCTCTATCTCAGCACCACCTACACGTTCGAGGGCTATGAGCAGCCGCGCGCCTATGATTATGGGCGCGGCCACAATCCCAACCGGGACATGCTGGCCGACGCGCTCACCCGGCTGGAGGGCGGCGCGGGCGGCATCGTCACCGCATCGGGCATGGCCGCGCTGGACCTGCTGCTGGGCCTGCTGACGCCGGCCGATCATGTGATCGTGCCGCACGACTGCTATGGCGGCACGCTGCGCCTCGTGAATGCCCGCGCCGAGCGGGGGCAGTTCCACCGCAGCATCGTCGACCAGTCGGACGAGGCCGCGCTCGCCGCCGCGCTGGCGCAGGGCGCGGCGCTGGTGCTGGTCGAGACGCCGAGCAATCCGCTCATGCGCATCGTCGACATCGCCAAGGTCGCCGCCGCGACGCATGCGGCCGGGGCGAAGCTGCTAGTCGACAACACCTTCCTCTCCCCCGCCCTCCAGCAGCCGATCGCGCTGGGCGCCGACTATGTGATGCATTCCACCACCAAATATCTGAACGGCCATAGCGACGTGATCGGCGGGGCGCTGATCGCGGCCGATCCGGCGGATGCGGCGGCGATCCAGGACTGGGCCAACACCGCCGGCCTCACCGGCTCGCCCTTCGACGCCTGGCTGACCCTGCGCGGCCTGCGCACGCTGTTCCCGCGCATCGAGCGCCAGTCCCGCTCGGCCATGCGCGTGGCGGAGTGGCTGAGCGCGCAGCCGCAGGTTTCCGCCGTCCATTATCCCGGTCTGCCCTCGCATCCCGGCCATGCGCTGGCGGCGCGGCAGCAACGCGGTTTCGGCGCCATGATGAGCTTCGAGCTGGCCGGCGGCGTGGCGGCGGTGCGCCGCTTCGTGGAGGGTGTGGAGGCGTTCACGCTCGCCGAATCGCTGGGCGGCATCGAAAGCCTCGTCTCCCATTCCGCGACCATGACCCATGCCGCCATGGGCGCAGAGGCGCGGGCGGTGGCCGGCATAAGCGACGGGCTGCTGCGCCTCTCCATCGGGCTGGAGCATGAGGACGACCTGATCGCCGGCCTCGCCAAGGGGCTGGCGGCATGAGCGAGCGCCGCCGCATCGCCCCGCTCTCCCTCTTCGAGGCGGAGATCGGCTTCACCCGCGCGCTGCGCGAGGGCAACCACATCCTCGTCGCGGGCACGGTGGCCGAGGCGGTGGACGGCGTGGTCCCGGCGGATGCGGGCGCGCAGGCCGACAACTGCTTCGCGCAGATCATCCGCCACATCGAGGAACTGGGCGGCCGCGCGGAGGATGTGGTGCGCGTGCGCATGTTCGTGACCGACATCGCCGATGCCGATGCCGTGAGCGCCGCTTTCTCCCGCGCCCTCAGGCATGCCCGGCCGACCGGCACGCTGGTGGCGATCGCCGCACTCTACCGGCCGGAGTGGAAGGTGGAGATCGAGGCGGAGGCGATCGTCGGGTAAGATCAACAGTGCTGCTGCGCAGGCAGGAGCCTGGGGCGGCAGCGAACTGCTCATACGCCCTGGGCTCCTGCCTTCGCAGGAGCACGGCAGTCTACGGCCTCAAGGTGCACCGGCACCGCAGACGCGCCTTGCGCCCCACCCCGTCTTGCCGCCATGCTCGCACATCGAAGCAATGAGGGGCCTCCTGTCCATGCAGATCACGCGCCGGACCACCATCGCCGGCGGCCTCGCCGCGCTGGCGGCCGCGATCGCCCCGACGGCCCGCGCCGCCGCCGACTGGTCGCCGCCGGAGCCCGACCGCGAGTTGCGTGTCAAGGTGCGCGGCGGCTCCATTTACGTGCGTGTCAACGGGCCGCTCGATGCCCGCGCGGCGCCGGCGCTGTTCATCCATGGCGGGCCGGGATCGGGCCATGCCTATTTCCTGCCCGCGCTCCAGATGGCGGACAGGCGCGCCATCATCCTCTACGATTCGCTGGATGCGGGCCTCTCCGACCGGCCGGGCGATCCCGCCAACTGGACCGTCGAGCGCTTCGTCTCCGAGGTCGATGCGATCCGCGCCGCGCTCGATCTCGACCGGCTGCATCTGGTCGGCCAGAGCTGGGGCGGCACGGTCGCGCTCGAATATGGCGCTCGCGTGCCTGGCGGGCTGCGCAGCCTGACGCTGAGCAGCCCGCTCGTCTCGACGCGCAGCTGGGAAGCGAGCACCCGCGCCCAGCTCGCCACCCTGCCCGAGGATGTGCAGGCGGTCATCAACAGCCATGAGGTGGCCGGCACGACCGGCGACCCGGCCTATGCGGCGGCGATGGACATCTTCTACGCCCATTTCCTCGCCCGGCATCGCCCGCCCGCCTATGTCACCGCCTATCGCGAGCGCACCGGCATCAGGCTCAATCCGCTGGTCTACAACGCCATGTGGGGACCGGGCGAGATCCGCGCCACGGGGAGCCTGCGCGATTATGACGGCGAGCCGCTGCTTCCCCGCCTCTCAGTACCCGTGTTGGCGATCGCCGGCGACCATGACGAGATGACGCCCGATGCCCTGCGCCCGCTGGTCGCCCGCATCCCCGAAGGGCGGCTGGCGATCATTGCCGATTCCGGCCATTCCACCTTCGGCGACCAGCCCGCGCAGGTGATCGCCCTGCTGCGCGATCATTTCGGCCAGACGGACTGACCGGCATGCCGGGGTGACGGGCATGGTTTGAGCTCTATCGTGCTCCTGCCACCGCAGGAGCGCTGATCGCCGCTTCTAGGTCAGCGCATAGTAGCGCACGACGTTGCCGTCCGGCTTGCGCTCGCCCACGCCGATAAAGATGTGGCGCGTCATCCAGTCATATTTGCCCTTGCTGGTCTCGAAGGTGGGCTGGGCGCGCAGATAATAATCCTCATGCGCCACTGGCGGGCCGCCCTCGAAGGCCCAGGCGCGCAGGCGCTGCATGGAATCCGGCTTGCGGCCCCAGAGATAGCCCTTGTTCTGCATGTAGATGATCTCGCCGTCGTCGGTCTCGAGCAGGTAGCGGGCATCGAAGACGGCGGTGTCGTCGTCGCGGAAATGGGCATAGTCGCCGCCCGAATTGGGCACCGCTCGACCGCGCAGCCGTGGCCCCTCGAAATGCCCCTCGTCCACCAGCACCGCCGAACGGAAGCCGCCATTATGGACATTGGGCACCGCGAAGACGCGGGTGAACATGAGCCGGCACTCGAAGGCGAATTCGAGGACGGGATTATCGAGGGTGGAATAGGTCATGATGTCCTCCTTCTCATTCCGGCATTCGCCCGCCCGCCGCCTCAATAATTCGACAGGATCGTCAGGCCCGGCGTATCCAGCGGCAGGCCGCGTTTCTGCTTCTCCAGCTCCTCGGCCCGCGTCTTGCCTTGCAGGTCGATCAGATAGGCGTGGATCGCATCGGCGTCCGCCGCGCTCAGCCGGTCGTCCCAGCGCGGCATGCCATTGGGCAGCAGCAGGCCCTCCAGCACGATCTGGCGGAAGGCCTGATGCGCGCCTTCGTTCATCCGCCGCAGGTCCGGCGTGATCGAGCGCGGCTGGTTGGAGTGGCAGAGCGTGCAGTTGGCGAAGAACAGCTCGCCCCCGCGCGCGATGGTCTGCGCCGTGACGCCGGCCGCCTGCGCGGGCGGTGGGGGCGCGACCTCGAAGGGCGGCAGCTCGGGCGGCAGCGGCACGGCGCCGCCATCCAGACGGAACACCAGCAGGCGCCCCTGATTGCCGCGCCTGTAGGCCGCCGAATAGGGCGGGACATAGGGATAGCCGCCCCCGCCCCAGGCCGCCATCACCGCCACATATTGCACGCCGCCGACCTTGTAGGTCATCGGCGCGGCGAGGATGGAGGTGCCCGTGTCGATATCGTTGAGCAGCTTGCCGCTCTCCTTGTCGAACACGCGGAAATGCCCGTCAATGCTGCCCTGGAAGACCAGCCCGCCCGCCGTCGCCAGCGCGCCGCCGCGGTCCTGCCAGCCGGCCATGCGATGCGCCCATTTCGTCTCGCCGGTGAGCGGATCGATGGCGCGCAGCTCCGTGCTGGCGGGATTCTGCTTCACCCAGGCCATTTCCGGCAGACCCTCGATCGCCTGGCGCAGCGGCGGCGGCAGGGTCGGGAGGATCGCCTGCAGGTCCGAGGTGAAGAGCAGCGCGGCGTCGGTGTTGAGCATCTTCTCCTGATAGGGCTTGCGGCCGGGCGTCATGTACATGGCGTTGCCCATGTCCTGCACCGAGCCGATATAGAGGCCGGTCTGCGGATCGAAGGCGGCCGGGTGCCAGTTGCGCGCGCCGGGCGTGGCGGGGAAGACGATCTTCGGGCCGTTGCTATAGTCCGAACGCTCCGGCGTCAGCCTGGGCCGGCCAGTCTTCATGTCGACGCCGTCCGCCCAGTTCATCCGCACCAGCGCATGCGCGCGCAGCAGCTTGCCGTCGCGCCGATCGAGCACATAGAGGAAGCCGTTCTTGGGCGCGTGCAGCACCACTGGCCGCGCCTCGCCATCCACGTTCATGCGGGTGAGGATCATCGGCGCGGTGGAGGTATAGTCCCAATTGTCGCCCGGCGTTTCCTGATAATGCCATTTGAGGCGGCCGGTCTTCGCATCCAGCGCCACGATGGAACCGAGATAGAGATTGTCGCCGCCCGAGGGCGAGCGCTTCGAGCGCGCATAGGGGCCGCCATTGCCGGTGCCGACTAGCACGAGGCCCGTCTCGGGATCATAGTTGATCGCGTCCCACGGCGCGCCGCCCAGTCCCACGTCCCAGCGGCTGTCCGGGTCCCATGTCTTCACGGCGGCTTCGAGATCGGGATGGTCCTGCGGCCCCAGCTTCGGGTCGCGTGGTACCACGAAGAAGCGCCAGGCGAGCTTGCCCGTCTCCAGATCGAAGGCGCTCACCGCGCCGCGCACGTCATATTCGGCGCCGGCATTGCCGATGACGACCACGTCGCCCGCCACTTCCGGCGCGCCGGTCGAATTGTCGCCATGGCTGCGATCGACCACCGTGTCGGCCTTCCAGACGACCGCGCCGGTCTTCGCATCCAGCGCATACATCCAGCCGTCGAGCGCGGTCACATAGACCTTGCCGCGCGCCACCGCGACGCCGCGATTGACCATGTCGCAGCAGACCGTGCGGTTGACCTGCATGTCGACCTCGGGCTCGAAGCGCCATAGTTCCTTGCCGGTCGCCGCCTCGAAGGCATAGACGCGGCCCGCGACGCCGGACGTATACATGACACCGTCGATGACCACGGGCGTCGCCTCCAGCCCGCGATTTGTGCCGAGATCGACCGCCCAGGCGAGGCCCAGCCGGGCGACATTGCCGCGGTCGATGTCCGTGAGGGTCGAATAATGCGACTTGCCGATGTCGCCGCCGGGCGTGACCCAGTTGTCGGCCGCCAGTTGCTCCGTCTCATTACCGTGCTGTCCGGAGCAGGCGGCGAGCACCAGCAAGGCGGACAAGCCGATGAGCGACAGCGCCGATCTGATGCCCTCAGTGCTCCTGCGAAGGCAGGAGCCCAGGGCGTCAGCGAAGCGCCCTTGCGCCCTGGGCTCCTGCCTTCGCAGGAGCACTGATTGGCTTTCGAACCTCGCCCTTTTCACCTTTTCCTCCCCGATATTCCCGCGCTCTGCCGGCGCCCGGACCGTCTTCCCCCTCACCGCCCGTCCCACGGGCTCGGCATATGATAGGGCACGGTGATGAAGTTCGCCTCGATCTGGCGGATCATGCCATGGTCGATCTTGAACAGCTCGCCCAGATAGAATGTGTGCGGCCGGCGGATATGGCTCCTCCCGCGCGTGCCGTCGGTGAGGTCATAGTCGTCCAGCCGGCCGCAATGGTCGATGAAGCCGAACGCCATCACCAGCCCGCGCTCTTCGTCGACCAGCGGGAAACGGCGGCCGCGCAGGCGGTCGTCATATCGATAATGGCCGAGCCGGAACTGCGCCTCGCAGCCCAGCGCCGCCACCGGCACGAAGAAATCGGGATTGTTGGTCGTCTGCACGCCATTCTCGACGCGGTTGCAATCGGGATGGAAGCGGGTGCGGATCGTCCCGTCATTCAATTGCAGCGTCGCGAAATAGCCGTCCGCAAGCGCGATCATCTCCGCGCGCGAGACCGGCGCCTGCGCCGGCGCGTTGAGGATCGGCTTGTCGTAAAAGCGCTGGTGCTCGAAGTGCGGGCTGGAATCCACCTGCCGCACCACGATCGTCTCGACCTGCGCGATCCGCCCGGCCTCGTCCAGACCCAGCCGCACCGTATAGGCGCTCTCGTCCATCGGCTCGACGACCGTGCCGAAATAGCCGACCTGCCGCGTCGCCGGATCGGCGAACATCAGCCGATAGTCGCCCATGCGGACGATCGTGCCCCACAGGCCGTCGTCCGGCTCCAGCCGGACATTGTTCTCGGTGATGAACGGGTCGGGGGACCAGTTCACGGCGCCGGGGTCCTTGCGCCCCAGCGCCGCGAGATAGTCCTCCAGCGCCCCGGAGAGCGCCGCGCGGTTCACCGGGCGTCGACCGCCGCGTCCATATACATGGTCTTGGTCTCGAGATAGGCGGTGAGGCCGTCCACGCCGCCCTCCCGGCCGACGCCGGACTGCTTGTAGCCGCCGAAGGGCAGAGTCCAGTCGATCTTGAGGCCGTTCTGGGCGATGCCGCCGGTGCGCACCCGCCGCGCCACGTCGAACGCCGCCTGCGCATCCTTGGTCAGCACCGCCCCGGCAAGGCCGTAGGTGGAATCGTTGGCGACCGAGATCGCCTCCTCCTCGCTCTCGACCGGGATGATGCTGAGTACCGGCCCGAAGATTTCCTCCTGGGCGATGCGCGACTTGTTGTCGACATTCTTGAACAGGGTCGGCTCGATGAAATAGCCCTGGTTGAGATGGCTCGGGCGATTGCCGCCGGTCACCAGATCGGCGGTGCGCTTGCCTTCCTCGATATAGCCTTCCACGCGCTCCAGTTGGCGCTTCATGGCGAGCGGGCCGAGCTGCGTCTCGGGATCGTCCGAATAGCCGATCTTCACCTTCTGCATCTCCGCCGCGATGGCGTCGGCGATCTCGTCCTGCCGGCCGCGCGGCACGATGAGGCGGCTGAGCATCGCGCAGACCTGTCCGGAAAGCAGCGTGATGGTGCGGGTCATCAGCTGCGCCGTCTCCTCGGCGGTGAAGTCGTCGCGCACGATCGCCGCCGACTTGCCGCCCAGCTCCAGCGTGTAGCGCGCAATGCGCTCGCCGCAGACGCTGGCGATGCGCTTGCCCGCCACGGTGGAGCCGGTGAAGCTCACCTTGTCCACGCCCGGATTGCAGACCAGATGGTCGCTCGCCTCGCGATGGCCGCAGACGAGATTGACGACGCCCGCCGGCACGCCCGCCGCCTCGCACGCCTCGGCGATGATATAGGCTTCCAGCGGCGTCTCGGGCGAGGGCTTCATGATGACCGTGCAGCCGGTGATGAGCGCATTGGCGACCTTGGAGGCCATGATCCCGTAAGGCCCGTTCCACGGCGCAATCGAGGCGACAACGCCGACCGGCTCGTGCACGATATAGGCGGTGGCGGCGGCATGGGTGTCGCGCTGCTGGATATAGGGGAAGTTGGCGCCGACCTCGCGGGTCTGATCGAACTGCATGGTCGCGCCCGCCACCATGCCCGGCGCGAAGCTGGCGAGCCCGCCCATCTGCGCGGTCCAGGCCTTGGCCAGCTCGCTCTCGCGGCTCTTCAGATGCGCGGTGATCTTCTTCATGATCTCGTTGCGCTCGCCCACGCTCATGCGCGGCCACGGCCCGCGGTCGAACGCCTCGCGCGCGGCGGCGACGGCGGCGTCCATGTCCGCCTCATCCGCCTCGGCCACGGCGCCGACGATCTGCTCGGTGTTGGGCGAGACCAGCTCGATGAAGCGCCCGCTGTGGGGCGCGCGCCACGCTCCGTCGATCCAGACCTTGTCCGGATGCCGCACGTTCACGCCGTCGGGACTGAAACCTGCCTCTGCCACCTTCGCTCTCCTCATGATGCGGCCGGGCCACCCGTCAGGCCCGGATCGGCCCCGTCGCGCGGAGCCTGGATTCGACGCAGGCGAGGCTAGGCGCGCGGCCCGCCCCCGCGCAAGCGCAAATGTCGTTTCACGGGGCTTGAAATTGACAAAGTCCGGCCGGATCGCCTTCAGATCGGCTCGGCCGCCATCAGTGCATCGACCGCGCGCCGGGTCAGGCGGATGAGCGTGGTCCATTCGCCCGGCGACAGCGCCTCGCGGATCGGCGCTTCCACGGAGCGGGCCGCAGCGTTGATCTCGTCCATCAGCGCCCTGCCCTTGTCGGTCAGCGTCAGCACGTTGCGCCGCCGGTCCTGCGTGGAGCGCGCGCGCTGCGCCAGCCCGCGTTTTTCGAGGTCGTCGACCAGCGCCACCACGATCGACTTGTCCGAGCCGATCTCGCGCGCGATCTCCGACTGCGAGCAGCCCGGATTGGCGGCGATCAGCGCCATGGTCGAGAAGGAGCCGGAGCGCAGGCCGAACCGCTCATAGGCCGCGACGATGCGCGTGGTGAGGATGTTGCGCAGCAGGCGCACCGCCGGGCCGACGCTCTCACCGAGCAGGCCCCAGTCCATATCCCCGCCGTCCGGCTTCGCGGCCGGCTTGCCTGTTTCCGTCATGTCTGATCCACCCGTGTTTTCTCTTTGCGCCGTCCAACATCGGCGCAAATGTGGTTGAATGCAATGGTTGGATTTATCAACTATCTTGACTTCAGCCGGGTCCAGCGTCCAGAGATGGGACAGGGATGTCGGCGCGCCTGTCGCGGCCGACCCGTGAGAGGATGGCCATGATCACCGTCAACAGACTGCACCCACGCTTCTTCGGCGAGATCGTCGGCGCCGACCTCACGGCCGAGCCGACCGAGGAACTGCGCCGCACCATCCAGCAGGCCATGGACGATTGCGCGGTGTGCGTGGTGCGGCAGGGGCCGATCAGCGACGAAGAGCATCTGCGCTTCGCCCGCCTGTTCGGCCCGCTGGAGTTGCCGCCGGGCTATGCCACCCGGCCACGCGGACGGATGGCGCCGGAGCTGTTCTTCGCGGGCAATCTGGATGCGGAGGGCAATATCCTGCCGCTCACCCCGGCCAATCGCAACGTCGCCAAGGGCGCCGAGCGCTTCCATGCCGACAGCAGCTTCAATCCGATGCCGAGCAAATGGTCGATGCTGCGGGGCGTGGAATGCCCGCCATCCGACGTGGGCGGCGACACGTTGTTCTGCGACCTGCGCGGCGCCTATGACGATCTTCCCCAAGCGATGAAGGACCGCATCGAGGGGATGATGGGCATCCATGATTTCTGGAAGGGTCGCGCCTATGCGGGGCTGGAGGTGACGGACGAGATGCGCGCCGCCATGCCGATGCCGCCAGTGCTCCACCCGCTGGTGCGCACGCATGAGAATGGGCGCAAGGCGATGTTCGTCGGCGGTCATTGCGTGGGCGTGGAGGGGCTGCCCGAAGCGGAAGGCCATGCGCTGGTGGAGCAACTCTACGCGCATGTGACGCAGGACCGATATATCCATCGCCACCGCTGGACGCAGGGCGATATCGTCATCTGGGACAATCGCTTCGCCCTGCACGCCGCCACGCCGCTGGAGACGGACCGGTATCGCCGGGACATGCGCCGCGCCACGATCAATGAGAGCGGCGAGGAGCTGGACAGCTACGAATATCGACGGCGGCGGGAGGGCGAGGGCTGAGTTCATCTCATGCGGAAACGTCCTGCCGGGCACGCACGGAAAGCCGCCGACCCGCAAGGGCCGGCGGTTCCTCCCGGGCGGCAGCGCTTCAGGCGAAGGCCAGGCGCCCGCGCCGGCGCTGGCAGAGGCCGACCAGCCCGAAGCCGCCGATCATCAGTGCCCAGGTCGCGGGTTCCGGCACCGGGGCGGCCGCCGGCTCATAGCCGGTGACGGACGCCTGCGACTGGCCGAGGATGATGTCGCCGCTGAGCAGCTGTCCGGCGAGCAGATAATCGTCCAGCCGGATATGGACGGCATTGGTGGTCATCAGGATGCTGTCCGCCGTCTGGCTGACCAGCTGCTCGTTCAGCACGATGCTGAGGCCCAGCAGCGACAGCGCCTGCGTGTTCGGCAGCGGGTTCGAGAAGACGCCGAGATTGAGGCCGAGCGTGTCGAGGATCGAGCCGCCGACGACCAGATTCTCGATCGACGATGCACCGGAAGCGAACAGCCCCGCGCCGTCGATACCCGCTGTCGTCGTCGAGCCGATGACATCGGCGGTGACGCCGAGCGCGGCCAGCGGGATCGCGCCCAGCAGGCTCGTATAGAGACCCGCCCGCGCGCCGGCGATACCGACCGTCCCTGTGGCCTCATCCGGCCAGGACGACCAGGCCCCGGTCGAGACGATGCCGGTGCGCACGCCCGCATCGACGGACAGGACCGTCCCGAACAGGTGGAACGCCTGATCGATGGAGGCCAGCGTGGCGCTCTCGTTATAATCGGGCGCCGCGCTTCCCGAAACTGGGGCGAGCGTGACATTGGCCGCCACCGCATTGGCGACGCTCAGGTCAATGGACGCAACATGTGCCGAACTGGATACAACCGGATCAGCAAGAGCCGGTGTGGCGGCAAAAATGGCGACGCTGGCCGCGAGGATGGAAACGGATTTGAACATGACATCTCTCCCACGATGATTAACCAAATACCCATGATTGCAGATTGCAATTATGGCTCTAATACAATCTATTGATTGCAAGTTCAGTTGCTCTCGCGGCAGCGATTCTAGCAATTTAATTAACCAAAAAATGCATTGGGCACAGCCCGAATGGCCAATCTTGTATCAAAGAAAGACGCTCATAAGCATCCAAATAGGTTATTTATATCCATGTAAAATATGCATGGCTGCGGGAAGATGTTCAAGCCGGCTCATCTCGCCAGACCGGATAGCTCTCATGACGGGTCAAAAGCGGGCCGGACGTTACGCAAATTGCATATTCGCCGTCTCCGCGCGCCCAGGGCGGCCGACCTGTGCATCGGCCTGCCCTCGCGGGTTTCGCCGGAAAGATTTTTCGGCGAGCGATCGGGGCGACAGCGGCCTCGCCGCCTCAAAACCACGCCCCGCACCGCACCGCGCGCCCATGCCGTCGAGAATTTCGACGTCGTCGCATCCCTGATTCGGCATTTCTGGAATGCCCCCTCGCCATTCCCCGAAGTGCTTCTGCGGAAGCCGAAGCTCAGGACGCAGAGTTAGAGCATAGCCGCCTTGGGCTCCTGCCTTCGCAGAAGCGCGAAGCTCATCTCAGCCAGCCAAACTCCAGATAGCATCAACATCCGGCGCAGGTTTACGCGCGCGGTCATGCGGAACTTGTTTCAGCATGACGAAGAGAGTGGATCGCGGGAAGGCCTGTCGTCAAAGACGCCTGAACGCCGCCCCGCCCCTAATCCGCCAGCGGCAGCGCGTAGCAACTGATCGGGATGTCGCCATATTCGGTGACGATCTCGCCGGCCGCCTCGAAGGGATAGTGCGGCGCCCGCAGCGCCAGCGCGTGGACGCCGGGGCCGGCGGCGCTGATCGCGCCCGGCGGGGAGCCGCGCGCCAGCACGCTGGCGACGCCCGCCGCCATGTCGTCCTCGCCCGCCACGCCGCACACCAGGCCCAGCCGCGTGCCGGGGATGGCGCGCAACCGCGCCCGCGCGACGGCCAGCGCTTCTTCCGCATCGTCCAGCGCAAGCAACCAGACCCCGCGCGCATAAAGCGGCCCCCGGCCCCGCTCCAGTCGCAGGTCTGCGGGAAAGGGATCGACCGAGGCAAGCACCGTCTGCCGCGCACCGGCCGGCAGGGCCACGCGGTCCCGCGGCACCGGACGGTCCAGCACCAGCTCGTGCACCGGCAGGCCCCGCGCGCGCCACACCGCCTCGGGCTGGGTCTCCTCGTCGACCGCGCGGCGCAGGCGCAGGGCGACGGCACGGCTGGCCAGCGCCCGCGCCCGCCGGATGGCGAGGCCCATGGCGATCTCGTCCCCCACCGCCACGGCCGCGACCGAGAGCGCCTCGACCTCGTTCACCGTGTCGATGGCGTCGGCCGCCTCGATCAGCGCATCGAAGCGCTCCGCCCAATCGCCGCCATAGCGCGCGACCGAGAGCTGGCGGAACAGCGGCAGCGCGGTCGGCAGCACCACATGCAGCCGGGCGCCCCGCGCCAGCGCGGCCTCCGCGATCAATATGTCTGCGCCGGCCGCCAGCGCGCCGAACAGGAAGCCGGGGCGAACTGCCTCAAGTGCGGCGTCGATCCGCGCGCGCACGTCCGCCCGGTCCTCGGGCAGGTCGATGAGGCCGCTATATTGCAGGCTCGCCGGTGGGCGCAGATGATCGAACAGGTCGCCCGGCGCGTCGATCATCTCCAGGATGAGCTGGAGCTGGCGCAGCGTGGCGGCATGATCCTCCCAGGCCGCCGGCGTGCCGGTCACCGCCGCGTCCAGCCGCGCCCGGCTCTGCGCCACCTCGCCGAGCAGCAGCAGCGCCTCGGCCCATGTCGCGCCCAGCCAATAGTCGGTCTCTGGCTCATGGTCGCCGCTCTCGAGCAGGTCGAGCGTCCGCCGGGCGAGGTGGCGCGCCTGCACCGTCTTGCCGTTGAGGAAGGCGATGGTGGCGGCGTTGATGAGCGGATAGGTCGCCCGCCGCTCGCCCGCCGCTCGCAGATAGGCCGCTTCCGCCCGGTCGAAATATTGCGCGCGCGCCGCACCCTCGCTGGCCAGCGCCCGGTCCTTGAGCAGCCGCCCCTGCAGGCTGAGCGCATCGGGCTCGCCGGAATCGATCAGCCCCGCCGCTTCCATCATATGCCAGGCACGCCGGGTATCGCCGGCGCGCGCTGCCTGTCTGATCTGGGCGAGGCTGAACAGGGCCGTCTATCCTTTTCCCGCGTCGAACCCGATCACTTGTCCGGCGGCGGATTCTTGATGTCCGGGTCGATCGTCATGGCAATCCACTTCGGGCCTTTCCTCCGGTCGAAGCTCTGCAGGAAGTCGACATTCACGTTGAAGCCGTGAACCGTGCCGAGCTTGCCGTCCCTGTTGTAACGCGCAGAGAACCGCACGATGCGGTAGCGATCAAGCTCTTTGTCGTAGCCGTCATACTCAATCCCGCCATAGAAGGAGGCAAGCTCCTCCTTGGTGGTGATCGCATCGAGGTCCTTGGAGAAGAAGAGCTGTTCGCCCTGAAGCTCGATCTCGACCGTGCAATCCTGCGTGATCGCGATATAGTCCTTGTCGCTGCCGATCTGCTCATAGGCAAGCGAGACCCGCCCCCGCTTGGCGCTCAGTGAAATGACGAAGCGCACCGGCGCGCACAGGCCGGTCTGGATGTCCGGAGGCGCCAGCGGACTCAGCTGCCTCTGGATATAGCACGGATACATCTCATTCTCCCTGATATCCGAGTGGTCGTTCGATCTTTGCTTTCCAGTTGTGCCAGTCATTGTTTTCCGGGTCCCCCTCGATCAGTCGTTCGATGGTCTGCCGCGCGCCGGCCCGCAATTTCGCCGCATCGGCCTCGCGCCCGAGGGCGTAGAGAATCCGCGAGGTCGAATATTCGGCCAGCATCATGTCCTGCACATAACTCATGTTGCGCGGGTCTTGCCGCATGAGACCTTGAATAATCGTTGACTGCCGCTCGCGATGGGCAAGCGCCTCCTGCTCGCGGCCCTGCACGCGCAGCGCGTCCGCCACCCACGCATGGCGATTGGCGAGATCGGCCAGCACGCCCGGATCGTCCGGATCGGCCCTGGCCATGCGTTCCATCGTGTCGAGGGACGCCTGGCAGGCATCGAGATCGCGCGGCGGGCCTTCCCAGCGGATCGCGACCGAGCAGATATTGCCCTGTGCATAGGCCAGCTCGCGCCAGCTCGCCGGATCGTCGGGCGCGATCCGGGTCAGCCGCTCGGCAAGGTCCCGATAGGCCACGAAACGGTCCAGCGCGTCGGGATAATGATGCAGGATGAAATCGACATAGCCGATCCAGAACTCGCTCTGCGCATGGGTGTAGATGCGGCGCGGATCGTCGGGCGCGGAGGCGAGCAGCGTGCGGGTCACGCGATGCGCCTCGCGGAACTTGGCGATGGCGCCCTGATAGTCGCCGCGCCGGTGGTCGTCCTCGCCCATGGCGTGCAGGATGCGCGCGCGCCGTTCCAGCGATTCCACCGGCAGCACGTCGAGGTCCGACTGGTCGCCATAATAGGCCAGCGCGCGCTCGTTGACCGTCTGGAGGATGTCCAGACGTCCCACGCCTTTGAGCTTGTCGCGCAGGTCTGTCAGCATGAACTCGATCAGCCCCTCGGCTTCATGGCGTTGCCGGTCCGCTTCCCGCCGCGCGTGCAGCACGAAGGTCAGCATGAGGCCCATCAATAGCACCAACAGGAAGGACAGGAGCGTGACGGCGATCACGCGCCGCAACTGCCGCTGCGCTTCCCGCTGGATGAGCTGGTCGAGCGCCAGACCGGTGAGGCCGGCGACGATCTTGAGCCGCGCCAGCTTCGGGCCGTCCTGCCCCTTGCGGAAGTCCGCGGCGACCGGCTCGGCGACGGTGCCGTCCGCGCCCGGCTCCAGCAGCGCGGCGGGGAAGCTCTCCGCCGGCTCGCCTTCGAGCAGCGCCGCGATGATCGGCCGGTCGGGATGCAGGCGGCGGAACAGCCGGATCTCGGCATCCACCCAGCGCGAGGCGCGCGAGGCCGGCGAGCACAGCACCAGCAGCGCGCCCGAGGCGTCGAGCGCCTGCTGCACCTCGGCATTGAGATCACTGGCGGCGGGCAGTTCCAGCCGGTCGCGGAAAATAGGCGTCAGGCGCTGGCCGATCGGCCCGAAAGCGGTCTCTCGGCCCACCAGCCGGCGCGGGATGCGGTAGCCCTCCAGCCAGCGGTGCAGCTTGCGGGCGGTCGCCTCGTCACGATGGCTGTAGCTGATGAAGGCGCGATAACCGGCATCACCGGGCCGATGATCGGGATGATCGGACTGTGCGCCTGCCATGTTCGCGCTTCCCGCGATGGTCCCCCAGCCAGCCGGGCCGGCCCTTCCGCATCCCCATGCGGCGGGAAACCCGCGTGGTCAAGCGATCCGGCGACGAGACGAGGGCGCGATGCTGGGGCGGAAGGCGTTCGCGGGCGCTGGCGGTCCATGCATGCCGTCCGTTCACCCGTTCGTCCGAACCTGTTGAAGGCGTCTTACCTCCGGGTTGAACCACGTTGTGCTCCCGCGAAGGCAGGAGCACTGAGTCACATATGGGCAAGCTCTGGAGACTGCGCCGGACAGAAAGGACGGCCGTCGGGCTCCGCCTCTCAGCCGAAGCTGTGCTTGATCGTCAGATAGGGCGTCACATGCAGGTTACGCACGCGCAGCTCCTCCAGATAGGGCTCCGGCGTCGTGCGGTCGGGCAGGAAGAAGCGGCGGTCCCGGCTCGCCGTCACGTCCAGCAGGTTCTGCGCGCCCAGCGTGATGGTCCAGTCCTGCGCGGGGCGATATTCCACATAGGCGTTCACGATGGGCATCATGCCCCGATAGACATCCAGCTCGTCGCGCCGATAGGCGGTCGAGGTGGTACTGCCCTCGGCGCTCAGGCTCCAGGCGAAGCTTCCGAGATCCTGCCGCAGCTCGGCGGTGAAATAGAAGAGCGAATAGTCGGAGAAAGGCCGCCGGGTGAGCGTATAGGGATCGCGCACCGAGGTCTTCACATAGGAGCCGTAGAGGCTGAGCCGCCCGCCCTTGAAGCCCATGCGGGCAAGCGGCAGGTCGAGATTGCCGACCGCACTGAACCGCGAGCCGCTGCCCAGATTGCCGGGCGCGTCATAGCCCTCCGGCGTCGGCACACGATCCTGCACCTTCTCGACGAAATCATAGCCGATATCGAGCTTGATCCGCCCGTCGCCCAGGATGGTCCGGTCCGCGCTGGCGAGCAGTTCCCATGCGCGCTGGGGCTGCAGGTCGGCATTGCCGCCATTCACCCGGTCCGTGGCGATTTCCACGAAGCTGATGAAATCGTCGAAATTGAGCTGCGCCACGGTGCGCTTGGCGCTGAACTGGGCGTGCCAGGCGCCGCCGCGCCAATCGAGCGTCGCGCGCGGCTTGAGGAAGCGCAGGGACCGCCGCGCGGAGACGTCGCCGCTCACCGTTAGCCGCGAGGCTTCATAGTTGAGGCCGAGGTCCAGCCGCAGTGCCGGCGTCAGGTTGCGGCCCAGGTTGAGGAAGGCCTCGCCGCGATATTCCTTCACCACCGCGTCGTCGAGCGGCAGGTCGACGCGCACGGCCTCGTCGTTCGCGTCGATGTCGAATAGCTCGACATGGCTGTTCAGCCGGTTGATCGCGCCCTCCACGCCCGCCTCGACCGACCAGCCGAGCAGGTTGGTGCGGTTCCACACCAGCCGCATCAGGCTCTCGTCGCGCCAGTCCTTCTGGTTCTGGGAGACGCCGCCCAGCAGCCCCTCCTGCGCGACCAGCAGCGAGAGGTCGTCGCGGTCGCGGTAGCGGCGGGTGGCGAGGCCCACCAGCTTGATCCCGCCGCCCAGGAGCGGCCGGGTGACGTCGCCGCCCAGCTCGATGGTGCGGCCGTAATAATGCTGGCTCAGCACATCGTCCCGCTCCGCGTCCTCGCGGGGAATGACATGATTGGTCTGATTGAGCCTGAAGGTGCCACTGGTGAGGCTGGCGTTGAGATGGGCGCTGCGCACGTCGCTCTCTTCCAGCGACCAGCTCGCGGTCAGCTTGGCGGTCGGCTCCCGGATGCGGTTGAACTTGAGCCGCAGCTCCTCTTCCAGGCCACTGGGCAGCGCGAGGAGACGGTCATAGCCGATCTCGGATGTCTCGTCATTGTCCAACTCGGCCGAGAGATTGAAAGTGGAGGGGCCGCGCCGGATCAGCGCCGAGACGCTGCCCTCGGGCACCAGCGAGCCGGTATATTCGCGCCGCACCGTGCCTTCCGCCGTGCCGGCGATGCCGCTTTCCTCGGAGAGGACGACATTCACCACCTGCGGCTTGCCGACATAATCCGCGCCGAACTGCTCGCCCGAGGCGATCTCGATGCGCAGCACCCGCCGGGCCGGGATACGCGCCAGCACCGTCTCCAGCGTCTCGCTCTTGAGGCTCGGCCGCCGCCCGTTGATGACCACATTGCCCGCCGCCTGGCTGAAGCCGCGCACTTCCGTATCGCCCTCGTCGAGCGTGAAGCCCGGCACGCGCTGGATGATCTGGAGCGCATTGGCAGGGGAGAAGGGCGCGAAGAAGGCGGCCTCATAGACGACGCGGCGGCCCTGCTGCGCCTGCTGGGCCGGCGCCGCGGCGGAAAACGCCATCGCGACCAGCGCGCCGACAATGGGAGCCCTCTTCCTCACACCACACCCCCAAGGCTGGATGTCCCACTGCGCCAGCTCGCAGCCCTTGGCTACGCGTCGGACTCCGTCAAAGGCAAGCCGTGTCGTCGACAGGCCGGTGAGCTTGTCGCGCGAATGTTGCCCATCCGCGACACATATTTGCGAACGCAAGCTTCAAGAGCGCCGACTGCGGGTGAGCAATGGGGGGCGATTACCTAGGCAGTCTCTGTCAGGCCAATGCCGATGGCGGCTCGGCATAGGCTGGCGGCATCGTCAATGCCGGACACCTTCAACACGCATGGCGCCCGGGGAAGTGCTCCTGCGAAAGCAGGAGCACGCAAAATCTCTAAGCCGCCGTCAGGCCCAGTTCCGCGTCGGTGGCGGCATGGCCCCATTTGTCGCGCGGCGGCATGGGGCGCGTGCGCCAGTCGGAGTCGGGCGAGAAGCTGGAGATGCCGCGTCCTTCCGGGATGCGGCCGTTGCCGCCGCCCTGACTGTAATCATAATAGAGCTTGAGCAGCTCTTCCTTGCTGCGATGCTGCGCGGCGGGATGCGCCACGCAGGCCTCGCGCCATTCCAGCACCCGGTCAAAGGCGGCCGGCACTTCATAATCCTCATAATAATCGAGGAACCACAGCCGCTTGAACATCGGCGTGAAGGCCACTTCCGCCCAGCCGAAGCGGTCGCCGAACAGGAAGGGGCCGTCCTTGGCATAGCGCTTGAGGAAGGCGTCGACCTTGCCGAACTCGGCGTCCACCGCCGCGCGCATCTCCTCGCGCTTGGCCGGATCGCGGTTGAGGATCATCCGGTAGCCCGCGCCCGAAAAGGGGCCGGAAAGTTCCGCCAGCATGCCCTCCACCGCATGGTTGAACGGATCGGGATGCGCCACCGCCGGCTCGGGATAGCGCTGCTCCAGATAGCGCAGGATGACCATGCTCTCCTTGAGGCTCTCGCCATTCTCCACGTCGAGCAGCGGCAGCGCGGTGGTGCCGCCGCTCTTGGCGAGCAGCCAGTCCGGCCGGGGCTTGGAGATGTCGATCTCCACATCCTTCATGGCCAGTCCCTTGAGCGCCAGCATGATCTCGATCCGCTCGGAGAAGGGGCAGCCGGGGATGTGGTAGATGGTGAGTTGCCGGGAGTCGGCCATATCGTCGGTCCTGTTGTTGCGTCGCCGTGCCTGCTTTCGCGAGACCTCTCTTAGACTATCCGTTCGCCCTGAGCTTGTCGAAGCCGAAGGCGGCAGAGCCCATCTCGGGCAGTGCTCCTACGAAAGCAGGAGCCCAGGGCGGAAAGGCACTGCTCATACGCCCTAGGCTCCTGCTTTCGCAGGAGCACTGTTGGGCCAGAATTAGAGGGAAGGAACACGCGCCCCCTCCCCTTCACCTCAATCCTTGCCCGCCGCGCGCTGCGGCATCGTCGTGGTCTGCGGCCCCTTGTTGATGCCCTGCCCGCCCGCGCCGGCCGGGCCGGTCCGGGGGACGAAGGGCTCGGGATCGCCCTCGCGCAGCTTGAGGCCGAACAGCGTGTGCATGCCCGGATGTCGTCCCAGCCCGCCGAACAGGTCGAAGCCGCGATCCAGCCAGTCGCGCAGGGGATCATCTTCGGTCAGCGGCGGCGTGGTCGCCACCGAGGCCGTCCACAGGAACACCGCCAGCGCCGAATAGTCCGCGAAATTAGGCGTGTCGCCGCCCAGCCACTTCGTCTCGGCCAGGATCTTGCGGAACGGCTCCAGCGTCGGCGGCACCAGCGGCAGCCGCTCCTCACGGCCGGCCTGCACGTCCTCAAGTCTTTGCCCGCCCAGGAACCACTGCTCGCGGCTCCAGCGCACATACTCCCGATCCTGCGGTAGCGAGAGATCGTGATAATCCTGGATATAGCAGCGGAACCACGGGCCGATGGCGGTCTGCCACAGCCAGTTGTCCAGGAACTTCATGAGGTTCTTCTGGGTCGCCCCCTCGAACAGCATAGGCCGGTCGGGATATTTCTCATCGAGATATTCGGCGATCACCCAGCTATCCAGCACCCACTCGCCGTCGTCCACGATCACCGGCACGCGCTCCGAGCGCCCGCCCGTCCGCTCCAGGATGCCGGTGAAGCCACCTGGCACGATGTCAATGTCGAAGCCCTTGTGCGCCAGCGCATATTTGGTGCGCCACACATAGGGGCTGATCGTGCAGCCGCTCTCCAGCTGCAGGTCGTAAAGGGTGATGATGTTGTTCTTGGCCATGGATGATCCTCTCGATGCCGGAGACCCGGCGTCCGCCCGGTGCATGGAGACGCGCGGGGCGGACGCGGCAAGCCTTACGCCTCGACCTTCTTGTCGGCGTTCTTCAGCAGTTCCTCGCGCGTCGACTTCGCGAACATCTCCTTGATCGCGGGACGCGCGTTGATGCGGTCGAGCCATGCGACCACGCCGGGCGTCTTCTGCTCGTTCACATAGTCCTGGAAGAAGCCGCCGGGGCGCTGCAGGCCGTTGGCGATGGCAAAGTTGCAGATGTCGGCGAGGCTGTAGCCGCTGTCGACCAGATACTCCTGCTTCGACAGAGTCTCCTCCAGCCGCTGGACGGACACGCCGACCTTGCGGAACTCCTCGTCCAGCATCTCCTGCGGGAAGCCGTTGCGCGCGCGGCGCCACTTGAGCTGCTGCTCGGGGATCGGGACATTCTTCTCGATATGCGCCTCGAACTCCTCGTCGCTCATCTTCTGCGCGATCGCCTTGATGCCGAACGCCCAGCCGATGGTGGAGACGCACCAGCAGAAATATTCATCGACCCACTTGGTCCACACGCGCATCTCGTGGCGCTTGAAGGGGTCGGCGGGGCGCAGCGAATTGCCGGCGTCCGGAAACACATCCTCCAGATATTCACAGATCACCGTGGATTCGGTGACGATCTTGCCGTCATGGTCCAGCGCCGGCACCTGGCCGCGCGGATTGATCGCCTTGAACCAGTCCGAATGCTGCTCGAACTTGCTGGGGTCGATGAACACCTGCTCGAAGGGCAGCGCCTTTTCATAGAGGGTGGCGAGCGGCTTCAGTGAGTTGGCGCCAGGGCCGAAGCTGTAGAGTTTCAAGGTCATTCCATGCTCCCAAGTCTGTCATATCTGGAGAGGGCGCGCCCGGGCGGCCGCCCTTCCCGGTTTTTTCCGCGTCAGGCGTCGGCCTTCTTGCCGTCCGCAAACACCTGCGTGCGCTGGCTCGCCCAGTTCTGCAGCGCCTCGGTGCGCGTGCGCACGCCTTCGGGATCGCTCTCGACCGGCGGGACCGCGTCCAGGATCGCATCGAAGCGCATCTTCAGCCCCTCGCGGCATTCCGGATAGGGGATGATGTAGAGCGCATTCTCCTCGATGCCCTGCTTGATGGCCTCCGCCAGCTGCTCGGGCTCCATGCCGTGCTGATGGATGCTCTGCAGCGAGGCGATCGATTCCGCATTCTCCACATAGCCGCTGGAGCCATATTGCGCCGGGCGCAGCTTGGAGGCTTCGGCGATGTTGGACTTGATGTTGGCCGGCGTGACGACCGAGACGCCGATGCCATATGTCTCCAGCCCCTGCCGATAGCCTTCCATCAGGTTGATGCTGGCGGCCTTGGCAGCGGAATAAGGCCCCGCCAGCGCGCTGCCCATGAAGCCGCCGAGCGAGGAGACGGTGACGATATGGCCCGGCTTGCCGCTCGCGATCATGCGCGGCACGAAGGTCACCATGCCGTTGATGACGCCGTTCAGGTTGACGCCGACGATCCAGTCGAAATCGTCATAGGTGGTCTTCTCGATCGGGCCGAAGCTGTTCACGCCCGCGGTGTTGGAGAGGATGGTCGGCGCGCGGCCGAACACCGCTTCCACCTCGTCCGCCGCCCTGGCGAAGGCCGCGCGGTCCATGATGTCGAGCACGATGCCGTGCGCCTCGATGCCCTCGGCCTTCAGCTCAGCCACCGCCTTGTCGATCGCCTCGGCGCGCACGTCCGCGATGACGATCTGCGCGCCCGCCCGGCCGAGCACCTTCGCCTGCCCCAGCCCCGCGCCCGAGGCGCCGCCGGTGATGAACGCCAGCTGGCCGTTGAAATCCTTCATGCAATACTCTCCTGTCTGGGCCGCCCCGGCCATGGCCGGGACCGCGCGCATGCCCGCGAGTCGGCATGGGCCGCCCGGCACGGCAACTGTTCCCGCTGCGCGCGCCGGTTTCGACTCAATTCCGGACAATGTCAACAAGGACCCGCCTGCCCGCGCGATCCACGCTGAGGCGCAGACGCCGTCCACCCGCCTCCCCGCCCTCATAATGGACGATATCGGTCGCGGACGACTCCCAGTCGGTCACAGTCATCTCCGCGCCATCCGCCCGCCGCCATGTGCCGGGCTGGGGGAAGTCGGCGAACAGGTCACCCGCCGCCGCCCGCCGCGCGGCAAGCGCGGCCACGAAATCCTCCAGCGCCCTGTCGCGCCCGGCCCAGTCCAGCCATGAAAGGTCATTGTCCTGCGCATAGGCATTGTTGTTGCCCTGCTGGGTGCGGCCGGATTCGTCCCCGGCGGTCAGCATGATCGTCCCGGTCGAGGCGAACAGCGTCTCCAGCATGGCGCGCATGTCCGCCCGGCGGCGCCCATTCACCGCCGCGTCGTCGGTCGGCCCCTCGATGCCATGGTTCCAGCTCATATTCTCGGCATGGCCGTCGCGATTGCCCTCGCCATTGGCCTCATTGTGCCGCTGCGCATAGGCCACCGTGTCGGCCAGCGTGAACCCGTCATGCGCGGCGAGGAAATTGACCGTGCGCGTCGGCCGCGCGAACAGATCCGAGGAGCCGGCGATCCGCGTGACCAGCGCGCCGATGCCGCCGTCCCCGCGCCAGAAGCGGCGCACATCGTCGCGATAGCGGTCGTTCCACTCCAGCCAGCCGGTGGGGAAGTTGCCCAGCTGATAACCGCCCGGCCCCACGTCCCATGGCTCGGCGATCATCAGCCGGTCGGCCAGCCAGGGATCGGCGGCGATCTCGGCGAAGATCGGCGCGGCGGGATCGAAGCCCGGTCCGCGCGCCAGCACCGGCGCCAGGTCGAAGCGGAAGCCGTCCACCCCCGCCTCGCGCACGAACCGGCGCAGCGCCGCCAGGATCAGCGCGCGCACCTGCAGCCGCGCGCAGTCGAGCATGTTGCCCGTCCCCGTATCGTTGACCAGCTCCCCGTCCGGCCCGGTCGCATACCAGCAGCGCTCGCCCAGCCCGCGCATGGACAGCGTCCCGCCGAGCCGGTCGCTTTCGCCTGTATGATTGAACACGAGATCGAGGATCACGCCGATGCCCGCCCGGTGCAGCCGCGCGACCGCCGCGCGCAACTCCGCCATGCCGCCCGGACACAGGCGCGGCTCCAGCGCCATCGGCACGACCGGATTATAGCCCCACGCATTGCGCAGCCCCAGCGCCGGCAGGTGCCGCTCGTCGATCCAGGCGACGATAGGCATCAGCTCCACCGCCGCGACATGCAGCTTCCTCAAATGCGCAATCACCGCTGGATGCCCCAGCGCCGCCACCGTGCCGCGCTGCGCCTCGGGCACGTCCGGATGCCGCATGGTGAAGCCGCGCACATTCACCTCATAGATGAGCCCGCCCGGCGCGAAGCGCGGTGGCGCGCGGCGGATATCGGCGAGCGGCGCCTCCAGCACGCTTTTCGGCACCAGCTCGGCCGTCTCCACGCCCCGCTCGCCAAGGCGCGGATCATAAGCGAACGGCCGGTCGATGGCGCTGGCCCATGGATCGAGCAGCAGCTTGACCGGATCGAAGCACAGCCCCCGCTCCGGCGCCCACGCGCCCGCCGCACGATAGCCGTAGCGCTGCCCGGCGCGCACGCCCGGCACCTCGGCATGCCACTCCTCGCCCTTGCGGACCATCGGCACCCGCCGCTCTTCTTCGCCCTCGAAGAGGCAAAGCGTCAGGGCGGTGGCATCAGGCGCCCAGACGGAAAACTGCGCGCCCCCGCGCCTCAACCGCGCGCCCGGCATCTACTCCAGTGCTCCTGCGAAGGCAGGAGCCCAGGGCGACAGGGCACTGCTGTTGCGCCCTGGGCTCCTGCCTTCGCAGGAGCACCGAAGCGCTATGGGACAATCTCCTGCTCTCACGTCACCACATCGGGCGCCGTCCGCCCGGTATGCCGCGCGATCCCCGCGATCGCGTCCGCCGCATCGATGAGGTCCGCCAGCATCGCCGGCGTCTCGGCGTCCAGCCGCCCGCCCGCCGGCTCGTAGCGCTCCAGATAGACCCGCAGCGTCGCTCCTTCCGTCCCCGTGCCGGACAGCCGGAACACCACGCGCGAGCCGCCCTCGAACAGCACCCGCAGTCCCTGATTGGCGCTCACTGATCCGTCGACCGGGTCCGCATAGGAGAAGCTGTCCGCCGCCGCGACCGCCAGCGGCCCGAAGCGCTTGCCCGGCAGCCCCGCCAGAGCCGCGCCGAGTTCGTCCATCAGCGCATCGGCCTTCTCGCTCTCCAGCCCCTCATAATCATGCCGCGTATAATAGTTCCGCCCGAACCGCGCCCAATGGTCGCGTGCCAGCGCATCCACGGAAATCTTCCGTACCGCCTGGATGTTGAGCCACAGCAGCACCGCCCACACCCCGTCCTTCTCGCGCACATGGTCGCTGCCGGTACCTGCGCTTTCCTCGCCGCAGATGGTCGCCATGCCGGCGTCGAGCAGGTTGCCGAAGAATTTCCACCCGGTCGGCGTCTCGTAGCAGGGGATGCCGAGCGCCTCCGCCACGCGGTCCGCCGCGGCACTGGTCGGCATGGAGCGGGCGATGCCCTTGAGCCCGCCGGCATAGCCCGGCGCCAGATGCGCATTGGCCGCCAGCATGGCGAGCGAGTCCGACGGCGTCACGAACCGCCTCCGACCGATGATGAGATTGCGGTCCCCGTCCCCGTCCGAGGCCGCGCCGAAGTCCGGCGCATCCGGCCCCATCATGAGATCGTAGAGCGCGCGCGCATGCACCAGATTGGGGTCAGGATGATGCCCGCCGAAATCCTCCAGCGGCGTGCCATTGCGCACCGTGCCGGCCGCGAAGCCCAGCCGCGTCTCGAAAATCTCGCGCGCATAAGGCCCCGTCACCGCGCTCATCGCGTCGAAGGCCATGGTGAAACCGCCCGCCGCCATCGCCCGGATCGCATCGAAATCGAACAGCCGCTCCATCAGCGCCGCATAATCGGCCACCGGATCGACGATCTCCACGCTCATGCCGCCCACGCTCACCGTGCCGGGGGTATCGAGATCGACATCCGCCGCCTCCACCGTCAGCCAGTGCTCGATCGTCCGCGTGCGCGCATAGATCGCCTCGGTCACCTTCTCCGGCGCCGGCCCGCCATTGGCGACATTATATTTGATGCCGAAATCCTCGTCCGGCCCGCCCGGATTGTGGCTGGCGGAGAGCACCAGCCCGCCGATCGCCCCATATTGGCGGATGAGGTTGCTGGCCGCCGGCGTCGAGAGGATGCCGCCCTGTCCCACCATCACCCGGCCGAAACCGTTGGCCGCCGCCATGCGGATCGCCTGCTGGATGACCGCGCGATTATGGAACCGCCCGTCCCCGCCGATCACCAGCAAGGCGCCCTGCTTGCCCTCCACCGCGTCGAACACGGACTGGATGAAATTCTCCGCATAGTCGGGCTGCTGGAAGACTCTCACCTTCTTGCGCAGGCCGGAGGTGCCCGGCTTCTGCCCCTCGAACGGCGTGGTGGGCATGGACAGGATGGTCATTGCGTCTCCTTGAGCCGGCGATAGAGCGCCGCATAGGCCGCGCCGCTCGTCGCCCATGAACAGTCGGTCGCCATGCCGGCGCGCTGCATCGCCCGCCACGCCGCCTTGTCGCCGAACAGGCGGATGGCGCGCGCGATGGCGTCCGCCAATCCCTCATAGCTGACCGGTGCGAACTGCAGGCCGGTTGCCGCCCCGGCATTGCGCGCGGCGAGATTGGCGTCGACGATCGTGTCGCCCAGCCCGCCCGTCCGCGCCACCACCGGCACGCAGCCATAAGCGAGGCCGTAAAGCTGCGTCAGCCCGCACGGCTCGAAGCGCGAGGGGATGAGGATGGCGTCGCCCCCGCCCTGCATCAGGTGCGAGAGCGCCTCGTCATAGCCGATGCGGATGCCGATGCGGCCGGGATGCCGCGCGGCGGCCGCATGCAGCCCCGCCTCGATCGCCGCGTCGCCCGCGCCGAGCAGCGCCAGCCGCCCGCCTAGCCCCGCCAGATGGTCCGCCACCTCGATCAGCACGTCCATGCCCTTCTGCCAGGTCAGCCGGCTGATGACCACGAACAGCGGCCCCTCGCCCGGCGCGAGGCCGAACGCTGCCTCCACCGCGCGCTTGTTGGCTGCGCGCCGATCCAGCGTGCGCGCGGTGAAGCGCGCCGCCAGCGCCGGGTCGTGCGCCGGGTCCCACTGCGCCGTATCGATGCCGTTAACGATGCCGTGCAGCCGGTCCTGCCGCCCGACGATCAGCCCTTCCAGCCCCATGCCGAACTGCGGCCGCTTGATCTCCTCGGCATAGCCGGGGCTGACGGTGGTGATCGCGTCGGCGAGCATCAGCCCTGCCTTCAGCATGCCCACGCCGCCATGATATTCCACGCCGTCGATGCTCCAGGCCGTGCGCGGCAGTTCCAGCCGATCAAAGAAATCCGCGCCGAAAAAGCCCTGGAAGGCCATGTTGTGGATGGTCATCACGCTCGCCGGCCGCGCCTCGGGCGGCACGGTGTAGGCGAGATAGGCCGGCGCCAGCCCCGCCTGCCAGTCATGCGCATGCAGCAGGTCGAACGGCTTCACGCCCGCCCGCCCTGCCGCAAGGTCCGCCGCCGCCCGCCCCAGCGCGGCGAAGCGCAGGCCGTTGTCGGCCCAGTCGCGCCCCATCCCGTCCGCATAAGGCCCGCCATCGCGGTCGAACCAGACCGGCGCGTCCAGCACCAGCAGCGGTCGCCCGTCATGCGTGGCGGCGAGGATACGAGCCGGCGCCCCCAGCAGCGCCTCGTAGCGATGCACCGTCCGCTTGCGTCCCAGCGCCCGCAGCACGGCGGGATAGCCGGGCACGAAGCGCGTCATCGCGACGCCGTGCGGTTCCACGGCGGCCGGCAGCGCGCCCACCACATCGGCAAGGCCGCCGGTCTTGACCAGCGGCCAGCATTCGGACGCGACGGAGAGGACGGACAGCGAGATCATGCGCGGCGAACCACCGTGCTCCTGCGAAGGCAGGAGCCCAGGGCGATAGGGTACTGCTCATGCGCCCTGGGCTCCTGCCTTCGCAGGAGCACATGCCGGTTCCATCCGGATAGGGCAGCAATCAATTTCATCGCGCCACCATTCCCCACAACGGTGACATGAGGACAAGGACAGCCACTATGCCAACCCCTCGATCATCGCCCGTGTAATCAGGCAGATCCCGCTATCCGTCCGCCGGAAGCGCCTTCCGTCCAGCTCCGGGTCCTCGCCCACCACCAGCCCCTCGGGGATACGCACGCCGCTGTCGATGATGCAGCGCGAGAGGCGGGCGCCGCGGCCGATATTGCAATAGGGCAATATCACCGCTTCCTTGACGCTTGAATAGCTCCCCATCTTGACGCCGGTGAACAGCAGGCTGCGGTGGGCCGTCGCGCCAGAGACGATGCAGTCCTGCGAGATGAGCGAGGAGATCGCCATGCCGCGCCGCCCCTCCTCGTCATGCACGAACTTGGCTGGCGCGGCGATGATCTGGTCCGTCCAGATCGGCCATTCCCGGTCATACATGTTGAGCTTGGGCACCACGTCAGTGAGGTCGATATTGGCTTCCCAATAGGCGTCCAGCGTGCCCACGTCGCGCCAATATTCCTCGATCTGCTCGCCCGCGCGGATGGCGCTCGATGAGAAGAGATGCGCCACCGCTTTCCCGTGCTTCACAATATGGGGGATAATGTCCCCGCCGAAATCATGCTGGCTTTCGGGATCGTCGGCGTCGCGGCGGAGTTGGTCGAACAGGAAGTCGGTGGTGAAGACGTAGATGCCCATGGAGGCCAGCGCCATGTCCGGCTTGCCCGGCATGGCCGGTGGGTCCCTGGGCTTCTCCAGGAAGCTGGTGATCCGCCCGGTGTCGTCCACCGCCATCACGCCGAAGCCGGTCGCCTGCATGCGCGGCACCTCCAGGCAGCCGACCGTCACGTCCGCGCCATCCTGCACATGCTGCTGGAGCATGAGTTCATAGTCCATCTTGTAGATGTGATCGCCCGCCAGGATGACGATATATTTCGGCGCATGCACCGCGATGATGTCCAGATTCTGGAACACAGCGTCCGCCGTCCCCTGATACCAGAGGAACTCCGAGATGCGCTGCGAGGCGGGCAATATGTCGAAGCTCTCATTGCGCTCGGGCCGCAGGAAGTTCCACGCCCTCTGCATGTGGCGGATGAGCGAGTGCGCCTTATATTGCGTCGCCACGCCGATCCGGCGGATGCCCGAGTTGATCGCGTTGGAGAGGGCGAAGTCGATGATGCGGGACATGCCGCCGAAATAGACCGCCGGCTTGGCGCGATTGTCGGTCAGTTCCATCAGGCGGCTGCCCCGCCCGCCGGCCAGCACATAGGCCATGGCGTCACGCGCCAGCGGCTGCCCCCTGTTCTCCCGCATGACCGGCACCTCCCCTTCCATCCTTCTATGCGTCTTCTTCGCCCAGCAGCATGATCGTCGCAAGCGGCGGCAGGGTGAGCACCGCCGCGCCGCCTTCCGCCCGCACCCGGCCGAGATTGCCGACGCCGCTGCCCCCATAGGAAACGGCGTCGCTGTTCAATATTTCCCGCCATGGCCCATCATGCGGCATCGGCACGCGATAATGCGCGCGCTCGGCCGGCGTCATGTTGGCGATCACCACCACGCTGGGCGCGCCCGGCGCGCGGCGCTCCCAGGCGAAGACGCTGTTGTCGCGGTCGTCCACGATCAGCCACTGGAAGCCCTCCGCCTCGCAATCGCGCGCATGCAGCGCGGGCTGCTCGCGATAGAGCCGGTTGAGATCGCGCACGAGGCTGCGCACACCCTCATGCGCCGGCGCCCCGCGCAGGTCCCAGTCCAGTGCCCGGGCCTCACTCCACTCCCGCCGCTGCGCGAACTCCTGCCCCATGAACAGCAGCTTCTTGCCCGGATAGCCCCACATCAGCGCATAATAAGCGCGCAGGTTCGCGAATTTCTGCCAGTCGTCGCCGGCCATCTTGCCGAGCAGCGATCCCTTGCCGTGCACCACCTCGTCATGGCTGAGCGGCAGCACATAATTCTCGGCGAAGGCATAGATCAGCCCGAAGGTGATCTCGTCATGATGGTGCCGCCGGTAGACGGGGTCGCGGGCCATGTAGCTCAGCGTGTCGTGCATGAAGCCCATGTTCCACTTGAAGCCGAAGCCCAGCCCCTCCTCATGCACCGGCAGGGTGACGCCCGGCCAGGCGGTGGATTCCTCCGCGATCGTCATGAAGCCGGGATGCGCGCCATAGACCGCCCGGTTCATGTCCCGCAGGAAGGCGACCGCTTCCCAATTCTCCCGCCCGCCTTGCTGGTTCGGCACCCATTCGCCGGCCGCGCGGCTGTAATCGCGGTAGAGCATGGAGGCGACCGCATCCACGCGCAGCCCGTCGACATGATAGCGCTCGGCCCAGAACAGCGCATTGTTGACGAGAAAGCCGGAGACCTCGCGCCGCCCGAAATTGTAGATGGCCGTGTCCCAGTCGGGATGATGACCGAGGCGCGGGTCCTCATGCTCGTAGAGCGCGGTGCCGTCGAACCGGGCGAGGCCGTGCGCGTCGGTCGGGAAATGCGCCGGCACCCAGTCGAGCAGCACGCCGATCCCCGCCCGGTGCGCCCCGTCCACGAACCGCGCGAACCCCGCCGGATCGCCGAACCGCGCGGAGGGGGCATAGAGGCCGGTGGTCTGGTAGCCCCATGAGGGATCATAGGGATGCTCGCTGATCGGCAGGAACTCGATATGGGTGAAGCCCATCTCCGCCGCATAGGGGATCAGCCGCTCGGCCAGCGCGTCCCAGCTCAGGAACCAGCCGTCCGCGTCCCGGTCCCACGATCCCGCATGCACCTCGTAGATGGAGATCGGCGCCCGGCGCGGATCAACCGAAGCCCAGTGCGCCCGGTGCGCCTCATCGCCCCAGTCCGGCTTGGCCGGGCGCAGCGTCATGGAGGCGGTCTGCGGGCGCAATTCGGAGGCGAAGGCATAGGGATCGGCCTTGAGCGGCTGCACCGTCCCGTCCGGCCCGACGACATGATATTTATAGGCCCGCCACTCGCCGATGCCGGGCATGAAGATTTCCCACACGCCGATGTCTGCCCGCCGGCGCATCACATGGCGGTGCGTGTCCCAGTCGTTGAAGTCGCCGACCAGCGCCACGGTCCGCGCATGCGGCGCCCAGACCGCGAAATTCACGCCGGATGCGCCCTCATGCTCGATCAGATGCGCGCCGAGCTTGTCGAACAGACGATAATGATTTCCCTGCGCGATCAATAGGTCATCGACCGGACCTAACACTGGCCCGAAACTATAGGGATCGGTCAGCCACCACTCCAACTCCCCCTGTGTCGCCCGATAGCGCAAGGGCTGGCGCGGCCCCTTGATCGCCCCCTCGAACAGCCCGCGCGGATCGCTCATCGCCAGCGCGCCCAGCGGCTTGCCCGCCAGATCATGCGCCTCGACCGTCTCCGCCCCCGGAACGATCACCCGCGCATAAGCCCCCGCCGGCCCCTCATGCGCGCCCAGCAAGGCGAAGGGATCGGCATGGGTGCCGCCGAGCAGGGCGTCGATGGCCGCGGCGGCCGGCTTCACCTCACGCCCCAGATCTCTTTCGCATATTCGGCGATCGTCCTGTCCGAGGAGAACCAGCCGACATTCGCGATGTTGCGGATCGCCGCCGCCCGCCAGCCGGCCGCGTCCCGCCAGCGCGCGTCCACCGCCCGCTGCGCGTCGCTGTAGTTCTCGAAGTCGGCGGCGACCATGAACCAGTCATGGTCGTAGAGCCCGCCGATCAGGTCGCGATAGCGATCGGGATCGTCCGGCGAGAACACGCCCGAGGCGATGGCGGAGAGCGCCTGCTGCAATTCGCGCGATCCTTCGATCAGTTCGCGCGGATTATAGCCGTTGCCGCGCTTGTGCGCGACCTCCTCGGCGGTCAGGCCGAAGATCACGATATTCTCGTCCCCCACCCGGTCGCGTATCTCGACATTGGCCCCGTCCAGCGTGCCGATGGTGAGGGCGCCGTTCATGGCGAACTTCATGTTGCCGGTACCGGAGGCCTCCATGCCCGCCGTCGAGATCTGCTCGGAGAGATCGGCGGCCGGCATGATCTTCTCGGCCAGGCTCACATTGTAATTGGGCACGAACGCGATCTTGAGCAGCCCACCCACGGAGGGGTCGCTGTTCACCCGCCGGGCGATGTCGTTGGCCAGCTTGATGATGAGCTTGGCGTTATGATAGCTCGGCGCCGCCTTGCCGCCGAAGATCTTCACGCGGGGAATCCAGTCGCGCTCGGGATGGCTGCGGATCTGGTCGTAGAGCGCCACCGTCTCGATGAGGTTCAGCAGCTGGCGCTTATATTCGTGGATACGCTTGATCTGCACGTCGAACAGCGCGTCCGGGTCCAGCCGCACGCCCATATGATGGCGCAGATGGGTGGCCAGCGCCGCCTTGTTGGCCCGTTTGACCGCCGCGACCTTCTCCCCGAACGCAGCATCGTCCGCAAACCCATTGAGATCAGCTAGCTTTTCGGCATCGTCCATGAACCCGTCACCGATCGCCTCGCGGATCAGCCCGGTGAGCCCCGGATTGCACTCCAGCAGCCAGCGGCGCGGCGTCACGCCATTGGTCTTGTTGTTGATCCGCTCGGGGTAGAGCCGGTGCAGGTCCGCGAACACCGTCTCCTTCATGAGCTGGGTGTGCAGCGCCGCCACGCCGTTGACGCTGTGCGCGCCCACGAAGGCGAGGTTGGCCATGCGCACTCGCCGCTCGCCGCTCTCCTCGATGATGGAGATGGCGGAAATGGCGGCATCGTCCAGCGCCCTGCTTGCCCGCGCCTCGCGCAGCACCATGGCGTTGATCGCATAGACGATCTGCATGTGCCGGGGCAGCATCCGCTCGAACAGCGGCAGCGGCCAGCTCTCCAGCGCCTCGGGCAGCAGCGTGTGGTTGGTGTAGCCGAAGGTCGCGCGGGTGAGCGTCCAGGCCTCGGCCAGCTCCAGCCCGTGCTCGTCCATCAGCAGCCGCATCAGCTCGGCGACCGAGACCGCCGGATGCGTATCGTTGAGCTGGATGGCGACCTTGTCCGCCAGCGTGCGGATGTCACCATGATATTGCATGTGCCGCCGCACGATGTCCTGGATGGAGGCGGAGGAGAAGAAATATTCCTGCCGCAGCCGCAGCGCCTGCCCGGCCGGGGTCGAGTCCGCCGGATAGAGCACGCGCACCAGCGCCTCGGCGCGCACCTGCTCTTCCAGCGCGCCCACATGGTCGCCGGCGTTGAAGGCGTCGAGCCGGATCGGATCGAGCGGAAAGGCGTTCCACAGCCGCAGCGTGTTCACCCGCTTGCCGCGCCAGCCGACCACGGGCGTGTCGACCGCCTCGGCGATCACCTGCTCGGCCGGCTTCCATGTGACCGGCCCGCCATTGTCGCCCACCACCTCGCCGCCGAAGCCGATGCGATAGGCGCTTTCCCGCCGCTCGAACTCCCAGGGATTGCCGTGCGCCAGCCAGTTCTCCGGCAGCTCGACCTGCCAGCCATCGTCGATGCGCTGGCGGAACATGCCGTTCACATAGCGGATGCCATAGCCATAAGCGGGGATGTCCAGCGTCGCCAGGCTCTCCATGAAGCAGGCGGCGAGCCGGCCCAGCCCGCCATTGCCGAGCGCTGCGTCCGGCTCGATCTCCTCGATCTCGGCAAGGTCCACGCCATGCTCGGCCAGCGCCGCGCGGATCTCCTCGGTGCGGCCCAGATTGGCGAGCGCGTCGCGCAGCAGCCGGCCGATCAGGAATTCGAGGCTCAGATAATAGACCCGCTTCGCGCCTGCGGCATGGGCTGCCTTGGACGAGGCCATCCAGCGCTCGATGATGTCGTCGCGCAGCGTGTAGATGGTCGCGGCGAGCCAGTCGTGCGGCAGCGCCGCCTGCGTGTCCTTGCCGATGCGATGGACCAGCGCGTCGACGATGTCCGCCGGAAGGATAGTGCCGTTCGCCATTGCCCGTCCGTTCCTTCCATCGTTCATGCCGCACTGCGACATGAAAAGGGATAACAAGCGCCGCGAGGCTCCGCTACTCCCCCGCGCCGATAAATCTCCACCGCCTGTCGGCAGCGCGCGCCATGGTTGCGTCTGTGCCGCTGCGAACCTAACGTCCGCTTGGGAGTCATGGGGTGGGAGCGCCGCCATCGCGGATGGCGCGCGCAGGAGCGAGGAACGATCAGTTGCAGAACGGCAAAACGACACGCACGGCGCGGCAGGGCGAAGCGCGCGACGAGGAGAGCGTCTTCGGCACCATCCTTCCCTCAAGGGAGGGCTATCCGCCGCTGGAGCTGGGCCTGACCATGGCCTTCGTGCTGGTCGCGCGCCGCTGGCGCTCCCTGGTGGACGAAAGGCTGCGCGAACTCGGCCACAGCGCCTCGCGCATGGAGGCGATGGCGGCGATCGCCTACGCGCCCTCGGGCACCACCCAAATTCAGGTCGCCAAGCGCATCGGCATCGAGGGGCCAACCCTCACCCGCACGCTGGACATGCTGGAGGCGGACGGGCTGGTCGAGCGGCTGGCCGATCCCAACGACCGCCGCAACAAGCATATGAAGCTCACGCCCGAGGGGCTGGACGCGCTCGCCGAGATGTTCGGCCTGTGCGCGGCGCTGCGCATCAAGCTGCTCGCGGATATACCGGCAGCGGACCTCCGGCAAAATCTTGGCTTCATGAACATGCTGCTGGGCCGCATCGACGACGGCCTCGCCCTGCCCACGACAGAGTAGGACAGGCGCTCGGCGCGAGGCCCGGTGGATGCCGGCCGACCGAGAGTGCTGCGATGACCCGGCGAATGGAGGCCCGGTGCCAGCCACCCCTCCAGTCGTCCGTGCTCACCACACACGCGTGCCATCTGACCAGCTTCCTCGGTCAGCGCAGGGGCAGCTCCAGTCCCAGCCCCAAGGGTCCGCCCACACGTCAGCGGATGTGACGGGTCCACATCGAATGGTCCCTGAGGATGGTCGGGCTGTGAACCCATGAAGTTTGCGTCTAGCGGAAACTCTGCGCCGGATGCCGGCCAAGATAGTCGATGACGGCGCTGTTGAAGGCGGCCGGTTGTTCCCAATGCAGGGAATGACCTGCCTCCGCGACGATCGCCAGTTCGCAACGCGGCACATTCTTCACGACGTGGCGCAATCGCGAAGGCGGCATCATCAGATCGGCATCGCCGGTGAGCAGCAGGATCGGGACGCGCGATGCATTCATCCGGGCATAGGTGATGGGTTGCGAAATTTTCTGGCGGACCGTGCCACCCTGCCACGCCGTCTTCTCAAGCGCCTCCCAGGCTGCGACGCCTTCCGGATTGCCGGCGCGATAGGACGGACCGATCTCGCTGAAGGTGTGCGAGATGGCGTAGACGCCCGGCGGAAACATGCGCCGGCCGACCTCCAGCACCTCGGGATCGCTAATGCCCATGATGCTTGACGCCAGAACGAGGCTGAGCGTCCGCTCCGGCCATGTGAGGCCGAAATCCAGCGCCGGCAAAGCGCCTCCCGCCGTCCCGACCAGATGGGCCTGTTCGATCCGCAGATGGTCGAGTAACGCCTTCAGATCCTCTGTTGCGCTGCCAGGCGCCGCCGCATCGATCGGCCCGGAGCGATCATGGCCGCGTGCCGAATAGGTGATGACGCGATAGCCCGCCGCGGCGAACGCGCCCTGCTGGTAGGCCCAGAAGGCATAGCTCCCGGTCCAGGCATGAAGCAGGACCACGACCTCGCCATCGCCGCCCGTATCCTGATACCAGAGCCGGGTTCCGGCCACCTCCGCCGCACCTTCGCGGGCAAATTGGAGAGGCGGCGGCGGCGACCAGCTGGTCTGGGCCGGAAGCAGATGTTCAGCGCTATCCCGCGCCGGCTCGGCGGCAACGCCGGCGGGCGACGCCAGGACCGCTACCGAGCCGGAGAAAACCGCCAGCGCGCCGCGCCGATCGATGCCGTCGCCCATGCTCAGAACCTCGCCCGCACACCAAGGCGGAAGCGCGCGCCCAACGTGTCGAACAGGGCCGGGTTTGTCGGATAGCTGGACTGGACGACACTTCCCGTCGTGCCGGGAGCGATCGGCGGATCGGTGTCGAACAGGTTCTCGACCAGCCCGAACACTTCATATTGATCGTCGCTCGCACCAACCGGCAACCGATAGGTGAGCGCCACGGTCAAATATGTGCGGGACGGCACGCGATTGACGTTGATGGAGTTGATGAGACTGGGGCTGTAGTTCGGATTATCCGGCCCGATCAGCGATCGGTTTAGTGCGCCGCTGCCGACATAGCGCAGCTGGAAGGCGCTGGTGAGGCGGCCTGTCTCGAACGTGAGGGTGGAATTCACCATCCATTTCGGCATGGAATTGAAATCACCCAGCGGGGCATTGGGGCCGCTCTGACCGGCGAAGTTGACGATCCTGGCGCCAGGGGCGCCCTGAATCAGAAGATCGTAGAGATAGGTGCCGACCACGCGGAGATTGACCCGGCCATTCCAGGCGGAAACGACGTCGCTCAACCGGGCGGTATAGTCCAGTTCGAGGTCGATGCCGCGCGAGGTGAACGAGCCAAGGTTGAGCAGGCGGCTGTCGACGAAGCTGATGTCGCCGTTGCCGGGCACCGCCGGATTGAACGTTATCCGGTCACAAAATGCCTGCAGATTGAAGCAGCTGTCCACGATCTGCTGGCCCGATGGTGTCGTCACGGCATCGTTGATCTGGATCTCGAACCAGTCGGCCGAAAGGCTGAGCCCGCCAAGCGGACGCAGGATCGCACCCACGGTGGTGGTATCGGCCTTTTCCGGCGCCAGCCCGAAATTGCCGCCACCGCGAATCGGCGTCGGATCGAGGACATTGCCGTTGAACGGATTGTTCACCCGGCCCTGGGCGCTGCCGGCTTCGCTGGCGAGCTGGAGCTGGAACAATTCGCGGAAACCGGCGGCCCGGATGTCGCGCGAGCGTGTGCCGCGCAGGCGGAGCCAACTCACCGGCTCGTAGACCGCGCCGATCTTCCAGCTCCAGGCGCCGACGCTGCGTGCATTGCCGGTGGCGCCGTCGGTGCTGCGCGTGCTGGAATAGCGCACCGCGCCATTCAGTTCGAGCATATTGGCGAAGCTGTGAGCGCGCAGCAATGGCACGCTGAGTTCCCCGAACGTCTCGATGACGCGGATGTCGCCACTGTAATCGAGGCCGAGATTGAGGCCGAACTGGTCAAAATAGGGCACATCGCCATGCGTGACGTCACCGCTATCGGCGCGATATTCCGCACCTGCTGCGAAGGCCACCGGTCCCGCACCGAAGCCGGAAAACATGTCGCCATGGACCGCGGCGGCGATCACATGCTGATCATATCTGAAATCCTCGATCTGCTCGCGCCAGACATAGTCGATGCCTGCCGGCGTCAGATTGCCGATGCCGAACAGGTTGATCGGCACGCATCCTTCCGCGCCGGCGATGCCCTGCAGCACGGCCCGGCAGACCGGATCGCCGGTCACCGGATCTGCGACCGCGTCGGCGGCCCAGTTGAAAAAGCTGTTCACACGCGAGCGTGCGATCGACTGATGCCGGTTGGTGCGGCCGAACTGATAATAGGCATCCCAGGCCAGATTGCCGATGCCGACCTTCCCGTCGAGCGCCGCCACCGCCCGGAACGTCTCGACCCGGGCACGGACGGGATTGAGGATGTCGTTGTCCAGATCCTTGCCAAGCGTGAAACCGGTGCTGCCGACCAGGGCGGCACTCACCGCCGCCGGCAGAAAGACATTGTCCGGTCGAAACACATATGTGGAGGCCGGCCCCAGGGTCTGACCGAGCGCCGCCGCTTCGCGCGCGCCGTATGAAGCCTCCAGCGTCGCATTGAAATCCTCGCCCAGTTCATAGCTCAGATGGCCATAGAGAGCGTAGCGCTCGACCGGGGTCCGCAGGCGCGATTCGGCAAAGGTGGATTCGCCATCGCCGCCCTGGCGCGGGCCGATCTGCGCATTTTGCACGTAGAGGCCGGGATCGAACGGCACCAGCGCTGTGCCGGCGGCATTGAAGGCCTGGTTGCGCAGCGCCGCAGGCGTGGTGGCGACGTCACGGATCGCCCCCGTCGCGCTGTTGAAGGCATGGCGGGAACCGGGGCCGAGAATGAAGTTGGGCTGGCCGTAAGTGGGCGATCCGGGCACGTTGTAGCCCGAGGCGACGCCGTTCACACGAATGCCGGCATTGGTATAGACATCCCAGCTCTCGGCGCACCAGTCGCGCACCTCCGAGCAATTCCCGATGCCATGCGCATTCTGATATTCGCCGCTTATCACGAAATGGCCGCGGCCGCCGCCGAAATCCGTTCCAAATGCGGCCGCGCCGTGCCAGGTGCGTCCCTCCCCACGAAACGTCTCGCCGAAATCCACCTGTCCGCGGAAACCCGTGAACTGGGTATCGAGGATGATGTTCACCACGCCCGCGATCGCGTCCGAGCCATAAGCGGCCGAGGCTCCGCCGGTCACTGTCTCGACCCGCTGGATCAGCGTCGTCGGGATCAGGTTGAGATCGACCGCTCCCGCGTCCGAGGTCGGCACGAAGCGGCGACTGTCGACCAGCGTCAGCGTGCGCGTGCCGAAGAAGGGATTGAGGCCGCGCAGGTTGGCGTAGGTCGCACCGACGTTGGAACTGGCGCGGCTGCCGACCGCCGGCCCGGTATTGGTGTCGGACTGGGCGGCGAGGTTCTGCGGAATCGAACTCAGCACCTCGGCGACATTGACCTGGCCCAGATTGTTGATCTGCTCGGCGGAGATCACCGTGGTGGGAGTCGGCGCCTGGAAGCCGCCCCGGATGCGCGATCCGGTGACGATGATGGACTGATCGCCCTCCGCTCCGTCGGATGTTGTCACCGGATCGGCAACCGATACGACGGCCGTTCCTTCCTCCGTCTGCGCGAAGGCAGGGGTCGCCGCCATGATGGCAAGCAGGCTCGCGGAAACCAGCGCGAGCGATCGGCTGGCATGTGCCGGATACAATCCGCCCTTCAGTGATCCCTTGGCCACGTCGTCTCTCCCCATGTCTGTCTGTTGTGCTATTGCCGGTGCGCGAGCAGCATGCGGGCCTCTTCGGCCACGCTCTCGTCTATGATTGACGCAAGCGCCGCGCGGTCGCGCGCCGGGCGCCCCGCCAGCTGCGCCATCCAGATTTCCTCGCGCTCGAGCGTGTCGAGCAGGTCCGGCGCAATCGCGCCCGGGAAGACATGGTGCGGCCAGGCCTGGCGGACCAGTTCGAGCGGGTAGCCCGTGGTGCGCGCGACCAGGGCGATGCCGTCCTCCGGCCGGGCAGTGACGTCACGCGACCCCTGCATCAAGGCGGCGACGAAGCGCACGATCTGCGCGCGTCGCGCGGGGTCGGCCAGCGCTTCCGCCGTCGTGTTGAGATTGAAAAGCTCATCATAGCCGACATCGGGCTGGAACTCGATCGCATCGTCGCCCAGCGCATTGATCGCGATCTGCATCTCGGGTTCCCAGATGGCGAGCGCGTCCGCTTCTCCTGAGATGATCGAGCGCGAGATGTCGCGCGGCGTGTTGAACGGGACGATCGTGACATCCGCCTCGCTGAGCCCGGCCGAGCGCAGCAGATTGTGCAGGTGGAAGGCCGCGGACGTGCTCCTCATCGTCGCGATGCGCTTGCCGCGCAGGTCGGCGAGCGTCGCAATGCCGTGCGACCGGCGCGCAACCATGCGATAATGGCCGCGCGCGACCGTCAGGATGATGCGCAGGTCCGGATGCTGGAGTGAATTGCGCAGCGCCTGGGTTTCAGCGTGAGTGGCTATGTCGGCGCGGGTGTCGTCGGTCGCGAACAGGTTGGGGATACCACCGTTCCGCACGAGCGTGTCGCGCGGGTAGATCCGCTCAGCGGTATAGTGGACCGGCGCCAGCTCGATCGTCTGGTGCATGCCGTAGATGCGCAGTGGCGCGCGTTCGGAATGCGCATCCACCGGCGCACGGCCATGGACGCAACCCGCAAGCAGCAGCAGCGAGATGACCGGCAGGAGCAGGCCAAAGCTGCGGACGAACTTCTGCAAATGCGGCTGTGCCAACGCGCCTCTCCCCATTCTGCCCCACGTCGCGACGCTCCATTTCTTTTTCCGGCCTCGCGGCCGCTGGAGATCTGTTCGCTTGACGCACGAAGGCATAGCGAGTCGAACTGCCCCGATCAAGTTATTATATAATACTTTAAATATTGACGCCGAGTCGGGCGTAACGACCTTCACACGGATAGACTGCGCCTTGACCGCGCCAAGTCCGGTGAACCATGCGCAGGCTGGCAAGCGGCCCAATTCGTGACGCACGGATTTTCAGCGCCGGCCTGGCGTTGATCGCACGGCTGAACTTTCCGATCATTCGCCTCCCGACGCGAACCCGGCCCATCCGATTCCATAATTTATACAGTCATGTAAATATGACGACCCGCTGGAGCGAGGGATCAGCGCGGACGCGGCCCGCGCCCAACGGACTCATCCGCGACGATCGCCAACAACAGCATCGGCTCGGTGGCCTTCCCCTGTCATTCGCCCTTCGGCTTCAACGGCCGTTATCGCCATGGGCGGATCGATCTGCGCTGGTGAGGCAGGATTGTCGGGCGCCCGGAAGTTGGGAGGTCCTGCCGGCGCCCTGCAGGGAGGCGATGCGCGAGAGCCGGCGCTGAAACGCCCAAACGACTGCCCGCGTCGCGCATCGCGGCGACGCATTGGCGACCTTCCTGATCGCGCCGCTGAACCCCTCAATGATGGCCGGCGGCGCGATAGGTGTCCGCCGTCAGCGCCAATGGCACAGATTTGAGGTTGTGATTTAAGGAGGATTTGGGCTTCGTCGTAGTGACGAGGGAACGAAGATGAAGCCCAAATCCTCCTTGAAAAAATCGGCGCCGAAGGCC